>Ga0209810_1000419_pt1 | contig 95617 bp, 85 predicted proteins | sample Coa_R1_7_FD_187159 | JGI IMG/M metagenome (GOLD analysis project Ga0209810, IMG submission 187159) | Surface soil microbial communities from Centralia Pennsylvania, which are recovering from an underground coalmine fire - Coalmine... | ecosystem: Environmental > Terrestrial > Soil > Unclassified... | reverse complement strand
ATGATCCGGCCACGTTCGAGATCATGCAGCGCGCCGACACCATCGGCGTGTTCCAGATCGAAAGCCGCGCCCAGATGGCCACGTTGCCCCGGATGAAACCGAAATGTTTTTACGATGTGGTGATCGAAGTGGCGATCATCCGGCCCGGTCCCATCCAGGGCGACATGGTGCATCCCTATCTCGCCCGCCGCGCGGGAAAAGAGCCGGTCACCTATTTCGATGAACGCCTGAAGCCGGTGCTGGAACGCACGCTCGGCGTTCCGTTGTTCCAGGAACAAATGCTCAAGATCGCCATGATCATGGCCGATTTTAGCGGCAACGAAGCGGAAGAATTGCGGCGCGCGCTGAGCTTCCATCGTTCCGAGGAACGGATGCACAAAGTGAGCGTGAAATTGCGCGCCGCCATGGAACGCAAAGGCGTTGCGCCGGACGTCATCGACAGGATCATTCACTCCATCTCCTCATTTGCCCTTTACGGATTTCCCGAATCGCACGCGATCAGTTTCGCGATTCTGGCATATGGCAGCGCGTACTTAAAAGTCCATCGCGGGCCCGAATTTTATGCCAGCCTGTTGAACAATCAGCCGATGGGTTTTTATGCGCCGGCCACGATTGTCAAAGACGCGCAACGGCACGGGCTCAAAATCAAGCCGGTTTGCGTGCGGCAATCCGACTGGCGCTGCGCGGTAGTCGATGACAACACTGTGCGCCTGGGTTTTTGCGTGGTGAACGGTTTGCGCCGGGAACACGCCGAAGAACTTCTACGGCAACGACGAATCCAATCATTCCATTCGTTACATGATTTCAAGCGGCGCGTGACGCTCTCAAAAGAGGAACTGCGCGCATTAGCGGAGTTGGGAGCGCTTAATTGTTTTGCCGAACACCGCCGCGCCGCAATGTGGAACGTGGAAGAGATATTGCACGACGATTTGCTCGGGAAAGGAATGCTGACAAATCGCCTCTGCCGCGAGCGGTCGCTGCAGGCTGGGGAACGTTCCCAATCACCGCTGCAACCCATGACCTTGCCTGAGCGCGTGAAGGCAGATTATGGAACAATGGATCTCACCACCGGACCGCATCCGATGAAACTGTTGCGTGAAAGTCTGCCCGAGATCTGGCGCGCCATCGATCTGCCGCGCGCGCCGCATGGGGCGTTCATCCAAATCGCCGGCAACGTGATCTGCCGTCAGCGTCCCGGCACGGCCAAAGGATTTGTGTTCATCAGCCTGGAAGACGAGACCGGCGTTTCCAACGCGATTGTCGATCCCGACATGTTCGAGCGTTTCCGCCTCGTGATCACCGAAGAAGCTTTCCTGCTCATCGAAGGCCAGGTGCAAAATTCCGACGGCGTTGTTTTGATCAAAGCCCGCGACATTCGGCCACTCGCGCACGAACAACTCGTCGGAAGCAAGTCCCACGATTTTCGGTAGGACGCGCAGCGGTTGCTCACACGGCTAACTCGGATCGGACAGACTGACATTGCCGCCGGCAGTTCTTCTTGCTTTGATCAAGAAAATGCGCCTTAACCCTGTTGCTGGCGGTGACCTGATCAAGCGTTTACGTGCGCTGGGCTGGGAAGGCCCTTTTCCGGAGCGAAGCATCAGCACATGGTCAAGGGCGAGATTCAATTGACTATTCCTAACCCGCACGGCGGAGTTATCGGCGTGAACTTGCTGGAGATTATTCTGAACGAGGCCCGGATTTCGCGCGAAGAATGGCTTAGGCAGCACTAAGCGCAGCCACTCGCCTTTCTGGAAGCGCCGGCAGACCCATTCCTCTCTTAAGTGCTAAATGGATCCAATCGGCGAGAGCATCCTCAAGATCAGCAACCGCTTCTTTTTTGGTCCGGCCAGTCGCAAGGAGCCCCCGAAAACCCGGAATCCGCGCCACATATCTTTCGTCGCCTCCGAGTTTGGTGACGACAGCAAATTTCATCGCCTGGTGCCGATACGTAGTGAGCGTGTCCACAGAAATAAAATAACAGTGGCAAGGAGCTTTATTCAAGATAAAGCGTTGCTCCATTTTTCGGGAGCGCCGCGTTCACGGGCTTGTTGCCTTGCGTGTGTGGTCAGCCGGGTCCGTTTCATTCATGTGGCGCGGCGGATTCGTAGTTGCTTCAGGCACGCAAGGCAAGCTCACACACTTTGGGCCTTTTCGAGGCGGGCGCGGACAACCCCGAAGGCTTTCGGGGCCGCTCCCCAGCCCGCCTGCCCCGACGCCTGTCGGGGTCAACCCCTACACCTCAAACACCACCTGGTCCAAGGCAAGACGCGTGGGCTATTTCATTTCGCGCCAGATGTTGAAATAGGCGGGAATCTCGCGTCCCGTCGTATCGCGAATTGCCAGTTGCGGGATCTTCACCAGCCCACTCTCGATGGCGTCCACCAGACTGAAATCGCTCACCACCCATGGGAACGGCCGGTTGGCTTCGTTGCCGGTGCGGTTGAGGTAGTACGGCGTGGCCGACAAATCCACGCAGAGATTGATCCCGCGTAATTTTTGAATCTTGTCCAGCCCATCAATCCAGACGGTCGCCTCCTTGTTTTCCTCCAGCCAATCCTGGCGCTCCTCGGCGGTCATGTCGTCCCACGCATCGGGTCGCTCCTGTTTGAGCCGGTAGCAATGGTGTGCTTCGTCATTCATGACCAGAATGTTCTGCTTTCCGCCGACCTCCCGCCCGAGCACACGCGCAACGAGCGCCGTATCACTCTCGTCGCCACGCTTCACCACGGCCGCGCCGACGCCGCCGACCTGGTTGCCCTGTTGCGGTTCGAGCACGTGCCAGTTGGTGACGACGACAAAGCCTTCATTCAGTTTCGACATCAGATGTGGCGGCACAAGGTCGCGCGTCCGATACAAACTCGCTTCGCCGCGTTTCGGGTCGAGTTCTTGCAATCGGTCGCGGATGGTGATGTTTGGGCAGACAACGAGCACAACATCCGAAAACCGCGCGTCGCTGCGGTCAGTCACCTTGTTGAGAATGCTCCATGCGGCCAGCATTCCCATGACCGTGGTCTTGCCGCTTCCCGTCGCCATTTTACAGGCATAACGAGTGAAGCCCGCGTAACCCTGCGCCTTCTTTTCGTCGCTCGGATCATCGCGTGGAATTTCGATGCCCTGGCGAAAGTCAGCGCGTGCTTCCGTTAGGAAAATGATCGTTTCAGCTGCTTCGCGTTGAGCAAAGAAAAGCGGGAACTGTCGGCCATCCCGACACCACCAGTTCAACAACTCTTCAGTTGTGCGCGTTACGCCTGGGTAACCTGCTTCGCGCCACGCTTTCACGCGTTCGCGAATGAGATTGACGAGCTTCATCTCGACAGCGGTTCCAACTTCGCTGCCGACGTCCGCTGCCGTGGCGCTCCGTGGCGGCCGATAATAATAAACCGATGGCCGCCGCCCCTCGCGTTTCTCGCACGGCTTGCCTTCTTCGATGAACCAATGCCATTTTGGTTCCTCGTACGCCGAATTCAGGATCGGCTCCGGAACTTCGTAGCTCATTCTGCTTTAGGCGATGCCTAACCGCCGCTTCGCTTCGCGCAGAGAAATCGAGCGCTTCTTTCCTTCGGCCCGTTTGGCTTTGCGCAGCTCAAGCAAATTTTCCATGTCCGCGAGCCATTCCTGGAGCTTGACGAATTCCTCGTACGGCAAAACCGCGAACTGCTTCTTGCCATTCTTCGTTAGAATTTCAGGATGTAATGTCATCGGTAGGCCTCTCGGCGGTGCCGCACCCGATAAATTACCACTCTTCCGCCTTCAATTTCAAACAGCACTCGATAATTTCCGACGCGAAACTCAGGTGTCATCCCTTTACGTCGCCAGCGAGATCGTTCGCCAGATTTTCAATCTTGGCGAAAATCCGGCGCCGCTCCTGTTCTGGAACCCGTTGAAGATCCTTGAGCGCACGCGGCTTGAACTCTACCGCATACCTCATCACTCGCCCTTTTCCGCTTCACTCAATTTCTTCACAACCAGCAATTCGTTGCCGCGGTCGTCAATGACCTTCACCGCGATTTGTTTGTGTTCGCCGGCCACGAACGGTTCACTGGTTGTGCCGGCCAGGTGCTCCCACACGCTGTCGGCATACACGCCGCGCAACTCGCGCTTCAAATTGTCCCACGCCGCTGTGCGCGGGAAAAACGCCTGCGCCACGCAAAACGCCAGCTCGTTGTAATCGGTGTCCAAAAACCACGCCGGCACGTCGTTGCCGCTGCGATGCGTCGTCTCCATCGTCACCGGGTCAAACACGTCCAGCCCCAGCAACTCCACCTGATAGAGTTCGTCGCCGTCCTTCGATTTCTTCGGCAGCTTGACTAATCGGATTTCGGGTGCGCCGGTTACGCTGAAAATCTGGCTGGCACGAGTTGTCTTGAGCAGATCGCCCATCTGCAAATCCATCGTCGCCGCAACGTAAGTCGCGGGAATGCCTACGGCCGCTTCGCAATTTTGGATCAGCTTTATTGCCGCGTCTTCGATTGCGAAGCCGATTACGTAAAGGTGTTTGTAGCTTTTACCGTAGGCTTCCTTTGCGGCCTGGAAAACCATGTTTTCGCTCACCGCGCCGTTTTCCGGGCCGAACACAAAAGCTGCCAACGGCCCTGCTTTCATCTCTAGCGACTTCTGCTTATCTGCTTCCTCTCCTAGATCTTCGACCGTTTTTGTGACGATCTCCGCTTCCGCATTCAGACTCAACGTCTTCACGGGCTGGCGCACGTTCTTGAAGGTCACCGTCTGGTTACCGGGCAATCGCAACACGGGCGAGCGGCGCAACGCCTCCAGCATCCGTTCGATGTGGCTCCCATATTCTTCCGCCGTTGTTGTAGCCGGCCGTGTTGAGGCCGGCCCGCCGGTTGTTGTAGCCGGCCGCGTTGAGGCCGGCCCGCCGGTTGTTGTAGCCGGCCGCGTTGAGGCTGGCCCGCCGGGGTCATCGCCCCCGGCTACAGCATTTGCCGGCGTGGGAATCGTCGCTTCCACCACGAACGCGCCGGTGACGCGCACGACGCCCTTGACCACTTCCGGCCGGTCCACCAGCACTTCTTCTTGGGGCGGCTCGTTGTTGGCGATGCTCTTGAGCGTGATGTGCGGCACGATCCCGCCGACTTCCTCGCCCTTGGCGTTCTGCCGACGGCGATAGACAAAGCCGCCGGACGGCCCGGCCTTTTCATCGCGCAACTCGTAATACGGGAACGTGGCGGTGAGCAACCGTTGCCGCACCAGCGCCAGCGGCACGCGGCTGGTGTCTATCGTGATCCAGCGCCGCCCCCACTGCTCCGCCACATACGCCGTTGTCCCGCTCCCGCACGTCGGGTCGACTACTAAGTCGCCCGGATCGGTGGTCATCAAAATGCAGCGTTGCACAACACGATTCGCGGTCTGGACCACGTACAACTTTTCGGCACTAACGAACCCGCCGAAAGCAACATCAGTCCATACGTCGCCCAGATTGAACGCAGGAAAGTCATTCAGATACCTAACATACCGAAGTGAATTGCCCTTTATTTCGAGTCGATCCCTGGCTTCAAGGTTCTTCATGCCTTCGAAGTTTGTTTTCCAACCACCCTTGCCCGCCCGAAAGGTCTGTCCTCGAAAGTTATAGTCGAACTGCGTCGTCGCACCGCCGCTACTAGAGGTCAGTCCGCTTAAGGCGCAGACCCGATACCCCTCGGAGATTAGTTTGTCCAATTCGCGTCGGTCCTGAATAGTTATCGGGCGCCGTTGGCCGTCCGGACATTGGATCCAATCATATCCGGTGCGCGTGGCGTTCTCGACGTTCTTTTCAGTAAATAGCTGGCGGTACTTCATCCCTTCATGGTTCTTTGCAAACCACACCAAGTAATCTTTTGTCTGAGGGAGAGTGGCGCTGGTCTGACTCGTCGTTTTGTAAAAAGGGATTACTGTTACGAAATTCTCGGCACCAAAGACTTCATCGAGAAGCTCGCGAACGTGATGGAGATTCTCGTCGCTGATCTGGACGAAGATGCTGCCGCTGGGCGCGAGTAGTTCGCGGCACAGCAAAAATCTGTCGCGCAAATACGTGAGATAACTGTGCAGACCAAGTTCCCACGTGTCGCGATACGCCTGCACCATTTCCGGTTCGCGGGTGAAATCCTCGTCGTCGTTGTGTTTCACGTCGCGTTTGCGGATGAAGGGCTGGAAGTTGCTGCCAAATTTCACGCCGTAAGGCGGATCGACATAGATGCATTGCACCTGCCCGCCGAGCGACTCGTACTTGAGCAGGCTGTTCATCACCACCAGCGAGTCGCCGAGGATGAGGCGGTTGACCCAGCCGGTCTTGTGTTCGTAAGCGCGCAGGACGCGCTCGGCGAGATCGAGCTTCGGGTCGGCAAACAGGTCGAGCTGTTGTTTGTGGGTCTGGACGCTTTTCAAAATCGCTTCGGTGCTCAAGCGCTCGTGCACAAAGAGCGGCAGCGTGGGCACACTGAATGAATTCCGCTCCGCTTTGCCCGCCCAATTTAGAAACGGCGACGACATCCGCTTCAGTTCGTCAGCCGCAGCACGGGCCTCTTCGAGGGATTTGGCGCTGCGTACCTTTTCGATCAGCGCCTCCGCGTGCTCCCGATCCGCGTTGATGTCCCAGGAAAGCTGCGGGTCGAGCGAGCGATCGTAGCGATATTTCGCCGGTTCTTTCTTCTTTTTGAACTGGGCCTGAAGACCGACCTCCGGCCGCAAAACAGCTTCGCTTTCCTCGTGACCGTAAGCTTTGGCGGTCTTGCTGCTCTTTGATCCGGCGGGGCGACGACGCATGGGCGCGAGATTAAGCTATTCGTGTCTGGCCTGCAAAGCTTGACTGTTCACCTGACCCCTCGTTTCTCCTGAGTCGCGGTTACTCAACTGTTTCGCCCGTCTTTTGCTTGAACTTGATGATGAGCACAGAGGCTTTGCCGGCGAACAGCGGGATGGATGTGCCCCAGGTGCTCGTCGTGGCGTAACCGCTGCCGTAGGTATGCCCATACACGCCCGGGCCAATGGCTGTGCCGCTGAATGTGCCGCTGTAGTTGCCGGAAGTGAACGCCCCGCCAGAGGAATACGTGCCGACGTACTGACGACCGCTGCTCTGTACGATAATGGCGTCGCCGCCGATCTCCTTCGCCCGGCGCGCGGCAAACTCAACCACACCGCGCTGGCGAATCGGCGCCGTGGTGGCGTCGAGATAACCGAGCACAATGTATGGCCGCGGCGGATAGCCGTAGTAAGCCGGCACTGCGTATTGCGTGGCCACAAACGCGCCGCTGGCCGTGGGCCAGTTTTGCTGGGCGCCAACGTACGGCGTGAAGTCCGCCATCGCACAGCCTGAGAGCGCGGCTGCGCAGGCGAGCGCCAATAACCGTGCATTCATGACTTCATTTTTGATGGCCGACATCAAGGGCGTGAAGTCTCTCTTGGGGTCGCATTATGAGCGATCAGGTTTCACGGCGTCAAGATCATAGAACAACAGTTTTGCAAAGTCTTTATCTCCTGGTTAGCCCGAGGCGTATCGTCAATTCGGCGTTCCCGTCCTTTTCAGAATCTGAGCAACCAGTTCCGGTGGCATTGGGCGGCCGGCGGTGTAAATGCCGGGCTTTCCCTCAAACGTAAACAGTCTGGGAGTTTGTGCGAGCGTCTTGTCGCCGTTCACTCGGAAACCGGAAGCGAGCAACCTGGCGATCAGCGAGATAACCTCGCTTTCTTTCACTACCAGAGCGTTGTCGAGCCACTGGGGCGCGCGGCCGGCCAGGGTCTCCAGATACGTTCTGGCCCTCGAGTTCTGTGGCCTGACCAGAAGGTTTTCACGTTCGCCATCGTAGTAGATAAGAAAATCGCCATGAGGTGGAGGTTGCGGCATTCTCTGGAACCCGATGGATGCGACGCATTCGTCGCAGAACTTGGATCGGATGGTGCGCGAGACCGCACCGATCGTGGCGACCTTCCGCTGGCGCACAGTTGGTTTGTGCTTTCCGCAGAGGTCGCATTTGGTGGGATCGTTTGGATCAGGCTTTCCTTCGGCCGCACCCTTGAGTCCATCGATGTATGTCAGTCCCTGCGGTTTTTGGCCCGTGACTTTTGTGAAGACCTCGCTGACCTGTTCGGCTGTCAAGGGATGTTGAGTTGGTGGCGGAGCTGTCAAGCGAGCGCCAGAAGCCAGGGTGATGGACTCGGCTCCTGGTAACGCGAACCTCCGGGGCAGCTTGGGAAATTTCCCCTTTTCATCGATCGGTTGGTCGATGGCCCGGCTGCGTTTCCGTGAAACCAGCCAGCCGCATAACAGTGTCACGTAACCTGTGAAAAGAACGGCTGCGGGTGAGTCGAAAAGCGCGTCTGCCAGCGGTTCATTAATAAGCCTGATTGCAATGATGACCAGGAGAGCGACAAAGAAAGCAGCCGGCGCCAGACATATGAGCGCCCCAAATGCAGCGGCAATGCGCAGGCTCAACCGGCCCGTCTTGATGATGAGATTCGCGGTCATCGTGCTACTCTCCTGTTCTCCGGCGAATGGGCATTTCCTTCGCTTGATCGACGCGGCAGGCAAGCTGCCTGATCGCCCAACAGCCAGGATGGCTGCGCTCTCAGTTGCGCGAAGTGGCGGTCGCGACGAGCGCGGGCGAGCGCGCGGCTGGAGGTTCGCAGGGATACGCGGACGCGTTGTTTGGTGAAGTCCGGGCCGTGGACAGTGTAATGGCACCACCACGTGCCGTTGTTGTTCCAGAGATGGTGATCCGGGTTTGCCGGGTTAAGCCGAATCGAGAGGGATTGCGTCATGATGGTTTGCTTTTTGCGCAAACGGCATCAAGGGAGATTTCACTCGCGAAAAACTTTCGGAGTTGATTCGTTCGCCGGGGCGACGAACGCACATCTGCGGGAACCACCGGTTCCCGCGATCCACCTTGGTGTCTCCAACCAGGTTGGCAGACCGAACCTCAGATCGAGGCGCGATCACTCTTGATGCGTTGCAGGTTTTCATTAACTGGCTCCATCTTAACAAATCCCTGCTCGGCCGGCAACAGAGAGAGTTGCTTTATGACACAGAAATTTCCGGGCAGCAAACGCGTGTCCCGAGACTTTTTAAGACGCGAAGGCCACATACCCGCGATCTGATTAGTTCCAGGGCGAGTCCGAATTAAAAGGCTTGCAGCTGACGGGTCTCACATGCCGTACTGTTCAAAGACGTCTGCGTCCGCGTCGCTGGGGTCAGACTTATGGTGTTGGAACATGCAGGCGAGTAGAAGCAGCGCGATCCAGATGATGATAACAGGCTCAAGAATTTTTTTTGCTCTGTCACGCAATGACTGACGCGGAGCCAGGCCCAGCTCGCGCCTAAGCCATTGCAGCTCGCTCTCGCAGCGCATTCGTCTTTCGTAGTAAGCCGATCCTTTGCCGTAACGCCCTTGGTAAACAAGGAATCCGAAGTATGCCAGGGAGAAGACCGCGGTGAGCGGGAGAATTGGTATCGCGTCGGCCAGCTTTGGGGAAAATAACCCGACCGTTATCGCCAGTCCCCAGACGATCAGCATTGGCACAAAAAAAAGTGCGAAGCACATACCAGCTAATCCTGGTATCCAAGCCAGCAGACGGAGCGCGTACATTATCCGTCCGACGATGCCGGCAGGGTAGCGCTCAAAACCATCGAGCAGATCGATGCCGTGTCGATCTAGCCACCAGAAGTATATCAACAGGGCGCAGGCCAGGATTGTAATGATGATGACCCATGTATTCATGGCAGCACCTTGACTCTAATCAAGCTGTGGCTGGTCGGCAAATGGCGGATCTCTGCGTTATGACAGAGCAAATACGCGGATGCCGGGGGACGCCTCTCCGCCATCGTTCTCCTCCGTGATGCAGTTCGGGTGCTTTGGGCGTGGTCGGTTTTGGCTTGGCTCGAGCCACTGGGTGTAAAAGACGTCGCGATCGTCACTGCGCTCGTACCCGTGCTCCGACATGAAATCGCGGCTGCGCTTTAATGCTTGCCCAACCCAACGCCACGGTGATAAAAAACTACACGCAAAGCGATTGGCAGACGCGATTCAGGTAGCCAAAAGGAGGTGAAAACATGTTATATTGGGCGGTAGTATTTTTAATCATTGCGATTATAGCGGCGGTATTTGGGTTTGGCGGGATCGCCGCAGCCTCAGCAGGAATCGCCAAAGTGTTGTTCTTTCTGTTCCTGATTCTATTCATAATCTCGTTGATTTTTGGGTGGCGGGGCAGAGGCGTCCCGTGATCGGGACAAGGCTTTTGAGAAGTTTGCCTTGAAGCAGCCGCGGCTGGTTTTTGCCTGCTGGGCTGGGCGAATTCCTTTTTGGGAAGTGGGTTGCCGGAAGCGTGGAGGCATGGCTTCCACGCTTAGGGCATGCTTGTCACGATGTCACTTGCGCGCGCGGGGATGGTTACCCAAGCGCAGACTTATTTGCGCGGAAAAGTCTCGCGCTTCCTTTCCTAGGACGTGGGGCGCGCTTTTTGGGCAATCAATCGGCTGTTTTTTCCGAACCGCGCTGTGGGCGACGAGCTTTTCAGCGGCTTGCGGTTGTGCCTGAAAGGATAGCTGCAAACGCCGTGCTGACGCCCTTACACGCGCGAATCCTCCTTAAGATTAAGTCTGATAGCGGTCATAATCCCGGCTTAAGGATGACCTCTGGTAACCGCGCCTTGTAACGCGTAGCTTCTGACTAAGCCTTCGCTTTGTCACAAAGCGTGCCTTTTGTCTAAGCAGGGAAGGTCGAGGGAACTCGGCAGAAGCGGAAAGGAGGGAACAAGCGACGTATCTTTGCTGCGAGCGACGGATGCGCTTCTCCATGGGATCGTGTGCTGATAAGGTGCAGGTCGGCATCGGGATAAAATTTGTCCGCGATTTGTGCGACCAGATCTCGTCGCGAATCCGATTCATAGCCGACTTAGTTCGCGGTTTTCTTTGCGTCATCGAGCGCGGAGAGCCGAAAGAAAAGGATATGCGAATCGCTCAGGTTGCGCCGTTGATCGAAAGTGTTCCGCCTCTTCACTACGGAGGGACGGAGCGGGTGGTTTCCTATCTGACGGAGGAACTGGTTCAGATGGGGCATGATGTGACTCTGTTTGCCAGCGGCGACTCCATCACGCGGGCGCGGCTGGTGGCGGGTTGCCGCACATCGCTACGCAGAAACAAGGGGTGCGTGGACAGCCTGGCGCATCATGTGGCAATGATTGATCAGGTGGTTGAGCGGGCATCGGAGTTTGACGTCATTCATTTTCATACCGATTACCTGCACTTTCCCTTGGCGCGACATATTCCGGTCCCGCACGTCACAACATTACATGGGCGGCTGGACATTCCGGACTTGGTTTCCATTTACAGGCGTTTCCGCGATGTGCCAGTCATTTCAATTTCAAACGCGCAACGGCAACCTTTGCAGTGGATCAACTGGGTAAAGACCGTTTACCATGGCTTGCCGCGGGACTTGTTCCGTTTTCACCCGGGCGGCGGCGGTTATCTGGCTTTTCTGGGAAGGATATCACCGGAGAAGCGCCCCGACCGGGCGATTGAGATTGCCCGGCGCGCGGGACTGCCGCTTAAGATTGCGGCAAAGGTCGATCGAAGCGACAGACGTTATTTCAAGCGCGTCATAGAACCACTATTGAAGGCGTCGCATGTGGAATGGCTCGGAGAAATCAGCGATCGGGAGAAGGACCGTTTTCTGGGCGAGGCGCGCGCATTGCTTTTTCCAATCGATTGGCCGGAGCCTTTCGGGCTGGTAATGATTGAAGCGCTGGCGTGCGGCACGCCTGTGATCGCGTACAGGGCCGGGGCGGTTTCGGAGATCATCGACGACGGCGAGACCGGAGTGATCGCCACGAGCCTGGAGCAGGCCGTTGAGGCTGTGCGCCGCGTTCCAACGCTCAGCCGAGACCGCTGCCGGGAAGCGTTTGAGAAACGGTTTACCGCGTCGCGGATGGCCAGGGACTACGTCAAGATCTACAAGCGCTGCATCGACCATCGCATGAGAAGCCTCGACCGCTGCATGGAATTGTCGCGGCGCGCGATCGTGCATGCGCCGGCGATGCTAACAAAAACCTGAAATTAAAGACGCGCAGGGGAAGGCGCAGCTGCGTTTCCCATATGAGGCGCTCTCAGATGGGCGCTTCAGGAATCAAACCTGATTACCAGTCAAGAGAAGCAATCAGAACATTACAACCTATGAAATTAACATCATTACAGACACTCTATACCAGCGAGCTGCGCGATCTGTATAACGCAGAACACCAGTTATTAAAAGCCCTGCCCAAAATGGCTAAAGCAGCTTCTTCCGAGGAGCTGAGAACGGCTTTCGAAAACCATCTGGACCAGACGAAAACCCACGTCGAACGCCTGGAGAAAGTGTTCAAGCATCTGGGCGAAAAGCCAAAAGGCAAGACATGTCATGCCATGAAAGGATTGATCGAGGAAGGTTCCGAGATTCTAAAAGAAGATGGAGACGACTCCATTCGCGATGCCGGGATCATCGTGGCTGCCCAGAAGGTGGAACATTACGAAATGGCTGGATATGGCAGTGTTCGCGCTTTCGCGGAGCTGTTGGGACAGGATGAAGCCGCCGAGCTGTTACAGGCGACCCTGGATGAAGAATCGGAGGCAAACGACCTGCTTAACCAGCTTGCAGAAAGCGTTGTAAACCCGAAGGCGGTCGCGGAATCGGCTGCCAACGGTTCGGAGGAGAGAGGCTAAGGGGCGGAGTCTCACTGAGGAAGTCAGGGGACATCCGGCGGTAGCTATCCGGGCCAAGACACTCAGAGTTACTCCTAGGTGATAGCCATGCTGGATCTTTCGCGCCTCACGCTAACCTGGGTTCGCATAACAAGTATAAACGATCAGTTACTCCAGCGCGAAACCTGACCCAAATGAGATTTTCCCATCCAACAGCAAGAGATGGCGCGATTTCAAGATAATACAAGCCGCTCGCGAAGTAGCGACGGCAACAGGGTAGTAGAAAGAAAAAAGCAATATGGAAAAACAACATAATCCAAATGATCCCGGCAAATCCGGCAATCCCGGCCGGGAAAGCGGTGGGCAGCATGGCGGCCAACAGGAGCGGGAGAGACAGGAGCGGGAACGTGAACAACGTGAACGCGAGAAGCAAGGCGGCGGCAGTAGCCGCTCCGGCGAGCGATAAGATTTGCCTGCAGCGGATCAAAAGCATGCAGCGGGAGGCGACTCCCGCTGCATTTTTTTAGTGACGATGAGCGAAACGAGGAGGTTCTGCCAAGAAAAGGTTGTTGAAGTAAACAAGCTGCGCGGCTTGTGCCATTCAGGCGCATGCAGCCGCGCCGGCGAGTTATGGAGAGGCGGTTAGGTTTGTCTGTTTGTCTTCCAGCTCATCGTTTTTGAAGGTGAAGAGGGCGAATTTGGCGCCCTGCTCGTAGCGATAGGTTGTGCGCTTGAATATGATCATATCTTTGGTTTCAACGGTGGTAGGCGGCCCCAGTATGTTTTCGACCTGCGATTTGGTCATGCCGGGGGTCACCTGATTATAGTTGACTAATGTAAGCCTGGAGCCGGTAACGGGGATGCGATCGCAGCCGCCAACGATCGCCAGCAGCATGGCACAAATGAGTATGCAACGCGTTGTGACAGTCATTGTGGAGTTTAGTCTCCGAAGACTTTTTTGATATCGCCGAGTTTGCGACGGACTTTGCCCCCGATTTTTTCCGCCGTCCCACGGTTCCGCAATTGGTCGTTCTTGGTTGCGCGGCCTGTTTTCTCCTTGAGTTTGCCTTTTGCTTCGCCCAAGGCGCCTTTGATTTTGTCTTTGGTGCTCGATTTCATGCAAGGCAAATCGCAGGCAGCGGTAAGGGTGGATGTATGCGACGCTCCTTTCGCGGACGGGAAATCTTTTCGCGGGGGGAAGCGGCCGTGACGGGCGGGAGAGACGAAATGATTGAACTCCGCATATTGGGAGAGCAAAATGCCTCATGTGATTCGAAGGCCGAAAAGTGACAGCAGCGGCGCGCTGGACGGCATCTGGGCGGTACTGCTGATGGCTTTCGTGATGGCGGTTCTCTATGTGGGCAGAGACGTTCTCATTCCGCTGGCTCTGGCGGCGCTGATTACCTTTCTGCTTTCGCCCTTGGTAGGACGACTGGAACGCTTTCTGGGGAGAGTGATCGCGGTGCTGCTGGTGGTCGTCCTGCTTTTTCTGTTCATCGGCGGTCTGGGTTGGATATTGACCACGCAAGCCATCGATCTGGCGGCGAGGCTTCCCGATTATCAGGCCAACATCGAATCCAGGGTGCGAACGTTGCAGGTTCCGATGGCGGGACGATTCAGCCGCCTCACCAACAGCCTGGAACAACTCCGAAAGCTTTCGGGGCTGCCCAGTCAGGCGCAAGCGAACACGGCGGCACCGCAACAGCCGCAAAAGAAGCGGGTTGACGGTCAATCCCTGGCAGAAGCTGCTGCGCAGCGACCCGTTCCGGTGCGCCTCGTGGAATCGGAAAGCAGGCTGGCGCGATTTGCGTCGGCGGCATTGAACGCCGTGCTCAGTCCTTTGGGTACAGCGGCCCTGGTGTTGTTGCTGGTAGTTTTCATGCTTTTGAAGCGCGAAGATTTGCGCGGTCGTTTCATTCGCCTGGTCGGCCACGGGCGCATCAGCGCGACTGCGCATGCGATGGAAGATGCGAGCCAGCGCGTGGCGCGTTACCTCTCGATGCAACTGATGGTCAATTTGGTTTATGGCATGTGCGTGGCTGTGGGGCTTTATTTCATTGGCGTGCCAAACGCGGCGCTCTGGGGCGTGCTGGCGGGAATTTTGCGATTTATTCCCTATGTAGGTCCATGGATCGGAGCGGCGATGCCGTTGCTGCTTTCCTTTGCAGTCTCTTCCTCGTGGTGGACGCCCGCGCTGACGCTGGGGCTGTTTGTCGTTCTGGAATCAATCAATTCCAACGCAGTGGAACCGTGGCTCTATGGATCCAGCACAGGCGTTTCGTCCATCGCGCTGATAGTGGCCGCGGTTTTTTGGACGTGGCTCTGGGGACCGATCGGTCTGGTATTGGCGACGCCTTTGACCGTTTGTCTGGCGGTCATCGGAAGGCATGTGCCAAAGCTTGAATTTCTGAGCGTCCTGCTGAGCGAAGAGCAGGCCCTCGACCCGCACGAAGAATGCTACCACCGCCTGGTCTCGCTTCAGATCGATGAAGCGACCGAATTCATAGAGAGTTATCTGAAAGAAAATTCGTTGACCAAACTTTACGATGCGGTGCTCGTGCCTGTGCTCAGCGGCGCGGAAATGGACGCCAAACGCGGTTTGCTCCCTGCCGATGAACACGCCGCTCTGCTCCAGAATGTGCGCGAACTCGTGGAAGAACTGGGGGCACAGCTGCCAGCGACCGGGACGGAGGGCGAAGGAGCCGCCGCTTGTCGCGTTCTGATTCTGCCCGCGCGCGCCGCGCGCGACGAGATTGCCGGGTGCATGCTGGCGCAATTGTTGAGCCAGCAGGGGCTCGAGGCGCACAACGCCGCCGCCACCGCCTCGGCCGACGAACTCATTGATCTGGCGCTTAAAATCGATCCTGAAGCCATCTGCATCTCCGTCGTTGCGCCTACCACTGTCATTCAGGCGCGACATCTGGCAGCCAGGCTGCGCGCGCGTTTTTCGCGACAGGTTAAGATCGTGGTGGGCCTGTGGGACGCGAGGGATAAACTGGCAAAAGCCAGTGAGCGCCTGCAGGCCTCCGGTGCCGACGAAGCCGTTGTCTCGCTGGCTGAGGCGGTGGTGCAACTGGCAAAGTTTGTGGTGCCAATCGGCGAGGAGATGTTGCCGGCGCCGATCCCGGAAGATGAAGAAGAGCGCCTCGCCGAAGTGGAACGGCTTGGCGGGCTGATCGCCGAGCCGGAGCGGGTTTTTGATCGCGCCACCAGGAAACTGGCGAAACTCTTTCAAGTGCCCATGGCCCTTGTCACGCTGGTCGATCGCGACCGGCAATGGTTCAAATCGCAGTTCGGATTGCCTGAAGACCTCGCGCGCGAACGAAGCACGCCGCGCGCCGTTTCCATCTGCGGTCACATGATTGCGGAGAACGCGACGCTCGTGGTGGAGGATCTGGCCCGTGACCGCCGTTTTGCCAATAATCCGCTCATCAAGGCGCGCGGGTTCCGTTTCTATGCGGGCGCGCCGTTGCGCGGTCCCGGCGGGTTCCCGATCGGGTCGCTCTGCCTGCTCGATATCCGCCCGCGCAAAATGACCGAGCACGAGCTGCGCGTGCTGGAATCATTTGCCGAAGATCTTTCCGAAGAGCTCAAGAGCCGTGTCTCGCAAACGGACGCAACCACGCCCTCGCAGCTCCCTCACACCGATAAAATGTCGCCTGTTTCCTGAGTCGGGGAAAGCCAACGTCGTAAAGAGCGCCGTGAAGCGTTCAGCCGGGTCGGTTGCCGGTATCGGAGTTTACACGCGCCGTGCGCGACAGGCGGTTTTGCATTTCATCCTGACCGCTTCGATTTACGCGCTGGCAAGTCTTCTTTCCCCGGCGTTGAACGATGTTGGCCTCTGCCGGTTTTAACGTTTTGCGAGCAACGAGCGGGTGAAATCGGCAATGCGTTGAACGAGGTCGGGCCGGCCGCAGAACTTCTCAATTTCTCCAACGATTGCGCTGCCGATCACCGCCGCATCCGCAAAGCGCCAAACCTGGCGAATCTGATCCGCGGTGGAGATTCCAAAGCCGACGGCCACCGGCAAATCGGTCACCGCGCGGACACGCTCAACCAGTGGACGAGCGTCGCGTCCCACCGCATCGCGCGCCCCAGTGACGCCCGTGCGGGAAACCGCGTAGATAAAGCCGCGGGCGCGCTGCGCAATTCCTGCAAGCCGCTGCGGGGATGTGGTTGGCGCGACCAGAAAGATTGGGTCAAGCTCGTGTTCAAGCAGCGTCTCCGTCCATGACCTGGCTTCCTCGGGAAGCAAATCCGTCACAAGGATACCGGCGATGCCCGCATCGCGCGCCGCTGCGGCCAACCGTTCCTGTCCGAATTGCAAAATTGGATTGAAATAACTGAAGAGGATGATCGGCGCGTCGATGCGCGACTTTGCGCGGCTGGCGCACTCCAGAACGCCCTGCAGGGTCGCGCCATTGCGCAATGCACGCTCACAAGCGCGCTGGATGACTTCGCCATCGGCGACGGGATCGCTGAAAGGCACGCCGAGCTCGATGAGGTCCGCTCCCGCTTTCCCCAGCTCCACCAGCAGGGATTCCGTGAACGAAAGAGTTGGGTCACCGGCAGTAATAAACGGAATAAAGCCACCGCGGTCGGCGCGTCTTAACTCCGCGAACTTTTTCCGAATTTGGCTCATTGCTGTTGCATTTTCGCGACCAGTTCGACGTCTTTGTCACCGCGTCCCGACAGATTGACGATGAGGATGTCCTGCGGCGCGAGCTCGCGCGCTATGCGCATCGCCGGCAGTATGGTGTGCGCGGTTTCGAGCGCGGGGATGATACCTTCCAGGTTTGCGCAAAGCTCGAATCCCTCGAGCGCGTCGTCATCGCTGGCACGCAGATACTCGGCGCGACCGCTGTCGTGAAGAAATGCGTGCTCGGGACCGATGGCGGAGTAATCCAGGCCCGCGGAGATGGAGTGTGTGGCCGCGATCTGACCGTTCGCATCCTGGAGCACGTACGATTTGGTGCCCTGCAGAACGCCTACGCGGCCGCCGCCGCTTTCCATGCCGGTATGGAACCGTGCAGCGTGTTCACCAATGGAATCGCCGCGCCCGCCAGCTTCGACGCCGATCAAGCGGACCCCTGGGTCGCCGACAAAGGAATGAAACAAGCCAATGGCGTTGGAACCGCCGCCGACGCAGGCGATCAACCCCCGCGGCAATTTTCCGGTGGCAGTCAGGATTTGGCGGCGCGCTTCGCGCCCGATCACGCTCTGAAACTCTCGCACCATCAGTGGATAGGGATGCGGCCCGAGCGCGCTGCCTAACAAGTAATAGCTGTCGCGCACGTTGGTCACCCAATCGCGCAGCGCCTCATTGATGGCGTCTTTCAAGGTGCGGGTTCCAGTGTTCACGGCCACGACCTCGGCGCCCAGCAACCGCATGCGGAAAACGTTCAGCGCCTGGCGACGCACGTCCTCGGCACCCATGTAGATGACGCAGCGCAATTTCAGCAGCGCGCAGACTGTTGCCGTGGCCACGCCGTGCTGGCCTGCGCCTGTTTCGGCAATCACACGTTGTTTACCCATTCGCAGGGCCAGCAGCGCCTGTCCCAGCGCGTTATTGATCTTGTGCGCGCCGGTGTGGAGAAGGTCTTCTCGCTTGAAATAAATTTGCGCGCCGCCGGCGTGCGCGGTGAGCCGTTGCGCGTGGAACAAGGGCGTTGGCCGGCCGGCGTAATGGATCAGCAGCCGGTTAAGTTCAGCCCAAAAGGTTGGGTCTTTGCGCGCTTGGATGAATGTGCGCGTCAAATGTTCCAGCGGCGCCGCCAGAGTTTCCGGCACGTAGCGCCCGCCAAACTGGCCCCAGTGGCCGTCTCGGTCGGGTTCGCTCGTTGTGTGCGGCGGTTTTTGCATGGGAATTTCTAGGCCGGTGTGGCTTTGAGCGGACGACTCGCCCCGCGCACCGCCGCGATAAAATCTTTGATTGCCGAGTGATCTTTGATCCCCGGTGCGCGCTCTACGGCGCTGCAAACATCAACCGCGTCGGGTGCGACGGCGGCTATGGCGTCGGGGGCGTTATGCGCGTTCAAACCGCCGGAGAGAATGAGGAATCGAGCGTATGGCAACGCCGCGCGCGCAGCCGCCCAGTCACAAGTAAGGCCGGTGCCGCCGCGCAAATGTGGGTGATGCGCGTCGAGCAGGATATCGCAATGGCGAAAAGAAAGGACATCAGTTGGCTGGAAACAGGTGTCTGTGCAAAAGGCGCGAATCACGCGAAAGTCGCGCGCCAAATCGCGGCAGGCATCCGGCGATATGTGGCCATGCAGTTGAACCGCGCGAACGCCGGCCGTTTGCGCAATTTGCCGAATTATTTCGGCGTCGCCATCCACGAAAACGCCGACCGATTGAAGGTCGCTCGGAACCGCCTCGACAATTGCGCGGGCAGTTTCAGGTTGAATGCAGCGGGCGCTTTTGGGATAAAAATTCAATCCGATCATATCCGCGCCGAGGGTGGCGCAGGCCAGCGCGTCAGCGATGGTTGTGACGCCGCAGATTTTAATTCGAATTGCATCCCTGCTGGCGCCGGCGACCTGGCCGTGGGACAACTGCGGGTCTCCTCTGGCGGGAGGTTGGATTCCGCGGTCACGATTTTCGTCAGTCCCGAAGGCTTTCGAGGCCATCTCAGGAGCGCCGCTGTGCAAGGTTTGGTTTAACGGTGGCATGATTGATTAGAGCGCGCAGCGTGGCTTCCGGGTCGTGGGCGCGCATCAGGGCCGCGCCGATCAGGAATGCATCAAAGCCAAGTTGCTGAAGGCGCCTCAATGACCCTGCGTCGTGCAGGCCGCTTTCGCTCACTCTCATGTAGCCTGCCGGGATGTGCGCAACGAGAGCTTCGCTGGCTCTGGGCGAAACTTCCAGGGTCCGCAGGTCGCGATTGTTGATGCCGATTAGTCTGGCGCCCGCATTGATGGCGCGGGTTAACTCTTCCCTGGTGTGCGCCTCGACCAGCGCGTCCAGTCCAAGCTCATCCTCGGCGATCCGGCGCAGCTGACCTAACGAATCATCATCCAGGGCCGCTACGATGAGCAGCACGGCGTCAGCCCGCGCGACGGCCGCTTTGTAGATCTGCGTTGCATCGATGATGAAATCCTTTTGCAAGATCGGCAGGCGCGTCGCTTGGCGAATTGCAGCGAGGTCGCTGAGCGAGCCGTTAAAGAATTGTTCCTCAGTGAGAACGGAAATTGCGCAGGCGCCGCCTCGTTGATAGGCCTGGGCAAATTCCTGCGGGGCCGGGTCGCGGCGCAGCAGCCCGGCTGACGGAGATTTGCGTTTGAATTCTGCGATGATCTTCACGGGCGATGTCGCGGCTTGAAGCGCCTTAAGCAGGCGATGTGGTTCCGCATCTTTGCGGAGCTCGAATGCCCGCCCCTGCAACCTGGCGCCCGATGCGCCGGCGCGTAACGCCGCTGCGGCTTCTCGTTTTCGCGCCACGATTTCAGAGAGAAAATTTCTGCTCATTCTTTTCGGTTGGTTTCGTCAACGAGGGTCCGCAGTTTTTCCTCTGCGCGACCGCGATCGATACTTTCGCTTGCCAACGCGGCTGCCTGGCGAAGATCGGGTGCCAATCCGGCGATATGGAGCGCGGCGGCGGCGTTTACGATCACCAGATCGCGCGCCAGAGAGAAAATGCCGTGTCGCTCCCCGGCCAGAATGGCGCGAACCAGTTTTGCGTTTTCGATGGGACCCGCGTTGCGGCGCAACGGTTCCAGAGATCGTGGTTGCAACCCAAAATCGCGCGGACTGATGGTGAATGTCCGCATCGTGTGTCGATCATCTGCTCGGCGCCGGCACGCAGCGACCAGGGTTTCTCCAGCGAGCGTGATTTCATCCAGTCCATCCGCGCCATGCACGACCCACGCGTTTTCCACGCCTAAAAGAGCGAGCGCCGCCGCCACTTGCCCGAGCAGGGATGCATTGGCCACGCCAACAATCTGAACCGGAGCGCGCGCAGGATTAGTCAGCGGCCCGAGCAGGTTGAACGTGGTGGGCACGCCCAGCTCGCGCCGGATCGCGGCTACGCGCGCCGCTGCGCGATGAAACAGCGGCGCAAACATGAAGCAAATTCCATGTTTATTGAGGCAGCGCTCGACTGTTTCCAGGGACGCATCGGGGCGGATGCCAAGCGCTTCCACTAGATCGGCGCTGCCCGAAACAGAGGTGGCGGCTCGCGCGCCATGCTTCGCCACTGGCAAACCTGCGCCCGCGATTACGAATGCCGCGGCGGTTGAGACGTTAAAGGTTTTGGCCTGGCTCGATCCCGTTCCGGCGGTGTCGATGAAACGCCGGTGCGCTGAATGCAAAGGCGTGGCCCGTTTTCGCATCGCCTCCGCCATTCCAGCAAGCTCATCTGCTGTTTCGCCTTTCGCGGCCAGCGCGACGAGCGCTGCGGCCACTTGCATGTCCGTGGCGGAAGGTTCGAGCAGCCACCTGAGGAAATCCGTCGCTTCAATGCGGCTAAGATTTTCGCCGCGCAAGAGGCGCAGTGTGGCCTGGCGCAGTTTAGGAAGGCCAGCGCCAAACCCGGGCTGTGGGCCGGGGGATGACGGCATTTGCCCAGCCATGGCCAATGCCTCCGCCATGGCCCGCGCCTTGCAGAGGGTTTCCTCGTATTCCTTATTTGGATCGGAATCTGCAACAACTCCGGCGCCGGCTTGGAAATAAGCTTTTCCATCCTTGAGAATCACGCTGCGCAGCGCGATGCAGGAGTCGATGTTTCCGTCAAATCCGAAATAGCCAATCATGCCCGCGTAACAACCGCGAGTGGTTTTCTCCAGTTGGCCGATGATTTGCATGGCGCGAATTTTGGGCGCGCCCGAAACCGTGCCGGCTGGAAACGTGGCTTTGACCAAATCGAACGCGGTGCAACCTGGGCGCAGGCGTCCTGTCACGTTGGAGACGATGTGCATCACGTGGCTGTAGCGCTCGACCTTCATGAACTCAGCCACGCGCACGCTGCCAAATTCGGCGACGCGGCCAATATCGTTTCGGGCAAGATCGACCAGCATCACGTGTTCGGCGCGTTCTTTTGGGTCGGCGAGAAGGTCTGCGGCGTTGCGTTGATCTTCCTCGGCGTTTGCGCCGCGCGGACACGTGCCAGCGACAGGCCGCATCTCTGCTTCATCGCCGATGAGGCGCACATGCATCTCCGGTGAACTGCCAATGAGCGTGAAATCATTGGCAAACTTGAGACAAAACATGTAGGGGGACGGATTGATGAAACGCAGGCACCGGTAAACATCGAGCGCGTCGCCGTGAAAGTCGCATTTGAAACGCTGGGATAACACCACCTGAAAAACGTCGCCCGAGCGGATGTATTCTTTGGCCTGCGCCACGGCCCCTTTGAAGCGCTCCGCGGGAAAATTGCTGCGGTAGCGGCATCGCTCTGCCGTGTGCGACGTGCCCAGGTTGTTGAGCAGCGAAGAATGCAATGGCCGAGCAAGTGTCCGCCTGATGGCGCTGATTGAATCAAGCGCTTTCGCATAGACTTTTTCAGGCGCGCCGTCCTCCAGAAATGCATGCGCGATGATTTTCAGGCTGCGCAGCCGGTGATCGAAAACGACAATGCTGCTCGTGATCAGGAAGAGCATCTGAGGCAATTGCAGCTCATCGCGTTCTGCAAGCGGAACCGTGGCTTCGAAGGAATGAATCGCCTCGTAGCCGAGAAAACCTACCGCCCCACCGCTGAATGGAGGCAGGTCTGGGCGCGACACGAACTGATAGCGCGCGAGGGTTCGCCGGAGTTCATCCAGGGGGCTGTCGGTGATGTGAAACCGACGGTCGGAACCATTTCCCCTTAACAGGATTTCGGAGCCGCGGCTCTGGATGATCAGGCGAGGTTCCACCCCGACAAATGAGAACCGTGCGGACGAATCATTTTTTTCAGTGGATTCAAGGAGAAAACTGTAACCGCCGCGATCCAATTTTTTGAAAACCGAGACCGGCGTTTCCCCGTCGGCGATAAATTCCGCGACGACAGGAATGACGTTGCCGCGTTGTGCCAGTGCGAGGAAATCCTCCAAATTGGGAGTGGGTTTGGGCCTCATTTCGAAACAATTTGCGATGCAGTGGCTGGGAACCGGTGCAGCGAGAGAAATCGCGCGAGGATTTTTCTGCCATCGGCAGTGAGGACCGATTCCGGGTGAAATTGCACGCCGTACACTGGAAACTCGCGATGGCGCAACGCCATGATGGCGCCATCGCAGGTTGCCGCGGTGATTTCGAGACATGCCGGGAAGGAAGATCGCTCGACGACCAGCGAATGGTATCGGCCGGCTTCGAACGGATTGGGCAGATCGCGGAAAAGGAAGTCGCCGTTGTGTGTGATGGACGATAATTTGCCGTGCATCGGCTGCTCCGCGCGCACCACTTTGCCGCCATAGACTTCGGCGATGCATTGATGCCCAAGACAGACACCGAGAATGGGGATCGTTGCGCCAAAATGCAAAATGACGTCCTTGCTGATTCCGGCCTCACGCGGCGTGCATGGCCCCGGCGAAATGCAAATGTGGTCCGGCGCCAAGGCTGCGATTTCTTCCAGCGAGATTGCGTTGTTGCGCCGGACGAACACCTGGCATCCCAGCTCGCCGAAATACTGGGCCAGGTTGTAGGTGAAAGAATCGTAGTTGTCGATCAGAACAAGCATTGACGTCAACTTTTAAGCTGCGGTTACCAAGCCGGGCGAAGGGGTGGCTGACGGACTTTGGTTAATGATTGACCGAGCGACCCCGCGAATGGCGTGCGCTTCGGCGACCAGCGACAAGTACTGTTCCGGCGTTAATGCCTGGGCGCCGTCGGAAAGGGCGCGATCCGGTTGGTTGTGCACCTCAATCATCAAGCCATCGGCGCCTACTGCGACGCTTGCGCGCGCCATGGGCGTGACCATGTACGCGGCGCCGGTTCCATGAGAGGGATCCACGAGGACTGGCAAATGGGAGAGCCGGCGCACGGCAGGCACCGAAGCCAGATCCAGCGTGTTCCGGGTGTGCTGCGCAAAAGTCCGCACCCCGCGCTCGCAAAGGACCACATTGTAGTTGCCTTCCGCCATGATGTATTCGGCGGCCAGCAGCCATTCCTCAAGGGTCGCAGCCATCCCGCGTTTCAGCAGCACGGGCAACCGAGAACGGCCCGCGCATTTCAAAAGGGAATAGTTCTGCATGTTGCGCGCGCCGATTTGGATGACGTCGCCATGTTGCTCGACCAGATCGACGCCGGCTTCATCAAGAGCTTCGGTGACGATTTTTAATCCGAACGCCTCGCGAATTTCGGTGAGAATTTCCCACCCCTCATCGCCCAGACCCTGAAACGTGTAGGGCGAGGTGCGCGCTTTCCAGACGCAACCCCGAAAAAAACGCGCGCCGCTCTGCTGCACAATTCTGGCCACGGCCAGAGCCTGGTCCCGATTTTCAATGGCGCAGGGCCCGGCAATGATGGCGAGCTCTTCGCCGCCGATGGCGGCGTCGCCCGCGCGCACGATCGTTTTGTCGGGACGCAGATCGCGCGTGACGAGCTTGTACGGTTTGGTAACGCGGATGACCTCGGCCACGCCGGGCAGATTCTCAAAACGCCGGCCGTCGATGGGACCTTTATTGCCAGTGATCCCGATGGCGGTTCGTGTGGCGCCCGGCATCGGATGGGCGCGGAAACCGATTGCCTCGATGATCTCAACCACTGCACCGACTTCACGGGCAGTGGCGCTGGGTTTCATTACAATCAACATTGGCTCATAAGTGCTGGGTTCATTCATTGACGCAAAAGACTCCACCCCTGCGAAGAAGAGAGATGAGTCAGCGTCCGTTGAGAAAACGGTCGCTGTTTATCGCCACCAGACGAGCGCCGGCACAACGACAAGACGCCTGCTGCTTGTCATGCCTTCGGAAGAAAGCTTCTCAGCGCTCATTGCCAAAACGAATAACATCGATATGGCCCGTGTCGAGCAAAATTGATGGAAAGCGCGCGGGAGTCAGTTGCGGCGCGATTCCAATGTGACAAAAGGAGTATTTTATGGCTGAAGCAGCAGGCAAACTGGAAGGTTTGGATTTCGAAAAGGGATGTCGCATCGATGAGGTGGCCGATGGTCAGATGGTTTTGGGTCACGCGTTTGGCGAACCGGTTCTTGTCGCCCGGCGTGGCGATGAGTTTTTTGCCATCGGCGCAATCTGCACCCATTACGGTGGACCGCTGGCGAAAGGTTTAATGGTTGATTGCACGGTGCGCTGTCCCTGGCATCATGCGCAATTTGACCTGCGCACCGGCGAAGCGATCGCCGCCCCGGCGTTGAATGACGTGGCGTGTTACAAAATCGAGAAACGCGGCGATCGCATTTTTGTCACCGGCAAGATCAACAGGAAGTCCGCGCGCAAACCAAAATCGTCGCCGCAAAGCGTGGTGATCATCGGAGCGGGCGCGGCCGGCAATGCTGCGGCGGAAATGTTGCGGCGCGAAGGTTACGACGGGCCGGTCACGATGATCGGTGCAGATGAATTTTTGCCCTACGACCGGCCCAATCTTTCCAAGGATTACCTTGCCGGCAATGCGCCTGAAGAATGGATTCCTTTGCGTTCGCCGGAATTTTATCGCGAGCAAAGGATCGAGACGCTTCCTGGCACGGCGGTCACGGCGATCGATCCGCAGACAAGACAGGTCACGCTCTCGACCCACCGTTCGTTGCGCTATGGCGCGCTATTGCTGGCGACCGGCGCCGAACCGGTGCGCCTCAGGATTCCGGGCGATGATCTGCCGCAGGTCTGCTATTTGCGAACACTGGCCGACAGTCGCCGCATCATCGAAAAAGCGCAAAACGCAAAACGCGCGGTGATCATCGGGGCGAGTTTTATCGGACTGGAAGTGGCGTGGTCGTTGCGCCAGCGCAAGCTAGAAGTCGAAGCAGTGGGCAGAGAATCGCTGCCGCTGGAAAAAGTTTTGGGCTGCGAACTGGGAAACCTGGTTCGCGAAACGCACGAGGCCAACGGCGTGAAATTTCATCTGGGTAAGACACCGAAAAAGATCGGCGATGGATATGTCGAGTTGGATGACGGAACGCGATTAGACTGCGACCTGGTAGTGGTGGGAGTCGGCGTGCGCCCCAACACAAAGCTTGCGCAACAAGCAGGCATCGCGACCGACAACGGCGTTTTGGTCAACGAATTTTTGGAGACCAATGTGCCGGGAATTTTTGCCGCCGGCGACATTGCGCGCTGGCCCGATCCGCGCGCCGGACGCATCCGGGTCGAGCACTGGGTGGTGGCGGAACGACAGGGCCAGACTGCGGCGCGGAACATTCTGGGCGCGCGCGAGCCGTTTGTCGCGCCGCCATTTTTCTGGAGCAACCATTTCGATCTGCATATTCACTATGTGGGGCATGCCGGCGCGAACGATCGCGCGAGGGTGGTTGGAAATCTGCAGGCAAAAAACGCCTCGGTGATTTTCCGTTCGGGCGAGAAGGTTACCGCGGTAGCAAGCGTTGGACGGGACCGCGAAAATCTCCTGGCCGAAGTGGCGTTGGAACGTGGCTGTGAATTTTCCGCCGCTGGAGACTTCAACGCGTCTGGCTGACGCTGTCGCCACTCCACAAAAAGCAGCCTGAAGTAAAACAGGGACGCCTCGTATGCAGGCCGCGGGAATTTTTCTCGCAGCGGCTTGAGGGATTGGCCAGAATCAGCCTGTGACCAACTTGCTGCAACCTGGCGCAATCCTGATCGCGGCCCGTGTCGTAAGAGCGCTCAATCCGCAATCGCCGCAGGCGCGTGCGATTGCCGACCTGGCGATGGTCGTGGGCATAGTCATGGCCTTGATTTTTGCCGTCGTGGTGGGGCTGGTGGCCTATGCGTTACTCTTCTTTCCGCGGTGGCGCGAGGGGGAGCCCGATCCCGGGCAGGGATGCGGCAACAAGACGATCGAAATCGTGTGGACTGCCGTGCCTTTGGGCATCGTGACTGCGCTCTTTATCCTGGCAGCGCGGACCATGGGTATCTCCGATCCGCCGCCGCCACCGCGACCCGATATTGTGGTGATCGGGCATCAATGGTGGTGGGAAGCGCGCTACGATTCCGGCGCCGTTGTGGCTAACGAAATTCATATTCCAGTGGGCAAACCGCTGGCGCTGAAACTGGATTCGGCTGATGTGCTGCACGAATTTTGGGTGCCGGAGCTGTCGCGAAAAATCACCACCGTGCCGGGTCATCCCAATCACATCTGGATTCAGGCGGACAAACCGGGCACATACCTTGGGTTTTGCTCGGAATTTTGCGGAACGCAACACGCCTGGATGCACTTTCTGGTTGTGGCCGAACCGCAGGAGGAATTTCAACAATGGGAACGCGCCCAGGCCGCGGCTGCGCTGCCGCCGGTGGCGGAGAACGCGAAGAAGGGCCAGGCGTTATTCGAACAGATGAGCTGCGTGAACTGCCACGCTATCAAGGGCACGATCGCCTCGGCAACGGTGGGCCCGAACCTGACGCATGTTGCCAGTCGCAAACAACTGGGCGCCGGCATTGCAAGCAATACGCCGGAAAATCTGCGCCGCTGGCTGCGCGATCCTCAGAAGGTGAAAGTGGGGGCGAAGATGCCGGATTTTAAGCTGACTGACGAACAAATAACGCAACTGGCTGATTATCTCGAGACACTGAAATGAACGCGGACACGATCCCCTCGGCCATCACGCGGTTGCTGACGCCCGCGCAGCGGCAGCACTGGGAACTGGCTTGGCTCTCGAGCGTGGATCACAAACGCATCGGGATCCTTTACATGGTGACAGGCCTCGTGTTTTTCATCGCGGCAGGCTTGGAAGCGCTCCTGATCCGGCTGCAACTGGCCGTTCCGAACAACCACCTGGTGAGCCCCGACACTTACAACTGGCTGTTCACCATGCATGGCACAACCATGATTTTTCTGGTGGCGATGCCGGTGCTGTTTGGAATCGCCAATTATGTGTTGCCGCTGCAAATCGGCGCGCGCGACATGGCCTTTCCGCGCCTGAACGCCTTCGGGTTCTGGCTGGTGCCCTTTGGAGGCATCCTGCTGCATTTCAGTTTTTTGGCTGGCGGACCACCGGCGGTGGGCTGGTTCGCGTACGCGCCGCTGAGCGAAACGCCCTATTCCTCGCAGCCGGGCGTGGATTACTGGGCGGTATCGCTTCTTGTGTTCGGGATCGGTTCAGTCAGCGCTGGCATCAATTTCATCGTGACAATTCTGACGCAGCGCGCTCCGGAGATGAGCCTGCGGCGGCTGCCGCTGTTTAGCTGGATGATTTTCATTAACTCTTTCCTGGTCATCCTGGCCTTGCCGATTCTCAATGCGGGTCTGGTGATGCTGTTGATTGATCGTTTGCTGCAGGGCCGGTTCTTTCTTCCCTTCGGCGGCGGTTCGGCGATCATGTGGCAGCATATCTTCTGGGCTTTTGGACATCCGGAAGTGTACATCGTGGCCATCCCGGCGTTCGCCATCCTTTCGGAAGTGATCCCAGTGTTTTCGCGCAAGCCGATTTTTGGCTACGAATTCGTCGCCGTCTCGACGGTGGTGATCGTTTTATTGAGCCTGTTGGTGTGGGCGCATCACATGTTTACGGTCGGCCTGGGGCACACCGTGGATCTCTTCTTCGTTGCCGCCAGCGTGCTGATTGCCGTTCCCACCGGGGTGAAACTGTTTAACTGGAGCGCGACCATGGTGGGGGGCCGGGTGCGCTTCACCGCGGCGATGCTTTTCTGCGTCGCGGCGCTGCTGCAGTTTCTTATCGGTGGACTTACCGGTGTGAGCCATGCCATCGCGCCGCTGGATTGGCAGACCAAGAACAGCTACTACCTGGTGGCGCACTTTCACAATGTCTTTGTAGGGCTAATCGTGTTCGCGATTCTGGGCGGGCTTCACTATTGGTTCCCCAAAATGAGCGGGCGAATGTTGTCGGAGCGCATCGGCAAATGGACGTTTTGGCTGATGACCATCGGGTTCAACCTCACGTTCATGATTCAGCATCTGCTTGGCTTATCCGGCATGCCCCGGCGCGTTTTTACCTATCCCGACCTGCCCGGCTGGGGCGCAATGAACATGCTCTCGACCATCGGCGCATTTTTCATGGCCGCCGCTTCCATCCTCTTTGTTTGGAATGTAATGACCAGTCTCTTCCGGGGAAAACCTGCCGGAGAAAATCCCTGGAACGCCTGGACATTGGAATGGGCGACCAGCTCGCCGCCGCCCCATGAGAATTTCGACGCGCTGCCACCCGTCCGAAGCAGGCGACCGTTGTGGGATGCCGCGCATCCCGAGCGGCCGGACCCGGTGGTGCCTCTGGGAGGAACGCTCGATGCGTTCCGACCTGACCGAAACAAAGCGGGTGTGATGACCTTTATCATTTCCGAAGCCGGCTTCTTTGGCGTGCTGATGCTGGCTTACCTCTTTTACAACGCGACTCCCAGGAGCGGACCGGGCTGGCATCAGCTCGATGTGCCGAAGACCTTTATCTTTAGCGTTTGCCTGTTTGCGAGCAGTTTCACCATTTGGCGTTCCGAAGTTGCGCTGCGCTCAGGCAGAACAGCAAAAATGATCGGATGGCTGGCGGCGACGATTTTGCTCGGCGGAATTTTCATGGTCGGCCAGGGCTTGGAGTACTGGCATCTTTTCCAGAGCGGGGTGAGCGTCGGTCTGGATCTTTTTGCCGGCACATTTTTTACGCTCACCGGATTTCACGGCCTGCATGTTTGCGCAGGCTTGCTGGCGCTTCTGGTTGTGCTGGGGGTGACGCTGTGCGGCGGTTTTAAGAACCGCGATATGCCTGCGCTTGGCCCGGTTGGTTACTACTGGCATTTCGTCGATGTCGTGTGGGTGTTCGTTTTTTCGATCGTGTACCTTTGGCCTTTGCTGCGATGACAACGCAACAATTTCTGGTTTCGACCTGGAGCTGGGATGGCGCGGCGGTGGTCTTTAGCGCAATGGCTGTGCTGGCTTACGTTTGGAGGTTTGGCGTGAATGGCCGGATGTTGTATTTGCTGGCGGCGGTGGGCGGATTTTTGCTGATCCGGATTTCGCCGCTGAACGCGCTTGCGGCTGGCTATCTTTTCAGCGCACACATGCTCCAGCACATTTTGCTGTTGCTGGTTGTGCCTGCGCTGGCGTTGATGAGTCTGCCCCGTCACGCGGCTCTGGCCTGGGGCAGAGCGCTGCCGGCCCATACTTTGATGGCGTGGCTGGCTGGCGTGGGCGCGATGTGGTTGTGGCACGCCCGTCCGCTCTGCAACGCGGCAGTCTCTTCGAGACTGGTCAGCGCGCTGCAGATCGGCTCGCTTCTGGTGCTGGGAGCGATTTTCTGGCGACCGATTCTCGCGCCGCGCGAAACGGAACGCATGTCGCCGCCCGGCGCGGTGTTTTATCTTTTCAGCGCCTGCGTGGCGTGCAGCATTTTGGGAATTCTGATCACTTTCTCACCGGTAAACGTGTGCCCGATTTACTTGCAACCGCCGAGCGGCAACCGGGCGGTTCTTGAGTTGATTCAGCACAACTGGGGAATCACTCCGGAAAAAGATCAGCAGATCGGCGGACTGCTGATGTGGGTGCCGATGTGCCTGGTGTATCTGGGCGCAATCGTTGCGCAACTGGCGCGCTGGTTCGCACAACCTCTTGCCGGCCCGCGAACGGCAGAGAGAGGTTTATCATGAAGATGGCCGCTTGGATTTGCTCTGCTTATGAGGAATGAATACGAATCCGCGTTGCGCGAAGGCTGGAAGGCGCTGCCTCCGGAAACGCTGCCGCGCCCCAATTTTTTCCCGGCCGGTTTGGCGATGGGAACGACATTCATTTTATGGGGCTTGATCACTTCATGGATCATTCTGGCTGTCGGCGCGGCACTTTTTGCAGCGGCACTGGCCGGATGGATCTACGAAATTCTCCGTGAACGAAGTCACCGCTGATCCTTTATCGTCACAGAATGGGCGTGCGCCGGATGAGATCAGCCGGCGGCGCTTTTTGGAGAAGCTTTGTTTTGGGCTGGGCAGCCTCTGCGCGGCGATTCTGGCAATTCCGGTGATTGGTTTTGTGGTCGCGCCCATTTTTCGAAGAACCACGGGCAAATGGGTCGGGGTCGGCAAGATCACGGATTTTGAAATCGGCAAGACGGTGAATGTAACCATAACCGATCCCTCGCCGCTGGCGTGGGCTGGGATCACTGCCAGAAGCGCCCTCTGGCTGCGGCGGGTGAACGAGACGGAGTTCATCGCCTTTTCGGTCAATTGCACGCATCTGGGCTGTCCGGTGCGCTGGCTGCCGGACGCGGATTTGTTCATGTGCCCGTGTCACGGCGGAGTTTACTACAGCGACGGCACAGTCGCGGCCGGGCCGCCGCCCAAACCATTGATTCGTTACGAAGTGCGGACTGCCAATGGCCAGGTGCAAATCAAGACGATGGCCATTCCCATTACTACCACGCTATGAAACGATTGATCGAGGCGTGGTGGTGCTGGCTGGATGATCGGGTCGGGATTTCGGCGTTGCTCGGGCCAAGCCTGAAACACCTCGTGCCGCGCGATGCGCGTTGGTGGTACGTTTTTGGCAGCGCCACGCTGCTGGCTTTTGTGGTTCAAGTGGTCACTGGCGTGGCGCTGGCTTTCTCTTACGTCGCCTCCTCTTCGCAGGCGTACGAGACGCTGCAGTTCATCACCAACCAGGCGCCTTTTGGCAGGTTCCTGCGCGGGATGCATTACTTTGGGGCCTCGGCCATGGTGTTGATGGTGGGCGCGCACATGGCGCAGACCTTTCTGTTCGGCTCCTACAAGTTTCCGCGGGAGATGAACTGGACCACCGGCGTTCTGTTGCTGGGATTTACTCTGGTGATGGGATTCACCGGCCAGCTGCTGCGTTGGGATCAAACAGCGGCGTGGTCAGTGGTTGTCGCTGCGGAACAGGCGGGGCGTGTGCCGTGGGTGGGAAATTTTTTGGCGCAATTTATTCTGGGCGGCACCACCATTGGCGGCGCTACTCTGAGCCGTTTTTTTGCCATCCATGTTTTCATCATGCCGGCGATCATTTTTATTTTCATCGCTGTTCACCTGTCGCTGGTGCTGCGCCACGGCATTGCTGAACCGCCGGTGGCAGGCAAACCGGTCGATCCGCAAACCTATCGGCAGGAGTATCACGAGCTGTTGCAGAAGAAAGGCTATCCTTTCTGGCCCGAAGGCGCGTGGCGCGATTTTGTTTTTGGCACGGCGTTAATCGTGGTCATTGCTCTGCTTGCATTTTTTGTCGGGCCGCCCCCTTTGGATAAACCGCCCGACCCCAGCATTCTCAAGGCCGATCCGCGACCGGACTGGTATTTGCTTTGGTATTTTGCGCTGCTGGCGCTGATTCCACCGCAGTTGGAAAGCTACGTGATGATCCTGGCACCGGCGCTGATTGGCATTTTGCTGCTGGCGGTGCCGCTGCTCAATAACCGGGGCGAGCGTGCGCCGTCTCGCCGGCCGTGGGCCATTGCTGTGGTGTTGCTGAGCGTGATCATGATCGGCTCGCTTTGGATTGCCGGGGCTCGAGCGCCGTGGTCGCCCAATTTTGATCCACAACCGTTGCCGGAGAAAATCGTAGGCGCATCGAGCGGTCCGGTGTTTGAAGGCGCGAAGCTGTTTCGCCAGAAAGGCTGTCTGAATTGCCACCTGATCGATCGTTACGGCGGGCGACGCGGTCCCGATCTCACCTATGTTGGCGACAAACTTTCAGAAAGCGACATGGTGATTCGCATCGTGAACGGCGGCGTGAACATGCCTGCTTTTGCCGATGCGCTGAAGCCGGACGAGCTGGCGCAGATTGTTGCTTTTTTGCAATCGCGCAAACACCCCATCCCCGCAAGCCTTGAAGCCGGCGGCAGATAGCTTCGCTGCGGGTGCGGCTTTGGATTGCTAGGACGAGGAGTCACCCGCGAAGACCTGGACCTAATTACTGACAATCGGGTTGGACCAGCCGCCGGGCGGCGCGAGTGAGTCGGCCTTCGCCGGGCCCCACGTCTCCGGCTCGTATTCCAACGGCGGCGTGTCTGCTTTCAGGATCGGATCGACGATGCGCCAGGCTTCCTCCACGTAATCTTCGCGGGCGAACAGCGTCTGATCACCTCGCAGCGCGTCGGTGAGCACCCGTTCGTACGCTTCCATTTCCTTGGCGGTCGGGTGGCGACAGGCCAAAAGCTCGGTCAGGAGACTTTGTGATTCGTCAGTGGGCGATGTGACGTTCAAGCCGAAGGCCAGTGCTACATCGGGGCTGATGCGCAACCGCACATAGTTTCGTTGGAGCGCGTACTGGCGATACATGGTGGGCGGCTGGCGCAGGCGAACCAAAATTTCGGTGCAGGTCACGGCCAGGCATTTGCCGGCGCGAATATAAACCGGCACACCGCGCCAGCGCCACGAATCAATCTCCAGCCTGAGCGCCACAAACGTTTCCACTTTGGAATCGGGAGCGACGCCCGGTTCTTTGCGGTAACCTTGAAACTGGCCGCGCACAACGTCGTTGGCTGTCAGCGCGGGAATGGCTTTGAGAACTTTCACTTTTTCGTCTCGGATCGATTCACTGTCTGTGCGGACGGGCGGTTCCATGGTCAGGTTGCTCAGCACTTGGAAGAGATGGTTTTGCACCACGTCGCGAATGGTGCCCACCTGTTCATAAAACGCGCCCCGGCCCTGCACGCCGAAGTTTTCCGCCATGGTGATCTGGATGCTCTCGATGTTCGAGCGGTTCCAGAATGGTTCCAGCATGGCATTGGCGAATCTAAAAAAGAGCATGCTGTGCACCGGCTGTTTGCCCAGGTAGTGGTCAATGCGGAAAATTGCCTTCTCGCTGAAGGTTTTCAGCAGGATGTGATTCAGCTGGCGCGCCGACGCCAGGTCGCGGCCAAAGGGTTTTTCGATGATCACCCGAGCGTTGCCGCTGTTGCCGATCGAGGCGAGATGCTGCACCACCGTGGCAAACGCGGCGGGGGGAATGGCCAGGTAAAAGGCCGGTCGTTGCGCGTTGCCCAGCTCGCGTCGAATGGCCTGGAATGTTGCCGCATCGTTGTAATCGCCGCTTACGTAGCGCAGCAGAGAGCACAGTTTCTCGAACGCGTCGGGATCCAACCCGCCGTGGGTTTGCACGCTGTCTTTGGCACGCGCCACCAACTGATCGTGAGTCCATCGGGACCTGGCAACGCCGATTACCGGAATGTCGAGCGTGCCGCGTTTCACCATCGCCTGAAGCGCGGGAAAAATTTTCTTGTGGGCGAGGTCGCCGGTGATCCCGAAAAAAACCAGCGCATCAGAATGCGCGTCGCTGGGGTTCATGACATTTTGGCCACCGGTTTTTCTAGGTGCCCGCCGAATCCAAAGCGCATTGCCGAGAGCACCTTGTCCTGAAAATCGGCGTCACCGCGCGAAGCGAACCGTTCGTAAAGCGCAGTGGTCAACACCGGCACGGGCACGCCCTCGTCAATCGCGGCTTTGATGGTCCAGCGGCCTTCGCCCGAATCGGAAACGCGACCGGCAAATTTTGCCAACTGCGGATCACGGGCCAGCGCGCTGGCGGTTAAATCGAGCAGCCAGGATGTGATGACGCTGCCTCGCCGCCAGACCTCGGCCACGTCGGCAAGGTTAATGTCGTACTGGTAATTTTCGGGGCGGCGCAGGGGCGCGGTTTCGGCGTCGGTGGCGCTTTGACGTTTGCCGATGTTTGCAGAGCGCAAGACGGCCAGGCCTTCGGCAATCGCCGCCATCATGCCGTATTCGATGCCGTTGTGCACCATTTTCACAAAATGGCCCGCGCCGCTGGGGCCGCAGTGCAGGTAACCATGTTCGGCCGTGCCGCCGAGTTCCTCGCGACCGGGTGTGCGCGGAATGTTGCCGATGCCGGGGGCCAGCGTGGCGAAGATGGGATCAAGCCGCTGCACGATTTCGCTTTCGCCGCCGATCATCAAACAATAGCCGCGCTCCAGACCCCACACGCCGCCACTGGTGCCGACATCCACGTAGTGAATACCGTGCGCTGCCATTTGTTTCGCCCGGCGAATGTCATCCACGTAATAGGAATTGCCGCCATCGATGAGAATGTCTCCATTTTGGAGGAGCGACGAAAGCTCCTGAATAACTTCATCCACGATCGCGGCCGGCAGCATCAGCCAGATGGCGCGCGGTTTCTCCAGTTTGCTCACCAGGTCGGCCAGCGAATGGGCGCCGGCGGCCTTTTCTTTTACCAGTTCAGTAACCGCTGCCGCGGCGCGATCAAACACCACGCATTGATGGCCGCCGCGCATCAGCCGCCGAACCATGTTGGAGCCCATGCGCCCCAGACCAATCATTCCAAGTTGCATCTTTGTTCCTTTCCAAACGTGCTCGTCTTTGGAGCCGAGTTTAGCTTCTTGTTCTCCTGTGCAAAGCTGGTTTCGCGTTCCCCGGCAGTCTTGCGTTCCATTTCCAGTTGCGAATCTCCGGCATGTCCTGACCATGCTCATCGATGTATTGCTTGTGCGCGATCAATTTGTCCTGGAGCATTTGTTTCAGGTAAGCGGCTCTGCCGCTCAGGCGCGGCACGCGCCGGATGACGTCTTGCACGAGGTGGAAACGATCGAGCTCGTTTAGCACGGTCATATCAAAGGGCGTGGTGATAGTGCCTTCATCCTTGTAGCCGTGCACGTGCAGGTTTGCATGGTTGGTGCGCTTGTAGGTGAGCCGGTGAACCAGCGACGGATAACCGTGGAAGGCGAAAATGACCGGTTTATCCACGGTGAACAACGAATCAAAATCCGGATCCGGCAACCCGTGAGGATGCTCGGTTGGGGGTTGCAGCTTCATTAGGTCAACCACGTTGACCACGCGGATTTTTAGTTGCGGAAAATGCCGGCGCAGAATGGAAACGGCGGCCAGCGTTTCCAGGGTGGGCACGTCTCCCGCGCAGGCCATGACGACGTCAGGCTCCGAGTTGCGGTCGGTGCTGGCCCATTCCCAGATGCCGATCCCTTTGGTGCAATGGGCGACCGCCGCTTCCATGTCGAGCCATTGTGGGGCGAGATGCTTGCCGGCCACGACCACATTGACGTAGTGGCGACTGCGCAGGCAATGATCCATCACGGACAACAGACAGTTGGCGTCGGGAGGCAGATAAATCCGCACAATCGACGCTTTTTTGTTTGCGACGTGGTCAAGAAAGCCGGGATCCTGATGCGTAAAGCCGTTGTGGTCCTGCCGCCAGACGTGCGACGAGAGCAGGATGTTCAACGACGCGATTTTGCGGCGCCACGGCAACGCCGCGCTCACTTTCAACCATTTCGCGTGCTGATTGAACATCGAGTCAACGATGTGAATGAACGCTTCGTAGCTGTTGAACAATCCGTGGCGCCCGGTGAGCAGGTAACCTTCCAGCCATCCTTCGCACTGGTGTTCGCTCAACACCTCCATCACGCGGCCCGCCGGGGCGAGATATTGATCAGTCTTGATCGTGCGCGCATCCCACTGGCGGTTGGTGGCCTCAAACACCGCGTTCAACCTGTTCGAGAGCGTCTCGTCCGGCCCGAAAATCCGGAAGTTTCGCGCTTCCTGATTGAGCTTGATTATGTCCCGCAAAAATTCCGCCAGCACTGAGGTGGCGCCAGCTTCGGTGGCGCCTGGCGCAGGGACCTTCACCGCGTAATTGCGAAAGTCCGGCATTCGCAGATCACGCAATAACTCGCCGCCGTTGGCATTTGGGTTGGCGCCCATGCGGCGCGAGCCTTTGGGCGCCAGCTCGGTCAGCTCCGGTCTGAGTCGGCCGTTTTTGTCGAAGAGTTCGTGAGGCCGGTAACTTTTCAACCATTTCTCGAGCAGCTTCAGGTGCCTGCGGTTTCCCGCCGGCTCGGACAAGGGAACCTGATGCGCGCGGAAAGTTCCTTCCACCGGCTGGCCATCGACCACTTTTGGCCCGGTCCAGCCTTTGGGTGTGTTCAGCACAATCATCGGCCAGCGCGGACGCGCAGTGTCGCCATTGCTGCGGGCGTGGCGCTGGATGCGCTGGATCTCCGTGATGACCTTGTCGAGCGTGGCGGCCATTAATTGATGCATCTTCGCCGGTTCATCGCCTTCTACAAAATGCGGTCTCCAGCCGTAGCCCCGCAGCAATTGTTCCAGTTCGTCGCGCTCAATCCGCGCCGGCACCGTGGGATTGGAGATCTTGTAACCATTCAGGTGCAAAATCGGCAGCACCGCGCCGTCGGTGATGGGATTCAAAAATTTGTTGGAATGCCATGCCGTGGCCAGCGGGCCGGTCTCCGATTCGCCGTCGCCGATCACGCATGCCACCACCAGATCGGGATTGTCAAAAGCCGCCCCGAAGGCGTGCGAGAGCGAATAACCGAGCTCGCCGCCTTCGTGGATTGAGCCGGGGGTTTCGGGCGCGACATGACTGGGAATGCCGCCTGGGAAGGAAAATTGTTTGAACAATCGTTTCAGACCGGCTTGGTCCTGACTGACGTTGGGATAGATTTCGCTGTAGGTGCCTTCCAGGTAAGTGTTGCCAACAAGAGCTGGTCCGCCGTGGCCGGGGCCGGCGATATAAATCATGTTAAGGTCATACTTCTTAATCACCCGGTTCAGGTGCACGTAGATAAAATTCTGCCCGGGCGTGGTGCCCCAGTGTCCCAGCAGGCGCGGCTTGATATGCTTGTGACGCAACGGTTTTCTCAGCAGCGGATTATCGAGCAGATAAATCTGGCCGACCGAAAGATAATTGGCCGCACGCCAGTAGGCGTCCATTCTGCGCAACAACTCCGGCGATAACGCTTGCTCCGATCTTTTCATGGGGTGTTTCCTTTCAAAAAACGATAGGTGGCTCTTGCGATCATCAATTCCTCGTCGGTGGGAATGACGCGCACCGCCACCCGGCTGGCGCTTGTGGAAATCAGCTTGGCATTGGCGGCGTTTTGTCGTTGATCCAGTTCAATTCCGAGAAATGCGAGTCCGTCGCAGATGCGGGTGCGGATGACGGGAGCGTTTTCGCCGATTCCGCCGGTAAAAACCAGTGTGTCAAGCCCGCCTAACGCCGCGGCGAACGCGCCGATCCATTTTTTGGTTTGGTAACAGAAGAGGGCGACGGCGTCCGCGGCGCGCTGGTCCTGGCCTTCACGCGCGAGTAAGTCGCGCATGTCGGAGCTTGTTTCGGAGAGACCAAGCAAGCCGGAGTGCCAGTTGGCCATGGCATGGAATTGTTCCGCGGTCATTTGCTCTGTGCGCGCGAGATAACCGACAAGCCCGGGATCGATGTCGCCCGAGCGCGTGCTCATTGGCAGCCCCGCGGCGGGCGTGAACGCCATGCTCGTGTCCACCGGCGCGGCATCGCGCACGGCAGCCAGGCTGGCCCCATTGCCGAGATGGGCGAGAATCACTCTGCCGTTCATGCGCGGTTGGGTCATCAGATATTGGTAGGACAATCCGTGAAAACCATAACGTTGCACGCCCTGGTTTTGATATCGACGCGGGATAGCCAGCAACTTCGCCACTCGCGGCATCGCAGCGTGAAATGCGGTATCGAAACAGGCCACCTGCGGGAGGTGGGAAAATTTTGAAGCGAAAAACTCCATCAGCCCAATTTCGGCCGGCAGATGTTCGGGGTCGAACGCGCTGATGCGTCGCAGCTCTGATAACATGGCGTCATCCACACGCTGCGGCTGACGATAAAGCGCGCCGCCGTGCACGATGCGATGGCCAACGGCGGCGAAGCGCGGCGCGCCGACAGTTTCGGAAATGCGTTTCAGAAGAGACTCCAGCGCCGCTACGTGATTGGGCGCCGAGATTTGAGCGCGATTCGGTCTCGGGATTGTAAAAATGAGCGACGCGTTCTCCGATCCGATCCGGTCAACGGAACCGGCTAACCTGCGCTCCAAGGCGCCATGGGCATCGAACAGGGCGAACTTCAGGCTCGACGAACCGGCGTTGAGAACCAGCAGAGGGTTTTCCGCTTGCAGGTTCATGCCTTTTGCAAGTCAGCCAGATCGCAGCGCAACAGATCGCCGATTTTCTGGATGTTCACATCGGCCGGCGGATAATCGGCGAGCGCCCCGGGATCGGTTGCATAATGGCCCTGCTTGACGAAAACCGTGGTCACCCGCGGGCCCCAGATCTTTTTTACCGCCGCAAGAATGCGCAGCTTGTCGTCCACGATCACGTAATGCTCTGCCGGGTAACGCCGCTCGACATCATCCAGTTCCTGTTCCTTATGGATGTAAATCAGCACGCGATCTGCGACTGCATCGGCCAATCCGGAACGCCGGATTTTGAGCGGCTGAAAAACCACGTCGCCGTCGGAGAGGATCACAGCCGGCCCGCGTTTTTCCGCATGCCTGATCACCTCAAGCGCATTGGGGAAAAGCCGCTGGCCGAAAGGATAATCGACGAGAAAACGCGAGACGGCCAGCAGGTGGAAGTCGCGCGGGTATTCGGCGCGGTAGCGCTGCAACGCGCCCAGGTAATCGGCGTAGCCCAGCTCAGCGCGTAGTTGCTCAAAGATTCGCCAGTACTCGCGGGCTTTCTCAGAACCGACTTCGCCCACGAGATAACGTTGCAGGTCCGATTCGACACTGTCGTTATCGAGCAGTGTGTTATCCACGTCGAACAGAAAGACGAGAGGAAACGCGCCAGCCGCACCTTTGCTCATTATTCAACTCATCCTGCTGCGCGAAAGCCGCCGCGTCCACTGCAATTTGCTTCTCGCGTTGTCAACGGCGAGCGGTGCCCGGTTTTTGTTGCCTCTGCCGCAAGCACTGGCCGGTTCGAGCGGCCGCGCGCTCGTTCCACTTCTTTTCCAGATATGCTTTCAAGGCGACTGCGCTGTTGCGTTTGGTGTCGCGCGCGCTGTACAGAAGCGTAACATTTCCTTTGCGCGCTGCTTCGAGCAATGGCCACCAGAATTCGGGTCGGGCGTCCAGCTCCTTTACATACCGGCGCTGAAATTCGGGCCATTTCTTCGGTTCGTGCGCAAACCATTTACGCAGCGCGTCGCCGGGCGCGACGTCCCGCAGCCAGCCGTCCATCTGCAATGCTTCCTTTTTCATGCCGCGCGGCCAAAGGCGTTCGACCAGGAACCGGGCGCCGTCGGTCTTGGCTGGTTGATCGTAAACGCGCTTAATTTGTATGCTCACCAGGTTAGCGGGAATCTACCGAAAAGAATAGACGCGCGCGCGGACGAAAAAATTGCATGCGCGGGTCACTGTCTGTGAATTGGCTGAAAGGCGTTGTGGGGCGCTCAGGCATTGAGCGCCAGGTAGAGCAGCAGCGCGGTGAGGATGAGCGGAACGAGACAAATCATGAGTTGTTGCGCGCTCCCAATTCGCTCGGAACAAGATTGTCAGCCGCGATGGTTTTCTCGATGCGGCGCAGATGTCGCAGCACATAAACATAAGCGCAGATCATGGCTGCGAATCCAATCCCGGCAACGATCCGCAGTGGCAACAGCGGATCTGCAGCTAAAATGTTCATTGTCCGACTGTGGAGTTAGCCAAATTTCAGGTTGCCCATCAAGTCAGGACTTCACAAACTGCTTCACGGCTGTTTCGAAAAGATCAGCGTGAGACATGGATAGCTCGACCATCGATTCGCTGGTTGCATTCCTGATCGGCGACTATTTTGTCGCGTTTTTCATTATTGGCCTGGTTGCGGCGCAGACAGACATCCCGAAGCGGGTCCGGGAAATTTGAGATTGAAACAGATCGGCATCCGCAAGGCGCGAGCATCGCAAAGCGCCCGCGGCTGAGTCGGTGAGGGGTGCCGGCTTGCGCGCCCATCTTTTTTTTGTCTAACCTACTCTCCATGCGTTCTTCAAAAATCTGGTGCAATTTACTGTTATTTTCGTTGCTTCCTTTTTCTCTGTGCGCGGCGTCGCCGATCCAGGAACGAGCGGATCGATTTCTCGAGCTGGCCAACGCGGGATATCAGGCGCTCTACCGGGTCAACAGCGAAGCGCAGTGGCTGGCTCTTACCGATGTGACTCCGCAGCATGACGCCGCGGCCGAGGCGGCAGGTAAGGCATACGCCGCGTTCAATGGAAATCCGGCCCTCATCACCGAAGCACGCGAATTGCTCAAGCACGAAAAGGAGCTGAATGAACTGACGGTTCGCCAGTTGAAACAACTGCTGCTGAACGCCGCGGAAGGACCCATGACGAATCCGGAGCTGGTGGCAAAGCGCGTGGCCGCAGAAACCAGGCAGGCCTCGCTCATGAACGGGTTTGAGTTCCAGCTCAACGGCAAAAAAATCACCGCCAACGAAATCGACGATCGACTGGACAAAAGCGCCGACCTGGCCGAGCGCAAAGCGGTGTGGGAAGCTTCCAAGGCCATCGGCCCGGTGCTGAAGGAGAACCTCATAACCTTGCGCGCCCTCCGAAACGGCGTTGCCAGGGAAATGAAGTATCCCGACTATTTTTCGCTGGAAGTCGCCGCATACGGAATGACCGCGGACGAAATGCTCAAAATGCTGGAGGACTGGATGGCCACCTTGCGCCCGCTTTACCTGCAATTGCATACTTGGGCGAAATACAAGCTGGCGGAGAAATTTCACCAGCCAGTGCCGAAGAAAATTCCGGCGCACTGGGTCAACAATCGCTGGGCTCAGGAATGGCCCGGGCTGGTTGAAGCGGCGAACCTGGACAAATATTTCGAAGGACGAACGCCGGAATGGATCGTCAGGACGGCCGAGCAATTTTACACCGGGCTGGGGCTGGCGCCGTTGCCGGAAAGTTTCTGGCAGAAATCGGATTTATATCCCGTGCCGCCAGGCCAGAAGCGCAAGAAAAACAGCCACGCATCGTGCTGGCATGTGGATCTTCAACAGGACATCCGGTCACTGCAAAGCATCGAGCCCAACGCGCGCTGGTTTTTCACCGCCCATCATGAACTGGGCCACGGCCATTATTTCCTGGCCTACTCGCGTCCGGAAGTTCCTTACCTGCTCCGGCTGGGCGCAGCGCCGGGGTTTCACGAAGGCGTCGGTGAACTCATCGCGCTCGCTGCCAGCCAGGTGCCTTATCTGCAGTCTCGCGGCGTTTTGCCGCGCGAATTTCACCCCGACAAGACCGCCTTCCTGCTGGACGACGCCCTCACCCGTTCCATTCCGTTCATTTACTTTTCCTGCGGAACGATGTCTCACTGGGAAGCGGACATCTATGCGCACAACCTGTCGCCGGATCAATGGAACGCGCGCTGGTGGAAATACGTCGGCGATTTTCAGGGAATTGAACCGCCGTCCCCGCGCGGCGAAGAATTCTGCGACGCGGCCAGCAAAACGCATATCAACGACACGCCGGCCTATTACTACAATTATGCCTTTGCGACGGTATTCAAGTTTCAATTGCATGACTACATCGCGCGCCGCATTCTACATCAGCCGCCGCAGTCCTGTAACTACGCCGATAACAAGGAGGTCGGCGCGTGGCTGAATAACATCCTCAAAAAAGGCGCGACTGAAGACTGGCGCAAAGTGTTGAAAGAAGCGACCGGCGAAGACATCTCCACCCGGGCCATGATGGATTACTTCAAGCCGTTGATGAGCTGGTTGGAAGAACAGAACAAAGGTCGCCAGATCGGGTGGGATTAACCCTTGCAGGAACGGCGCCCAATGCTTCGGGGCGATTAACCGCAGCCTCTTCTCAACTGCCTCGGCGCAGCGACGGAGTGAGCGATCAGTGGCTCATCTTTGCCTGTGCTTTGAGCAGCTCGGTCTCGATGGCGGGCATCAGCTCAGCCATGTAGGCCCCGAACTTTTGCATCGCGGATTTTCCCACAGGCGATCCATAAAAATCGGCCAGCGCCTTGATCTCTTCCGTGGTGAAGTGTTTCACCATCGCGTCGGTCATCGCTTTGGTCAGCGCGGCCATATCGAGGTCGGCGGTCATCATTCGCTTGAATTGATCGCGTTGGTCCCGGGGGAGGTTCGCAGCCATCTTATCAGCGATATCTTCGAACATTGCCCTGGGTGGCATTGCCTTGAGATAACGCTCCGCTTCCTGGCGACGCGTCTCGGGAGTATCCGGGGCGGCAGAAACCCAGGCCGGCGACGCCGACAGCGTGAGCACGATCAAAATAAGGATTGGCTTTTGCATAGGGAGTGATTGATAAGCTGGCGCCGATAGCAAAGCCATCTTTTTCTTGCCCGCGAAGCTCGAGCTTTGCCCGGGCTGCAGAAGCTTATCCCCGCTACTGAGCTTTGGCGTCGCTTGTAAACTCGCAGTGAACAAACACCGGTGTGATGCCCAGGCTAAATCAGCAGTGCAGCCAGCCCGAGAAAAACAAGGAGACAACCGACATCGGTGAAGGTTGTTACTACGATACTGGATGCCGTTGCCGGATCGGCGCCGAATTTCTTTAGAGCCAACGGCACCATCGCGCCGGCCACTCCGCTGAAGCAGCAACTGATGGTGATGGCAAGGAACACAACCACACTCAGCATCAGAGCAATCGGGCTTTTCACCATGGTGGCAAAGATGAACATTGCAATCCCGCCGGTCACGCCGGTGAGCGCCCCGTTTAATGTTCCCAGCGACATTTCCTTGAGCAATAGCATCCGTTCTCTGCCTCTTCGCAAATCTCCCAAAGTCATCCCGCGCAGGCAGACCGCGAGCGCCTGCACGCCTGTATTCGCAGCCTGACCGATGAGCACCGGCAAAAACACCGCCAGCGCAATGATGCGGTCGATCGTTTCCTGAAAAAATCCGACTACCACCGCAGCCAGCAATCCGCAGAACAAATTAATCTGGAGCCACGGATGGCGAAATTTCAGGCTTCGCAGCCAGGGGGTGGTTAGCCGTTCTTCGCGTTCTACGCCGACCATTTCGCCCGGTTGCGCGCTCAGTTCGATCGCCTCGGCTTCAAATAGCATCTGGCCGCGGAGCAGACCAAGCAAACGTCCGGTCTTGTCGCACACCGGGTACACCGGGTAATGCCTTACCAGCACGGCTCGCATGGCTTCGGTGAGAGACATTTCGGGCGTGAGATAGAATGGGTTGGCCAGCATGATTTCCTCCAGGCGTTGGCTGCCTTGCGCCAGAAGCATGTCGCGCATCACAACCACCCCAAGGAGTTTCTCCTGGTCATCAGTCACAAAGCCATATGTGATAATCGTTTTGCGGGCCAGGCGCCGAATCTGCTCGGTGGCGTCGGCGACGGTCGTTTGCGGGCGAAAAACCGCCAGCGGCGGCTGCATCAATCGTCCAATGGTTCGTTCGGGATAGGTCTGGTTTCGCATCCATTGCTTGTTGGTTTCGGGCGAAGCGGTGGCCAGAATCGCCTGCCGTCGCGGCGAATCGAAGCGCTCGAGTATCTTCAGCGCCGACGCCGGATTGAGCAGCTCCAGCATTTGCACCGCAAACTCGTCCGGATAGGGCTCCAGTATCCTGGCTGCTTCCTGTGGGTCGTGTTCGACCAGCTTCGCAAACAAGGTTCTAATCTCGGGTTCAATCTCGCGAATCGCGCCGGACTCAATTTCCTGGTCATTCATAAAGCGGAGTGTGACAAGCCGCCGCCACGCTGGCAACATCCAACCGGCGCCGGGACAACGCGAACTTGGAAAACCTGTCGGTTGCCCCATCTTACAGAGTGCGGGTTCTGGTAATTACCGGCGCGGGCGTTTCTGCCGAAAGCGGCATTCCAACGTTTCGCGGCCAGGACGGTTACTGGCGGAATCTCGATCCGATGAAACTGGCGACGCCTGAAGCGTTCGCGCGGGATCCACAACTGGTCTGGCAATGGTATCGCGAGCGCCGGTGGCGCATTCGCAATGCGCAACCAAACGCTGCGCACACGGCGATCGCCAGGCTGGCTCAATTCGCGGGCGAATTTCTGCTCGTCACGCAGAATGTGGACGATCTGCATGCCCGGGCTGGATTGCCCAAAGAAAAAATGGTGCAGATTCATGGGAACATTTTTGTGACCCGTTGTTCGCGCTGCTCCTGGAGCGCTGAAGCGTGCAGCGGCGGCCGCAACCACGACGATCATGGACCTGGCGAGCCGCCAACCCCGCCGCGTTCGGCGGACGACGCGCTGGTTCGCTGTCCCAAATGCAACGCATTGGCGCGCCCCGGCGTAGTCTGGTTCGGCGAGCAACTCCCCTGGCACGAGGTGCAGCGGGTTGAAGACTATCTCGCCCCCGGTGGTTGCGACGCGGTGATCGTTGCCGGAACGACCGCCCTTTTTGGCTATATCAGCGATTGGGCTTTGCGCGCCAGCCGCGGCGGCGGCCAACTGATCGAGGTGAATCCCGAGGAAACCCCGCTTTCAGCGTTTTCCACGCAATGTCTGCGCGAGCCGGCGGCGACCGCGTTGCCGCGCATCGTGGATGAATGGATCGTTGCAACCGCAGACCAGTGACGCGCTAGACGGTACCGCCGCAGGCTCCCGGCGCGCCGTTGCGTGAATTAGTCTCTGCGGCGAATCGAGCCGGCCCCGGAAATTTGTTTTTCAACCTTTGGATTGCCCGAGTATGTGACTTCGCCCGCGCCTGCGATGGCCACCCGCAGCGTCTCGGTAGCAGCGACCTCGGCGTGGCCGGCGCCTGCAGTAGAGATTTGCGTGACCCGGGTTAGAAGATCGCCTGCGTCGAGCTTGCTGGCTCCGGCCATGTCCGCCAAAAGTTCATCGATGTTTCCCGCCAGAACGACCCGGGATGCGCCGCGCGTTTCCAGAGCGAATTTTGCGCCTGCAAGCTTTTTGGCTGTGAGTTTGAGTGCGCCGCGAAGCGTTGCGCCGGCTCTGGTTGGGCTGGAAACAAGCACCTTGATATCGTGCGTCGGCCAGAGCTGGTCGTGCGTGGTCAGGTGCAGTGTGCCCCCAGAGACGTCGCTTTCAATGTAGGGAAGCAGATTCCCATCCGTGGTGATGCGCAGCGACGGTGGCCCAGACTGCCATTCAATTGAAAAAGCGCCGCGGGCGTCGATGTCCGCGAAAGCGCCGATTGTTCGTTCCTCGGTTTTGATGTGGCCGTCGCCTCGCACACCGGCCCACCGGCAGCCAAACGTCAGAAGCGCGCAGGCAGCCAGAAATGCGATCGCGATTTTTTTCATTTGAAGAAAGTTTCCGTGAGTTACGATGCGACCGGGCGCCATTTTGGATTCAGGAAAATCAAACCGGTCTCAAGATGGAAAGTCGCAGGCAGCCGGCCACGCATGCGCGATCATTGGGCAATGTTGACTGTGACGCTGTCCGCCAGGGCCTCGTCCACGTAAAATTCCACGCGGTACCGGCCGGGGGCCCAACCGTTCTCGGGTCGCGCCAGAGTGAAGATTCCGTGGGCATCGGGCGTTTCCACAATGGTTGACGCTTCGTCCACTTTGTAGTCGCGGGGAAAATCTTCGCCAATATCCTCGGCAATCCATACGGCTTTTACTTTTGCGCCTTTCCGCAAACGTTCGCCCTTCCAGCGCAGATAAATCTCGGGCGTGTCGGCAGAGAAAGCTGTAGCCGGCTGGCCGAGCCGCTCGTTTGACACGCTCACCGAGAGCGGCTTCGGGGCGGTTGCCGGCTTTGCCGGGGGTCGATTGGTTATTTTGGGGCGCTCCGTTAATTCCAGAGTAATGCGCTGGAGCAGATCGCCGCCCACAGAGCGCATGACTGTGACGTCTTTGACAATGCCGGTGCCCGGTGCGAACCAGCGCTCAATCGTCATTGGGCTGGGTGCAGTTTGCTCGCCGTGAATGTGAAAGGCATGAAATTCGCCAGCCGGCACTTCGATGTCCTCTTCTCCCACTAAATCATAATGCTGGCGAACGGCGAAGTCGCCTGCTCGTCCATTAAAATCCCATCGTAGGCCGGTCTTTAGCGGAGCAGAGATGATGATCTGTGGTGGATTAAAGCGTACCGTTTCGCCGTCCAGATTCCTCCGGCCCCAGCAGGCAATTCCATTTTCATCGACGATGAGAAGGTCGGTGTTTGTGATCCGGCCGTCGCGATGCATTTCAAACTTAAACAGCTTCTTCCCGTCAACGTCTTGGATTCCCTCAAGGCGGTAGAGTACTGAGCAACGAATTTTCCCGTCGGCGTCGCGTTTGACGTTGGCAACGTCGAGGCCTTTGCCGATTTCTTCGGTCAGATTGTAGCGCCAGCCGGTTCCCGGGGCCGTGGGAATGATGGGAGCCGCCAATGCGGCAGCCGAAAAAACAGTTGCGAACCCGGCTCCGGTAATTCTCAGCATTGCGAAGCGTAACTCAAGCAGAGGCGCTTTCCAAAGCGCCCAACGACGGTTGGAAACTGCCCCGCGTTGTTTATGCTTGTGCAATGTTTTGGAAAAAGGCGATGCCCGTTTTGGCGGCATTGTCTTGCACGATCGCCACGGCGGGCGAAGCGATCGGGGCGCGACATGTGGTGATTGTAGTCTGGGACGGGATGCGTCCTGATTTTGTGAGCGAAAAGATTACGCCGACACTCTGGAAACTGGCGCGCGAGGGCGTGACATTTCGCAATCATCATCCGGTTTATCCCAGCGCCACACAGGTAAACGGCACGGCGATCGTCACGGGTGTTTACCCGGGCAGGAGCGGCGTGATCGCCAACTATGTTTATCGGCGGGAAATCGATCCGAAGCAATCGATCAGCGTGGAAAATCCCGCGGTCGTGCAAAAGGGCGACGAGCTCTGCGGCGGCAAATACATTGGAGTTCCAACCATCACCGAATTGATCCAGCGCGCCGGTCGGCGGACGGCGGTTGGCAGCGCAAAAACAGTGGGGCTTTTGCTCGATCGTTTTGCCGGGACGCGATCCACGGGGCGTAGCGCCACGCTTTTTGCCGGGAATTGTCTGCCGGCTGCGGCTCTTGCGCCCATTGTAAAATCGCTCGGTCCGTTTCCATCCTCACATTTGGAACGCGATGCCTGGACAACCAAAGCCATGATGGATTTTCTTTGGAGCGAAGGGGTGCCCGCGCTTTCGATTCTCTGGCTGGGTGAACCGGATCTGGCGCAGCATGAATCGGCTCCCGGTGCGCCCGCCGCTCTTGCGGCGATCAAGTCGTCCGACGACCAGCTGGCAGCCATCCTCGGGGAGTTGGAGCGCCGCGGCGAGCGTGAGACAACAGACGTGTTCGTCGTTTCCGACCACGGGTTCTCGACGATAAGACGCTCGATCGATCTACGAAAAATCTTGAACAGGGCAGGTTTCATTGCAAAAACTGAATTCGATGCGGAGCCAAAACCCGGCGAGATCCTATTGGTGGGCAACGGCGGGAGCGTTTTGTTCTATGTGGCTGGGGCCGATGCAACGGTGACGCGCCGTCTGGTGGAATTTTTACAGCAAACAGATTTTGCCGGCGTGATCTTTAGCAGAAAACCGATCGAGGGAACCTTCGGGCTGGATCAGGCAGGAATTCAAAGCGATTCTGCCCCGGATGTGGTGATGGCTTTCCGCTGGAACGATGCGAAAAATCAGTTCGGTGTTCCGGGACTGATCGATGCCGACTGGCAGCGGCCGGCGGGCCAGGGAACCCATGCCACGCTCAGCCGGTTCGATATGCACAACCTTTTAATCGCCGCCGGGCCTGACGTAAGGCGTGGCAAGACTGATGAACTGCCCACGGGAAACATCGATCTCGCCCCCACCATTTTGGATATTCTCGGAATTACTCCGGCGCAAAAGATGGATGGCAGAGTCCTGTTTGAAGCCTTGGTTGGCCACGAACATGAACGCGTAGCGGCTAATCTGCGAGCCGAAACCCACACGATCGATTGTCACAAAGAGTTGCCCGGTGGCGTCTGGCAGCAATCGCTCAAAATCTCGCGGGTTGGCTCAACGGTTTATCTCGATGAAGGCAACGGGGAATTTGTGCCAGCCGGCCAGCATCTGCGCTAAAGGGACGTTTTCCCAATGCATTTGCTTGACCATGGGAGGGCGAATTGTCTAGGCTCGCCCGCGTGTTTTGGAAGGTTGGACGGTTCGGTGCGCTTGTAGCTGTTTGCTGCGGGATCGGCCTGCACTGGGTGGCATTGCAATCGGTCGCCTGGACCAACATGCTGATCACCTATTCGAAGCGCGGGCCGCTGTGTCAGGCAATCACCCAAACGTTCGATGGCGCGCATCCGTGTTCGATTTGCCACCTGGTGAATGTTGGAAAAAATTCCGAAAAGAAATCCGACCTCCAGGCGCCGACGCCGAAGCTGGACATGATTTGTGTGTGTCGCGCCGTTTGCCTGTGGCGCCCATTCGTTCTGTTCGAATACCCGCCGCGTGATTTTTCCTTCTGCCAGTTTGTGCAGTCTCCTCCGGTCCCGCCGCCCCGGTCGCTGCCGGGTTAATTGGCGTTGGGTCTGACTGCGCCGTGCAAGTGCACGAGTCGTAGTCGCGCGCATTACGCAACCGGAAACCGCCGCGCAGCCGTCGCGGTGTTGTTTCCATTTTGGAGGATTTGTCATGAAATATTTCTCTTTGTTTTTTTGGCTGATTTGCGCCGCATGCCAGTTCGGCGCGAGCACCCGCGCTTTCGGCCATGGCTTTGCCGGAGCGCGTTTTTTTCCCGCGACACTTTCAACGGATGACCCTTTCGTCGCCGACGAACTGTCGCTGCCGACAGTGAGCACGATCAGGACACCGGAGGAGGGCGGAACGCGCGAGACCGAAATGTCGGTTGAGCTTTCCAAACGCATTACGCCCGAGTTGGCCATCGAAATCGGCGACGGCTTTACCGTGCTCGACCCGTCAAGAGGGCGCGCGGCAAATGGCTTTGGCAATCTGGAACTGGGGTTGAAATATCAACTTCTCAAAAACGCGGCGCATGAAGCGATCGTTTCCATTGGCCTTGGCGTGGAAATCGGCGGCACCGGCTCACGCTCAATCGGCGCCGATTCATTCAGCACATGGGCGCCGGCGCTTTTCCTGGGTAAAGGCCTGGGCGATTTGTCGCAAGATTTTTGGCTGCTTCGCCCGTTTGCGGTGACCGGAATTCTGGGAGTTTCCATCCCCACCAGTGCCAGCAGCCGCGCATTTGCCGTGAACGAGCAGACAGGCGAACGCGAGCTAGAGATCGAACGGCATCCCGCTGCGTTCCAATACGGTTTCGCGCTGGAATACAGTCTTCTCTATCTGCAGGAGCAGGTGAGAGATGTCGGCCTGCGTCCACCACTGGATCATTTGATTCCGCTGGTAGAATTTGCCTTTGAAACGCCGTTGAACCGGGGCGCAGAAGGCCAGACTACCGGCACGGTAAATCCGGGGATTCTCTGGGCGGGAAAATTTTTCCAGTTGGGAATCGAAGCGGTTGTCCCGATTAACGAGCGCACCGGCAAAAATGTGGGCGTGATCGCGCAGCTGCATTTTTTCGTGGATGATCTCTTTCCGCACAGTCTGGGGCGGCCGCTGTTTGGAGGCAGGCAATGAAGCGTATCGTTTTGGGTTTCGTTTTGATCGTTGTGATTGGCACCGCCCGCATGGAAGGGCACGCGTTTCTCAAGGATGCGACGCCCGGTGTCGGCAGCGTCGTGGAAACCTCACCGCCTGAAATTCGGATTCGATTTACAGAAAAAATTGAGGCTGCGTTCAGCAACATTCGCGTCTTCGACACAACCGGGAAACAGGTGGACAAACAAGACGTGTGCCTGGATCGCGCCGATCGCGCGTTGCTGCGCGTTTCTCTGCCGCGATTGAACCCGGGGATTTACAAGGTCGTGTGGCGGGTGGTCTCGGTCGATACCCACGTTACGACCGGCAGCTATACGTTTCGCATCGCTCGTTAGCCCCGTTTTTCGGCAATGTATAGCGCGCAATTGATTGTCGTCCGCGCGGCGCATCTTGCCGCGGCAATTCTTTTGGCGGGAATATTCACTTTCACCGCCGTGATACTTCGCGGGAAAGGTTGTGCTGACGTCGGCGCATTCCATGAGATTGAACGGCGCCTGTTACGGGTGGCGTTTTGGAGTCTGATCACGGCGTTCGTGTCGGCGCTGCTCTGGTGTTGGCTGGAAGTGGCCAGCATGAACAGTTTGCCGCTCAAGGCCGCATTTGCCCGGACAGCATGGCAGCCAGTGCTTTTCGATACGCTGTTTGGTCGCGTCTGGCGGATTCGCCTGAGCCTGATGATGGGCTTGTTCGTGCTTGTGGCTTTAGCGCCCCGCAAGGCGACTGAACGCCGCGCGACGCGCTGGATGCTTTGGTTACTTGGCATGGCTTGTCTCGGTTCACTGGCGTGGATGAGTCACGCGGCTGCCGCGGAAGGGGATGCGCTGGGTCTCGGCAGCGACACGCTTCATCTTTGTGCAGCAGGCGTGTGGATTGGCGGGCTGACGCCGCTGGCCATTTTCCTCTCCAGTCCGTGCGCTACAGGCCACGGCGCGAGGGGAGTCCTGCGGCGTTTTTCAACCGTGAGTTTATGCTGTGTAAGCATTCTGCTGGCCAGTGGCGTTTTCAACAGCTGCCTGCTGCTTGGGTCCGTTCACGCCCTTTTGACGACGCCTTACGGTAGGCTTGTCTTCTTAAAGATCATTCTATTTGCGATTCTGGTGTGTCTGGGTGGGTGCAATCGGTTCCTGATTCGTCGAGTGTTGCCAGGGGAAACGAATGCGACGGCGCTTTCCCGGCTTCGGCACAATGTACTGTGTGAAGTTTGTCTGGGCGCTGTCGTGGTGATCCTCGCCGCCTGTTTGGGCGTGACACCGCCGGCGCGGCATCTGTGACAGGGCCGGGGCGCAGCGGCTCCGAGCTACGACCAGGTGATCAACCGCAGCTCGTGCGGCTGCGAAAGGGAGGGGTGCGTCGGCACCACGCGCACACTGAAACCGTATGTGCCGCTTTCGGCCGCGGGCACCGCTCCCTCGTAAACGTAGTTGCCGGCTCCATCGGCGCCGGTTTGCTTTAAAAGCGTGGCCGATGGATTGCGAATGTCGCCGTTGTTCATCTCGCCGTGATAAGCTTCCACGCGCACATTGCCGGGATCGACCGGGCCGAGATGAACGCGCGCGCTGATCTGCAATGATTCGCCGACCAGGATGTTTTGTCGGTCCTTGTTCGCCACGTGCACTTCCAAGATGCGCACTTGGGGCCAGTCCTTGCGCATTTTCGATTTCCATCGACTTAATTCCACTGCCGCGCCGCAGCCATCTCGGGCGAAATTCTCGTAGGATCCGGCTGCGGGAAGATAGAGTTTTTCTGTGTATTCCCTGACCATGCGCTGAGTGTTAAAGACCGGCGTAACGCTGCGAATGGATTCGCGCATCAATTGCAGCCAGGCCAGCGGGAGTTTGCCGTCCGGCTTCGCGTAGTAGAGGGGAATGATCTGGTTCTCGAGCAATTGATAGAGACTGCTGGCGTCCACCTCATTTTGGAATTCGGTTGGGCCGTTGTTGATTTCCGGGCCGATGGCCCAACCGTTGCTGCCGTTGTAACCTTCGCGCCACCAGCCGTCGAGCACGCTCAAGTTGATCACGCCGTTGGGCGCGGCTTTCATGCCGCTGGTGCCGCTTGCTTCCAGCGGTCGCAGCGGATGGTTTAACCAAAGATCTGCGCCCTGCAACAGGCGACGCGCGATGTAACTATCGTAGTCTTCCAGAAAAACGAAGCGGTTTTCCACTCCGCTTTCGCGGCTGAAAAGGTAAACCTCCTGGATAAGCGCTTTGCCGGCTTCGTCGCGTGGATGCGCTTTGCCTGCGAAAATGAACTGCACCGGCCGCGCCGTGTCGTTGAGCAGGCGTTTCAGTCGTTCCTTGTCGCGGAACAGCAGAGTGGCGCGCTTGTAAGTGGCAAAGCGCCTGGCGAAGGCGATGGTCAAAACCTCCGGATCAAGCAGTCTGTTTACTCGGCGAATGGATTCCGGCGATTCGCCGAGCCGCTCCCGCTGCCGACGCACCCGTTCGCGCACAAATTCGATGAGGCGCAGCTTGAGTTTTTGATGCGTTTCCCACAGGTGCGCGTCGGGAATGTCAATGACGCCGCGCCAGAACTCCGCTTCGGTGAGATGCTCTTCCCAGGCGCCAAGATGCTTGCGGTAAAGCGCAGAGAACTCGGGCGCCATCCAGGTTTTGGTATGAATCCCGTTGGTCACGCTGGTGATGGGGACTTCGTTTACCGGGACGCCCGCCCACACGTCCTTCCAAAGCGATCGTGTGACTTCTCCGTGCAATTGGCTCACTCCATTGGCGTGCCGGCTCAGGCGGAGGGCCAGAATGGTCATGCTAAAGGGATCGTCGGCATTGAGCCGCGTCTGGCCGAACGAGAAGAACTCGTCGAAAGAAAGGCCCAGTTCTCTGGCGAAATCGCCAAAGTATTTCTCCATCATTTCGCGCGGGAAAGAATCGTGGCCGGCAGGCACTGGCGTATGCGTGGTGAAAACATTGGCCGCTGCGACCACCTGCAGCGCGGAATAAAAATCGAGTTGGTTCTCCACAATGTTTAACCGGATGCGCTCCAGGGCGAGAAAGGCCGAGTGTCCCTCGTTCATGTGGAAGACATCGGGCTGGATGCCAAGAGCCGCCAGCGCCTTGACGCCGCCAATTCCCAGCATGATTTCCTGGCGCATTCGCATCTCCAAGTCGCCTCCATAAAGCTCGGCGGTGATCAGGCGATCTTCCGCGTTGTTTTCCGGGATATCGGTGTCGAGCAGGTAAACATTCACGCGCCCGACACGCAGTTCCCAAATCTTGGCGAAAACCTGGCGATCCAGAATCGGCACCGAGACCAGAAGCTTCTCTTCACCACGGCGCACCTGGCGAATCGGCAGATGGTAAAAATTCTGATTGAGATTCACCGCCTGCTGAATGCCGTCCTTATCGATTTGTTGTCGGAAATAGCCGTGGCGATACAACAAACCGATGGCGACGAACTTCAGGTCGAGATCACTCGCCGATTTGCAATGGTCGCTGGCCAGTATGCCCAGACCGCCGGAGTAATTGGGAATCGATTCGTGAAAGCCAAACTCGGCGGAAAAATAGGCGATGGGATTTTTGATGGCGCTGCCGGCGCCGGTCTTTCCAAAGGTATCCTGACGTCCGAGATATTTCTGAAATTCATCAAACACCTGCTTGAGCTCGCGCAAGAAGGCTTTGTCCTGCGCCAGTTCTTCCAGCCGGGATTGCCGCGACAGTTGCAGCATCCGCACCGGGTTATGATTGGTCCGGTCCCAGAGGTCGGGATCCAGGTGTCGGAACAGACGGCGCGCTGCCGGTTCCCACGTCCACCAAAGGTTGAAACTCATTTCCCGCAGCGGTTCCAGCGCCGCTGGTAAAATCGGAGTAACGTTATAAGTTTGAAAGGTTGGCATAAGCGGGAGCCTCACGGTCACCGAGCCAAGTCAGGTCAGGTTGAGCCTGGCGGCGCGTTTGGAATTGAAACCCGAACATTGCAGAAGCAGGGGAGGACAAAGCGGCAGTTAATCGAGAAAACTTCGCGCGGCAAGTGAGACCGGGAGTTACTCGGGGCGCGGCTCCGCGCTTTTAACCGGGTGCGTGGGCGCAAGGATGAGGCCGAGGAAGAACCCGGCGATCAGTCCGCCAGCGTGCGCCGACAGGCTGACCTGCGGAGTCGAAAGGTCAAACGCGGTCTGAATGGCCACGATCAACAGCACATTGCCAATCTGCTGCCGCGCCTGCGGAGCGTTGCGATGCCGAATCCAAAAACCGGCCCAGGCGCCAACCACGCCCATGATGCAACCCGAAGCGCCGACCAAAAGATTTACCTCCACCAGGCCGAGCACCGTCAGCGCCACGACCCCGGCGCTCGACGCCAGACCGGAGACCACGTAACAGATGACAAAACGCAGACTGCCAATGGCTCGTTCCAGCGGCGGACCAAGTACGTAAAGAGCAAAGAGGTTGAAACCCAGATGCGCAATGCCTCCATGCAAAAAGAGCGCGCTAAACAGGCGCCAGTATTCGCCCCGCTCAACAACCGCGTAAGGATCCAGTGCGCCCACCCGATGAAGCACGCCCGGATCTCTCCAATCGCCGGCGGAAATTTCCAAAACAAACGCCACCACGTTGAGCAAAATCAATGTCATTACAGCAGGCGCCCGCCAGGGCTTCTGACTTTGCCCGCGGTCGAGCCGCGTCATAACCGCGCGACGGCGGTTTCCGGCTTCACTTTCCAAATGGCGAAATAATTGCAGTTGCCGACGCAATTCATCGCTGGGATGCAGCGGCTGGAGGAGCGTTCCGAGGATTCTGGCCGCCCTGTACTCTCCCCGCTCGGCAAACTCCGTCACCTTGCGAAGCCCGATGGCCGGCAGGAACAGCAGAAACATCCACGCTAAACCGCCTGCGTAACCGGCAATTCTTGGCGCGCAGATCCAAGTGAACGCCGTGACGCAAAGAACAATCAGCGCTGCGATGCGCCACGCGCGATAGGGGCCTCCGGGGCGCAATGTCCGGGCCAATACCAGCAGCGGCGAGATGAGGGCGAGAAACAGAAAGATATGGTTCAGGTCCACAGAGAAACTTAAGCAGGATGCTCCGTTCTTGTCTGGAAAGTGTTGCGCAAAACGTTCAAACGCTCTGGCCGACGGCGTTGCTTTCGCCGCTTCGAAGCGTCTCCGACGCTCAGGCGCGAAAACCGGATTTTCATTTTTTCCGGTTCGCGCTGGAGTTGCAGCCCAGATGCATGCCTCTTTATTCTCCGTAAAGCCTTGCGCCTGCTGGCCGCCATCGTGATCGAATCATGCCTGCCATTGGGATAACCGGTGGAATTTCCACTGGAAAAAGTTCCTTTTGCCATTGCCTGAGGCAAATCATTGCCGGGGCAAAGTTTTTCAACGCCGACGAGGCTGCCCGCCGCGTCGCCGAAGTTCCGGAGGTGCAACGCGAAATCCGCGAAAAGTTCGGCGACCAAGTTTTTTCACCAGCGGGCGACTTGAATCGGGAGAGAGTTCGAGCCATTATATTTAGAGACGCGGCGCAGAGACGCGTTCTGGAACGGATTCTGCATCCCCGAATTCGCCGCCAATGGGCGGCTGAAGCAAAAACGTATCGTCAATCCCCGGAGTTTTTCTTTGCTGATATTCCACTTCTTTACGAGACCGGCGGTGAGGAATTATGCGATGGCGTGGTGGTGGTTGCCTGTTCCTTCCCAGTGCAGTTGCGGCGGCTGATGGAACGAATCTCCATCGAAATCGAGGAAGCCGAACAGATGATCAAATCCCAGATGCCGCTTCAGGAAAAAATCGCCCGCGCAGATCACGTGGTCTGGAATAATGGCGACCGCGCGACGCTCAAACAACAGGCGCGCTACCTCGCCGCGCTCTGGCAAACGCAATCATGGAGCAAAAGCTAAAGACAGCGACCGCGCATGGCGAAAATGAAGGAGCAGGGGCCCAGCGCCGGGGCGACCGGGCGCTTGATGCGCCGGTTGCAGGCAGCCCACATGCGGCGGCGGCAACCAGTTCGCGCTCGCTTCAACTGAACGAGTTGCAGACAGTTTCGGAGCAAAAGCTCAAGGCGCTGGCGCGCGAATGGGATTTACAATTGCATCCCGCGCGCTCGCGTCACCACCACATTCTGGAGGTGATTCGGGCTGCGTTGTCCGCCGGCGCCACTGTGACTGCGGAAGGTTTTCTCGATCAGATCAGCGATTCCTCAGCCATGTTGCGCTGGCCGCACCTGAACTTTCTGCCCGTCCCCGAGGATGTCTCAGTCCCGCGGACAATCGTGGAGCAGTACCGTCTGCGGCCGGGACAGAAGCTTGCCGGAACGGTTCGGCTGCCCGTGAACCGCGAAAAATTTCTGACTCTCGAATCGGTCACCTCCATCGAGGGCCAGCCGGCCGACCAGTGGAAAGAGCCGACCGATTTCGAAAAACTCACCCCGCAGTTCCCTCAGGGCCGAATCATTTTGGAAAACGCGAAGACAAATTCCATCAGCGCGCGCGCGGTGGATTTGCTGGCTCCCCTGGGGCGCGGCCAGCGTGGTCTCATCGTCGCGCCGCCGCGCGCGGGCAAAACCATTTTACTCAAGGAAATCGCCAAAGCGATTCGGGTAAACCACCCCGAGATTGTGCTGATTCTGCTGCTGGTGGACGAGCGCCCGGAGGAAGTAACCGATCTGGAACGGGAAATCGATTGCCAAATTTACCATTCCAATTTTGACGAGAGCGTGCACCGGCATGTGCAAGTGGCCGAAATGGTGCTGGAACGCGCCAAACGCCTCGTGGAACTCAAACAGGACGTCGTGTTGCTGCTGGACAGTCTCACCCGGCTTTCGCGCGGCTATAACAACCTGCAGCCCGGCAAGGGCCGGCTCATGTCCGGTGGCGTGGAAGCCAAGGCTCTCATCAAGCCGAAAAAGTTTTTCGGCTCGGCCCGCAACGTGGAAGAAGGCGGCAGCCTCACCATTCTCGCCACCGCGTTGATCGAGACCGGCAGCCGAATGGACGAATTGATTTTCGAAGAGTTCAAAGGGACGGGTAACATGGAGTTGCATCTCGATCGCGCGCTGCAGGAGAAACGCATTTACCCGGCGATTCATCCCCTGTTATCCGCCACGCGCCGCGATGAATTGCTCTATCACCCGGATGAATGGGAGAGGGTTCTGGTATTGCGCAAAACCATGGCCGCGCTGCCGCCCCTGGAAGCGATGGAAAAACTCATAGAAAATCTCAATGCTACCAAGACCAACGCCGAGCTGTTGTTAAGCGGGTTGCGATAAGCAAATCGATGAGCGCGGCGAAGCAATCGTTGACCTCCACTCCCTGCCATTTGGGTCGCAGCATTGTTTCGGAATCGGACGCCTCTAATTGGCCCCTGGGCTCGGCATGGGTCTCGGCCGATTTCCAGTTGCGCGATCTGCTCGAGCAGATCGACGCTGCCGACCGGGCGGCGGTAGATATCGAAGCCGACAGCCTCCATTCGTACCGGGAGAAACTTTGTCTGCTTCAGATCAGTGTGCCAGTGCCTCGCGCCGGCGCTGCAGTGACAGCGGAACAGAGGAGCATGGATACGAAGCGCCGGCTGGAGCAGCCGAAGGCACGCCACTTCATCGTCGATCCCCTGTCGGGTCTCGACCTCGAACCGCTGCGACGGTCGCTCGAGAAAAGGGAACTCGTATTGCACGGCGCCGATTACGATCTGCGAATGTTGCGCCGCGGCCTGAACCTGGCTGCCTCTACGATTTTTGACACAATGATCGCCGCTCGGCTGCTTGGCATCCGCGAGTTTGGCCTGGCCGCGCTGGTAAAACGCTATTTCGGAGTGGTCCTGCCCAAGAGTTCACAAAAGGCAAACTGGGCCAGACGGCCCCTGTCGGCTCAGATGGCTCGCTACGCGATTAACGACGTGCGTTATTTGTTGCCGTTGGCGGAAAAGATGAAGGCGGAGCTCGTGCAATTGGGACGCCTGGACTGGTTGCGTCAGTCGTGCCAGCGAGCCATTGAGCAGTCTGCCGTATGGCGCGTCCGTGCCCGGGACGAGCTGTGGCGCATCCCCGGCTCTGGGGCGCTTCGGCGGCGCGCGGCGGCTGTGCTGCGCGCTCTGTGGCATTGGCGAGAAAACGAAGCGGAACGGGCGGATCGGCCACCCTTTCATATTCTGCAAAATCACGAGCTTCTCGACGCCGCGACAAAGTTCGCCGCAGGTGGCGTCCCTGATTACAAACACTTTTCCGCTCGGCGCCGCAGAGCCTTTCACGAGGCGGCCCGCAGCGCGCTGGAATTGCCCGAATCGCAATGGCCGGGTTTTCCAGAGCGCGGCGGCAGGCGACACAGCGCACAGACCCTTCGCCGCGCCGAGGCATTGCGCAGGCAACGCGACCAGAGCGCTGAGCGGCTCGGTTTGGAACCCTCCTTCATCGCGGCGCGGAGCGCGCTGGAGGCAGTGGCGGCGGACGACACGCGCGCTTTGGAGCTCCTGCTCCCGTGGCAACGCGAACTGCTCGGGATAAACCGTTGATACCGCCCCAGGCGGCGAAGCTCCTCCGCATTTCTCTAGGGAATAATGAGCGTTTCGCCGACCGTCAGTTTCTTCGGGTCGCGGATGTTTTTTTTGTTTGCGTTGAGAATCTCTTTCCAGCGCCGGGAGGTTTTGTAAAATCTTCGGGAGATCGAAAACAGAGTGTCGCCAGACTGGACCACATAAGTGCGACCAATTTTGTTGGCGGCTGTTTTCTTTGAAGCCTCATCGGCGTCGGGTTTTTCCGCCAAATTTCGCAACGTCCCGGCGCGCGCTTCGAGCGCCTTGCGCAGCGCAAAATTTTCGTTGCGCAGCCGGGCAGCCTCAGCCCGTGTGATGACCGAATCGCCCGACAAAACAGTCAGCGCGGCGAGCTCATCGTGTTTGATGGAATTTTTCACTTCGTTTGCGTGCGGGCCTTCCGGGGCGAGCGCCAGGTAACGTCTGAAATGGTGCAACGCGCTTACGGGATCGTTCAGCTTGTCGTCGTAAACCAGAGCCAGCTTGTAGTGGACCTCGGCGTTGCGCGCGTTCTGGGAATCGTCCAGCGCCGCCTCGTACAGGTTGATAGCCCGCGTAAAATCGCCCTGGGCGGCTTTGCCCTCGGCTTCCTGCATGAATTGTTCCCGGCGCGAAGAACCGATCGGATCGCAACCTGCGGCGGCGCAAATAAAGAGAATCATCAACCCCATGCGGAACCGGCCGGCGGTTTCGGGCAATTGAGAAGCCACGCGCAATGGCAATGCCAGGGGCTTGAGCTTGTCACTGCGCGACATCGTCGTCAATTTGCTTACTTGTGACGCGGCGCGCGGTGCAATTCTTTTTCTTCGCCATTGTTTCATTTTTTGCCAGTCCGCTGGTGCGTTGCGACACGCTTGTCATCGGACAAAAGTACGCCCTGCATTTTACCGACCTCGACGGTCGCCCGCTATCCACCGCCGATGGACAAACCACGATTGTAGTCTTGGCCACCCCCGCCAACTGGGAAAAGGCGCGCGCTACGGGCGATCGGGTGCCGGAGTATTGCCTCGGTAATCCGAACTATCGAATGATCACCGTCGTCCGTTTCACGGGGCGACACTCCGTAATCGGGCGCCGGATCGCGATCGCTTTTGTGCGGCACCGCATCAATGAGGAGGCCAGACAGCTCCAGCGGCGTTACGAGGCGCGAAAGATTCGCCGAGACGCCCGCCGCGATATTTGGGTGGTGACCGACTTTGATGGCGCGGCTGCCGCGCAACTGGGCAACGTGACCGATTTTCGCGTTCTGGTCTTTGCGCCGGACGGGGAATTGCTGGCGCAATGGAGTGATGTGCCGGGCGCGAGCCAGCTCGCGGCGGCGCTGAAGTGAAATGGAGCGCGGGTCTCGAGCGTTCCGCCTGTGCAGCGGGGCGCAAAATCGGGCCGCAGCCCGGCTTTGCCGCGTTGCGGGCGCCGCCTGTCCCCGTTAATATTTCGGCACGCTGGGATCCACCTCATCTGACCACGCATCGATCCCGCCCTCGAGATTGTAAACATTCGGGAAACCAAGGTGGCGCAAGAGGCGCACGGCTTGGGCGCTGCGCTGCCCGCTGTGGCAATGGATCACGATCGGCAATCCGCGCTGCAGCTCATCGGTTCGCTCGGCCAGTTCCATCAGAGGGATCAGCTTCGCCCCGTCGATTCGCGCGATTTCGTGCTCGAAAATTTCCCGCACATCGATCAGCTGGAGCGGTTCGCGCGCGTCGAGCCTGCGCTTTAATTCTCGCGCCGAGATTGCAGGCACCGTCTCTTGAGCGCCTGCTCCGCAAAACTGCTCGTAGTCGATCGGAGCGAAGAGAGTGGGATTTTCTCCGCACACGGGACAGGCTGTATCGCGCCGCAGATTCAGTTCTCGAAATTTCATTTTCAGAGCGTCCACGTGAAGGAGTCGCCCAATCAACGATTCACCAATGCCCACAATCAATTTGATGGTCTCAATCGCCTGCAGCGTGCCGATGATCCCCGGCAGCACGCCGAGCACTCCCGCTTGCGCGCAATTGGGGACTGAATCCGGAGGCGGCGGTTCCGGAAAGAGACAACGATAACATGGCCCGCCCAGATGGGGCGCAAACACCGTGGTTTGCCCTTCGAAACGGAACACCGACCCGTACACATTGGGTTTGCGGGCAAAGACACACACGTCATTGGAGAGATAGCGTGTGGCGAAATTATCTGAGCCGTCCACGACGATGTCGTATCGCGACACCAGCTCCAGCGCGTTTTCGCTGGAAAAACGCACCCTGTGCAACTCGAGGTTCATCTCCGGATTGACGTCTGCTAGCCGGTCGCGCGCCGATTCCAGCTTGTGGCGGCCCACGTCCTTTGTCCCATGGAGAATTTGCCGCTGCAAATTCGACAGATCGACTTCGTCGAAATCGACCATGCCAATTGTGCCCACGCCCGCGGCAGCCAGGTAAAGGGTGGCAGGCGATCCCAGGCCGCCCGCGCCAATGCACAAGACGCGCGCAGCCTTTAAACGTCGCTGTCCCTCCGCCGTGATCTCCGGCATGATCAAATGGCGCGAATACCGCTGCAAATCAGCGGCGCTCAATGGCGCGCCCGCCGCGCGTTGCTCCTCGATAATACTGCGAACCATATACCGCATTCATAATCTAGCACACAAACCGCGACCCGGAGTCTGCATCGAAGTTTGGCGAGTTGTCCCGCAGCCAACGCGCTGAAAAAAACGAATGGCAAATTTGCCAGGTTTGCCGGTGCTATTCGGTCACGATCACCGGCGTGCCGACCGGGGCGTTTTCGAAAAATTTTTCCGCCATCCGGCCCGGCAGACGAATGCAACCATGCGAAGCGGCGTACGGCGGAACGTAACCCTGGTGCATGGCGTAGCCGCCTCTGAAGAACATCGCATAGGGCATTCGGGCGCCATCGAAATGCGTGCCCGGCGGGCGCGGATCTTTGCGCGCGTCGATGTTCGACTTCACAACGTTGCCGTAATCGTCCACGTAATCGCCGAAAACCGTCGAGACATGATCAATATCCTTGTACAACACGGTGTAGCGTCCCGGCGGCGTTGAAAAACCCGGTTTCCCAGTGGAGACAGTGGATTCGCCGACGAGGGTTTTCCCTTTGTAGAAATAGGCTTTCTGCTCTCCGATATGAACGATGATCTTGGGACGGCCGGTGGCGCCTTCGTCGTTCCACCACCCCGCCGGCATGGCCCGGGGAAACGGACCGGGCGGGAGCGTCTCGCAACTGCAAACAAACAGCGCGAGCAAGCCGATGCTCGCAACCCGGAGGAAACAGCCAGAATTCATTGAAGCGGATACTTATGCGTGGTGGAGTCGATAACTTCAACTTCTAATACGCAGGCCGCGGCGCCGTCGCGCTTTCAATCTGTGAAAACCTGCGCGATTTGTGGATAAGCAATGGAGCTTGAAAGCAACATCCTGCTCTTTGGAGCCGATCCTGCGCCGGGAATCGTCGCGATTGAATTAGGCGAAACCGGCACTGTGAAAGTTTATCGCAGGCAAAAGCAGGGCGGAACGGTCGCCGAAGTTGAACCGTTTCATCCATTTTTGTGGTGCGACTCGGATGTGATGGACTTGGGCATCGAAGCGGAAAAACTGGCCGGCGATCTCAAATACGGCTGGCTGGTCACGCTGGATAACTGGAAAGAGTTCCTCGCCTTGCGCAGCGGACTCAAAAAAGCCGGCCGCGACTTTTTTGCCTTTAACGATCCGGTGCAGCATTATCTCACGGCCACCGGGCGCACGTTGTTCAAGGGTCTGGAATTCGAACAGCTCAAGCGGATGCAGATCGATGCGCTGCAATTTGCAGGACCGGGTGGCAGCGACTCGCCCCAAGAGGGCCGGCTAGACGCCGGCGCCGCAGGCGGCCATCTCATGTGCATTGCGCTTTCGGACAACAACGGCTGGGAAGAATTGCTGATCGTTGATCCGGCCGATCTTGCAGAATCCGAGCGCGCGGCGCTCAAACGCCTCACGACCCTGATCAAAGAACGCGACCCGGACGTAATCGAAGGGCACAATTTGTTTCGCGTTCATCTGCCGCTGCTGGCCAGTCGCGCAGCGAGCTTAAGGGTGAAACTGGATTGGGGCCGCAGCGGCGGTTTCCTGCGCTCCCGCCCGTCCCGGCTGCAGATCGCTGAGAAAACCATCGATTACCCCAAATTCACCGTCGGCGGTCGGCATTTTGTAGACACGTTTCTGCTGGCGCAATTTTACGATGTCGGCATGCGCTCTCTGGCCGGTTTCGAGCGGACCGATGTGGCCCAGCACTTCGATCTCTGCGAGAACGCAGAGATTTCGGCGCTGACCGGCAAGGAATTGCAGCGGGCGTACCTGAGCAATTCAGAAGTCTTTCGCCGACGCGCCCTGGTCGGCGTGCGAGAAACGCGCGCATTAGCAGACCTGCTCAGCCCGAGTTATTTCATCCAGGCGCAGATTTTTCCCTACAACTATCAGGACGTGATCGTGCGGGGCAACGCCACCCGGATCGACGCGCTGTTTCTGCGCGAATATTTTCGGCAGCGCCACAGCATTCCCGAGCTACCCATGCCGGTCGCGTTTGAAGGCGGTTACACCGACATTTTTTTCACGGGCGTGGCGCGTAACGTCTGGCATTGCGATATCGCTTCGCTTTACCCCTCGATCATGTTGCAATTCGATTGTTTCCCCGCCCCGGATCGGCTCCAGATCTTTCGCCACCTGCTCAGCGACGTGCGCGCGTTCCGTTTGCAAACCAAGGCAAGGATGCGCGCCGAACGCGACCCGGCAAAACTGCATCACCTTCAGGCGCTGCAAAACACGTTCAAGATCCTGCTCAACAGTTTCTATGGCTACCTCGGCTTTGCGCAGGGACACTTTGCCGATTTTGACGCCGCGGCGCGCGTCACGCAGATCGGGCGCGATCTGCTCAGAAAAATGATTGACTGGCTTGGCAAACACGGCGCGCAGGTCATCGAAGTCGATACCGACGGAATTTATTTCGTTCCCCCGGCGCAGAGTGATCCTCTCCAGTTGCAACACGGGCTGGCCAGGGAATTGCCCGAAGGAATCGAAATCGAGTTCGACGAACAATTCGAGGCCATGTTCAGCTACAAGGCCAAAAACTACGCGCTGCTGACAAAAGAGGGCGACGTCATCATCAAGGGTGGCGCGCTCAAATCGCGCGGACTGGAAAAATTTCAGCGCTTGTTCCTCGAGGAAATGATCAGGCTCATCATGCAGGGGAAACCGGAAGCGATCGGCGATCTCCGGAACGAGTTCGAGAAAAAAATCCGCAACCGCGAATGGAAGATCGATATGCTAATGAAGACCGATACGCTCCAGGATTCGCTGGACAAATATCGCGCCAAAATCGCCGGCGCAGCCCGCAACCGCGCCGCGGCGTATGAACTCGCGCTGGCCAGCGGCCGCGATTACAAGCCGGGCGATCAAATCAGCTACTACATCAAGGCCACGCCCAAAAAGGTTCCCGCGTACGAAGCCGCCAAACCCGCCAGCGAATTCGATCCCGAAAACCGCGACGAAAACGTCGATTACTACGTCGCCAAACTCGACGAGCTGGTGAAGAAATTCAGCAGTCTTGTGACCGCCGCGTCAGCGCCAAAACAGGAAAACCTCGCGCTTTAAGCTGCTTCGCGCCGTTTTGCTCATTGGTTTTGGCCCGCTTCACTTTTGCCCAAGCGGCTCGATCGGGATCGGGCTTCGCGCCGCTCTGGCAAGTTCTCTATTGAAACGGAGCGTGTTGCCCGTTTGAGTTGTTACCATGCGACATTCAAGCCGTTTCATTTACCAATTTGTGGCACTGCTCGCGGTTGCGACCAGTTCGCCAGTGGTTGCGTCTGAAAGTGATCTGGCCCAGATCAAGTCCGAAATCGCAAAGCGTCACGACGAAGCCGTCAAGCGTTTGCAGGATTGGATCGGGCAAATCTCCATCGCAGCGGAGAACCGCGGTTACCCAGAAGGGGCGCAATACATGGCGAACCTGGCGCGCGACGCTGGGTTTCAACAGGCGACGGTAATCAACACCGATGGCAAGCCGGGGGTGTTTGCGACTTTGGATGCCGGCGCGCTGAAAACCGTGGGGCTCTATTTCATGTACGACGTGAAACAGTTCGATCCCGCAGAGTGGACGTCGCCGCCAACGGAAGCGCGAATCGTGGATAAACCGCCGCTGGGAAAAGTGATGATCGGTCGCGGGGCGGTGAACCAGAAAGGACCCGAGGCGGCGTTTCTGGCGGCGCTGCATGCCATCCGCGGAGCGGGAAAAAAACTGCCGGTCAATCTGGTGTTGGTGGCCGAGGGCGAGGAGGAGATCGGGTCGCCGCACATTCCGCAGCTGGTCAGGCGCCCTGAGGTGCTGGCTGCGCTAAAAAAATGCGTCGGCGTGTTCATGCCTTCCGCCACGCAGGACTTGGATGGAATTGTGACGGTGAACCTCGGCTCAAAAGGGGTGATCGAGCTGGAGCTGGTTTCCTCGGGCGAAAAATGGGGCCGCGGTCCGGCGAAAGACATTCACTCTTCGCTCAAGGCGATGGTGGACAGCCCGGCGTGGCATTTGGTCAAGGCGCTCAACACGCTCGTCTCCGAGGACGGCAATGAGATCGCCATCGACAATTATCCCAGGCCGCTGCCATTGAGCGCGGAAGAAAAGGCGATGATCGAAAAAGTCTCGAAGGTGCGCAGCGAAGCGCAGGCCAAAAAGCTGTTTGGGGTGCAGCATTGGATCAACGATTTGCCGTGGGAAAAAGCCAATGAACGGCTGGAGTCTGCGCCCACCGCGAACATCGAGGGTTTGGTTGGCGGTTACACCGGCCCAGGCGGCAAAACGATTTTGCCGCACAAAGCTGTTGCGAAAATGGATTTCCGGCTTGTGCCGGACATGAAGGCTGCCGACGCGCTGGCGGCCATTAAGGCGCATCTGGCCAGGCGCGGTTTCGGCGACATCGAGGTCAACATGACCGGCGGTTACGATCCCACGAGCACGTCCAAGGACTCCGCGTTGATCCAGGCGCAGATTGCGGCGTACAGAAAATTTGGAATTGATCCGCTGCTCTGGCCGCGCAACGCCGGTTCATACCCCGGTTACGTTTTCACCGGCGAACCGCTCAAACTTCCCGCCGGCCATTTCGGTCTCGGGCACGGCAGCGGCGCCCACGCGCCGGACGAATATTACGTCATCGAATCAACAAATCCGAAGATCCAGGGATTCGATGGCGCGGTGATGTCGTTTGTCCAATATCTCTATGAATTGGCAAAGTGACCGTGAAACAAAGAATCAAGCCAGCATAATCAGATGAGAGGATGCGCGCCTGCTGACCATGCTTGGCGAAGAAGCGACGATTCTCCTGGACGCCCAACAGGCCGCCGGGAAACTCACGATGTAAATGCAGACTACTCCGCCCCCGGGACGGGCCCGCCGCCGAATTATCACTTGAACAAGGATGAAGCATTTCAGGGCGTTGAAGGATGTGTTGCATTCCTTTTGGATGGAGAATCGTATGAGGTCGGTCCCGCTGGCGCTGCGTAGCTGCCGCGCGGCGTCGTTTACACGTTGATGGGTCGGCGGCGGCGCGTCGATGGTATGAAGTCATGCAGATTCTAGTCGTGGAAGATGAAGTTGGCCTTGCGCAACATATCTCTCGCGCCCTGATTGAGGCTGGCCATGAACCTGTCGTGGTTCATGATGGCGAAACCGCCTTGAGAAAAGCGGAGCAGAAGCATTATGACCTCATCGTACTGGATGTGATGCTACCGGGGATGGATGGTTTCGAAGCGCTTCGCCGTTTGCGCCGGGCGAAAATGGAGACGCGCGTCCTCATTTTGACCGCCCGGGGCGAAGTGAGCGATCGGGTGACCGGGCTCGGCCTCGGGGCGGACGATTACCTTGCCAAGCCGTTTGCTATGCAGGAGTTGGTGGCTCGAGTGGCTGCGCTCGGGCGACGTTTTCCCGATAAAGCGCCTTTAACGCTCCGAGTCGGCGATTTGGTTTTGAATCTGGACGAAAGAAGGCTGTATCGTGGTTCCCGCCAGATCGAGCTTTCGGCGCGAGAACTCACGTTGTTGCGTGTGTTGATGCGCGAGCCTGGTCGCGTCTTTAGTCGGATGGAATTGTGTGAGCGTGTCTGGGAACGGGAACACGAGTACGGCGTCAAACTGGTCGAAGCATTCATCAGCCGTCTGCGCAAGAAGATTGACTCCCCGCCGCTCATCCACACTGTCCGATACCTGGGCTATACGATTCGGGGGCCGGAATGAAAAAATGGCCATTACGCTGGAAGATTGCGCTTTATTCCGCGTCTCTTGCTGTGGCAGCTACGATTGGCGGCGCCACCACCACGTGGTTCATTCTGCGTCGCGCGGAGATCGCGGCTTTCGATCGGCGCCTGACGACTGATGCCCAGGAATTTTTCCGGGACGTGGAACATTTCGAGAATAGCGGAACCGGCAGCCAGAGGACGTTCAACGAGATCTTGGTGCCGCCCTCGCTGCGTAAGCGTCTGGTGGAAGTCAGCGACGCGAGCGGCGCCGTGCTTTACCTTTCGCCGCGTCTGCGTCACCCATTCCCTCGCGATGACGTCAAAGAATTCCACAACTGCAGGATCGACGGCAAAAACATCCGTCTGGGGGAGTTTAGCGAAAATGGCCTGACCTTGCGTGCGGGTGATGATTTCAGGGAAATCAATCAAATTGGCCGCGACATATTCCTGGCAATGTTAGGAGCGATTCCGACCGTGCTCTTAATAACCCTGGTCGGCTCAGCCTGGGTCGCGAGCAAGGCGATTGCGCCGGTCGAGGAAATCCGCCAGGCGGCCAGGAGGATCACAGCGCAGCGGCTCGACCAGCGTCTGCCTGTTCCGCCGACCAACGATGAGATTGCCGGATTAATCGAGGTGCTGAACGCGACCTTCGAGCGGTTGCAGCGCAGCTTCGAGCAGTCCGTCCGTTTCTCCGCCGACGCTTCGCACCATTTGAAGACGCCGATTGCTGTTCTGCGCGCCGGCGTTGAAGAAATACTCGCCGATGCCAACTGTAGCGAAAGTACACAAGCGCGCGCCGAAGCGCTGTTGCATCGCATTCATCGTATCAGTTCGATTGTGGAGAATCTGCTGTTGCTCTCTCGCGCCGACGCCGGTCGGCTCGAGTTGTCGAAGACCGAGTTTGACCTTCGAGAGGTGCTCGAAGGCGTTCTTGATGACGTGCTTACTTTGGCTGAGCCGCTGGGTCTGCAGGTGGAAGCGGATATTCCAGAGCATCTGTTGCTAAACGGCGATCGCACGTTTGTCGCGATGATCGCGCAGAATTTGATCGAAAACGCAGTGAAGTATAATGCGCGTGGCGGTCGTATCCATGTGGAAGCGCGGGTTGCCAATGGCATGGTGGAAATGATCGTTGGAAACACTGGTGGGGGTATCCCCCCAGGTCGCTCCGAACAGTTGTTTGAGAGATTTTACCGGGTTCGTGGCCACGCACGCGTGCCGGGACAGGGACTCGGCCTGAGCATCGCGCGAGAGCTGGCCCGAGCACATGGTGGCGACGTCGAGCTGGTGCGTTCCGATTCTGGTTGGACAGAAATGCGTGTACGCCTGCCGCAGGCTGCCTGACGAGCAAAGCGGCCGAAGATGATTCGATCGTTCGGCGGCGCGATCGCTAGCGCCCGGGCTTTGTGAAGAACGGGCACAGTTGGTTGCCAGCTTCAAAGGTTACAACTGCCGAACCTTTTCCTGCTAGACCCAGTGATCTGCCCCTTCCAACTTGATCAATAACAAGTCCGCATCCCATGAATAAGTTCAAGTTATCATTGCCAAAGTTAGCTGCGTTTCTGCTCATGGCGCTAAGCGCGCTCACTCCAGGCCGGGTGTGCGCCGACGGCGGCGCAGCTGACACCATGAACCTCACCGATGAACCCGGGAACTGGTTCAAGAGTCAACGGACTGGCACCCCTTTCACCGTGGTCAACGCCGGCCAGCGCATCGATTTCAAAATCAACAGCTGCTGCACCAGCACACTCCATACGGTCACGCTTCTCATGAAACCGGCGGGATCCCATGTCGCACTGGATCAGGATTCGTCCCAGAATGGAACGCTTTCGGCGACCTTCGATGTGCCCGGCGTTTATCTCTTTCACTGTAAGATTCATCCGTACATGACGGCTATGGTAGGAGTGAGGAATGCCGCCGGAAATATCCCTGATGTGACGGCGAGTATGCTCCCCTTCATCGGTCATCTTGGCCTTAAGTCATTACCCGCCGCCGCCGTGCTCTCAGTGATCACAACAATTGCTCCCACGGATGCGGACAAACGCATAAAATGGGAGATTCGCGATTCATCCTCCCGGCGAATACCTTCTGCTCCCGGCGTGGGTGAGGTGTGGGTGGATACGCAATTCGAACGTGTGCCTGACCAGAGAGACGTCAGCGGTGTTGTCAAGCCTGGAACAATCACAGTGGTTGACGCAGCTACGTTCACTGTCGAGCGCGAGGTGAACGGACGGCAGTCCGGCGGCATGTGGAACAATCCACACAACATGTGGGCTACCTTTGCACTGGATGCGATTTACAATGGGAACTGGTTTGGAAAGTGGATCAATAAGATCGATCGATCAACGGGAACGCTTCTCACCAGCACGACCGTCGGCGAGGCGCCGACTCATATTGTCACGATTCCAACCCCGGGGCGGGACATGGGAGTGCTAACTGTTCCGCTGAGCGCCGAAAACAACATGCTGAAAATCCTGGACAGCGGTGGCCGTCTTCAGATCATCGACAGCCGACCGACGGGCGCAGGCAGAAATCACCCGCACGCGCAATGGCTGACCTGTGGGAGAGGAGAACGGACGATTGTCCCGAATGTATTCAAAGGAATCGGTCCCGCCGGCTCGGTCAGCATCATCGACACAGCTGGCGGCGCGGTTCTGAAAGAGTTCCGTCAAAATCCTAACGACCCGTTGACTGCGCCTCTTTTGATGCCGATTGCCGCGGGGGAGTGTCACGTGAACGGCGTGCACAAAGCGTATGTGGCAAATCTCGTCAGCGGCATGGTCACCGTAATTAACGTGGACAGTCAAAGCATCTTGCGAAACGTGCCAGTAACGCTTGCGCCCGATGGCCAAACGGAACTGAACATTTTCCATACATTGCAGGGTCCCATTCAGACGCCGGTGAGCCCCGACGAAAAATGGGCGGCCACTGCGGTTTTCTCGCTCACGAATGTCGCGCGCCCTCCGACAAACTCGGCTGATCACGTGGCGATCATCGATACCGCGACAGACAGAGTCGTTGCCTTCGTTCCCACTCCCGCCGGCACGCATGGAGTAAATTGGGGTGCAAAAAGAGGCGGCGGCTACTACGCGTACGTCACCAACCAGCATGCCAATGTCCTGACGGTCATTGATCCGGATCCAAACGAAGATGGCAATGGCGCCGACGCCACCGCCGTTGGGACGATCCTGCTGGCGAACGGAAGCAGTGGCGCTGGAGCGACCGATGGGACAGGAGGCCAGGGAGTGAAACCGCTTCCCATGACCCACGATGGATGGATTCAGCCGACCGTCGCTCTGTCTGGAACTGGAAGACTTTCACCGGAGGTAGAGGGCTGGATCAGCCTGCTCACACCCGAACAAAAAGACCCTAGCGGTCCCCATTGAAGGAATCGCAATTGTTAGTACGCAGGACAGATTGGGAAGTTTGAGCGACAAAATTTGGGCAGTTCTTCGCGAAATTCGCCGGGCGCGATCCGGGAGCGGGGTGTTGGCTCGCAATCAAAAACGTGAAACATATGAAAGTACAAGATGAGGTGAATACAATTGATGTTTCCGGCAGTTCCCTACTGCGAATCCACAGTATGGTTGGCCAGCATTGGCGGCTTTTCTTCGCGCTGGCCTTGGTTGGAGGCGCGGGCGCGACGATGTTGTTTGCTGATCTCGGTGCGGGAACGCCGCGCAGCTTGAGCATGGCCGATCGCGTGGCCTATCAACGCCGCGTGGAAGAAGTTTACTGGCGGCATAGAACGGCAACGACAAATCAACCGCGCGTGCCTTTTGCTCAAGCGGTGCCGGAGGCGGCGATCCGGGCCAAGGTTGAGGATACGCTGCGCAAATCGGCAGCACTGGCGGAACTATGGCAACGGCCCATTACCGGGGAGCAACTGCAGGCGGAAATGGAGCGAATGGCTGCGAACACGCGGCAGCCGAACGTGCTGCGCGAATTGTTTGCGGCGCTCGACAACGATCCTTACGTGATAGCCGAATGCTTGGCGCGGCCATTGCTGGTCGAACGCCAGTCACAGGCATGGTATGCGCGAGATGAGCGTTTTCATGGCGCGTTGCGGGCGCGCATCACTGCAGAACTGCGAACGCATGCCGGCGCGCCATTAAACACGCTGTCGGGCAAATATTCCGAGCGGCACTTTGTAAAGCAGAGTGCAGCTGCGCAGCGAGAGAAATCGCAGGTAACCACGGACGACAAGGCGAGCATCGTTTCCGAAAATGAATGGCAGCAGTTACTGTCACAATTGGAGCAGGCATTCGCCCTCAGGGGGGCGCGTACTTCCGATCCAGTGCGAGCGTTGCCAATGGATCAGCCAAGGGTCTTCGCGTCCAACAATTTTCCGATTCACCGAACCAGCCCATTACAGGAAAGCGACACGGAGTTCTACTTAGTCTCCGTGCTCGCAGCTGGTACTGATCAATTGACGCTGGCCACGGTGAGTTGGCCGAAAGAGCCCCTTGACGTTTGGTGGCAGAGGGTCCGCAACGATTTTCCGCTGCCAAACGCCTTTCCGAGCGCGGAGGCATACCAGCTGCCGCAGATCAGCAGGGCCAGTCCCGGAGTTGATAACACCTGGCAGCCAACTGTAGCCCCGCTTTCGGCACGCGAAAATCACACCGCAGTGTGGACGGGCAGCGAAATGATAGTGTGGGGTGGCTTTTTTAATCCCTCGAACTACACTGATTACGCAGTGATTGTGGCTGGCCGCTACGATCCCGCCACCGATTCGTGGCACCTATCGAGCGTGACGAACGCGCCTGCATGGCGGCAGCTACATACCGCAGTGTGGACCGGCACAGAGATGATTGTGTGGGGAGGTTATACGGGAGTCGGGGGTGAGACGAACACGGGCGGCCGATACAATCCGGCGACTAACACTTGGACGGCTACCAGCACTACCAATGCGCCAGAAGCGCGCAGCCGCCACGTAGCAGTTTGGACCGGCACTCGCATGGTTATCTGGGGCGGCCGAAACGCCAGCGGGAGCGATCTGAATACCGGAGGTGTTTATGATCCAATCACCGACACATGGGCAGCGACTACAACAACCAACGCGCCTGCCGGTCGCGAGCTTCATACCGCAGTTTGGACTGGCAGCGAGATGCTCGTCTGGGGCGGTTATGACAATGTGAGTCTGACTGTGTTTAACACTGGCGGCCGTTATAATCCGCAAACCAACAGCTGGCAGCCGACTCCCACTACAGGCGCGCCCTCGGCTCGCTTGGCGCATAGTTCCGTCTGGACTGGCTCGCGCATGATTGTTTGGGCCGGCACCGATTTGTCCTCGGTCTTCAACAATGGCGCGCTTTACGATCCAGTGACTAATAGCTGGACGCCGATGGCCACCACAGGTGCGCCCACGCCGCGTTACGGTGCGGTGGCTGTCTGGAGCGGTATTGAGGTGATTATTTGGGGCGGCTTTGACGGAAATAACCGGCTCAGATCCGGTGGCCGTTACAACCCGCAAACAAATTCATGGCAGACGGTCACGACCACAGGTGCGCCTGAAGGCGCATTGCTAATGTCTGCAGTGTGGACCGGCACGGAGATGATTGTCTGGGGCGGTCAGGAGCCGCTCAATGCGGCTGACGTGAACACCGGCGCGCGTTACAACCCGCAAATTAATTCCTGGTTGCCGGTTACCAATCCGCAAAATGGCGGACCGCGTAATGAGCATCCCGCAGTTTGGACCGGGAGCGAAATGATTGTCTGGGGCAGTTACACATTACTGACCACAATCACTAACACCGGCGCGCGGTATTTTCCCTCCACTGATACGTGGCTGCCGACCAGCATGACCAATGCGCCCGCTGCTCGTTATGCCCCACTGGCTGTCTGGACCGGCAGCCACATGATCGTGTGGGGCGGTTGCGGGGATCCCTTCTGCTTCTCACGTCTTAACAGCGGCGGACGCTACGATCCGGCCACCAACAGTTGGCAGGCAACATCGACAGTCGGCGCGGCCGAGTCGCGTTACTGGTTTAGCTCTGTCTGGACAGGAACAGAAATGATTGTGTGGGGCGGTTGCGACGCGCAGGTTTGCGGCCCGGGCGGCGATCCAAACGGTTTAAACAATGGCGGCCGTTACAATCCGCAAACCGATTCCTGGCAACTGACCACTACCACTGGCGCACCCGCGGGGCGCTGGCAACACGCTTCGGTCTGGACCGGCACAGAGATGATCGTCTGGGGCGGTCAGAATGGCGCCGGGCCGTTGAACAGCGGCGGACGGTACAATCCCGCCACCAACTCCTGGACACCTACTTCCCTTACAAACGCGCCCCCCGCGCGAAATCTTCACCGCATGGTATGGACCGGCTCGCACATGCTGGTCTGGGGTGGCTACAACAGCTTGCTAGACCAGTTCCTTAACACCGGCGGTCTTTACAATCCCAGCAGTGACAGCTGGACAGCGACCAGTCTGGCAGGAGCACCGAGTCCGCGTGCGGGACACAGCCTGGTCTGGACAGGCCTTGAAGCCATTGTGTGGGGTGGCTGCAACAGCGCCAACTGTCAGCATGACGAAAATACCGGCGGCCGTTACAATCCGCAAACCGATTCATGGCAAACAACCAGCACGATCGAAGCGCCCAGCCCGCGCGACCAACACAGCGCGGTGTGGACCGGTACGGAAATGATCGTTTTCGGCGGCGAACCCTGCGCGCGGTGCGAACCAGTTTTCGATACGGGTGGCCGCTACATGGCGACAGGTGGCCCAACGCCAACGCCAACGGCAACTCCTACAGCGAGTCCAACCGCAACACCGTCTCCGACTGCAACTGCAACAGCCACGGCGACCGCCACAGCAACTGCGACCGCTTCTGCAACGCCGACACCCACTGTGACTCCAACAGTCACGCCAAGTGCGACGCCAACTCCGAGCCCCACTGCAACAGCCACGCCACGACCAACGGTAACCCCTCGGCCACTTCCAACTCCAAGACCGAGGCCGTCGCCTCGACCAAGACCCTCTGTGGCTAAACCTGTGCCGGTTAAAGGCGGCGTAAGCGGCGCCCACGCGCCGGATGAATATTACGTCATCGAATCGACAAATCCGAAGATCCAGGGATTCGACGGCGCGGTGATGTCGTTTGTCCAATATCTCTATGAATTGGCAAAGTGACCGTGAGCGTGGACGAAAAGATTTGCTGCAGCTCCTAATCGACCGCGTTAGAAAGACAGTCCGTCGCTGCTGGTCCCTTGAGATTCGCGTAGTGTAAAAGAGCACACGCCTTCCCCCGTAACGCAATTGGCGCTTATCGCAGAGCGGCGACGAGAAATCCCACAATGTCCACGCCATTATGCGTGATCACCGGCAGGAGGAGGCTTCCGGTGCGAGCGCGCAGCCAAGAGAGGAAGAAACCGATCGCGCCGCTAAACACGGCTGGCATCCAGTAAAAATGCACAGTGGCATCGCGGCCCAGACTGACGCCGTGGCAGGCGCCGAACGCAAGGGCAGTCGCCAGGGCGCCGTAACCGATTCGGGCGCCGAGCGCGTTAAACCTTATCGTGGGAAAAATCCGGTCCAACAACGCGAACATGAGACCGCGAAAGAACAATTCTTCGTCGAGGCCGGGCATGGTCGATTGAAAAAGCCAGGTCTCAAGGTCGGGCCGCTGAGGCATAAATCCGCTTGCGCGGTTCACAACTCCGATCAGCGCGAGAAACGGTACGACGCCCAGCAAAATGGCTCGCATGGTTGCAGGCGCCTGCGCAAACGTCAGGCCGAAATCAACGTTAGGCGAGAAAATTCTCGATCGGGCCAGCGCCCCAACCGCAATAAGAGAAACTGCGATTCCGTACGTCTTCCCGGTCCAGTTCCATTCACCGCCGAAAAGCCGCGCCGGTGGCCACACAACCGGCAGATATTCCACAAGGGAGTAGAGAAATGCCAGCGCCGCGATGGCTGCTAGCGAGTGGCGCTGCCCAGTGCACAGAGCCGGGAGGGCAAGGACAACAAAAGGTGCCGTCATCAGCGCGCTCTGCAGGAAGAGACGCGCGGCCGGAGACAGCACGCTCTCGCCTCCCGAAAAGATTGCAATCTGGCTCGTGACCAGGGAAGTGAAAAGCCGGCCCGTTTCTGGGAGCATCAATCTTCAGATGCAGACGCAGGATTTTTGGATTCAAAGAACTGATCGTTCGACAATCAGCTTAACCTGGCCAGACGCCGCTGCTTGTGTCCCAACCAGACACTGAGCGCCAACCATGCGGTGATAATCGGCGCAGTAAGGAAACTGATTTCGCGCAATCCCAGACCCAGCGCGTTGAGCGCGCGATAGGACCATGCCCCCAGCTGGTCGCCTACCCGATAGGCGAATGTGTCAATGACACTTTTGGCCTTGTACTTGTCCTCCCGGCTCAAAACGGTGAACAGAACCTCGCGCGCGGGGCGCATGAACGCGAACGTGCTGGCTCTCCGTAAAATCTGGAAGACCGCCAGCACGCCCAGCAGAGGCGTCACGCCAATCACCACAAATCCAATCAGGCTCAGGGCAGGCATCAAAAGCAGAGTCGGCGTGACCCCGAGCCATTTCAGCAGTCTGCCTGTAAGAAAAAGCTGGCCCAGCAGGGTGAGCGTGTTGACGGCGCGATCGATATTCGCCAGAAACGCGGTCCGCGTTGCGCGGTCGGCAAACCCGTGTCCGGCCAGATCGGATTGTTGAAAGTACGCCCAGGTGGAAGTGGTGGAATAGAGAATGATGAAGACAAAGAGCCCAAAAAGATACGGCGACCGCGCAATGTGAGTGACTCCGGACCACAGGCTGCCGCCGATTGCCGTTTCGGCGGCCTTTTGATCTGCGGGATGCTCCTCTGCCTTGGCAAAATCAGCAGGGAAAAAGCGCACTGACTGCGCGGCGAGTTCGAACATGGCCGCAGTAACCAAAAATAAATTTGCCGCGCCGAGGGGCTTCACCAGCCAAGCGGTGATACTCCCGCCGATAATCGCGCCCAACGAACCGCCGATGCTGATAAAACCAAAAAGCCGCCGGCCCTGTTCGTTGCTGAAAAGATCGGTCATGAACGCCCAAAATACCGTGACCACGAACAGATTGGTCACACTGAGCCAGACGAAAAATGCGCGGCCCAGCCAGACTTCCTGTTTCGGTGTGAGCACGCGCATGAGCACGGAAAAAATCAGCAGGTTCACAATGAAAAAGCGGTAGGCGACCGGAATAAATTTCCGGCGCGACATCCCGGCCACGATGGCGGAGAAGAGCGCATTGGCGATGAGCATGGCGATGAGCGTGGCGGTGAACATCCACGGCAAGTTCTCCACCCCGCTCGAGGCGCCGATCTCATCGCGGATCGGGCGGATCACGTAGTAGCCGCCCAGCACCATGAAGTTGAAAAGAAACGCCAGCCACAGCGCGCGGACTTCGCCAGGCTTCACGTCCACGATTTGGGCAAAGATTCGACTCATCGGGATTTTGCCGTGCAACATCTTGTCATTCGGTGCGAAGTCGAGGAATCTCTTGGATGAACAGAATGACAAGGCGCGCCGCGGCGCGACTAATCGGCGGAGCAGCGATTGGTTCGCTCGTGCACATTGACGCGTTGCGCGGCCAGGGAAAAAGCGATTCCTTAAACGTGATTGCCCGCGCCATTCCAGTTTCCGGGGAAAAGCTTCCGGTAATCGGGCTGGGCACGTGGCGTGCGTTCGATGTCGATCTCACAACGGACACTCGCAGGCAGCTGCAAGAGGTTCTTTCGCTTTTTGTGCGTCTTGGCGGACGCGTCATTGATTCCTCGCCGATGTACGGCCGGGCCGAGGAGGTGATCGGTGATCTTACCGCCGCGCTGGGGATTCGGGATAAACTTTTTCTCGCCACCAAAGTCTGGACGCGCGGCAGGCAGGAGGGAATCCACTCCATGGAGCGCTCGATGTCCCTGCTGCGCACCAATCGAATCGACCTGATGCAGGTGCACAACCTGGTGGACGTAAAGACGCACCTTGCAACGCTGCGCGATTGGCAAAGACAGGGCCGCATTCGCTACATCGGGATCACGCACTATGAATCCGGCGCGTTCGAAGAGATGGAGAATCTCATTCGCAGCGAGAAGCTCGATTTCATCCAGATCAATTACTCGCTTTTGGAGCCGGAAGCCGCAGAGCGGGTTCTGCCACTGGCACGCGATCGCGGCATCGCCGTCCTGGCAAACCGGCCCTTTGGCGCAGGAGATCTCTTCGACAAGGTGCGCTCCAAGCCGCTGCCGGAATGGGCGTCAGAATTCGAGGCCCGCTCCTGGGCGCAATTTTTTCTGAAATGGATCGTCGCCAACCCGGCGGTGACCTGTGCAATTCCCGCGACCAGCAAACCCGCCCATCTCCAGGACAACATGCGCGGCGGGGTGGGGAGATTGCCCGATGCCAGCATGCGCCGACGCATGGTCGAATTCCTCGCCTCGCTGTAAGCGCCACCGGCGAACCAATTTGTGCCGGCGTGCCGGTGGCGGATCTCAGCAGAAAAATTCGCGCTCCGAGAAAAATCGGTTGCGCCGGCGATGGAATTGATGGATAGGACGCCCGTTTTATGTGGAGACACCCCGTCATTGTTATCGGTTTCTGTTGCGCGGCGCTCTGCCCGCGGCCGGCGGAGGCGCTCAACTTCTCAGCGCCCAAACCGAGGTTCAATTACACGGATTCCTCCGGCAAAAAGCAATCTGTGGAGATTGTGGACAGGTATTATCCCAAAAAGATGGTGCAGCCGTTTGCTGGCAATGCACAGATTGACCCGAAACTGCGCCGCGCCGCCACAATTGCCGAGGAACGCGCTCGCGCGCATTCTTTGTCCAAGTGCTGGCGATACGTCAAGGAAGCGCTGGTTGCTGCGGGCGTGGTAAGTTCGCGGCCGAAAACGCCGCTGGCAAAGCAGGCTGCTCAGGAACTGGTCAGCAAGTACGGTTTCAAGAAGTTACCAGTCTCCAATCCGTATGAGGCGCCCGTGGGCGCGGTGCTGGTTTACGGAGGGAAACGCGCGGCGGGGCACGTGGAAATCCGCACCGAGAACGGTTTCGTGAGCGATTTCCGCTCCAAAACGCCCTCGCGCCGACCGCTCATCGGCGTTTTTGCCAAGGGGTAGAAACGCCTCGCCCGCCCGAAAGACGGTTTGCGGCTTGTCGCGGGCGCGTGGACAGAGAACGCGGCGCCCCACATGTGTGTTCGGCACGCGCGGCAGGTTTGCCGTTTGAAGTTTCTTTTAACCGCGACTCTGGCTAGCATCTTGTTGAAATGTCCGAGGTCAGACTTGTCCGCATCGCTATGTGGTCAGGTCCACGCAACATTTCCACAGCGATGATGCGCGCCTGGGGAAACCGAATCGATACGGCGGTGATCGATGAGCCGTTTTACGCTTGCTATCTCAAGATGACGGGCAAAAAACATCCCGGCGCCGATGAGGTGATCGCCGCCGGCGAGACCGACTGGCGGAAAGTGGTCAATCACTTGATCGGGCCGGCGCCCGAGGGGAAACAGATCGTTTTCCAAAAACAAATGGCGCACCATCTTTTACCCGGGATAGAGCGGGAATGGCTTGGCCAAATGACCAACTGTTTTCTAATTCGCGAGCCTGGTGAAGTGATCGCTTCCTACGTAAAGAAGCGGGAAAATCCGGCGCTGGAAGACCTCGGTTTTGTCCAGCAGGCAGAGATATTCGATTTCGTTTGCGCCCGTACAAAGGGCGTTCCCCCGGTGGTCGATGCGAAAGACGTGTTGCGCAACCCCGAGCGGATGCTGCGGTTGTTGTGCCACGCCGTGGGCGTTGAATTCAGCGACTCGATGTTGTCCTGGCCGCCGGGCCTGCGTCCGACCGATGGGGTGTGGGCCAGGCATTGGTACGGCGAAGTGGCGCAGACAACGTCGTTCCAGCCTTATCGACCCGCGGAAGTAAAAGTGCCGCGGCACCTGCGGGAGATTCACGATCGCTGCCGCGAGTGCTATCAAAAACTATTTGAACATCGCCTGGTGCAACGCGTGGGGCGAAGCGCTCATCCTCAGGCCCGTTGACGCGACTTTCTCCAGAGGTTGATCGTTGACCCCGAAAGCTTTCGGAGTTGAAGCTTTGGAGTTTTAGAAAACATGCTGCAAAAATTCGACGAGCGAAATCGCAACCTGATGGTGAATATCAACGGCGCGCTCGTGCATCGTGACCACGCAGGGATCAGCCCGTTTGATTCGGCGGTGCAGGGCGGCGATGCGGTCTGGGAAGGGTTGCGGCTCTATGATGGAAGGATCTTCAAGCTCCATGAACATCTCGATCGCCTTGAGCGCTCCGCTCGCGCACTCTCCTTTGCGGAGATTCCGCCTCGGGAAAAAATCGTCGAGGAGATAAAACGCACCCTGGCTGCCAACAAGATGCGCGACGGCGTGCATATTCGGCTCACGCTTACCCGCGGGGTGAAGATCACCTCCGGCATGGACCCGCGGCTGAACCAAAGCGGCCCGACACTGATCGTACTAGCCGAGTACAAGCCGCCGGTTTACAAAAAAACCGGTCTGACCCTCATCACCAGCAAAGTTCGTCGGCCGCCCCCGGAAGTGCTCGACGCAAAAATTCATCACGCGAATCTGCTCAACTCCATATTGGCAAAGATCGAGGCCAATAACGTCGGCGCCGACGACGCGCTCATGCTCGATATGAATGGTTTCGTTGCGGAAACCAACGCCACCAATGTTTTCATTGTGCGGAGGGGCGATCTGGCGACCAGCAAAGCGGTGGCCTGCCCGGAGGGAATCACCCGCGCGACGATAATGGAAATTTGCGCTGCGGAAAAAATTCGCTGTATCGAGACCGATTTGTCAGTCGTCGATGTTTACCGGGCTGATGAGGTCTTCTGCACCGGCACCATGGGTGAACTCGCCGGCGTAATTCAGATCGATAATCGCCCAATCGGCAACGGCGAAGTTGGCCCCATGACAAAACGACTCACCGAGTTGTACGCGAAGCGAACGGCGACCGAAGGCGTGGCGGTGGTTTAAATCAACCGCGGACGATGCGGGCGAGTACTAGCAGCGCGCTGTAAAACGCCAACGGCGCGGTTCGATTCTTCTTTGTCCTTGAACCGGATGTTCCAAGTTCGTTTCCCAGAAACGGTGGTTTCTGCGCCGGGGCGCCGGGTTTGGTTGCCCGACAGAATCATGTATTGCCCAACAGAAGAATAGGGCCTTCTGCTTTGGGCACGCCGCCTTCGCGTTCCAGGGTGAGAGCAAAGGCTTTTACGCGCCGGGTCGCCACCTCCGGTTTAAAGCGCATCTGCGCCACGCCGTTTTGATCGACATGAACAATGCCGGCGCTGACCGGGTCTTTATGTTCCGCATCGACGGCCCAAAGTTGATAATCCTTTCCGCTGCCGGCGGCCGGCAGTCCCACAATGCGAATGAACCCAATTTGTTTGTCGGGCTCCCATGCCACCATTGCTCGGACATTGGCAGGCGCGCCGTTGGCGGGATTTAGCTCCACAAACTTTGTCCGCATCAAGGGATCGACGTTACGGGCTTCGGCTAGTTGACGACGCAAATGCTGACGATCCTCCAGCAGGAGGCTGCAGAAAATCAGCAGCGCAGCGGCGATGGCCCAGGGCAGCCATCGGGAGACTGCGAACGGTTGTCCCTTCTGCAGCGATTCGGGAGCGCGACCTGCAATCTCGTGCAGCAGGCGCGCTTTCAGGGTCGCAGGCGGCTCTGTTTGGGGCGCGGCGAGCGCGAGCGTCGCGGCCGCTTCGCGGAATTCGTGCACCAGCTCGCGCAGGTGGGGATCCTTTTCCAGCGCGCGCTCAAACGCAGCGATCGCCTCCGCGTCCAACCGGCCGAGGACGTAAAGCGCTGCGCGATCCTGTTGTTCTTCGGCAATCATACTCTGTAGCCCAAGCCGTCCCGCAGTCGCAGAAGACCGCGCCGGATGCGCGCTTTGATGGTCCCCAGCGGCTGCGCCAGTTTCTCCGCGATTTCGTGGTGCGTTAAGTCCGAGAAAAAAGCCATTTCCAACGCCTGGCGCTGCTCGGCCGGCAAACTGCCCAGGACCGAGCGCACTCGTGCGGCCTCGTCATTTTTATTAATGATGTCCGCTGCATCTTCCACGTTGGATGCCTCGCGAGAGGGCGCCGCAATATGCTCATCCTCGGTGGATCCCGCCACAAGACGCAGGCGACGCTGGCGCGCGCGCAGCCGATCGATCAGTTTGCTGCGCGTGAGCAGAACGGCCCAACTAAAGACGCTGCTCTGCGCCGGATCGTACTTCGCGGCGCGACGCCAGATCTGCAAAAACACCTCCTGTAACACATCCTCGGCTTCGGTGGCGTCTCCGAGCATTTTGAACGCCATGGAATACAGGGGACGGCTCAAACGATCGTACAGCGTGCCAAACGCCTCCGCGTCCCCGCGAGCGATGCGCGCGATGCATTGCCGATCTTCCGCCTGCTGCGCCGTTTCCTCCATTGCCCCTGACGACCGGCATAAGGGATTTGGCCGGTTGTGACAAGTTTCTTTCGCGCCAGTGGGACCGGGCGGCGTTACGGGCGCGGCTCGAATTTCAATGCCAGGCCGTTGATGCAATAGCGCTTTCCCGCGGGCGGCGGGCCATCATCAAAGACATGGCCCAGATGACCTCCACAGCGAGCGCACAACACCTCGCTGCGATCCATTCCCAGGGTGTGGTCTTCGGCGATCACGATATTTCCGGGAACAAATGGCTTGGTAAAACTCGGCCACCCGGTGCCTGATTCGAACTTGCCGTCGCTGGCAAAAAGCGGTGCGCCGCAACCCGCGCAGCGGAAAACGCCGCGCCGATGTTCGAGCAAGAGTACGCTCGAACAAGCGCGCTCGGTTGAATGCCCGCGCAAGACCAGATATTGCTCTGGAGTTAGTCGCGCTTTCCATTCTGCATCGGTTTTCCTGACTTGAGCGACTCGCGCCAGGTCTTCGGCTGTGGGCACGAGCGGCTGGCCGACGTCTGAGTCACCGGAGTTGCCAGCACCTGCCGACAGGTAAAGCGCGCCGGCGATCACGAAGTTGAGCAGGAGAATGCGCGTTTTCATACGTCTGGAAACAGGGGAAAATGCGGGCGGCTAACCCCATGCCGCCCGCTCCCAAGGGGTGTTGATTTCGAGTTAAGGCATCAAAACGGTGTCAATCACGTGGATCACACCATTGGATTGCATGACGTCGGGGATGGTCACGCGGGCCATTCCGCCTTTGGCGTCGGTCAAGACGATGGCATCGCCCTCCATTTTGGCGGTGAGCTTCTCGCCGTTTACCGTTTTGATCTCTGCTGAGCCATTACCTTGTTTAATGGCATTGGCCAGCTTTTCAGCCGTCCATTTGCCGGAGGCCACGTGATAGGTCAGTATGTCCGCCAGCTTCTGTTTGTTTTCCGGCTTCAGCAAGTTGTCCACCGTGCCGGGCGGCAACTTCTCGAACGCTTCGTTTGTTGGAGCGAAAACAGTAAACGGCCCCTTGCCTTCGAGCGTGGCCACCAGACCGGCGGCTTTAACGGCCGCCACCAGAGTCGTGTGGTCCTTCGAATTGCTGGCGTTTTGGATGATGTTCTTATTGGGATACATCGGCGCGCCGCCGACCATTGGGTTCTCCGCCGCGAAACCAATCGCAGCTGCGCAGACTGCGGCAAACGCCGCTATCGTGAAACGTATTGATTGAGTCATATGGATTTGGGTCTAGTTAATCCGAGCCGCTTGGCAGCCGGCTCTACTGGCCGATTGGTTCATTGCCTCGCGGTGTCGGAATCAGCCGGGTATCCGCCTGGAACGGCCGTTTGGATGCAGATTTTAAAAAAATTTGCGCGGCACGCTGCGCCGGACGGGTTTTCAGGCGCGGCGCAAAAGTTTGAGACGTCGTTCCGCGGCAGAGGCGCCCTCTTAACGATCTTGCCAGGTCTTTTTTTGGAAGGAGACTCTGCCTGAGCCCTGCTCGAACGCCTCGAAGCGTTCCGGGTTCTGTTGATAAAATTTTTGGTGATACGACTCGGCCGGCCAGAACTTCTTGGCCGGCAGAATTTCGGTTACGATCGGTTTTTTGAATCTGCCCGAGCGCGCGAGTTTTTCCTTTGAAGCCTGCGCGATTTGCCTCTCTTGCTCGTTGCCGTAGAAGATGGCCGCGCGATAGCTTGGCCCGATGTCGGTGAACTGTCCGTCGGCCTGAGTGGGATCGATCTGGCGCCAGAAAATCTCCAGCAACTGATCGTAGGAAATTTTCGCCGGATCGTACGTGATTTCTATTGACTCGCGATAATTGGTTTTTTCCGACGAGACCAGTTCGTAGGTGGGGTTGGGCTCAGTGCCGCCGCAATAACCGACTACGGTCTTGATCACGCCGGGCGCCTTGTCGAAGGCGGGTTGAATGCACCAGAAACAGCCACCTGCGAAAATGGCTGTCTTGGCGGGCGCGGGGGATGGCTCCTGGCTGCGGCCAGCTACGGGAATGAGACCAAGCAGGGCCGCGCAGGCAGAGGCGACGCTAGCGATTTTGTTCATGTCGAATTTTTTTCTTGCCATTGGTTTGCCCAATTGTCATAACCAAGCTGTTTTAAATCAGGAGATGCAACTATGATTAAACCACTGGCAATTGTTTTTGGTATTGTATTTCTGCTCGTTGGAATTCTCGGTTTTGTGCCTGGGATCGCGCCGGATGAAATGCTCTTCAAGATCTTTCACGTTAACGCCGCGCACAACGTCGTGCACATAGTTTCCGGCATAATCTTCTTAATCGCCGCGGCTGCGGGAGCGGCGGCTGCGCAGACCTGGTTCAAGGTCTTCGGAGTTATCTACGCCATTGTAGCGATTTGGGGATTTGCGGTCGGCAGCGGCAACACGCTTTGGGTGGTGTCCAATAATCCCGCCGATACCTGGCTGCATGTTGTCCTCGCCGTAGCGATGCTTCTCATCGGTTTTGGTGGCGCGGCTGCCAGCAAATCGGCGGCTTGATTTCTCCTCAGCGTGCCTGCGGGCGAGGATAGCTTAGCTCACCGCAGGCACGTATTGTGTGGAGGCGCAGTGATTCCTGGTGGATTTGCCCGCGCGGCTCGATTTGGAAGAGCTATTCGGTCGCAAGGGCCCGGTGCACGTCGATCTTGGCTGCGGTGACGGTACGTTTCTGTGTGAACTGGCGCAGCAATTCTCACAAAAAAATTTCCTGGGAATTGAACGCCTGACCAAGCGCGTCGAGAAAGCGCGGCGCAAAGCGCAAAAGATTCCCAACGTGCGCGTGCTCCGCGGGGAAGCTTTGCAGGCGGTGCGCGATCTGTTGCCGCAAGAATCCGTGGAAACTTTTTACCTCTTGTTTCCCGATCCATGGCCAAAACGGCGCCACCATCGGCGCCGGATTTTCACTCGCGATTTTCTGGACGCGGTCGCCGTCGCGCTGGAGGAGAACGGGGTGTTCCACGTGGCGACCGATCAGCTCGATTATTTTAAACAGATTGAAAGCCTGAGCGGCGCGCATCCGGAATTCGCAATCGCCTCGCAAAGCCGCGATGCGCTCGCCCTGCCGCTGAGCAAATTCGAGAAAAAATTTCGCGCCCAAGGCGCGCCGGTTTACTGGCTCACGGCGCGAAAAATTTCGCCGGTCAGGTAGCTTTGCGCCTCCCAGCCGTCGCGGTGGAAACGCAGGATTACCGCGCCGGACTCATCCTGGCGAAAAAGTTTGATGCCCCGTCTTTGCAGTTGTTCGGCCCAGCCCTCGCTGATCCGTTCGTGTTCGGGAAAGTCGCGCGAGGTGGCAACGATGAGGCGTGGCTGCACGGCGTCAAGGAATGCCATTGATCCGGATTCACCCGAGTGATGTTGTCCCTTGACGATGACATCACTGCGGAGCGCAGAACGCCTCGCCAGCAACGCTTGCTCGGTTGGGATGCCGCTGTCGGACATGAAGAGGACGGAACCGGCCGGCCCGATTTCCAGGCGAATCACATACGCCTGATCATCCGCCACTGGCGAACTGAAATTTCGGGGAGGAAAAAGCACTCGGGCCGTCACCTGCCGCGACAAGGAAAAATTTTCTCCCGCCACGAGGTGATCCGGTCTGATGCCGCCCTCCCGAAACAAACGCTCCAGGCGCCGGTGAGCGCGGGAGCGATCGGTCGCCGGATTGTCCAGCAGCCGGGCTGTGGGAAAATCCTCCAGCAACCGCGCCGTCCCGCCCAGATGAAGCGCGTCACCGTGCGTGAGTAGTACGCCGGTGAGCCGGTTCACTCCTTCCCAGTGCAAATAGTCGCGGACCGAACGCGCGTAGATTCGTTCGTTTGCGCAATCAAACAACCACTGCGCCTCTCCCGACCGGATGTGAATAGCGGCGCCGGCGCCCACATCGAGCACGGTCACCTTGGCCACGAGCGTATCGGGCCAATGCGGAGGTTGAACATAGAAATGCCCGCCCGGCACACGGGCAAACAAATGCACGATCCCGAGGATCAGCGTCGCCAGCGCATAGTTCGCGTTATTGAAAATGAGAGCCAGCCCGGGCAGCAACGGTGTCGCCAAGAGCGAAAGAAGCGCAATCGCAAGCACGAAGAATGCAAGCGGAACAACCGCCAGATTGGCCAACAACGAAATCGGCGTCACCAGATGGAAATACCAGAGAATCAACGGAAGCGCGCCGATCCAGGCTGCCAGCGATACCGACGCGGCTCCGCACAGCCATTCCAGCGCGCTATGCATCAAGCGCCGAACGCCGCGCAGCAGCGCTCGCGGCAGAAACGGGTCCGGCTCAACCCAGCGCCGCAAGAAACCGGAAAACGGATCGGCCAACAAAACAATGGCCGCTACCACCGCAAAGGAAAGCTGGAAGCCTGCTGAGAACAACTCGTTGGTGTCGCAACACAGGAGCATAAATGCCGCCGCGGCAAGGCTGTTAAGGAGAAAGACCTTTCGTTCGAAAAGCAGGCCTCCAACAAGGAGGGACGCCATGACGGCCGCGCGCAGGCTGGGGACATGCAATCCCGTAATCGCCGCGTAAAAGAACAGCAGCGGAATGATAAGCGCCGCCGCCCATTTGCGCGAAAGACGGGCCACCGTGGCCAGAGTCCACAAAAGGGCGGCTACAATTCCCACATGCAAACCCGCGACGGCAAACAGGTGAATCGTCCCGGTCTGTTGAAACGGTTCTTCGATATCCTGCGGTGTCTCGTGCCGGATGCCGAGCGCAATTCCACTGATAAAACCCTGCGCTTGCGGGGCATCATCCAGGTCCCGGCAAATGGCATTTTGCATCCACGAGCGGGATCTCTGAGCGAGGCGCAAAATCGGGTTTCCGCCCCCGCGTCGAATCAGCGCGCCGTCCTCGGCGTAGCGGACAAAGAGCAGCCGACGAATGTCTCGGCGCGCCAGATACGAACGCATGTCAAATTCGCCCGGATTCCGCGGCGGCAAAATGGGCTCGGCGATGCCCGAGAGCTTTAATTCGTCGCCGAATTCAGGGGCGCTTTTCCAGCGAACTTGCCACACCGCGGAGGTGGAGCGTTTTTCGCCTTCGAGTTCTACAGAATGAAGTTTTAGGAAAAATGTGGCAAAGCCGCCGGGCGAAATTTTTGGCTCGCTGACAACCCAGCCCGCGGCGGTAACAAAGCGAGGCCGGTTCCCGAGCGCACCGGCAAGTTGCTCGCCCTGCGTGTCGGTGATCCGGAAACTATGCAACAGGAAAAAACCGGCTGCCACGGCGGCATAGGTGGCAATTAATATGGGACGCCAGATCAAGATGACGGCACAGGATGCCAGCACCGCTGTTATCGCCATCAACACCGTATCGGGCAGGCGACACAAATCGGCGACGATGATTCCTGCCGCGGCCACGAGCGCCAGACCCACAAACGGCTGACGCGCTGCGCCTGGCGATTTCATCCATCGCCTTTTCGCTCATCCTGCCTGAAAAAGGCAAGGCGCAATTGCGTTGCCGAAGAAACCCTAGCGTTGCGAGCTGGGCACCAATAGCACGGGGCGACTGCTGTGCTTAAGCACTCCTTTGGTCGTGCTGCCGACAAGTAAGTCGTACATCGCGCCGTGACCGTGAGTGCCCATCACGATCATGTCGGCAGCAACAGCATCCGCCTGGCTCAAGATTTCTTCTGCCACCGCTCCGGCTGGTTCGTGCAAAATCACTTCAATGCCATCCAGCGCGATCTCCTTGCGCCATTGCGCGAGCATCGCTTTTTCTCGTTCGGTTGCCTCGGCGGTTGGTTGCGCGGAATCAAATACCGGTACCGGCACGCTGGATACCGGGGCCAACTCGGGCACTCCAGCCAAACCGTAGCCCAGCGCGCCCGGCGCCGCGGCGGCGTTCATTTCCCGCACATGGACAAGATGAATGGCGGCGTTGAACGCCTTGGCGAGTTTGCGGGCCAGACCGATCACCGACGGAGTGACGTCGGAAAAATCGATCGGGACAAGAATGCGTTTCATGCGCCGGCAATTGAGTTTACGCGGCGCCGCGCCCAAGCTCAAGACTTCGAGGGGCCGCGCTCCCCAACCGCCTCCGGCTGGCTGCCTGGTCATTGCCTCCGCCGCGGGCGAGTCGTAATTTGGCTTGTGCAGGATCTTTTCGATGATCAGGAAAAGATCGAAGCCGCGCGCGCAGAGAACGCTCCACTGGCCGCGCGAATGCGGCCGCGGTCGCTGGAGGAATTTGTCGGCCAGAAGCATATCCTTGCGCCGGGAAAACTTTTGCGGCGCGCCATCGAAGCCGACCGCCTGCCCTCTGTAATTTTTTACGGTCCGCCGGGCAGCGGCAAGACCACCCTCGCCCGCATCATCGCGCAAATGACCCACGCCCGGTTCATTCGGATCAGCGGCGTGGAGAGCAATGTTGCCGAAATGCGACGGGTCATCGCGGCGGCGGCCAATCGGCTGCGCGCCTCTGGGAAAACGACAATCTTGTTTGTGGATGAAATTCATCACTTCAACAAAGCGCAACAAGACATTCTCCTGCCCGACGTCGAGGCGGGAACGCTGCGGTTGATCGGGGCGACTACTTTTAATCCCTATTTTTATGTCAACAGCGCGCTCGTATCGCGCTCGCAGATCTTCCGGCTCGAACCCCTCAAGGCAGACGAGCTCGAACTGTTGATCGATCGGGCCCTCGCCGATAAAGAACGCGGTCTCGGAAGTTACACGGTCAGGTTGGACGCAGACGCTCGCCGGCACCTGGCAAAACTGAGCGACGGCGATGCGCGCAAATGTTTGAACGCGCTGGAGATTGGGGTCCTGACCACGCCCCCCCAAAATAGCGGCGCGATTCATTTCACGCTCCGGGTTGCAGAGGAAAGCATTCAGCAGAAAGCCGTCGTGTACGATCGCGCCGGCGACGCGCACTACGACACGATCAGCGCGTTCATCAAAAGCATGCGCGCCTCGGACGAACCAGCGGCCATGTATTGGCTGGCCAAAATGCTGCACGCTGGCGAAGATTTTCGTTTCATCGCCCGGCGCATCGTGATTTTTGCCAGCGAAGACATTGGACTGGCCGATCCCCAGGCGCTGCCGCTGGCTGTTGCGGCACAGCAGGCGGCGGAATTTGTGGGCCTGCCCGAGGCGCGCATCCCGCTCGCGCACGCCACCGCATACATGTGTCGCGCGCCCAAAAGCCGCGAAACTTACGAGGAGTTAAACGCTGCAACTGAAAAGATCGAAAAGGAACAAACGCATCCTGTTCCCGAGCAACTCAAGAACATCCGTTTCCCGGTGAATCCTGAGCGGTAAGCCAACCGCGCGATAACAAAGATCGGACGGCAGCGATTTCTTAGCGTGTTGGTCAGGTAGTTATTCGTTGGGTTCGGATATTCGCGCCTCCGGCGTGTGAATAGGCCGTCGTTTTCAGCCACCTTTGCCAACGCGACTGCAGCGAGGGAGAAGCCGCGCCCCTTCATAGCTCGGCTCTGCCAGCGAAATTGAATCTTCGTTTCCCTTGCGACTTTCTTTAAAAACTCCTCTGTACAACGCCATGAGAGAACTTGGAGGGGGCGCGATTGGCCGTTTTCTGCGTTTGATTCGTTTTTCCCATACCATCTTTGCGTTGCCGTTCGCATTGGGCGCTCTGGTGGCGGCGGCGAACGGTCTTCCATCGGTGCGCGTGCTGGCGCTGGTGGTAGTCTGCATGGTCTTTGCGCGCACCGCGGCCATGCTATTCAACCGCTTGGCAGACTGGTCGCTCGACCAGCGCAATCCTCGCACCGCCTACCGGCATTTGCTGCTTTCGAAATCGAGCGTGTCGGTTTTGCTGGTCTTGAGTTCTACGGGGTTCATGGTGGCTGCTGCGGCAATTAATTCATTGACTTTCATTCTCGCTCCCATTGCGCTGGCCATCATTTTCCTCTACTCGATCACTAAACGCTTCACCAGCGCCACGCATTTTTTCCTCGGGCTGGCGCTGGCTGTGGCGCCGGTGGGCGCATGGATCGCGCAGACTGGAGGCATTAATCTGGCGCCGCTTGTTCTGGCCGCCGGCGTCCTTTGCTGGGTAGCGGGGTTCGATCTCATCTACGCCACGCAGGATTACGATTTCGACCGGCGCGAAGGAGTTCGCTCGCTGGTGGTAAAGCTGGGGGTGGCGCGCAGTCTGGAGCTGGCCCAGTTGCTGCACCTCATGACGTTTGCGGCGTTCATCGGCTTTGGTGCCGTTGCTCGCCTGGGCTTCATTTATTACTGCGCAATGTTGATCGTAGCGGCTGCGCTTTTCTACGAGCATAAAGTGGTGATCAAACTGGATGTAGCGGGAATTAATCGGGCCTTTTTTCAGAGCAACGCGTTTGTGAGCGCGGTGTTTCTCGCGGCGGTCTGCGTGGATCGATTCTGGCGATAGGAATGGGCAGGGGAAGATGCGTTCAGCCTCGAACGCCTGCCTGCGTCCCGATTACATTGCGTTGAGCATGGCGACGCGGCGTTCGTGTCGGCCGCCGTCGAACGGTGTTTCCAGCCAGATTCGAACAATGGCAAGAGCCAGATCCTCGGGGATAAGCCGTTGCCCAAGGGAGAGCATGTTGGCGTCATTGTGTTTGCGGGCAAGGCGGGCGGATTCTTCGCTCCAGCAAAGCGCACAACGCACTCCGTGAACCTTGTTGGCTACCATTGCTTCGCCGTTGCCGGACCCGCCAAAGACGATGCCCCGATCACATTCGCCGCGCGCCACCGCTTCCGCCGCCGGGCGAATGAACAAGGGATAATCCACCGGTTCCTCGCTGAATGTGCCGACGTCTTTGACTTCGTGTCCCAGCGAGGCAAGCAATGCCTTTACTTTTTCCTTGTAACGAAACCCGGCATGATCCGAACCGAGAGAAATTTTCATCTGTTTATCATTCCTTGTGGAGCGAAACCAACACCGGCTCTAGTCTCCGTGTAATCTGGCCAGTTCTCCCCAGATCTGGCGTTCGCGTTCGGTGATTCTCTTGGGCACGTCGATTTGCACCAGCACGTAAAGATCGCCGCGTTTCCCGGAAACGCCCGGCAAGCCGCGTTCGCGAAGCCGAAATCGTTGCCCGCCCTGTGTGCCGGGCGGAATTTTTAGGCGCACTTTTCCTTCCAAAGTCGGGACCAGCAATTCGCAACCCAGCACCGCCTGCCAGGGTTTGATGCGCGCTTCGTGGATCAGATCGCTGCCATCCACTGAAAAATCCGGGTGTTTCGCCAACCGCACCCGGAGAAACAAGTCGCCGCTTTTGCCGCCGCGCGCTCCGGCTTCGCCCTGACCAGCCAGCCGAATGCGCTGTCCTTCATGGACTCCGCGAGGAATTTTGACCTGATACTGCTCGACTTTGTTTGAGCCGGGCCGCCGCAACGAAACGGTTCTGGTCGATCCGTTGAGCGCCTCCTCCAGTGTGACCATAATGTCGGCCTCGACGTCCGCCCCGCGTTCCGCCGTCGCCGCCCGGCCGCCAAACCCGCCGAACGCCGATCGCCCGCGGCCGCCGCCGAAAAAAGCTTCAAAGAAATCGCTGAAGCCGGTTCCGCCGAATTCGAACTGGACACCGCCCCCATCGCCGCCCCATCGGTAAAATTTGCCGCCCGGTGGCCCTTCCCACTGCCATTCGGGAGGCGGCTGGAAACCGCCCGGCTGATTCCAATCCGCGCCCAGTTGATCGTATTTGCGGCGTTTTTCGGGATCGCTCAGAACTTCGTAGGCTTCGTTGATTTCCTTGAATTTTTCTTCCGCCGCCTTTTTATCCTTGGCGACGTCGGGATGGTATTTGCGGGCCAGCTTGCGAAAAGCACTGCGAATCTCTTCATCGCTGGCCGTTTTTGGCACGCCCAGTGTCTCGTAATAATCTCGAAATTGGACTGGCATTCCTCTCCAAGCTTGTGCGTCCGCCGGCGTTGCGCAACTTTTTGAATATTGTTGTCGCCCGGGAAGGCCCCGGATCTTGAAACGCCCGGCGCCGCGTCCTGTTTCTTGAGTCTGTGTTGGATTTGGGCAACTTTTGGCTGATGCGCGAACTGGGCAAGTTCATCGTGGTGATCGGCCTGGTGCTGACGTTGCTGGGTCTGGTGATGTGGGGCGGCTTTATCCCCAAATGGCTGGGCCGTCTGCCGGGCGATATTCGTATCGAGCGCGAACATTCCGCCTTTTATTTTCCCATCGTCACCTGCATCGTTCTCAGCATCGCTCTGAGTCTGCTTCTCTCGATCTTCTCCCTTTTCCGACGCTAGCAACCCGCTTTGCAGTCGCCTGCTGACGGGCTATTACTCGGCGGCGTGACGATGCGCCGATCCCGCGGCTCAGGGGCGGGATCGAGCCATTCAGTGTGGAAAACGCCGGGCTTATCGATGCGCTCATAAGTGTGCGCGCCGAAGAAATCGCGTTGGGCTTGCAAGAGGTTGGCTGGAAGACGCGCGGAGCGGTAGCTATCAAAATAAGCCAGCGATGCGGAAAAAGCGGGCACCGCCACCCCATGCCGGACCGCGGTCGATACTGTCGCGCGCCAGTTGCGCTGCGCTTTCTTGAGCGCCCGGGCAAAATAGCGATCGAGCATCAGGTTCTGAAGAGCGGGGTCGCGCCGGTAAGCTTCCGTGATCCGGTTGAGAAAGCGCGCGCGAATAATGCAGCCGCCCCGCCAGATGGCGGCGATGTCGCCGAGGTTCAGATTCCACTTATAAGCGGCGCCCGCGGCGCGCAGCAGTTCCATGCCTTGTGCATAGGAGATGATCTTTGAGGCGTACAGCGCGTCGCGCACCGCTTCGATGAACCGCGCCCGGTTGCCTTTGAATTTTCGAGCTCGCGGCTGCGGCAAAATTTTCGCCGCCAGCAAGCGCTTCTCCTTCCGAGCGGAAAGCAGCCGCGCTTCCACCGCGGCGTTGATCGTTGAAATAACGACCGATTGCTCGATGGCCGACTGGAGCGTCCAGATGCCAGTCCCTTTTTGACCGGCCTTGTCGAGGATGACTTCCACCAGCGGCCGGCCCGTGTCCGGATCGATCTTTCGAAAAATCCGCGACGTAATCTCGATGAGGTAGCTGTCCAGTTCGCCCTTGTTCCATTGGGCAAAAGTCTCGGCCAGTTCGGCTGCGTCCATTTGAAGGACATGTTGAAGAATGGCATAGGCTTCGCAGATCAATTGGATATCGCCGTATTCAATCCCGTTGTGGACCATCTTCACGTAATGTCCCGCGCCGTCCGGCCCCATGTAACGGCAACAGGGTTCGCCCTCCACTTGCGCCGCTATTTTGCGGAAAACCGGCGCAATGATCTCCCAGGACCGGGACGAGCCGCCGGGCATCAGCGACGGACCTTTGAGCGCACCTTCCTCGCCGCCGGAGACGCCCATGCCAACAAAATGAATTCCCAGAGATTCCAGTTCCCTGCAGCGTCGCTGCGTGTCGCTAAACAGGGAATTGCCGCCATCGATGAGCACGTCGCCTTTTTCCAAGAGCGGGACGACCTGTCGAATGACAGAATCAACCGGCGGCCCTGCTTTCACCATCATCATCGCGATGCGCGGTTTTCGCAGGGCCCGAATAAAGTCCTGCAGCGACCGCGCAGGCCGAATATTTTTCCCTTGGGCGCGTGTGGCGGCGAATTGTTCGGTCACCGCAGTGGTGCGATTCCACACAGCGACTGAGAATCCTCTCGATTCCAGATTAAGCGCCAGGTTTTCGCCCATCACGCCAAGGCCAATGAGGCCAAGATGGCATTGATTCGCCGTCATTTTGGTATCTTCTTTGGGAAGGTTTCGGCGCGGAGTCAAACCAGAGTATCTTAAGCGCATGGCAAATCCGGAGTGCGAAATTTTGGTAACGGAAACGCCGCTGCGAGACCCCCGCCGGGCGGCCGCAGCCGAGGAGTTCGCGCCCGGTTGCGGAGCGGTCGTTGATTTTTGGGGCGCCGTGCGGCCGCTGGAAAACGGACGTGAAATTGAAGGAATCGATTACGAGGCGCATCGCGAGATGGCCGAACATCAGTTGCGCAAAATCGCCGAGCAAGCCGCGCAGAAATTCCGACTTGCGCGCGTGATCATCCGTCACAGGATTGGATTCATCGCGGTTGGTCAACCATCGCTTTTTCTGCGCGTCGCCAGTTTGCATCGGGAAGCGGCCTTCCGGGCCAGTCAATGGATCGTCAGCGAGCTGAAGGAAAAAATTCCGATTTGGAAACGGCCCCGCTTTCTCGCACGAACCGCTGAGGGCGAGCGGTGCGCAGCGGGGTCGAAGGATCCGCCGGGCGGCGGTGCATCGCGTCCCTTACACAAGACTTCGTCTTCGCCTGGCATGACTAAAGCAACGCAATGAACTGGGCAAACCGACTCACTCTCAGCCGCTTGGCGTTGACGGTTCTTTTCGTGGCGGCCCTGAATTCCACGTGGCATTACGCGCGCACGGCTGCGCTGGTAATTTTTCTGATCGCGGGTCTGACCGATTTCATCGACGGCGAGATCGCCCGGCGTTACGGCGTGATCACAAATTTCGGCAAATTAATGGACCCGCTGGTGGACAAGATCATGGTGGCGGCGGCATTTATCTCCCTGGTTCCACTCAGAGCCGTGCCGGCATGGGCGGCGACTACAGTCGTAGCGCGTGACTTTCTGGTGACCGGTCTGCGGCTGATGGCCAGCGCCAGGGGCAAAATTCTTCCCGCGGAACGTTTGGGAAAACAGAAGACGTCGTGGCAAATTGTCACGATCATTTTTTTCCTGGCGCTTCTTTCCATTGCAGAACTGCGCGACGCGACCCAGGCATCCATCTGGTGGTCGCGAGCATGGCATGAAGCGGGGCGGGTGCTCGTCTGGATTACAGTGGCGTTGACGATTTACTCCGGCATTGGCTACGCCTGGCAACACCGCGAAGTGATCGCGCCGGATCAATAGCGGGCAACGGGAATCGAACCCGCATGGCCAGCTTGGAAGGCTGGAGCTTTACCATTAAGCTATGCCCGCGTCGCTCGTCTTTAATGGTGCCCGGAGACGAACGAATAGTCAAAACCGCTACCACGGGGCTGCAGCCCCGCTCGCTGCGTGAAGGCGGAAGGTGCGCGACTGCGCGGCCGCGCCATTATTTTTCGAAGGCCGCCGCCACCAGCGTCGCATTGTGCCCCCCAAACCCAAAGGAGTTGTTCAGAGCCACGCGCACTTTCCTTTCCCGGGCGACGTTTGGGGTGTAATCCAGATCGCATTCCTTGTCTGGATTTTCCAAATTGATGGTGGGCGGAATCACCGAATCGCGAATCGCCAGCGCGCAAGCGGCCATCTCCACCGCGCCGGCGCCGCCTAACAAATGGCCGGTCATCGATTTGGTGGAACTGATGGCAAGTTTGTATGCGTGAGCGCCGAAGACTTGTTTGATGGCGCGCGTCTCGCAAATGTCGCCGATGTCCGTGGAGGTGGCGTGCGCGTTGATGTAATCGACTTGGCCCGGCGCCACCCGGGCCTGTTCCAGAGCGCGTTGCATGGAACGCGCGGCGCCTTCGCCATCAGGCGGCGGCGCGGTCATGTGATACGCATCGGCCGAAACGCCGTAACCGGTGATTTCGCAGTAAATTTTGGCGCCCCGGGCCCTGGCGTGTTCCAATTCTTCCACTACCACCACGCCTGCGCCTTCGCTCACCACGAAACCATCGCGGTCACGATCGAACGGCCGCGAAGCGCGTTCTGGTTCATCGTTGCGAGTGCTGAGCGCTTTCATGGCCGAGAACCCGGCCAGGCCAATCTCCACAATCGATGCTTCGCAGCCGCCGGCCAGAAACACGTCTGCATCGCCAAACTTGATAATGCGCCAGGCTTCGCCGATGGAGTTGTTCGATGTGGCGCAGGCGGTGACCACACACAGGTTGGGACCGCGCAGGTCGAACTCCATCGAGATCAGGCCGCTGGCCATGTTGCTGAGCAACATCGGTATTGTGAACGGCGAAGTGCGCGACGGCCCCTTGGTCAACAGGATCGTGAGTTGATCCTGCAGCGTCTTTAGCCCCCCGATTCCGCTGCTCACCAGCACCCCGAATCGGTCGCGCTGCTTGTAGTTGGCTACGTCGATGCCGCTGTCTTCCAGCGCCATTTTCGCCGCCGCCATTGCCAACTGCGAGAAGCGATCGGTGCGCCGCGCGTCTTTGGGATTTTTGAAGAAGGGTTTGGGATCGAAATCGCGAACCTGCCCACCGATCTTGGAATCGTAATCGGTCGTATCAAAGGCATCAATCCGGCGAATGCCGCTTACGCCATTCCGGAGATTTGCCCAGAACGTCTTCACGTCATTGCCAACAGGCGTGACGACGCCCAGGCCGGTAATGACTACTCTGCGATCATTGTTCATCTGTTGATTCAGTTCAGTGGTTTGGCGATTCAGCGATCCAGGCGTGGGAACAGTTCAACGACAGGACAAGAGGTTCAATCGTTAAATCTCCAGATCGCTGACTCGGTAAACGAATTCAGCTCGTTCCCATGCCCACGTTCTGCACCGTTTGGAACA
>Ga0209810_1000417_pt1 | contig 95684 bp, 87 predicted proteins | sample Coa_R1_7_FD_187159 | JGI IMG/M metagenome (GOLD analysis project Ga0209810, IMG submission 187159) | Surface soil microbial communities from Centralia Pennsylvania, which are recovering from an underground coalmine fire - Coalmine... | ecosystem: Environmental > Terrestrial > Soil > Unclassified... | reverse complement strand
AAATAAGCGGGCGCGAGAGCGCCGCGGAAAGCGGATACACGCCTTGGTAGAGCGCATTGGCTTGCAGCGCTTTGTAGGCGTAGTCGTCGACGAACGTTTCCTTCGCATCGTAAAGAACCGCATGCGATGCACCCAAGTTTAGCGCTTTTTGCTTGACGAGCTCGAGCGCTTGAGCGGCTCCGCGTCCGGCAATTGCGTCGCTTTCCCCAAGATCGGCAGTGAGCGCGATCACGTCGTAGCCTTCCAAAATAAAACGTTTGAGCAAGACCGACGTGTCGAGGCCGCCGGAATACGCGAGGACGATGGATTTGTTGTTCACGAGGACCCCCGAAGATCGGTAAAACGCTGCATGACGATGGGTGTTTCCTTTGGATCGCGCACGATGACCAGAATCGTGTCGTCGCCGCCGATGGTGCCGATGATTTCCGGCCACTGCGCTTCATCGATCGCCGCGGCAAGCATCATCCCGCTGCCCGGCGGCGTACGAAGCACGACGAGATTCATACTCGTCTTGATCGACGTGATGAGTTCGGCAACCAAACGATGCAATCGGCTCGTGTACGAAACGTCCGCACCAGGCAGCACATACTTGAATTGATGCGCGTTGCCGTCTTTCATGGGCACCTTCACGAGCCCAAGCTCTTTGATATCGCGCGAGATCGTCGCTTGCGTCGTGTCGAAGCCCTGCCGATCCAAAAGATCCGCAAGCTCATCTTGCGATCGCACCGGCCTCGTGGACACCAGCGTTAAAATAGCTCTTTGCCTACGTTCTTTCATTTGAAAAGGCGCTGCGGCCGAGCCTCCGCGCCCCCCATCGAAGATGGGGCCCCCATTCGCCCTCGCGAAAAACAAAATCTCAAACTGGAAACCCCTTTAAATCAGTAAGCAAAGCGGCAAGCACTGCCTTCTGCGCATGCATCCGGTTCTCGGCCTGATCGAAAACGATGCTGCGCGGCCCGTCAATCACGTTCGCAGTTACTTCCTCACCGCGGTGCGCCGGCAGACAATGCATGAACACTGCGTGCGGTGCAGCGTGCTCGAAAAGGGCCTCAGTGACGCGATACGGCGCAAGAACGGCACGATTTCGCTCGGTTGCAGCTTCTTCACCCATCGAGGTCCATACGTCCGTATACACCGCATCGGCTCCGCGAACGGCGCGAACGGCACTGGTGAACGCACGCGCGCCGCCGCCGGTCGTTTTTCCAATCCGTTTCAGACGCACAAGAGACTGCTCGGGTGGACGGTGCGAAGGCGGCGAACCGAAGTGCATCGTCGCACCGCAGAGCACTGCGGCTTCACCCAGCGACGCCGCGACGTTGTTTCGCGCATCGCCCAAATATGCAATGTGCAGGCCCTGCAGCGAACCGAAACGTTCTTGCAGCGTAAGCATGTCCGCGAGCGCCTGACACGGATGCGCCGCTTCCGAAAGCCCGTTGATCACCGGGACGTCCGCCGCAGCGGCAAAGCGTTGCAGCGGTTCGTGCGCGTGCGTGCGAATGACGATCGCGTCGGCATACCGTGAAAGTACGCGCGCCGCATCTTCCGGCGTTTCCCGCGTTCCGATCGAAAACTCGTTGCCTTGCGCGAAGATCACGTGACCGCCGAGCTGCGTCATCGCAACCTCGAACGAAACGCGTGTCCGAAGGCTCGGCTTCTCGAACAGCATCGCGAGCGTTTTTCCGCGCAGAAGCTGGCCCTGTTCCGCGACCCGCCGGAACTTCAAATAACTGCCCAAGCGCAATAACGCGGCGATCTCGCTCGCGGCGAGGTCGTCAACCGCTAAAAGATGCCGGCCTTGAAACGAAAGGGCTGGCGCGAGGGCGTACATATGCTGTATATTTATGCATATGGTGCATAATTTTGCAAGCAGGGACGACCTCCGCCTCGTAAAGCGCATGAAGATCGTCCTCAAATACGGCGGTAACGCCATGGGCGACGGCGTCGACGACGCCCTGCTCGGCGAGATCGCCGCTCTCCGCGCCGCCGGGTACGCCGTCATCCTCGTGCACGGCGGCGGGCCGGAGATCGATGAAGCTCTGACGCAGCGCGGGCTCACCACGAATCGCATCGATGGTCTGCGCGTAACCGACGCGGCGGCACTGCAGGTTGCCGAATCGGTACTCTGCGCCACGGCCAATAAACGCCTCGTGCGCGCGTGCTTGCAACGCGACATTCCGGCCGTCGGCATCAGCGGTCAGGACGGCGGCCTCATTCGCGTGCGTCGCGCAATTTCACCATCGGGCGGCGATCTCGGTTTTGTCGGCGAGATCGTCGCCGTCGATCCGGCGCCGCTCATTGCATTGCTCGAAGCGGGTTACGTCCCCGTCGTTTCGCCAATCGCGATCGACCAACGCGCGCACCACGCGTACAACGTGAACGCCGACACTGTCGCGGGCGCGATTGCAGCCGCAGTAAAAGCCGACGCATACGTTGCGATCACCAACGTCGACCGCGTGCTGCGCGACCCGGCGGATCCGGCGAGCGCAATCGATTCATTCTCACTCGGCGATGCGTTGCAGTTCGCGAGCTCCGACGCATGCGAGAGCGGCATGAAGCCGAAGATGCTCGCCGCGATCGATGCCGTTGCCGGCGGAGCGGCGCGCGCGTATATCTGTTCCGCAAAACCCGGCGCGATTTCATCCGCGCTCGCGGGCGACGCGACGGTTATTTCTTAAGGCACCGGCGCGCGCCGCTCCGGCGGGGCTCGGGTTAGACGTCTTATAGAGCAACCGTACGCCCCGTCAATTGCTACGCCGCGTTCGTCTGGGCGGTATCATGGCGTTGCAACACCGCAGGTCCAGTGAGGTTCGACATGGCGCAAACGCTTGATATCCATGGCCGCATTGAAGGTATTGCTCGGTACTTGGGCGCGACGTATCCCACCGGCAGCATCGATCGTTACGAAGACGAGGGCCGCGATGTCGTCGGATTCCGCTTTATCGGCGCCCCTCACGCGGACGTCGAGTTCGAGCGTGGGTGGCTAGCCACGTTACCGGGCGACGAGAACGGCGTTGCACAAGAGATGCACCTGCATCACGTGTGCGCCGAAATCAACGAAACGCCGCTCGGGCACCGAGTCGTCTTTTCGCAGAGCGGCGTGCGCAGAGAAGCGGCCACTTGACGGCCGTTTCGCCGCGTGCTATCGTGGCCCAAATGTCGAGGTTTATGTCGCGAATGGTCTGTATGTGCAGCTGTCCCGCAGCGGCGAGGAGCTCTTTGCGTACTTAAAACTCGACACAGCAATTGAGTATGCAGAGCCCCTCGCCGCAAAGCAAGGGGCTCTTATATTCCTCGCTTTCCCATCTCAAAAGGAGGCCGGAGGATGGAATCAACGGTTGGTATCGCGCTCTTAGGCCGGGGTACGGTCGGCGGCGGCGTTGCCGCTTTGCTCGAAGAACGCCGCGGTTTCCTGGAGCGGCGCAGCGGCGCCGGTTACAAAATCATCGGCATTGCGCACCGGCAACGCGACCCGCTCGCTTTGATCGATGATGCACGCGTCGACCTCGTTGTCGAAGCGATCGGCGGTACGGGCATCGCACTCGAATGTATCGAACGGACGCTCGAACAACGCAAACACGTCGTTACCGCAAACAAAGACGCGATCGCGACGCAAGGACCGCGTTTACGCGCTTTAGCCGCGGCCAAAGGCGTTACGCTGCGGTACGAAGCTGCGGTTGCAAGCGCCGTGCCGATCATCACCACGCTTGACGGCGCGCTCTCCGGCGACGAGATTCTGGAGATCGGCGGCGTGCTGAACGGCACGTGCAATTTCATTCTCGGACTGATGCGCGACGGACACTCGTTCAGCGAATCGCTGGCGCGTGCGCAAGAGGCCGGTTATGCGGAAGCGGATCCGCGCAACGACGTACGCGGCATCGACTCCGCGCACAAACTCGCGATTCTGATTCAGCATGCGTTTCACCGGCCGGTGATCACGCCGCGCATCGTATACAACGGCATTCAGGGCGTCACGACGGCGTCCGTACGTCAAGCGCAGCAGCATGGCTACGAGCTCAAACTCATTGGCTTTGCGCGCAAGCATGGCGACCGTATTCATGCAGAAGTTGGTCCGGTGCTCGTGCCGTTTGCACATCCGTTCGCGAAAGTCGGGGGCGTCGACAATATCGTGCGCGTTGTCGGTGCATCCTCGGGAGCACTGTTTTTTAGCGGTGCGGGCGCCGGCCGCGAGCCCGCGGCGGCCGCGGTTCTCGGCGACGTCGTCGCTTCGCTGCGCGCCATTGCGGAGCGTCATGCCGTGCATCGCATTCCATCCGGCGCACATACCACCGAACCCTTGCCCGCGGCATTCGATCGGTTCCCAGTGTTTGCCGGCTATCCGGTACTTTCGGAAGGAGATACACTTGTCGGGTACCGCACCCCGTCTCTTTCCGCCGTCTGACATGATGCGCGAAACCACGGTTAATATCGGCCCGCTGATTCTGCACGACGGCACAAAGATCGATGCCGTCGAGCAGCGGGTCACGATTTACGGCGATCCCGGCTTGCCGGCGGTGTTCGTTCCACATGCGCTCACCGGCAATAGCCGTGTGACCGAGTGGTGGGGCGCGCTGGTCGGCGAGGGAAAGCTGCTCGATCCGCACCGCCGCCAAATCGTCGGCATCAACGCGCTCGGAAGTTGTTACGGTTCCACCGGGCCGTCTACCGTTTCCAACTTTCCGTACGTCACCGTGCGCGATCTAGTAGCCGCGCAAAAGCGCGCGCTCGACGAGGTGGGAATCGAACGTTTATCGCTGGTGATCGGCGCGTCCCTCGGTGGAATGCAAGCGCTGCAATGGGCGCTGGATTATCCCGATCGCGTCGATCGCGCCGTTATGGTCGGCGCGCACGATCATCAATCGGCGATGGGCATCGCGCTCAACAGTATTCAGCGCGACGCCATCGCCGTCGATCCCGCCAAAGGCGTGCGCATTGCACGTAAGATTGCCATGCTCTCGTATAAGAGCGATCCGCTGTTCAGGCAGCGTCACGATCGCCGTGCGGATCGCAAAGGCCGCTTCCGCTTCGACGTCGAGGGCTATCTGGAACATCAAGCCGATCTGTTTGAGGCGCGGATGCACCCGGCCAGCTACGTTTCGCTCACCGAAGCAATGGATTCGTTTGACGTGAGAGGCGTCGAACCGGTAAATACGCGCCCCGAACTGCTCTTCGTCGGCATTAGTTCGGATTGGCTGTTCTTACCGGACGACGTCCGGATCGCCGCAAAACGCTTTGCAGCGCTGGGCTTTGACACGAAATATCGCGAGATCGAATCGAACCACGGGCACGACGCGTTTCTCGCGGAGCCGCATCTTCTGGACGACATCCTGCGCGAAACGATCGCGTCCTTGTCATGAGGACGAGCCGCACCAGCTGACTCGCGCGGTGTACGTCAGCGTCGAACGCTGCCCCGGCGCAGCGTGAATCGTCCATGTCGCGGTCGACGCAGACGATTTTGTGTGCGGGGCGCTTTCCTTCAAGATCTGCCAATCGCCGGGGATCGATTCTACCACCAGCACATCCTGTGCGATGCTCTTCGCGTTGCTCACTACGATCTGGTAAGAACTGTCCGCGGAGCATAAATCCTGGTGAAAGTCGGTCTGGCGCTTGCGCGCCGTCACGTCGAACGAATCACCCAAATGCAGCCTAATGCTTTCGTTTCGAGGCGTGTGGTCGATGCTGTCCGAGCCGAGAAATTGCGAGAGCCCGTGGTAGTCGTTCTTGTACATGCGAACCAGACCGGCCGGCAACGGTACGCCCAGTTGCGGCAAGCGGTTCTCGAACGTGACGTACACGCCCACCGGTAAACGGTCGCCCAAGTCCGGCTCGGCATCGCGGTAATAGGCCTGCGAACCGCGCAGCTCCAGGGTTTTGCGCACCGGAATGCCGCGCGCAGAAAGGAGCGACACCTGTTTGGTTTGCTTGTCCAGAATCGTCGTCGGCCGCTGGAGCGTATACAAATGGTATTCAAAATAGTTTTCTTGACTGAAGCTGCGAACGCTCGCAATCGTCTTTAAGGCACTGTACGTTTCGGACATGGCCGGCTGCGCGACATTGACGTTGCCGGCAACGAGCTGCAGGCGCGCGTTATCGTATGATGCGCCGCTGGTGTTCGACAGCGTAACCAGGCCGGTAAGAGTCAAATGCTTCTCATCGGAGGAAAGGACGCCGATGTAATCGGCGCGCCACGTCAGCCCTCCCGTAAGATAGCTGAGGTCGAGCGTTTCGGACCCGGTTCTACCGCTCAGCATATCCAGATCCAGCGTCGGCCGATCGTGAAAGTTCTTCGGCGACGCGGGATAGATGATGTGCCCGCGCAATTCCGTTTCGATTCGGTCGCGGTACTGCAAGACGATTCCACCGTTCGTGCTGAGCACGCGGGCACGCTCACTTGTATCGTGTTCGCCCGAGAATCGCGCGTCGTGAACCACGGTTACGTAGCGGCCGACATACCGCTGCAACAATGCCGATGGATCGAGCAGATCGAAGTTGAAGTTCTGTTCGACAACGTCAATCGACCCGCTTCCGAGTGCATCGACTTGCGCCGACGTCGGATCCATGACTGCGCTAACGTCGCGCCACGCAATTCGATTCATGCCGCTGCGCAAGCGTATACGCCGCCGGTCGTGAACCAGCGCTGTGCCGCCGTTATAGACGGTCAGGTTGATCGATTGACGATCGCTTACCGTGCTCGTGCGCTCGAGAGGTTCCGCGCCGGCGTAAAATGGAACAGCAAGCATGAGAAAACTGAAGATGAGCGAGAACGTGCGGTTCATGCAGCACCTCGAAGCGATGTTGTGATTGCAAAACGCGCGGTGCTAATGCGCTGTGACGTTTGACGCGCGGTAACGGCCCGGAGTAGTCCCCGTTACGCTGCGGAACACCCGGCTAAAATGACTCTGATCGGCGTATCCAAGCTCCTCTGCAATCGTCGCAATCGAACTGCGCGATTCTCGCAGCAGCCGGCAAGCCTGTTGAACGCGGCGGCGGTGAACGTAATCGCCGGCGTTGACTTTATACGCGCGGCGAAACGTTCGCGATAGGTGCACGGGATGCACGCCAACCTCGCGCGCCAGCGCACGAATATCGAGCGATTCCATGTAGCGTTCATCGAGGAGACTGCGCAGCCCGCGCAGCCATGGCGGTGCCGCTTCCTCTGCCGTCTCGAGGCGATGGAACGAGCCGATGATCTCGTACGTCAACGTCTGAACCGTCAGATCCGAAAGCGTCCGGTCCCGCAGCGCTTCGTATAAGCGCAGCATAATCCAGAGCGGGTCGGCTCCGGTGTGCGTATAAAGCGAATGTCCCCGCGGCGCGTATTGCGCAAGCGTTTCGTTCCACGCATCGTCAAACTCGACGGTGAACATCCGCGAATCCGGATAAACGACGTCGCTGTGTTCCAAACGCCGAGGATGAAACACAAGCGTGAGCGGCTCGTACTGCACGCGATGCCCTGCCGCTTCTTCCTCATACCGCCCTTCGAGCAACAGACACAAGAACGGCAATGCATGCGTATGCGGCGGCAGCCGCTGCTCGCGCTCGTGCCGCACGATCGAAAGGACGACGCCTGCGATATGCTCTGACGTCGTCGATCCAAAAAACTCGCCCGCCTGCAAGTCGACCGCCATGCGGCGATTGTAGCAGAATGTTCATTCCATACAAGACACGCGACGGGCAGCCCCGGCACACTCAATTCATGACAAGACAGGAATTGCTATTGTCGGGCACCGCCGGCCTGATAGCAGGCGCCCTAGCGGCGCCCGCGATCGCGTCGCCGTTGAGCGGTATCGTTGCACCCAAGCGCGGACCAATCAACATCGCATTCGTCGCCGGTGAAGGCGCCAACGTCATGGACATTGCGGGTGCTTGGGAAGTATTCCAAGACGTTAACGTTCCGGAGCGCGGCCCAAACCCCGACGATCAGATGCCGTTTCGCAGCGCAATCGTATCGGACACGAAGAATCCCTTCCACGCGACGAACGGCCTCATGATGACGCCGCTGTTCTCGTTCGACGATGCGCCGCAGCCGAACATCATCGTCATGGGCGCACAAGGCCAGCACACGCCACGAAAAATTGCCTGGATCCGCGAAGCGGCAAAGAAAGCCGACGTCGTCATGTCGGTGTGCACCGGTGCGTTTCTGCTCGCTCAGACCGGGCTTTTAGACGGCTTGAAATCGACCACGCACCACGATTACTACGATATGTTCGAAAAGAAGTTTCCCAAAGTGCAGCTCGTGCGTGGTCCGCGATACGTTGAAAACGACGGCGGCCGCATCTGCAGTGCCGGGGGGATCACCTCCGGAATCGAGCTCGCCCTGCGAGTGGTGACCCGCTACTTCGGCGAACCCGCCGCGAAGCAAACCGCATACTATATGGAATATCAGCGCTCGCCGGAACGTCCTACCGCGTAGTCGAACAGCCGCGGGGTGTCCCAACCGTTTTGGGCTCCCGAATATGACGTGAGCGCGTCCGAAGCGGGCGCGCTCTCGAGCGAATCCGCGAAACGCTCTACCATGGGAGGCACGGGTGAATAAACTCCTTGCTGCGTTCGCGACGCTGATGTTGCTCGGAGCACTGCCCGTGGCCGCACAAGCGCCCGGCGTCGTCAGCGTCTTGTACGCGGGTTCGCTGGTTACACAGATGGAAGGGCCGGTCAAGGACGCTCTGCGGTCCCAAGGCATCGACTTTCAAGGACAGCCTGGTGGAAGTAAGGCGTTGGCGCACTTCATCGATTCCGGTATCAAGTCGCCGGACGTCTTCATTAGTGTGAATCCATCGCTCGTAACGGGTCTAGGTGCAAAAGTCGCGAGCGCCACCACCTTTGCCGGCACGAGCCTCGGCATTGGATGGTCGGATAAATCAAAAGCGGCGTCCCTGTTCAACGGCGTGGCAGCCGGCAAGACTTCGATAACGGAGGCGCTGTCGATGCCCGGCCTTAAAATCGGCCGCACCGATCCCAACCTCGATCCCAAGGGCGCGTATACAATCGAAGCGATGAAGATGCTGGCCGGCGAGAGCGGGGAACATCGAATCCTCGGAGAGGATGAGAATTCGGCGCAGGTCTTTCCGGAGGAAGATTTGCTGAGTCGAATCGATCTGGGTGAAGCCGACGCGGGTTTCTTCTACAGGACGGAAGCTATTGCACGCGGACTTCACTTCGTGGAATTACCCGGTAAGGCGTCGCTTCGCGACAAAATAACGTATACACTCGCCATCATGAAGAACGCGCCTCATCCGGCTCAAGCGCGAGCCTTTGCGCGGTTTATCTTAACCGGCGGAGGCAAACCGATACTTAAAAAAGCCGGGATCGATTACTTCGAGAATCCTAATATTGTGCGCTGAGGATTACCGTTAACCGCAGCAACAAGACGCCGGCGATTGTAATTACCGGGACGATCGTCGAAGCACGCTCGGACGCGAGGGAAATCGCGCCCGCCGGCGTAACGGCCACGCCGCGCCGGTGATTCGCGTACGAGCCGAACACGGGCACGATGCCGGCGATAATCAATATCCAGAAAAGCCCCCAGGGCATCGCTAAGGTTCTCCTGAGCGTCCCCGCGGATGCTAGGGTGATGAAAAACACAGCGATCAACGCAAGTTCCAATAGCGCAAAGTATCGTTCGCCTTCCTCAAGGCGTGCCGACGTTTCATACGAACCGCCGGTTCGTGTGGAAAAAAGCAATAGTAGCGCGGCCGATCCGCTTATTGCCGAAGCGACGAACAATCCCCCGATGGCCCAGCTGTCGCTCCACACCGGCTGGTTTGAAACGCTGAGGACGACGCCCGTATACGAGGCGACAAATAATGCGACGGCGGAGCCAACGGCGGTCAAAGCAACCGGTATTCGAATGCGGCCGGTCAGTACTTCGACAAACGAGAGCGTGCTGAACGCGCCGAATACGAGCAGCGCCCACGTGCCCACGGAAATCGGCGACCAATACTTGAAGTTTATCCCGACGTGGCCGGGCGTCGTATTGACCATCATATGCCAGAACCGCAGCGGCTGCCCCAAATCGATCGTCAGCAAACCGGCGCAAGCAACGGTAAGCGGAAACGCGCTTAGATACGCGATGCGGACAGCGTCATCGGAACGCGGCCGTCCCGAGAGCCGCAACAATGTTGCGAGCGTGTACGATCCGCCCGCCAATCCGGCGAGAAAGAAATATCCGGCGATGTACCATCCCCAGTGCGGAGGTTGAACGAAATGCTCGGTCATCACGCCGCTCCTGCGGAAGCGGGCGCTTCTTCGGGTTCGACCGGACGGCGTCGAAATGCGATCAGGCTCGCAAGAACCGCAATGACTTCCGTGGCAAATGCTCCAAGGTATCCGGGCGCGTTGTTGCGCCGCGGTAACACGGCGTTGGCTTTATTCGGCAACCCGTAAACTTCCGGTTCGCGCATCAGCAGATAGAACGAATGCAGACCGCCGTAAACGGAATCGTCCGCACCGTACAGCTGCGGTGCGTCGACGCCCGCAGAGCGCAGCTGATCCAGTCGCGCCTGCGCCTTCTCACGCAATTGCGTCAGCGGACCGAACTGAATCGACTGCGTCGGGCAAGCTTTTGCGCACGCAGGTTCCATGCCGGCCTGGAGGCGGTCATAGCACATCGTGCATTTGCGCGCGGTACCCGTCACCTCGCTAAACCCGATTGCGCCGTACGGACAGGCGGAGATGCAGTCGCGGCACCCGTTGCACACGTCTTGCTGAATGTAGACGGTATCGAATTCCGTGCGAATGATGGCGTTGGTCGGGCACACTTCCAGGCAACTGGCATTCTTGCAATGCTTGCAAATGTCGGACATCATCAGGAAGGCCTGCCCATTACCGGCGTTCATGACGTTCGTCTCGGGAACGAGATCGATGAACTTGACGTGACGCCAGTTTTCCGCGTCGAGTTGGCCGGTATTGTCGAAGCTGTCGCGGAACACCGGATCGTTTCCGCGCAAGCCGTTCCACTCTTTACACGCCACTTCACAGGCTTTGCAGCCGATGCAGACGCTGGTGTCGTTGAAGAATCCGAGAGGCTCCGCCATGTCAAAACCCCACGATGTTGGGCACGGTCTTCTTGAGGCCGAGCTCTTTGGCGTAGATGTCGAGCGGAATCGCCGCTATTTCATCCGCTTGCGCGACGGCGCGCCGGTCCCGTCCCAAGTCGACCGTGAGCAAATACCGCGAACAGGTGGCGCACGCGTCGATGCGCATGTGCGGAAACAGGGCGTGCTCGACTTCATCGAAAAATTGCAGCCGCGAACTTTCCGTTTCACCGCAATACGCGCACGTTATGCGCGCGAACGTCCATACGGACTCACACCGCGAGCACTCTAAATACCGGCGACCCGTCACCAAATCTTCCGGCGCCGGCGCAAAGAAACTAAGTTGCGGTATTCCGCCGCAAAGCGGACATCTTCGATCGTTTTTCGGCCCCGTGCATGCCTGCGCGGCACCTGCCCCGAGTGCTTGCAAAACCGGCATCGCCGCCGCGCGCGCCATAAACCGATCGACGCCGTCGAGATCATCACCGCGCAGCCAGCGCGCGATGACGTCATGCATGTCAGCTTCATGGAAACGCTCCACGACGGCGCCGGCGAGCGGCGGAGGGCCACTTGCCGTACTGAGCTCGATCACGTTTGGCAAGACCGCTTCAACAGCGTACGCTACCGCTTCGGAAGGTTTAGGCGAATCGCGCTCAGCCGCGAAAAACGCTCGCTGCTGAACCTCTACAACGCGCGCGTAGAATGAGAGCACGCCGGAAGCGAACGGATAGCGCTCTTGCAGTTCGCCGGCCCGGCGCCGCCGCTCGTCCCATCGGTTGACCGGCGCAACGGTCTGCGTCATGTCAGCTTCTCGATGTCGACGAGGAACGATTTGAACTCAGGCGTTCGGGCGTTCGGATCGCCCACGAACGGCGTGAGCGAGTTCACCAGCCAGTGTTGCGCTTTATCGGGATGCATCTCCGCGGCAATCCCGATGTATCCCCAGTGTATCGGAATGCCGACTTGCCACACTTTCTTTCCGTCCACATCGAGCTGGCCGACGCGATTGGTGACAATCGCGCGCACCCGGATTTCACCGCGCTTTGAATGCACGCGGACCATGTCGCCGGTCGTAATGTTCTTGCTCTTCGCAAGCCCGGTCGGAAGTTCGACGAACGGCTCGGGCTGCAATTGCACCAGGTGCGCAACCTGCTGGGTGATGTAATGCTCGTGTTCCGTTAACCGGTACGTTGTCGCGACGATCGGGTATTCGTCGACGGTTCCGAAGCGATTAGGGCGCCCCGCGGCTTTGTCGTACAAAAATGCGACGGGCGAGCTCGATACTTGCGGATGCAGAGGATTTTGGATCGGCGACTCGATCGGCTCGTAATGCTCGGGGAATGGCCCATCGACCATGGAACTTGAAAATAACCGTCCGACGCCCTCGCCGTTCATGATGAACGGCAGCCATGCTTTCGGATCGTGCGGGTTTTCCTTCGGCGGATAATCGGAAACGTCGCCGGCCCACTTGCTCCCGTCCCAGGCTATGCCGGGGCGTTTAGGATCCCATGGTTTTCCGTTGAGGTCGGCTGAGGCGCGATTGTAAAGCACCCGGCGGTTATTCGGCCACGACCACGCCCACTCGTGATAGAATCCCATGCCCGTCGGATCGTTTTTCTTCGGATCTTGCACGCCGTTGCGGCGCTTGGCCAAATTGCCTTTTTCGGGATAACTTCCGGTGTAGATCCAATTTCCGGCCGTTGTCGTTCCGTCATCCTTGAGCTTGAGGTACGTCGAAAGACGTTTTCCGGTGACGAGCGACTTCCCGTTTACCTCTTGGGCGATTTCATCGAGTTCCGGTTTGAGCGGATCCCGGTAGTCCATCGTGAGAGACATGATGGGATCGGGGAACGATCCGCCCTCCGCAGCGTACAGTTTTTTAACGCGTTGAAACAGTTCGGCGGTAATCCAGTGATCGTGCATCGCTTGGTCCTGTGGCGCGATCACTTGGTCTTTCCATTGCATCAAGCGTCCGCTGTTCACGAAAGCGCCGTCTTTTTCGATCCAGTGCGTGGCCGGCAGCATGAATACTTCGGTTTGGATGCTCGCGGGATTGACGCCGGGAGCGCGCCAGAATTCCGAACTTGTCGTTGGAAACGGATCCATCACTACCAGCCACTTGAGGTTCGAGAGCGCTTGACGAACCTGATTCGAATCGGGGCCGATGCTCGCCGCCGTCATACCGGAAAGCATGATGCCTTCCATCTTGTGCTTGAGCGCCTGATCGTAGATGGTCATCCACGAAGCGTTGCCCGCGGGTTTCGGTAGATAGGCCCAGGCAAAATCGTTTTGCTTCGTCGCAGCCGGTCCGTACCACGTTTTCAGCAGCGAAACGATGAAATTGCGATATTCGAGGCCGAAAAAGTTCCAGGAGAATCCAAGCATCTTCTTGGATGCGCTGCCCTTGACGTAATCGTCCAGACTCTTCTGTCCAGGCAGCGGCGCTTTCAAATATCCGGGCAAGATCTCCCACGATATTGCGTTATCCGTGTTGCCTTGAATGTTGGCGTGGCCGCGTTCGGCGTTCATGCCGCCGCCGGGGCGGCCGATGTTGCCGAGCAGCAACTGCAGAATTGCGCCGGAGCGAATGAGTTGCGAGCCGGTCGTATGATGCGTGAGCCCGACGGCATAGACGATGGTCATCACCTTGTCGGGCCGTCCCATCTCTCCGACGATTTTGGCGACTTCGAGGAACTGCTCTGCGGGAATGCCGGTAATGCGCGACACCATTTCGGGCGTGTATCTGGAGTAATGCTGCTTCAACAGTTGAAAGACGCAGCGCGGATGCTGCATCGTCATGTCGCGCTTCGCAAATTTGTCCGGGCCGAGTTCGTACGCCCAGTCGGCGGTTTCGTAACTGCGTTTTTTCGGGTCGTATCCGGAGAAGAGCCCATCCTTGAAGCTGTATGTATCGTCGATCAGGAACGGCGCGTTCGTGTAATTCCTGACATACTCGTCGTGATACAATTTATTTTGCACGACGTAGTTGATGAGCCCGCCGAAGTACGCAACATCCGTGCCGGTTCGAATTCGCAGATACATGTCCGAAACGGCCGACGTGCGTGAGAAGCGCGGATCGGTGTGAATAATCTTCGCGCCGCCGCCGTTACCAGGTCCGCGCGCGGGATCCAGTTTTGCGCGCATGAACCATTGAAAGCCGACCGGATGAGCTTCAGCGGGATTCGCGCCGTTGATAAGGATGACGTCGGCGTTCTTGATGTCGCGCCAGTGGTTCGTCATCGCTCCTCGTCCGAATGTGGCGGCCAAACTGACCACCGTCGGACCGTGTCAAACCCTGGCCTGTTGTTCCAAATATACCAGGCCTAGGCCGCGCATCACTTTGGCTGCGAAGTAACCTTCCTCGTTGCTGAACGCCGCACCGCCGGCAAATGCAATGCCCTCGCAGCGATTGACGACATTTCCTTTCGCGTCTTTGGTAACGAACGTGCGGTCGCGCGAATCTTTGATGCGCCGCGCAATCCGATCGAGCGCGTCGTCCCACGAAATCTTCTGCCAGTCCGTTGCGCCTGCCGGACGGTACATCGGCGATTCCACGCGGCGTTTGGAGATAGCGAGATCCATCGACGTCGCGCCCTTGGGACAGAGCCGGCCTTCGTTGACCGGACTGTCCGGGTCGCCTTCGATGTGGAGGAGCTGCACGGCGCCGTCGGCTTGCGTCCGAGTATAAGCGACCAGCGAACATCCGACCGCGCAATACGGGCAAATGGAGTGTTTTTCCGCAGCGCCGGCGATGCGCAGTTGTTGGCGCACTTCGGTGGCGCGCGCAACGTCGAAACCGAGTTCGCTGACGCCGGCAGCGGCAGCGCCCGCGCCGCTGATACGCAAGAACTCCCGGCGAGATACCGTTGCAGCCATGTCGCACCCTCCCGCGCTCCGCGCCTGCAGCTCTATTGTAGACCAACCGCCTTCCCGTTAGAAGCAAGCGGGCGGCGAACCATGCGAGCGAAAGCACTCCGGAGCTATGAAAAATCTGCTATGCATCGCGGCATTGCTCGTGGCGGTCGTAGGCGCCGGGTCCCCGCCCCCTCAAGCCACGGACGAAGAACAGATCCACGCAATGATGCTGACGTTCTCCGCCGCGTTCCGCGCAAAGGACGTAAACGCGATCATGGCCATGTACGATCGCAGCGGCGATCTCGTCGCATTCGACGTGTCGCCGCCGTTACGCTATGTCGGATGGGATGCGTACAAGAAAGATTACGAGCAATTCTTCGCGCTTTTCACCGGCCCGATAGAAGACCGTTATGACGATCTTACAGTGGACGTCGAAGGCCCTGTGGCGTACAGCTACGATACCGAACGGATTTCCGGAACGCTCACGACCGGACACAAAGCCGCCATGGTCGTCCGCGCTACGGATATCTATCGAAAGATCGACGGGAAATGGTTGATCGTCCACGAGCACGTTTCGGTTCCGGTGGACTTAATGACCGGCAAAGCGGTCTTCGAAGCAAAATAGAAGGCTAAAGAATCAGAATCTTGGGCGTCACGAGCCAGAGCAGCTCGCCCTGCATGCTCGAGCGATCGTGCAACTCTATGCATGCGAGGCCGCCCTTCTTCAAATCGATCTTCGCGCCGCCCGTAAGACGGCCCACCGTTGCGCTCATATCCGGCTCGTGCCCGACGAGCATGAGTGTCTGGTCAGCGTGATCGTGCAAAATTGCCGCAAGTTGACCGGCACCGAAGCCTTCGGCCAGACGCGAGTCTTCGCGCAGTTTATCGCGCAAGTTCAGCCGGTCCGCGACGATCTCCGCAGTCTCCCTTGCCCGAACGAGCGGACTGGTAAGAATAATGTCCAGGCCGAGATCGAGTTTCGCGATCGTTTTAGCTTCACGCGCCATTCGATCGCGGCCTTCGGCGGTAAGGGGGCGGCTTGCGTCGCCTCCCTTCCAGTTCTGCGCGTCTTCTGCGATGCCGTGTCGCAGAAAGAACACTTTCATGCCAAGAATCCCTCCGGTGAAGCGCCAAAAAAAGAGAGCCGCGCCCCGTAGGGCACGGCTCTGCTTTTTGTGAGGACTAGCGCGCTTTGACCGACCCGATCACCGCTTGCGCGTGCAGCGCGCGTTCGACGTCGGTGTCCAGCGACGCGAGGTGCGCGCGCGTGAGCAAGTCGAGCTTGTTCTTCGCGAGCGATGCTCCGAGCTGGCGGTGCAGTTCACCGAGCTCGTAGCGCGCCATCGCCTGCGCGTCTTGCGGCTCGCCGGTCACAGGCGTATTCGCAAGCTGCGAGAGCAATGAGGCATAGTTTCGCTGCAGGTTGCGACGGATGAGCGGAATGCTGCCGTTCTTCGGATGCGAAACGTCGTCGTACACCGCAGACTGCATCCACGTGAACAGGTCCGCCAAGTCCATCGTCTTTCCGGTTCCGTACTTATACTGCATGTCGTCAAGACGCTGCAGCGTGATCGGCGTGAACATGCGCGCGATCACCGCACGTTGGTAGCGCTCCGCGACGCTTTCGATTGGAATATCATGACGCGGCGCGAAGTCGCCGTCCCAGTCGTCGAAGCGATATTGCATCACCGCCTGACGAAGCAGCGAGGGCGAGAAATTCCAAGCGTCTGCCGAGAACAAATTGTTCTCGAGCACTTTGAACGCGCGAACCTGCTCGCTCTTTGGAATGGCGCTGATCGGACTTGCGGCATGCGGGTCGCCACGGCGTGCGCGCGAGACGTACTCGCCGCCGATGTAGCGCGAAACGATGCTGGCGCAGCGTCCGGTTTGTCCCAGCAGCGATCCGAAAGCAGTCTGCAAGTCCTCGTACGATCCTTGCGTGCGCGGGAAGCGGGAATCGACGTGGCGGATCAGATCGTGATCGAAGCGCATCTCGGTCTGACACCAGCCGATGTTGTCGCTGCTCAAATCCCACTGTTGATTGCGCGGGTCGACGGCCATGCCGTTGTTCCAGATGGTGTCTTCATCGGAAGACCAGCTCAGCTGCGGATTGCTCCACTGCGAAGCCCAGCGCCGCAGCACCGGCATCTCGTCTTGCGGCGTCTTCGCGCCCGGAATTCGAGCGTAGCCCCAATGAATGACGTAGTAATCGTATGGCCCGAGAGCGGTTTGGAAGTACTCGCCTTGGCCCTTACCTTTCGGCCAGATATTGATCGGCGAGTATTCCATGACCGACGTGGCTACGCCGTTGTGCTGCGTGAACGACGGGCTGCGCAGCTGCGCCGCCGTGTACGCCTCGGAACCGATGTAGTTGTGACGCAGGCCCCAATCGTGGCCCGATTCGTGCAGAACGATCGACTCGAGGAACTCGTTGGCGAATTTGTCCGGAACGTAGTAGCCGTTGGCTCCGGTCATGATCGACAGAGCCGTAATACCGTAATTGAACTGTGCGCGCTCGCCTGCGGCGTATTCCGTACCGCCTAGAGCACGGGTGTGCAAATGGGCCGGCGCATCGTCGGCCGTCGTAGGACCAACGAGCAGCGGATAATCGAATTTTCCGAACCGCATGAGATCGCTGTCGATCACGATGCCGCTCTTGATCATCTCGCCCGTATACGGATTGTAGAGCAGCTGCGCTTCCGCGAATCCGCCTTCGGTTTCCGCAAGCCAGCGCACGACGTTGTAACGGATGTCGTCCGGATCGAAATTCGGATCGTTCGGCTGATCTTTGACCTGGACGACGTCCGAGATGCCGAGCGGCAAAAATGCCTTGTTCCACGTGAGCAGCGCTTTACGAATCGGCGCCCGGTAACGGACCGGAATCGTGTTGCTCAAGTAGTACACGACGGGGTGCTTTGCGGGCGAAACGCGCTTGGTCGGATCGGACGGCTCGACGTTGAAGCGGACGATGTAATTCGCCGACTTGTCGAGCGCGTTGTCGCTGCTGAAATCGTCGTGCGCGTTGACGAAGTAGCCGACGCGATCGTCGTAGAGGCGCGGCATGTAGTCGTTATCTTTGGGCAGCGCGGCGATGTTGTATTGCAGCTGCACTTCGATATTCCGCGGGTCGGGCATGAGATCGATGTACTGCGGATTTGCCGTGCTGAATGTCTGATGCGCGACGAGCGTAACGTTCTGCGGAAACGATTTCGTAACGCCGAAGTACGTTTGCCGGTCGTCCATGCGGTAGGCGCCCATCGGGTTGAGTTCGCGGCCGCCGTTCAGGTCCGTAAGGAAATCCGAGACGTCGGTGAGGTCTTGCAAGAACGGGGACGCGTCGAATACGACGTTACCCGTCGACGGATCGATCGATAGCACTTTAGCGACGCCGGCAACACTGTTGGCAATACCCGCGTTAACGGCGGCCGCTTCAGGCGTATTCCGCTGCGCTAAGAAGCGCGTGGTCGGAAACAGAACCGCAACTTTATGGTCCTGCTTCACGAAGCGGATGATGCGACAACCTTGCAGATCGGTCAAACCCGAAAAAAGGCCCTCACCGATGCCGTTAATCGGCACACCCAGTTCGATGAAATCGGTGTTGAATTGGTCCGGACGCAGCTCGAGCGCTACGCCGCCGTCTTTCTGGCGCCAAATGGTAAACAGACCTTGCTGCGCCGTCGCGTCTTTGGTGAACTTCGCGTAGGGAGTCAAACTGTCGTCTTCGGCAGCTGCCGTTGCGGCTGCGTCCGGTTTTGCCGATGAGGCCGGCGATTTCGCGTTTGCTGCAAACGCCGTGCCGGCCGTGGCAAATGCCAAAAGCACGCCGAACAATATGGAAAGCTTTCTCACGCCTTGCACCCCGGTTTCCGAAAAAATGCGCTATCGCCCCGCGCTTTGAGCCGGGGCGTTCAAACTATATTCTTCGTTGGTAGCTTAAAAACCTGAATTTTTTATGAAGATTTCGGTCAGCGTTCATAAACCCATCGCATGATGCCGCCGGCGAGAACGCGATGTTCCAGCGGATGCAGGCGTGCCATGATCTCGGCATTGGATTCGCCGTCGCGAACAGGCAGCGGTTTGCGCACGAGCACCGGACCGCGATCCGTCTGCAACGTCACGCGGTGCGAGGAAGCGCCGACCCAGCGGCTTCCCGATGCAAGCGCGTCGTCCACGGCATGCGGCCCGCGAAAGGCCGGCGTTACCGTTCCGTCTGGAAAGCCGACGCGGTCTTGCTGCTGATCCAGCGGCAAGAATGCCGGATGAATGTTGATCGTGTGAGGAAAGGCCGCGACGAATGCGTCGGGCAGCAGATGCATCCAACCCAGCAGCAACACCAGATCGGGCGCCTCCCGCCGTACGAGATCCAGCAGCGCGGCATCGTACTCTTGACGGCTTTGCGCTTTCCGATCCCACGGAAACGCAATCGCCGGAGTGCCGCCGCTGCGCGCACGTTCCAGTGCGAATGCATCGCTTTTGTTACTAATCAATGCGGCTATCTGGAGCGGAAGCGTTTTGGCCGCAACGCCGTCAATCACGGATTGAAAGTTCGTACCGCTTCCCGATGCAAGCACCACGGTACGGTAGGAACGCTGTTGCCATCCGCTCTTGTCGAACGTTTCTGCGATATCTGCGCCCGAATGCCGCCGATAGTACTCGATCAGTTTTTCATGCCCGACGGCGGGAATCAGCGCGCGCGCGTAGCCGCGCTGCCGCAGCGACGCCAGTGCCGCAATCAGCAGATGCGGGCCGATAGGCCCTCCACGTAAACTGCGAGCGACACCGAATGGTCCGAATATTCCCACGCCCGGCTGCGCGCCAAGGCCGCGAAGCCATGAAAACGATAACGCGCGCGGATCGTACGTCGCAAATCCGGCAAAGCGATCGCCCTGCCGGGCAACGACGCTGCTGCCCGCAAACGCTTCCGAGCTCCACGTCCCGCCGAATTCATCATCGAGCCACGCCAAGAACGCGTCGCTTCCCGGCGACGTACGCTCGACGCAAAAGCCGGCCCGTTCGATCGACGCAAGCGCCCGCGCAAGGGCATCTTCGCCGAACTTGTCGTCTTGAAGTTCGACAACCAGATTAACCATATTTGTCATCGTTAGGTATCGAACGACCCCGAGCTTGTCGAGGGACTATGCACGCGCGGGATGCACCACTACTTGCGGCTCGTCACCTTTACGGCTCTCGATCCACCCGACAACCTTTGCGCCCGGAACTGCGCCGACCGCTTTGGCTGCGTCTGACAGCGGCACGACGAGCGTGTAGCCGATGCCCATGTTAAACGTACGGTACTTTTCCTCGTGGGCGAGATTGCCGCGCCTGCACAGCTCGTCAAACAGCCGCGGAATTTCCCAGCGCGATTGCTCGAAAACGGCTTTGACGTTTTGCGGCAGCGTGCGCGGTACGTTTTCGAGCAAACCGCCGCCCGTAATGTGCGACATCACTTTCACGCTTGCGACTCGTTGAATCGCCCGGACGTCGTTGTAATACGAAGGGTGTTCGGCAAGCAGCGCATCGCCGAACGTCGCTCCGTCGAATGAAGCGTGATATTCGTCCGGTGAAATGAGTTTGCGCGCCAGCGTGTAGCCGTTCGTGTGCAATCCGCGCGCGGACAGCCCCACGATCGCATCGCCGGGCTGCACGCTGTCCGGATCCGGAACGTCTTTGGTGTCGACGATGCCGACGATCGTTCCGGCAAGGTCGAAATGTCCGGGCGCATAGAGTCCGGGCATCTCGGCGGTTTCACCGCCGAGCAGCGCGCAGTTGTTCGCGCGGCACGCCGTAAAGCAACCGCGAACGACTTCCGCAGCCACGTCCGGCTCGAGTTTTCCAACCGCAAAGTAATCGAGGAAGAACATCGGCGTCGCGTTCACAACGAGAATGTCGTTTACGCAGTGATTGACGAGATCCGCGCCGACGGTTCCGTAACGGCGCATTTCGGCCGCAATTAAAATCTTCGTGCCGACGCCGTCCGCCGATGCAACCAGCGCCCGGTCTTGCTCGCCGGGAACGCGGAAAAGGCCCCCAAAGCCGCCGATGGCGTCGAGCTGACCCGGATGCCGCCACGCTTGGGTTACCTCTTTATAGCGGGAAACGGCCTCATTTCCGGCAGCGATATCGACGCCCGCTTGCGCGTATGCATCCTTACGAGGGTTGGGAGTCATCGGGCACTAACCAGTTCAGTCGCCATTGCGGCCCTACTGTTTCTCCTTCCGAAAGGTTGACCATGCAAGTTCGTATCGTTACCGATGCGCCGGGATCGGGCGTCGGAGCGCTGGTAGTCCCTGTCTTCTCCGGTGCGCCGCTCGAAGGCGTCGCCAAATCCGTCGACGGCGAGTTGAACGGCGCCGTTAACGAGATTTTCTCCGCCGGCGAGATCAAAGGGAAGCTCTGCGAACTGAGTTTGGTTCACGCGCACGCGCAACCGTACAAGCGCGTCTTGCTCGTCGGTTTGGGGGAAGCCGACAAATTCGAGCCGTGGATGCTCGCGCGCTACGGCGGAGCGGCGGTGCGGTATTTGGGGCGGCGAAACGTCCGCGACATCGCGTTCGCGCTGCCGCAGCAAGTCAAAGGCAAAGAGACCGCCGCAGCATCGTTCTTGATCGAAGGCGCGACGGCCGGCGCATTCGACACGACGGTTTATCAAAAAGATCCCGATAAGCGAAGCGGCGCGGACAACGTGACGATTCTCGCGGAAGGCCTCGATAAAGACGCGCTGCAGAAGGGCGTCGAGCGCGGGCAGATCCTCGGCGACGCGGTGAACTTCGCGCGGCGCCTGGCGATTACGCCGGCGAACGACATGACGCCCTCGCATTTGGCGAACGAAGCGTCGAAAGCCGCAAAAGAGAACGGCGTCGATATCGAGGTTCTGGACGAGGCGCAGTGCCGCGAGCTCGGAATGGGATCGTTCCTTTCCGTCGCGCAAGGCAGCGCTCAACCGCCGAAATTCATCGTGATGAAATACACCGGCGATCCGAGCAGCAAAGACTTGCTCGCGTTCGTCGGCAAAGGCATTACGTTCGACAGCGGCGGCATCTCGATCAAGCCGGCGGAACGCATGGAAGAGATGAAATACGATATGTCCGGCGGTGCAGGCGTCATCGCGACGATGCGCGCGATCGGCAAACTCAAGCCGAAAGTGAACGTGGTCGGCATCGTGCCGGCAACGGAGAATATGCCCGGGGGTAAAGCGACGAAGCCCGGTGATATCTTCACCGCGATGAACGGCAAGACGATCGAAGTAATCAACACCGACGCGGAGGGGCGCCTTATTTTAGCGGACGCGCTGTGCTATGCGAATAAGCTCGGCGCAACCAAGATCGTCGACGTTGCGACGCTTACCGGCGCATGCGTCATTGCGCTCGGACACGCAGCCAGCGCTGCGGTCAGCAATAACGATGAGTTCGTGCAGCTGTTCCTGGCAGCGGCGAAACCGTCCGGTGAGCGTTACTGGCAGATGCCGCTGTACGAGGATTACACCAGCGCGATGAAGAGCGACATCGCGGATCTGAAGAACACCGGCGGCCGTCCCGCCGGCACGCTGACCGCGGCGGCCTTCCTGAAGAACTTCGTGGGCGAGACGCCGTGGATCCATTTGGACATCGCCGGAACCGCGTATTTGGACGGCGAGTCGGCGTGGCAGGCGAAGGGTCCGACCGGAACTCCCGTCCGCGCGTTTGTGTCGCTTATCGAACAGCTGGCGGGGACGCCGGTCATTTATTCCAACGGCGCAGCATCGAAAGCGACCGCGCTGACGCCCGCCTAAGAGGGCGCCCTTCCTCGAACCGGGGAGCGAGTGAGCGTGGTTAGAGGCAAGCCAATCCGCGCATAATTGGAAGGCGTTCTTATTCAGGGATAACGCATCAAGAGAACTGGTCCTCCCCCCAGTTCTCTTTATTTTTATTTGCAGCCCGGCGCGCGCCGACACCAATCGCTCACGCGGCGCGTTGAAGTGGTTATGAAGCGTTTTCTCGCTCTTCTCCTCGGCGCAGCCGTCACCGGCAGTTCCGGAGGCGCCGCCGGCGCGGCGACCCCTTCCGGCACGCAGCCCGCCAATTATGATGCGTTCGGAATCAAAGCACTGCGTCGGCTTAGTGCAAGCGCACCCGGCGAGAACGTCTTCATCTCGCCGCTGAGCATCGGCGTGGCGCTGGCAATGGCGTCGGAAGGCGCAACGGGCGCGACGCGAACGGCACTTCTACAAACGCTCGATATTCCGGCGAGCGACGTTTCGCAGCGAAATGCCGCCCTTCTGAATGCGATTCGCAGCAATCAAGACGCGCAGATTGGCGTTGCCAACGCCATCTGGCTGCGACAAGACATTCCGCCCGCGAGTGCCTACGTCGACAAGTTGCAGCACGACTACGGCGCGCAGGCGCAAGCCGTTCGTTTCGGCGACCCGTCCGCGGCGCAAGTGATCAACGCATGGACGAAATCGCACACGATGGATCTCATCGACCGCATCGTCGACCACACGAATTCTTACGATTTCGCGTATTTGACCAACGCGCTCGCTTTTGAGGGCAAATGGGCGCTCCCGTTCAAGCCAAACGCCACGCATCCGGCGGCTTTCACCGACGCCGCCGGAGCAACGCGCAACGTCGATATGATGACCAATACGGCAACCTACGGGGAATTGGACGGAAGCGGTTTTCGCGCCGTTCGGCTGCCGTACGGCAAAGGCGGATACGCGGCGTACGTTCTTCTTCCCAACGACAGAGATGCGAACGCGCTGCTCGGGCGGCTCGACGCCCAGAGTTTCGCGGGCATCGCGCAATCGATGCGCAACGTGCGCCTGCAGCTCTCTCTGCCGCGTTTTACCGCGAGCTACAATACGTCACTCGTGCCGGTGCTGCGCGCGATGGGGGCGGAGGTCGCGTTCTCCGATGCAGCAGATTTTTCGGCAATGCATCCGCCGCCGCCGCAGCTGCGCATTTCCTCGGTGCGTCACGCGAGTTACGTGCGCGTCGATGAAGCCGGAACGGTCGCCGCGGCCGCTACGTCCGTCGGCATCAGCATGACGGCGATTGAAGTTCCGCAAGTACGCTTCGTCGTGGACCATCCGTTCGTATTTGCGATCCGCGACGAGCACACGGGCACGCTCCTCTTCATTGGGATCGTCAATACCGTGTAGTGGCGCCACGAACATGAGCCGCGGCACGCGGGAAAGTCCCTTGGCGAACCGAATAGCGCCTTCCGTCCTGTAACCTGTGTGCAGGTTCGGGGGTACTTCGATGGCAGACAGCGGCCCCCTCACAACACCGCTCACGCCGGACTCGCGACACCGCGTTCAGCGTCGCGAAATACATGATTTTGCCGCGGGAGTTCTTTTTGCTGCACTGCTGGTCGTTGCAAATCTCCTCCTCGAACACACATCGTTCGGTGAGATGCTGGAGCAGTGGGGTGACGAGATGGTGCAAAGCTCGCTTCCCGCTCCTGCGGATCCGGGCGTTGTCGTCCTGAACATCAGCGATCTCCCGTCAAAATCCAAAAATGAGGGAGGCGAGCAGGTCCGCATAACGTCTCGCGCTGCGCTAACGCGACTCATCGACGCCCTGGCCAAGCTGCAGCCCACTGTTATCGGCGTCGACATCGATTTGTCGCCAAGGCATGGTGCATATGCATCGCCCGACGACGATCCCAAATTCTTCGAAGATCTGCTCCGCACTCGACAAACTTCAAATGTGCCGATTTACGTAGGCGCGTATACCTCGCTCTCAATGCCGCACGAACTGTGGCTGGGCGCGTCCCGATACGCTCCGCTTGCAGCCAGTGTGGCGCTCTTTCACGGCGATAATCGCACCGTGCCCGCCACGATTGGCAGCGGGCGAGATGCCGGCCCGACGATGAGCGAAGCAATCGCTTCGAGCGCCGCCGCACCAGATAGACCGGACGGCATTTCAGGTTGGCTGGCCAGAAAAGAATCGGCATGGCATCACCGCGGTTTTACCGGCGAGGAGTTTGTGGTTAACTACGGCGCTATTCGCGAAATGCGGCAGGCTACGTTTGAAGCGATTGCGCCCTCCGACGTCGCGAATCAATACGAGCGGCTCCATAATCACGCGGTAATTCTTGCCGACACGACTGCCGGAAAAGCTACGGATATCTGCGAAGTGCCGCGCGGCGTGCTCGGAACCGACGAAGACGTCATCCCGTGCGGATACGTTCACGCATCGGCCGCATTCACGCTCATTCAAGCCCCGCTTTATCGCATGACATTGCTGGGCCGCGTTCTGTGGGATCTCGCGATTGCCGTAGTGATTTTTGGAAGTGTCGCGCTTTTGCGCTTGTATTATGCACGCAGCGCTGCCAAAATCGCGGCCGAACGCCTATATGCACTTGGTTTTGTCGCTTTTACGCTCGTGTTGGTCTTGGTGTGCGTCATCTTCGTACGTCAAACGCACATCGTCTGGGATGACTTTGTGCTCATCGCCATCGTGCTGTTGTTCCACACGTCCATAGAACGCCGCGCAACCGCGTTCTGGTCGTGGTTCAGGAATAGTCTGCCTTCGCTGGTTTTCGAGCGCCGGGCGGAGTGAAAAAACAGTTTCGACCGGCATGTACGGTTTCAGTCACGGTTGCCCTAATTGTGGCGATCGCTGCTGAGGCCGCCTTCGCGCAAAGAGAAACGCCCGTGGGACGGGTGTTCAAGGTGCATGGTGCAGTGTACGTCACGCGGGTCGGCGATTCTCGCAAACACGCATTGGCAAAAGGGGATGCGCTTTATGCTGGGGACGTCGTGCAGTGCAAGTCCGGCGCAGACGTCGTGCTCAAGATCGGCGGCGAATTCGCCCATCCCGCCGATTGCACAATCCCTTATCCCATTCCGGCGGTCTCGCCGAATGGTGAAAACGTGCGTCAGTTCAGCGAGGGGGCGCGCGTAGGCTTTGCAACCGCACCTCCTGCGACGATCCCATGTGGAAGTGCAAACGCGGCCGAGGCGGTTTTTGCCGGGGACGTAACGGAGCCCATTCGCATGGAAAAGATGGATTTCAACACGTGTGCCTGTCCCGATCGCGCGGATGCGGGCGGCACCGTGTGCATCTATAACGAGTCCTCGAAGACCATCTCTTACGTCTACGTGGCACGCCTTGCCCGCGACGGGAGGACCGTGAAAATATCTCAGCTTTTGGATCTCTATCAGGAAATCGCGCCGCATGAAACGGCGTTCTACAACTTTCATGCGCCGGGCGAGTGTCTTGCGGTTGTGGAGGCCATTTTCGAGGACGGTGCACGGGTCAAACGGCGGTACAATCTCTGCGCGCAGACCGGTTCCGAGGTTGAACTGGATATCGAGTATCCCACCCCCTAGGCCTCGCAACGGTTCGCAAGATCCGGGTGTCGCCTCTTTACGTGGAACGCTACACTGACAACGTTATGGACACCGACTACCAGCGAATCGAACAAGCGATCCGGTTTCTCAGCGAGCACGTCGAATCGCAGCCCGCGCTCGAAGACGTTTCCGGCGTCGTCGGAGTGAGTCCGTTCCATCTGCAGCGGCTCTTCCGGCGCTACGCCGGCGTAACGCCCAAACAGTTTTTGCAGCACCTTACGCTCGAACGCGCGAAGGACGCGCTCGATGCTTCGCAGAGCGTATTGGATGCATCACTCGAGGCAGGCTTATCGAGCCCGGCGCGCCTGCACGATCATTTCGTAACCCTCGAAGCGATTACGCCAGGCGAATATAAAGCCGCCGGCGCCGGCCTGGAGATTCACTACGGCACGGCCTCGACGCCGTTCGGAGAAGTTTTCATCGCCCAAACGCCGCGAGGCATCTGCGCACTCTGGTTCACCGAGGACCAAACGAACTACGCGGAGCTGCTGCGCAATCAATGGCCGCAGGCGACGCTTCGGCCCGATCCGCAGGGCGCAGCGGCCATCGCTTCGCGCATGTTTGAACGCATTGCCGATGAAACGCCGATACGCGTCGCCGCTGCCGGAACGAATTTTCAAGTCCGCGTTTGGCGCGCGCTGCTCGAAATTCCGTTCGGGGCCGTACGCACGTACGCGCAGATAGCCGCGGCGATCGGCGCGCCGCGCAGCTCGCGCGCTGTAGGCAACGCGCTTGCAAATAATCCGATTGCATACCTCATCCCGTGTCATCGCGTGATCGCCGGCACAGGCGCGATCGGGCAATACCGCTGGCAACCGTACCGCAAACGCGCCCTGCTCGCCTGGGAGCGCGCAAGCACGTTTGCTGCGAACAACGCGGGGTAGCATGATCACCGCCGAGTTTGACGCTCGGCGATGGAGGCTTATCGGATGAACGACTATGGCAATCGCGGCGGAAGCGAACGCGGAGACATCGAACCGCGCCGTCTGCGCCAAGGCGTCGGCAGTCTACTGGATTGGGAACCGTTCCGCGGCTTTTTCCCGAGTAATTGGCAGCACATGTTCGGCATCGACGTAAACCGCAAAGACGGCAATTACGAAATCGAGATGCCCGTGCCCGGCTTCAAGCCCGAAGATATCGAGCTGACATACCAAGACGGCGTTCTGACGGTCGCCGGAAAAAACGAGCGCCGCTCGTTCACGCGATCGCTCACCCTGCCCGACGACATCGATGAAGAAAGCATCGATGCCAACGTCGAGCACGGCGTGCTGACGATTACACTTCGCCAGCATCCCAAGCGGCAGCCGCGCCGTATCAACATCGGGACCGGTCAGCGCGGGGGTACAGAAACCTCGACGGGGGAGACCACGAGCGGAACGACGCAGTCGCCTTCCACCAGCCGCGGTTAGAGCTCGATGAGGGTCGTGGAGAACGCAGGCTAGAAGCGCAATATTCATGAGCACTGCAACTCCGGGATCCTCCGCCTCGCATAGAGCAGACGGCCGCCCTTACGAACCGGAGAAAGGCGCGGCCGTCCGCCGCGTTACCGCCGGCGCGATAAAACGCCGGAAACACCGCACGATTTTTCCTATCGTCACCGCCTACGATGCGCCGTTCGCGGAATTTGCCGAACGGGCCGGCATCGACGTGATACTCGTCGGCGATAGCGTGGGAAATGTCGTGCTTGGATACGATGAGACAACGCCCGTTACCCTCGACGACATGGTGCATCACGCGCAGGCCGTCGCACGCGGCACCTCACGCGCGCACATTATGGTGGACCTGCCCTTCGGCTCGTACCAAGTCAGCGACGAAGACGCGGTGCGCAACGCGATACGGCTCGTGAAAGAAGGCGGCGCGTGTTCGGTCAAAATGGAAGGCGGAACGCTCGTCGCACAGCGCATTCGCGCGATCTACGGTGCAGGCATACCGGTTGTGGGACACATCGGGGTCATGCCGCAGACCGCAAGTCTGGGCCCCGGCTACAAAATACGCACGAATCGCGAACGGTTAATCGCCGATGCGCGCGCCGTCGAAGAGGCCGGCGCGTACGCGGTCGTACTTGAAGTGATCGATCACGAGGTCGCGCGCGAGATTACGCAAATTTTGTCCATTCCGACGATCGGTATCGGCGCCGGCCCGCACTGCGATGCGCAGGTATTGGTGCTGCACGACGTGCTCGGAATGTATTCGACCGCGCCCAGCTTCGTCAAACAATACGGCGATATCGGCACGCACGCGACGAACGCGCTTCGCGCTTACGCGGAAGACGTTCGCGAAAAACGTTTTCCTGAGACCTAACGCTAGACCAGGGCGCGCGGCTCGTGTGCGGCGGGCACGTTCGGATAGATGCCCGTGAGACAACCCAAGCACATCTCATTGTTGCCACGGCCCGTCGCTTCAACCAATCCTTCGAGACTCAAGTAGCCCAGCGAATCTGCGCCGATCTTCTGCCGGATCTCCTCGACCGTATAGTTGGCTGCGATCAGCTCGTCGTACGTTGCCATGTCGACGCCCAAATAACAGGGATGTTTGATCGGCGGCGAGGTCACGCGGACGTGCACTTCTTTCGCGCCCGCGTCGCGCAGCAGCTGCACGATGCGCGGCGTCGTCGTTCCGCGAACGATTGAGTCGTCGACGACGACGACGCGCTGGCCTTGCAGATTCTCGATAACCGGATTGAACTTGAGCTGCACGCCGCGGCTGCGCATGCGCGGATCCGGACTGATGAACGTGCGGCCGATGTAGCGGTTCTTGATGAGTCCCTCGACGTACGGCAACCCGCTTTCAGCGGCATAGCCGATCCCGCCGGGCACGGCTGAATCGGGAATCGCCATTACGACGTCGGCGTCGACGGGATACTCTTTGGCGAGCTGCCGTCCCATACGGTAGCGCGCCATGTAAATCGACTGACCGTTGAGCTGCGAGTCCGGCCGCGCGAAATAGATGTACTCGAACATGCACAGCGCCGGTTTCTCATCGACGCTGACTCTCATCGATTGCACGCCGTTTGCGTTGATGCGCAGGATTTCGCCGGGTTCGAGCTCGCGTTCGAAGGTTGCGCCGATGGTCGAGAGCGCGCACGACTCCGAAGCGACGACCCAGCCGTCGTGATAGCGCCCAAGGCACAGCGGACGAACGCCCCAGGGATCGCGGAACGCGTAGAGTTCGTCTTTCGTGCAGAGCACGATCGAATACGCGCCGCGCGCCTGCTGCAGCACCGAAGTGATCCGATCCAGCATCGATCCATGCGCCTCGACGATGAGCTTAGCCATCACCTCGGAATCCGAACTGGCCTGCAGCGTTATCGTCGGCGAGAGCGTCTCACGCAGTTCATCCGTGTTCGTCAGGTTGCCGTTGTGCGCGAACGCGAAATCGCCCACTTCCGTACGTTCGAGCAGCGGCTGCGCATTGACGACGATCGACGATCCGGTCGTCGAGTAACGCGTGTGACCGGCGGCGATGTGACCGCTGAGTTCGCTCAGAATCTCCTCGTCGAAGATCGCGCCGATGAGGCCCATCTCTTTGTGCGAGCGGATCGTGCCGCCGTCGGCGGCCGCGATCCCGGCCGATTCCTGACCGCGATGCTGCAGCGCGTACAACGCAAAAAACGCCAGACGCGCCGCGTCGTGGCCCGGTGCGAAGACGCCGGTAATGCCGCACATGGTAAGACGTTATTCTATAAGCGTGACAAACGTTCCGCCGGTGCGAAAATCGTTAGTCTTCGCTGCGTCGCGCTCCGAGCAGTTGAAGGATTGCCAAGAATATGTTAATCGCGTCCAGATAGATCTGCACGGCAAGCTGAACCGGCGTAAAGCCGTCGCCGCCTGCACGAATGCGCGCGAAATCGATCAGTACCAGGCCCGTGAAGATGGCGAGCGTCAGCCATGAGTACGTTGCCGGATGAACCCAATGCGTGAAGACGGAGACGATACCGACGAGAACCAGGCCGATCAGCGCGAGAAAAAAGTATCCTTGAAAGCGCCGCAGATCCAGCCCGGTTGCATAGACGATACACGCCAGCGCAAGCATGCCCAGCCCGGTTGTCGCTGCCGCTTGAACGACGACGCCGCTGCCCATCGTGGCGGTGTAATACTGAATCGTCGGACCGATGCCGACGCCTTCGAGCGCGGCAAACACGTAAAACAGTGTGAGCGAGAGCGCTTCATTGGCGCGCGTCGCATTGATCGAGATGAGAACGATAAAGCCCAGAATCAGCGAGATCAGCGCGATTCCGTGACCCACGCCGCCAAAAAGGTACGCGGCGCCCGCCGTAATCAGTAACCCGAGCGCCGATATGCCGAGCACCTGCCCGAGCAGCGTTTGAACCGGAACGGCCGGCGCGTATCCAAGGGAACGCGGCGGCATACGATACTGCATTGCCATGTCACTTCATAATAACAGGAGCCCGCGCGTGAAGTTTCGCGCTTTACATCGAACATATGTTCGAGTACGCTGAGCGTATGCGCGGAGTCGAGGTCATCGAAGCGCCTGCCAAGTCGGTCATCAACCGCGTCACCGGCATGCCGTTTTCGTGGTCGATCAACCCGTACCGCGGGTGTTACCACGGCTGCGTCTTCTGTTACGCGCGCCGCAGCCATACGTATTTGGAAGACGACGGGGTTACGCGCTGGAGCAGCCGCATCTACGTGAAGGTTAATGCGCCGGCCGTCGTCCGGACCGAACTTGCAAAGAGATCGTGGAAGCACGAGTACGTAGCGGTCGGCACCGTGACGGACCCCTATCAGCCGCTTGAGGGTCGCTACCGCCTCACGCGCGGCATTTTGGAAGCGCTACGCGACTACGACACACCGGCCGGGATCATCACCCGCTCGCCGCTGGTCGTTCGCGACATCGACGTGCTCGCGCAGCTGGCGCGCGTTGCCGGCGTCACGGTTTCAATCAGCATCGCGACGATGGACGCGGACCTGGCCCGTCAAATCGAGCCGACCGTTGCACCGCCTCGCAAACGCTTACTAGCCGTTTCTAAACTGGCGCAGTCCGGCATCAAAGTGAATGTCGCGCTCGCACCCATTTTACCGCACATCACCGACTCGCCGGAAAACATCGAAAGCGTGGTGCGCGCAGCGCGCGAAGCCGGCGCGGCGGCGATCTGGCATAACACTCTGCATCTGCACGAGATAACGCGGGACGCGTTTTTCGAATATTTGCGCACGCACCATCCCGAACTGCTTGCGACATACGCTAGCGCGTATCGCGGCAAATATGCGGCGCGCGAAATACATCACGCGATCGAGGATCGTGTCGAACGCGCGATGCGCTTGGCTCCTCGGCGCGGCCGATCGTTTATAGAACCCGCCAAATCACGTCAGATATCACTGCTTTGACGCGGCGCGCGCCCGCTCGCCTTGACGCGTGCGTACTCGATTTTCGGTATATTGCGCGCTAACGCGCGGCAGTACGCTCGAAGGAGATGAGAAGCCATCAACCTACCGAGCGAATCTGGGCGGCTCTGAAGCAAACGGCATCAATGGAACGCGGCGAAATTACGCGCGAACAGGCAATCAAGCGCGTTCGCAAAATCGTCGCGCGCGAAGGAATGGGCCGCTTGCCGGACCCCGCTCTCCACTTCTACGCCGAAGAGTACGTGCGTATGGTGCGGACGCGCTAGATTTTGCCGATATCCGTGCGGTACGTCAATTCGCCGGCGTTTCGAACTCGGGACGCGAGAGCGCGCACCGCATCGTAAGCGCGAACGCGTGCCGACTCCACATCATCGCCTAAACCGGTAACCGTCAACACTCGCCCGCCGCTCGATCGGACGCTGCCGTCGGCGATTGTCGAACCTCCCCAAAAAACTTGCGCGTCTGCGCCGAGGTCGGCCTCGCGCGAGAGGCCGACCACCGGCGTGCTGGTGCGGGGATAATCCGCCGTCGCAAGGACGACGCCCACGCATGCGCGAGCCGCAAACGCCGCCACACTGAGATCGAGTGCGCCGTCGGCCGCAGATTTGAGCAACGCCGCGAAATCTCCGGTTACGCGCGGCATGAGTACTTGCGTCTCCGGATCGCCGAAGCGCACGTTGAACTCGATCACGTACGGTCCGTCGCTCGTCCACATCAAACCGCAGTACAGCACGCCGATGTACTGCTCGCCCTCGGCAAGCAGTCCGCGCAATACCGGCGCGATAATCCGTTCGCGAACTCGATCTTCCAGATCGTGCGGAAAGCCGGCGGGGGGCGAGTATGCGCCCATGCCGCCCGTGTTCGGACCCGTATCTCCATCGCCGGCGCGTTTATAATCGCACGCGGACGCGATTGGAAACATCGCGCGTCCATCGCAGATCGCGAAGACGCTTACTTCGCGCCCTTCGAGCTTCTCTTCGAGAAGCACGTCGGCGCCGCCGCCCGGCACGCGATTTTGACCGTACCAGTCACGCAGCACCTCGCGCGCGCCGTCAGAATCGGCCGCGACGATGACGCCTTTTCCGGCAGCAAGACCGTCGGCTTTGACGACGCACGCGCCTTGCCAATCTTCGAGCGCTTTCAGTCCGCCCTCGAGCGAATGCACGATGGACGCGCGCGCAGTCGGTACGCCGTGCCGCTCCATGAAGCGTTTGGAAAAAACTTTGCTCGATTCTAAACGCCCGCCCGAGCGATTCGGCCCGAACGTCGCGATGCCGGCCTCGCGCAGGCGATCGCCGACGCCCGCAGCGATCGCAACTTCCGGCCCGAGCACAACCAAATCAATGCGTTCTTGCAGGCACCGCTCGACGATGGCTTTTCCTTCCGTCGCCGCGAGGTTCCAGTTCTCACCGCGCGAGGCCGTACCCGCATTGCCGGGCGCGGCGAAGATCGCCTCGCACGAAGGCGACGCCGCCAAACGCCATGACAGGGCGTCTTCTCTTGCCCCCGATCCGACGACTAAAATGCGCAACGCATCATTCCCATTCAACGGTTGATGGCGGCTTCGACGTAATATCGTAGGCGACGCGGTTGATGCCCGGAACTTCGTTGACGATGCGCGTACTGATCCGCTCGAGCAGTTCGTACGGCAAGCGTGCCCAATCGGCAGTCATCCCGTCCTCGCTGGTGATGGCGCGCACGGCAACCAAATTTGAATAGGTGCGTCCGTCGCCCATGACGCCGACACTCTTTACCGGCGTGAGCACGGCGAAGTACTGCCACGGCTTCGGATCGAGCTGCGCGCTGTCGATCTCTTCGCAAACAATGGCATCGGCCTCACGAACGAGTGCAAGACGCTCCTCGGTAATCGAGTCGATGATCCGGACGGCCAGGCCCGGCCCTGGGAACGGCTGACGCTGCACGATGTGTTCGGGCAGGCCGAGCACGCGTCCCAAATCGCGCACTTCGTCTTTGAACAGTGCGCGCAAGGGCTCGATAAGCGCGAAGTTCATTTTTTCGGGCAAGCCGCCGACGTTGTGATGCGATTTAATTTTGTGGCCGGCTTTGCTCTCGGGCGTCTTGGATTCGATCACGTCGGGATAGAGCGTGCCTTGAACGAGGAACTTTACGCCCGGAATCTTCGCCGCTTCTTCTTCAAAGACGCGGATGAATTCGTGGCCGATGATGATGCGCTTCTGCTCGGGATCGCTCACGCCGGCGAGTTTTTGCAGGAAGCGTTGCCGTGCGTCGACCGCATCGACGTTGAGGTGCATGACGTCGCGGAACGCTTCGACGACACGCTGCGCTTCGTTTTTGCGCAGTAAACCGTGGTCGACGAAGACGCACGTCAGCTGCTCGCCGATCGCGCGCGATACGAGCGTCGCAGCGACGGCAGAGTCCACGCCGCCCGACAATGCGCAAATGACTTTGTCGCCGCCGACTTTGGATCGAATCTCCGCAACCGCGCGGTCGACGAAATTCTCCATCTTCCAGTCGGAAGAGATCCCTGCAATTTCATGCAGAAAATTATGCAGAAGTTGCTTGCCGGATTGCGTATGTACGACTTCCGGATGAAACTGCACGCCGTAAATCTTGCGCGCCTCGTTCGCCATCGCGGCGACGTTGCAGCGCTCTGTTTGTCCCGTTTGAACGAAACCTTCGGGCAGCTTTATAACCGAATCGCCGTGCGACATCCACACGCGCGAACGCTGCGGAATGCCTTTGAAGAGCGGTGTCTCGCCGACGACGCTAAGCGTTGCGGGACCGTACTCGGCGTGATCGAGTTTGACCAGATGTGCGCCCAAGTCGCGGGCGAGCAGCTGCATGCCGTAACAGATGCCCAAGACGGGAACGCCGCTGCGCAAAATCTGCGGATCCATTTGCGGCGCTTCGGGAACGAGCGTGCTTTCCGGCCCGCCGCTCAAAATAATGGCTGCGGGTTCTCGCGGCGCGAGCGCGCTCCACGGCGTGTCGTGCGGTACGATTTCGCAGTAAACGTTCGCTTCACGCGTGCGCCGCGCGATAAGTTGGCTATACTGCGCGCCGAAGTCGAGAATAAAAACGGTCGCGGGAGTAACCGCGGCCGTTTGATCGCTTTGAAGGGTCTGGGGCATCATGGTCCCTGCTCCCTTCTGCTCCGCCTGCCCGCGCCCTTTCCTAAGCGTTTACGGCAGACGAGGTCTTAAACGCCGCCGCAATTACGTCGTCGTAATTGGGCTCTTGCGTAACTTCGGGCACGATCTGCGCGTAGCGCACCGTCTTGTCTTTTCCGATGATGAACACCGAACGCGCCAGCAGGCCGAGCGGTTTTATCTCGACGCCGTACGCCGGTCCGAAGCTGTGGTCGCGGAAATCCGACAAGAACTGCAGTTTTACGTCGCCCTGTTCTTTCGCCCACCGCCCCTGCGCGAACGGGGTATCGCGGCTCACGACGTACGCGACCACGTCCGCCGGCAATTCGCCCAGGCGAGCATTGAATTTCTGCGATTCGATCGAGCACACACTCGTATCGAGCGAAGGAACGACGATCAGCAACGCGTTGCGCGTACCGTGCGCGGTAACGTCGTCGAGCGTCACCGTTTGCATGTCCCCGCTCACGAGGGTGAAATCGGGTGCTTTGCCGCCGCTATCCGGTTGTCTGCCGTTCAGTTCGACGGGCTGTCCTTTGAATGTAACGGGCATCTCTTGCTACGGAGCCTCCCTCAGGTCAAAATCTCTTCCAAGCGGTTCGCGTCGCGGGCAAAGACCACTTCCATGGCAACGCGCTCCCCTACCGAGACGTCGCGTCCCCAGCGATACGAGGAATAGGGCGTATACCGCGTTCCCGGCGAGCCCGGAATACGCAGCGATACGTCGTAGCACACGAATTCCTTGGGCGGCCCGGCGACGATGATGCACTGCAGCGCGAACGGCCCGATCACGCCCGGGGCATTGGCTTCCCGCGCGACGCGCACGAAGCGTTCTCCCATGTCGAACGCTTTTTCCAGCGTCGATTCGGTGAGCGTCGTTGCAATGTGTCCCGCTTCTTCCAACCGCATAGGTACGTTGCGCAGCGCCTCGAGCGCCGACGGCGGTACGTTGCGAAAGCCTTCGAGATTGGTTTGGCGGCGCGTATCCGTGCCGCTCAATTCCAGTTCGTTCAGAACCGGCGAGTAAAAGAAATTCAAATTTACCGATGGGCCAAGCGCATATTCCTCGATGACGGCGTTCTCAAGGCCCGCTTCGGTCAGCATGCCGGCACGGAGCAGGCGCTGCGAGACGTCTCGATACTCCTGCGGCGAGGAGCACAAGAAAAATGCGCGCTCGAAGCTGATTTTGGCGTGCGGCGCTTTCACCATTACCAGACGATCGATGTCGCCGGGTGATTTGAATTGAAGCGGATGCCGGATCTGGGCGCGCGCAAGCAGCGAGTATTGGTTGTGCGTTTCGTCGCGTTCTTCCGCACGCAGCAGCCGGCGGTTTCCGAACATCGGCACTTTCATGCCGCGTTCGATCTCGTCGTAGCTGTATTTCTGATGGAGGTAGACTTCGAACGAGCGGTTTGCCAAAAAGATGACGTTGCGCTCGCGAAGCTGCCGCTGCACGTCCTCGCGGAGCAAATCGGTAAATTCGTCCAGTTCCAGCGTTTCGTCGACGCAGCCGCGCGGGGGATCGTCGCGCCGCGCATAGTACCGCGCATACGTTTTCTCGCGTCCTTTTGCCGTAACGACGAGATTTCTCAGGCCCTGCAGCCGCGCGCCATACGCTACTTCGAGCGCCGAGTGGCTTCCAATCGAGCACAGCGTGAGGGTTTTGCGGTCGTACCCGTCCAGTAAGCCATCGTACATCGCCGCGGCTCGTTAGACGTCGCTACGGGAGGCACCCGCCGCGCAAGAGAAATTGTCTATAATGGAAGCTCCCGCAAAAATCCGCACCGTCGCGCACTATATCGGTGGACGGGTGCTCGTACCCGATGACGGCCGCTTTGGAGACGTCTACGACCCGGCGGCAGGGTGCGTTCAGGCTCGCGTTCCGTTCGCCGATCGGGAAATCGTCGACGGCGCGGTGCGCTCGGCGAAAGCGGCGTTTCCGTCGTGGAGCGGCACGCCGCTGGGCAAACGCGCGGACGTGCTGTTTGCATTCCGCGCTCTTCTAAAAGAGAACGCCGGCCGGTTTGCGGAGATCCTTTCCAGCGAACACGGTAAAATCGTCACCGATGCCGCCGGCGAAGTAACGCGGGCGCTCGAGGTGGTCGACTTCGCGTGTTCCCTGCCCCATCAGCTCAAAGGCGAATTCAGTTTAAACGTTTCAACCGGCGTCGATACGTATTCGCTGCGCCAACCGCTGGGCGTTTGCGCGGGTATTACGCCGTTCAATTTTCCGATGATGGTGCCGGCGTGGATGTTCGCAATCGCCATTGCGTGCGGTAATACATTCGTTCTAAAACCATCCGAGCGCGATCCGTCGGCATCGGTGCTGGTCGCCGAACTGCTCGAGCGCGCCGGGCTTCCCGCGGGCGTGTTCAACGTCATCCACGGCGACAAAGAGGCCGTCGACGCGTTGCTTCATCATCCCGATGTGAGCGCCGTGAGTTTCGTCGGCTCGACCCCCATTGCGAAATACATCTACAGCACTGCAGCGGCAAACGGCAAACGCGTCCAGGCGTTGGGCGGCGCCAAGAATCACATGGTCGTTATGCCCGACGCCGACATGGATGCCGCTGCCGATGCGCTCGTGTCGGCGGCGTACGGCTCAGCCGGTCAACGGTGCATGGCGATTTCCGCATCGATTACCGTAGGCGATGCCGCCGATCCGCTGCTGGAGTGCGTGAAGGCGCGTATAAGCTCGCTCAAGATCGGACCCGGACACGATGCTTCGAACGATATGGGGCCGGTCGTTTCGCCTGCCGCGCGCGATCGCATTCTCGACTATATCGAACAAGGCGAGCGCGCCGGCGCAACGCTCGTAGCCGACGGGCGAAGCATTTGCATCGACGGACACGAGAGCGGATTCTTTGTCGGCCCAACGCTCTTCGATCGCGTCACTCCGGAGATGTCGATCTATCGAGACGAAATCTTTGGTCCTGTGCTTGTAAACGTCCGGGTCGACACACTGGAGGACGCCCTAAACCTGCTTCGTGCAAATCCTTATGGAAATGGAACGGCAATCTTTACGCGCAGCGGCGCCGCAGCGCGACGCTTTCAGAGCGAGGTCGATGCGGGCATGGTCGGCATCAACGTCCCGATTCCGGTGCCCGTCGGATATTACAGTTTCGGCGGATGGAAAGCGTCGCTCTTCGGGGATCTTCACATCTACGGCGAAGATGGTTTTCGCTTCTACACGCGCGGCAAGGTCGTGACGAGCCGCTGGCAAGATCCCGGCAGCGGCGTCAATCTGGGATTTCCGACACACAAGTGAGGTAGCCTGCGTTTCATGCTCGGCGAATCGATTCACAAACCGCTATCTCAGCTCGAAGTCAAACTCGAGGCGAACCGGTGCTTGAACTGCTACGATGCACCGTGCATGAACGCGTGCCCCACGCATATCGACGTCGCTTCGTTCATCCGGAAGATTTCCACGGAGAATCTTATTGGAAGCGCGCGCGTGATTTTGGATGCGAACCCTCTAGGCGCCAGCTGCGCGCGCGTCTGTCCCACCGAACAGCTTTGCGAGGGCGCATGCGTGTATAACGCCGCCGGCGACTCACCGATTCGCATCGGCGATTTGCAGCGCTACGCGGTGGACTACGCAATGGCAAACGGCTTGCAGCTCTTCGAGGCCGGAACGCCGACCGGAAAACGTGTCGCGATCGTCGGCGGCGGCCCCGCCGGACTGTCCGCGGCACGAGAACTACGCCGCTTCGGTCATGCCGTAACGATATTCGAGGGACGGGATGCACTGAACGGACTGAACACGTTCGGCATCGTGCCGTTCCGTCTGGACTTGGAAACCGCGCTTTGGGAAGCGGATCAAGTCGTCCGAATGGGCGCCGACGTCCGCACGTGCACGCGCATCGGCGTCGACGTGAGCATCGATCAACTGCTTCGCGATTACGATGCAATCGTGATCGCATGCGGAATGGGAAACGTACCGAAACTGGAGATCCCCGGGGAAGATTTCGCGGGAGTTTGGGATGCGCTCGACTTCATAGAACGCGCCAAGCTCGGTCAGGACGTCGGCGAACTGGGGCACCGGGTCGCCGTGATCGGCGCGGGCAACACCGCGATCGACGCGCTCACGTGCAGCAAACGCTTGCGTCCCGATGCACGGGTGGTGTGCTATTACCGGCGCGGAGAAGCCCAGATGACGGCCTACAAGTTCGAATACGATTTCGCCAAACAGGAAGGTATCGAGTTTCGTTTCTTCTGCATGCCCGTTCGGATACTGGGTGAGAACGGGCGCGTGAAGGGCGTCGAATTCGTACAAACGCAGCTCGTCGACGGCCGGCTTCTTCCGTGTCCGGACACGGAGTTTATCGAGCCGGCGGATACGGTGATCCGCGCAATCGGTCAAAGCCGCCTTATCGACGCGTTCGAACGCCTCGGCATCGCGCATGACGACGGAGTTGTGCGCGTGGACGACCGCCTGCAAACAACCCGACCCGGCATCTTTGCCGCAGGTGATTGCATTTTTCAAAAAGGCGCCCGTGAAGCGATGGTCGTGGAAGCCGCGCAGCAAGGCAAACGCGCCGCTCGCAGCATCGACGAATATTTGGGATAAAATGGCAAATTTATTTACAAACCTCGCCGGTATCAAAAGCCCAAATCCCTTTTGGCTCGCCTCCGCGCCGCCTACCAACAGCGGCTATCAAGTGATGCGCGCGTTCGAAGCCGGCTGGGGCGGCGCCGTTTGGAAGACGCTCGGAACGCCGATCGTCAACGTCACCTCGCGTTTCGCCGCCTTGGATTACAAACAGAACAAGATGATCGCGATGAACAACATCGAGCTCATCACCGACCGGCCGCTGGAAGAGAATTTGCGCGAGATCGCGCAGTGCAAAAAGGCGTTTCCCGATCGCGCGATCGTCGCATCGCTCATGGAGGTCTGCGAACAAAACGCCTGGCACGAACTCGTGAAACGCGTTCAAGAAGTGGACATCGACGGCTTCGAACTAAACTTCGGCTGTCCTCACGGCATGAGCGAACGCGGGATGGGTTCCGCAGTCGGGCAGCATGCCGACCTCATCGCGCTCGTCACGCAGTGGGTCAAAGAGGTCGCACGGGTGCCCGTAATCGTGAAACTGACGCCGAACATTACCGACATCCGCTGGGCGGCGCGAGGCGCCGCGCAAGGCGGTGCCGACGCGATCAGTTTGATCAACACGATCAACAGCATCATAGGCGTTGATTTGCAGAGCTGGAATCCCGTACCGCACGTCGACGGTAAGAGCAGCCACGGCGGCTACTGCGGACCTGCAGTAAAACCGATTGCGCTCAACATGGTGAACGAGTGCGCGCGCGACGGCGAGGTCGGCATTCCGATCTCGGGTATCGGCGGCATCGAAACGTGGCAGGATGCTGCCGAGTTCTTGCTTCTGGGCGCGACAAACGTTCAGGTATGCACCGCCGTTATGCACCATGGGTTCCGCATTATCGAAGATCTGGTCGACGGCCTTTCCAACTATTTGGATTCGCGCGGCATAGCGAATGCGAGCGGCTTGACCGGCGCCGCTGCGGGGCGCATCACGACGTGGGAAAATCTGAACCTCAATTACAAGATCGTCGCGCGCATCGATCAGAGCAAGTGCATCCGCTGCAATAAATGCTACATCGCGTGCGAAGATGCGGCGCACCAATGTATCGATCGCGCCGGAACAAACGGCGACGCCATGCTCGTCGTGGACGAACACGAATGCGTGGGCTGCAACTTATGCCAAATGGTCTGCCCGGTCGAGCATTGCATCGAGATGGTGGAAGTGGACACAGGCCTGCCGTCCGAGTCTTGGAAAGAACGCTCGTCAAAAGTGGGGGCATAATTGGGATTACTCATTCGTGGCGGCACCATCGTCACCGCAACGGATACATACCAAGCCGACGTACTGTGCGAAGGCGAACGGATTTCAACCATCGGTTTAGGAATCGATGGTTCTAAACATGAGGTCGTCGACGCGACCGGCGCTTACGTCTTTCCAGGCGGCATCGATCCGCATACGCATTTGGACATGCCGTTCGGCGGAACGATCACCGCGGACGATTTCGAAAGCGGAACGCGCGCGGCGGCGATGGGCGGCACCACCACGATCGTCGACTTTGCGCTGCACGCGCGCGGCGACTCGCTGAAAAAAGCGCTCGATACCTGGCACGAAAAAGCGTCCGGTAAAGCCTGCATCGATTACGCGTTCCACCTCACGATCGCCGACGGACGCGAAGAGACGATGGCCGAGATTCCCAAGATGATCGGCGAACACGGCGTGAATTCATTCAAAGTCTTCATGGCGTATAAGCACGTGCTTCAAGTCGACGACGAGACCATCTTCAAAACGCTGCAGACGTGCGCCCGGTATGGCGGTTTGGTTCAGGTGCATGCCGAGAACGGCGATGTTATCGATGTCATCACCAAACAAGCGCTGGCGCAAGGAAAAACGGCGCCGAAGTGGCACGCGCTCACGCGGCCCGTCGAATGCGAGGGTGAGGCGACGCACCGCGCGATCCGGCTTGCCGAAATCGCCGGTGCGCCGCTGTACGTCGTGCATGTTTCCAGCGCGATGGCGGCGGACGCCATTTCCGACGGGCGCAAGCGCGGCTTACACATCTACGGCGAAACCTGCCCGCAATATTTGGTCTGCGAATTCGCGGACTACGAGCGGCCGGATTTCGAAGGCGCCAAGTACGTTCTTTCGCCGCCCATAAGGGATAAATGGAATCAAGACGTGCTGCTGCGCAAACTCATGAATATGGAGTTGCATGCCTTCGGCTCGGATCACTGCTCGTTCAATTTATGCGGGCAAAAGGACCTGGGTAAAAACGACTTCTCGAAAATTCCGAACGGCGCGCCGACCATTGAAGACCGGCTCTCCATACTGTACGAAGTGGGCGTCAACCGTAAAATTCTGGGGCTGAACAATTTCGTCGCATTGGGATCCACCAATCCCGCCAAGCTCTTCGGGCTGTTTCCGCGCAAGGGTACGATCGCCGTTGGCAGCGATGCCGACATCGTTGTGTGGGATCCGAATGAAGCCCGGACGATCTCGCCCGAAACGCATCACATGAACGTCGACAACAACGTCTTCGAAGGCATGACGATTAAGGGACGTCCGCGCTTTGTTTTTTCCCGCGGCCGTAAGGTCGCCGACGGCAACACGTTTACCGGAACCAAAGGCGCAGGCAAGTTCTACAAGAGCGATCGCTTTTATCCCGTAGCGCTCTAGCGATGCAAGAGCAAGGAGTTTGAGTGGACACCAAGGTTACCATCGGCCTCATCCAAACGCATCACGACGTCGACGGCAACGAGCCGGTCGAGGTTCACAAGAAAGCCGCGATCGACAAGCATGTGCGCCTCATTCGTGAGGCAAAACAGCGCGGAGCGCAAATCGTGTGCTTGCAGGAACTATTTTACGGGCCGTACTTTTGCACTGAACAAACCACGAAGTGGTACAGCGCGGTTGAAGCGATTCCCGATGGTCCGACAACCAAATTGATGCAAGACCTCGCGAAGGAGCTCGGCATCGTCCTTATCGTTCCGATGTACGAGGAAGAGTTCGCAGGCGTGTACTACAATACGGCCGCGATCGTCGATGCTGACGGTGCGTATCTTGGTAAGTACCGCAAACACCACTTGCCGCAAGTGCAAGCCGGTCCGCCCGGGTGTGGATTTTGGGAGAAATATTACTTCCGCCCGGGCAATTCAGGGTATCCCGTTTTCGATACCGCGTTTGCGAAGGTCGGCGTGTACATCTGTTACGATCGCCATTTTCCCGAAGGCGCGCGCATGCTGGGACTGCACGGCGCCGAGATCGTTTTCAATCCGTCCGCAACAGTCGCCGGTTTGTCCGAATATCTTTGGAAGCTCGAACAGCCCGCTCACGCCGTCGCCAACGGCTATTACGTCGCCGCCATCAACCGCGTCGGCTATGAAACGCCCTGGAACATGGGTGAGTTTTACGGTCAATCGTACCTGGTGGATCCGCGCGGTCAGTTCGTTGCGATCGGAGGCCGCGACAAGGATGAAATCGTCATCGGCGTCATGGATCGCGAAGTGATAACGCAGGTTCGCAACACGTGGCAATTCTACCGCGATCGCCGTCCGGAAACGTATGACGATTTGGTGGAGGTGTAGCGCGTGGAGCAGAGCGCGACGCAAGTACGAAGGGGCGATTTCATCGTCCTGACCGACGCCGCCATGCAGCGCGTATCGCAAAACCACTCGATGTGGAACGACGATTTGCGTCCGTGCACCGTTAGCGAACATTCGTGGCCCGGCGGCAAATTCGCGGCCCTGTGGATCGGCATGTGCTTGTGCTTGCCGACGTATTCGCTTGCGAGCGGCATGATTGCGCTCGGAATGAACTGGTGGGAATCCGTTCTTACGATCTTCGCCGGCAGCGCAATCGTGCTGGGCGCTATCCTGCTCGTTTCACATGCCGGCACCAAGTACGGGATTCCGTATCCGGTCTTCGCGCGGCTTTGGTTCGGCACGCGGGGAGCGCACATTCCGGCGCTGGCACGCGCGATTATCGCCGCAGGATGGTTCGGCATCAATTCGTGGTTCGGGGGACAGGCGCTCGACGCAATATTCCTGCGCATCGTTCCGGCCTGGCACAGTTTCTCACCTCATCTGGCGCTTGCGTTCTCGATCTTCTGGGTGCTGAACGTCGCCATTGCCATGCGCGGTCCGCAAGCGATTGGCAGGCTCGCGCAGATCGCCGCACCGACCGTTGCCGCCGGCGCAATCGCACTGCTCGTTTGGGCCGCAAAAAGCGCCGGCGGATTTGGTCCGATGCTTTCCACGCCCGCGACCATTCACGGCCCCGCATTTTGGGCGGCGTTCTATCCGTCCGTAGTAGGCGTCATTGCGTTTTGGGCTACGATGGCATTGAATATTCCGGACTACACGCGCTACGCGCGCACGCAGCGAGGCCAAATGCTCGCGCAAGCACTTTCGATGCCGCTCACGATGGCGCTCTTCTCGTTCGTCGGCATCGCCGTAACCTCGGCGACCGTGCTGCTTTTCGGAAAAGCGCTCTGGAATCCGGTAGACCTGATCGTGAAATTTCCGACGGCCGCAGTCGTGATCGCCGGCATTATCGTCATCTTATCGTCGGTCACGATTAACGTCGGCGCAAACGTCATGGCGCCGGCGCGCGCATTTGAAAACTTGTGGCCGAGGCACATCACGTTTGCGCTCGGCGCCGTGCTCACCGGTCTGCTCAGCCTTGCTATGCAGCCGTGGTACGTCCTTGCAACGTTTGCAACCTACATCTTTTCGTGGCTGGGCACGTACGGCGCGATGCTCGGCTCGTTCGACGGAATTGCGATTGCGGATTACTGGCTCGTTCGGCGGCGGCGCCTCGATTTGGCGCAGCTCTACACGCCGGGCGGCATCTATTCATATACGAAAGGCATCAATGTCCGAGCCGTGATCGCGCTTGCCATCGGGTGGGGCGTGGCGCTGCTTGGTTTAGCAGTGCCGGCGCTCCGGTTCCTTTGGAGCGGCGGCTGGATCTCGAGCCTTCTCGGCGGCCTGGTTGCATACTCGCTGCTGATGCGCGGTGAACGCTCGGCGATTAGCGAACAAGACTTTGAACGTTCCACACTCTTAGCCTCGGAGGCGTAAACCCGGTGAAATTGCTCAAGAACAACGCACAACGCGCCAAAGATCATTTGTTCGCTGCGCAACAAACGTACTACGAACAACCAATCACGCTGACCGGCGGGGAAGGCACCCGCGTGCGCGACGACGCGGGCAATGAATACCTGGACGCGTTCGCCGGCATTGCGACCAACACGCTGGGCTATGGCGACAGCGAGGTCGCTCGCGCCGTCGCCGATCAGGCACAAAAGCTCATTCATGTCTCGACGCTGTATCTGACGGACGAGCAGCTCGATTTCGCGGAAAAAATTGCGGACGTATCGCCCGAAGGCATGACGAAGAGTTTCGTCAGCAACTCCGGCTCCGAAGCGAACGAAATGGCGGCGCTCGTCGCGCGAGTTGCGAAAAACTCGCCGGACTTTCTTGCGCTGGAACATGCCTACCATGGCCGCACGCTGTACACCGTCGCAATGGCCGGGCAAAGCAATTGGCGCAACTTCGCAGGGACGTATCCGCACGTCGCGTTCGTGCCGAACCCGTATTGTTACCGATGCCCGCTCGGCCTCGAATTCGGTTCGTGCGGAATTGCGTGCGCAAAAGCGGCGAAGCGCGTCATCGAGACGCAAACCAACGGCGCTCCGGCTGCGATGATTGCAGAAACGGTCGCGGGCGTGGGCGGCATTATCACGCCGCCGGAAGAGTATTACAAAGTGCTGCGCGAGGTGCTCGAGCCGTTCGGCACGCTGCTGATCGCCGACGAAGTGCAAACCGGATGGGGACGCCTGGGCGACGGCATGTTCGGCATGCCGGCAACATACGGCGTCGTACCGGATATCATTACGTCGGCAAAAGGATTAGGATCCGGAGTGCCGGTCGGAATCACGATCACGCGTCCCGAACTGGCCGATGTTTTTAAAGGCCCGCACATCAACACGTTCGGCGGCAATCCGCTCGCAAGCCGCGCGGGCACGATTACGATCGAGGTCATCGAAAAGCGCGATTTGATCGGTAACGCGAAGCGCCAAGGCGAAACGCTGCTGGCCGGCCTTCGCGAGCTGCAGCAACGTTATCCGATGATGGGTGACGTGCGAGGCCGCGGCCTCATGATTGGCGTCGAACTGGTCAAAGATCGCGAAAGCAAGGCTTACGCGACCGCTGAGACCACGCGCTTTGTCGACGAGATGCGCAAACGCGGCGTGCTCGTCGGGAAAGGCGGACGCTTTGGCAACGTGATCCGCATTCAGCCGCCGCTGATCTTCAGCGACGACGATTCCCGCGAATTTCTTCGCGCCTTCGACGGTTCGATGGGCGTCTTGTAAAGGCGAACGCTGCTATGCGGAGCGCACGAACCCGGCGTACAGTCATCGTGCTCTTGCTGGCAGCGTTTTCCGTCGCGCTTTGGGCACCCGACCTGCGGCGTGTTTTCGGTCAACCTTTAGGCGATTACGGCTTCAGCATATCTCTGAGCAGCCGCGTTCTCGGACTCGAGCGTGCTTCACCGGCGGCGAAGGCGGGTGTGCGCGACGGCGACTTGATAGATTTCAAACGGATGTCGCCCGTGGAACGATTACGTACGTGGTATTCGGCGTGGACGCTTGACCCAGGCCAAACCGTGAGTATCAGTATTATTCAAGCCGGGCATCCTTTAGAAACGCGTTTTGTTACACTCGCGGAGCCGCGCGGCGATCTTCCGGTTGTCGCGCTGCGGTCGCTTCTTGCGCTGATGCTGCTATGTGCCGGCATCGTCGTCGTTCTTCGCAAGCCGAACCCCGCAACATGGGCCTTCTTCGTCTTCTCTCTCTCGGCCGGCGCGCCCGTGAACGTTATCATGCTGCTAGGTCCGTTGTGGTTACGGACAACGGCGGCTCTCCTGTATCCGATACTGCTTGTCGTTTCTCGTTGCGCGGCCGTTATTTTCGCGCTGCTTTTGCTGCACGAGGGGCCGCTGCGGCGTTGGGGCCGCGGGATCGCCGTCACATCCTCGTCGCTCGTGGCTATTACCGCAGCTGTCTCCATTTGGTCCACGATCGGTTTTCTCGCGGACGGCGATCCGCGACCGGTTGGGAACATTGCTCCTATCATTTTCGCAATGCTGCTGATCGCGTGCACGCCGTTCATTTTGTTCGGTACGTATATCGAGAGCGCGCCCGCGGCTCGCGAGCGCTTGCGTTGGGTGCTCGCGGGCTTCACGATATGGGCGACGGCACAAATCATCGATAATTTCGGAGGCAACGGCTCGATACCGCTCTACCGTATGTCGTATATCGCACATTCCGTGCTGATGGCGGTTTCCGTAATCGCCGTCTCGTGTACCGTCATTTATGCAATTCTCAAGCACCGGATCATCGACATCAACGTTGCGATAAGCCGGGCTGTTGTTTACGGCGCTCTGTCCGCCATGATCGTGGGCATTTTTGCGCTCGTAGACCTCTTCTTTAATAAAACGCTCGAACGCAGCCATGCGGGATACATCCCCGACATTGCTCTTGCGCTTATTTTGGGATTCTTCTTTAATACAGTGCACCGGCACGTCGACGATTTCGTGGACGGCTTGCTGTTTCGGTCCAGACACCTTGCCGACAAACACTTGAACACCGTTGCGGCGGCGATTCCATACGCCGACAGCGAAGCAATCATCAACCATTTACTGACCGACGAGCCCGCACGGGCTTACGATTTGGCCGGTGCGCGCCTGTTCTTACGCGAGAGCATGACCGGTACCGACGCAGCGTCGCTCGTCGCGTACCTGCAGGGTGAACGCGGCATCCTTCGGCTTAGCGAACAGGCGTGGCAACCCGCCGAGTTCATGGGGTTTCAGCCGGCCGTCGCGGCGCCGATCTTCTCTCACGGCCAGATAACCGCGGTCGTATTTTATGGTTTTCACCGAAACGGCACGGATCTGGACTCGGAGGAAATCGCGATGCTCGAGCGGTTAGCAGAATCTGCCGGGGCCGGATACGCTCATTTGCAAGCTGAAGCGCTTCGTCACGAGAATGAAGCGCTGCGCGCGCAAATTGCAGCGTTTACGCCGGCGCAGCCCTCACACTAGCGCCACGATCGCGCCGCTTCCTCGGGGTGGTCGCAACACCGACGCATCGGCCGTACCCCGTGCTATCACTTTGCAAGAGCCGTAGACTAGCGGAACGACGATCCTCCAGACCGGTTAGGAACGGCCTTGCGCATTGCAATGCGGGCTATTGTGAGCGGATGCGTAAGCGCGGTAACGATCTTTCCCGTTATCGTTTGGGGATCGTGAAATACGCCGAGCTGCTGCAAGACCGTAGCCCGATCGTAATAAATCGTCTCGCGTTCGATGCGGTCGTCTTCATCGAAATCGTAGATACCGCATAACGGAACGTTGACTCGTCGCCCTGTGGCCGGAAGTCCGCGCCACTCGGCCAAATGCGTACCGCGAATGATGACTTCGAGAATAATCCGGTCGTCCGTGACGTGTCTGCGCTGCACGTCGATCTCCAAATCGGGAACGGCGCGCATCAGGGCCTCGTAGTACGCTCGCACCTGCGCGTGTCCGTCGCGGCGATCGTTCCACGGTTCGTCGTCGTAGAACGCGCCGCGCCCGAAGGTGCTCAGAACACCTTCGAGATCGTGGCGGTTCTCACACCCAACGTGCTCCTCGACCAGGCGCATCCGCGCGATGCGCCGGCTTTCCGTCAGCATCGCGAGGATGCTCTACGTCAGAACGCCTTCCTTGATGGAACCGCGAATCTGATCGCGCAGCTCCGGCGTATCTTCGTGACCGTGCTTCGAAACGGCGTGCGCCACGGCAGCATCGAGAATTTCGTCCTCCGTATCCGCGGCGATTGCTAACGTGCAGTTGCTCTCACTGGGAAACTCGCGGCAGTCGATCAATTTGCGAGCCATACTCTCCCCTTTGTGCGCCCGAAACAGGGCGTAGCACATTATAGGCGCCGCAGGTTCACGACTTCAAGAGGTCTTGCGCCTGCTTGCTGTCCTGATACTCCACGGTCAGTACCGCGCGGATGTGGGCACGCGTCGTCTTTGCGTCGGCCGTCTCGATTTTCGTGAGCGTGGTGTAAATGTCGTAAAGCAATTGTGGTAAATCGCGATCGCGCGGGTATACCTTATGCAGGCCGTCGATCGAGGCAGCGATCTGTACGGCCATTCCACTTTCTTGGGTCGCGTAGCCGTAGCCGATCATGTAGTTGACGCGGTTGAGTTCGTTGCGAATGCCGAGTATCGACATCTGCATCGGCCCGAAGTATTCATCTGCCGGGGCGAGCGTCGTCATTTGGCGCGCATGCGAAGGGGCCGAAACGAGGCTTTCGATCGTCTTGAGCGGCGTTATTTGCGAGATCCGGTTGACGATCGTTTTGGCGTTCGTTACGTCGTCGGCGGTGTAGCCGTCTTCGCCGGCGGCTGCGGCCTGGACGGCATGCAAAAATCCCGGCCCCCACGACGTCGGCACGTTGGCGATCGGAAAATCGGACTGCGCCGCGCGCGAAAACGCCAAACTTCGCCACGACGCATCATGGGTGATGAGCCAGCCGCGCCAGTTTGCCTCCACGCGCAGCAGCTGTGCGTTGGTATCGTGCGGGTAGTGTTCGATGTTGGCCGCCGCGTCTTCATCCGCGTAACGCGCCAGCGTATCGGCATCTTCAAGGGCGTCAACGCGAGCCAACAAGTCTTTTGCCTTCGCGACTTCGGCCGGATCGTTGCTATTGCGCTCGACGTAAATCGCCGCTTCACGAACGTACCACGGCACCGCTTCGTGGTTGATCAGCGGATCGTAGTGCACGCCGGTCGCGACGTCCACGGTGGCCTGTTCGATCTGCGGATACGCCGGATCGTCGGGCCGTTGCAGCGAGTACGCACGGCCGGCGTTGAAGATCGTGGATAAGTAGAACTCTTGGTTGTAGAACGTCCAGCCCTGCGCGTTACCCCGTTCGTAGGCGGCTTTCATGTCGTTGTACAGTTTGTCCGGGTCCGCCATGAACGCGGCGCGCGAACGCAGCGGCACGGCGACGGCGGCCAGGCAAAGCGCCGCGGCGAGCAGTTTTTTAAAGTACACTCGAGTCATCTAATACGAAACGCAGATTATTGGTCAAAAGTGCGTTTTTGAGTTCGCGGGCGATCCGGCGGCCGGTCGACATCGGCTCCGAGTAGTTCAAGTACGAATACGCCGACCCGTCGATGAAGAGGTTCGTACCGGCGACGATGCGCGCGGAGATCTCCATAATGAAGAATTGCATGTCGGGCGTAATGATCGTCTCGATGCAAAACGCGCCGAAAAGCCCCTTGGGGCCACAGATCTCTTTGCTTACGCGCACCACGTCCTCACCCATCCGGTACGCTTCAGCCAGCATGGACTCCCGCAAGGAGACCGGCGAGTTGCCGACGACGACGTAACTCGGACTCACGTCCATTCCTTCTTGCGCCGCAGCCGGAATGCGTCCCAGCGAATCGACGTTCGTTTCGTACCGCCGGTCCATACTCATGATCTCGAGTTTGTCTTCCAGCGGCGAATAGAAGTAGTGGATGTAGAGCGGAACGCCGATGATGTATTCCTGAATGATGTACGCTTCTTTAAGGTCCCCAGCGCGCGCTTCGAAATCCGCTGCATCGCGAATGAACATGTAGCCTTTGCCGCCGGCGGCGCCGTAGAGCTTCACGATCACGGGGCGATCGATCTCGCTCCCGGTCTTGAATTGGCGCGGCAGCTTGAGGCCTGCGCGGGACAGCCACTCCCGCTGCAGTTCGCGGCTTGCTTCCCAATCGAGCACCGCTTTGTTCCCGAAGTACGGGATCGTCATTTGTTTGTGTTCTTCCAGCGAAAGATAGGCGACGAACGATCCGTGCGGCACGATAATGATCTTCCGCTTCTGCAGTTCGTCGATCAAATTCATAAAATCTTGATAACGGTCGATGCCGATCACTTCGTCGACGAAGGCAAAGGAGCGGTATAAACGTTCGGTCTCGCGGTTGGCGATTGCAAGCGTGTGAAAACCCTCATCGTGCGCGCCTTTGAGAATTTGCAGCGCGGAGTGCGAACCGAGCGTCGCTATGGTGTAGGGTTTGTTCACGAAATTATCGCCCTTTCGATGGCCGGATTGCAAAGAAGCTTTTCGACTGCCGCGTGAACGGTCGACGCATCGGCGGCCGTCTGGCCGTCGGCAAACAGACGCCACCCAACGAAACGGCGGCCGGCGGACACGCCGGCGACGGGCCGGCCTATGCGTGCAAGGTCGTCGGCGCGTTCTTCGGTTTCGCGCAGCGTTTCGATCCACGCTTCCCCTTCCCGGGGTTTGCCTTCATCGAGCACGTGCAGTTCGTGCTTATTCGGGTTGAACAGAGTTTCGTTTCGCTCCACGCGCTCCACGAAGTCTCCGTCGCTTCCGGCATCCTCAAACGCCCAAATCTCCGCACGTTCCAGACGCGCAACCTGGACGCCCAAGCGGCGAAGCGCCGTCAGCGCCGTATACGCTTCGTTGTCGGGAATTTTAAGCCGAATTGCAATCGTGCGCGAAGTCATGCGCGCTTCAATGCCTCGGCGAGTGATGCGAAGAGTTTTACGCCGCCCGACGGCGCGAGGATGTCGCCGTTCTCACGCCGGTCTGGATGATTGTAGTTCCATGCATCCCGCTCGGGGTGCGGCATGATCGCAAGCACGTTGCCCTCGCGATTCGTCAAGCCGGCGCAGCCCAGCGCGGATGCGTTCGGAACCGCACGCTCGTCGACACTGCCATCCGCATGCGCGTAAACGAAAACCAGGTGGCCGCCGTCGACGATCTCTTGCAGATGGCCGGGCGTTGCCGCAAGCCGTCCTTCGCCGTGCGCGGCCCATGCCGGAATCAGCGCGTCGCCGGGCAGTGCTGCGGTAATGGCGCAGCGTGAGGCATCGACGGCAAGCTTTAAATACACGTGTTTGCACACGAAATGCGCAGCCGGTCCATTCTTCGTGAACGCCGCGGTTGGCCGGCGAACGCCCCCCGTGCCCGGCACCAAGCCCGCTTCGAGCAGCACTTGCGCGCCGTTGCACACACCGAGAATGAGCTTCCCTTTTTGCGCCGCTTCGATGACGTAATCCATCATTGGATCGTGTGCCGCAACGGCGCCGGCGCGAATGCGGTCTTCATATGCAAAACCGCCCGGCAGCACGAATGCATCGTACTGCGGCAACGCCTTGGCCTGACTCCAATGCACCACCTGCGCATCCAAACCGACGTCGCGGCAAATCCGCCACGTTTCGATCTCGCTGTTCGTGCCCGGAAATACGAGCACCGCGACCTTGGCAGCCACTACGGGTACACCTCGGCGAGCGGCGCGCTCCAAACCTCGTGCAGCTCCCGCAAATCGAAGTGTGCATCTCCTACGTCGAACGACGTCCCGGTTTGCGTCGTACCGATGCGGATCAGATCGATGTTTTCAGAAGCGATCGCTTCGAGCGCCTGCGGCTGGGCCGTTTCGATAATGAAACCGCAGTTTTCACCGAAATATGACTCGAGATCGCCGACGACGCCATTCGTCCAATTGCAAGCTGCAGTGAGCCGCACGCCGATCGGTGCGCTCTCGAGCGTCGAGAACGCCATCGCGCAGAGCGCTGCAAGCAGTCCGCCGTTGCCGATGCTGCGCGAGGCAAGAACGAATTCGCCGTCCGCAGCAGCGCGTAAGAACGCAATTTCGCTCGCCGTGCAATTGTAGTCGATGGGCGCCAGCGGGCCGCCGGTTTGCTCGACGAGTTCCGCAAACACCGCACCCCCGGATGCGTTGTGCGGACGGCCAAGCAAAAATAGCGTGCTGCCTGCGCGTTTGAGCGGCGAGGTCAACACCGTCCCGACGTCTTGCAGAGCGCCGACGCATGCGACGATTGGCGATGCCGGAATCGCGTTGCCCGTCTTCGACTCATTGTACAGGCTGACGTTGCCGGAGACGTATGGCGTGCCGAGTTCGCGCGCCGCGAGTGCCAAACCGTCGATCGAGTGCACGAGTTCGGAGTAGTGATCGACGTTTTGCGGATTGCCGAAGTTCAAGCAATCGGTGAGGCCGAGTGGCCGCGCACCCACGGCGGCCACTTTGCGCACTGCTTCAACCACCGCGTACTGCGCCGCCAATACCGGATCGACTTTCGCAAAGCGGGGATTGCCCGCGACCGCGAGCGCAACACCGAGCGGCGAGCCGTCCAACGGAGCGATCACGCCGGCGTTTGCGTGGCCGCGTGGAATGACCGTCGTGCCCCGCACGACGCCGTCATAGCGCACGAACAGCGGTTCGCGCGAACAGACGTCGCGATGCGCAAGCACTTTCGGGAGCAGCTCTTGCACGGAATGCTCGCCGACGATATAGCGTCTTGCGGGAGCGCCGACCTTGCGTTCGCTCATCGGCCGCACGGAAAGTTCGTCGCGAATCGAGCCGGTCAGGAAATCGATGGGAACGTCCATCACGATCTCGTCGCCATGGCGGAGGACGTACTGCTTGTCGTTCTGCACCGCGCCGATGACGGTCGCGCAGGCGCCGCGCGCGACTAGCGGCAGCGAAAACTCTTCATTATAGATTCGTAAGACGTGCGCGGTGACGTCCCCTGGAAGAATCCAGCACAGCCGCTCTTGCGTCTCGCCGACAGCGATGACTTCCGGCGGCATATTCTTGATCGCCGTGTTGACGTCGTCGAGATCGATAATCGCGCCGAATCCGCCGCCGGCGCACAGCTCCGCCGTGCATCCCATAATCCCGCCCGCTCCCAGGTCCTTGAAGCCGACGGTGATGTTGTTTTCGCGCAAATACTTGAAAACGGCATAGGTCGCGCGCATGATGACGTTTTTCAAGAACGGGTCGGGGACTTGCACTGCGCCCTTGTTCGTGTCTTGATCTTCTTCATCGAGCGTCACCGATGAAAAGGCGGCGCCGCCGAAGCCGCTGGTGTCCGTCGCCTTACCGACAAGGACGATATCCCAGCCGGCCGAGTTCGCCGGTGCCGTGGAATGAATGATCTCGCTTTCCTTGATGAGGCCGAGCGCCACCACATTCACCAGGCAATTGTCGTCGAATCGCTCGTCGAAGTAGACGTCGCCGGCGATATTCGGAATGCCGATCGCATTGCCGTACGCAGCAATTCCGTCAACGACGCCTTGTGCAACGTACCGCTGATGTGACTGCGGATCTTCGATGCGACCGAACCGCAGCGGATCCGCGATGCCAATGACCTCGGCACCCATGCACAGCACGTCACGCACGATCCCACCGACACCCGTTGCAGCGCCCTCAAACGGAACGACTTGCGAGGGATGGTTGTGCGATTCGTGCGCGATCACCACGCCCCACTTCTCGCCGTTCCATTCGCCTAAATGCAGAATGCCGGCATCTTCCGCCGGACCTTGCATCACCGTCGGCCCATCGGTCGGCAGTTTACGCAGCAGATGCCGGCTGCTCTTATACGAGCAATGCTCGCTCCACTGCGCGTCGAACGCGTGCACCTCGACAACCGTCGGATCGCGGCCGAGGCGCTCGGCGATGCGGCGCAATTCATCGACGCGCAGCGCCAAACCGGTCTGCGCTGAGGCGCGTTTGAGGTCGTCCTCGCTCAGACCGTTGACGCGAAAACTCCGAAGCGTGCTATGCAAGGTTTGCTTGCGGAACGGGCTGCTGCTGCGCGTTGAGCTGCGCGTCTGCTTGTAGCACGGCAGAGCGCGAATTGGTTTGAACCAGCAGCGTGCGGCCAAAGAGCACGGTGTCTTCCAGCGCGAGCACCTTGGCGCAATGCAAGGCAATCGCGTTCGGATCTCCCGAACCGTCGATCACCGGATTGCTCGTGCCGTTATCGACCATCGCATGCAACGCGGTCGAGCCGTTACCCGAGAACGTGATATAGAGCAAACGCGCGAACGTCGCATCGTGCTGCTGCAGCAATTGCAGAACATATCCCGGGGTACGCGTTGCGCTCGCAACGTGGCGAACCACCGGCAATCCGAGCTGCCCGAGCGCTTGCGCAACGTTGTTGAGCTGCCCGGTGAACTCGTTCGACTCCGCCATGAGTGCAATCATTCCCGGACGCATAACGGGAAATGAGCCGACCATGTCGGCCACTTCTTCATACGCTTTTTTCACGCGCGCCAGCGCCGCATCGTCAACCGTTTCGAGGTTGCGGTACATCTGTTTGTCGAGCATGCGTTCTTCGCGCCCTTGCGGCCAAATGCGCCACGAATCGTTGTCGATGACGTCGGCAATCACGAGTTGCCCTTTGTTTTCGCCGCTCGTCAAACGCCCGAACTCGATCTTCAAATCAACCAGCAGTACGTCGCGCTTGCGCCATGCGTGCGCGAGAACCTCGAACGTCAGGCGCGCAATCTCCGTCATCGCGGAGACCTCCGCCGGATTCGCGATGCCCTGCGCGACGATTGCGTCGGGTGTAATGAGCGGATCGTGCTGCGCGTCATCCTTGAAGAAGAACTCGACCATACGAGGCACCAGCAGCGCGCCGCGCTGCAATCCCGGATTGCGGCGCACGAGCGAACCGGCCGCAACGCCGCGGACGACCACTTCCAGCGGAATCATGTTGCAGCGGCGCACGAGCATCTCGTTGTCGTCGTCGTCTTCGCCGCCGTTCAAATAATGCGTCGGCAAACCGCACAGGTTGAGCAGGCGGAACACGCGCGCGGTAGTCTGCGCCGCAAGACGGCCTTTGCCGGAAATCTCATTCCGGCGCGCGCCGTCGCCTGCGGAGATTGAATCCGTCTGTTGCACGACGAGCATGTCGGGCTGCCCTGCCGCCTCGTACAGCACTTTGGTCTTGCCCCGTGCTATCTCGATGCCCTTGTTCACGTGATAACTACTTCCTTTTGTTTCGGGAATTCTTCGAGTGCGCCGATCCGCTCCGCTAACCTTCGCGCGCGTTCCGCTGCCGTGCCGACGTGTTTGCTTGGATCGAGCATACGCCGAATCTCCGCCGGATCCACGCGGCTTGTGAGCTCGTGCTCTTCAGTGAGCAGACGCCCGAGCGGATTGTCTTTACCTTGCGCGATCGCGCTCCACGACTCCATTGCAGCCGAGCGCAGCACTTCGTGCAGTTCTTGGCGATTGCCGCCCGCGCGCACGCCTTCCATCAACACGGATTCGGTTCCGGCAAACGGCCCGTACGTGCGAAGATTTTGTGCGATGCGCTGCGTGTCGACGCGTAGCCCGGTAACGACGCGTTTTGCGATCTGGAGGATCTCGTCGACGCACAGCAGCGATTCCGGTAAAATCGTGCGCCGGTTGGCGCTATCGTCGAGGGTACGTTCCAAATAATTCGTCGCCGTGTTTTGCCACGCAACGTCCGCATATGCCGGAAGCAGCCGCGCGAGCGAATCGATACGCTCGCACAGAATCGGATTACGTTTGAACGGCATCGCCGAACTGCCGACTTGCGAGCGGCCGAACGGCTCGAAGACTTCGCCGAATTCGGGCGAGCTCAGAATGCGAATATCGGCGGCAAACTTCGAAAGCGATGCGCCAACCCCGGCGAGGGCGGTAAGGAGCATGTAATCGAGTTTTCGCGGATAGGTCTGCGTGCTGATTTCGCGCGCTTGCAAGCCGAAGCGCTCCAATACCGCTTGCTCCATGCCGGACGACGATCCGCTTCCGTTGAGCAGCTGCTCGTAGGACGCCGACGTCCCAACCGCGCCGCGTAATCCCTTCGCCGTCAGATTGTCGAAGACGAAGCGCAGGTTGGTCTCGTCGATGAGCAGGTCTTGCGCGTATACGGCAAACCGGTAACCCAGCGTGGTCGGCTCCGCCGGCTGCAAATGCGTAAACGCCATGCACACGACGTCCGCGTATTCGCGAATTTTTTCGGCCAAAGCCCGCAGCAGATCGTCGACTGCCGATCCGATAAGCGAGAGAGCGCGCCGAACCCGGTACGTCTCGACGGTGTCCTCGATGTCCATCGACGTCGAGCCTAAATGCAACTTGCCGCCGCCGGTCTTCGCCTGCGATGCGAAGACGCGGATCTCCGCCATTAAATCGTGATGGATCTCGCGTTCGATTTCGAGCGCCGACTCGATGTCGATATCGCCCGCATGTGCCTTGAGGTCGGCAAGTTCTTCGGCCGAAACCAAACCGTGGCGGCTCTGCGCTTCGGCAAGCGCGACCCACACTTGGCGCCAGAGCTTGCGGCGCTGCTCTTCCGAGAACAGCACGCGCAGTTCGGCCCGACCGTATCTCCAGGAGAACGGAGAAGCGTAGGTGTCGTAGTCCATGGGATAACCGCCCTTTCGCGCTCCGGTTCGGGCGCCCTGGCGAGCCGACAGTGCTCGCGTACGGGGTAGAGTAGCGAGAGCATGGCACGTGCGACATTTGTAGACCGCGTCATTGCGTCGGATCCGGGACTCGTCCGCCTTTTTATGGCTGCGCGCGCCACGGGCGCCGTCGGGGTAACGCTCGGCATCTTGCTTCTGCTGCGGGCGAAATTCCATTTGCCGTTGAGCATCCCGCTGATGGGCGCGGCGATCGGCATGACCTGGACGATCTCGGTGAACGACGCGGGCCGCCGCAATCAGCAGATCACGACGCTAGCGTTATGGCTGCCCGCCGCGGCGTGCCTTGCAATCGGCACGTTCACCGCGCGGAACCGCGTGCTCGGCGACGTGCTCTTCGTCGCAGTGCTGTTCCTCGCGGTGTACGTCCGCAAATATGGACCGCGCGCCGGCGCAATGGGAACCGTTGCGGTGCTCGCGTTCTTCTTCATTCTATTCTTGCGGCTTACGCCGGCGGATTTTCCATGGCTGCTCGTCGCGGTCGGCGTGGTGGACTTGACCACATATATATTCCGGTTCGCGGTCTTCCGCGACAATCCAAAATTGGCGCTCAGAAGCGCTGTGCTCGCCTTCCGCGCCAGGCAGCGGCTGATCTCCGGCACCATCGATGAAGCGAAACGATACGGCTTGTGGACGCGGCGCCTGCGCCGCGCGCTCGATCATCAGATTTTCCGGCTCAATGAAACTGCACTCGGCATCGACGATTTGCTGCGCGATTCCAACGATCGCATCCGGGTGCTCGAAGCGGAACTCGCGGCGGGCGAAACCGCCGAACGCGCGGTGAGGGACGTAGAGGCGAGCGATGCGGCACTCGAGCCGCTGGACGTTCGCAGCGATGCTGTCGTCAACGACGATTGGACTCCACGAGGCCCGTTCAGAATCGGCACGCAGATCCAAACGGAAGTCGTGGCTGCGACGACTCGCCAGGCAATTCAGCTAGGCGTAGCCGGTGCACTGGCGATCGTACTGGGCGAACTGCTTTCTCCGCAGCGGTGGTATTGGGCCGTGCTTGCAACGTTCGTCGTCTTTCTCGGCACCTCGTCGTCAGGGGAAACGCGCAACAAAGCGTGGTCTCGCGTCGCCGGGACGGCGCTCGGTATCGTCGCCGGCGTCGTTATCACCTATCCGGTCCGCGGACACAATGAACTGGCTTTTGTGCTCTTGATCGTGTGTCTGTTTCTAGCCGTCTATTTCATCCGGCTTTCATATGCGACGATGATCTTCTTTTTGACCATCGTCCTGTCGCTGCTGTACGTTCTGCTGGGATTCTTCAGCGATCAACTGTTGCTCGTGCGGCTGTTTGAAACGGCGCTCGGGGCTGCACTTGGCGGAATCGCTGCGACGGCGCTGCTTCCGATTTCGACGAGGCGGGTGCTTTTGAACGTTTCGGTTGAAGCATTGCGTCGCCTAGACGATCTGGTCGCAAGCGCCGTCGACCGCCTTTGCGGCGACCGCGGCACCGACACCCTCGCTGCCGCGCGCAAGTTCGATGAATCGCTTCAGAGCGTACGAACGCAAATAGAGCCGCTCATTGCGCCGATGCGCATTATGCGCGACGATATTTTTCGCACGCGCCTCATCATGATCTCTGCTTGCGGCTATTACGCAAGGGCGCTGACGTCGCTCGCATACGAACGGCTCGATGAGCTGCCGGCCGAAGCGCTACGTCTCGAACGCGATGCGATCCACGCGGACATCGAAGCCATCATTGCGTACAGCGAAGGCGCGCCTTCGATGCAGCTCAGCCATTCGACGCCGGCGCCTTCGACCGGCTCAAAAGCGGCCGGGTACCTGCATCGCATCGACCGTGCCTTGCACGGTTTCGCACAGACGCTAAGTCCGCCGTAACCCTCGTCAGCGGCGCGCCTAAGGCCGACAACTCGGCGGTCAGCATGTCGACGACCAGTTCGGGATCCTCGACTTTTCCCGTCACGATCGAATCAAACGCGGACACGGCGCGTTCGAACGCGCGTCGCGCGCGCTGCTCACCGACTCGCACCGCGATCGGCCGCAGGGCGCGTTCCCGCCAGCGCATGCGGGCCGGGATCTCGCCGCCCTCTCGTGCGAGTTCCCAAAGATAACCGCATTCTGTTGCGAGCGCATAGATAAGCGGCACCGCTGCGTTGCGATCGTTGGCGAACATGTCGTGCGCGATCTGCAGGGCATCCGCGACGCGGCCCTCGACGAGCGCGCCGGCGTATTGGTAGGCCTTCGGATCTTCGACGCTCAGGCTTTCCTGCTCCAGAGCTTTGTACGTAATCTTTTTTCCGAGCAGGGCCAGTTTTTCGAGGTCGTTTTTAACGGATGCAAGATCGGCTTCGCTGCGCGCAAGCGTATCGATAACGCGCGGTTCGGCTGTTGCATTCATCTGCGAAAGCGTCTCTTCGATGAAACGCGAGCGCACCTCTTCATTTGCCGTCGTATCGATACGCAGCGCACTGCGTCCGGCCATCGCGCCAAACGGTTGAGGCCGCTGCGATCTCGGGGAGAGCAAATCGGCGATAACCAGTGTATTGCCTTCGGGCACGTTTTCTGCAACGTCCCACAGCTCGCGCCGCATCGCCGCTTTCAACGTCTGCGCGTCGCTCACCACGACGAGGCGCGAACTTGCCAGAAAGGGCATTGCTTGGACCGCCTCGCGTACGCGGCTTGTACCGTCCAGTTGACCTGCAGCAAAACGTTCGAGGTTCATGTCGCGCATGTCCGCCGGCAGCACGCGGTCGATCACCGCTTCGAGCGCGCGCTCCGCCAAAACGCGTTCGGTGCCTTCGATGATGACGAGTTTGCCGATCGCGGGCTTCTTTTCCAGGAAGTCGTAGAATTTCACATGCAGGTCTTCGACAAAATCAAATCGACCACTCCCACGTGTTCCAAAATGGCGTCACCGCGTGAGCCGGCTTGTAATTTTTCAAGTCGGTATTGACGACGTCGAACTGCTCCTGGTACCACAAAACGTAGAACGGAAGCTCCTCGTTTAGAATCTGCTGTATCGTTAGATACGCCGTGCGACGCGTTCGCCGATCGTAGCTCGCCAGTGCAACGCGTTCCAACTTGTCGACGGTTGGATTGCAGTAATGGTAAATGTTCCAGCCTTCCGGCGGCGCCATGCTGCACATAAAAAGAATTGAATCGTCCGGATCGGACGCGTTCGTCCAATTTTCTACAGCGACGTCGAACTTGCCCGATTGTTCGATTCCGCCTGCCTCGCGCGTGGCGTAAAACTGTCCCGACGGATAATTCTTGATCGAAAGATCGACGCCGGCTTCCCGCCAGTCCTGCTGAAGCAGCACTTCCAGCGCGTTGACGGTCGCCGAACCTGTGAAGCTGAAGATTTGGAGAATGAGCGGAACGCCGTCCTTCATACGGATGCCGCCGGGGCCTGCGTGCCACCCAGCCTGTTCGAGCAATGCTTTGGCGCGAACCATATCGTAGCCGTAATCCCTTGCGTGCGCGTTGAACGCCCACGATAATGGAGGCAAAAGCGTTCGAGCTGGAACACCGATACCATGTGCGATTTTTTGTATTATCGCGGTCCGATCGGTGGCGTAGGCCAGCGCCTGACGCACGCGGACGTCACCAAGCGGCGCACGTGAGGCGTTGAACCCAATATCGTAATAGCGGCTCAGCGGTGTGCGCACGACGCGCGTGCCGGGAACGTTATGCAGGCTCGCGGCCATCGCTTCGGGCGCGCGATAGAAGAAATCGATGGCATGTGATTGCATGAGCGTGAGCATGGTGTTGTCGCTGCCGATGATGCGAAAATCGATTCGGCGCAGTCTCGGAGGTCCGCGCCAGTAACGAGGATTAGCTATCAATACGACGCGCGATCCCGGTTCATACGATGACACGACGAACGGACCCGTGCCGACCGGCCGGCTATTGTATGGCGCGTGATTGATGTCGGCATATTTGCCAAGCAAGTGGTGCGGCAAAATGCAGATCGCTTGCCCCGCGCCCTGCGCGAAAAACAATCCCACGAACGGCGCAAACGGCCGTTTAAGACGTACGCGCATCGTGTAAGGATCTATCTCGTCGATGCCGGAGACGATATCGTAACCAAAATGCGTCAGCGAGAAGTTGCGCGGATTGAGCACCGCGTGCCATGAGAAGATGACGTCATCGGCAGTGAACGGCGCGCCGTCGTGCCACTTTACACCGCGGCGAAGATGATACGTTATCGTCCGGCCGTCTGCGCTTATGCCGCCGTTCTGTTTACTTGGGACGGCGGTCGCCAGTTCGGGGACCAGTTCGTTACGATCGTCGACGCGAAAAAGCTGCGCGGCCCAGAACGATGCAATATCGATGTCGACCGTTTCCGTGCCCAACATCGTATTGAGATTATCCGGATCTTCGCGCTGTGCGATGCGAAGCGTTCCCGGAACCGTCCACGCATTACCGCCCGAATGCGAGCGCTCTGCCGTGCGCGTGCATCCGCAGATGACGACAACACACGTGAGAACGGCCAGCGCTGCGCGCGTCATTCTTTACGTCATGACCATATCGAGCGAAACATAGACCGCGCCGGACGGCAGCAATGCAATCGCCTCACGAACCGGATACAACTTAGCGCACGCGCGAACGATCGGCACCGCGTTAGTGGTGGTCCTTTCGAACGGCCGGCGCGCGACGGCGCATCTCATCGATTAATTCTACGATCCCGTTCGCCGCCGCGTCGAGCAGCACGCGTCCCTTTTGCGCGGATGCTTTGGTCGGATCGCCCATAACGCCGGTTTCACTGAGGGCACTCCACGGCTCCATCATGGTCAGTGGTCCGTCTCCGCCGATAAGGTCCGTCCAATAGTTTTTGCTGGGCCGATGCGAGAGTTCGTGCACCGCTTGCGACATGTCGACCAAATCGGGTGCAATCGCCAGATAGAGCGACGTCTCGAACTCACAGGCGTGGTTCATGCCGCCGATCTTCTCCGATTCGCGCAGCGACTCGGCGACTTCACGTACGCCGGGTGCGGCCCAGTAATTTACCGCGGCTGCCAGCGCGCCGGTTTCGATGGTGGTGAGCCGCGCGATGATATCGACGAACGGCGTATTGCTGCCGTGTCCGTTGACGATGAGGATCCGGGTGAAGCCGTGATGCGCGAGGCTTTTGCAGACGTCGACGCCATAGCGAATGAACGTCTCCGCACCGATGGTGATCGGACCGGGAAAGTCCATATGATGCGGGCTGTATCCGTGATTGATCGGCGGCACCAGCACCGCGCGATCCGCCGCTCGTGAAACGGCTAGGTCGCACACGGTCGCGCACAGTCGCACATCCGTGTCGATCGGCAAGTGTAAACCGTGATCTTCGATGGTCGCGACGGGCACGACCGCGACACGTCCGGCAGCTGCCGCCTCTTTAATCTGCGGCCACGTCATCTCACCGTAGCGGTACTTCATGCAATCGACAGCAGGTTCGGACGCAGTTGCAAGTCCGGGATCGACTCCGCATACGGCGCCTGAACGATTCCGTACTCGGTGATAAACCCGGTGATTAAATGTCCGGGTGTGACGTCGAACGCCGGATTGTACGCGCGCGCACCTTCCGGCGCAACTCGCGTACCGCCAAACGACGTCACCTCATCTGCGGGGCGCTCTTCAATCGGGATGTCGGCGCCGCTGCGCAGACTGAAATCGAACGTCGAACGCGGCGCGGCAACATACAGCGGCACGCCGTGATGGGCGGCGGCGATCGCAAGAGCATACGTGCCGACTTTGTTCGCCGTATCGCCGTTGCACGCGATGCGATCCGCGCCCACAATAACGAGATCGATGTTCTTGCGCTGCATCGTAATGGCCGCTGCTCCGTCGACGATTAGCGTCGCGTCGATGCCGGCAGCGTTTAACTCGTAATACGTCAGACGCGAGCCCTGCAGCAGCGGACGAGTTTCGTCAACGTAGACGTGCGGATGTTTTCCGGCGCGTGCCGCGGCCATGATGACGCCCAGAGCCGTTCCGCCGCCTGCAGTGGCAATGGGGCCCGTATTGCAGTGCGTGAGGATGCGCGCATCGCGCTTGACGAGCTGCGCGCCCGCCTCGCCGATTCGCGCATCGATCGCGCGCTGTTCGGCGTGGATTGCCTCGGCCTCCGCAACCATATCGCGCGAGGCCAGGACGCGATCGACGGCCCACATGAGATTCACTGCGGTCGGACGAGCATCGCGGACGCGCATCGCTGCACGATGAAACGCTTCGTCATCGGTCAGCAGACGGCGCAGAAGCGCGACGCCGTACGCGCCGAACACGCCAATGCATGGCGCGCCGCGCACGGCGAGGGTTTTAATGGCGCTCTCGATTTCGTCGACGGTCGCTGCACGGCGCACGACTTCCTGATGCGGCAACAGACGCTGATCGATGTACTCGAGCGCATCGCCGGTCCACCGCACCGCGTCTAAACAGGAACTTGCCGGAGAGTCTGCCATCGACCGCGCAGTTCGCCGCGCTCAAAGAAAAAGCCGCGCGGCAAGGCGCGGCTTTTTCCCTGGATCGAAGCCGAAGTTTACAGGTTACACCGCGGCCGGTGCGTGTGACGCATAACAAGCGCGGCAATACACCGGACGATCGCCGCGGGGACGGAACGGCACGGTCGTCGACGTACCGCATTCTGCGCACACCGCCTCAAAGCTTTGGCGCGTGCTGTTGGGGGCAGCGGACCCTTGGCCCTTGCGCGCTTGCCTGCAGTCGCGGCACCGCTGCGGTTCGTTTTGGAACCCTTTTTCGGCGTAAAACTGCTGGTCGCGCACCGTAAACGTAAATGGCCGGCCGCACTCTTTACATAAAATCGATTTGTCTTCCAAGGGTCGAGCCTCCACCCGGACGCCGTCCGTCCGAAAAAACGAGAAAAAGCTAGGGCCCTTGGTATGCGACTTGTGTCGTCTCGAATCCTCGCTTGGTTGGGTTCCTACCCGGCCACGCCGGGGGTCGAGGTTACCGCCTAAACCCCAGGCTCACCGGAGCGCTGTCCGCCGGCACGTGAAGGAGAGCCGCCGCAGCAATCGCCGCGTCGTACCCTTTGTCGCCCCGCGCCGGGTCGGCCCGTTCCTCCGCTTGTACAAGATTGTCGGTTGTAAGCACGCCGAACCCGATCGGCACGCCCGTGGCCAGCTGCACCGTCATGATGCCGCGAGCGCATTCGCCGGCGACATAATCGAAGTGCGGCGTCTCACCCCGTACGACGACGCCCAGTGCGACCACCGCGTCGAGCTTCTCGTCGGCTTCAATGAGGCGTTTTGCCGCCAACGGCAATTCAAAGCATCCGGGAACGCGAAAGATCGTGACGTCTTCTTCGCGCACGTTGCAGTCGGCCAGCGCCCGGCGCGCGCCGTCTTCCAGCCAGGCTGCGAGCTTGTCGTAAAATTCCGCGACGACGATCGCAAACCGTTTACCGCGGCAGTCCGGCACAGGCAGCGCTTTTGCGCCGTTCTCTCGCTTTGCCATTACGCGTGATCGCCGTGTGGTAACGCACCCTCGGACGGCAAGCCGTCATCGAACATATGCCCCAGCTTACTGCGCTTAGTGGCGATATAGTGCTTGTTGAATGGCGTGGGCTCCGTTTGCATCGGAACGCGTCCGACGATTTTCATGCCGTAGCCCTCAAGGCCGAAGATTTTGCGCGGATTGTTCGTGATGATGCGCATTTCTTTTACGCCCAAGTCCGCAAGAATCTGCGAGCCGATGCCGTAGTCGCGTTTGTCGACGGGCAAGCCGAGCGCCAAATTTGCCTCGACGGTATCCGCGCCCTGATCTTGCAATTGGTACGCGCGCAATTTGTTGGCAAGACCGATACCGCGCCCTTCCTGCCGCAGATACAGAAATATGCCGCGGCCGGCGCGCGCAATAATCCGCATCGCGCCGTCCCGCTGGGCGGCACAATCGCACCGGATGGAATGCAGCGCATCGCCGGTCAAACACTCGGAGTGCACGCGCACCACCAAATCCTTGCCGTCGCCGATATCGCCCATGACGAGCGCGACGTGCGTATTGTTGTCGATCGTATTTTCAAACGCGTAACCGGACCAGGTGCCGATCTCGGTCGGAAGTTTGAATTCCGCGATGCGTTTGAGCAGTTTTTCCGTACGCCAGCGATGTGCGATGAGATCTTTGACGGTAATGAGTTTCAGTTGATGGCGTTTCGCGAATTCGACCAAACCATCGAGCCGCTCCATCGTCCCGTCTTCCGCCATGATCTCGCAGATCACGCCCGCCGGGTACAGCCCGGCAAGCCGTGCGAGATCGACCGAAGCTTCGGTTTGTCCGGCACGAACCAGCACGCCGCCCTCGCGTGCGCGCAGCGGAAACGTATGGCCGGGCCGCAATAAGTCGGATGGTTTGGTCGCCGGGTCCAGCAGCGTTTGTATCGTTGCGGCGCGATCGTGCGCGGAAATGCCGGTCGTCGTGCGCCCTCGCGCTTCCACCGATACGGTAAACGCCGTTTCGTGCACTGCGCTATTTTCCGAAACCATCTGCGGCAGATGCAGTTCGTCCAGGCGCTTTCCAATCATCGGAACGCAGATGAGGCCGCCCGCGTGCTTACGCATGAAGTTGATCGCCTCGGGCGTGACCATCTGAGCGGCCATAACGAGGTCGCCCTCGTTCTCGCGATCCTCATCGTCGAGAACGATAACCATCTTGCCGGCGCGGATGTCTTTGACCGCATCCTCGATCGAATCGAAGGGCGAAGCTTTCTCGAGCGTCCCCGCCAGTTCGGGCAAGACTTGGGTAAGCCGCTGCAGCGAACGGTACGACGGCTCGCGCTGGCCGGAACGCAGATATGAAATTGCGGCCTCGGTTAAACCGCTGCGCTCGGCCAGTTCCGCCGCGTTCAGTCCCGCGGCTTCCATGGCTGACTTTAGTTCTTCGGCAAAGGGACTCACCTCGTGAGCCTACGCCCACGACTTAACAGATGTCAAGGACGATGCGCGAGATGCGAGATGTGCGGATTTTCGCCTAACCCGAGAAAACTGTCGGAGACGTCGCCTCTTCGAGCGTCTGGAATAGCGGAAAAACGTGGTCGAATCCCACGATCTGGAAGATTTTGCGCATGTTCTTGTGGGGAACCACGAGCCGGCACGGCGACAGCCCCCGGTCCACCCGGAGCCGGCGAATCGTCGCAAGCTCGGTCAGGCAGCTGGAGTCCACGTAGCGCGTTCCGGTGAAGTCGATGACGACATCCGCGCCGTCTTGCGCAGGTTCCAGTAGTCGGCGAAGCTCGTCGGCGTTGTACGCGTCAAAGTCGCCCACCAGTTTAATGACGACCGACTGAGTATCCATGCTTCTCGACCCTTGCCCGGCACTGTGCGTCGAAGAGCCGCCGCTCCATGCGCCGGGGCGCCTAATAATAATAGCGCCTGTCCGACGCGGTGTCAGCTAGTCGAATGACCTAGGTCGCTTCCATCTGGGTAACAGCTTCGCGCTATGGCAGACACCGAACACACATTGGCGACGTACGTCAGCGATATGCTCGCACTCGAGCAGCACGTCCGGGTGCCGTTCGAGACCCAAATGCGCGACGCCGACATGCAGAATTATCCGAACGCGGATGCGCTCGTGCGGCGGCTGAACGACCTGAGCAACACGCACATTCAGTCGCTGGAGGCCGCGCTCCACGCCTTCGGCGGACACGAACTTCACGCGGCGAAAAGTACCGTCGCGAATATTGAGGGGTGGTTTGCAAGCGCGATCGATAAGATTCGCAAGACGAAGATCGCAAAAGCACTTCGCGATGATTACACGGCGCTCTCGCTGTGCTGCGTTGCGTACAGCATGCTTCTCGCAACCGCGAACGGCCTCGCCGCGCCGGACGTCGCGCAGCTCGCACAGCGTCATCTTCGCGATTACGCGCAGATTCTGATGGAACTGGGCCTTGCGATACCGGACGTCGTGGCGCAAGACTTGCGCGAGAGCGGCGTCATCGCCGCTCCGAATACTGTAGAGCAGACGCGCATGCAAATCGAATCGACGTGGCGGGTCGGCGCCGCGGCAGCGCACGGGCACACGGAAACCGGGACGATCGAAAGCGAAGCGGCGATCAATCGCAAGACGTCGCCGACGTATCCGACGATCTAACTTTACGCGAAAAGCGATGGATCGAAGGTTACGATCGGTTTGAGAATTCGTGAAGCGCGCAGCGCTGCGTAGGCTTGCGCCGCTTCATGCAGCGGATAAAAGACGGCGCCGAGTCGTTGCGCCGTTACAACTTTTCGCGCAATAAAGTCCAAGGCTTCGCGTGTGTCGTTGGGACCGCACGAATAGGTGGTGACCAATTTTACGTCCCGGAAATACAGGTCGTTCGGATCGAGCGTGAGCGGAACACCTGGTTCGAGAGGCGTGAACATGACGACGGTGCCGCCGGGTGCCACGGCTGCAAACGCATCGCGCAGGGCTTCCGGCGAACCGGGCCCGCAGATGACAACGTCCGCACCGCCGAAGCCGCGCGCCGGCTCGATCGCTTCGACGCCGAGCGACTGCGCGAACGAGCGCCGCTCTTCGAGAAAGTCGGTGCCTGCCACATGCGCTCCGATGGATTGCGCGATCAGCGCGTGCATGAGCCCCATTACGCCGAGGCCGATGACGTACAACGTTTCGCCTTTGCGAATGCCGCTGCGCCGAATCGATTTCATCACGCACGCAAGCGGTTCAACGAGCGAGCCGTCAACGAATGGTACGTCCTGCGGCAAATGCAGCGTGTCCGCAACGTTTTCCGCGGGAACGCGAAAGAATTCGGCCAGACCGCCGGGATCGATTGCGGTTTTGCGCCACGTCGCGCACTGGACGTAGTCGCCTCGCGCGCATGCGCGGCAGTGAAAACATGGCGCGTGATGATGCACGAACACCCGATCGCCAACGTTAAAATCGTGTCGCGGTGAACGCGCCGAAGCGCCGACTTGCGCGACAACTCCGGCCGGCTCGTGCCCGAGCACGAGCGGCGCTTTGCGTTTCACATACCATCCCATCACGTCACCGGTGCAAATGCCGCTCGCGCGCGTTTGGATCAGCAGTTCTCCCGGGCCGATTTTGGGAATGTCACGCTGCTCGATGCGAATGTCGTCGACATCGTAGAGCACCGCCGCACGCATTTTTCCGTTGGTCATGGCTCGATTGCGAACTTGATGCCGTCGCCTGCATCGAGACGCTCGAAGACGCGTTCGATGTCGCTGAGCGGCACGGTGGCGGTGACGAGCGGACTCGGATCGAGCGAACCGCTTGCGAGCAGCGTATAGGCTTTCTTCACCGAGTCCGGTCGAAAGTGGAACGGACTAATGAGACGGACCTCGTCGTAATGCATGCGCGCGGCCAAAAATGAAACGCGCGTGCCGCCCGGCAAACCGCCGAAAAACGACACGGTTCCACCGCGCCGCACGTACGACGGCACGCTCTCCCACACGTCTTGCACGCCGGTACATTCGATGAGCGCATCGGCACCGCGCTGCTCCGTAAGACCGCGGATTGCCGCGAGGACGTCGGCAGTACGTGCATTGAGCAGGTGTTGCACGCCGTAGCGGCGTGCGATCTCGAGCCGTTCCTCATGCCGCCCCACCAGTATGACGCGGCATCCACGCAGATGCAGAATCATCGCATGCAACAGGCCAAAACCGCCATCGCCCATGACGGCTACGGTTTGGTCCTCGGACGGATCCATAAAATCCACCGAGTGCACCACGCAAGAAAGCGGTTCGAGAAACGCCGCGGTTGCATACGATAGGTCTGCGGGCTTCGGAAAACAGTTGCGCTCGACGATGTGCGAGGGCACGTCGATATACTCGGCGTACGCGCCGAGAATCTTCGTCGTCATCACGGACTCGCAAAGTTCTTCCTCACCGCGCCTGCACCAAAAGCACGTGCCGTCCGGCGCAGAGTGTACGCACATAACCGCATGGCCGGCTTTGAACCTGGTAACATCGGGAGCGACCGCTGCAACGTCGCCCGAAAACTCATGGCCGAACGGCGTGGGCATCGGCATCTGCGGATGCCCGCGGCGATACGCTTTCAAATCCGTCCCGTCCGTGAGTGCGGCGCGCACGCGCACGACGATGCCGCCGGGCGAAGGGCGAGGGACCGCAACGTCGCGCAATTCGATATTCTTCGGTTCGACCAAGATTGCGGAACGCATCACGCCAGACACTCCATAAGCGCGGTGCGCATCTGTGGCGGAAGCGGGCGGCTCTTGTATGTGCGCCGGTCCATGCAGGCGACGACAAGATTAAAGACGGCTCCGGCGTCGCCCGTACGGTCGTTGTGCACGATCGTTTGCCACTTCACCGATGAGGCGCCGACGTGGCGTAGATGCGTGCAAAGCGTCAGCCAGTCGCCCATGAGCGCAGGTTTGTGATACTCCGCTTCGACGTGCACGCGAGGCAGCCAAATATCGTATTCTTCAAACACGGTATTATATGGAAAGCCCAGTTCGCCGAAGAAATCCATCTCGGCCCGTTCCACGGCGCGCTGATACGCCGCAAAGTACATGATGCCGGCAATGTCTACGTCGGCCCACTGCACCATCACTTGCGTTTTAAAGATGCGGGCACCCGCCGGCGTAGTATCTTTAAACTGCGGCATGCACCGCATACCGCGCAAGCGGATCGACTTCCAGATTTACACCGTCGCCGGGCTCGCGGCGGCCCAGCGTCGTTCGCTGCAGCGTTTCGGGAATGAGCGCGACCTCGAACCACCCCGAACCAACACCGGCAACCGTTACGCTGACGCCGTCAACGCTGATGAACGCTTTATCGCAGACGTAACGCGCGAGCTTCGGCGCGAGCGCAATGCGCATGCGTTCGCCTTGTCCTTCCGGCGTACGCGAGATCACTTCGCCGGTCGCATCGATGTGGCCGTACACGAAGTGGCCGCCGATTCGATCGCCCAGACGCAACGAATATTCGACGTTGACTACATCGCCCTCGTGCAGGGAACCCAGATTCGAACGATCGAGCGTTTCGGGAATGACGTCGAAATCGATGACGTTGTGATCGATATCGGTCGCCGTCAAACACACGCCGTTGATCGCGATTGAATCTTTGACGTCGACTTCTTCCTCTGAAGCGCCTTCGCACCGAATCCGCAACCGCATGCCTCCGCCTTCGAGCGGCGTAATGCGCTGCACGGTGCCGTGATATCCGATCAGTCCGCTAAACATTGTGGTCCACTATTCCCGATACGAGCACGTCCCGACCGAGCGGTTCGACGCGGTCGAATCGAAGGCCCCGCACGCCCCCGAGCGCACCTGCGGTGAGTACCGGGACCGCGTTTTCCGAGCGGAGCAGCCGCGGCGCGATCAGCCAGTGAAACCGGTCTACGAGTCCGCCCGCAACCAAATGGCCGGCCATGGTCGGGCCGCCTTCGCACAGGACGCTTGTAATGCCGCGTTCGCGCAGCGCGCAAAACGCGGCTTGCATGTCCAAATCGAGTTCGTTGCTCGCGCCGACGAATAGCACGTCTGCAACGCCGTGCAGATCTGCGAAGCGCGGCGCGGCGCCCGCCGGTGCGAGCACGATCGTCTTTGCGTAACCTTCCTCACGCGTAAACACTGCGCTTTGCGGATCGACGGTATCGGTTTCACAAACGACGACTCGCACGTAGTCGCGCAAGCGGTGGTGTGCGGGACGAACCGTGAGCTGCGGATTGTCGACGCGAACCGTTCCGGCGCCGACTGCGACCGCGTCGTGCGCGATGCGCAGTTCGCGAACGAACTCGCGCGCCGGTTCGCCGGTAAGCCACTCTTGGCGGCCTTGCTGAGACGCGATGTAGCCGTCCAGCGACATCGCCATTTTGAGTGAAACGTACGGACGCGACGCGCGGATGGCATACGCGAATGGTTCGACGATCTCCAGGGCGCTTGTATCGTTTGCGAGATCGACCGCGATGCCGCGGCCGCGCAGAAACTGTATACCGCCGCCGTTTGTTTTAGGATTCGGATCAGGCGCTCCGATGACCACGCGCGTAACGCCCGCATCGGCAACGGCCTGGGAACAGGGCGGCGTGCGCCCGTGATGGTTGCACGGTTCCAGAGACACATACAACGTGGCACCGCGCGCGCGTTCGCCTGCGGCTTGCAGCGCATGCACTTCGGCGTGCGGCTCGCCGGCACGATGATGATACCCTTCGCCGACGATAGCACCGTCGCACACCACGACCGCACCCACCGCGGGATTCGGCGAGGTGTTGCCGATGCCGCGTTTGGCTAATTCGCAGGCGCGCTGAAGATAGAGGCGATCGAGCGGATCCACACTGCGGTATTAGGCTCTCGCAATTACGATCGCCTGTTCGACCTTCGCTCCGCAAGCGCGCAAGCTGTCCGCGCAGTCCTCGAGCGTTGCGCCGGTCGTAACCACATCGTCGAGCAGCGTCAGCTGCATTCCACGGACATCGGGTCCGCGCCACGAAAAACGGCCTTGCGCGGAGAGCCTAGCACGCCGGTCGCGCCCGCGCTGACGATCGCCGCGTGTTTGCGCCAAGCCGGCAAGAGCCGTTACGTCGCCGATTTCCGCGATGATGTCGCTTATTAGCACGCAGCCGTCGAAGCCGCGTTCGCGGCGGCGGGCCGAGGTTGTCGGAACCGGCACCAGGACGGAATGAACCGGAACGATCTCGGCAAGGCGTTCGGCGAACGCGCGCGCCACGTCACGCCTGCCGCTTTTCAGCGCGACGATTGCGCGGCGCACATTGCCTTCGTACGGCGCAAGCGCGGTAACGTCGAGCGTTCGCAACCGCGTCTGCACGAGGGCGTTGCGCGGCACGCATGCTTCGCACGCCCCCGTGCCGGGCTCCTCGCAGCCGCCGCACTGCGGCGGAAAGAGAAAATCGATAAGATGCTGCAGCGCCATGCGCTGCAATCATTCACGACGATCGCCTACGACGACAACGCCGGTTCGTTGGCGACGATTGCGCCGTCGAGAATCGCGCCGGGTTCAACGACGTAATCCATGCCGACGATCGCATCGCGCAGCACGGCGTTTGCGCCGACGCGCGCGCCTTGCCAGATGATGGAGCGCTCGATGCGCGCGCCGCTCGCGATTTCAACGCCTTCGCCGATGACCGATGGTCCTGCGATCTTCGCGGCCGGTGAGATTTTTGCGGTTGAACTGACCCACGTTTGTCCGTCGATCGACGCCTCACCCGGAATGTGGAATTTACCGGTGAGAACGTCGTTCGTCGCCCGGCGGTATTCGGCCGGCGTCCCGATGTCGACCCAGTAAGCGCTGCGCGCATCGTACCCGTAGAACGCCTCGTCCGCTTGTTGCAAAGACGGAAACACGTCTTTGCCGAAATCGTAAAAGGCGCCCGCGGGAATATGGTTGAAAATTTCCGGCGTAAACGCGTAGATTCCGGTGTTGACGAGTTTGCTTTTCTCGGTGCCTTTCGGCGGTTTTTCCTGAAACCCGACGATCTTTCCATCGGCGTCCGTCACCACAACGCCGTACTGGTCGACCTGCTGGCGTTCGACTAAACCGATCGTTGCAATCGCTTTTTTACGCGCGTGAAATTCGAGCAGTTTGTCGAGCGGCAAATCGGTCAGGTCGTCGCAGCCGACTACGACGAACGGCGCGCGGGAGAGAAACCCCTTCATCTGCTCGACCGCGCCGGCACTGCCCAGCAATTCGTTCTCGTGCAGATACTCCAGATGCACGCCGAACTTCGATCCGTCGCCCAGCGTCTGCACGATCATGTCGGACAAATAGTGCACGTTGATCGCGATCTCGTCAAAACCGTACGATTTCAAATAACGAATGACGTGCACGGCATTGGGCTCGCCAACGACCGGAACGAGCGGTTTGGGCACTTGTTTGGTCAGCGGATAAAGCCGCGTGCTTAAACCGCCGGCAAGGATCATGGCCTTCATCGCGTTAGGTTCTTCCCTTTAAGAGCCGCGATCGCACGCTCTCGCCGGCGATCAATAACACGAAATGCGGCAGCGCAAGTTGACGGCGCCAGCGGTGCGGTTCCTTGAGCAAGCGATACAGCCACTCGAGTCCGAAGCGCCGCCACGCCGCCGGCGCGCGTTCCACCTTGCCGCTGATAACGTCGAACGAGCCGCCGACCCCAATGCCGGCGCCGCAGCCGGTCTCGCGCATATAGTCGGCCAGCCAGAACTCTTGTTTGGGAAATCCCATCCCGGCGAACAGAAGCTGCGCGCCGCTGTCACGGATCTGCTGCGCGATAGCTGCGGATTCTTCCGCTGCAAAGAATCCGTCGCGCGTCCCGGCGATGCGAAGCGCGGGATAGCGCTGCTGCAGTACGCGCGCAGCTTGTTCCGCTATGCCCGGCGCACCGCCGAACAAGAACACGCTAACGCCGTCGCGCGCCGCTCGATCGCACAAGTGCTCGATGAGTTCGACGCCGGTTACGCGGTGTTGCAACTGCGATCCGCGCGCACGGACGACTGCAAGCAATCCGACGGTGTCGCACAACGACAGCGCGCACGCATTCACCACGGCGCGGTAGCGCGGATCTCGCTGCGCGTACACGACCATTTCCGTACCCAGCGTCACGATTTGCGCGCCGCGTCCTTCACGCGCGAACTCGATGATGCGATCGGTTGCCTCGTCCGCATCGATGGCGTCGAGACGACACCCCAATATCTCCACTATGACAGCGCTTTTTCTCGGAACGGTTCGAGAAGCGGTAACAATCGCTGTGCGAGCATATCGGGCATCGCATCGAGAGGTAAGCGGCATTCGCCGGCTTTGAAGCCGAACTGACGCATCGCCCACTTTACGGGAATCGGGTTCGTCGTTGCAAAGAGCGCGCGGATAAGCGGCAGCAGCGAGAGGTGAATGCGCGCGGCTTCCGCTGCATCGCCGCGGCGATGCGCATCGAGTATCGCTGCATATTGCGGCGAGCACAAATGCGATGCGACGCCTACCACACCGTCGGCGCCCATCGCCAGACAGGGCAAGAATAAGTGATCGTCGCCGGCGTACACCATGAAACCGGGCGAACGGTCTGCCAGAATCGTGCCGATTTGCATCAGATCGCCGCTCGATTCTTTGACGCCGGCGATATTTGCGTGGCGGCGCGCGAGTTCGAGCAGCGTTTCCGGCAGCATATTGGCGCCCGTGCGGCCGGGAATATTGTACACGATGACCGGCAAGCGCGTGGCGCCGGCAATTTGGCCGAAATGCGCGAGCATGCCGCTTTGCGTCGGTTTGTTGTAGTAGGGGACGACGGCCAAAATTGCATCGGCGCCGGCCTTTTCCGCATCCCGTACGGATGCAACGGATTCGCGCGTATCGTTGCTTCCGGCATTTGCTATAACGGCAGCGCGGCCCGCAAGCGCTTCTTTAACGGCGCTGAAAAGTGCAGCGCGCTCTTCACGCGTGAGCGTTTGTCCCTCGCCGGTCGAACCGGCGATGACCAACGCGTCGTGGTTGCGATCCGCAAGCCAACTCGCGAGGCGTGCGGCTTCGCGAAGATCGACGTCGCCGCGTTCGTCGAAGGGGGTGATCATTGCGGTGACGATCGGGCCCAAATTAACCATTACATCTTCCCTTCGACCGGCTCAGGGTCGTTCGACACCTCACGATGACACGCGTCTTCCAAATGGAATTGATCGTGGACCGCCTGTTCGGCGCGCTGGGCGTCGTCGGACGGTACGAGAATCGAAACGGTAATGTTGCTGTCGGTGCAATGAATGATTTCGACGTTCGCCCGGGAGAGCGCTTGCACGATGCGATGGATGACGCCGGGCGTGTAGCGCATGCCGGCGCCCACGACGGAGAGCTTGGAACACGCTTCGCGGACCCGCACGGCCAGATTGAGATCGCCCAGCAGTTGCCGGATCTCAGCGCCGCGATCGCCTTCGACGACGAACATCACGCCCGCTTGATTGATCGTTACTTGGTCGATCGAAATGCCGGCGTCGCCGATGCGCGCAAACATTTGTAATTCGACCTGCATGCGCCGCTGCTGGTCCTCAATGTCGCCGCGAATAACGCGAATCCAGGTCACGCGGCCCGACGCCGTAACGCCCGTTACCGGCTTTTCGTGTTCGACATAGTCGTCGACAAGCGTTCCCGTTCCCGTGCGTAGACCTTTGATTGCGTACGGCGTATTCGTCCGCTGAGCGAGATCGGCGGCCTTGTGATGCATCACTTTTGCGCCGTGCTGCGCCAGCTCGGTCATCTCTTCCAGACTGGCGCGTTCGATGGTGTGGGCGCCTTGGATGCGCCGCGGATCGCCCGTCATCGCGCCGCTCACGTCGGTGTAAATATCGACGCGTTCGGCGTTCAACGCGTGGCCGAGCGCGATCGCCGTAAGATCGGTCCCGCCGCGCCCGAGCGTCGTGACGTCGCCGTCTTTGGTAGTTCCTTGAAAGCCCGCGACGACCGGAATTGCGCCTGCGTCGATCAGATCTCGAACGCGCGACGGCTCGACGCGGACGATCTTGGCGTCTCCGTGTGCGCCGTTGGTGATGATCCCCGCCTGCGCACCGGTGAGTGGAACGGCTGCGAGACCATTTTCTTCGAGCGCCGCGGCAAAGATGGCGGCAGAAATCGTTTCACCGCAGGAAACCAGCAAATCGGCGGCGCGCGTGCCGGCTCGTCCGCCGATTAGTGAAAGGAGCGTATCGGTCGCGTATGCTTCCGGCGCGCGGCCCATCGCCGAAACGACGGCGACCGGAGCATGCCCGCGTTCTTGCTCTTCGCGTAACCGCGCGACCGCAATCTCGCGCAGCTCGGGCGTTGCGACGGACGTGCCGCCAAACTTCAAGACGACGATATTCATGCGTTGCGCCGCGATATGACAAGCTCGAGAATCTGAACGCCGTTCGTGGCGGCACCCTTGCGTAATTGATCGCCGACGATCCACATCTGAAACTCCGAACCGTCACGATGACACGATCTAAGCCGAGCGACGTGAACCAAATCGGTGCCTTCGACCTCGCGCGGCGTAACGATTCCATCGCGATGAAACACAATGCCCGGCGCGCGATCGAACGCCGCCGCAAGTTCTTCCACCGACGTGCCGCGCTCCGTTTCAAAAAAGACCGCTTCGGAATGCGCCGTTCGCACCGGAACGCGCACCGTCGTTGCGTATACGGGCAGGCCGGGAAGTTCCAGCACCTTTCGGGTCTCTTCCGCGACCTTGCGCTCTTCGCCCGTGTAGCCGTCATCGTCGAACGATCCGATTTGCGGGACCACATTACGCACGACGTTGCCTTCACCGCGATCGAATTCTTCCAGCGCCGCGCGCCCGGCACCGCTAATCGCCTGGTACGTCGCAACGCGCACGGCCCGCAGTCCGGCGACGTCTCGCACCGGCGCAAGCGCAACGCAAAGAATAATCGCCGTGCAATTCCCGACGGGAAATAATCGATCGTCCGCGCGCATCGCGTGCGCGTTGACCTCCGGAACGATGAGCGGTACACCGGGCTTCATGCGAAATGTCGAGCTGTTGTCGATGACGACCGCGCCGCGCTCGAGCAGTTCGGGCGCGTACCGTTCGCTGGCGTCTTCGGAACTGGCAAAGAACACCGCATCGTATTCGCGCAGCGCCTCCGGCGTCGTGGCCTGCACGTTGTCGCGCGTCCGCGATGCGAATAGGCCGACGCGTTCGACGGGCGTACGACGCTCTTGCAGCACGCGGGCGATGGTTTCGCCGACAACGCCGGTTGCTCCAACGATGGCGACTTTCATGGCGCGTCCATATCTAGAACAGCGTCCAAACCAACATGCAAACCCTTCAACTTCTGCACGTTACGAATTGCAAAAAGAATGCCCGCTGCAAACGACTCGCGCGAAAATGAATCGTGCCGGATCGTGAGCAGCTCGCCCGTATTCCCGAGCAGCACTTCTTGGTGCGCGAGCAGTCCGTGCAGGCGCACACTATGAATCGGCACGTCGGCCGGCCCGCCGTTCGCACTGATACGGCGAGCCGTGGCGGCCGCGGTACCGCTCGGCTTGTCGCGCTTTTCCGCTCGATGCATTTCTACGATTTCGACGCTCGGGAAAAATTTCGCCGCTTCCTCCGCGAAGCGCATCATCAGCACCGCTCCGACCGCAAAATTGGGAACCAGCAGAGCGCCGGCGCTGTGGCGTTCGCAAAGCGCAGTGAGCTCGCTGCGCTCCTCATCGTTCCATTCGCTCGAGCCGATGACGGCATGAACGCCCGCCGCGACCGCAGCGCGGGCGACCGTTTGCGTCATCGGGCGGGTCGTGAAGTCCACAACGACATCGGGCCGCCTCTCTAAGAGAAGCCGCCCGAAGTCGTCATCGATGGATTCTTCCGGAGCGCGCCTTCGGGCGAATCCGCCCGCAAACTCGAGATCCGGTGCCGATTTTACCGTCTCGCACGCGAGCCGGCCCATGCGTCCGAGCGCTCCGGAGATCGCTACGCGCAGCGTTAAACTTTTTCCAGCGGAGCGTACTTCAGCATCACCATCTTCTGCCCGACGTTGGGGAAATCGATGGTTACCAGGCCGTCGCCGCCGGCGCCGACGACGTCGCCGATCGTGCCCTCACCCCACTTGGGATGCCGCACGCGGTCGCCTTTCTTCAGATTCATGTTCATGCCCGCGCCGGCAGTTTCATGGATCGAAACTTCCCGCCAACGTCCGCCCGCCGGCCGCGGCAGTACGACGCCGCCCAGCATCTCGACGTCGGGCATCTCTTCCAAGAAACGCGACTTCGGATGCGCGAACGTGTTGCCGAAGAGCGTACGCCGCTCCGCGTAGGACAGGTAGAGACGGTCCATCGCGCGCGTCACGCCGACATACGCAAGGCGCCGCTCTTCTTCGAGCTCCGTCATATCGACGAGCGCGCGCGAATGCGGGAAGACGCCCTCTTCCAGACCGGTGAGGAAGACGTTGGGAAACTCCAGGCCCTTCGCGCCGTGCAGCGTCATCATCGTCACGTACGACGAATCGGCATCGAGCGTGTCGAGATCGCTGATCAGTGCAATGTTCGCAAGGAAGGTTGCCAGCGTGGCATCGGGTTCGTTTTCTTCGTATTCACGGGAGACGCCGACGAGTTCTTGCAGATTCTCCAGACGCGTGCGCGCGTCGGCGGTATCTTCGTTGCGCAGTTCGCGAACGTAGCCCGACTCTTCCATCACCGCGACAAGCAAATCGGCGATAGAATAATCTTTCAACCGGCCGCGCAACGTCTCGATGAGTTCGGCGAAACGCTCGAGTTCTTTGGTTTTCTTCGGAACGGCTTTTTTGAGCAGCTCTTTGTCGAAAACCGCTTGACCAACGGACATGCCGGCTTGATTTGCAGCGCCGACAAGGCTCGCCAGCGTTTGCTGACCGATGCTGCGGCGCGGCACGTTGACGATGCGTTTGAACGCGATCGCGTCGGCCGGATTTTCGATATACCGCAAGTAGGCGATGATGTCTTTGATTTCGGCGCGCGCGTAGAAGCCAACGCCGCCAACGACGCGATACGGAATGCCTTCCGCAATCAGCGCTTCTTCGAAGACGCGCGACTGTGCGTTCGTGCGGTAGAGCACGAGGAAGTCGCGGTACGCCGAGCCTTCACGCACGAGTTCTTTGATTTTTTCGACGACGTAGCGGGCCTCGGAACGCTCGGTATCGGCGCCGAAGGCGGTAATTTTCTCGCCTTCCGAGCGGCGCGTAAAGAGTTTCTTCGGCTGGCGGGTTTTGTTGTTGTGCACCAGCGCGTTCGCAGCGTCCAGAATGGTTTGCGTGCTGCGGTAGTTTTCTTCGAGCGTGAAGACTTTAGCGCCCGGAAAATCATGCTCGAAGCGCAGGATCATGCGATAGTCGCTGCCACGCCACGAATAAATCGATTGATCGTCGTCGCCGACTACGGTGACGTTCTTGTGCTTATCGCCGAGAATTGCGATGAGGCGGTACTGCGCGAAGTTCACGTCCTGGTACTCGTCGACCAGGATGTACTGGAACTTCTTCTGCCATTTGTTACGCGACGTCTCGTCTTTGTCGAGCAGATCGATCGTGCGGACGATCAAATCGTCGAAATCCAAACTGTTCGATTCGGCTAAACGCCGCTGATACTCGGTATAGACGTTCGCATACCGTTCGCCCAAGAACGACGAGTTGCGTTCGTGATACTGCTCGGGCCATACGAGCGCATTCTTTGCTTTGCTGATTTCGCTCAGGCACGCACCGGGCGTAAGTTGCCGTTCGTCGTAATCCAAATCGGCGAGAATATCTTTGACGAGCGAACGCTGATCGGCGTCATCGATGATCGCAAAGTTTGAGGATATCCCGACGCGTCCACCGTCGCGACGCAGCATGCGCACGCACATTGAATGAAACGTGCCGACCCAAAGGTCGCGCGCAACGCTGCCGACCATCCGCTCGAGGCGCGTTTTCATTTCGCCCGCGGCTTTATTGGTGAACGTCACGGCCAAAATGCGATCCGGCGCGACGTCGAGCTCGCTTAGCAAATACGCAATGCGGTGCGTAAGCACGCGCGTTTTTCCACTGCCTGCACCTGCAAATATCAAACAAGGTCCGTTTGCATGGCGGACGGCGGCGGATTGTACGTCGTTAAGGCTTTCGGTCTCCGTGATCATCCCGTAATACTTCGCCACAAGTGGAAACGCGGCCTAGGCGGCCGCGTCTTCTCACAAAAGCGATATTTGTAGCAGCCACGATGGCACTAGCAGCCACGATGGCGCTAGCAGCCAGGTGGCGCTACCGCGCCACGGTAAGTGCCGCCGCGGGGCGCGCCGCGAGCGCGTACGCGCTCGCCAAATACGCAAGCGTCGATTCCGCGCCCATGTTCATGTTTACGGTCGTTTCGTTCAAGCCGTCCAGACAGCCGCCGTTACGTGCCATAACGATGCCGCGGCAATTGCGACCGTAGTACCAATCCAAACCGAGCTGCGCGGTGCTGCGGTACGCCGGATCGCCGGTTGCGTCGTAGGCAACGAGGGCGGCGTCAACCAGTGCGACCGCTTCGAGCGGTTGCTGCGCGTATTTCGGCTTGATGCCGCCACGCCGGTACCAGCCTTCATTGCCCACCGGTACGTAGATGCCGTTCTCGATCGTTGTTCGCTCGTAGAACTCCAAGGTTCTCAGGCCGATCGCAACCAGTTCGTCGTCCGCCAGCGACAGGCCGGCGCGCAGCATCGCTTCCGGGAGACGCGCGTTGTCGTATGTCAATAAATTTTCGTACCATTGCCAGTCGGCATCGCGCACATCGAGATACTTCTGCTTCAGACTCTCCGCGAGTCCGCGCAAGAGCCGGCGATACTCCGGCGCTTCGTCCTGCGCGATTTTGGCTTCGGAGGCGTGAGAGAGGCCGATCATCGCGTACGCTTGTGAGCGCGGGTACGAAAGCCAATCGAGGGAGCGCAGCGCGTTTGCGAAGATCTTCTTCGAGATACGGCGCCACGAACTGCGGGGCGCGTAGCGCATGCCGTAGCCTAGCGACCACATCGCACGTCCAACGGAGTCGTGCGTGCCGACCGCATCCAGCCACGTGCGCTCGTAGCTCATGAAATTATGAAAACGTCCGTCCTCAATCTGCGCATCATGTAAGAATGAAAGGTAGATTGCAGCGAGCCGCTCGGCGACCGCGTCTTGCGGGTCGATCTCCAGCTTCGCCAGCACGACCATGTAGGCGCGCGAGATGTCATCGGTGCAGTATCCGGTCGAGCGGTTCGGCACGTCCTCGACGGCATGCTGAATCACGCCGACGTCGTCGCTCAGCGTAATCAGGTGCTCCAGCGTCGGCAGAGAGCGCCCCTTCGATACCTCGGAATCGATCCTAAGCAGAGTGGATCAGCTCCATTTCTTGCGGCGCAAGTTCGGCGAAGAGTCTTCCATACTCAACGGCGACGTGCGGCCAGGTCATCTGCCGGCCGAAGCGGTACGCCCGCCGTTCGGTGGCGCGGCGTAGCGCCGGATCGTCCAGCAGGCCGTTGACGATCTGCGCGATCGACTTTGCGTCGCGGAAATTGCACAAAAATCCGCGATGGTTTGCGAGCACTTCTTCGGCGTACAGGTACGGCGTCGAGACAATCGCCTTGCCGCAACCGACCGCGTATGCCAGCGTGCCGCTGACGATCTGCGTGGGATTCAGATACGGCGTGAGGTAAATGTCGGTCGCCTGCAAATACGTTACGAGCTCGTCGAAATCGAGATACTTGTCGATCAGATGCACGTTGTTTTGCAGGCCGTAATTGCGAACCAACTGCTGCAGCGACTCGCGGTACGATTCGCCTTCTTGCCGGCGAACGACCGGGTGCGTTTCGCCTAAAATGAGATACAGCGTTTCCGGATGGCGTTTGACCACGTCTCGCATCGCTTCGATCGCGTATTCCAAGCCCTTGCCGCGGTTGATAAGACCGAAGGTTGAGATAACCATACGCTGGCCGACGCCGAACGATGCTTTGAACGGCGCCGTGTCGCGGAATTCAACGTCCGGAACGCCGTGATGAATCACGCGAACGCGGGCCGGATCGATCTGATAGACGCGGTCGAGCAAATCGCGGCCCGTTTGCGAAAGAGCGATCACTTTGTTGGCGTAACGGCAGAGTCCGCGGGTAACGCGCAACATCACTTCGTCCGGTTGAGGCAACACCGTATGCAGGGTCAGCACGACGGGCTTTTCAACGGCCGCCATGAGATCGATGAGCCACTCGCCGCGCTCTCCGCCGAACAAGCCGTACTCGTGCTGAATGTTCAAAACTTCGGCAGGATGCGCGTTGACGATCGCCGCGACGTCGTTATACGACTCGCGCGAATTTTGCTGCAAACGTGCGACGACTTCGGGACCGTATTGGCGGACTTCGCCGCCGGGTTCATCGATGGCGATGATTTCGCTGCTTGTATGGAAGGCGCGGTCGAACGAGTCGACCACGTCCTTTGTGAACGTGGCGATGCCGCACTCCCGAGGCGGGAACGAGCCCATGAACAGCGTGCGCGGAACTGAAGCCACGGCTAGCGCGTCTTGGGGCCTACCTGTCACCAACGATCTCCATAACGCCAGCTGGATGGAAAGTGCAACCTGACAGGAGAGCAAAGCTGGCGGCTACCCCCCTGCAACGGACGAGCGTTTTATACCCGAGGTCGCATAGAGGATAAACCTTTGGTACTAGAAAGGGTTGCGCTCGCTTGGCAAGTCTTTTGCGCGTGTTATCGCGCGCCGATTGGCGCCGTCGCGCCGATGCGCGATCCTTCCGCCGCGACCGTGCGGGGATCGATCGTCACATCGTGTCCGATGACGCTGCCGCGTCCGATGCGCGCGCCCGCGCCGATGCGCGAACCGCTCGCGACGATGCTTTCTTCAATAGTAGCACCGTCTTCGACGATGACGTTGTCCCAGAACACGCTTTCACGCACGATCGCGTTTGCGCCGATACGGCAGCCTGCGCCGAGCACGACATTGGGTCCGACTTTCGCAGTCGGATCGATCTGCACGCCTTCTTCAATATGAACCGGCGCAGTGATGTTTTCGCCGTGCACGCGCGCTGCGCCCGGACCGCTGATGCCTGGTTCTACCTTGAGCGGCATAGCGCCGGATAGAATATCGCGATGCGCGTTCAGATAATGCTCCGGGCGGCCGACGTCGATCCAGTAATCGTTCGTCGTGTACGCGTAAAGCGCGTGGCCTTCGGCCAGCAGCTTTGGAAAGGTTTCACGTTCGATCGAAACATTGCGGCCCGGCGGGATGAGGCTCAGCACGTCGGGTTCGAGCAAATACGTCCCGGCGTTCACTTCATTCGTCGGCTCGGTCCCTTTGGGCGGCTTTTCAACGAACTGCGAGATGCGGCCGGTTTCATCGTGCACCACACAGCCGAACGCCGACGGATCTTCCACTTTAATGAGGTGCAGCGCGCCCAGGCCGCCTTTCTGTTTGTGAAAGTCGATCATTGCTTTCAGATCCAAACTGGTTAGCACGTCGCCGTTCAAGACGAAGAACGGTCCGTTGATGTACTGCTCGACATTCTTGATTGCGCCGGCGGTGCCGAGCGGCTCGTCCTCGATGACGTACGTGACGTTCATGCCGAGGCGCGATCCGTCGCCGAAATACTCGGTAATTGCTTGCGGCATGTAGCCGGCGGGGAGAATGACGTCGCGGATTCCGACGTCGTACAGGCGCTCGAGCGTGCGTGCCAGGAAGGGCACGTTCATGATCGGGACCATCGGTTTGGGCGTCCCGAATGTCAGGGGACGCAGCCGGGTACCCTCGCCGCCGACCAACACGATTGCCTGCACGGAGATCCTCCAAAGAAAGAAAGAAAGCAAGGAGGCACAGAGTTGCGCCTCTCTACGGTGGTATTCCCTGCCACGGTTATTTGCGAAACGCGCTCTCTTGCTAGTTGGCGCCACCTAGACAATCGAACGTTTGTTCGATATAATAAACGGGTGGGTAAGCGGGTGTATGACTGGTCGGCGGTTCAGCGCTATCACGATGAGGGGCATGGCTTCGTGGATTGTCAAAATCGGTTTGGATTCACTCACACCGCTTGGATTAAAGCGATCAAGCGAGGCGATCTCGTGGCTCGTCCTCGACAATGGGCCGAACGGCGACCCAACCACTTCAAAGTCACGGACCGACGTCGAATCTACGATTGGACAGCTGTGCAAGCGTATTACGACGAAGGGCATTCGTATCGCCAATGCCAAGCGAAGTTCGGATTTAGCGCAATGAGTTGGCAAAAGGCACGAGTCCGAGGCGAAATTAAAACACGGCCAGCCGGGATGCCGCTCTCAGAGCTGCTCGCTGCACCGCGCAACCGGCATCACGTAAAAGTGCGCCTGCTCCGTGCCGGTCTATTACAAAACCGCTGTCAAGAATGTGGGCTTGAAGAGTGGCAAGGGAAGCAGCTAAGCATGCATCTCGATCATATCAATGGCATTAAGGGCGACCACCGTTTAGAGAATCTGCGTATGCTATGTCCGAATTGCCACAGCCAGACGCCAACCTATGGCGGAAAGAATGTAAAGCGACGTCGCAGTTTGCAAGAATAGGCCCCGGTCATGTAGTATAGGCCTCGCTGCCATTCCGGGGTAGTTCAGTTGGCAGAACGGCAGACTCTGAATCTGCATGTCGGTGGTTCGATCCCATCCCCCGGAGCCATGGCCCTATCGTCTAGAGGCCTAGGACGCTGCCCTCTCACGGCAGTAACGCGGGTTCGAATCCCGCTGGGGCTACCAAAAAAGCTCTTATTCTATAAGGGTTTTCGGCGCATTTTCGAGTGTGATTTTTCTAAAATGTCACATTCGTGTAACAGAAATCGGCACTGCTATGCCACGACCCGGTCAAACGCCGCCGCCGCTTCCTTGTCCCGATCCATGTAGACATCGAGGTACCGCTCAGCGGTTATCGCGATGTTGCTATGTCCGAGACGTTTGCTCACCACCTCCAGCGGGACGCCGGCCTTGGCCAGCAAGCTCGCATGGGTGTCACGCAAACCGTGCAGCGTGATCGGAGTAATGCCGGCCCGCAGAATCAGATCGCGAACCGCCCTTCCGAAATTCCAGGGCCGCACCGGCGACCCATCGACATCGGCGAAGACGAGGTCTTGGTCCTTGTACGCAGATCCGAGAACGCGACGCTCCTCCTTCTGAACCGCTCGATGCTTTTCGAGAACAGCAATGAGCGAATCGGGCATGGTGAGCACCTTGACCTTGTCGTTCTTCGGATACTTGAACTCCAGTTTTTCAGTCAATGCTCGCCCGATTGTCGCGGTCTTTTCGTCGAAGTCCAAGTCTTGCCAACACACGGCCAGGGTTTCGCCTCGACGAGTCCCCATGTGCGATGAAAAGACCACGGCCGGATAAAACCACGCGTCGGCGCTCAGGTAGCCCCGAAGCTTCGCGCGGCGTGTCGGGTTCTCGGCCTGCGAAAGCAGCTTGTCGAGCTCGTCTTTCTTCAGTGCTTTGGGCTTGGGTTTGATAACTTTTGGCATGTCGTCGGTGCTGACGAGAGTCGCAACGTTGCGAGGAATAATCTCGGTTCGCACTGCCCAGTTCAAAGCGTTGCGTAGCGTCTGATGCGCATGATGGATCGTCCGACCGGAAACTTTCCGTCCGGAGATCCCGTCTTGGAACCACCGCGCGTACTGACTCACCAGATGCCCTTGCTTCAGTTCCTTCGCCTTCATACGACCAAACGCAGGACCCAAATGATTGTCAAAGATCGATTTGTATCGAGTTAGCGTCGTTTGTTCAAGCCGGCCCGACGCCGTCTTGAATTCCATGAACCTCTCGAACAATTCCGAGAGTCTCATGTCGTCGTCCTTGACATATTGGCCGTTGGCGATCGCCGCTTTCCGCGCAGCGAGAGCCGCTTCGGCCTCCTTCTTCGTCAGACCGATAAGGGTTTCGGTTTTCTGCTGACGCGGACGCCCATTCGCGGGCGGAACGTCATACTTAATCCGATACTTCTTGTCGGCCAGACGAAGCACCCCATTCTTGTACTTCATCTTGTCCTCAGAACGGGGTCCCAGCGAGGAGCTCATTCGCTCTAGAGCCCCAGAAACTCCCGCACCGCATCTCGAGGGATGAGGTACTTCTGGCCCTTCCGGACGTTGCGTATTTGACCCACCTGCAACGCAGCGTAGAGCGCGTCCCGGCCCATCGGCACGTAAGCCATCAGCTCCTTGAAGGTCAAGACATCCGGCAATTCCTCGAATCGCGGTCGGCGAGATTGTTCCTGAGGACGTTCCATTTCCATAGCTCCGTTTTGATGGCGTCGCATACGCTAGTCGGCTTCAGCTCTTGCCTCTACCGGTCGCGCCGCGTTCTCGCAAGCCGAGTATCGGCACGCTCATCGTTGTCGCCACCGCCTGATACGAACCAGGCACTTTTTACTGGCGAACTTGCGTCGATCTGGGCTGCGGCCGCTCTACTCACGTAGCGTCCGATACTCGTTGCACAACCACTATAGGAGCTATCGCAAATGGACAACGAGAGAATGCAAAAACTGCTAGAGCAACGTGAGGGGCTCACGGCTCGCATCGAAAAGATGCAGGCATCGGAGCACGCAGCGGAGCGCCGCCGAGATACGAGACGCAAGATTATCGCCGGCGCGATACTCTTGGAGGCCGTACAGCAAGACCTGACGGCCGAGAGCCCCACGGGAATCGCTCGATGGTGGGCCGCTCAGCTCGCAAGGATATCGCGGCCGCAAGATAAGCGCCTTTTCATGGGCAGCAGGGCGGGGCAGGGTCCCGCGGAGCGAAGCGCAGCGGCTAGCCCCACTGGCGATTGAAGTGCGCGCTTATACGTCGCTTCGCGACGTGCGCTTTGAGATGGTAACGGAATAGGCGCTGTGGCGACGTATCGCTTCTCGGCAAAACTGATATCGCGCTCGTCCGGACGTTCGGCAACGGCTGCCGCAGCGTACCGATCCGGCGAGAGAATCATAGACGAACGGACCGGCGAGATATTCAACTATTCTCGCCGGTCCGACGTTTTGGATTGCATAGTTCTCGCGCCGGTCAATGCGCCAGAATGGATTTACAATCGTGCAGCTCTTTGGAACGCAGTTGAACAGAGCGAGAAGCGCAAAGACGCTCAAGTTGCCCGCGAGATTCAGGTCAGCCTTCCACATGAGCTGCCGCTTTCCGCGAACCGCGAGCTATTGTACGCGTTCGTAAACGAACGATTTGTGAGCCGAGGCATGGTCGCCGATGTTGCGATCCATGCCGCTCACGCCGGCGGCGACGAACGCAACGTTCATGCTCACATCCTCCTCACAACACGAGGTATATGTGAGGACGGCTTCGGCCCTAAAGAACGCGAATGGAATGAGCGTTCGTTGATTTCTACATGGCGCCTCAGCTGGGAACAGCATGTTAATGAGGCGCTGCGGCGTGCGCACAGAGAAGCGCGCGTAGACCATCGAAGCTACGCTGATCGCGGAATCGACCTTGAGCCGGAGCCTAAGCAGGGAGCAGTCGCGACGAAAATGGAGCGCATGGGCTTACGATCACACGCCGGTGAAGACCGACGGGCGGCGCGCGATCGAAACACCCAGCGCACCTCCCTACGACAATATCGCAAAATGCTCGACGAAGAGATCGTCGCGAATATGCCAGTGATGGCGCCGAGCGCTGCACTTCGCTGGCGGAAATGGCGTGAGCAAATCTTGTCAGAGCAATATGTCAGTGATATGCGAGGCTCTTCACTTGCAAGGTATTGGCACATCGATCAATCACGAACTGGGATCAGCTTCCGAAATTCTCACGGCCATCTACTGGACACGGGCGGGCGCGTCGTAGCGAGCCGCGGCAATGCCTTCGAGATCGACGGCATGATCGCATTAGCAAAGGCGAAGGGTTGGACCTCCGTCACGTTTAGCGGCGTAGAGTCCTTCCGACGCAATGCCATTGCCGCCGCCGTTCGAAATGGACTTGAGATTGAACCGGAGCAGAGAGACGCACATTATGTCCGCCAATTGCTCGGATCGCGAGAGGCCATGCGCGAAACGCTACCACATGGGATGCGCTCGGGAACCAGGACGCGCGGTCGCCAAATGTGACACTGGCCGCCAAAACATTTGTGCCGATACTCGCACAACGGCGGGCACAAAGCCGCCATCATCGAACACGAGGAGACGATATTGAGAAACGAATTACAGGGCGGCTGCAAGATCCACGGGCCCATTCCTTCAGCGCTGAAAGGTGCCTGTATCGGCTGCAAAAACGAGGAAGCCATCCGAGTAGCGGCCGCGCGAGTCAATTCACTCGATAGGGCCCGCCAAGCAGCCGAAAAGGCTCAACGGGAGCAGCTCGAATGTCAGCGGATCGATCGCGAGTTTCCAACGCGGACGGCCGATGGAAAGGTACTATGCCATCGGCTTTGGGACCCCACAATTCCGACGATCACAGGAAGGCTTCTCGGAGGAGCAATCGTTTACGGGGAGCTATATGCGCGAGTCCAAGGCGGGCTTGGAGTTACATTGTTCCCCTGGGGAGAACTGGCCGAGTCCGCCGTCGGCCAGGAGATTGCGATCAAATTGAGCCGATCGGGTCGAATAGCATTTGAAGTCGCCGTAGGGCCGGATGGAAACACTTTGGGTTGGTGATAACGACTCGCACTGAGAAGAGCTGAGTCCTGTCGACCGCGCCGCCAGGCCACGCACGATCGCTATTTATCTGTTGCTGGTTCTTGTATAGGAACGCCGAACTTCGACAACAGCATCCGTGTTGCAGAGTCTACAGAGTCCACATTTTCGCTCGCGAAAACGACAGAATCAATTTGCGTGCCTGTTAGGCGATCCCGAATGTTTCCGTGTTCTGCCGTAAACGGGTAGTAGATCACGGCGCCAAACTTCGAGTCGGGATAGGTTTCCTTGAACTTGACTGCCTTGTTGGCGATCTCATCGGCGCGCTTGTGAATATCACGGCGCGCCTCAATTCTCTTGACATCTACACCGTAGAGTATTTTGCCTTCGCACTTGTAGGCAGAGTCAAGCTCGAACTCCTGATTGCCGTTTGGGAACTTTACTTTCTTGAACACCAGTCCCGACAGGCGACAGAGCGACTGAGTCACCAGTTTTTCCCATTGCCCCTTGTGCGCCCGAATCTCCTTATCGAAAAAAGCGTTCCGATCGATCTGCGCCAGCGTGGCTATACTCGCGGATGGAGGCAGGAAGGACTTGACGAAGCCCGCGATTTGATTCGCTTGGTCGCGGCTTAGGCGAAGGCCGTAGGTATCGATATTTTTCAAGTCCAGATCCCGCTCAATAGCCCTCCCTGCGATGTTGCATAGGGCCAGAATGCATTTTAGAACAAGCGGGTATTTGAGCAATGCCTCAGCAAGATCATTCGCGGTTTGCGCCTCGAAGTCGATCACATCTACTTCTTCACGCCGAATGAATTTCTCGAAAGCCCTCTTCAGGGCGTCGGTAACCTCCGCTGTGCGTTCATCGGCACGCGGCTGCACGCGAGACACGTATGAAGCATGGGTTCCGTACTCGTGGATCGCCTCGAAGACTTCCTCAACCACCTCATCCGAAGCCGCACTAGCGCCTTCTTCGCCACGAGGGAGGCGCGGCAAGTCACGATCTCCTGGCCCCAAGCCTGACAATCGTTACTCCTTCTTCAAGCGCTCAAATGCTTCGGCCAGTTTTTTCGCCTGCGCTTCACTGCTTGGTGCTTGCCCACGAGATAAGTGATACATTGCGCCACGACTGAACCCGGCTTGACGTGCGAACTCCGACGGCCTTAAGCCAGTTCTCGCGAGCTTCGCCGCAAATTCCGCCGCAAGCTTTTCATCGTACCTGCCGCGCGCCACTTTACGCTCGTTTTTGCCGGCGACGTCGTTCTTCGTTCGCAACAACAGACACCGTCGAACGGGCCGAGTCAAACAGGCTTTGTTGCGCCAAAGCAGTGTCGACTCTTTCACGAGCAAGTTTGAAGTAGTGCGGATCGATCTCATTTCCAAGGCTATTACGGCCCGCTTGGATTGCAGCCAACGTCGTGGAACCGGTTCCAAGGAACGGATCCAGCACGGTATCCTCGACGAAAGAGAACATGCGAATCAATCTGTACGCTACTTCCGTGGGAAAAGGAGCGGGATGCTGTTTCGTAGACGCGCCCGTCACGCCGGTCCAGATCGATCGAAACCAGGAATTGTATTCATCCTTTGTCATCTTCGATTTGCGGCGTTGCTCATCGGTTGGCTTCCGATATCCGCCGTGCTTTCGTAGCATTAGGATGTACTCGGTGTCATTCTTTAGGATCGCGTTCGGTTCGAATGGCTTCCCTAGAAACGACGACCCGTTCTCGACTTCGTAGCTGGCATTCGCAATCTTATGCCAATATATCGGCGTAAGGTAGTCGAAGCCGATTTTGCGGCAACGCACTGAAATATCGGCATGGAGCGGCACAACCATGTGGCGACCCTTGTTTCGGCGGCGCGCGAGGCACACGTCGCCAACCACGCAAACCAGCCGGCCTCCTGGAACAAGGACGCGAAAGCAGTGCCTCCAGACCTTATCGAGCTCGTCCAGAAATACTTCGTATTCGGAAATATCGCCGAGCTGACTCGGATGGTCATTGTATTTCTTGAGAGTCCAATACGGCGGCGAGGTGACAATCAAATGCACCGATTCGTCGGCAACCCAGCTTAAATCACGCGCGTCCCCTTGTCGCAAGAGATGACGCGTTGGCTTGAGCGGCTCTGTATCAGACGCGCGTTCTATGATGGTCCCCTTGCGCTTCGGGCGTCGTTCGATGCTCGTCGCCTGTGAAAGTTCGGTTTGCAATTCCGGCAGACGCTCTGCTATCAACTGGTGCTCCTTCACTTCTCACGGCAGACGACTCGTGCTCTTCCGAGCCCGCCGCTGGACGGCTGGAGGGACATTCTCCGGGACGAACCCCATATCTTGTGGCGAACGAACGTTCGACCCCCCAATACCCGGTCGGCAACAGGCTAAGGACAGGCCCCGTCGTTAGAAGGGAGGGCGGCGCGGAGGAGCGACGCAGAGGCAGGCCACAAGCAGCCCTCTAAAGAGCCGCGTATGGCCGTACCAAAATACGATGCTATTATGTTGCCTTTGCTCGAAGTGGCAGCAGACGGAACGGATCATCGATTGAACGATGTCGTGCCGGTGCTTGCGGACCGCCTCGGACTCTCTGAGAGCGATCGGGCTGAGACCATTCCGTCGGGACAGTCCCGCTTTCGCAACAGGACGTACTGGGCGAAGCTCTACTTGAGCCAAGCCAAAGCTATCGATACCGTAGGCGCAGGCATCTTCCGCATTAACGATCGCGGCCGTGCATTACTCGCGCGAAATCTCCAACACATTACACCTGACACACTCATGGAGTTTCCTGAATTTCGAGCGTTTCTCGCAAAATCCAAGGGCCGCGGATCGCAGCCGGCCGCAGGCACCGAAGGCACTACTGTCGAGTTAAAAACAAGTGAAACGCCGGAAGACGACATGCGTTCCTCGTACGACACCCACAAGGCCGCGCTGGTGAGAGAGATCTTGGACGCGGTGCAGGCTGCGCCCCCAATACTGCTTTCTTCCATCATGGTGAAGCTTCTGATCTCGATGGGATACGGTGATGAAGATTCGGGGATCGTGCTAGATGGGTCAAACGACGGCGGCGTGGATGGCCTAGTAAACAAAGACCGTCTCGGTTTAAGTCGAGTCTACATCCAGGCAAAACGTTACAAGGACGGCAACAACATCGGCGCACCGGCGATTCAACAGTTTGCCGGAAGCATGCAAGAACGGCGCGCCGACGAAGGCGTTTTCGTAACTACGAGCGATTTCACGAAAGCTGCTTTGCAGTCAGCTGAAAAGCTCCACGCAAGAATTGCGCTGATAAACGGGCAACGCCTGGCCGAAATCATGTTTGAACTAGGTGTTGGGGTGACTACAGAAACTGTCTATCCTCTCAAGCGCCTAGATTCGGATTTTTTCGGCCAGGGTTAAATTTTGGAAAAATCACGTTGCACCTAAGTCTGACGGCGCCGCTGCCGCCGCGCGCAACACAGTTCAGGAAGCCCAGGAACACGGCGGTACCGCACTCGCGCGAATACAACCAGACCTTTGAGGATTGTACACTTGTCTAGCGATATAGAAGACGTCGACTTCGATAGCGGAGGTGACGAAGAGCTCGCGGTTGAGCATCCGCTGTCCGTCTTGGAAGAAAAATATGCCCAGCAAATGCGGCAGATCTTCCCGACGAAGATTGAGCTACCCATGCTAACCCTAGCAATACAGATAGAACAGCAGATTGAGTTGCGCCCCGATTTTCAGAGGCGTGACAGGTGGAGCGATGAGAAGCGTTCTCGTTTGGTCGAGTCAATAATCATGAACGTACCAATACCGCCGGTCTTCTTGGGCGAGGAAGAGTACGGGAAATACGTTGTGTTGGACGGTCGTCAGCGCCTGACATCGGCCTACCTCTTCCTTCAGGATCGGCTCGTCTTGCGGGGATTGCATGTATGGACTGAACTTAACGGTCTGACGTTCTCCCAGTTAAAACAGAAGGGCCTTGCGGCAAGCATCGAGAGGCGGTTTCTCCCCGCAATCCTTTTGACACGGGAGTCCTCGCCAGAAGTTAAGTACGAGGTCTTCGATAGACTCAATACAGGCGGTGTTCAGGCAAATCCGATGGAGATAAGGAATGCCATTTATCCCGGCCCGTTCAACGATCAGCTCCATACCCTTTCCGCGCTTCCGACTTTCCGATTTCTTTGGGGCATTCCAGTTTCAAAAGAAGAGGCGAAACTTGAGAGCAATCCTCTATACCGAGACATGAGTGACCTCGAATTAGTCCTTCGCTTTTTCGTGATGCGAAGTGAAACTCTAGAGGGCATGCGCTTTAAAGATCGGCTTAGCGAGTTCATGAAGGAACGCAACGCCGAATATAAGGCAACTCCCGCACTCAAAGATGAGGACGCGCGTGTTTTTGCACGAGCAGTTGAAAATTGCCGAGCGGTCTTCGGCGAGACCGCTTTTCGCCGGCCATCCGAGTCAGGAGAGCTCGGACAACGCTCTGCGCCATACGCAGATGCAATAATGCAGAGCCTGGCTGACATATCCCTCGATGGAGTTGACAAGGCGACGGTCGACGCCATCCGTGACTCGCTCCGTTCCCTACCACTACAAAATCGAGAGTTCAACGAAGCAATTTCGCGAGGCACTAACGGCGCAGCCGCGATCCGCAGACGAATTACGCTAGCAAAAGAAGCTGTTCGTAGCGCCTTGGGCCAGCGTTCATAGCCGTTCCATAAGTTGTTTGGATGCGCTCCGCTCTAAACGATTTCAAAATCTCCTTGCAGGCCGTTACTGCACTGGCCACTCACATATTGAGCGAAACCGGCGCTGCGCTAGCCGACCCGAATGTGCTGCAACGTCATGAAATCCAGCAGTGTGCTTGCCCGGTCTTGCTTACCGGTTATTTTGAGTCATTCCTCAAAGACGTCGTTAAGGCGTTCGTTTCGGCCTTGTCCAATCGGGGTCTCCCGTTTGCATCGCTCCCAGACCGCATAAAGCAGGTGCACTTTGAAGGGGGCGGCCGGGTACTCTTAAGCCTCGCAAAGACGCTTAAACGGAGCGCGAGCGGCTCCACGCTTTTCCCACACACAACGCCGGAGGACGTTGTTTTTAGGCTAGATTCTGCGCGGGCGAATCCTAGCGGCGGCTATGATATCCTATGGGAAGCGTTCGCAAATACAAGTGCCAATCCCGGGCCAGACGTAGTCGCAGGCCTTCTTCGCGACCTGAACGTGCAAGCCCCTTGGCCGACAATTGCAGCTGCTGCGGCTGAAAACGAATCTACCCTGACATCACGCCTCGGAGACCTTATCGTGGTTCGTAATGCGTGTGCGCACACGGGCAAAATGTCTCCCGTGCCGAGCCCTTCAAAGATCATAGACTACTCGGACACACTTTCTAAGATTGCGGAGGGAATCGTCGTCGTTCTGGAGGGCGAGCTCGCTAAGTATTGAGCGCGCGGGAGCCGTACGGTATATGCGTTTGGGTCAAGGTCGCACTTGTCCCCGTATGATGTGTTCGGAAGAAACGGACGTTGATGGCTCCTGGTTACGCGAACGCTTCCCATGTAATTGTGGCCATGGCCAAGCTCGAACAGCCGGGGACGAATCTTACTGAATGACGCTGGCCTATCCGTCAACCCGCTTGCGTTATAATCGTTGGATCGATTGAATGTCGGCCATCGCGCCTCGCGGAGTGAACACAAGTTCAAATCGCAAAGCCTCGCCCATCCGAAAACCTCGCCGTGACAGGCGGGACGTGGGACAAAAAACATCTCCATAGCCCGTGACTGCAATGAAGATGTAGCCCGCATTGACGGATGTTACAGTTCCCTCGAAGGTTATAGGCTGTCGAGGGAAATCACCAAGCTGCGTCGTGGGTCTATAATGAATGGTTCTTTGTTCCTCGATTGAGAGACGCCTACCCAGCTGAAACGTCTTCATCGCGTCATCCTGTCTACGCGCCAAGAACTGCATGCCACCAAGCGTCGCGATGAATCGAGCGTCGGTAGAGGCGAAGGCTCGGACCTGCCGCAATATCGCTACGCCTTCTGCGTAGTTGTTCGTGAGGCCAACCTGAGATATGGCCAGTTCTATCGCGGTTCTGAACGCTGCCGGGTTTTCCAAGAAGACCGGGCGTAATATGAGGATTGCTTCTTCGTATTTTCCACGTTGCCGCAGCTCACGACCATATAGATAACGAGCGTACTCACTTGCCGTGTTTTCCTCAACTGCCTTTTTCAGCTGGGCTAGTTGCTCCGGCTTGCGCCCTAAATCGTCTGCAATCTTAGACGACTCAATATGGAGGAAATGGTGATTTATCGTCCGTCGAAGGCCATTGTATATTGTCTCTTCAGCTCTTCGATAGTATGAAGTAGCTTCGTCGGCATCGGGTACTTTTCCAGCCCACTCGCGATAGAGCTCTGCCAGGGTTTGGTATGCGTAATCGTCAGCCGGATCCGCCGCGATACATTGCGTAAGTTCCTGTTGGGCCAACGCCAAATAACGACGCCCAATCTCGAGCGATTCGGCCGCCGTGGCCATCCTCGCAAGTATCAACCCCTTCGTGTGATGTAGGGAACGCGCATCATCGTCATTCAATGCCTGATCGATTTGGCCAAGAGCTAACGTGTACATTCGTTCCCTGTAAAACATCCTGGCAAAATGCTGTTTCACAAAAGCATTGCGCGGGTCGTTGTAGCTAGCCGACTCGAAGAAGTCAATACGGGCCTCAACAGACGGTATTGAGTCCACGATGGGATCGCTTTGGTATAGGACGTCAAATGCCGCGCGATCGGACTGGTAGGTCAGGTTTAGCGACCGCATCGTATCAAGCAGTAGCTTCTCCCGTTCAGTGCCCTCTGTGCAGACGTTCCAAATTACTTTCGAGATTACTCGATGGCGGCCGCGAAAGGCGAAAATCCCCTCGTTCTGGTCTACGACTTCGTGGAAAATAATGCCCTCTAGCTCTGCGACCGCGGCAAACAGTTCGTCTGTGTTGAGGTTCAAAACGCGCGCTGCGGTCATGTCGCGAAGCATTTGACGTTCCTGGTAAAGTCCGCTAACAAGCGAGTAGAGTTTTCGCGCTCTGTCTGAGCCGAGGCGTCGATACTCGTCCTCGATAATGGAGTCGAACATCCTGCCTTCAGTCACTTCTCGCAGCGTAACCAAGAGATCTTTTTCGTTCCGAATCTTGATCTGCGCAATCTGAGCTTCGCGATCTAGGTCGCGCAGCGCCCCCAGTTCGTTCTGCTGTTCGAGCAGACTGAGAAGCGACTCTATCTCAGGGTCGGAAAGGGGCTCCAGCAGAAATTCTTGAGGCTTTAAGCGCCCCAATGCAGTACGCCATTCGTTCAGACGAGCTCCTAAGACAAAGGCGGATCTCAAGCCTTGCTGTCCAAGAAGGTGTGTACAGCTTCGGATCTTTCGCTTCCAGGTAGTTGCATTGTCGACTATAAAGACGGGACGCAACGGTAGTTCGCTGGCCGCGAAAAGGACATCCCCTTCCAGAAGTACAGCACCAGGCTTTAACCGCAGAACCGTCGCGGCGCCGTCCTTAACCATCAAGTGAGCTAATTGCATCAACAACGTAGAGACGCCGTAGCCAGCGGCACCAAGGACTAACAGCACAGGCCGCGTTGGCGTCGGAGAGGTAATATAATCGAGTAGTTTTTCGTAGATGTCGGGTTTAAGGTCGCGTTCGACCGCAAGTTTGCGATCTATGAGCCCCCAATTCGCTTGGTCGCCTTTTAAAAAGAGACTGGTGTTTGATGGTTGTGCGAAATCAGCAGCGTTACATACCTCCCAAGAATTCAGGAACCTGAGCACTGGTCCGGGCTGCGCCTTGTAAATGTCACGGAGCGCGGACGGAATGTCAGCTTCCGCGGGAAGGACCGCGTGACAAGCGTGAATTCCAGCGATCGTAAGCGCCTTCGAAAATTCGGTAAGAGTGCCCTCGAGCGTTTCAATGCCTTTACCGGTTAGTATCTCTCTCTCGATCACATCCGTATCAGGCGAGATGCGAAAAGCCTGTGGAAGCTGAATATTTCCGAACTCCTTGCGTACCTCGGCCTGCACCATACCCCAATTCGGATCGCTATTGCTGTATCCGATGTAGAGAAACGTGCAATCCGCGAAGCGAGTCCGCAACAAATCAAAAAGCATGCGACGCGAATTATAGAACAGCGCATAGTCATCTTCAGTGATTAGGAT
>Ga0209810_1000415_pt1 | contig 95851 bp, 76 predicted proteins | sample Coa_R1_7_FD_187159 | JGI IMG/M metagenome (GOLD analysis project Ga0209810, IMG submission 187159) | Surface soil microbial communities from Centralia Pennsylvania, which are recovering from an underground coalmine fire - Coalmine... | ecosystem: Environmental > Terrestrial > Soil > Unclassified... | reverse complement strand
GAACTTGTGCGCCTTCGGTCAAGTCCTTCCAGTCCACGTGATCGAGCGTGTCGGCCTGCGAGTGGTGCATCTGGTCATAGTGTGCAACCTCCTGCACGCACCAGAAACCCGGCACGCCTTCCTGATCGAAGGGCACGTGATCGCTGCCGCCTTCGCTGCGAAGGGTCGGTTCGTGCAAGGCAACGTCCTTATCGCGCGCGAGAGCGTTGACGACGTGATCCACGGTTTCGCGGGCGTTGTAGTTGCCCATGAGTCCGACGGTCAACACTTTGCCTGTTCCGGTATCGTGAACGAGAACTCCCGAGATTTTGGGAAGCTCATCGTGGTGCGCCTTGACGTAGGCGCGCGAGCCGTTGAGGCCTTGCTCTTCTCCCGTGAAAAGCACGAAGCGGATGGTGCGCTTCGGCTTGACGCCAAGCTTCTGCAGAGAGCGGGCCGCGGCGATCACCGCCATGGAGCCCGTGCCATTGTCGGTCGCGCCTTCGCCCAGATCCCATGAATCGAGATGTCCTCCGATGATGACGATTTCATCGGGCTTTTCGCTGCCGGGAATTTCAGCAACGGTGTTGTAAACCTCGATGGGCTTGCCACTGAAGGAGCTTTGGATGTTGACGTCCGCTTCCACTGGGCCTGCATCGAGCAAGCGCCAGATCATCGTGTAGTTTTCACGGGTCATATAGGCGGTGGGAATTCTTCCCTGCTCGTATTGGCGCCCGGAAGCGCTCATGGTGAGTTCGCCGAACCACTTTTCTGAGGCGTTGAGCACGGCCGCGACCTTTTCGTCCGCAAAGAACTGCGTTTGGGCGCGGCGCAATTTCATCAATTCCTCGAAATTAACAGGCTGATCGTTTTTGGCGTGGGCCAGGGGAAGCGATCCCTCGCCCCAGGGTGTCAGCAGGGGATTGAGCGGCGGAACTTCCTCAGCCGACGGGCCGGTGACGACAATCGCGCCTTGCAGCTTGCCCTTGTACTTCTGGAGGTCCTCGACGGACTTTGCGGTGATGCCAATGATGGGTCCATGGACGGTGCCGTTGGTTGGAGCGGACCAGCCCGCGGTTTCCAAAGTCAGCCGGTGGACGGCAGGCGAGGTGATTTGGCCGCTTGCGGGACCGCGAGTCCAACTGTTGGCGATGGTCCAGGGTTCGAGGTGGGGATTCGCGAGGCCGGCCTGTTTGAACTGCTCCATAGTCCAGTGGCTGGCTTCGTCCAATTGCTTCGAGCCGGTGAGGCGAGGGCCAATTCTGTCCGCCAGATAGGTGAGATTTGCTTTGAGCTCGCCCTCGTCCGCCTTCACCTGAGCGATGATTTTCGCGTCCATTTCGGCGATAGGATCGGGCTTCGGGGCGGGCGCATTGGCGGCTTCGCCCTTGGCCGGCTGGGCGGGGCGCGGCGGAAGCGGCCGGCGGGGCATCATCGCGGGGAGCTGGGCGGTGTTGTAAGCCCAGGCGGCCAGGACCTGCGCTCCCTGATTCAGATCGTCTTTCCAGACTTTGTCAAACGTGTCGGACTGGCTGTGATGAGTCTTGTTGTACTCGGCGAGCGCTTGAATGCAATAGAAGCCGGGCACACCAGCCTCATCGAAGGAGGCGTGATCGGTACCGAACGAGCGGCTCATGCTCGGTTCGAGTAAATCCAGTTCCTTCAGAGGCGCGATGACTTCGTCCACGATCTGCCGCGATTCGTAGTTATCGTGGAGGCCGAGCGTGAGGACGCGGCCGGTGCCGGTGTCATGCACGAGGACGGCGGAGATTTTGTCGAGCTCTGCTTTGTGAGCTTCGACGTACTTTTGCGAGCCAACCAAACCTTCTTCTTCACCGCTGAACAAAACAAAGCGAATAGTGCGCTTGGGCTTGAGATTCAGCTTAGCGAGAGCGCGCGCGGCCTCGAGCACGGCGATGGAGCCGGTGCCGTTATCGGTAGTGCCGGTGCCGAGATCCCAGGAGTCCAGGTGTCCGCCAAGGATCACGACTTCATCGGGCTTCTCGCTTCCGCGGAGCTCTGCCACGGTGTTATAGACCTCGACCGGCTTGCTGCTGAAGGCATTCTTCATTTCGATTTCCACTTGCACGGGCCCGTGTTTCTGCATGCGATAGAGCATGCGGTAGCCTTCGCCGGTGACGAAGGCGGTGGGAATAAGGCCCTCGGCGAAAGGCTCGGGGCTGATGTCGGTCATGTTCAGCAGGCCGTGGGGTTTATTGGAATCGCGGAGGACGGCGGCAACGCCCTCGGATTCGAAGAACTGATTGCGGAGTCGGGCCAGTTCCTCGAACTGAACGAAAGGCGAAGGCGGGGCCGGTTCGCCCTTGAGGGGCGGCGGAGTCTGCATGGGACGCAAGATAGCGCCGTCCTGGACATCGGGACGCGGCGGCGAAAGACTCGCTGGCTCGCCCATGATGACGATGGCGCCCTTGAGCTTGCCGCGGTACTGCTCGAGGTCTTCTTTTTTGCGGATCTCGACGAGCACGACCGGGCCGCGAACCTTGCCCTTGGTGCCCGGAGACCAAGCCGCCGAAGCGATCGTCAAAGGATGCTCAGTTGGGGAAATGATGCTGGCCGAAGCGGTGCCGCGCGTCCAGGCATGCGAAATGGTCCATGGTTCGAGGTGGACGTTGGTGAGACCGTACTTGCGGAACATCTCGGCGGTCCAGTCGTTTGCTTGCTTGAGCCGATCGGAGCCGGTGAGGCGCGGACCGATGTTGTCCGAGAGATATTCGAGATTCTGCATGGCTTCGCTGTGATCGCGAATCTCGCTCAGGATCTGCGCATCGACAGCAGCAAAGCCCCTTGCATCGTCCGCCGCGCGCGCGTGCCCGAGCCAGACGCCTCCGAGCAACAGCAGCGACGCACACACGAAAAGAGCCACTCGACGTGAATTCATTCCGTCTCCTTGTTTGCCGCGGAAGTGACACAGGCGTGCCTAGCCTCCGCGGCATGAGTACAACCCCACAGGCAAGAATGCCTGTGCCGATGTTCCGGGAAGGTTTCCGCGCCGCACGGGGTCCACCGACTGCCGCCATTCCCGTCCGGCCACCGGACAGACGATTCTATAGACGCGCCGCGCCCCCTTTTGCGTTTCGGCCGGCGCTGAGTCGGCGGCTCTCGGCCCAGTTCGGCGGCAACCTGCGAACTCTCTTGGGCAAGGGGAGCGCCCGCGCGCCGCGCGGAGCCGGCTGGCAGCAGGGGCAAAAATAGCTGCTTCGGCCCGCGACGATAGCGCGGCGAATCAGCGCACCGCAGCGATGACACTTCTTCCCTTCGCGGCCATAGGCGCGGTGGTGCAATTGGTAGTTTCCGGGCTCGCCTTCGGCGTCCAGAAAATCGGAAATCGAGGAGCCGCGGAGATGTATGGCTTTGCGCAGGATCTCCTGCAAGGCACGGCGCAACGCGGCTGCTTGCCTGGCGTTGAGGCTCGAGCCGAGCCGCGCGGGATGAATTTTGGCGCACCAGAGGCTTTCGTCCGCGTAGATATTGCCGACACCGCGCAAGACGCTTTGATCGAGCAGCAACGACTTGATGCGCGCGCGGCGGCCGCGGATGCGGCGGGCAAATTCGGCGTCGTCGATATCGAGCGGCTCGGCGCCGAAGCGCTGCAATTCATCGCGGAGTTCTTTGCCAGCCAGATAGGCCATGCGGCCAAAGCGGCGCGCATCGGTGTAACGAAGTTCCCTGCCGTCATCGAGTGCGAACCAGACGTGCGTGTGCTTTTCGCTGGGTGCGGCGGCGGGTTTCGGCACGAGATGGCCGGTCATGCCAAGATGAACGAGCAGCGAAGCACCCGAGTCGTTATCCGAGGACGAGGAGAGCCGCAGCAGCATGAATTTTCCGTAGCGCTCGACGGCTTCAATGCGGCGGCCCGGGACGTTGCGTTCGATGGCCGCGGGATCGTCGATGAAATCGGTCTTATTCAGCCGTACGGAAAGGATCCGGCGGCCGAGAATGGTTTCGCGCAGGCCGCGGGCGACGGTTTCGACTTCGGGAAGCTCGGGCATGGAAGAGCATTCAAGTTAGCACAGGCGGACCGGGGGCAACACGTCCCTGGAAGAAAGAAGGAGAGGGACACACTGGCGCGTCCCTCTCGATGCTCAGTTTGATGACAAGCTATTTCTTGTGATAGTTCGGGAACGGAGGATGATCCGGGATGGTGACCGGATTCTTCTTTAGCGCTTCGAGCGTGATCTGGACGGCGCGCTCGAGCTGCGGGTCGTGACCCGCGGCGACGGAGGCCGGATCGTTTTCGACTTCGATATCCGGCGCTATACCGTGGTTTTCCACCTCCCATTGGCCGTGCAGGCCGTAGATGCCGACACGTGGCGCTGTGACGCTGCCGCCATCCATCAGCACAGGATAGTTGTAGATGCCGACAAGGCCGCCCCATGTGCGGGTGCCAACGAGGGGGCCGACGGCGTCTTGCTTGAACATCCAAGGCAAGGCGTCGCCGCCCGATCCGGACATTTCGTTGATGACCATGGTTTTCGGACCGTAGATCTGCCCGAGCGGCGAGCAGAATTTTTCGCCCTCGCGCGAAATGGCGCAATTGCGCAGCGGCCGTTTGAGGAGGTCGATGATGTAGTCGGCGATCTCGCCGCCATGGTTGTAGCGCTCGTCAATGATGGCGCCCTGCTTGCCAACCTGAGCAAAATAGTAGCGATTGAAATTGGTCCAGCCGCCCACGGCGGTATCTGGAACGTGGACATAGGCGAGCTTGCCGCCGCTGAGTTCATCCACTTTGCGGCGATTGTCCTCTTCCCAGGCGCGGTTGCGGAGCTCGAATTCGCTCTCCACCGGCACGACGGTGACTTCACGCGCGTCCTTGCCGTCGGGATTGGGACCGACCTTAATTTTGATTTGCTGGCCGGCCGTGTTTTCAAAGTAGCTGTAAACTTCCTGCGGGGGCCGGACATCGCGGCCGTTGACTTCGAGGAGGTACTCACCCGCTTTCACGTCGATACCCGGCTGTGTGAGAGGCGCTCGGAGCTCCGGGTTCCAGTTTTCGCCGTTGAAAACGCGAGCAAAGCGATACCGTCCGTTTTCGACTTTGTAGTCGGCGCCAAGCAGCCCGCCCTTGACCTGGCTGGGCTTGGGGCCGTCGCCGCCGCCGATGAACATGTGGCCGACCGTGATCTCTCCGAGCATCTCCTCGAAGAGATAGTTGAGGTCAGCGCGGCCGCCCAGGCCTTTGAGGTACACGCTGTACTTTTTCTCGGCGGCAGGAATGTCGAGGCCGTGATGATTCGGGTCGTAGAGGAAGTCGCGTTCGATGCGCCAGACTTCGCGATACATTTGGTTCCATTCGACGCGCGGATCGACGTAAACCTCCATGCCGTCGAGCTTGAGCGCGCCATCGCCGGGTTTCGCGGCTTGCGCGGTGCCCACAATGAACCAGCCTCGGCCTTGCCGGTAGAGAGCTTTTTCGCCATTGGCGGAGACGACGAATGCCATTACGCCGCTAATGAACGGCTCTGTCTTGCGCGTGCTGAGTTCGAACTTCGAAACACTCGCCAAGTTCGGCTCTCGAAACCGCGGCACATCGGTAATCTCGCTCAGGAATAGGACGCCCGATTTGCCGGCGTCCAGGCCGATGTAGTTGGCTTCGCGGATGGGAAGTGAGACGATGCGCTGGCCGATACCATCCAGGTCAATGGTGACTTTGGCGGCTTCTTCCTTTTTCTCGCCCTCCTTGCCCTTTTCCTGGGAATTGTCGGCGGACTGACCGCCTTCCTTGCCTTTCTCGGGGGCGGTTTTTTCCTCGTCGCTCTGCGGCTCGACTGGGGAAGGATCACCTTTTTTCAGCACGACGGCGTAGATGCTCCGCAGCAAGGGATGCTGGAAGCTCGAGAGATCAAGCCAGCCGACGCCAAGTCCCAAGTCGGTACTTGCGGCGAAATAAAGCGATTTGCCGTTCTTGTCAAAGACGGGATAGCGGGCGTCGCTGAGGCCGTCGGTAATTTGCGTTTCCTTTCCGTTGTCGAGCGAATAGACGAAGATGGCGTGGAAATGACTGTCGAGCAAACGGGAATAGGTCAGCCATTTGCTGTCCGGCGACCATGCGGGATTCATGGAACTGGAGGGGTCTTCAAAGCGTTCGGTGGCGACCTTTACGGGAGTGCCCTTGTCGAGGTCCACATACCAGAGGTTCAGCCGCTTGTCGGTGTAGGCGATCTTTTTGCTGTCCGGCGACCAAAGCGGCGAATAGAAGAACGAAGGCGGATTGCCGAGGTTAATCTTCTTCACCGGTCCTTCGCCGGATTGGCCGATGATGTGCAGCGCGTACTCGCCGGACTCGTCCGAGAAAAAGGCGATGGACTTGCCGTCGGGCGACCAGGCGGGGTCGCGCTCGGCGACGGCGGTGGTCTTGGTGAGATTGCGGACGTCGCCCTTGTCCGCAGGCACGGTCAGGATCTCGCCACGGGCTTCAAAAACAGCGCGCATTCCGTTCGGCGAAATCGCGGCATTGTGAATTTTGTCCGCGACTTTTTCGTAGTGTCCGCGCGTCGCGGGCAGGTCGCCATTGACCGTGATGTTTACCTGCCGCGATTTGCCCGTGGCCGGATCGAAGAGGTAGATGCCGCCGAACTGCTCGTACGCGAGGACGTCCGGGCCGGCCGAGAGTGATTTGAAATCGAGGCCGCGATTTTCGATAAGCTGCTTTACAGCTTTGGTCTTTGGATCGTAAGAAAAGAGCGTCACCGGGCCGTTGCGGTCTGAGAGAAAGTAGACAGTATTCTTGAACCAAACGGGCTGCGAGTCGTTCGAGTTATTGCGCTGAACTTTTTCGATCGAGAGGTCGCTGAGATTCACGATGTAGATCGGCGTCGTCTGGCCGCCGCGATAGCGTTTCCACGCCACCTGCCATTTGATATTGGGAACATAGGCCATGTGCGTGCCATCGGGAGAGTACGAACCTTCCGAGGCGCGCCACATCGGCAGAGGCTCCGCGACTCCGCCTTCGGCAGGAACGGTATAGAAGCGCGTGAAATCCGCGTAGGCATCGCGAGCGGAGGTAAAGAGGACCCGCTTCCCATCGGGTGTCCAGCCGATGGCCACATCCGGTCCCGGATGCCAGGTGAGGCGTTTCGGCTCGCCACCCTCGGCCGGCATCACGAAGACGTCGGCGTTGCCGTCATAGTGGCCGGTGAATGCGAGCCACTTGCCATCCGGCGAAAAGACCGGCGAGGATTCGTGTCCTCCCGTGGTGAGCTGGCGCGCCGCTCCGCCGTCGCGGGGCACGGACCACAAATAGCCCCCGTAAACAAAAACAACATCCGTTGCATTCACGGTGGGCGACTGAACCAGCAGCGGCGTCTCGCTCGCGGCGCGGACGGCACTCGCCATCGTTGCAATCCAGATGAAGCACAACACCCCTACAAGCACAACCTTCCTCATGTCTCCTCCCCTGCCTGGAACGCCAGCAACCGAACCTTGTGTAGACGCACACGCGGCGGATTTGTTCTAAACAATTTTAGTGGCCGGACACGAGCGCGAAAACCCGCACCGCCCCTCCTGAGCCGCCTTCCAGCTTAATGGGCGCGACCACCAGATAGGCGCCGGACTCGGGCACCCCGCTCAGATCGGCCAGATTCTCAAGATGGTACAAGCCCGCACCCAGCGCCAAGTGATGCACGGCGAAGTCCCCGGAGGCGCCATAGTCTACACTCATCGTGTCGCAACCGAGCCCACTGATTTTTCGCTCAATGAGCAGCTCCACCGCCTCCACCGAAAACCCGGGGAAATGCATCTTCCCCTGCGCGTCCTGATTGCGGTAACGCCTGGGGTCCGGCCAGCGCGAGGACCAACCAGTCCGCAACAGCACGATCGCGCCGGCGGGAATGCGGCCGTTGCACCACTCCCATTCTTCCACCTTAGCCACTGGAGCCTGGTAGTCAGCATTTGTTGCGGTTTCGGCTTGCGCATCCAGAACTACGGCAGAACCGAAGAATTGTTTCGCCGGAATCTGATCCACGGTGGCCTTGCCGGGCGGAAAGTGCGCGGGAGCGTCCAGGTGCGTTCCGTAGTGCTCAAGCATCCAGAAGCTGCGGGTGAAGTAACCGTTTTTTTCGATTGTCGCGTTGGTGCGGGCTTCAAACCACTTGTCATCGCCCGGCCAGGGCGGCAGCCTGTCATTGATCGCGTAGCTGAGATCAATAACACGCGTCTCGCCAGTTGCAATGCCGTCGAGGAGTGAATCGGGACGCGAATTGGGTCGAGGCAACGTCACACGCATAGCAAGGCAGCGGGCCGGAGACGCTTGCGCGGGCTTGACCCGGCGGACATTTTGGGTTTCTGCCCGCCGCCACCTACGGCAGAGGAATGCCCGGCGTCGCCACAATTCCGGCCATGCGCAAAATCTCCTGATATTCCGTGTCTGTGATCGGAGAGACAATCAAGCGCACATTCTTGAGGAGCTTAACTTTCTTGAGCCCGGAGTTGGCCCGGAGCTCCGCCAGGGTCACCGGGCGAGGCAGCTTCTCGAAGGCGCGCAAATCGGCCACCAGGTTCTTGCCCTTGTGGTCGTGCGGGTCCAGGTAGGGGTCGCGCGTGACTTCGGCGATCGAGTAGAGCGAGCGGTCCGGGGCCGAGTGATAGCAAAGCACGCGGTCCCCTTTGCGAACCTGCTTGAGCGCGCGGATGGCGTCCGGCTTGCCATTGGCGCCGTGCCACATCTCCTTACCCTTAACGAAAAGGGTGTCCCAGTGGTAGTGATGAGGGTCTGCGCTAAAGATCCAATAGTGCCGCTGTTGCGTTGTGAGTGTAGCCATTGAGGCTTTGCAGCGGCAATATACACATACCCAACGAAAAAGCGAAACAAAATGTTAGGGTTAGCGGAAGAGCGGCCAAATGCCACTTATATTACTGAAAACGAGTGGGTTACGCGGATTTCCAAGAATCAATCAAGAGCCTCCCGGCAGTGCGAAGGCGCAGTGGCGTGTAACCTGCTGAGAATGCAGGCGTTAAGGCAGACGCTCACTTGGAAGCGGAAAGGTCAACAAAAATCTCCTCTCCCCGCACTTCGACCGGAAAGCAGTCCACGCCGAATTTCGCGTTCTGGACCGTTTTGCCGGTAGCCACATCGAACTGCCACCCGTGCCATGGGCAAGTAACGACGCTACCATCAAGCAAGCCTTGTCCCAAGGGACCGCCGCGGTGAAGACAAGTGTTGCTGATGGCGTGAAACTTGCCGCCGACGTTCGCCAAGGCGATTACGGCCTCGCCGACCGTGCACTCCTTAATGGTTCCTGCCGGGATGTCCGATGTGCCTGCCACGCGCACAAATGCCATACGTGCTCCTGAGAATCGAGGTTGCCGTATCGAAGCCGGGCGGAGTGTACCGCCGAAGGTGGCGAGCGTCAAAGCCGAAGCGGAGGGTCGCACCTCTCACTGGATGGATGCTGGTTACGAACATGCCTGTTCCTTCGAGTTCGTGGCGCAGACATTCCGTGAATCCGCGCGCGGCAAATTTGCTGGCGCACCGCAACCGCCGTTTGCAGAAAGCCCATGCCGGACTTCGCCACCCTTTGCCGCCGTTAAACCTGGGTTGTTGTATCACAGCGCGAAACTCGCGGCGAGACACTCACCACTGGCAGGCCGCCGCAATGCGCGCTAACATTCGCTGTTGTTGGGTATCGCAAGGCAGGTGTGCTGATGAAAACCAGGCGCGAACCGCGGCTGACAACCCCCCTCATACGCAAGAACGGAGAGCACGTCCCGGCAAGCTGGGACGAAGCTCTCGACACCGTTGCGCGGAGCATTCAGCGGGAAGTCTCCGCGCGAGGGCCGCGAACGTTCGGCATGTTCAGCTGCTCGAAGACCACCAATGAGCTGAACTATGCCGCGCAGAAATTTGTCCGTGCCGTCATCGGCTGCAACAACATCGACAGCTGCAACCGGACTTGACACGCCCCGAGCGTCGCCGGTCTGGCGGCGGTTTTCGGAGCAGGCGGCGGAACAAGCTCGTACCGCGAGGTCGAGGAGACCGACGTGATCCTGCTGTGGGGCTCGAACGCGCGGGAAACGCACCCCATCTTCTTCCACCATGTGCTGAAGGCGCTGCGCCGGGGTGCGAAACTCTTCGTGGTGGACCCGCGCCGCACCTCCTCCGCCCAATGGGCGGACCGCTGGCTGGGGATCGACGTTGGATCCGATATTTCTCTCGCCAACGCCATGGCGCGCGAAATTCTTCAGGCCGGCCTGGCGAATACGGAATTTATTCGTCACGCCACCAGCGGCTTCGAAGCCTACCGCGAATCGGTCGAATCCTACACGCTCGAGCGAGCTCAGCGCGAGACCGGGGTTCCCGCGGAAGCGATCCGCGAGGTGGCGCACGCCTATGCAAAAGCACCGCGCGCTGAACTTTGCTGGACGCTCGGCATCACCGAGCACCACAACGCCGTGGACAACGTCCTCGCGCTCATCAATCTCGCCTTGCTCACGGGCCATGTGGGGCGCTACGCCAGCGGCATTAATCCGTTGCGCGGCCAAAATAACGTCCAGGGCGGCGGCGACATGGGCGCGATTCCCGACCGCCTGCCAGGGTTCCAGCACGTGGAAAACGACGAAATTCGCGGGCGCTTCGAGCAGGCCTGGGGCCGCAAGCTGGATCCCAAACGCGGCATGCACATCAGCGCCATGCTCGAGGCGATGGAGCGCGGTGAACTGACCACGCTTTACGTGCTCGGGGAAAATCCCGCGGATTCCGAAGCGGACCGCCATCGCACGATTCAACTGCTGAAAGGGCTGAAGTTCATGGTCGTGCAAGACCTCTTCTACACCTCGACCGCGGCCCTCGCCGACGTGGTGCTGCCCGCGGGCGCCGGCTGGTGCGAAAGCGAAGGCACGGTCACCTCGAGCGAGCGCCGCGTCCAGCGTGTCCGCCGCGCCGTCCCGCTGCCGCCTGGAACGCGAGATGATATTGACATTCTCTTCGATCTTGCGCGGCGCCTCGGCGCGGACTGGGGCGCTCCTTCACCCGAGCGCCTCTGGGACGAACTGCGCCGGCTCAGCCCCATGCACGCGGGCATGAGCTACGCACGGCTGGAAGCCATGGGGGGTATCCAGTGGCCCTGTTACGATGAGACGCATCCTGGCGAGCTGTACCTGCACAGCCGCCTGTGGCAGCGGCCAATCATCGGCCCGCGCGCGCCCTTTTCCGTCGTCGAGTTCGAGCCGCCGGTGGACGCGCTCGACGCCGATTTCCCGATTCGCCTTACCACGGGACGCCGCCTTGATTCCTTCAACACCGGCGTCCAGACCGAGCGGTACGCCTCGCCGATGCGCCGCGAGGAAGCTCTCGAGATTTCGCCAGAAGACGGCGTACGCTATTCGCTGAGGGAAGGCGAAAAGGTCCGCGTCAGTTCGCGGCGCGGCTCGGTCATCGCGCCGGTTCGCTTCGATCCCGCGCTGCGGCCTGGACTCGCGTTTCTTTCGCTGCATTCGCATCGCCAGGTCGCGACGAACGATCTCACCATTGACGCTGTCGATCCCAAGTCCGGCACCGCTGAGTTCAAAGCCGCCGCGATTCGCATCGAAAAGTTTCAGGAGGCCTGAGTGGATTTGCACACCACGGCGGACCGGCCAAGCGAAGTGGAAAAAGCCGCGGTGGATTCCGTTCTTGGCGCCGCAAATTCAGGCTGGCAAGGCGGTGTGCGCGATTTTTCCCGAGACGGCCGTGCCGCCACGCTTCCTTCCACAGGCCGCGACCAGCTTCTTCCCGCGCTGCACGCGGTCCAGGCGCGCATCGGCTGGATCAGCCCGGGAGCGGTGAACTACATCGCGCAGCGCCTCAACACCGCACCAGCCGAAATTCACGGCGTCGCTTCGTTTTATGCGATGTTTTCGCTCGCGCCGAGGCCGAACGTGGTCGTGCACGTATGCGACGACATCGTTTGCCTGGCGCGCGGAACAGAACAAGTTTGCAGAGACCTTGCATCGCGGCTTGGCCCGCCGCTCTCTCACGGCGGATCGCCCTCGGCGCCCAGTCGTGCGGCAGCTTGGCTTCGAAGTCCATGTCTGGGTTTGTGCGACCGCGCGCCAGCCGCGCTCGTCACCGTGGCGGGAGAAGCCGCGGAAGAAATCGCTCTCGCCCCAGCGACCCGCGAAGCGATCGAGACGGTATTGCAAGAGTCCGGGAAGGGCTTGCGACCACAAGGCGAACGGCCGGGCGGCATTTCTCCCGCGGTGCTCCGCTCGACGGATTCGGCGCCTCTTTTGCGCCGCATCGGGAACGCCGATCCGCAAAGCCTTGGAGATTATCAGCGCCTCGGCGGCTATTCCGCGCTGCGGCGGGCTCTCGAAATCGGCGCGGACCGGGTCCTTCAGGAGGTTACTGAGTCGCGCATTCTCGGCCGCGGCGGCGCCGCGTTTCCGGTGGGCAGGAAGTGGGAGTCGCTGGCCCGCCAGCGCAGCGCGGGCGCCGCGCACTATATGGTTTGCAATGCCGACGAATCCGAGCCCGGCACGTTCAAGGATCGCGTGCTCATGGAAGGCGATCCCTTCGCCATCGTCGAAGGCATGACCATCGCCGCTTTCGCCACCGGAGCGCGGAAAGGTTACATCTATATCCGCGGAGAATATCCCGCGGCGGCCGCGCGAATTTCCAGCGCGATCGGCGCCGCCCGCGCCGCCGGCCTGCTCGGCGAAAAGATTCTCGACGCAAACTTTGCCTTCGATATCGAGCTTCGCCGCGGCGCGGGGGCTTACATCTGCGGCGAGGAAACCGCGCTCTTCAATTCCATTGAAGGCTTCCGCGGCGAGCCGCGCAACAAACCCCCTTTTCCGACCCAAGCAGGCCTTTTCCGGCAGCCCACGGTGATCAACAACGTCGAAACGCTCGCGAGTATTCCCGAAATTATCTTGCGCGGCGGCGCGGCTTACGCGCGCGTAGGCACCGCGCAATCCTCCGGCTACAGGCTCTTTTGCGTTTCCGGCAACATCCTCCGGCCCGGAGTCTATGAAGTGCCGCTCGGCGTCACTCTGCGCAGTCTGCTCGAACTCGCCGGCGGGGTTTCCGGTTCGGGTCGCCTGCAATCGGTACTGCTCGGCGGCGCCGCCGGCACGTTCCTCGCGCCCCATGAACTCGATTTGGCGCTATCCTTCGAGGCCGCACGCGCAGCCGGCGCAACTCTCGGATCCGGCGCCGTCGTTGTGTTCGATGATTCCATTGACATGAGGCAAGTTCTCGCGCGAATCGCTCGCTTTTTTCAGGAGGAGACCTGCGGCCAGTGCGTCCCCTGCCGCGTCGGCACAATGCGCCAGGCGGAGATTCTCGAACGGCTCGCGTCGCGCAAGCCTCTGCAATCAGCGGACCAAGAGCTGCATCTGCTCAAGGAAGTCGCGCAAGCCATGCGCGACGCCTCGATTTGCGGGCTCGGCCAGACGGCGTCCTCCGCGATTCTCTCCGCCATTTCCCGCTGGAGCCTCTACCCATGAGCGAACTCGACGCACCGTCGCCGACCGTTCCCGTTTCGCGCGGGCCGCTGCCCGAAATACCGCCGGTTCCCGCGCCGCCGCTGGTACAGATTCAAATCGACGGGCGCTCCATCGGCGCTCCAGCAAATTCCACGATCCTAGAAGCCGCGCGCTCGGCCGGCATTGACACGCCCACATTGTGCTTCCTCGAAAACCTCACCCCCGTCAACGTCTGCCGCGTGTGCGTCGTCGAGCTTGAAGGCTCGCGCGCGCTCGTTCCAGCTTGCTCTCGCAAAGTCGAGCCGGGCATGATCATCAAGACCGATTCGGAGCGCGTCCGGCTGAGCCGCAAGCTCGTTCTCGAATTTCTGGCCTCCTGCGCCGATGTCTCCACCGCTCCATCGCTGCAAGCATACCTGGAGCGGTATGGCGCCGATCCCGGGCGCTTTGGCGCTGCCGCCGCTAACGTCTTGCAACCCGCGAAAATCGATAACGATCTTTACGTCCGCGACTACGCCAAATGCATTCTCTGCTACAAATGCGTGCAGGCTTGCGGCGCGGAAGCGCAAAACACGTTCGCCATCGGAGTCGCCGGCCGCGGCTTTTCCGCCCATATCGCAACGGAATTTGAAATCCCGCTTCCCGAATCCGCCTGCGTCTATTGCGGCAACTGCATTGGCGTCTGCCCCACGGGTGCGCTCATGTTCAAGTCCGAATTCGATATGCGCGCCGCCGGAACCTGGAACGAATCCGCGCAAACGCAAACCGATACGATTTGCCCCTATTGCGGCGTGGGCTGCACACTCACCGTCCATGCGCAGGACGGCAAAATCGTCCGCGTTACATCTCCGCTTGATCACGACGTCACGCGCGGCCATCTCTGCATTAAGGGCCGCTTCGGCTGGCAATTCGTGCAGATTCAGCCGGGAAACTCGGCTTCTCCGCGATAGCGGGCGAACGCCGCATCACGGCCGATGCGAAAGCGTCGCTTGTGCGCCCCGCGTTGTGAACTGAAAATGAATGACGTAGCTGGATTCTGTGCCCGGAAGGAATTGCCATCGGCTGGCGGCTTTCAGCGCGGCTTCATTAAAGTAGGAGCTCCCGCTCGGCGATGAGAGCTCGGAAGAGGACACTTTCCCGGAGGCATCCACCTGGACGGTTATTGCCAGGCGCACCGAGCCATGAATCGTGTTTAGCGCTTTCTGCGACACCTCTGGCATGACCTGCTGCAACACTGCGGAGGCGGAAGAAACAGCCGGTGCGGGTCGTTCCGCAGGCGAGCGCAGCTCCGCTGGAGACGCTTGGGGCGCAAAGGGCGGCGTGGCATTGTCCTTCACGGGTTTCGGAGCGGTTGGTGTGGAATCGGAAAGGCTCGATACCGCCTTCGCGCCAAGCGCGGAGTTTTGCGGCTCTCTCTTTGAAGAGGCCGCCGATTCCGCATGCGACGAACCGGCGGCACTCCGCTCACGTGGAGCTCGCGTGGGAGCAACTGAACTGCGCGCAGGCTCGGGCGCAACCTTTGGCGATGCCGCAGATGTGGTCGAAGGCGCGGGCCGAGGCATCGCTCGCTCGGTGCTGGACTGCGCCGGAGCCGCTGATTCCCCGTGCCCCATTCGAGCCGCGACTGCATCCACCGGTCCATCCGAATGATGAAGCGTTCGATACGCGAACACGCCCATGGCTATCAGCACGGCGAAGGCGAGCAGCGGCTTGAAGTAGCCGGTCACGGGTCCCGAAGCTGGGCCGCGCGGCGGATGCGGGCTCACCGGAGAAAGCGGCACGGATTCCGGCGTTGCCACGGAGAGGGGGTGTCCGGGCTTTGTGGCAGCCGTCGCATCGCTGTGCTTTGCTTGGCGCGCGGCAGCCGCGGCGGAAAGCTTCTGGCCGGCGGCGTTCTCCGCGATGGCCGCCCGCGCATCAGCCAGGCGGACATTCCCGCTGAGCCGAGACGCGATGTCCCCGGCCGTCCACCGCAGTGCGGCATCCGGGAGTAACGCTTTTTCGGCGATTTCTTGAAATGGAATCGGCAGCGATGGCAGCGCTTCAGCTCCCGGCGACGGTGCTCGTTGCGTCAGTGCTTCGACCAGGGTCACGCCCAGTGCATAAATATCCGCAGCCGAGCTGAACCCTTTGGCCGCAATTTCCGGCGCGCTGTAAGGGCCCGGCTTTGGGCGCAACGTCACCGTATCCTTGCCCGCGCAAAGCGAATCGCTCGAAATCTTGATCTGGTCGCCGGCCGCCAAAATGTTCGAGGGATGAATTCGCGCGTGGACGAAGCCGGCCGCGTGAAGGAAGGACAGCGCATCCACGGTGGGGATCAGCATTTCTCGCGCTTCGAGTGGTGAAAGCGGACGCACGGGCAAAATCTCCGCCAGGCTTTCGTCCGCGAGTTCCATCACCACGTAGAGCAAATCCTGTCCGTCCAGCCGGCAATGGCCGTAGTGGTAGAGTTTCAGCAGGTTCGGATGCGAGAGCCTGGCGATCGCATGCCAGCGCGAAAAATCGAATTCTTTCGTTCCTGGATCGCACGCGATGAGCTTGATGGCGGCTTTTTCTTGCGGAGGCCCGGGGCGTTCCGTTTCAAACACGGCGCTCTGGAGCGATGCGCCGCGGAACCGGCGCAGAACAAACCGTGAGTTGACGATCTGGTTTTCCCAGTTCTTCCAAGCTTCCGGCATCTGAGACACCTCGCGCGGCGGAGTCTGCGACACGCCGCGATCGGGGCTGGGACCTGGCCCTGCGAGAAAGGTCTCGACGGAAGAACAGCGCGCAGACCTTGCACGCGTCATTTTGCAACGGAACCCGTACCTTCCGGCAAGCATTTCTTCCGCGTGCTCAAAGGGATATTGGGACCACCGGACAGCGGGGCCGGTGGCAAACCGGCTAGGACACCTCGACGCGTTCCGTGTTGTCGATGCGGATATTCGTCAGGTCCGAAAGCAGATTCGCTGCCCAGCGGTACACGTTGTGCTCCCGCACGTTCTGCCTCATGCGGGTCATGCGCTCGATCTGCTGCTCCTCGGTCATCTCCAATGCGCGCAGGATGCCGTCGGCAAGCTGCTGCACGTCGTAAGGATTCACCAGAATCGCGTCCGAAAGCTCCTCCGCCGCGCCCGCGAACGTGCTCAGGAGCAGCACACCCCGGTTGTCCTCGCGCGCTGCGACGAACTCTTTCGCCACCAGATTCATGCCGTCGTGCAGCGACGTCACCAGGCAGACCGACGCCGCACGGTAGTACCTCGAGATTTCCTCGTGCGTGTGATGTTTCTTTAAGAGGACGATCGGTCTCCATCGTCCCGCCTGAAATCTCCCGTTGATGCGCTCCGCTTCCGAAGTGACTTCCTCGAGCAACGAGCGGTAGCGGTCCAGGTCCGTCCGGCTCGGTGCGCCTATCTGCACGAACGTGAACCGCCGCTGATAGCCCGGATTCGCCTCGAGAAACCGCTCAATTCCCCGGAAGCGCTCGAGAATGCCCTTGGTGTAGTCCACGCGATCGACTCCGACGCCGAGCAGCGATATTTCCACGCCCAGTTCATGCGCGATGGCCGCCCGCAACTCACCCGCGTTTGGAACCTCGTTCGTGGCGATGTGATTGTTTTCCGTGAACGCCACGCTGATCGGATAGGGATGCACTCGCGTCACGTGGCCCTGCCGGTTCACCGTAAAGCGGTCCCACTCCGTCAGCGCCTCGACGGCATGGTCCACGGTCGCGAGAAAATTGTTGCAGTGCGTCTGAATGTGGAACCCGATGAGGTCCGCGCCCAACAGTCCGTCTACGATTTCCCGCTGATATGGGCATATCCCAAAGGCTTCCGCATTCGGCCACGGAATGTGCCAGAAAATCGCCACTCGAGCATCCGGCCGCGTCTCTTTTACCATTCTTGGCAGCAGTGCGAAGTGATAGTCCTGGGCCAGCACAATGGGCGAATCGACTCCATTCATCTCTTCCAGAACGGCGTCCGCAAACCGCCGGTTCACTGCCTGATACTGCGCCCAGTCCTCGGGGCGGAAAATCGGCCGCGTGTGCGCGATATGGCAGAGCGGCCAGAGCCCCTCGTTGGAAAAACCCAGATAGTAGTGCTTCTCCTCTTCCTGGCTTAGCCAAACGCGCCGCAGCGTGTAAGAAGGATGATCCGGCGGAACGCGCAGGTGGTCGCGCTCGTCCACCACGTTCCTGTCCGCGTCGCCCGAGCCGTTGGCAATCCACGTGCCGTCGCACGCCAGCAACACCGGCTCGAGCGCGGTCACCAGGCCGCTTGCCGGGACCAGGACGCGAATGTCGTGATCGCCGCCCTGATAGACGTGCACGTACGGCTCACGGTTGGACACGACGAACAGCGGCATGCCCCGCAATTTGTTTCGCAAGCTCACCCGAAGCCGCTCCGCTGTCCATTGCGAGGCGTGCGATTCCCTGAGGCGGGCCTCGGATTCCGCCGAGGCTCTCGCCGCCCGCAAGTCCCGCGCGAGCCGGGTCGCCTCCCCGCGCAGCCGCTCGAAAATGTCCCCCTGTGGCAGTGGCGGCGCCGTATTCGGCGGCTGGCCCGTGCGCAAAGTTCGGAGCCAGGCTGCGGTTCGCATGATGGGCCCCGTCAGTGTCCATTTCACCAGCACAAACGCCAGCGCTGCGATCAAGCCCGTTTGCACCAGCGCATCGAGTCCCACCGCCCGGATCATCCGGGAGATCTGGTCGTTGATGTAGGTTGCGTCGTGAAAAATCACGAGCGTGCCCAAGGGCTGCCCGTTCCGGTGTAGCGGCACCGCGTAGATTTGCAGGGCGCCTTCGCTCGATTTCGTGAATTCCCCGTAACCCGATCCCCCACGCGACGCCTGCACCGCTGCGTGCGGCTGCGTATGAAATTGCGGGTTCAGCCCCGGAGTGATGGCGATAGCCGTCCCCGTCGAGTCGTACACTGCGATGCCCTTCAGGTGTTCGCGCTCGCTGAACCGGTCCACGAGCCGCTGCAAGCTCTTCTCCGCTCCGCGATCGATCAGCGGCTCCACGCTTTCCTGCAGGCTCTCCGCCAGAATTGCCGACCGGTGCATCAGGTCGTTGCGCAGGTTCTTTCTCTGCGTGCGCACTTGATACCCGGCGAACAACAGCGACACGATTCCGACGCTGATGATCAACGGCAAAACCAGTTTTAGCGTCGTTCGCATGGTGGCCCTCGACGACTGGTGCTGGTTACGGCTGAACGAAACCCACGTTTCCGCTTTGACAATCGAACCGGAACGACTTCAACTGCGACATGCGCCGGGCACTCCCGGCGTTTAACGAAACTCCCTGCCTGGAGCTAGGGAGTCGATAAGGCCTCAGCATTCCTGCTAGGCGTGTTCAGACCGAAGCCGGAAGGAGTTGAAAATGAACGGAAGGCGAAACACGCCACGAACGATAAGCCGGGCACGGGGCTCGTTCGAAATCGCATAGTTCCCTCCATTAATTTTGATTCAGGATAAACGGAAACGAGGGCGAGGAAAACCCTCCGTCGCTGAAAATCTTCAATAACAGGCTAAGCCACGGCATGGCAACAACTTAGCTGCCGCCTTATCGGCAAAATTCCTCGCGATACCGCTGCCGCTCCGCCTCGGTTAGCGCAAACCACGCCTCGGCAATGTCGCGGACTCGCTCGAGCGCCCTCTGCATCTCCGCGTGTTTTTCCTCGATCGCCGCGGCGTCCGCGTCTGCCGGCACGTAAATCGGCGGCGCGCAGAGCATCACCACCCGCGCGAAGGGCGCCGGCAGCAGAAAATGGTCCCACGTTCGTTCGAACGTCTTGCCCCGGTCCACTCCCATGTGGAACACCGTGATCGGGCATCCCGTCTTCCGTGCCAGCAGCACCGGACCCGGCTTCGCGACGTAACGCGGCCCGCGCGGGCCATCAATCGTGAACGCGCAATCGCGGCCCTCAGCCAGCCGCTTGGCCATTACCGCCAGTCCGCGCAATCCGCCCCGCGACGAACTTCCCTGCGCCGTGCCGAATCCCAGCCACTCGATCACCTTCCGCGTCCATTGCCCGTCAAACGCGGTGGTGTTCATTACGACGATTCCGCGGTTCCTCGCCCACCAAACGATCGGAATGATGATACGGTGCCAGAAGGCCCAAATGCAGCGGCGCTTCGCCGCATAAGTCCGCTCGATATGCTGCCAGCCAAGGATTTCGTAGCGAAGCGTCGGCCCGAGCACGCAAATCACCGCGTACACGGCGGCCGCAATGAACGGAATCTGCGCGCGGCGCGACCACGGCAAGTCCGGCAGCCGCACGTCATAGTGGACGTTGACCGATTCCTCCGCATGGGGCTCAACTGCGCCGGAAGCCATCGGCGTATAGTATAAGGCGATATTTTTCGCGAGAGAGGTAGCGCTGTTTGCTGTTCCGTGGGGAAAAAGTGTGCTCATGACGCAGGCGTGCAGCCCGACTGTCGTGGACACCCTTAGGCGGCCACCCTGGGCTTGGCCGGGTAGCCTGTTCTTCCGCCACGTATCCGTTGCGCGGCGGAACCCGCTCCCCTTCCTGCAAGGGTCCCCCGGCGGACGGTGAACGAGCCGGAGAAAGAACGAAGTGCCCCTCGAAGGCCGATCTCAAGAACGTCTGCCGCGCGCACTGTGCCTTGCGGGCATCGCCGCAGTGCTGTTCTGTGCCTGCGGGCTTGCCGCTCGCCAGCCCGATGAACCTGCGGGCGATGCCGTCGGCTCCATCGAAGGCGATGCCATTTCCGTCACCGGTCCGATGAGCGTGGAAGCCGCGCACGGCCAGGTAAGAACGGTTCTCCGCAGCGGAGCCGACATCAAAGTGAAGTCCGGCAGCGCTCGCATCGCGCTAATCGAGGGCGGTCAAATTGTGATTTGCGGCCCCGCCCATTTTTCCGTGCTGAAGTCCGGCGGCGCCCTAACGATTGCGATAGACCAAGGCACCGTCCACTTCTATGCGGAGCAGGAGCCCGCGATCACCGTCTATACGGCTCAAATCAAGGCGCAGTCCATTCCGATTGGCGGCGAGCCGCGCGATGCCCTCGTCGGCTTTGACGCAACGGGCGCCCTGTGCGTCCGCACGCAGCGCGGAGCCATGCGCCTCGAGCAGCAGCTCACCGGTGAGAGCGTCGTCGTCCCGCAGGGTGCCGACGTTCTGGTCAACAATGGACAGCTGGAGTCCCTGCGCACCTCCGCTGGCCATTGCGCTTGCGAATTGCAACTGGCCAAGGCGGCGCAACCATCGCCCGGCGAACTGCCTCGCTCCGGTAACGTGACCGGGACGAGCGCCCCGCCGACACCCGCAGCCAACCAGAGTTTCCGGGCGGCAGCCCCTCCGTCCGTCACAAATCCGGCCCCCGTTGATGACGCGCGTGAAAAAGACGAACCGGTGTACCAGGTTTTTATGCCGCCGCTCCGCTACGACGCCAAAGCCAAAGTTCAGCCGGAAGTCGATCCCGCTATGATCGTCCTCGTTCGCCGCGTACACGTTCGGCCAACGCTGATTTTCCGCGGCCGTGTGGAGGGAGAGAGCGTCGCGGCCGCCACGCTACCAGTTGCGCAAGCGCCTTTATCGTCCCAATCTGCATCGGCACAAGCCCCGCCTCAGCCTCAGAAACTTGCGACTGCAAGCAGCTCCTTCGTTGACCGTGTTCGCAGCTTCCTGCGGAAAATCTGGTCCAGCGGCCTCTAGCTGGCCCAGCTCAACGCCCTCCGCCCCCCTGTCCCGGCGAACAACCTCGTACCTGTTCTGCCCGCCAACTGGCGCTGCCCGCGTTCTCCTCTCTATAATTCGGCCACACGTTCGCCCGCGTTCCCGGGTGGTTAGTGGGTTCGTTCAGGGCCTATTCCAGAGGGGATCATGTACCGGTCCGCGCTTGCGCAGTTCTCTCTGCTCGCACTGCTTGCCGCGGGTGTTTCTTCGGGCTGCGGCGGCGGCGCCTCCACTCCTCCGGAGTCCACTTCAAACATTAGCGTCAGTGTCTCTCCCTCGAGTAGCACCGTTCAGACGGGCATCGGAACGCAATCCTTCACGGCTACCGTGCAAAATGACCGGGCATCGCAAGGCGTTACTTGGTCCTTGACCGGAACGGGGTGCACCGGCAGCGCCTGCGGTACGCTTTCCAATGCAACAGCCACGTCCGTCCTGTACGCGGCGCCCGCCACGCTTCCTAACCCTGCTTCCGTTACTCTTACGGCCAGATCGATCGCCGATAGCACCAGAAGCGGCGCTGCCGTGATTACCCTTTCCGCGCCCGTTTCCGTTGGCGTCTCGCCGCAAAGCGCGACAGTCCAAACCGGCAAGTCCGCCGCCTTCACCGCCACTGTCAGCAACGACTCTCTCTCGAAAGGCGTCACCTGGAGTCTCTCAGGCGCCGGTTGCTCGGGACCTGCGTGCGGCACGCTTTCCGCAAGCTCCAGCGCGTCAGGCTCTCCAATTACCTACACGGCCCCGGCCGCGGTTCCGAACCCCGCCGCGGTCACGCTCACGGCGCAATCTATCCGTGACCCGGCGCGCTCGTCCGCCGCCACCATAACCGTCGTCCCTGCCTCTTCGGGCAACATTAGCGTCACCCTCTCGCCCAAACGCGGCGGCCTGACGATCGGACAATCCATCTCTCTGCAAGCCACGGTCGCGAATGACATCGGCAACGCCGGCGTGTCTTGGTCCGCTTCGGCCGGCTCTTTCACAACCACGAACGCGACGAGCGCCGTCTTTTTCGCGCCCGCGGCGCCGGGGCCGGTCACCGTGACCGCAACGAGCATCGCGGATGGATCGGTAAGCTCGGCCTCCACTTTCCAGGTCACCGATCTCGCCGGTGTCTTCACTCAACACAACAATCTCTCTCGCGACGGGAGCAACATGCAGGAGTACGCCCTCACGCCTGCTCTCATAACCACGGCCACTTTCGGCAAGCTGTTCACGTGCCCGGTCGATGCCGCGGTTTACGCTCAACCTCTCTGGGTCGCCAATCTCACCATTGCCGCCGCAAAACACAATGTGCTTTTCGCCGTCACTCAGCACGATACGGTCTATGCCTTCGACGCCGATGCTTCGCCTTGCCAAACTCTCTGGACCAAGAGCCTGCTGGGAACGAATGAAACCTGGGTGACCAGCAGCGATGTCGGAACCAACGACATCACGCCCGCCATTGGCATCGTCGGAACTCCGGTCATTGACCCGGCCACGAACACGATGTATTTGGTCGGAAAATTTAAGAACACCAGCACTGGCACCTTCCTCCAACGCCTGTACGCCCTGAGTCTGGTGGACGGCAGTAACCGCGCCAACTCGCCGGCTCTCATCGCCTCCGGCGGCGCCAACTCGTTCGCGCTGATTCAGAATCAGCGCTCCGGTTTGGTTCTTTCCGGCAACGCCGTTTACGTCGCCTGGGCATCCCATGGCGATAACGGTCCCTATCACGGGTTCGTCCAGTCCTATGACAAAACATCCCTGAACCAGTTGGCCAGCTTCAACGACACTCCGAACGGCACTCTCGGCGGCATCTGGATGGCGGGCGCCGCTCCCGCGGCCGACTCCGCGGGCAACCTGTATCTCATCACCGGCAACGGCACCTTCAACGCCGCCAACTCGAACTTCGGCGATTCCTTCCTGAAGCTCTCGAGCGGGCTTACCCTGAGCGATTACTTCACGCCCTCCGACCAGGCCAACGACGAAGGCACCGATGCGGATTTCGGCTCCGGCGGCGCGGCTATTCTGGTCAATTCGCCGAATCCGACTCTTCCGAATCTGGCCGTTGGGGGCGGCAAGGACGGCGCGCTCTATGTTCTAAATCGCGACAACATGGGCCACTTCGGCGATTCCAATGCGGTCCAGGTCATCTCCGTAGGCAACAGCATCTTCTCCACTGCCGCGTTCTGGAAAAACTCACTCTACCTCGCGCCAGCGGGCGCTCCTTTGCGCAGCTATCCGCTAAACGCCGCGACGAGCACGTTCGGCGCGGCGTCCTCGCAGTCCGGCACGAGCTTCGGCTGGCCGGGGGCCACTCCGTCCATCTCTTCGCAAGGCTCTTCGGACGGCATCGTGTGGCTGATTGAAAATGCGTCTCCCGCCGTCCTGCACGCCTACGACGCCGCAAATCTCGCCACGGAACTCTGGAACAGCACCGAGGGAACCGGCAATGCGGCGGGTTCTTACGTGAAGTTCACCGTGCCGACCGTCGCAAATGGAAAAGTCTACGTTGGAAATGGCAGCCAAATCACCGTGTACGGCCTGCTCCCCAACTAGCCGGCCTACAAAGCCTTTTGGCGTTAATAGTGACCACGCGGGAAGCCCCGCCATTAACCGCGGGGGCTTACATACCTTCGTAGTTTGGCCCCCCGCCGCCTTCGGGCACGACCCAGTCGATGATTTGGTAGGGATCGGCGATGTCGCACGTTTTGCAATGCACGCAATTCGCAAAATTGATGCGCAGCTTGAAACCGTCCTTTTCCTGCACCGGCTCGTAAACAGCGGCGGGGCAAAAATACTGGCAGGGATTGCCGTACTCCGCCGCGCAGCGGTTCGCGCAAATATCTAGATCCAATACATGCAAGTGACACGGCTGATCGTCGTTGTGCCGCGTTCCAGAGTGATACACGTCCGTCAAGCGGTCAAACGTCAGTTTGCCATCGCCCTTGAAGCGCTCCGGCGCGGCCCGTCCATTAATTTTGTGGTAGTGCTTGTAACCGGATTCGGCGCGCATCGGATCGATCAATCCACGGCCGCCCGTCACAAACTGCAAGCCCGCCTGAAAAAATCCCGGAATCATTCCGTGCGAGAACGCCTGGTGGAAGTTGCGCACTTTCCATAAATCGTCTTTTACGTAACTCGCTTCCACTTTTTTCGGAAATGCGCTGAGCGTTTTTGCCGAAGTGTCCTCCGCCTTCAGGGCCTCGAAAATGGTTTCCGCGGCCAGCATCCCGCTCTTGATGGCCAGGTGAATGCCCTTCAGGCGCTGCGAATCCAGAAAGCTCGCTGAATCGCCGATGATCAATCCGCCGTCCACGTACGTGCGGGGTACTGCATACCATCCGCCGTAAGGCACGGATTTGGCGCCGTAACGCACGAGTTTCCCGCCATCCAGAAGATTTTTCAGGAATGGGTGCGTCTTCCACGTCTGAAACGCCGTGTGCGGATCGAATTGCGGATTCGCGTACTCCAAGGCAATGACCATCCCGATGGAAACGCGATTGTTCGAGAGCCCGTAAATCCACCCTCCGCCGTACATGTCCATCGAAAGCGGCCAGCCGAGTGTGTGCGCCACGTAACCGGTCTGAATCTTCCCCGGCTGCACGTCCCACAGCTCCTTGATCCCGATCCCGTAGCTTTGCGGATTGAGGTTGTCGAGCTTCTTGGCGGCGACGAGCTTCTTGGTCAGCGAGCCGCGCGAGCCTTCCGCCAGGACCGTCACTTTCGCGCGCAATTCATAACCCGGCGTGAAGTTATCCTTGGGCTTGCCGTTCTTGTCGAGTCCCTTGTCCTCGGTGATTACCCCGGCGATGCCCTCGCCCTCGTACACCAGCTCCGCGCCGCCAAATTCCTTGAAAATGTTTACGCCGGCGGCTTCCACCAATCCGCCGAGCCATTTCGTCAGGCGGTTCAGCGAAACAAGATAATTGCCCGCGTTTTGAAAGGGCGGCGGTGTGACCGGAAAGCGCATCGCCCGGCGTTTGGTGAAGAGCAGCGCGGCCGAATCCGTCACCGGCGTATCCAATGGCGCGTGCTTGGCGAAATCCGGCACGAGTTCCGCCAGCGCTTTCGGATTCATGATCGCGCCGGAAAGCTGGTGCGCTCCGATCTCGCGACCCTTCTCCAGCACATAAATGTTCTCCGTGGAAAGCTCCGGCTTTCCGCCGCTCGCGTTGTGTTTCTGGATGAGGTTCGCCAGATGCAGCGCGCAGGACAGCCCGGCGGGTCCCGCGCCGACGATAAGGACGTCCGCTTCCAGTTGCTCGCGTTGTATAGTCATCCGTTCGCCTCGCTCGATTTTAGCAGATTGCCCTCGCTTGCACGGGAACTTGACACTCCGCGAAGCAAAAGCGAATATCTGCGCTGGATTCACTGCTCGCGGAACTTCAGGAGCCGCTTTGCCCTTCTCCACCGCCACGCCTCCAGCGACCCACCGCTTTCATGAAGCGCTGAAAAAATATTGGGGCTACGATTCCTTTCTTCCGCGTCAGGAAGAAATCGCGCGCAGCATTGCTTCCGGTCGCGACGCCTGCGTGATCATGCCTACCGGCGGAGGCAAATCGCTCTGCTACCAATTGCCGGCGGCGCTTGCCGAGGGCCGCACAGCGGTGGTCATCTCTCCCCTCATCGCGCTGATGCAAGATCAAGTCGCGCAACTCTCGCAGATGGGCATTCCTGCGGCATTTTTGAATAGTGCCACGTTCGCCGCGGAGCGCAGCGAAGTGAAGCGCCGCGCGGCGGCCGGAGAATTTCGCCTCGTCTATCTTTCGCCGGAGCGCGTCGCGCTCGATAGCACCGTGGACTGGCTCAAGCGCGTGCCGATCTCTTTCTTCGTCATCGACGAAGCGCATTGCATCTCCGAATGGGGCCACGATTTTCGTCCCGAATACCGCTTGCTCAGCCGCTTGCGGGAAGCCTTCCCGGATCTCCCGATTGCCGCATTCACGGCCAGCGCGACCCAGCGTGTCCGTCACGACATCATCGAGCAGCTTCGCCTGCGCGACCCTTTCAAGCACATCGCCAGTTTCCGCCGCTCGAATCTCCGATACCTCGTGTGCGAAACCGTACCTCGCACGCAGGAAGAATTGCTCTTGCGCGCGGTGCGGCGCGTCGAAGATGGCAGCGTCATCGTCTACGCGCCTACGATCCGGCGCGTCGGCGAAATCGTCGATCTCCTCGAAGAGCGGGGCATCGCCGCCGCAGGCTACCACGGCCAGATGGACCCGGCGGATCGCCGCGAAAACCAGGAACAATGGATGGCCGACGAAGTCCGCATCATCGTCGGCACCACGGCCTTCGGACTCGGCATCAACAAAGCCGCCGTTCGCTCCGTCATTCACCTGGCGATGCCCAAAAGCATCGAGCAGTATTATCAGGAAGCGGGGCGCGCGGGGCGCGACGGCTTGCCCGCCGACTGCTTCCTCTTCTGGCAGCCGCGCGACTCGGCGCTGCATGCGCACTTCATCAAGCAAATCGCGGACCAGGACGAGCAGGCGCGCGCGTGGCGGCGCTGGCGCGACATTCAGCACTTTGTGAAATCCAAGGAGTGCCGGCAGAAGCTGGTCTGCTTGCACTTCGGCGAGACCCCGAAGTGGGAGCGCTGCGGCACATGCGACTGCTGCGCGGGACTGCCGGACTGGACCCAGGTGGAAGCACCGCCGCGACGGAGGAAGCCTTCACGGGCCGGAGCGCGGCGCGACACGCCAGCCGTGCCGTATCGCGGCAGCCTCCTGACCACGCCGGACGCCGCGAAGGCCGCGGCATTTCTCGAATCCCGCTATGGCCCAGATCCCGACGCGGAGTTGCGCACCTTCCTCCGCCAGTGGCGCAGAAATCTCGCTCGCGAAAAAGGCATCGGCGCCTCCAGCGTGATGTGGGACACGACCCTCGAGGCGCTTTGCCGCGTGAAGCCGGGCACTCTTGAGGAGTTGAGTCGCGTCTCCGGTTTCGGCGAGAGAAAAACCGAGTTGTTCGGACGCGAAACGCTCGCCGCGCTCCAGCGGTTCCGCAGTGGCGAGCGCGCCAAACGGGATTCGCGGCTTCAACCGTCGAGTCCGGCGCGAGAAACCCTGCGCTTGCTCGAGGAAGGCCGCAGCTTCGAGGAGATCGCGCGGATTCGTGGCAGAAAGATCGGAACGGTCGTCGCGCTGGTGTCGGAACTCATCGAAAACGGCGAAACGGAATTTCGTGAGCAGTGGTTCGCCCCGGAGACGTACGCGCGCATCGCCGCGGCCTGCAAGGAACTGGGCATGGAGCGATTGCGTCCGATCAAGGACGCGCTGCCGCCGGAAATTACCTACGACGAGATCCGGCTGGTCGCCGCGAATCTTCGTCGCGCAAATTCGGGCCGTGCAGCGGCGGCTCCCTTGTCTTCGGGTGCGAAAAGCGGAGCGTAACCGCGGAGCGTAGCGGCCGAAGGTCCCTTAGCTCAAATCGAGCCTTCCGAGAATTTCGTTCACGACGCGATCCGGGGGCTGCGACGCATCCACAACCAGCGCATTGCGCGGCTCCTCGAGATCAGCGAACTGCCCGGGCAAGATTCCCGTGCCCGCGAAGTGGCCCTGCCGATGCTCAATGCGCCGCTCGAGGTCCTCAAAGGTGTCTTTGAGGTAGACGATTTTCATGTCGAGCCCTGCGGAGAGGATTTCACGGTACCACTGCTTGAGAGCGGAGCAGGCGAGGACGATATTTTCGGCGCGCCCGGTGCGGCGAACGAGCTCTTCATGGATGGCGGCGAGCCACGGACGGCGGTCATCGTCATTCAGCGGGATGCCGCTGTGCATCTTGGCTTTGTTGGCGGCGGAGTGAAAATCGTCGGCGTCGAGAAAGATCCAGCCGAGGCGGCCGGCGACGAGCGTGCCAATAGTGGTTTTGCCGGAGCCAGTTACGCCCATGAGGAGCAGGATCATCGCCGAAGACAGTGCGCTCTGCTTCGGGCGTGGTTCAATCCTTGCTCCGGCGCAAGGTGAGCAGGGTGATCTCCGGAGGGACGCCGAGGCGGACTGGAGCGCCGACCGTACCAAGGCCACGATTCACGTAGAGGACAGAGAGCGGCCCGTTCACGGCGGAAATGCCGAATTGACTGCTGGTGGGATGGGGGGCATGCCAGGCCCGGTCGTCATGGGCCGGGAGGAAAAGCGGGCGGTGGTACACGCCCGCAACATAGTCTGTTATGAAGCGCGCCGGGCTGAGGCGGTGGTCCAGAATTTCGACTTGAATCTGGCCGCCGTGAGTGTGGCCGGCCAGGGACAGCTCGATGCCGAGTTCGGAAGCGCGATTGAAGCTATTGGGGTTGTGCGAGAGCAGAATATTCGGCATATCGCGGCGAATCAGGGGCTCGAGATTGGCGAGCATCTGGACGCGACGGCCGTTCATGGCGCGCTCGCGCTGATAATCCACGCCAATGAGGTTGAAGCTCGCGCCGTTGACGGTGATTTGAGCGTTTTCCGACCGCAGCAGGCGCATGCCGTAGCGCGCAAAATATTGCTGCGCGGCCTCCTCGGCGCGGGCATAGATTTCATGATTCCCGTTGCAACCCCAGACACCAAGGGGCGCGTGAAGACGGCTGAGTTCATCGATGCATTCACCGAGGGGATCCCTTGCGCCGGTAATGAAGTCCCCCGTAACGAAGGCGATATCGGCTTTCAGGTCGTTTGCCATGTCCACAGCTCGGCGAACCTGGGAGCGAGGCATGTATCCGCTCATATGAATATCGCTAAGCTGGGCGATTTTGAGGCCGCTCAGCGCGGGCGGAAGATTGGCAATGGGCAGCTCGACTTCGCGAATCTGGTAATTGAGCCGCTCGGCCGCGAAGCCGTACATCACACTGACGAATGGCGCGACACCGGCAGCCATCGTGGCGGTGCGGAAAAAATAGCGGCGGGAGGGATTGGGAAGGACATCCGTCCCGGCAGCAGCAAGCGAGGGTTGCGAGCCGCGGGAATTCAAATGCTGGCGGACGAACCGCCAAATCCAATCCAAAGCGCGGACAAACTTAACGGAGAGAAAGGCCAGAAGCGCGCTGGTGAACCAAAGCCCGGCCAAGATGTTGATCATAGTGCCGCGCGGAATCATGCGGCCGCGGCCCGATCGGAAGCCATCGGAAAGGGCCAGAACGATCAACGCCAAAGCAATGACGTAGATGGCGCGGGCGACGATGCGCAACCAGCGCTTCCCCCAGTTACCCGTCACCCGCCAGAGAGCGCGATACCAGAAACGCTGCGACAGGAAAAGCAGCGTCAAAACACTAAGCCCGATGGCGGCGCGGAGCAGAACGAAGCCCCAATTCAAACCGGTACCCCCCAGAGGTCAAGCCGAGAGGCTATTTTAGCATGCACCGCGACCACTCCTGATGGGTCCGCAGCGGTGCGTTCCTGGATAGCATCGAGCCGATGGCTCCACAAACACGCGAAACGAGCGCTGCGCCACTGCGTCTGAAAGTACATCCACCGTGGGAGCTTCCACGGCACAAGAGAGGAAATATGAAAACACTGAGGTGGGCGGGTGCTCTGGTTTTTGCGAGCGTCCTGGCGGGTCCAGTGGCAGGTCAACAGAAAGCATCGACAGCCAAGGCGGCGGTCAGTGAATCGCAAATCGTGCTCGAGCAATGGAATGATATCGGCCGGAAACTAATTGCCATAGCGGAAGATCTGCCGGAAGATAAGTACGACTACAAGCCAAATCCGGAATCCAGGACGTTCCTGGCGCAACTGGTGCACGCCGCGGGTTCGATGTACTACTTCACGGACGTGGCTCAGGGCCAAAAGGCGCGCTATCCGGACGACCCCAAGCTGGACAATTTGCGGAGCAAGGCTCAAGTAGTGGCTTTTGTGAAGAAGTGCGTGGAAGATGGCGGAGCTTTAATCAAGGCCAAGGGAGACGCCGGCATGATGGCGCTGGTGCCAAGCCAGGGGTCGCGACCTCCGATGCATGTTCTGGACCTGGCGTATGGGCTAATGGAGCACTCCGGCGAGCACTACGGGCAACTGGTGGTCTACTATCGAGCGAACGGTTTGGTTCCCCCGGAATCGCGGCCGAAGAAGTAGACCTCGTTTGGCTTAGGCAATCGAAAACGAAAAGGGCGCGGCTGAGACCGCGCTCTTTTTTTGAAGCGAGAATCAGACGGAAGCGCGGCCAGTGATGCCGTCGTGCAGGATGGCCGCAAGGCGGGCAGGCTCGCTGACCGGCGGGAGGCAGGTGTTGCCGGAACAAACGAGAGCGGAGGGCTTATCTTTGGGCAGGTGCGGAATGGTTTCACGAAGCGCGAGTGGCAGGTGCGTGAGATCGGAAGCGGGAGTTATGCGGAGCACCGATTTGCCAAGGCGATAGACACGGTTGGCGGCATCCCACAGAGCTTGCGCGGCCGTATCGCCCTCGGAACCGGTAACGACGACCTGCGCCGGGTGACTCGCGAACAAAATGGCGGCGAGGCCATACGTGGCGGCGAAGAGCCCGTAACGCGGAGCGATTCCGGCGAAGGCCTCCAGAGTTTGCCGGGCGAACGCGCGATAGCGATCATCCCCGGTGAAAGCGTGCATCCGAATCAGGGCCATGGCGGCGGCGGAATTGGCGCCGGGCGTGGGAGAATCCTGGAAAGGCTTGCGGCGAATATCGAGGCCGCCCAGGGGAGGGGCGTCGGATGGACGGTCGAAGAAGCCGCCCGCTTCGGTGTCGGCATATTTTTCGAGTGCAAGGTCCATGGTGCGCTGAGCGGCGCGGAAGTAGCGCGGGTTGAGCGTGGCTTCGTAGGCATCGAGCAAGGCCAGGACGCCGAAAACCTGGTCGTCAAGAGAGCCGAGGAGCGCGGGGCCGCCGATGCGGTGCGCGAAGCCGAGCTGTTCGGACCAGCCTTCGCGAAGCATGCGGTCGGTGGTTTTGAGAGCGAAGGAGCGGCAAGCCGCAGCGAGCGAGCCTTCGAGCGTGCGGGAGGCCTCAAGGTAGGCAGAGACGAACATCGCGTTCCAGGCGGAGTACATCGTTTTGTCGATAAACGGCGTGGGCCGCTGCTTGCGGGCGGCAAGCATCTTGCCCTTGGCGCGGGCCAGGAGCAGCCGCGTTTCGGAAGGCTCGATGCGCAATTGCGCGGCGATATCGGCGGGATCGCGCGCAACCCAAAGAACGTTCTTGGCGGGATTGTGGTGCATCTCGCCATGTGCCTCGACGTCGTAGTACAGCTCGATCGCTCGGGCTTCTTCAGGAGCCAGCACTGTGCGGACTTCGCCGAGCGTCCAGGTGAAGTAGTCGCCGTCGTCGTCGAGGGAATAGTCGGCATCCTGGCTGGCATAAAAACCGCCACTTTGCTGGTCCGAGAGAACTTCGTTCACCCAGGCGATGATGCTTTCGGCGGTTTCCCGCAGGAGCGGATTGCGCGTAATGCACCAGGCGTGCAGGTAGTTTCGCAGCAGCTCGGAATTGTCGTAGGACATTTTCTCGAAGTGCGGGACGAGCCAGCGCTCGTCGACAGAATAGCGATGGAAGCCGCCGGCGAGTTGATCGTAAACACCGCCCCGAGCCATTTTTTCGAGTGTGGTTTCCGCTATGGCGAGCAGATGCTTTTCGCCGGTTTCCTGATAGCGTTCGAGGAGCAAATCGATGGCGGAGGGGTGGGCGAACTTCGGCGCGGAGCCGAAGCCGCCGTTTTTAATATCGAAAGTTTGCGTTAATGCGCTGATTTGCGCGTCAACTACGGCGAGGTCGAAATCGCCTCGCGCGCCGGCGTAGCGCTCGGCTTGCATGACGGCATCGGAGAGCGAGGCGGCAGTCTGCTCGAGGTCGGCACGTTTCTGCTTGTAGGCCTCGGCGACAGCGAGCAGAATGCGGCGAAAACCCGCGCGGCCCATGCTGTCTTCCGGCGGAAAGTAGGTGCCGCCGAAAAAAGGTCTGCCATCGGGGAGGAGGAATCCCGTGAGGGGCCAGCCCCCCTGGCCGGAAATGGCGCTGATCGCGGCTTGGTAGCGGGAATCCACATCGGGCCGCTCGTCGCGATCGACTTTAATCGCGATGAAATGTTCGTTAATGATTTTGGCGATGGCGGGATTTTCGTAGCTTTCGCGGTCGATGACGTGGCACCAGTGGCACCAGACGGCGCCGATATCGAGGAGGATGGGCTTGTCCTGCTCGCGCGCCTGCTGGAAGGCGGCATCGCTCCACTCGTGCCAGTCGATCGGCTGATGGGCGGCGGAGCGGAGATACGGGCTGGCGGAATTCGCGAGGCGATTTGAGTTAGCGGAAGACAAGATGGATTGGCCGCTTTGCCCTATTGCACGATTTCGCCGGGACCAAGGTCACGCGGGTCGAGCGGTTTGCGGCCGGCGAAGCCTTCGTCCTGGCGATGATAAAAGCGGATGCGGTCCTCGCCGAGCTTCCAGCAGAGATAGACTTCCTCATTGCCGATGAGCGCGGGAAAATCGAGCAAGCCGACTTCGAGATCCTTGACCAGGCAGCCGGTTTGCAGAATGCGGTTCAGCGCGGCTTTCATGGCTTCGGCCAGTTGGGAATGCTCGGCGCGGAGCTTGGCGAGTCTTTCGTAGGGCACGATGACGCCGCCCATCATCATGATGCGCGCGGACACCGCGGTGAGGTCCTGGTCGAGACCGGCCAGCTTTTTGCGGCAATTCATGGCCTCAACGAGAAACGGTTCCACTTCGCGCCGGGCGCGTTCGGCTTCGGTCACCGTAAAAAAACGTTGCTCGGGCTCTGGAGCGTCGTCCTGCTGCGGATCGTCGTCTTGGTCAGCCATGTGCCATCCTGGGGCCGGGGCGCCCTGCAAGAATGCTATCGCATCGGGAGAAAGGGGTCGAGAAGGAACAGCGGAATTATCCACCGATGAACACCATTGTGCGATTGGGCGGAACGAAATCGGCCTCGTTGATGCGATGGCCGGCTTCCTTTTGCATGACGATCGAGCGGATGCAGGCGGCGATCTCTTCTTCGGTGCAGTTTTGGCGCAGAAGCGTGCGGAGGTCGTGGTCTTCCTGGCTGAAGAGACAGGTGCGCAGCTTGCCGTCCGCGGTCAGGCGAATCCGCGAACAGAACCCACAAAAGGGCTGGGTGACCGGAGCGATGAGGCCGATTTCACCCGGCGCGCCATCGGCAAAGCGATATTTGCGCGCGGTTTCGCTGCGTTCGTGCGGAATTGGTTCCAGAGGCCATTGCGCGTGGATGCGCCGGAAAACTTCGGCTGCGGGCACGACGGCTTCGCGCGTCCAGTGGCGGTCCGCATCCAGGGGCATGAATTCGATGAAGCGCATGATGACGGCGCGTTCGCGCGCAAAGGCGGCGAACGACTCGATTTCGTCGTCGTTCCATCCCCGGACCAGAACGGCGTTGACCTTTGCCGGAGCAAGCGGGGAAGCCTGCGCGGCTTCGATGCCGCGCAGGACGGAGTCGAACGACCGCGTTCGCGTGATGCGTTCAAACTTGGCGCGGTCGAGCGAATCGAGGCTGATATTGATCCGGTTCAGGCCGGCGGCGACAAGTTGCTGGCAGCGCTCGGCGAGCAGATGCCCGTTGGTGGTCATGGAGAGGTCCGGCACGCTGAGGGCCCGCAGGCTGCCGATGAATTCCTCTACTCCGGGGCGAACCAGCGGTTCGCCGCCGGTAATGCGAATCTTGCGAATGCCAAGACCCAAAAGAACGCGGGCAAGACGTTCGAGCTCCGGCCAGGAGAGGATTTCATCGTGAGCACGATAGTTCTCGGGGTCCGCGGAACGGCAATAGACGCAGCGAAAGTTGCAGCGGTCGGTCACCGAAATGCGGAGATCGGTGATTTGCCGCCCGAATTTGTCGTGCAAGGTCATATTCGCTTCGGCTTTTTTGCGCCGCGCTGGCGCGATGCCAAAAAAAGCAAAACGCCTGACTCCGCGTTTGGAAATCAGGCGCACGCCGAAAATCCGCTGATTTTCGGCGTTCGCTCCTTTCCAAGGCGCGGGCATACTTTCCGCGCGGGAGGCCCCGGCGTTTCCGCCTGAACCCTCGGCAGCGCTTCGGCTGCCTCGCTCTTGCCGCCATGGGTTGTCTTCTCCGGCAGGCTGCAAGGGTCGGAGTTATGCCTCTAGTGTATGCCTCTTATGTCGGGAACGGCAATTTCGGCAAAGTTCGTGCGAGCCGAAAGTGCCGGACGCCCCTTGATGGCTCTCCTGCCGGCCCTGCCGACACGCCGCCTTAGCACGCCGGAACCGGAGCGGGACAACTGACGCGCGGCCTGTGATAAAGTGCTGCGCACACCATGCGCATCTTCGTTTTGGGCGCCGGAGCGACCGGCTCCCTCCTCGCCCAATTACTTGAGCAACAAGGACATACGGTTTGGTGCGGCGACCGCGACCCCGAGCGCGCGCGGCGCTTTCTCGGCAGGCGCAGCACCGTGCCCATCACGCAGGTAAACGCCAGAAACCTGCGCGGAATCGTGCGGGCAGCGCGAGGCTGCCATCTCCTCATCAATGCCTCAGCTTCGGTCTTCAACCTAATCGTGATGCGCGCGGCGCTCCATCTGCGCGCCCACTATCTCGACCTGAGCTCGCATCTCACGCGCAATCCTTTCAAGGCGGAGCAATTTTCGCTGGCGAAGCGCTTCGAGGAGAAAAGCCGCGCCGCGGTGATCAACGCAGGCGCGGCGCCAGGGTTGACCAACCTGCTGGTGAAGCGCGCGGCGGAATCGCTGGACGAGGTGCACTCGGTGCGCATCCGGCTTTACGAGAGCACGGAAAGCCAGGACCCTCTTTCGCAATGGTCTCCGGAAGTCTCGTTTGACGAAGCAATTTCGCGCCCGCGCGTATATCGCGCAGGCCGATTCCGCATGGAGCGCCGCTTCGCGGAACCGGAGAAATTCCGCTTTGCGGATCCCATCGGAAAGGCCAGCGTTGTGCTCGCGGCGCAGGATGAAGTGGCCACCCTTCCTTACGTAATCCCGATGCGCAGCATGGATGTGAAAATCGGCGGCAACGAATTCGACCGCCTGCGGCGCTGGTACAAGCAGGGCAAGCTCAGCAAGTCGCGCGGCATCGTACGCCACCGATTTCCGCAAACCTATTCGCCGCGGGCCATTGCGAAGCTCATCCGGCGGGGCGCCCTGCAAAATGCGCGGTTCGCGGCTGCCTTGCTGGTTTCCGGCATCAAGCGGGATCCGAAAGAAGACCGGCATGTGTTGATTCGTACGGACTGCCTCTTTCCGACCTTGTATCAGATTCGGCAGCAAGGACTATTCACGACGCCAGTTGCCTATGCCACGGCGCAGGCGGCGGCGCTTTTCGTGAAATTCTTTCCGCGAGATGCGGCGGGAGTATTCGCCCCGGAAATGCTGCCCATCGAGACACGGCGCGCGATCGTGAAAGGCATTCGCGGCCGAGGCGTGCGGATCATGCACCGCACCATCGAGCTAAAACCCGGCGGCGAGGAGGAGGAAGAAGTCTAGTGTCGCAAAATGGCGGCTGCGCCCGTGAGGGAAGTCGCCGCCTAGGAGCGCATGCCTCCGCGTTCTGGAACAGGCAAAGCCCTCGAAACGAGCAGCAGCTCTATGGCCGCGCTTCGAAGATCAGGTTGAAAGGCGTTTCGGTGGCGCGCCGGAAACGGGTAAAGCCGCCGGAGGTGACTACCTCCCGCAAGCGCTTTTCGCCGGCCTGTGCGCCGAGCGCCGTTCCAACTTCCTGAGAAAGCGAGGCCGGCGTGCAGAGCAGCGTCGAGGCTCCGTAGAACGCGCGTCCAATCGGATTGAGATTGTCCTCGAGTTTGTCACCCGCGAACGGCTCGACGATCATCCATGTGCCGTCCTTCTTCAGCGTGCTCCGTACATGCGCCGCGGCGCCCGCGGGATCCCCCATGTCGTGCAAGCAATCGAAGAACGTAACGAAATCATAGTCCTTGCCCGGATAGTCCTTGGCTTTCGCGATCTCGAAACGGATGCGGTCGGAAACGCCGGCATCCTTTGCGCGCTGCTTGGCGGTTTCGATGGATTTGTCATGATAATCGAAGGCAAAAAACTCGGACTTGGGATAATGCTTCGCCATCAGAACGGTGGAAGCGCCGAGACCGCAGCCGACATCGGCCACGCGCGCGCCGTTCTTGAGTTTGGCTTCAACACCTTCGAGCGCCGGAATCCAGTTGGTGATCAGATTGGCGGCATAGCCGGGACGGAAGAATCGCTCAGTTCCGACAAACAGCTCCGGGTGATGCTCGTGCCAGCCGAGGCCCTCACCGGTCTTGAACCGTTCGGCCAGCTGCTCTTCCGCGCGCGTGGCAGCCAGCGCCACCTGGAACGCGCCCGGCATGAAGCAGGGACTTGTTTCGTCCGCCATGGCGAAAGCCTGCTCATCCGTAAGGTAGAACTTGGAATTGGATGCGTCGTAAGTCACATAGCCCCCGGCTGCCTGGGCGCTGAGCCATTCGCGAACGTAGCGTTCCGAGGTGCCGGTGCGCTTGGCAAGCTCGGCCGCGGTTTGCCTGCCGCCGGCGGCAAGCGCTTTGTAGAGTCCGAGTTTGTCGCCGATGCGAATCAGCGCGGCGTTAAACGTCGCGCCGAAATCTACGAGGGCTTTGCCCAAAAATTCATGCAATTTGTCCTGATTGATGTTCATGCATCTTCTCCGTCGAATTTGACAGCCAAGGGAGGGATTTTGGAATGTTACACGCGACCTATTCGGGCGCAAAGCAATATTCAACAGCAGCGACTGAGCCGCGAGTAGCGGCGGTTCAACTGCTCCAGGTAAAACTCTTCGCGGGAAAGTGGGGCAGTGCCACGTCGCAGATCCGGGCGATGCCGGCGGGCGCCCAGATAGCTCTCGTAATCGGCGTCACCGCACCATTGACGCAGGCCGCGCCAGAACCTTAGCAACAAAGATGCAAACGAACGCGAGACGCGCGGCATCAGTCATCTCCCTGGGCCGTCCCGGCAAAGCCCTCGGGCCATTGTGTGGCGAGGTAGGGAGCCTCGTGCAAAGTGACGGAACGCCGGCGCGCGAGAATTCCGTACCACTGCAGCAAAGCCTCGACGACCAAAACGAGGATCATCGCGGCGAGAATTGCCGTGACGGCAGCGTCGAGCCGGTTATTGAAGATGAGCCGCCGGGTGTCGGCAATCCTGGACGCTGGAATGGTTCCAGCTCCGATCTGGGCAGCAAGCGAATTGGCAAACGCCAGAAAACCGACCCGTGGGCTGGGATCGAAGATCTTCTGATAGCTTGCGGTCATGGTGACGATCACGAGCCACGCCATAGGCGCCAGAGTGACCCAAATCCAGCGGATGCGACCCATTTTCAGCAATACCGTGGTCGCCAGCACCAGCGCGACCGCGGCGAGCAACTGATTCGAGATCCCAAAGAGCGGCCAGAGCGAATTGATGCCGCCGAGCGGATCCACAACGCCTTGATACAAAAAATAGCCCCATGCGCCAACAATGATCGCGCTCGACAGGAGAATGCCCGGCATCCAGCCCGTGCGCCCGAACGGTTTCCACACGCGGCCGCCGAGTTCCTGAACCATGAAGCGGCCGACGCGCGTACCGGCGTCGAGAACGGTCAGAATGAAGAGCGCCTCGAACATGATGGCGAAGTGATACCAGATGCCCAGAAGGCGGTCGCCGCCAATGGTGTTCGAGAAGATTTGCGCCATCCCCACGGCCAGCGACGGCGCGCCGCCCGCGCGGTTGAACAAAGTATGTTCCCCAACGGCTTGCGCGAGCGCCGGCAGAGTTTGCGGCGCGAGCGCATAACCCCAGGAGCTGATCGTCCGCGACACTGCTTCGGGAGTCGAGCCAACAATCGCCGGCGGGCTGTTAATGGCGAAATAGACGCCAGGGGTCATGGCGCACGCCGCGACCATGGCCATAACCCCGACAAATGACTCCATCAGCATCGCGCCGTAGCCGATAAAGCGCGCGTGGCTTTCACGGAGAATCATCTTCGGCGTGGTGCCCGAGGATATCAGCGCGTGGAATCCACTCACCGCGCCGCACGCGATGGTAATGAAGCAGAACGGAAAAATCTTTCCGGCAAACACGGGACCGTTGCCGTCAATAAAACGAGTCAGCGGCGGCATGAGCATGTGCGGCCGGACAATGAGAATGCCTGCGGCGAGCGAAAAAATCGCGCCGGCTTTTATGAAGGCGCTCAAATAATCGCGCGGGGCGAGCAGCAGCCATACGGGCAGCGCGGAAGCGGCGAAACCGTAAGCGATCAGTGCAAAAGCCAGCGTGACGCCGCTGAGCGTGAACACTCGCGCCCACGAGGCCGAGGCCGCAACCCACTGCCCCGCCACAACCACGAAGAGCACCATCGCGACTCCAAGCAGCGAAGCCTCGAGCACCCGGCCCGGCCGCAAAAACCGCAGATACACGCCGAGGAGAATGGCGATCGGGATGGTCATTGCCAGCGTGAACGTGGCCCACGGCGACGCCTTCAGCGCATTCACGATGACCAGCGCGACGACACCCAGCAGAATCACCAGTATCGCGAGTACGGCAAGCTGCGCGATGAATCCGCCGCGCCGGCTTACCTCCTCGCGCGCCATTTCGCCCAGCGATTTTCCGTCCCGCCGGATCGAGCAGAACAAAATGATAAAGTCCTGGACGCAGCCCCCAAAAGCCGCCCCGACGATGAGCCAAAGCGTCCCCGGAAGATAGCCGAATTGTGCGGCGAGGGTCGGGCCGACGAGCGGGCCTGGACCCGCGATCGCCGCGAAGTGATGGCCGAAGAGAACCCATTTGTTGGTGGGCACAAAGTCGCGGCCGTCCTCGAGGCGCTCCGCCGGAGTGGCGCGGGTGTCGTCCAGGGCAAGCACCTTGGCGGAAACAAACGCGGAATACAGACGATAAGCGACCAGGTAGCAGCAAATGGCCGCAACCACGAACCAACCCGAATTGAGGGGCTCGCCGCGATGCCATGCAATCGCCGCGAGGGCGCTCGCGCCGGCCAAGGCTACCGCAACCCAAGCGAACGCTTTGGCCGCTCGCCGCAGCGCGCGCTCTCGGTGAGAGGCTTTGCTGATCGCGGGGACGCTCATTTCTGGGCGGAATCGTATGCAAGCTCGCGCCCGCCGTCAATCCGAAGCTCATCGCGCGAAGTTCTGCGCCCGGCGCATCCGCGCCGATTCCTCTTGTACTTCTCGCTCGCGCCGCTACAATCGGCGCATCACGCAAGCCCATTTTGGAGAAGCTATGCGCAATCATCGCCCCGGCGTCGCGCTTGCCGTCGCTTGTCTCGCAGCCTTGTTGCTCCCGCCGGCGGCTCCGGCGCAGCAGCAAGAGCAAGATCACGATTTCCCCTCGCCGAAAACCCTCGAGGAACTGAAGACCGCAATGAACGACGTCGTTCAGAAGAATCACTTACCGGGCGCGGGAGTCGCTCTCGTTGCCAATGGGGAAGTCCTGTGGTGCGGCGGATTTGGGAAAGCCGACGTTGCGGCGAACCGCCTGATTGCGTGTGACACCGAGTTCCGCGTTGGCTCCATCTCGAAAACGTTCGTGGCGCTGGCGCTCCTGAAGCTCGAGGAGGAGGGAAAGGTTGACCTGCAAGCGCGCGTGCAGGATCTTGCGCCCGAAGTAGGCGTGCGAAACCGGTGGGAGTCCACGAATCCCGTGCGGCTTGTGAATCTGCTCGAACACTCCGCCGGCTTTGACGACATGAGCTTCAGCGAAGTCTATAACACGAAGGATCCGCCAGACTTTCCGCTGCTCAAAGTGTTTCAGGCGCATCCCCGGCCGCAAGAGACGCGCTGGCCCCCGCGCACGCGGTTCTCGTACTCGAATCCCGGATTCGGCGTTGCCGGCTACTTGATCGAGAAGATCACGGGGGAGCCGTTTGACGCCTACATCAAGCAGAACGTCCTTACGCCGATTGGCATCGCCGCCGGCGATTTCCGTCTGACGGAGGCCAACCGCGCTCTGCTCGCCCAGGGGTATCACTCCACCCTGCAGCCGATTCCTTACAAGGAAATCTACTTGCGCCCTGCCGGCGACATGAAGGCTTCGCCGGGAGAGCTTGCCAGGCTGGTGCAATTTTTCCTGCGACGAGGAAGGGCGGGAGAAACGCAGCTCGTGAAGCCCGAGACGATTCTGCGGATGGAGTATCCCGCGACGGTCTCTTCCTCCCGGCACGGCCTGCGGCTCGGCTACGGGCTGGCGAACTATACGGAAGTCACCGGCGGCGTGGTAACCCACGGCCATGACGGCGGCATCGATGGCTTTATCTCGACGTACCGCTATATGCCGGAACAGAATTGGGGCTACGTCGTGCTGCTCAACAGCGACTCCTCCGGCCAAGCCCTGAACGATCTGAGTCGCCTCGCCCTGAATTTTCTCTCGAAAGACTTTGCCAGGAAACAGCCTCCTGTCTTTCCGGATCCCGTCGCGGATTTGGAGCTCCTCACCGGCTTCTATGCGCCACGCGCTCCCCGCAGCGCGCTGCTTGCCTTCCTCGACGATCTTTTCGGCGGCGTGCGCATCCGGCTCGAGAACGGACAGCTCACGCGATCGAGCCTTTTCGGCAAGCCGGAAAAACTAATTCCGGTGAGCAAGAATCTCTTCCGCGGGCCGCAGGATCCGGAAGCGACTTCGGTTTTCTTCACCGACACGAGCGGGACGATGATCTACTCCAGCGCCGGCATGGACGGAACGCCGTACGCCGAGCGGGTGAGCATTTGGTGGCCGTATTCGCGGCTGGTCCTGCTGATGCTTTGCGCCGCTTTGATGGCCAGCGCGCTTCTTTTCGCCGTAATCTGGGGCCTGCTCTGGCTCCTTGGAAAAATGAAAGACGTGAAGCACGTGAGCGTGCGCGCGGTGCCTGTGCTCGCGATTCTTGTTCTGCTTGCGGTGGTCTTCAGTTGCCTGAAGGCGTTCGGCGAGTTGGGAACCGTCAATCTCTGGTCGGTCATCATCTTCCTGGGAACGATCCTCTTCGCGCTGCTTTCGCTCGACGCGCTGTGGCTGGCCCTGCGCGTGCCCCGGGAGGAGATTCGCTCGGGCGTTCGGATTCATTCGCTGCTGGTTTCCAGCGCCTGCGTTGTATTCACGCTGTTTCTCTTGTCGTGGCACCTGATCGGGCTGCGCCTCTGGGCGCCATGAATTCGTCGCTGAAGCGCAAGACTCCTTCGCGTAGCAGCGGGCGGCGAGTCATTCGGTCTCTCCGTTTGAATCGCAAAATGCGAAGTTTTGCGTGCGGGGTGCGACGCGAGTCCCCATGCGCCCGTCAATGCGCCCGGACGCCGAGTCCTCGGACCTTCAGTCGGCAAGGGAGGTAAACCGGAGCAGGGGCAGCAGCTCGCGAAAGGTCTTCTGAACCTCTCCCAGGAAGGCCCCGGAACAAAGCGCGCGTGGTGCGAGCTTTTTTCGCACAATCCAGCCCTGCAATCTGGGCCATTCCGCGGCCGTCGGCCAGCCGTTCTTTTGCGTCCACCTCCCTCTCTCGTTCGAATACCAGTAGCTTTCGTAGTTGCGGCCAAGCCGCTTTTTCTGCTGTGCGAGCCAGGCGGGTTGGGCAGCAATTCGCTGGTCGGCCACAAGGCCCAGCGCGGACGCCTTGCGCTTCCCGCCAGAGTAAATCCGAAAGCCCACCGTGACGCTCTTTGCGGAGACTCCCGTGTACAGTTCACCCGTTTCGCCGCCGGCGCAAACCGCCGGCACTTTCAAATACATTTGAGGGCGATAAGGCGTTTTGTCCTTGGCAAAACGAATGTCGCGATTAATGCGCGAGAAATTGCCGCGCCCCGAAACATCCAGCTGCTGGTCCAGCCGCATCAGGAACGGCGTCAATTCCTCCAGCAGTCGCCGGAAGGGCCGGCTCACCAAGGCCTCGTACCGCTCGCGGTTCGCGTCCATCCACTCCTTGCGATTGTTGCGGCTCAAGTCCTGAAAAAAGCGAAAAATTTCGCGCGAAAAAATAGCTTCACGGGCTGGCATCGGGTCCCTCGGTGGAAGGCTGCGAAGTGCTTTAGCCTACACGATTCCAAACCGCCGTCAATTGGACTATGCTGTGCCGCCCGCCTGGTTCCTCGGCGGCTCTCTTCACTTTCTGCATCAGGGGTAAAACGATGATTCGCAAATGGTTGGCAGCGGGAATCCTCGCGGGGAGCATGCTCGGCGCAGCCGCGCTCTTCTCTTCAGCGTCGGCGTCTAAAGCGGAAGAAGGCAAAGGCAGTGCAAAAAAGGAACCTTGGACGCCCGCCGATTTCATCTACTCGGAAGCAGCCGGCCAATATCGCATATCTCCGGACGGCAAATGGCTCGTCTGGGTCAAGTCCGTGGGCGACAAGGACAAGGATGCGCGCGTTTCGAATCTTGTCCTCACCGACCTCGAGCGCAATCGCGAAATCCAGCTAACGCGCGGAAGCGACAATGATTCGCAGCCGGTCTGGTCGCCCGATGGCGAGCGCATCGCGTTCCTGAGCACAAGGGCGCGGCCTCACGCCGGTCCCGACGCCGCCAAAATGCAGTTGTGGCTGATCAACCCGCATGGCGGAGAGCCTTGGCCCGTCACCGAACTGGTGAATCCGCCGCGCCGCATCGAATGGCTCGACAAGGACACGATCATCTACAGCGCCGAAGAGGAACCCACCCTCTACGCCCAGGAAATCAAGAAGAAGAAGGATGACTCAGAAGTGATCGAAGACGCGGAGCACATGGCTCCGGTGCGCCTTTTCAAGATCAACGTAAAAGAAAGGAAGATCACGCGGCTAACCAACAATACGGACTGGATTGAAAGCTGGGGAGTTTCCCGGGATGGCAAGTACGCCGTCGCTTCGCATGCGCGAAGCTTGCGGTATGCATTTGATCAGAAGACGCCGCCGGTGATCTTTCTGCACAACCTCGCAAACGGCCAGGAGAAACAGATTTTGACGGAAGGACGCATTCGCGCCGAGGGCTTCGAATGGACGCTGGACAGCTCCGGGTTTTATGTCGCGACGCCGTTCTCAACCGATCCGCGTTTCATGACGGCAAGCATCAGCATTCTCTATTACTACGACGTGGCGTCCGGCAAAGCGCAGCAGGTGAATCTCGATTGGCCGAACGGGCTGTCCTTCGGGTTGCAGACCGTGCCGGGCGGCTTTGTGGCCATGCTCGCGGCAGGCAGCCACAACGAGCCGGCGCTTTATACCAAGGAAGGGGATTCCTGGAAGCGCGAGAGGATTACCGGCGAGCACGCGAAGAATCTCGAAGGCTTCTCCATCAGCGATGACGGCAAATCCATCGTGTATGGTTCCTCGACCGCGAGCAAGCTCTCTCAGCTTTATGCGGCGCGGCTGGACGGAACGAAAATTGTGTCGCCCGAGCAAGTGACCAAGCTCAACGAGAATCTCGTGAATGGCCGGGTCTTCGCGAAGAGCGAAGTGATTCGCTGGAAAGGTTCGAATGACGAAGAGGTGGAAGGCATTCTGTACTATCCGGTGAACTACGAACCGGGGAAAAAGTATCCGGTGATCACCGCGATTCACGGCGGTCCAATGGGTGCCGATCACGACCTGTGGGGCGAGAGCTGGGCCTACCCGATTCAGCTCTTCACGGAGCGCGGCGCGTTCGTGCTGCGACCGAACTATCACGGCAGCAACAACTATGGACTGAAGTGGGCCGAATCCATCTGCTGCGGCAAGTACTACGATCTCGAGACACCGGACATCAACATGGGCGTGGACTATCTCATTTCCAAGGGCCTGGCCGATCCTGACCGGGTGGCTACCATGGGCTGGTCGAACGGCTCGATTCTCTCGACAAGCCTGATCACCACCTATCCCGACCGTTACAAGGTGGCGAGCGTGGGGGCAGGCGATGTCGAATGGATCAGCGATTGGGCGAATGTGGATTTTGGGCAGGCGTTTGACGCCTATTACTTCGGGAAATCGCCGTTCGAGGATCCCGAGCTCTATATTCGCAAATCGCCCTTCTTCAAGATGGACCGGGTGAAGGCTCCGGTCCTGATTTTCCACGGCACGGCGGACCGCAACGTGCCGCCCGCGCAAAGCTGGTCGTATTTCAGGGCGCTGCAATACTTTGGCAAGCCGGTCAAGTACGTTGTGTTCCCCGGCGAGCCACACGGCCCGCGCAAGCTGACGCATCAGATGCGCAAAGTGGAAGAGGAAATCGCGTGGTTCGACCAGTACTTCTTCAAAACCGCCAAACCTGAAAATGAGGCCTTGAAGGAAGGCTCTCCGCTCGACGCAGCCTTGCGTGCGAAGAGCGTGGCTAAAAATGCGGGCCGCTACGGCTCTTCGTTCCAGGCGCCAAAAGGCAAATCCATTTTGATTCCCGAAGTCGTCAAACGCGGCGGCCTGGAGATTGGCCGCTTTGAAGTCACTCGAGCCCAGTTCGCCGAGTTCGACAAGACTTACAAATTCGATGCCGGTACCGAAAACTATCCGGCGAATGGCATCACCTTCGAGCAGGCGAAAAATTACGCAGCGTGGCTCTCAAAAACGACCAACGAAACCTGGCGTATTCCGAACGAATCCGAAGTCTCCAGCCTCTACTCGAAGAAAGACGGCGAAAACACCCTGGACTACTGGGCGGGATACGCCCCCAATCCCGATGACGCCAGGCGACTGGAAAGGAAAGTCGAGGAGCTTGGCGGCGCCGCGCCATTGCTGAAGCCTGTGGGAAGCTTTCCAGGTCAAGGCAAGACGGAGGACGAACTCATCTACGATTTGGGCGGCAACGTGGCGGAGTGGGTGATCGCTGGCGACGGCACAGGCAAACCGCTCGGCGGCAGCGCCGACCAACCGACGGATCCCGCCGCCGCCCACACACCTTCTGCCGCTTATATCGGATTCCGCGTCGTGCGCGGGACGGCCCCCAAATAGCCGGCCGCGATCTCTACTTTGAGAACGGCATGAAGATGCCTGCTCCACCGGCTTGCGCCGGGCGCGGCAAACGCTTCAGAACAACCTCTATTTCTCGCTCCGTGCCCTCCGTGACCGCACGCACGAACTGCGGCACGCTCACGGCCGCGAACGAATCCGGCGAAAGAAATTCCCCTGGCATCAGGCGAAAGCTGTACGTGGTACACTTTCTGAAACGAGCGAAAAACACTCCCTCCCAATCTGTGTAAACCATTTGATTGTCGATTTTCGCCGCTGCACCGGAAATTGGCTCGCCGTTCTCATCGGCGATGCGCCCGCGCACGACGCATTTGTATTCCTCGAAGTTGACGAACGAGGACCCGGCACCCTGTGCTGAACGGCCTCTGTCCAAATCGTGCAGGGTCGTCAAGTAGCTCGTGTACTGTGTTCGCCCAGTGGGCGAAAGGTTCGTGTCGCCGCGCAACTCTATGTTTCGCGGCAAGAGCAAATAGAGACGCGCCACGGCGACTCGGCGAAACTGCGATTGCCCAGGAATATAAAAGGGCACGTACACGGTCTGATAGTCCAGGCCCACGCCGATCCGGTGTGATTCGTACGAACCGCCGCAGGCGAAGCTCTTCTGGTTCAAGCCGAATTGCACCGTCTGATTCAAATCAAGGTGCGAACTGATGCGTTCTCGCACGGTTCCCGCCAGGTTGCTGGTGACCCTGCCGCCGCGCGGAACAGTGCGGAAATAATCCCCGCCCAGCGTGATCCGCGGAAGCAGCGCACGTTCTGCTCCGGCCGAGTATGCCCTAGCCTGGCCACTGGGTGTTGTGGATTGGTAGCTAGCCCCCCGCAGCCTGAATCCCCCCACGGTCCACGAAACGGTCGCCCCTTGCACCCGCGATCGCGTGCCCTCGGCTCCGCCAGGGTCCGGCGAAAGGATGTTTTCGCGACTTACACCAACCGAAACGCTTTTCAGTGGGCGGAGGTCCACCGACACGTTCTCGCGGTCATACTCTACCGTCAGCGGCGAGCTCACCACAATCCGCCGGAAGTCATTCGGAGTATTCGCATAGCTGGCCTTGAAGTCTGCGCGCTGGGTGGTGATTGCGAGACTCCCCGCCTCGTACGGATCTCGGTCGCTTCCTCCTGCTACTCCAGCCACGGTGACCGCTTGCAAGGGCTTCCACTCCAATCCTTGGATTACGGCGAGCCGTTGCGTGTAGAAAACGTTGACGCTGTACGTCACCTTCTCGGAAAGCGCGTGGTGCAGGAAAGCCGCGAACGAGAAGCGGTCGGGCTCCGAAACGCTCAAAAACGGCGCTCCATAACGGTTGGCAGTGAGCCCCGTAAAGATCTCGAATTGATCCTTCGGTCCGTCCCGCCGGACTGCGAATCCTGTGCCCAAAAAATAGATCGACGGATTGAATATGTCTGTCGGCAGGGCCACCGGGACCGGCTGGTCCCCTAACTGCAATAGTGTCCCGCCAAGCTCTTCCGTAAGACCAAACCCTCCCGCCAATCCGTCCCGCCAGCCCAGCCCTAGCCATCCCTTATACCGGTCGGTTTCGATCGAAGCCGTGGCTCCGGACGTTTGGAAGACCGTCGAGGTTCCACCCTTCAACTCAATAAGCTGCGCACGCGACGCCGCATGAAGCCCCGAGAGGATCTGAGCTGTCAGCAGAAACGCGAGATTTCGCAGACTTCTCCGTCTGAGCACGACCCTAGGGACCAGGCAGAAAATCGGGGAAGGGCACTTCAAATTTGAATTTCGGGAACGCAATTTCCACGGAATTTGGAGGGATAGGATTTTTCCAATCCAGCATCACAAGGCGCCTTTGCCTCGGAAAGCACGGAAAGCCGCCATAGCTCTGTCGGCCTGCCAGAGACCGGAGCTCAACTGTCTCCACTCGCCCGAAGCTTTCCGATTTGTTTTCGATCGTGAATGTTACCTGACGGGTCGCAGGGCTGAAAACACCCTGAGATACCACCACGTCGGAACGCCGTGGTTCGTCTTTCGTCAACAAATAGACCGTGTGCGGCAAGCGGATGACTACCTGCACGCCGGGACTGGTTGGCTTGGCTTGGATGTCCGAGTAGATCGTGAACCAAGCTGGCAGTTTCTGCGAGCGCGCCTTATAGAAGACCGTGTAGGCCCGATGCGGCGGAACGCGAAAGCTTTTCGTTGAGAGTGTCACGGTGACATCAGGATCCAAGCTCCGGTAGACCGGGTCTCCCTGCAACGTCACGCTGAAGCTGCGCGGCTCGAGCACCACGGCAAATGGCGTTAGCGTCTCATTCCTCACTTGAAACGAACCATCGGCCTGCCCAGTATATTCGCTGATGATTGGCATGACCGTCTGCGCCGGGCTCCTGAGCCCAGCCAGGCTCAAAAGAAGCAAACAGAATCCGCCGCGTCTAGCGATGCCCATCTCGCCGCCCCTCAAGTGGCTTGCGCCTCGATCACCAGGGTTCCGTTATAAGTTGCCGCCGGCAAATTTAGTCCGCTCGTATTGATCTGAAGCGCAAGGGTATCCGTGCGATTCGAGTTGAGCGTCACACCGGAGACAGTCTGCGAAAAGACCTGCAAGCTCGATCCAGTCGCGAACGGACTCGTTGCTGTAAAGGCTGTTAGCGTGCCTCCATTGATGCTGCCCGACACTGCTGAGGACGGAATGTTGTGGCTTGCCCCGTCGCTAAGCGCCGCCGTTGCGCTCGCGAAATAGGCGTAAAGCTTTACGTTGCTCCGCCCAATCGCCAAAACCCAAGTCGTCGTGATCGAAATCGAGGTATTGCCGGATGCCGTGCCGTCCCCGGCCAGAGTGAAACTCACCGACGTCGGTGTTGCGCTGACCGTGATCAGCTCCAGCAAAGGTGCGCTCAAACTCACGCTGATACCGCTCGAATTGAGCTGCGCCCAGCAATAATCGGGCACGAACGAGAACACCAACGTTCCGCAAAGTAGCGTGACCACAATTTTGCGAATCATGACGCCTCTCCTGGCGCAACGTGCGAGGACTTGCTTCGCCCTTTATCAGAAGGGCTCTAAATTTTCTCAAGCAATTCCAAGGACGTAAGCGGCGGCCCTCAAGAATGTTCATTCGTGTTTCGAAAAGGTGACCGAAAATTGGAACAGTCTCACACGTCCTGTTCCGAATCGGAACAGCCCCCCAAAAACCACACTCTCAGCCGCCGACTGAGCCAGATTGGCGCTTGTCCGTTCTTTTTCGCCGAATTACGCTCTTCCTATGACTCTATTCACTCCGACTGATCGCACCCGAGTACGGCGCAAGCCTGACCGCGGCTCGTTTGACCGCGATCTTATCTATAAGATTCTCGACGACGCGTTTGTTTGCCAGGTGGCGTTCCTGGCGGATGGACTGCCCTGGGTGGTGCCGACGAACTACGTGCGCGTGGGAGACAAGCTCTTCCTCCACGGTTCGACGGCAAGCCGGCTGATGAAGACGCTTTCGAGCGGCTCGCCCTTCACGCTGAACGTCACTCTGCTCGACGGGATCGTGTGCTCTCCGACGGCAACAGGACATTCGGTCAACTACCGATCCGTAGTGGTCGTCGGCAAAGCCGAAGTCGTCGAAGGCGAAGCGGCAAAGCTGGCGGCGATGCGCGACTTCGTCGAATACGTTATTCGCGGGCGGTGGGCCAGGGTGCGCCCGCCGACGTCACAGGAGCTCAAAGGCACCATGGTGCTGGCAGTGCCACTCGTCGAGGCGTCCGCAAAGGTGCGCACCGGCTTCGCCGTGGACAGCGCGGAGGAGTACAACACTTCCGCCTGGACGGGGATAATTCCGTTTACGTGGACCGCCGGGACGCCGGTTCCAGATCCCCGCCGCAAATCCGATATTGCTCCGCCCGAAAACATCGCGCGCTACTCGCGGCCTCAGTAGGATCCGCCCCGGAAGCGCCCGCGGATCGGCCGCACCCGCCAAATCGCGAGGAACAAAGCTTCAAGATTCGCGGAGGACTCCGCTGCATGCGCCGACAAGCCAGCCGAGGCGGTGTGCTATTCTTTTTTTTCAGGATTGTCGTCCCGGGGATGAACAAACTGCGCATTTCGGTAGTGCAATATCTGAATACAGCGCCGCTCGTCTGGGGCTTTACACGCGGGCCGCAGCGCGGCAAATATGAGCTTTCTTTCACTGTGCCTTCGCGATGCGCGGAAGAGCTGCGCAGCGGGGCCGCGGATGTCGCGATCATTCCGGCGATTGAATATCAGCGAATGGATGGGTTAGCCGTCCTGCCGCGGCTGGCGATCGCATCCCGGCAGCGGGTGCGCAGCTTGCTGCTTATTTGCAAAACGCCCATCGAACAGGCGCGACGTATTGCGCTCGACAGCAGCTCGCGCAGCACGCAGGCGCTGACGCACATCTTGTGCAGAGAGAAATGGAAAATCTCCCCCGAAATGCACCAGTGCGCGCCGCACCTCGGCGACATGCTGGCGAGAGTGGATGCGGCGCTGCTCATCGGCGATCCCGCGCTGCGCATTTCGATTGAGATTGCGGGGCGCACCGAGATTGCGGCTGACCGCCACCAGATCTGCGAGGGCGCTGCGGCCGGGATTGCGGGCGCGGAGAGGCTGCACGTGTACGATATCGTGGAAGAATGGAGGGCTTTGACAGGATTGCCGGCCGTGCTGGCCGTTTGGGCGGCAAAACGCAACGTGATCACGCCGGAGCTCATCGAGGACTTCCAGCGATCGCGCGAGCTCGGCATGGCCAATCTGGCCGTGATCAGCCGGGAAGCATCCGGCGAGCTGGGGTTGCCGGCTATGGAATTGGAGCGCTATCTCCGGGAGAATATTGACTTCGCGCTGGACGAAGAAAACCTGGACGGCTTGCGGCGGTACTTTGCCGAAGCGGCCCGGTTAGGGCTGATCGCCCGGGCGAAGCCCTTGGAAATTGCCGCGCTCGGAATGGCAAGAGCACGGGATTAGACAAGACTGGACGCAAAGCAGGCGCCGGCTTCGCATCACCGAGAACGGCGGCGATGGAGCAACGTGGGACTGACAAAACAACAAGCGCTTGAAATGCTCGAATCCGATGACCTGCTGGGCATCGGAATGGAAGCGCACGCGCTGCGCATGAAGAAGAATGATCCGCGCGTGGCGACCTATCAGATCGACCGCAACATTAACTACACGAATTTCTGCACGGAGTACTGCTCGTTTTGCGCGTTTTACCGGCCGCTCGGAGCCAAAGACGGATACATCCTGCCGCTTGAAGAGATTTACCGGAAGATCGAAGAGATGCTGGAGCTGGGCGGGACGGGAGTGCTGCTGCAAGGCGGGCTGCATCCGGACCTGCAAATCGGCTACTACGAAAATTTGCTCCGGTCGCTGAAGTCGCGCTTTCCGCAGGTGCATCTGCACTGCTTTTCTGCGCCGGAGATTCTGTGCATCGCCGAGGTAAGCGAGCTCGGCGTGGAAGAGGTGATTCGGCGCCTGATGGACGCAGGGCTGCAATCGATTCCGGGCGGCGGCGCCGAGATTCTGGACGACGAGATTCGCGGAAAGATCGCGCGGCTGAAGTGCACCAGCGACGACTGGGAAATGGTGCACCGCGTGGCGCACAAACTGGGCCTCCGGACGACGGCGACAATGATGTTCGGCTGCGGCGAAGAGCTGCGACACCGCGTGAATCACCTGGACCGCATTCGGCGAATTCAAGAAGACACCGGCGGGTTCACCGCGTTTATTCCGTGGATTTTCGCGCCGGAAAACACGGCGTGGGGCAAGAAGGTGCAGCAGACCACTGCGGTGGACTATTTGAAAACCCTGGCGGTGAGCCGCCTGTATCTCGACAACATCGACCACATTCAATCGAGCTGGCTGACGCCGGGAATCAAAGTGTGCCAGCTGGGGTTGCAGTTTGGCGCGGACGACGTGGGCAGCATTTTGATCGAGGAAAACGTGGTGTACGCGGCGGGCGTCCGCAACCGCACCAACGAGAGCGAACTGCGGCGGATTATTTCGGACGCCGGCTTTATTCCCGCGCAGCGCGACACGCTCTACCGATCGTACGCGCTCAAATAAGCTCGGCGCCCGGCGGGCGCGGCTACTTCTTCGCCGCGGGTTTCACCAACAATTCGACTTCGGCGTTATCCGGCAGGCTGATGCCGGCGTCCGGATAAAAGACGCCGCCGCGATAGCGCGCCCGCACGCGCAGAGTTTCGCATGGAGCAGCACGCCAATCCGCGCCAGCGCGGCCTGAAGCTTCATTGAGAGCTTCGTTCGCCAGCTGATCGGCCTCGCGGTTCTGTTCGCGGCGGACGTGGCCGATTCGAAAGGACTCAAAGGAGTGAGCCATCTTGCGCGCGCGCTCGAAGAGCGGCTGCAAATCGGCGCTTTTTACTTTGTAGCGCCCCTGCACCTGATTCACCAGCAACTCGGAATCGCTTTCGATGCGCAATGCACGAATGCCATGCGCCTGCGCATAATCGAGCGCGGCGATCAAACCGTAATACTCGGCGACGTTGTTCGTCGTGCGGCCAATGTATTTCTTCAGCCGGGCGACGACCTGCCCCGAGGGATCGCGAATGACCACGCCATAAGCCGCAGGTCCAGGATTGCCGCGCGAGCCGCCATCAATATTCATGCGATAAGACGGAAGGGAAGAGGAGGGCCTCGGATCGGGCGCCGAATCCGCGAACAAATTTGCGGCGGATTGTGAAGGAGCAGGGCGCTTCATCGGGAGGCGCCGCCGGCGGCCGCGGTGTCCGAAGGAGGAGCGGCGGCCGCCATGGGTTCCAAGGAATAAAGGATCAAGCCGCAGTTCTCGCAGCGAAAAATCTCCGTGTTGTCCTCGCGCTGCAGCATCTGGACGACATGAGGGAGCACGCGCAGGCCGCAGCCGCCACATTGATCGAAGCGGACGCGCGACATGGCGGTGCCGTTGTGGCGTTTGGCCACGCGCGCATACAGTTCGCGCAGATCCTCGGGTACCGGCGCGATGGCGCGTTCGCGCTCGGCCTCCGCGTCCTCCAGCGCCTTCTTCTGGCCGGCAGCTTGTTCCTGCAAAAGCCGGCGCTCTGCGGCAACGGCGGATTCCGCTTCGCGGAGCCGCGCCTCAGCGGCCTTCACCCGCCGATCAAGGTCATCGCCGGCCATCATGACCTCGAGTTCGCGGTCCTCGGCTTTGGATGCTTCGGCTTCGGCAGCGGCAATCTCCTGCAAGAGAGCCTTGTATGCCTCGTTGGTCTTGACGGCAGCCGTCTGGTCGCGATACTTGCGCGCACGGTCTTTCCATTGCGCGACATCCAATTCCAATTTCTTGCGCTCCTTCAAGTTTTCCGTCTGCGCGGCTTTTGCGGCGACAAGATCGTTGCGCGCGTCCGACAGCCTGGCATCGAGTTCCCGGATTTTCTGCGGCAGCGCCTCCAGAGCGCTCTTCAGGCCGGTGATCCGGTGATCGATTTCCTGGACGTCCACCAGATGCGGAATAGCGGGATGCATGAACTCTTGATTCTAGCACAGGGCTGCGAGGCGCCCGGGCGCTAGAGGTACGTTCAAGGGAAAGGGCTCTGCGCGAGAACGGAGTCTATCGGCCGGAGCTCTTGCCCAAGAGCACCTAGACCCGAAAATACGCTGCTAGTGCGCGGAGGCGGGTATCGCGGCGGACCAGCATGGAATCGATGAAATGCCCAATGCCGATGGCCAGCAGACAAACCTACCGCGGCGGCCGCCAACGTGCCAGGCTCCTCGGCAACACGCGCGATGACGCCGAACATAGCGATATCGCCGGTGGCGGCGGCGACGAGTAAAATGCCATTGCATCTGGAACGCGACGCCTGATTTACTTCAGGCTCCGCACCGATGGCAACGCCGCGCGCGAGAGCGGCAAGCCGCTCCCCGGTGCGCAGTTTGCAAACCGGGTAGTACGTGTAGAGCGCGTCTAGCGGAGTGCCCAAAAACAAAATCACCGCCACAACGCCGACAAGCTCTCCGCTCATGCGTTTCTCCTCTGTTCCGGCGCCGAACGGCGTTTCAACCGCGCGCGTGCTATGCAGAGCCGGCTTTCGGGAATAAGTGTTGAGGCCGAGGAAAGTTCCCGGCTCGAGAAGACGCCAGTGTGGAAAAATTCAGCGTCTAGTTGACTTCATGAACGCTCATGGACTGGTCCACGGCGAGCGCCGGGTAGCGGATGGGTGAGCCCTCCGGCGCGCCGGGGTGCCGGGCCGTCGCCGTAAAGTCCAAGCCGCTGCACTCGAGTGTGTACGTGTAGCCATCGCGCTCGCGGCGCGACATCGTGAGCGACTGCGAGGAAATCAGTTCGTCCATGCTCGCGCAACGGCCATTCAGCGCAATAAAGCCGCGCTCAGCCTGGGCGATCTGAAGCAGGTCCATGCGAACGCCGGTCAGGCTGATGGCCTGGGTTGAAGCTGTGCCCGGATCGCTGACGGGCATTTTCTTTAAGTAGAACTCGTAAACGCCAAAGCCAACGCCGGCAGCCACAAGCAAAAGGGCAAGTGCGCGCATGCGCACAGTGTGACGCCGCTGAGCCAGCACGGCAATGGAGTTGAGCGGCGCGCGTGTTCCGGCATGCACCGGCAACAGCCATTAGGACGATCGCAGCGACCGGCGACCGATGCCACCAGCGGGATTAGTCTCTGCGCAATCGCAGGAGGCTTTGCGATTGACACTCTGCGGGCTCTCCAGTAACAAAGAGGAAAGCACCCTAGAGGGAGAATCCTCGATGATTAAGCACTCGCCGTCCAAGTGCGCGCTCGCGCTGCTCGCATCCTATGCAATGGCGGCGCCGGCAGGCCTGGCCGCGCCCCAGGGTGGCGCAAGGAGAGCCGGCGAAGTATCGCGGCTGATTCCGGCGGTCAGCATTTCGCGCGGGTCGCAGACGATGACGGCCGCGGCGAAATCGGTGGTCGATTGGGAGGACCTGATCAACACCAAGGTCAACGCGCGAGCACGCATCGCGCTTGACGACGGCTCGGTGCTGAACGTCGGATCCGACTCGTCGATGCGCATCGTGAAGCACGACTCTAGCGCGCAACAAACAGAACTGGAACTGACGTACGGGAAATTGCGCTCGCAAGCACAAAAAATCGCGAAGCAGGATGGGAAATTCGAAGTGAGGACTCCGGCGGGAGTTGCCGGCGTTGTCGGGACGGACTTCTACACGGCCTATGACCCGGCGACGAACAGTATGAACGTGGTGGTGTTCGAGGGGTTCGTGCGCGTGTGCAACCTGGCCGGCGTGTGTGTGATAGCGAAAGCCGGGCAGTTCACGAGTGTGCGAACGGGAGACAACTCGGCTCCACTGCCGCCGGCGCAAGCGACCCTGAGTGTGCTCACAACGGCGGTGAACGATACGGACAATGGCGGCGCATCGCTGGCCGGAATCGAGCAGATCCATCACATTGGAAAGGGGGCCGCGATTGGGCTCGGTATCCTGGCAGCCATTCCCGCCGTCGTCATACCGGTGGTTGCCACCCACGGGTCGAAGCCCAGTCCGACGCCCATAAACGGTTGCTCTCCCAATAATCCGAGGGCCTGCTGAGTGCGAAAGAGTCGCACCGGGTCAGACTGCCAACCCGGCGGCAGGCGCTTGCCATCGAAGAAGAAGGTTGAACACGCCGGCGACCATTTGTGACGCCTGAGTGAGTGGCGTACACTGAATGATTCATGGCCCCGTCTAATCCCGAGTGAGGCTCCTCTTGAAACAACAAACTGCCGTGAGACTCCGCAGCGCCGTCTCTCTGCTTGGCGCATGTATCGCCGCCGGCATGCTCGCGCCGGCAGCAAAAGGACAACCGCCTGATACGCAGGCAAAGCGAAGTCCCGTGCTGGCGGCGCTCCGGGCGGAGCTTGAACGCTCGGTGAAAACTTTCCAGGCGCAGGACCCGCCGGGCTACTACATCGGCTATACGGTAACGGATTCGCAGAGAGTAAACGTCTCGGGCTCGAACGGAGCGCTCCTGAGCAGCAGCGAAGATCGCAACCGCTGGCTCCAGGTGATGGTGCGGGCGGGCAGCTACGATCTAGACAACACGCACAAGGTCGGTGACCGGCAAATGCCGAACGGCGGGCCGGGCGCGCCGGTTCCGATTGACGATGACGCCGCGGTCCTGCGGCGGGCGGTATGGCTCGAGACAGATAAGCAATACCGGGCGGCGGAACAAGCGCTCATTAAAATCAAGAGCGGCAAGGAAGTGAAGGTGGAGACGGCGGAAGGGCGCGCTCCGGATTTTTCGCGCGAGGAGCCGCATACCTACATCGGGCCGCAGGTGTCCATTTCCGTGGACCGCAAGCCGTGGGAAGCCAAGGTTCGCGCGTACACGGCACAGTTCCGTGATTCGGCCGCCATCATCAATTCCATCGTCACGTTCACCGCCAGCGCGGAGAACGAATACAAAGTCACAAGCGAGGGCACCGAACTGCAATTCGGCCAGATTCGTTACCGTCTGGAATTATTCATTCAGGGCAAGGCGCCGGACGGCATGGACATCGATCGGTACTACAACTTCGACTGGGTCAATCCCTCCGATGCGCCTGACGACAAAGCGGTCTATGCAGCATCGGCAACGATGCGCAAGGAGCTGGAGGGACTGGTGAAAGCTCCCATTAACGATCCAACGGTCGGACCGGCGCTGCTCACTGGGCGCGCGGCGGCGGTTTTCTTCCACGAGGTCTTCGGGCACCGCGCGGAAGGGCACCGCCAGAAGGACATCACCGAAGGCCAGACCTTCGCGAACAAAGTGGGCCAGCCGATTCTGCCGAGCTTTCTGAGCATCGTGGACGACACCACGATGAAGAAACTGGACGGACAGGACCTGCTCGGATACTACCAATTCGACGACGAAGGCGTGCCGGCGCAACCGGTGACGCTGGTTGACCACGGCATCCTAAAGAACTTCGAGATGTCGCGCTCGCCGCTGGCGGATTTTCCGCACTCGAATGGCCACGGCCGCCGGCAGCTCGGGGCGGTGCCAGTGTCTCGGCAGGGCAACTTGATCGTGAAGAGCAGCAAGACCATGACGAACGAGCAATTGCGCGCAAAACTCATCGAGTTAATCAAGCAGCAGAACAAACCGTTTGGCCTGCTCATCGATGATATCGCCGGAGGCTTCACGTTCACGGGCCGCGGGCAGCCGCAGGCATTCCAGGTACAGCCATTGGTGGTCTATCGCGTCTATGCGGACGGCCGGCCGGATGAACTGGTGCGTGGCGTCGATATTGTCGGCACGCCGCTGGCCGCGCTCACGAAAATCGTCGCCACCGGCGACAAAACGGAAATCTTTAACGGCTACTGCGGCGCGGAATCCGGTTCGGTTCCGGTGGCTGCGGCTTCGCCCGCCATTCTGACCTCCGAACTTGAAGTACAGAAGAAAGAAACCTCGACCGACCGGCCGCCCATTTTGCCGCCGCCGGCGCACGACCCTGGCGCCGTGGTCACCGCAGGAGGGCAAAAGTGAACTCCCGCAAGGTTTCAGCAGTGACGGCAACGGTGATCTTGGCGGCGCTGGCCGTTCCCATGCTCGCCGCGGCGGCGGCTCAGGAGCAGCAACCGAACGATGGCGATCAGACGCTTCGCGCCATGCGGGACGAAATGAACCGGTCCAAGGCGCGCCTCGAGCTGCAGATTCTGGGCGCCGCGAAGCCGGAGCGGCCCTACTATATCGAATACCGCCTTGTGGACCTGGACGTGCGCCAGGTGGTCGCGGAATCCGGCGCTTTGCTTTCCAGTGACCATACGCGAAACCGCTTCATGAACGTGGAAGCGCGCGTTGGCAATTACAAGCAGGACAGCTCGAATTTCATCAGCGACGACGGATTTCGGGGTTTCATCGGCCCTACCGGCTCGGTGGGAATTGACCGAGACTACAACTCCCTGCGGCAAGACTTGTGGATTGCCACCGATCAAGCCTTCAAGGAGGCGGTGGAAACCTATTCGCGGAAGCAGGCCTATCTCGGCAGTCTCGCCCGGCAGACGGACATTGACGATTTTTCCAAGGCCGAGCCGCTGCACAAAATCGAGGCGCTCGTCGCGCCGGATTGGTCAAACCGCAACTGGGAACAGGAAGCGCGCGAAGCTTCCGCGGCCCTGCGCGCTTTTCCCGACCTCTACGAAGATCGCGTCACCTACTACCTGGTGTACGCGACGGAGTACCTCCTGACGAGCGAAGGAACGGAAATTCGGCAGAACCACTCGTTCGCGGCGATCGAGGCCGGACTCGATACGGTCGCGCCGGATGGCATGCCGCTCAATCATTTCTATTCCACGTATGCGCGGCGGCCTGCCGATTTGCCAAGCGCCGATAACGTGAAGAAGGCGCTCAACGTAACCGGCGCGGAACTGATGGCTTTGCGCGCGGCGCCAGCCGCGCAGGACTACACCGGCCCCGTGCTCTTTGATGCGCGCGCAGCGGCGCCGCTGCTGGCGCAAATCCTGGGTCCGGCGATCAACGGGGCACGGCCGCCGGTTTCGTTCACTCCGGTTATGGAGCAACTCTTGACGGGCCTCGGCGGAAAGAGCGATTGGGTGACACGAATCGGCGCCCGCGTGCTGCCGGCGAGCGTCACGCTGATTGACGACCCGTTTGCAAAGGAATTCGGCGGCAAGGCGCTGATCGGCGGCTACGATGTTGACGAAGAGGGCGTCCCCGCGCAAAAGGTGACTCTCGTCGAGAACGGGACGCTAAAAAACGAGCTGATGTCGCGCCGTCCGGGGCCGGACTTTGACGCATCGAACGGCCACGGGCGGTCCGCGTTTCTGAATGACGCGAAGCCAACCATGAGCAATCTTTTCTTCACCTCCAGCGAAACTCTTTCCCCCGCGGATATGAAGAAGAAGTTTCTTGATGAGTGCCGCTCCGAGAAATTGAGCTACTGTCTCGAAGTGCGCGAGATGGATAATCCCGCCATCAGCCTGCTGCACCAGGACGATTTCTCCGAATTGCTCGCCAGTTTCGGGGGCGGTGCCGGTACTGGCGACCGGCTGCCTTTGCTCGTCTATCGCGTTTACCCGGACGACGGACGGGAAGAACTTGTGCGCGGCGCGCGCATCATTGGCCTCAACACGCGGGCGCTTCGCAATATCGCCGGCATCGGCAGCGACAGTTTTGTTTACAACTACATGCAAAGCCAGGTGAACGGTTTCGCCGGCACCGCTCTCGGAGCTTTTGGCTCCGCGCAGAGCGGGCTGCCGGCGTCCATGATCGCCCCTTCGCTGCTCTTGGAAGAGGTGGAGGTCCGCGGCGCGCGCGGAGAACCCAAGCGCTTGCCGCTCCTTCCCGCGCCTCCGCTCACCGCGGGCCAATGACCGCCTGGACGACCACCCGCGGACACGCGTCGTGCGCAACAGAGCCATCGCTTCGCTCTTGGGGGCGGCTCTTCGCGATTCTTGGCTGAAACGCGCCGAATTCCTTCGCCGATGGCAGGGTGCCGCCGCAAGCCGCGGAAAAGCGATCCTTGCAAAAACCCGCGCTGCGCGCCCGTTGTTCGCGACACCCGCTAGAATCGAGAGGGAAGCCGCGCATGACGCCAATTGAGGTAGTCTAGGGCAAGTCATGCCGCTCCGCGCCGATGCCGAGGTCCGCGACAAAAAGCGAGCCGCGCTCTTAAGCGTTGGCTCCGCGACGGTCCTTGTCGCTCTTAAAACGTTCCTGGTGTACCGCACCGACAGCCTGGGTGTTCTCTCGGAGGCTTTGCATTCCGGCCTGGACTTGATCGCCGCGGTCATCACGTTTCTTTCCGTCCGAGTTTCGGACCAGCCGGCGGACGAACGGCATCCGTATGGCCACGGAAAATTCGAGAATTTTTCCGCTTTCGTCGAGACAGGCCTTCTTGCCCTGACGGCGCTTTACATCATCTACGAGGGATTCGACCGGCTGCTTTTTCGCAACGTCCATATTCGCCCCAGCGTGCTGGCCTTTGCCATCCTAGGTCTGGCTCTGCTGATCGATGTCACCCGTTCCCGCGCTCTCGTGCGCGCGGCGAGCAAATATTCGAGCGAAGCGCTCGAGGCGGACGCCCTGCATTTCTCCACCGACGTCTGGAGCACTCTCGTGGTCATCCTGGGAATCGGTTTCGTCTGGGCCGGCGAAACCTGGGACATGCCGTGGCTGAGTCGCGCGGATGCCGTCGCGGGCCTGGTCGTCGCCGCCGTGATCCTGTGGGTCGGTTCGCGTCTCGGCAAACGCACCCTTGACGCTCTGCTCGACGCCGCGCCGGTCGAGCTTCAGGACGAAATCACCCGCGCCATTTCCCGCATGGAAGGGGTCCTCGAGGTCGAGCGAGTGCGCGTTCGCCGCGCCGGCAATCGGTATTTTGTGGACACCACGGTGAGCGTCCCGCGCACCGCGGCTCTCGAACAGGTTCATTCGCTGAGCGACGCGATCGAACGGCGGGTCGGCGAGATCGTGCCTGCCGACGTCATGGTGCACGCCGAGCCGCGCGCTCCCGAAGGGGAGCACCTGTTCGAGACTATTCGCGCCGTCGCCCAGAAGATGGGTCTGGCCATTCACGATTTGACGGCATCCGTCCAGGGGAAGCAACTTTTCATCGACTTGCATCTGGAGGTCGATGAATCCCTGTCGCTCAGGGAGGCTCACCGCAGCGCCACGGAACTCGAGAACGCAATTCGCGAACTGCCCTCGCTTCCTTCCGAAGTCACCATTCATATCGAGCCGCTCGGCCGCCACATTTCCACTCAAGACTCGAGCGCCGGCGAGATGAAGCAGCTTTCGCGCTCGATCGAGCAGTTTCTGAATTCTCTGCCCACGGAATACGACGAGCTCGTGAATTGTCACGACGTGCGCGTGCGGCAGGTCGATCATCGCATCCAGGTCTCCTGCCACTGCGCCATGAAGAGCCATCTCGCCATCACGCAAGTGCACGACGTAACGGCGGCTCTCGAGGACCGCGTAAAGGAGAAGTTCGGGCAGGTCTATCGCGTGACCATCCATCCCGAGCCGCTCGAAGAGCGCTGATGGGAGCAGCCGGCTCGGAGCTCCGGACCTCAGTCAGGCGCCGGCCAAGCCTTTTTCAAGCATTTCGTCGTCGGAGAGCCACAGGTCCGGGATATTGGCGGAGCCAAAGCGAAGAACATCCTCGAGAGCGCCACGGACTTCCGCGAGATGGAAGTCAACACCAATGCGCTCGAGCAATTCGATGAGCGCATTCGCGCCTTCGGCGAGCGCGGGACGCGGGGGGGCGCACTGCTGATCGAGTCGATGGTATGTGACCACATAGAGCGCCGACGGGCCGGCGCCGTGCCGAACGATGTTCAAGAAGCCCTGGGCTTTTGTCCTTTCGAGAGCGGATTGTACAGCCGCGGCACCGGAGGGAAGTGCGTTCATTCGCTCCAATCAGGCTCCTTTCATCGGCTTGTCCGTTGGCTCAAGCTCGCTCTTTCCGCTTCATGGCGCCCGCGCGCACTTTTTTTTCAGGCGAAGTCACCGGAGACCGGGTTCACTGTGCCCGATTGCGTTGTTCTAGCTGCAGCCGCTCGTGCTGCCGCAATTTTCGCACTTGTAGCAGGCACCGTTCGGGACCATCAGCATCCCGCATTCGCTGCAGGTCGGAGCGCCTTCGTGAGCGTTGCTAGGCGACGCATTGAGGACGGGCGCTTTCGCCATGGGCGTTGCCGGAACGCTCGGCGTGGCAATCGTCGCCGCAGGCGGAGCCATGGACGAGGCTTCCCCATGGGGCGCGCCATTCAGCTTCAGATAATCGGCGGAGATGAAGCGGCCGCCGAGCCAGCGGGCAATGTAGTCAAGCACGGAAGAGACGAAGCGAATATTCGGATTGGCGGAGATGCCGGAAGGCTCGAAGCGGGTGTTGAGCAGTTTGTCGACAAAAACCTTGAGCGGCACGCCGTACTGCAGGCCGATCGAAAGCGTTAGAGCCAAGCCGTCCATCACGCCCGAAAGGGTCGAGCCTTCCTTGGACATCTTGATGAACACTTCGCCGGGCCGCCCGTCTTCGTACATGCCCACTGTGATGTAGCCTTCGTGGCCGCCCACCGCGAATTTGTGGGTAATCGAGGCGCGCTCGACGGGCATTTTCTCGCGCTGGGCGCGGGCAAAGAGTTCGCGCTGCATGGGTTCCGGCTGTGGCGCGGCCTCCGCCTTCTTTTCATCCTTTTTGGCGGCGCTGAGCGGCTGGGAGCGCTTTGAATTGTCGCGATAAATCGCCACCGCCTTCAATCCCATTTTCCAGGATTCCATGTATGCATTGGCAATGTCTTCGACCGTGGATTCTTCCGGCATGTTGATGGTTTTCGAGATCGCGCCGGAGAGGAACGGCTGCGCCGCGGCCATCATGCGGATGTGGCCAGTCCAAGAAATCGAGCGACCGTGCGGGCCGGCGGCGAGCGAGCAATCGAAAACGGGCAGATGCTCGGCCTTGAAGTGCGGCGCGCCCTCCACCGTGCCGTTCTTGTCGATGTGCGAAACGATTTCGCTCGTCTGTTCGGGCGTGTAGCCCAGCTTCATCAGCGCCTGCGGCACGGTGTTGTTGACGATCTTGATGACGCCGCCGCCGACCAGCTTCTTGTATTTCACCAGAGCCAGGTCCGGCTCAATGCCGGTGGTATCGCAATCCATCATGAAGCCGATGGTTCCGGTTGGCGCAAGCACCGTCACTTGCGAATTCTTGAAGCCGAACTTCTCGCCGTGGCTCAGGGCCGTGTCCCAGGATTCCTGCGCGGCGAGATACAGCTCCGGCTGGACGTGGTCGGGCTTGATGCCCCGCATGGCTTCGCGGTGCATTCGAATCACGTCGAGCATCGCCTCCCGATTCACCGCATATCCCGGGAAGGGGCCCATGCGTTCGGCGATGCGCGAGGACTGCGCGTACGCTTCGCCGCACATCAGCGCGGTGATGGCGCCGGCAACGTCGCGGCCCTCGTCCGAGTCATAGGGCAGCGCCATGGACATCAGCAGCGCGCCGAGATTGGCGTAACCCAGCCCAAGCGGGCGGAAATTGTGCGAATTCTCGGCTATTTTCGGCGTCGGATAGCTGGCGTTATCCACCAGAATTTCCTGCGCCGTGATGGTCACGTCCACGGCGTGTTTGAAGGCCGCTACGTCGAACTGGCCGCTCGAAGTGACGTATTTCATCAGGTTAAGCGAAGCCAGGTTGCAAGCGGTGTCGTCCAGGAACATGTATTCGGAGCAGGGATTGCTCGCGTTGATCCGGGCCGTGGCCTTGCAGGTGTGCCAGCGATTGATGGTAGTGTCGTACTGCATGCCCGGATCGCCGCAATGCCAGGTTGATTCGGCGATTTTGTGCATCAATCCGCGCGCGCTCAGCTGCTCATGTGGCTGGCCGTCCGTGACGTTCTTGGTCCACCAGTCGCGGTCTTCCTCGACGGCGCGCATGAATTCATCGCTGACGCGCACGGAGTGATTCGCATTCTGGAAGAAAATCGAGCTGTACGCATCGCCATCAATGGCGCTGTCGTAGCCCTGCTCGATCAGCACGTGCGCTTTGCGCTCTTCCTTCATCTTGCATTCAATGAACTCGACGATGTCCGGGTGGTCGATATTGAGGATCACCATCTTCGCCGCGCGCCGTGTCTTGCCGCCGCTCTTGATCACCCCGGCGAACGCATCGAAACCCTTCATAAAGCTGACGGGACCCGAAGCGATGCCGCCCCCGCTGAGCGTTTCCTTGCTGCCACGAAGCGAGGAAAAATTGGTGCCGGTGCCGGAGCCCCACTTGAAGAGCATGCCCTCGGTCTTGGCTAGGTCCATGATGGACCCCATATTGTCACTGACCGAATTGATGAAGCAGGCCGAGCACTGCGGCTTCGGCTGTACGCCTACGTTGAACCAGACCGGCGAGTTGAACGCCATCTTCTGCTCGACAAGCAGATGGGTAAGCTCATCCTTGAAGCAGTCGCGCGAAGCAGAGTCCGCAAAGTAGCCGCCCTCCTCGCCCCAGCGGACAATCGTATTCACGACGCGGCTGATCAGTTGCCGCACGGAAGTCTCGCGCTCCGCCGTGCCGGGCTTCCCATGGAAGTACTTGCTGGCCACGATGTTCGTCGCCGTCTGCGACCAGGAGCGCGGCACCTCGACATCATCCTGGCGGAAGATGGTGACGCCCTTTTCATTGCCGATCAGCGCGGAACGCTTTTCCCATTCCACCGCGTCGAAGGGAGAGACTTTGCCGTTCGTGAAGAAGCGCTCGAAGACCAGTCCTCTTCCGGTCGTTTGCGCAGCGTCCAGCGTTTTTCCATTCAGTACCGGCTTCACCGTAGCCATCCGTTCCTCCCGCGCTCGGGCTCCCGGGGCGGGGAACCCTTCTATTTTACTCCTCCGCCGAAGCAGAGTTTGCTGCGTGACCCTCAGAACATGCGGAGCTTCGGCTCGGAGCCGCCAAGCACCCGGCGAAAAATGAGGCGTCTTGCGCGCCTCCCCTGCGAACGGGCCGCGCAAAACGCCAAAGCCCGCCCTTCGGCGGGTGTGAGTTACACCGCCTTACGGGCAGATCCCGCGCCTCGCATACGGGCGCGGAGCGAAAACTTCGCGCTCGATTTTTCGTTTAGAACCCGGGCTGGTCCCGTGGGTTGACGGGCCGTCAAAACATCCCCGACTCGGACCGTCTGGCGCTTCCACGCTCCCCCGAATCTGGAGTGGCAGTATCCTCGCCGCGAAATTTTCTGTCAAGCGAAAAACGCAAAATGTGGATGACTTTTTCGTACTGCATCTACAGGTTGTGGTGCGATTGCAAGGCACATACCAAAGCGCGTGGCCTCGCCGGCACTTCGTGTCGCAATTCCCGCATCCTGCGCCCAACGCGCATTGTTTTTATCCTCGCTGAGGCTAAACTGATTCCGTCGTATGGGTTCGCGCCGCCTGGTTCCCTGCATTCTCCTGCTGCCGGTGCTGCTCGCAGCGCAGAGTCCGCGTGTTCTCGCGCAGGCGACTGCCGCCGCCGTCGAGTTTCCCTCCGGCGAGGGCCAGAAGCTGCATTTCGCCTCGATTCCCAACGCCGGCAAAATCAGCAGCCAACTCTATCGCGGCGCGCAACCGCGCCCGGGCGGATTGGCGGAACTCAAAAAACTCGGAATTACCACCATCGTGGATTTGCGCGGTGAAGATGCTTCGCTTCGCAATCGGGAAAAACAGGAAGCCGAATCCCTCGGTTTGCGCTTTGTGGCCATTCCGGTAAGCGGATGGACGCCGCCGACAAACGAGCAAGTGGCCGAGTTTCTCTCTCTCTTCCGGAACTCCGGGCAGGAAAGGATCTTCGTGCACTGCCGCTTCGGCGAGGACCGCACCGGCGCCTTCGTTGCCACTTACCGCATGGCCCTGCAGGGCTGGCCGCCAGGACGAGCTCTGCATGAGATGTATTTCTTTGGGTTCAACGGCTTCTGACATCCGGCCATGCATACCTTTGTTCAAGATTTCCCCAGGAGGCTCAAGGAGTCTCCGGCATTGGCTGGTTTCCGCGAGGGCACGCCGTCGGCGCAGCCAACCGATCCCTAAGCCGGCCGGCGAACCGCGAATAAGGCCTATCTGCCGAGAAACACAGGGCTTCCGACGCCGCAAACCCTAGTACCAAAGTACAGTTCACAACGGAACTTCCGGCTCATGTTCCGGCACGCTTTGCCGATATAACCTCCTAGAAGAGCGGAGCTACCAGGAAAACTATCGTGCAAGTTGGCCGCTACCAAGTTCTCGAGGTGCTGGGCAAAGGCGCGAACGGCCGTGTGGTTCGCGGCCATGACCCCCTCATTGGACGCCCGGTCGCTATCAAGCTTCTTTCGCCACAGTTGGCCAAGGGCGACGCCCGCCAAAGTTTCATCCAGGAAGCCCGCGTGGTTGGGCAAATCTCGCATCCGTACATCATCACGCTGCATGACATGGGCATCGACGAAGCGACGCAGACGCCCTACCTCGTGATGGAGTATCTCGAAGGGCTGCCGCTCGACCGCGTTCTCGAGAAGGGCAGCTTGCCTTTTCCGCGAGCATGCTCTTGGGCGGGCGATGTCGCGGTCGCGCTGGCGGTCGCGCATCGCAAGGGCGTGATCCACGGGGACGTGAAGCCCGCCAATATCCTGATTACCAACGACAACCGCGTGAAGCTCATGGATTTCGGTATGGCTCGGCTGGCCCGTTACGACACGAAGGACACCCCGCTTCTCGGCACGCCCGCGTATTGGTGCCCGGAGCAGATTATGGGCAAGCCGCAGGACGAGCGCTCGGACATTTTCTCGCTTGGTGTCGTGCTCTATGAAATGGTCACGGGCAACCGGCCCTTCGACGCGGATTCGCTGCAGGGCATCTGCTCCAAAGTCCTTTCTTCCTCGCCGCTGCCTCCTTCGCATGCCAATGGCTCGCTCCCGAAGGCGCTCGACGAAGTCATTGCTTCGTGCTTAATGAAGGACCCCGCCAAGCGGATGAGCTCCGGCGATGAGGTTGCGCAGGCCTTGTATCCGCTGGCGCGCCGGAAAGTGGCCAGCCCTGCGGTGGCGCAGCCGGTCTCGCTGGTCGCGCGCGCCTCTCGCCTGCTGCGTTCGGCATAGGGCGCTTCCCAACCAACAATTGTAGTGCACCGGTAAGCCCGGTTATTCGTAGCGGAGCGCTTCCACCGGGTCCAGCTTTGCCGCCTTCATGGCCGGCCACACGCCAAAGACGAGCCCCACCGAAACACTCACCAGAATCCCTGTCGCTGCCGCCCACACCGGCACGCTGCCCGGCCATTTCAGCGTCACGCGCACCAGCAACACCAGGCCGTTCACCAAAATAAGCGCGATCAAGCCCCCCGCTCCCGTGAGCGTCATGGCTTCCAACAAAAATTGCCAGGTAATGTCCGCGCTCCGCGCTCCGATGGCCTTGCGAATTCCGATTTCGCGCGTGCGCTCCGTCACGCTCACCAGCATGATGTTCATCACGCCGACTCCGCCGATTAGCAGCCCGACCGAACTCAGCACCACCGTGGCAAGCGCCACCATCGAGACGATGCTGTGAAATGTCTCGACCTGCTGCTGCGCGGTCGTGATTGAGAAGTTATCCTTGCCGTTGTAAGGAACGTTCCTGCGCCGCCGCAACACTTCCCGCGCCTGGTCCACCGCCTGATCCAGTTGACCCTCGTAGGCCTGGATGCGAATCGCGTTCTCATATGCCTGCGGATAAATCTTTCGGAAGGTGTTGTAGGGAATCAGCACGCGGCGGTCTTCATCATTCAGTCCGGCGCCGCCCTGCGGCTTCTGCACGACTCCGATCACCAGAAACGCCGAGCCGTCAATCAGCACTTCCTTGCCCACCGGATGCCCTTCCGGAAACAGCACGGGAGCGATGTTTTCTCCGAGCATCACCACCTTCTCGCGGTGCAGATCGTCCCCTTCCGCGATAAAGCGGCCTTCCAGCGTCGTTGCGTTCGCGTATACCTGGCCAAAGTTAGCCTGCACGCCGCGAAAATCGATCGAACTGACGCTGCCCGCCTTCGTCCTGACCGTGTGCGTCTGTTCCCACCACTGGATCCATACAGTCACGTTCTTCACGGCCGGGCAGGAATCCTGCAGCGCCTTGGCATCCTCGATTGTGAGCGGCTTGCGTTCGCGCTCCTCTTTTGGCCGGCGCCCGTTGTGCGGGCCTTGGTCGAATCGCGTAATGAACGCGGTATCCGCGCCGACTTCCTTGATGTTCGCCTGGATCTGCTCGTCGAGGCCCGTGATCAGCGCGGTGACCAGCATGATCACGCTCACTCCGAGCACCACGCCAAATACGGTCAGCGCGCTGCGCATTTTGTGCGCCCGCAGCGTATCCAGCGCTTGTTTCAGATTTTCGCCGTGTTGCTGCGCCATATCGCCTCAACCGTCCGCGCGCAAGGCTTCGATCGGGTCGAGCTTCGCCGCGCGCGCTGCGGGATAAATTCCGAAGAAAAGACCCACCGCCGTCGAAACCATCAGCGATACCACCACCGCCGCCAGCGGCGTCCGCATCGGAATCGACGTGAGCGAACGCGCCAGCGCCACGACGCCGTACGCCAGCAAAACGCCAATGATTCCGCCCACCGCCGCGAGCACAGCGGATTCCGTCATGAATTGCAGCAGAATGTGCTTCTTCCGCGCTCCCAGCGACCGGCGAATCCCGATCTCCCTGGTCCGCTCCGTCACGCTCGCCAGCATGATGTTCATGATCACGATCCCGCCCACGACCAGAAACACCGCCGTCAGTCCGACGGCCAGCGTCGCCAGATTGCCGGTGAGCTCGTGCCACAGCGCCATGATCGAATCCGATCCCAGCACGCCGAAATTGTCCGGATCATCGTACGGCAAGTGCCGCCAGGCCCGCAGCAGCATCCGCGCTTCATCTTCGCTCGCCGGGATCATCTCCGCGTTGGCCGCTTGCACAAACAGGGTGATCGAGGAATTTTGCGTGTGCCATTCCTTCAAGTACGTCTCGAAGGGAATCATCAGGAAGTTGTCGCGAGACTGGCCGAAAACACTCCCGAGCGCGTCCGCCACTCCCACAACCTGGTAGCTATGCGTTCCCGCGCGAATCGTTTTGCCGATGGGGTCCACGTTGTAGAAAAACTTTTTCGCCACGTCCGCTCCGATGAAACACACGGGCGAATGGTGCGCCTCATCGGCTTGGGTCAGCAACCGGCCGCTGGTTGCGTTCATTCCCTCGATCTCGGTGAACTCGGGCGAGGCCCCCATGACCTGCGCATCTTCCATCAGGTCGTTTCCCGAGCGGAGGTCCGATGTGGTTTGTTCCTCGGCGCCAATGGCCGTGGCGGTTCGCATCGTCTCCTTCAGCCGCAGATACTCCTCATTCGTAATCAGCGGACGCTTCTGCGCCTTGATCCATTCGTCCTGGCTCGTGATGATCCCAAGCCGGTCAATCACGTAGCTGTTCGCGCCCAGGTTCGCCACTTTATCCGCAACGTAGAAATTCAGCCCGGAAACCAAGCTCATTACCGAAACCAGTGTTGTTACTGCCAGAATCACACCCAGGAGCGTCAGAAAACTCCGCAGTTTATGCACGCGCAGCGAGTCCAGCGCCAGCTTCAGCGTTTCCGTGAGCGTGACAATGGCGTTGCGCATCCTGCGCGCCCGCGATTCACCCCGCGTCTGCCCGGCCAGCGGGGCCGGCGTGGCGACGAGCCCGTCCATTTGCGTTACGCCCAATTCGTCCTCCGCCGCAGTCCGTACTCTGAGTACGTTCCAGGGTGGGATTTGTTCCTTGAAGGGAACTCTGCTCCGACTGGATGGCGCACCTTACCATAGTAAGACGCCCAAACCCGCCGTTTGCTTTCAGGTGCGGCCGCGGTTTCTGGCGTCTTGCCAGCAGCTATCATTCTACCGCAGCGCCCCGGTTCCTCCACCGCTGCCACGCTCTCATCCTAAACAAAACGTGAGATTTACCCTTCCTTCGTTACTTTTCGGCTTCTTTCCGCCTCGCCGTTTTTCCCTCCGTGCAACAATTGGCCCAGCGCTCGAATCTTATGGTTGACACCCGAGCCTGCCCTCTGAACGGATCCATGCAACGGCCCTTTCTGCTTCTGGCTGTACTAGGCTTGCTTGTTCCCGCCAACTCGGGCGCTCAGCAAACAGGAGTTGTCTCCGCCGCCCCGATTACGCTTGCCGGCTCCCAAAGCCTGTTCGAGCGCGTTGCCGATAACCAGAAAAAGAATGAGCGCGAGATGGACTTGTACGAGCGCATCGAGCGGCTCGAAATTCGCAAGAGCGGAGCTGACCCGCTTCCCTCTTCCACAAAGATTACGCGCGTGATTCCCGCCGGGACCGGCTCGGGCCGCATCTCCCTTGGTCCCGATGGCAAACCTCCGGATCCCGCTGCTTACCGCGCTGAACTCGAGCGCGTTATTCATTCGCTCGCATGGGCCGCCGAGGATGGCCGGGCACAGCGCGACGCTTACGAGCGGGTCGCCAAGAAACACCGCGAGCGCGAGCAGCTAATCAATGCCACGCGAACCGCTTTTATCTATACCTTTGTCGGCCGCGAACCTCGTGGCGACCGCATGCTCACGAAGTACCGCATCGAGCCTAACCCCGACTTCCACCCCGCCAATCGCATGGAGGCCATCTTCACCAAAGTTCGGGGTTTCGTCTGGGTGGATGAGCAATCTTGCCAGTTGGCACGCGTCGAAGGCGACGTTACCGAAGACATCTCCATTGGTCTCTTCCTGGGCCGCATCTACAAAGGCAGCCACTTTATGCAGGACCGCTATGAAATCTCTCCCGGCGTCTGGCTGCCCACTTTTTCGCAGTACGATTTCGATGGCCGCAAATTTCTAAGCGCCTTCAGCATTCACGAGCGCACGTTTTACACAAACTACCGGCGTATCGGCCCGCCGAAGGCCGCCTTACCCATCATCCGTGCCGAGTTGGACAACCAAGCCGCGGCGCAGGCCGACCCCTGACGCGCCTGCCGCTATACTGAATTTCGGTCCGCCCAAGTCCCTGAGACGGAGGCACTATGCCGCCCCGGGTCTCTCTCGTCCCCATCCTCGCGTTCCTAACGGCGATTCCGTTCCCGGCCGGGCAGCAGAGCCAGTCGTCCGCGCCTCAGCCGAACTCCTCGACGGCGCCAGCGACACCCGCTTCATCCGTCCCGAAAGACCAAGCGGCGAAACCGAAAAAGGTCTGGACCAATGAAAATCTTGCCGAAGCCTCCGGCTCCATTTCCGTCGTGGGCAATTCGAAAAACGCGCCTAAGGAGATTTCCACGGCTAACGCTGCCGACGCACGTTTCCTCGAGCAAACTCGCCGACAACTGCAGAAGCTGCGGCAAGAAATCGCCGAGGACGACAAGCAGATCGCTGCACTAACCGCCTTCATGGCCGGCGAAGGTTCCGGCCAAGCCGACCGCCAGCTCCACAAAGGTTACAACTCCCAGCCGGTCCCCCAGCAGATCAGCGCTTTGGAAGTGAAAAAGAGGAATACACAGGCCCAAATTGATGCCCTGCTCGATGAAGCCCGCAAGCGAGGTGTTCAGCCCGGCGATCTGCGCTAGGCCCCACCCAGCGGCTCGCCGGAAGTGTCACTCTCTCCCTATGGGTAACGCAGCCTGCGGTTGGCCCGCCCAGCACAGCCGTCTTCTCGGCGCGCTTCGCGTCAAAAATGACGTCCCCATTGCCCGCCGCCGTCCTGCGCTTTTCCTTCTAATCGCCCCAAGCGAATTCGGGAACCGCGCTCATCGTCAGCCGGCCGCTTGGACGAAGCGCACTCCGCACCGGCGACGTGCGCGCGTTCCGCGCCTGCGGAAGATTCAGCCGCTGCTTGATCCGCTCTCGCAATTTGCGCCGCGCGCGGAAGAGCCGCAGCCTTACCGCCACAAGGGAAATGCCCAGCCGGTCGGCGACTTCCTGAGTCGAGTAGTGCAGTACGTCCTGCAGCAGACACACCTGCCGCAAATCCCGCGGCAGTCGCACAATCGTCTCGGCCAGCAGCGCCCGCATTTCCTTCCGCGCCAGCCGCTCCTCGGGGTTATCGCTGCGCTCCGCTATCCCGCTCCCGATCGTCTCGTCGCCTTCGCCGTGTGGCTGCTCGAGAGAAAGCAGCTTCCCTTCGCGCCGCCGCCGGATCACGTCAATGGAGGCGTTCGTTCCAATCCGCGAAACCCAGGCCTGCAGATCGTCGCGCTTCTCGCTGGCTGGGGCGCCGTTAAACTGCGCGAGCCGTGAAATCGCGCGCAGTAGCGCTTCCTGGCGCACGTCCTCGGCGTCACTCGGATTTCCCGTCACGCGCAGAGCCGAAAGGTACAGCGCCCTCGTGTACGGCAAGAGCAGCTTCGAGAGCGCCTCGCGGTCGCCCCCGCGCGCTGAACTCAGCAGGTCTCGCTTTTCCACCAATCGCGGTCCAAGCGTCAGGCGACCGGCGACTCCTCTCGATCGCGCCGCACCCGCTCCTCCCCCGAGAGGCAGGGCCGCGCTTTTCCTAACTAGCGTTTCTTCAACGCGGCACGCAGCGGTACACATGGCGCGACGAGATTCGCAGGCTGGCATCCAAGCCGGGACGCCTCGTAATGCTCACAAATCATTCAGCTTACAGATGACGTAAGCCTCGAGCCGTCCAGTCTTACTGACCGCTTTTGGGACGCATCGTTGCGTTTTCGGTCAGGCTAAAACGGCGGCTGCGCTCGCAATTTCATCTGCGACAACGCCCCAAGCATCTCGACGGCGAATACCACTCCTGGGACATCGTCGCCCGCGATGGCGTCAGCGAGACTCAGGACTATCGCAATTTCCTCAAGGCACGAAGGAACGGCGGCTTCGCTCACTTCCCTGCCGCTACTCGCGCCTCCACGGCTTTTCGCGCCGAATTCAGCGTCGCCGAGAGCGTCTCTCGCGGAATGCTCTTGATAAACGGTCCTATCATCCACGCCAGCCCCGCCGGAATGTCCCGCGTCAGCGATGCCACCTCGCTCTGCAAATACACCCCGCCGTCGCGCTCCTCCATCCGCCACCACGTTTCCATGCCCCAGAGAAATCCATCGTCATCTCCCGGCGGCTTTTCGCTTTCGTCTTTTTGCCCGGCGTTTTTCACTTCCGCAATGCGAATCGCCGAGCTGCGGCTGTGCGCCCGGTCCGGCGCATCGCGGTAGTAGCGCACCTCATGCTCGGTGTTCAGTACCACGGTGATCACCTTGTGCCGCCGGAAGCGCAGGAACACGCGAAAGTGATCGCCGTCTCTCGACAAAATCCGGGACTGTTCCACATCCGGCGCAAAATAAACAGAATGGCGATTGTAGTCCTCCAGAATGAACAACACGTCGTTCAGCTTCGCTCCCGGAATGAATACGAGCCCCACCCAGTGATGGATGATTCCTGCGGGGCAAGGAATCGCCGCTCCGCTCTCGCGCGTCTGCAGCTTCCTCATCTCCACTTCGCCGCGCTTCAGTGCCACATACGCAGCGTCGCGTTCGCCCGGGGGCAGCCCATCCACCCACAGCAGATTCCTTTCGCGCGCCAGCTCCGCCGTGTTCCGCTCATCTGTCAGCCGCACGTACCGCTCGAAGGCTTGCCGCGTCTCCGCCCGGAGTTGCGGCGCCGGAGCCTCTGCTGCATCCGCTGGCGCGACGTCGAAGGCGCCACACACCAGCACCATCGCGCAGCCAACCGCCAGGCCGCGCCTCCGCCTGTCCATGAAAGCCGCCACCCGCCGCCTCCCCCATCCAATCAAAATCCGCCCGCCAAATTCGATCGCCTTGATTTCACGTGGCCAGGCCCCCGTTCCACCCCGCGCGGCCAAAATGGTAAGGCAGGCAGCTCGCCATCCGCCGTTGCAGAACGGGCTCCCGCATCACTCGATTGTAAGGAGCTGGCTGGCAGGATAGGCGGGTTGGGTAGCTCGCACACGACCCCTTTCGGGGCCGCTGTCCCCGCGCGGCCCCCAACCCGTTGCTCGCAATTTACGGTTCACGCCGGTACGCCTCAATGGGTCGCCGGGGCCATTCCCGGAGTACGAGGGTTGTAGTACAACTGCGCTAAGAAACGCGGCCTGTGGTTGGGCCTTGCAATAAGAAATAACGGTATTGTTTTCAGTTATTTACAATAAGGTCTGGGTTCTGAAGAGCTCCCGAGCCTCTTGGCCCGCGCTGCCTGCAAAGTACCACGTCGAACCTTCCCCGGGCCTCCCCATTCCGCCCGCTACGGCCCGTTTACGCCGCTCAAAGTCCCTCCCAAGTGCCCCGTGAGGGAGATCAACGCTACCCCGGCGGCCTCGATCAACCATCTGTATCTCGGCAGGGCTTCCGAGCCTCCTTGCCGGGCCAGCCGGTGCACCCACCACGCCGCCACGACCGCCGCGCTTGATGCCGCCGCCAGCACCAGATGCAGCAGCAGCGTCCCCTTCAGCCGCTGCCCCTCGAGCGCATACCGCCACGCCAGCAGCCCGCTTCCGAGCACCAGCGGTAGCGACGCCGCCGCCAACGAAAAATTCAGATACGCTCCCGTCGCCCAGGTGCTCTCTCTGCGCCCGCGCGAGAGCGCGTCAAACAGGGCTCCCGCCAGAAACAGCCCTATCGGAAAGTGGATCAGCACCACGTGCTGTGCGTGCTTCTCCTGCAAGATCGCCCGCAAGTCAAACGGATTCCACTCCGACATGGCTGCCTACTGGACCACGACTTTCCCGGTCATCTTCGGATGCAGCCCGCAAAAGTACGAATAGGTCCCGGCCTTCGCGAACGTAAACGAAAACGTCTCGTCCGTATCCAGTGCCTTGGATTTGAAGGTGCCGTCCGTGCTCACTACCGAGTGTGGAATGTCGTCCCGGTTTGTCCACCTCACTGTCGCGCCCACGGCCACGGTCAGCGCCTGCGGCCCGAACGCAAAATTGTCAATCTTCACTTCCGCTGTCGCCGCCTTCATCTGCGCGGTCCCCGCATGTTCCATAGCCATGTCCGCGGCCCCCTGCTTCATGGACGCGTTCTCGCGAGCCGTCGCGGCCGCCTGAATCGGCGCGTCCACCGGGCTTTTCCTGGCCGCGTGGTCGCGCACCTGTGCTTCCTGCGTCCTCGCGCATGCTGTTAGCGCGGCCGCTACCGCCACACCTCCAACTACTCTGAACACATGTGTCCTCATCGCCTTTCCTTTCTCTTTCTTATTGTTCTGCCGCTGAAGCGCTTCGCGAGCTTGTTAAGCCGAAACTTCCTTGCCTTTATTCCCCGACCACGCCCATCGCTCGTATGGGCTCATTCGACAGCGCTGGCCCCGGCTTCTTACCCGCAACTGGCCAGCAGTCCCTCAAGCTAGGTTCGAATCCACCACCGCCAGCGCGCCCTTTCCCCTTACAAAGTTCACATCCGTTATCCCCAGCACGCTGCGCAGTTGCTGCGCCGGCACCTTCATCGGACCGGGCGAAGGTGCCGTTCCCGGCGCGGGCTGCGGAAATGCCGTGGATGCCGCGGTGTGAAATGTCACGTTCCCTTCCACCTTCTGCATGGTCTGGTGAATGTGCCCGTTCAGCACCGTCACTGAACCGAACTTCTTTAAGTACCCAAGCGCCTGCGCTCCGTCCTCCGTGCCCCAACCCCACTCTGGATATACCGTCCATAGTGGCACGTGCGCGAACACCACAATCGGCGTGCTGTGCTTGAGGTGCCTCACGTTGTCTTCCAGCCACTCGAGCTGTTCCTGCCCCAGCGACCCCAGACCGCCTGCTTTCAGGTTCAGCACGTTCACCAAGCCGATGAATCGGACTCCCTTGTGATCGAAGCTGTACCACCCGTCCCCTTTCGCGTTCTTTCCGTACCGCTCCCGGAACGATTTCCCGTCATCATTCAGCACGTCGTGCTCGCCCGGCACGTAGAACACTTCCTTCGGCTTCGCCCCTTTCAGGATTTGTTCCACCGCGTCAAATTCTTCCGGCTTCGATAGATGGCTCACATCTCCTGTGTGCAGCAGAAACTCCGGTGCGTTTGGCAGCGCGTTGATCCGCTCCACCGCGATCTTGAGCGTTCCCGCCACGTCCGGATTCGCCGCCTTGTTAAACCCCATGTGGCTATCGCTGATCTGTGCGAAACTCAGCTCGCCTTTGATCTCTTCGGTGCTCAGCTCTGCTATCTTGCTCATACTGTACGAGTTCAGGACTCCACCCTTCATCACGCAGAAGGCGCCCGTCCCTGCCCACGCCATGCACTTCAGGAATCCTCGCCGGTCCACTCCATCATGATGATGATCGTGCAAAATCACATCTTCCTTCTTCCTCGACATTCCTCTCCTCCAGGTCCTCCAGATTTTTCCGACACCCGTAGTGCGGTGCGAAATTCTCCGCACTGCCCCGGCTACCGTCTCCGTTTTCCCTGGCGGTGAAGCGGCGCGAGCGAGAGAGTCCAGGGAGCCCGCGCCGCTTATGGGACGTGTTTCATCTGTGCAGACCGCGCTCCGCGCTTCGCTATTCCACCAAAACAATTTTCGGTTTGGCTCTGCTAATGATTCGCGGCGTGGAATAGATCACCGCTGCTTCGAGTCTTATCTGCAAAGCTCCGTGACTCGCCCCTGAGGGCATCCTTACCCCTTGACTCTGGACTATACTCCAGGGTGTATCTTTCCCCTTGCGGGTACTTCCCATGCACATTGGCGCCGTCGCGAAAAGACTTGGCCTCAGCGTTGACGCGATTCGCTTCTACGAACGGACCCGCCTCTTGCCTCTTCCGCGGCGAACCCCCGGCGGCTTCCGCAGCTACGACGAACGTCATCTCGAAACTCTGGCCTTCGTTCGGCGCGTCCAGGGCCTCGGTTTTACCCTGTCGGAGATTCGCGGCCTTCTCGAACTCAAGGACAGCCGCCTCCAGCCTTGCGCTCCTGTCCAGAACCGTCTGCGTGAAAAGCTTGCCGAAGTCCGCCGCAAACTCCGCAGCCTGCGCCGGTTGGAGCGTGAACTCCAGACTGCCCTGCGCAGTTGCAACAAGGAACTCCGCCGGGGCGATGCCCACTGCCCCATTCTCAGGAGACAGAAATGAAAGTCGAGGTCCTCTACGTCGCGCAATGCCCGTCTCATCCTGCTGCCGTTCAGCTCGTAAGAGATGAGCTTCTCGCCAGCGGCGTCACCGCGGAAATTGATGAGGTCCTCGTCACCGACAACGACATGGCCAGACGTTTGCGCTTTGCCGGCTCCCCGACCATCCGCGTCAACGGCCGGGACGTCGCCGGCGAACCTCCCGCGGGCCGCTTTGCCCTGAGCTGCCGTCTTTACCCCGGCTCTCCGCAAGCCGGCCTGCCTCCTGTCGAGTCGGTCCGACGCGCTATCCTCGAGGCCCGTGACGGAGGCTGCGCATGAGGCAAGGCACCGGCATTTCCGCATCGCTCGGGGCCATCCTGACCTCTCTTGCCACCCTGAGCTGCTGCCTTCCGATCGGATTCGCCGCTGCGCTCGGGGCGGGCGCCGCCAGTGCCTTCTTCACGACGTTGCGCCCGTGGCTGCTGGGATTGTCCGTCGCCTTGCTTGCTCTCGGTTTTTGGCAGCAGCATCGCGCCAAACAATGCTCGGTGCGCGGCAGATGGCTGAGCACGGCTTTGCTCTGGGCCGCCGTCGCCGTCGTCGCGGCCATGATTCTCTTTCCGCAAGAAATCGCCGCCTTCATCGCGGATGGATTCCATCGCTCCCCAAAATGAAAAAGAAGGCCTCCATCGCGCTCGCCCTCGCCGCTGTCCTGCTCTTCGCCGCAGCGTATCTGTCCATCCCGGGCCGCGCACCGCGCGGGCAGCCGCCCCTCATCTCCTTGTCCGGTTCTCACGCCTTCGCCGATTTTCAGAACGCCTTCGATGCAGCCACCGGCGAGCCCCGCCTGGTCCTGCTTCTCTCTCCCACTTGACCCACTTGTCTGCGGGGGGCCTCCGCAGCTCAGCGTCTATTGCAGGAAAACCCGAACCGCAAGCTCCGCGTTTTGGTGGTGTGGGAGCCGATTCTCACGACGGACTGGGCCCCTCCGAGCGGCGGCACCCTGGCCCGCGTCTCGGACGTCCGCGTACAGCAATTCTGGGATCGCGACCACGTGGTCGCTTCCTCGCTAGCTCCGATCGCCCAGCGCCTTCCATCGGCCGGGCGACCGGGCTGTTGCATTCAGCGCGGCTTTTACTGGGATGACGCCATTCTGTTTCCGGCTGGCTCGTCCTGGAGCGCCTCCGTCCCTGTTGCCTTCTGGGACGGCCCCGTTGTCAACGCCCTCCGCGCGCTCCAAAATGCGCTGGACGAACAAGCCAATAGCGCGCAAAATCCCCACTCGGTGCCGCCTCATGAACGCGGAAGCCCATGAATCGGCCGCGAGTTGCCGTGCCTCGGACTTGGCCGCCGGCAAGTCCGCCATTTTCCTCTGGTACCTTCCAACGCTCGCTCTCGTAGTGGGTCTCGGCTCGTCCGCTTTGCGTCCCTGGCTTTGGATTCCGGCCTTCTTAGTCATGGGCATTGGCTGTCTGGTGAACGCCTCGCGCTGCGGTCGCTTCCACTGCTATTTCACCGGCCCCTTATTCCTTATTTCCGCCGTGTACGTTGCCCTCGCCGCCGCGGGGCTTGTTCCCCTGCGTCCCGGTCTGCTGCTGTTCAGCGTTTTTCTGCTCTCTTCGCTCGCCTGCATGGCCGAACTCCCCTTCGGCAAGTATCGCAAGGCCGTCTGACGCGTCGTCCGCGACCGCATCGCCGCTCGCGCGAGGCGCATCCTTGCTCCGTTTCGCGTCCTTCGGGCCGCGCTGCTACAATCTCGCCGTGTCGATTCCCCGCTCCGCATCCGAGAGCGAATTCACCGTCAGCGGCGAGGAGAGCGGCGGCCGGCTCGACCGCGTCGTCGCCGCGCATTCTCCCGGAATCAGCCGCACTCGCGTTCAGGAACTCATCGAAGCCGGCCTGATCCTCGTCGATGGCAAGCCGGCCAAGGGATCGCATCACGTTCGCGCCGGTCAGCGCGTCTCCGTTCATCTCGAGCCGCGGCCGCAACTCGCGGCCACGCCCGAATCCATTCCGCTCGAAGTCCTCTACGAAGATTCGGACATCCTCGCCGTCAACAAGCCCGCGGGCATGACCGTTCACGCCGGAGCCGGCGCCGCTTCCGGCACGCTCGTCAACGCGCTTCTCGGCCGGGGCCAAGCGCTTTCCACCGGCGGCGATGCGCTCCGCCCGGGCATCGTCCATCGGCTCGACAAGGAAACCTCGGGCATCATTCTGGTGGCCAAGAACGACGCCGCGCACGCCAGGCTCTCGGAGGCTTTCCGCCGGCGCGCCATCGAAAAAAACTATATCGCTCTCCTCCACGGGCTTCTCACCGGCGAGCATGGCCGCATCGACTTCCCCATCTCGCGCGACCCCAGACGCCGAGTCCGCATGGCCGCGCGGCCCGCGGCAAGGCACGGCTTCTCTGGGAAAGCTCGCGCGGCGCTTACGGAATGGACGGCGCTGCTCCCCATCGGTCCCACAACCCTCGCTTCCATCCAGCTCCACACCGGACGCACGCATCAGATTCGTGTGCACTTCTCCGCTATCAAGCACCCTGTTGTTGGCGATACTCTCTACGGCGCGCCCGGCCAGCTCAGGGTCGGAAAAATCACTCTTCCGGCCCTGGGCCGCCATTTCCTTCATGCCGCCAGACTCGCTTTCGTCCAGCCGTCCACGGGGGAACGTATCGAGCTTCGCGCCCCGCTCCCGGCTGAACTTCGCGAATTTCTCCGCCGGCTCTCCAGCGCCGCAGGCGCAAATTTCGCCGGAATTGACGCTGCGCTCGCGGGCTACCTATAATCAGTACGCATGTCTCGCAAATTCATTATGGTTTTGCTGCTGCTCGCGTTTCTCGCGGCTCCTTTCGCCAGCCGCGCCCAGCAGCAGACTGCCCCGGCTCCGCAGAATCCCCAGCAACCGCCGGCGCCGCCTGTCGCGCAAAGCGATCAGGCCCTCACCCGCGTCGTCAACCTCGTGGACGTCCTGTTTACCGTTCTCAATCGCCGCAATAAACTCGTCTCCGACCTCGACAAGAACGATTTCAAGATTTTTGACGACAAGCAGCTCCAGGAAATTCGCTTTTTCAGCAAGCAGACCGATCTCCCCCTCCGCATCGGCATGCTGCTCGACACTTCCAACAGCATTCGCGACCGCATTAAATTCGAGCAAGATGCCTCGGTCAATTTCCTCTTCAGCGTCCTCCGCCGCAACAAGGACGAAGCCTTCATCATGACCTTTGATGACCAGCCGCAGATCATCCAGCCTTTCACCAACGACACCGGCTTGCTGCGCGATCAGATCGTGCAAACGCGCGCCGGCGGCGGCACGGCCATCTATGACGCCATCTACGAAGCTTGTGAAAAGCAGCTCAGCCATCCTCCGCGTCCTCCAGGCGACCAGCCCGACGTCGTCCGCCGCGTCATGATTCTCATCAGCGACGGCGAGGACAATCTCTCGCAGCACACCCGCTCGGAAGCCGTTGAAATGGCCCAGCGCACGAGCGTCGTCATCTACACGATCAGCACGAGCACACAGTGGGTTTCACTTTCGGAAACCGATCCCTCCAAAATAGGCGACCGCAAATATCTGAAGACCGAAGGCGACAAAATCCTCGAGGATATCGCCGAGGAAACCGGTGGCCGCGCGTTCTTTCCCTATCACGTGGACGACTTGGACCAATCCTTCCAGGACATCGGCGACGAGCTCCGCAATCAGTACTCCATCGCCTACGCTCCCACAAACTATGTCGTCGATGGCCGCTATCACCGCATTCGCATCGAAGTGCCCGACCACAAGGGCTACCAGGTGCGCGCGCGCCGCGGCTATTACGCGCGAGCGAACACGGCGCCACCCCAGCAAAGTCCCACCGGCTCCGTCCGGTAGCTCACCTAGCGCTCTGCTGTGCCGCCCTGGCTGTCTAAACCACGCGGTCGGGCGAAATCAAGAACGTGCAAACGTTATTTGGGGTAGGTGTAGAAACCGCGAGAGGACTTGCGGCCAAGCCAGCCGGCGGCGACGTATTTTTTGAGGAGCGGGCAAGCGCGGTACTTGGGGTCGCCGAGGCCCTCGTGGAGCACGTGCAGGATGTCCACGCAGACGTCCAGTCCGATAAAATCCGCCAGCTCGAGCGGACCCATGGGATGGTTCATGCCGAGTTTCATCACGGCATCCACGGCTTCGGGAGCGGCGACACCTTCCATGACGCAGTAAGCGGCTTCGTTGATGAGCGGCATGAGGACGCGATTGGAGACGAAGCCGGGCGCGTCATTGACGGCGACCGGAGTTTTGCCGAGGCGCTGGGCAAGCTCGATGGCCGCCGCGAAAGTGGCGTCGGAGGTTTGCAGCGCGCGGATCACTTCGACGAGGGCCATCACCGGGACGGGATTCATGAAATGCATGCCCACGAAACGCCCGGGGCGGCGCGTGAGCGCGGCGAGAGTGGTCATGGCGATGGACGAAGTGTTGCTGGCAAGGATGACGTCGTCGCGGAGGAGCCGGTCGGCCTCGGTGAGGACAGCGCGCTTGAGCTCGAGCTTTTCCGGGACGGCTTCCACGGCGAAATCGGCGGAGGCAATGGCGGATATGTCGGTGACAGGGACGAGGCGGGAGAGGACGGCGGGCTTTTCGGCTTCCGCAAGCTTGCCTTTTTTCACTTCGCGGTCGAGATTATTGGCGATGGTATCGAGAGCGCGGTCGAGGAAGCGCTGCTCGACGTCGCGAAGGATGACTTTGTAGCCGGCGCGCGCGAAAACATGAGCGATGCCGTTGCCCATGGTGCCGGCGCCAAGCACGGCGACGGTTTTGATGGAATCGGGAGTGGTCATGGCGCAATTTTACATGATTCCCGAGACGCCACGCAGATTGAGCCGCTTGCCTTTGCCGCGAAACGGAGCGCCTGCGTCTCTTTACGCGGGCCGGAGGTATTGACGTATTCGCGGGTCGAATGAGCGCGCATCCAAGCGTCAGTACGCGCCGCAGGGCGCAAACCTGAGCCCGCAATGGCTAGCGGCAAGGCTTGGAGGCCATTCCTGCGGCCTGCCCTGGATGACTTCGCGGATGATTTAGCGGGCGCGCGGCTCGTCCTCGTCTGTTGCATCTTCCGGGAACGATTCCGCGGCGCCGCCCGCATCCAAACGCCCCGGCACGGCTGTGGCTTCCGGCGGCGAAAGCATGGGCAGCAGCTTGGGAGCGGGGGTGGACGAATCGCGGAGCGGCTTCGGCGCGGCAAGGCTCTTGACTGCGTCCGGCTCCGCCGGATCGGCGTCGAAGGCTTCCTTGACGGCAAACTCCGCTCTTTCAAAAAGGGAAAAGGGCACGCCGATTTCGAAAGCGGGGAAATTGCGGAGATGGAAAAGATGGTCGCGTCGCTGCACAGTTTTGTGGGGGATGCCAGCCTGATCGAGCACGTCGCAGAGTTCAAGGTGAAGGCGCGGATCTTCGCCGCGCCAGAACGAGCAGAAAGGGTCCTTTTCCGGATCACCGGGCGTCACCGGCGGGGCGGGCGGAGCGAGCGCATGCGTCCCGTGCGGCGGGATGGCAGGCACGAGGGGCACGTCGCAGTCGGCACACACGCTGAAGCCGTCGCGGTACTCAGCTTTGCATTGCGGGCAAATCATCCGGAACAGTATAGGCCGGCGCGGAAAGCCAGCGGGTCCGCCGCCGGCTCTCAGTAGCGCTGGACGGCCAGAGCGACGGCATTGCCTCCGCCGAGGCAGAGTGCCGCGATGCCGCGCTTCAGATTGCGGCGCTGGAGCTCGTAGAGCAACGTGACGAGAATGCGCGCGCCGCTCGCGCCAATCGGATGCCCAAGCGCGACGGCGCCGCCGTTGACATTTACCTTCGCAGGATCCAGCTTGAGCTGCCGGGTCACGGCAATCGCGGCGACGGCAAAGGCCTCGTTCAACTCGACGAGGTCCACGTCCTTATCGCGGTCCCAGCCCGTTTTCAGGAGCAGCTTTTCAACGGCGTCAACCGGAGCCATCATCACCCACTTTGGCTCGACGCCGCTCACGGCCTGCGCGACGATACGCGCCATGGGCTGCTTCCCGAGGCGTCCGGCATTGCGCTCGCTGGTCACGATGAGCGCGGCAGCGCCATCGTTGGTGCCCGGCGCGTTTCCCGCTGTGACTGTTCCGTCCTTCTTGAAGGCGGGCTTTAGCTTGGCAAGCGCTTCGAGGGACGTATCCTCGCGGGGCGATTCGTCATACTGGATGACGAGCGGCTCACCCTTTTTCTGCGGCGCTTCGATGGGCAAGATCTGCGCTTCAAAGAAGCACGACTTGCGCGCACGAACCGCCTTTTGATGGCTCTCCAAGGCGAACCGGTCTTGTTCTTCGCGGCTGATGCCGTACTTCTCCGCGACCAACTCCCCGGTCATGCCCATGTGGAAGTTTTCGTAGGCGTCCCACAAGCCATCGTGAATCAAGGAATCGACGACCTGCTGATCGCCGAGCCGGTAGCCGGTGCGCGCGTTGGGCAGCAGGTACGGACAGTTGGACATGGATTCCATGCCGCCCGCGGCGACCACTTCGGATTCCCCGGTCATTACGGCTTGCGCAGCCAGCGCGACTGCTTTCAGCCCGGAACCGCAGACTTTATTGATGGTCATTGCCGCGACCCGGGGAGCGCAGCCGGCCTTCAAAGCGGCTTGGCGGGCGGGGTTTTGACCAAGTCCCGCCTGGACGACGTTCCCGAGAATCGCTTCATCAATCTGCCTGGCATCCAGACCGGCCCGGCGCGCGGCCTCGGCAACAACCTTGGCGCCAAGCTCCGGAGCGGAAAATCCAGCAAGGCCGCCCTGGAACTTGCCAATGGGCGTGCGAACGGCTGAGAGAATGACAGGGACTTCCATGTTGCTCCTTCCCGAGCACTGCCAACCCACCATTATACGATGCCCGGAAGCCGCCCCGCGAACCACGACTCGGAAAGGGCCATGTCTCAAGTCTCAAATAGACAGCTTTTTCGGTGCCGCGCCGACAGTGTGCCTATGCAGGCCAATGCGCGACGCTGAACTAGGGCTTGGAAACAAGATTCAGATCGCGTAACGCCATCAGGCGCAGGCCAGAATCTCGCGGCTGCGCCGGCGCACTCCCGCGGGATGGCGCTGCATAAAAAATACCGGATGCGGCCGCGTAAAGGATCAGCTCGCGGATGCAGCTGTTGGCTGGCCTTCGTCGGCACTCGGTCCATAAAGGCCGGGCACCGGCACGCCCACGAGCCGGAAGTACACCGTTAATTGGCCGCGGTGATGATACAGGTGATTGAGGCACATGCCGCGAATACACGCGGCACGCGGCAGCGAGAAAATCTCCTGCCCGCCGCCGAGCAGCCTCCAATTCTTGCCAATCTCCTCGTCGCTCACGCTCGCCAGGGCTTTACGCGCTTCAGCCGAAGCTTTGTCAAAGGCCGCCAGGAGCTGCTGGCGGTTTTCGATCTTCGGCGGTTGGTAAGCCGGACCATTCACAGGAGCATAGTCCAGCTCCTCGGTGTTAATTACCGTTGAAATCCATTCAGGGACGGTGCCGACGTGGGCAGCGAGCCAGCCGAGCGTGCCGGACTTCTCGTGCGGTTTCCAATTCCACTTGTCGTCGGGGACGCGCTCGAGCGTTTTGCGAGTGCTTTCCATTTCCTGATCAAATTCGGGGAGCATAGACTGGCCAATCGTCATGGTGCCTCCAGAGGCAAGAGAGTGGACTAAGAGCAGCATGGGAGAAGAAAAAGCGAATTGTCAACGACTTTCTTCGCGCTTCATTCGATGCGCCGGTGGGTTCTTGGGGTCGCTCCGTTTTGCACATGGGATTCGCCATTTTGGTCGTTTCGGCCCTTGCCGCCTGAGCGCACAATTCGGCCATGGCACATCAATTCAGCACCGACTACATTAAGGATTCCGCCAGCCTGTTCCGCTACTATAAACGCCTTGCCGAGCGCGCCATGGAGCAGTGTCCCGATGAGGGACTCTTTGCCACGCTCGACCCCGAGTCAAACTCCATCGCCATCATTGTGAAACACCTTGCTGGAAACATGCGCTCGCGCTGGCGCGATTTTCTAACGACCGATGGCGAAAAGCCGGACCGCCACCGCGACACGGAGTTCGAGGAAGCGCCGAAGACCCGCGCCGAAATGATGAATTTATGGGAGGGCGGATGGAAGTATCTCTTTGACGCGCTGGAACCGCTCTCGGAGGCGGACCTTACGCGTACGGTGACGATTCGCGGAGAACCGCATTCGGTGATGCAAGCTATCAACCGCCAAATCGCGCACTACGCCCATCACATCGGCCAGATTCTCTACGCCGCGAAGCATTTCACCGCGGTGAAGACCGGAAAGTGGGAATCGCTGAGCGTGCCGCGCGGGAAATCGCAGCAATTCAATTCGGACGTCCTCGCGGGACGCAAATCGCAGCGCTGAGCGACCGCGGTTTTTAAGCGCCCTAAGGCCGCACCAGCAGAGCTTCGTTTCCCATTCACGGCGCAATCGGCTAGGCTCTTGCACATGGCTACCTTGTTCGACTTGTCTCCGCTGCCCGCAGGCGGCTTGGAGATGAATGCGGCCCAGCGGCGCGCCATCGAGCATCGCGAAGGGCCGCTTCTGGTGATTGCCGGCGCGGGGACGGGCAAGACGCGCGTCATCACGGAACGCATCCGCCACCTGCTGGAAACGGATCCTTCGCTTTCCGGCGAGAATATTCTCGGGCTGACCTTCACGGACAAAGCCGCCGGCGAAATGAAAGCGCGTGTCGTGAAAGCCACGGGCGAGCGCGGCAAAGACGTGACGCTCAAGACGTTCCACGCCTTCTGCGAATCGCTGCTGAAGAATTCCGATCCCGGGCGGCTGATGCTGGACAAGGTGGATCACTGGATTCTGCTGCGCCGCAATCTGCCGCGCCTGCAACTGGACAAATACCGCCGGCTGGCCGAGCCGGGACAATTTCTCAGCGATTTTGTGGAGTTTTTCTCGCGGTGCCAAGATGAGCTGGTTTCCGCCGAGGACTATCAGCGCTACGCGGATGCGCTTGCGGCCGAGCTTGAGGCCGAGCGAGCACAACTGGATGAGGACACCTGCCGGGAGCGAGCGGAAACGGTGGCCCGCGAGCAGGAAATCGCGCGGGCGTATCGCGCCAGCGAAGCCCTGCTGCGCGAAAAGAAGCGCTCTTCCTTCGGCTCGCTGATTACCGGCGCGGTCGAGCTGCTCGAGCGGGATGCCGCGCTGCGGGCTTCCCTCCAAGCGCGCTTTCGCTACATTCTGGTGGACGAATTTCAGGACACCAACATCGCGCAGCTTCGCTTGCTCGAGCTGCTCGCGAACGAAAGCAAGAACATTTTCGCGGTCGGCGACAACGATCAGGCGATTTACCGATTCCGCGGCGCTTCTTTCGGCAGCTTCAAGCTGTTTCTCGAGCGCTTTGCCGGCTGGCGCGAAGGGCAGGACTCGGCGCCGTTCCGGGTCAGCCTGACCGAGAACTATCGCTCGACCCCGAACATTCTCCGAGTTGCCACGCAAGTCATCGGGCTGAATACCGCGAGCGCGGATTTCCCCAAGAAGATTCTCAGTGCCAACAAGCCGGAAGGCGAGAAGGTCCGCATCGTCGAACTGGCCACGCCCGAGGAGGAGGCGCGCTGGGTCGCGGCGGAGCTCGAGCGCCTGCATCGCAATGGCCGGCGCTGGCGCGATTTTGCGGTGCTTTATCGCGCGCACAACCACCGGGACGAACTGGTCCGCGAACTCGCGCGCAGCCGGATTCCCTTTGTCATCAGCAAGCTCTCGATCCTCGAGCATCCGCTCGTAAAGGACGTGGCCGCCTATTTGCGGCTGATCGCCACGCCCTTCGACGATATCGTTACAGCCCGCATCCTGGCCGCGCCAGCCTGGGGATTCACGCCGCAAGAACTGGTCCGCCTCGCCGAGCGCGCGCGCAAGGACCGCCGCAAGCTCTATGACGCGCTGCAACCCCGCGAAGCTCCGCTTCCCTTCGAGCCCGCGCCGGCGACGCTGACGGATCTGCTGGATTTTTCCGTCGCGCAGCGGAAAACCATGAAGCGCCGTTCGGCCGGCTCAATTCTCGGCGAGCTTCTCGAATGGCTCGAGATTCCCGCGCGTGCTTCCGAGCAAGACCGCAAATACGTGCAACGCCTGGCCGAATTCGTGAAAGAGTGGGAAGCCAAGAGCGATACGCGCCAGCTTCCGGAACTCATCGAATATCTCGACTACTTCGAACAGGCCGGCGGGTCGATCTCGCTTGAAGACGACGTTCCCGGCGATGCCGTCCGCCTGATGACCGTTCACGGCGCAAAAGGGCTCGAGTTTCCTCACGTTTTTCTGCTGCGCATCAACAAGAACAAGTTCCCCCAGCCGGAACGCTCGCGCGTTTTCGAGTTTCCCGCGCGGCTTATGAAGGAAGGCTTGCCGGAGGAACAGTTTCACATTCAGGAGGAGCGCCGGCTGTTTTACGTCGCGCTGACGCGCGCCCAGGACCGCCTGACCATCACCACCCTCACCGAGAAAAACGGAAGAGTGCCGGTTTTTATCGAAGACCTGCTGATGGACCCGGCCGTGAAGCGCCGCGATATTTTGCTGCTCGCGCCCAAAGCGGTTGCACGCGCATCTTCGGCGCAAAAAGCCGCATGCAACGGCAACGATGGCCCGGCAAATCCAACCCTGTTCTCGGCGCCGGCCACTCCGCCGAAGGTTTTCTCCCGTATTGCCGAGTGGGCCGAAACTTTTCGCCCGCCATCGCCCGAACCGCTCGAACTGAATCCCTCCGCCGTGGATGTCTTCCGAAGCTGCCCGCAGAAATATCTTTTTAGCTATTTATGGTCGTTACAAGAAGGCCCGAAGGCTGCCTTCACGTTCGGCCGCGTGATGCATGGCACGATTCGCCGCTTCATGTCCGAGCTGAAGAAAGGCAATCGGCTGCCCTTCGCGGAACTTCAGAGCATCTTTGAAACCGAGTGGTCCGCCGCCGGCTTCGAGGATGACTACCAGGAGGGTGAGTACAAAAAAGACGGACTCGAGCAACTCCGCGCGTTTCACCAGTCCGTCCTCAGCGCGCCGCCGGAGGTCCTTGAAATCGAGAAAACCTTCGAGCTGCCCGTCGCCAACGGCGTCGTTCTCAAAGGCCGCGTGGATCAGATCAATGCGCTGGGCCGGAACGACGTCGAAATCGTGGACTACAAGACCGGCAAGCCCCGCACGCCCTCCGATGCTCGCCGCAATCTTCAACTGAGCATATACGCCATTGCGGCAAAGGAAATTTTCGAGCGCAATCCGGTCCGGCTCGTCTTCCACTATCTGCAAACCAACGAGCGCCAGGAAACGACGCGCGACCCGAAACAATTGCTGGAAGCTCAAAATATCGTCCAGGAAACGGCCGCCGATATTCGCGCCGGCAATTTCCCTCCCCGCGAAGGTTTCGCCTGCCGCGGCTGCGCCTATCGGCCCATCTGTCCGGCGCACGAAGAGCGCCTCTCCTCCTGAGCCCCCGAGTGCCAAAGAAAAAGGGCGCTGCATCACAGCGCCCTTTTTCAGAATCTCGCCGACCCCAACTACGGCTTACTTCCCCTTTTTCGGTCCCTTCTTGTCGTCTTTCTTCGCTTTCTTGGCCATGCCGGTCTCCTTCCTTTCCGCAGTGGATGGGCGGACGGTAGCCCGCCCCGCCGGAGTCCGAAGGGGCGCAACATCCGCGCCTATCAGCTTCATATACGAGGCGCGGTTTCCATAGTCAAGCAGATTTGCGCTGGCCGAAGAAGATTTTCTCCGCGGGAGGCGCGGCTCAGTGCGGGACGCCGGAGTAGTAGCCTTCCCGCGCAATCACCTTCAGACCCGGCCGCTCGACGCGCACCTCGATGGTGTGGTACTCCTCGCCCTTGGGGACACCCGTGGGCGAGTACGCCAGCGTGTATTGGTGCCGCGATTGCTCCGTAATCCGCGGATAGATATCCGACAGGCTCTCTTCCTTGGCCGCGAAATAAACATCTCCGCCGGTCGCGTGCGCATAGTTGATCAGCCGGTTGAACTTGCGTTCGAGAAACCCGCCGACGGCTACACTGTAAACCGTCACATTGTTCCGCTGCAGCTGCTGCACCGTCTCCTCATAGCTGTGTTTGTTGGCGTGCAACCCGTTCTGCCCGTCCGAAACGAGGACGATGATCTTCCGCCGGTCGAGTCCGCGGTCGCGCAGCAGTTCTGCCGCGGCATAAACGGCGTCATCCAGCGCCGTCGTGGGCTGCGCTCCGATCTCCTTCGTGGCCGCCGCGATATTCGGCTGGTCGCCGATGCTCGAATGCCCGTTGATCGAGGGACTGCTGACAAACGGCCCTCCCGTTGGCCCAACCGACGACCGCGTGTCCAGCGGCGTCCGCTGAATTTCCGTGATCAGGCGGTCCTGGTCGGTGGCAAAGCCCTTGCCCTGATGAAAGAACTGGTCGTAGCGGCAGTAGATGGCTTCGTCCAAAGGGCTCATCCCGGCCACCACCATCTGGATGCTGCCCTCGACGCGCTCTGCGACGTTTCCCTTGAGATCGTTGTCCACCAGTACGACGATGCTCAACGGAGCGGCTTCGTTTGTGAAAAACGCGATGCGTTGCTCCACATTGTCCTGGAACACGCGGAAATCGCTCTTCTCGAGGTCCGCCACCAGGTCTCCGTTGCTCGATTTGACGGTGACGGGCACGCTCACCAGGTTCACGGGTACCCGGAAGACCGGCCCTTGCTCCGGGCGCCTTTGCGGCTGCGCTGCCGGTTGCCGGGGCTGCGTTCTTGGCGAGGCGACTGGCGGCGCTTTTGGCTGCGGCGCATTCGGCAGCGGGTCCTGGGTCTGGGTCTGCTGCGCGGGCAGCTCCGGCGCGCTGATGGCCGCCGCTATAAGCGCCGCGCATACTAGCAGAATTTTCTTCGGTGAGCTCGTCATGCTCCTCGGATCAGACTTTCCTAGAATCTGCTTTGCGCCGCCGCGGCGCTGTTCGGACCGGCGCCGCGCTTCGGCAAGGCGCGGCACGTGCCCGCTCCTGAATTCTCGCTCTTGCCGGCCACTTCTGATGTTTCCTGTCCACCCCTCGTTCTGGGCTGCCTGCTTTACTTCGTGCAGCAAACGCGTAAACTGGCTCGCCACGCATCCATCGTGCCCGGTTCACGCATCGTATGGACGTTGGCCAATGACCTTTGGCGAGCCACTGGGAAACCGGCACTTTGACAACAGGAAAAGTATACATGGCTTCCTTCGATAGAGTTGTGACGCGGCGCGCGCCCCTGCTGGTTGTCCTGTGGCTGGCCGCCCTGGCCTTTGCCGTTCCGTGCGCCGCCCAGCAATCGCAGCCACCACAGCCGCAGGAACCGCAGGGCCCGGTCATCAAATCCCAGGTGAACTTGGTCAACTTGTTTGTTACCGTCCGCGACAAAAACAAGAAGATCGTCCCCAACCTCCAACAGCAGGACTTCCGCGTCTTCGAAGATGGCCAGGAACAGAAGATCGCGTTCTTCTCGAAGGAAGTCTCGCTTCCAATCACTCTTGCGCTGCTGCTGGATACCTCCGGCAGCGAGCAATACATGCTCGGGGCTATTCAGGACGCCGGCAGCGCCTTCCTGAATCGGGTGCTCCGCAAAGGCGATGAAGCCCTGGTCATGTCCTTCGATACGGATGTCGATTTGCTCGCCGATTTCACCGAGGACCGCAGCCAGCTTGACCGCGCTATTCGCCGCGCCCGCATCAACACGCCGGGCGGCGGCATGATCGCCGGTAATCCCGGCCCCATCGGCGGACAGAACGTCACCGGTACGGCGCTCTACGATGCCATCTATCTCGCCTGCGGCGAAAAGCTGAACACCGAAGCTGGCCGAAAAGCCATCGTAATCGTCACCGATGCGCAGGACGAAGGCAGCAAGGTCCGCATCGAGGAAGCCATCGAATCCGCCCAGCGAACCGACACCGTCATCCACATTTTGCTCGTCGCCGATCCGCATTTCGGCGCCAATTCCAGCGCGGCCCACAAGCTCAGCGACGAAACCGGCGGACGCGTCATCTCCGTCTCTTCCGAAAAGAAGCTGGCCCAGGCGTTTGATGAAATCTCCGAGGAGCTGCGCAGCCAGTACACGCTGGGCTACTACCCGACGAACACCGCTCGCGACGGCAAATTCCGCAAAATCAAAGTGGATATGGTGAATCACGACCTTCGCGTGCTGGCCCGCAAAGGTTATTACGCACCCAAGTCCGGCGAATCCGCCGGCTCCGATTAGCTTCTGGTGGCCGCAATTTTCGAGTGTCGTTGGTCACGCCCGCTTGGCGACCGCGCCGCAACGCCGGGGAGCCGCGTCAATCCGATGGCGGCCGCACAGGCACCGGCTGACCGCAAAACTTGCAGCGCCTCGCGCTCCGGGGAATATCGCTGAGGCATTCCGGGCAGGGAGAGGTCGGGGGAGCCGCAGCCTTCTGGGGATAAAACCGGGCGATGAGCGCATTCATCGGCAAAACGACAAAGAAGTACACGGCGAGGGCGATCAGCAGGAACGAGATCAGCGCGTTGATGAAGTCGCCGTAAAGAAACCTGCTGTTGTTGAGCGTGAAGCTCAGGTTCGCGAAATTCGGCGCGCGGATCATCGCGGCAATCAACGGAGTAAGCAAGTCCTTTACCAGCGCGCTAATGAGGGCCCCGAACGCCACACCGATAACGATTCCCACCGCCATATCCACGACGTTGCCGCGCAGCAGAAAATTCTTGAATCCTGAAAGCATAGGTCCTCCGTTTCGGGAGTCCTGGCGCGGCGGTCCCGGGCGAGTTGGCCAGGGGGACTCTCGGATTTGGCCGGTTCTGCAGCTCCAATTTTCGCGGCTGTGAGTGTTGAGCTTCCCAAGGTTGCTAAGTTGCCGAGCTGGACGACGGCCACCGCGGCACGTGGCTGGGCTGTAGAAAAAGATGCTAGTGCTTGCCGCCGCCGGTGGCAAGGGCGACCTGAGAACAAGCAGCGGCTTCCAGAGGCCCGCGACGGGGCGTGCCAACGTTCCAGGTTAGTTCCAGCCGGTGAAAGCGAAATCCGTATCGTCAAAATCTCCGCTTGCGGAGCCAATCGGCGGCCCATCGGGGGGTTCGGCGGGCGGAGTCAAGTCGATGCGCTTGGGATCCTTCTCGAAAAGCGCGATTTGCTGCGCCGCGAAGAAAAGATGCGCCCGCTCGGAGGAATCCGAGGCGCTGGATTCGGCGATGTTCAGCCAATCGCGCAGCGCGTGCAGTTTGAACGAAGCGACGGCGCGGACCTGATCGCTGGCACGCTCATTGCCCGCGAGAGACATCAAGTCGAAGAGCACAACGTTGTCCACGACACGGCGAATCTCCGCCGCGTAGCCCGAACCGCGCGGCGCTTTCCAGGTAGCGTTGACCACCGCGTCGATGACTTCTTCCAGTCCGGGATTGGCGGAATCGCGGGCGTGAAATTCCACGAGGCGCGCGGCGCGTTCGGGATTGAAAAGGAATTGCAGCGTGTGCTGCGCGGCGGCTTCGGCAGGCGCCAGCGCGTCGAACGCCGGGCTGGTGTGAATTTTGAAGTGTTCCCGGCCGCGCTCGTATTCGGGCGGGCGGGGCGGAATGATCCTGAGGAGGGAATCGGGGAGCGCCAGAGCCTCCGGCTGCAAAGTGGCGAGCACAGCGGCAAGCGCGCGGCGTTGTTCCGCTGGCGAAACGATGCGGGTTGGCGTTTGCGCGTCTCCGCGGAGCGCAAACGTGTAGTCCATGCCGCCGATGAACTTGCTTGCCGCTTCCACCTGATAGCGGTGCAGCAGGTAGATCGGAACAAGAGCATCTTCAATGGTGGCCAGCGGCGCGCCTCCGCGAATGTTATTTTCTCCAAAACGGCGCAGCGCCGCGGCCCGCACCTGCATCAGCCGGTTTAGCTCATCCACGGCGTTGGGGCCGGAGTCCCAGAGATGCGCGAGGCTGCTCGATGATCCGGCCGGCCGCGCATCCTGGTCCGTGAGAAACCGCAGGCCGCGGCCATAAGCCTCCTCGAGGATTTTGCCGAGCGCGGCGCGCTCATCCGTGCCCGCCGCGAAATCGGAATAGCCCCAGGTGATCGAAACCTTGTCCCATTCGCCGATGCCGCTCGCGTACGCATCGGAAACATCAAGTGTGCCGTTGGCCGTGAGCTTTACCAATGGCGGCGGGTAGTCCATCACGGAAGAGCGATTGACGGTGCTGGCGGAATAGTTGTGCATGAGCCCGAGCGTATGGCCGACTTCATGCGCGGCAAGCTGGCGAAGCCGGGCAAGCGCCAGCGCCTGCATGCGCGGATCGCCGGGCTTCCCGTTTTCGTAGGGAGCGAGGAGTCCTTCCGCGATCAAATAGTCCTGTCGCACGCGCTGCGACCCGAGCGTCACATGACCCTTGATGATTTCGCCGGTGCGCGGATCGATTACGCCGGCCCCGTAGGACCAGCCTCGCGTGGCGCGATGCACCCACTGAATCACGTTATAGCGCAGGTCCATGGGATCGGCGCCTTCCGGCAGGACTTTCACTTGAAAGGCGTTCCTGTAACCCGCCGCCTCGAAAGCCTGGTTCCACCAGCTCGCTCCTTCGATGAGAGCGGAACGGATCGGTTCGGGAGCGCCGCGATCGACATAGTAGATGATGGGCTGAACCGGTTCGCTGATGGCCGCGCGCGGATCCTTTTTCTCCAGCCGATGACGCGAAGCCAGGCGCTGGATCAGCGGTTCGCCGATGGGCGTGGCGTAATCGAGATAGGAAATGCCGAAGAAGCTCGAGCGCGGGTCGTAGACGCGCGGTTTGTATCCGGGCGGCGGAAGCTGAACAAGGGAGTGATGCTCGCGCACGGTGATGGCGTCGGGCGAAGGCGTGACTTGGCGCACCCACGGGCCCGCGTCCTCGCCCGTGAAAGTGAGGGTCGCCTCCACTTCCGTGTTCAGCGGAAAGTTCTTCGTGTTGGGCAGGAAGATGGCGCAGCGCGAGGAATCAAGGCGGAAGGTGCCTTGCTTCGCGCGGCGAAGCGTCGCGGGAATGTTGTGATCGTCGCGAAGGAAAAAGTCCGTGGCGTCCACAAGCACATGATTTCCCTTGGGGCCAGATGTTTCTGCGGCGACGGTGAAGCCCCAAAGCGTGGATTCGGCGAAGGAATCGCGGACCGAGCGGCGCTCGTCGGGGTCGTCACTGACCGCGCGATAGCTGAGATTTTTCTCGATAAGCAGCACTTTGGGCCCGCTCCGCTCGAAGCGGACAATGCGCGTGGCGCCAAGCTGGCCGCGGTCCAGTCCGATATCGTTCGAACCGACTCCGGCCGACAGCCCGCTCTGATAGAGAAAATCCTCCGACCACTTGTCGATCTCGAGCCAAAGCTTTCCCTGCCTGGCGTCCCAATACAAATTAAAGTAGCCGGGGAATGGCTGAGCCGAAGCGGTCTTTTCCGCGATGGTGGGCAGTGCCTGCGCTTGTGTCTTTTCCTGCGCGCGAGCGGCCGATGGCCCGGAGAGCGCGGCGAAAATCAGTACACAGGCGGCAAGCGCATGAGACGAAATGGCGCGGGCGGGCATTTTGTTCCTCCACGTGGCGAGATGCGCGGAAGGTTATATCATCAACGCGGCGCGAATTGCGCGAACGTTTCGCGCCGCGAGCCCGCCATGTTTCAAGTGGTTCCGCGCGGGTGATGGACGGTGTCCCGCGGTTTATCCGCCGGCACGCGGATGCTTGCTCATCAGGACATCAGTGGCACCCGCAACTGCCGCCACAGCAACCTCCGCCGCCTCCACCAGAGAAAGAGGAAGGAGAGCTGGAACCGTTGGCACCGACGGAGCTAAAAACCGAAAGCTGGATCGTGGCTTTCTTGCTTTCGCACTTCGGGCACGAGATTTCCTGCTGCTTATTGATGACGATTTTCTCAAAGCGGGTTTCGCAATTGTCGCAAACGTATTCGTAGATGGGCATCGCGATGGTCCTTGCCTTCCGTGCGGCCGGGCGATTTGCCGGTTTCCAAACCACTCTATTTTAGCAAAATCGAGCGCTGGGCAAGATGTCCTCCCCTGGCTTTGGCATATGAAGCCGGTCGCTAAAGGAAACAGGCCCCCGGGATTCGAGGGCCCGTAGAAAACTGCCTGCGCTTTCTAAAAAGCGGCTTCGAGCCGCTACATTCCAGTTAGTCGCCGGCGACGGCCTCGGTAGCGGCTTCGGTGTTGTGGACGCCATTGCCGTTGGCCGCGGGCGCCGGAGCGATGGTGACGGGCTTGCCTGGCGCAGCGGGCTTGCCGGCTTTGGCGAAGTCGCCGGGAATGGCGTTGGCGATATCCTGCACCGTGCCGATCTGCACCACCGCTGGCTGGGGCTTCTTCAGCACCAGCTCTTCGTAGATGGCGCGGACCTTGGCGGCCTCTTCCCAGGCTTTCTTGCGGCGGATGCGATCCTCTTCGGCGGCGGTCAGGGGAATGTCGTGCTCCAGATGACGCACGCGAGCGGCATCTTCAGCATCGATCTTGAGCGAGTGCTCGTAGCTCTCCAGATCGACCTTCTTGCCCTTCGCGTAGATTTCATGCTTGCCGTGCTTCTTGTACCATTCGGCCACGGTCGCATTCTTGTGCATGTTCTCGATGATTTTGCGCCAGCCGATGCCCGTGTTATAGGCGCAGAAGCTGATCTCGCCCTGCTGCGTGGCATAGGGAATGATGCACATCTCGGTGCGGCGGAAGTCGTAATTAAACAGGTCCTGGAACCACATGCCGGCGATGAAGAGGAAGTTCCACGGGTCGGTCTGGCGCCGCTTGATGGCGTCTTCATAGTTGCGGTCCGGTGAAGTCCGGCCATATTTGGTGGTGGATTTCTTCGTGAGAGCCCAGGTCTTGTCGAATTTCTTGAAGAGGTCCAGCAGAGTCAATCCCTTGGGCCCTTGAAACGGGCGATAGTTCTTGAGAAGCGCTAGAGCCATCATGAAATTGGAGAAGTTGCGGCCGCGCGCGGCGTCCGTGATAGCCGTGACGTCCTTGGTGAGCTGAACGGCGTCGAGGAAGCGCGGAACAGGCGCCCATTCTTTTGTCTCTTTGTTGATCATGATGGCGGTGCCCACGCCGCAGTTGGGATGGCAGCCGCAGGAGAGCGAGCCCCACTGGGACTCGTTGCCCTTGACCATGTCCGCAAAACCCGCAAAGGTGCTGATGAAGGAGATCGGGAACCAATCGCGGGTCGGCTCGACTTTGCCGACCTGCTTGCTGACGTCGCGCGCAAGGTGCGAGAGCGTGTAGCGCTGCCGGAGACGCCGCTCGGGAGTGATGTCCTCATCGCGGCCGGTGAAGGAAACCGGCTGGAAGCTGACGAAGGCGATCTTCTTGGGATTTTCCATCGCGAACTTCACAACGGTGCCGACCTGGTCGTTGTTCACATTATTCACGATGGTCACGACGAGCACGATTTCGATGCCGGCCTCGTGCATGTTTTCGATGGCCCGGAGCTTGACGTCAAAAAGATTGCCGACCTGGCGGTGGCTGTTGGCGTCGTTGCCGATGCCGTCGAATTGCAAGTACGCATAGCGCATCCCCGCTTCGAACGCTTTTCTGCAGAACTCCTTGCTCTTGGCGAACTCGATGCCGTTGGTGGCCGCCTGCACGGAGTTGTAGCCGATCTTGCGGGCGTAGGCGACAGCGTCCAAGAAGTAGGGACTCATGGTCGGCTCGCCGCCGGAAAACTGCACGGACATCTGTCGGCGCGGCTTAATCTTCAGCGCGTTGTCGAGAATCTCCTTGATTTCGTCCCAGCCGAGTTCGTGAACGTAACCGACCTGGTTGGCGTCCATGAAGCACGGGTCGCACATCATGTTGCAGCGGTTCGTGAGGTCCACGGTAAGGACCGCGCCGCGGCCATAGCGCACCGTGGAAGAGCCGTGCTTGTGCAGGTCTTCGTCATTGTGCGCGGGAATATCGCGGCCGGGGTACTGTGCCTCGATCCACTTCAGGAAGTTGGAATCGACGGCCATCATGTCTTCGTAGTGGCCGTGGATGGGGCAATCCTTGACCATCCACACCTGTCCGTCGCGCTCGATGATCTGCGCCTTGATCTCCCCGACCTTTTCGTGCATCAGGTCGCGCCAGTCCTTTTTGCCCTTGATGATTTCCTCGCGGGCTTCCTTGACGCAATCCGGGCAGAGCGAGTCCGTCACTCGCGGCCAGCCCAGCGTTGGCTTGGTCTTCTCCCAGGACTTCAGCAACGGCTTGTCCGACCATTGCGGCGTGACCGAAGGATTCGGATTGTATTTATTGAAGAACTGAATGGTATTAAAGGTGACGGCTGCGGTTTTACAGATCGCCCAATCGATGGTGCGCAGGATTTGAGTTCGTGTATTGCTCGGCATGAAGAAGTACCCTCACTTTCAACAAGTGCGTGTGCTTGACCCGGCTTACCCTGCTGCCCGGCTTACCCGGTGGATGGCCCATTTGGAACAGAGCCTCTCGCCGGGCGCCAACCCGGCGTTTTCCCCCAAGGCTCTTGCTTGCTGACGCCCTACGAAAGTACCACGATCAAGTGGTACGCCCATAAGTCTTTAAGCGCCTATAGCTTGACCCATAAAGGGGCGGGACGCCAGCACTCTGCGGCGAATGGTCGAAATTCGGGGTCGAATGGCAATACCAGGCGCCGAAACGCCGCGCGCCGCGGGGTTACTTCTAGGCCAAAAGAGCTAAAACCGACGCCG
>Ga0209810_1000414_pt1 | contig 96080 bp, 104 predicted proteins | sample Coa_R1_7_FD_187159 | JGI IMG/M metagenome (GOLD analysis project Ga0209810, IMG submission 187159) | Surface soil microbial communities from Centralia Pennsylvania, which are recovering from an underground coalmine fire - Coalmine... | ecosystem: Environmental > Terrestrial > Soil >... | reverse complement strand
CGTTCATCATGAGCCGGCTCGTCGAGCGGAAGATCGTCCAGAACATCAAGGCGGCGAAGCGGCACGTCGACCAGATGCACGCCGAGGTGTGGGACATCCTCGAGGAGGTCATCCAGGAGCACCCGGTACTGCTTAACCGCGCCCCGACGCTGCACCGGCTCGGCATCCAGGCGTTCGAGCCGACGCTCGTCGAGGGCAAGGCGATCCAGGTGCACCCGCTCGTCTGTCACGCCTTCAACGCGGACTTCGACGGCGACCAGATGGCGGTGCACGTGCCGCTGTCGGCGGAGGCCCAGGCGGAGGCGCGGATCCTGATGCTGTCGGCGAACAACATCCTCTCGCCGGCGCACGGCTCCGCTCTCGCGACGCCGACGCAGGACATGGTCCTCGGCGCCTACTACCTCACGTACTCCGACCAGGACCTCGACGGGATCGCCGTCGAGAAGCTCGACCCGCGTCCCTCCCGCTTCCGCACGGAGGAGGAGGTCGAGTTCGCCGTCGAGTCGAAGCAGGTCGGGCTTCAGCAGCCGATCCAGTACCTGTGGAAGGACGAGCTCGTCCTCACGACGCCGGGCCGCGTGATCTTCAACGCCGAGATCGACCGTGCCCTGCACGAGGCGTCGGCGCGGAACGGCGACCAGGGCCCGTACCACGAGTACATCAACCGGACGCTCTCGAAGCGCGAGCTCGGCGATTTCATCTCGGCGCTCGTCGACGAGCACGGCGCGCACGCGGTGGCCCACGTCCTCGACACGATCAAGGACCTCGGCTTCCGCTACGGCACGCTCGCCGGCGTGACGATCTCGAAGAACGACATCGTCATCCCGCCGGACAAGGAGCAGATCCTCGCCGGCTACGAGGAGCGGGTCTCGCGCGTCGAGGATGCGTACGAGCAGGGCCTCATCACCGAGTCGGAGCGGCACGAGCAGATCACGTCGATCTGGACCGAGGCGACCGACGACGTCGCGAACGCGATGGTCGACAACCTCAACGAGCTGAACCCGATCTACATGATGGCCAACTCCGGGGCCCGCGGCTCGTTCGCGCAGCTCCGCCAGCTCGCCGGCATGCGCGGCCTGATGGCGAATCCGAAGGGCGAGATCATCGAGCGGCCGATCAAGGCGAACTTCATGGAGGGCCTGTCGGTGCTTGAGTACTTCATCTCGACCCACGGCGCCCGCAAGGGTCTCGCCGACACGGCGCTGCGTACAGCCGACTCGGGCTACCTGACGCGGCGTCTCGTCGACGTCTCGCAGGACGTGATCATCCGCGAGGAGAACTGCAAGACGAAGGAGTACGTCGAGCTGCCGCTCTTCCTGCCGGACGGTCTGAACCGCTCCGTCGCGGGCAGGATCGTCGCGGAGGACGTCCACAAGCCGCTCGCGTCGGGCAAGCCGGGCAAGACGGTCGTGGCCTCGAAGGGCGAGGAGATCACGATGCCGCGGCTGCGGGAGATCGTCGAGGAGCTCGGCGAGGTCGCCGAGGACTTCTCGATCCCGGTCCGGTCGGTGCTGAAGTGCAAGGCCGAGACCGGCGTCTGCCGCCAGTGCTACGGCACGTTCCTCGCGACGGGCGAGCTGTCGGAGATCGGCGACGCGGTGGGGATCATCGCTGCCCAGTCGATCGGCGAGCCAGGCACGCAGCTGACGATGCGGACCTTCCACACCGGCGGCATCGCCGGCGCCGACATCACACACGGCCTGCCGCGCGTCGTCGAGATCTTCGAGGCGCGCAACCCGAAGGGCGCCGCGGCGCTCGCCGAGGTGTCGGGCACCGTCGCGCTCGAGGAGACCGAGCGCCAGCTTCGGATCACGATCGTCCCCGACAGCGGGAACGAGGACGACGAGTACTCGATCCTCGTGCCGCGGCGGACGCGGCTCACCGTCGCGCACGGGGAGCACGTCGAGGCCGGCGACCCCCTCCACGAGGGCTCGCTCAACCCGTCCGACCTCCTGCGCCTCAAGGGCTACACCGAGACCGAGCTGTACCTCGTCGGCGAGGTGCAGAAGGTCTACAAGTCGCAGGGCGTCGAGATCCACGACAAGCACATCGAGCTCATCGTCCGGCAGATGCTGAAGAAGGTGCGCGTCGAGAACAACGGCGACACCGAGCTCCTGCCCGGCCAGCTCGTGGACAAGATCGTGCTCGAGCGCGAGAACGCGCGCGTCAAGAAGGAGAAGAAGGAGCAGGCGACCTCGGAGCCGCTGATCCTCGGGATCACGAAGGCGTCGCTCGCGACGGAGTCGTTCCTCTCGGCCGCGTCCTTCCAGGAGACGACGAAGGTGCTGACCGACGCCGCGATCGAGGGCAAGGTCGACCGGCTGCTCGGGCTGAAGGAGAACGTCATCATCGGGAAGCTGATCCCGGCGGCGACCGGCCTGAAGCGGTACCGGACGATCGAGATCGGCCCCTCGGACAAGGTGCCGGCGAGCGCTCTCGCGCGGCCGCAGACCGAGGAGCAGCTGCTCGCGGCGCTCGAGGAGATCGGCAGCGACGGCTCCGACGCGCTCGCCGGGCTGGGTATCGGCGAGCTGGGGCTCGACTTCGGCGGCGAGATCGAGACGTCCGGCGACGCAGAGCCGCGCAGCGATCTCGAGGCCGAGGAGACTCCCGAGGTCGAGTCGCCGCTCGATGACTAGCCCGCAGGCCCTCGTCGGCCGGGTCAAGCGATTCGTTCCCGTGTCCGTGAAGCGCCCGCTGCAGCGGGCGCTTCCGGCCCGGTATCGCGGCTACTTCGATCCCGACTGGCACCGGCGGACGATCCGGCGCAACCTCGGGCACTGGGACTACCTCGGACGGCTCCAGCTCGACTACCTCGTCGAGCGGGGCCTCCAGCCCGACCATCACTTCCTCGACGTCGGCTGCGGCCCGCTACGGGCGGGCGTGCACTTCATCGGCTACCTCGAGCCGGGGCACTACGCCGGCGTCGACAAGCGCGGCGACGTGCTCGAGGCCGCGCGGGCCGTGGAGCTGGCCCGGTACGGGCTCGAGGGGAAGGAGCCGCAGCTGCTCGCGACCGAGAACTTCGAGTTCGGCAAGCTCGGCCGCACGTTCGACTTCGCGATCGCGCAGTCGGTCTTCACGCACCTGTCCCTCAACTCGATCGTCCGCTGCCTCGTCGAGATGGGCAAGGTGCTCCGCCCCGGCGGCAGGTTCTACGCCACGATCTACGAGAATCCGCACGGCAAGCTGTTCCTCGAGGACATCCGGCAGTCGGAGACCGGTGTCTCCCACTACGACCGCGACCTCTTCCACTACGACCACGACGCGCTTCGCTTCGCCTGCGAGGGAACCGGCCTCTCGTTCTCGTACGAGGGCGACTGGGACCACCCGAACAACCAGAAGATGGTCGTCTTCACCCGGAGCTGAGCTCGCGCTTCGGGGAGGCTCCGGCGCCGGGTCTGGTACACAGGGGTGTCGTGAAGAGGGGGCTGCTGCTCGCCGCCGCGGCCGTCGCCGCGTCGCTCGTCGCTGCGGGGCGGGCCGCGTCCGACCCGGTCTTCGCGGGCCAATGCGGCATCGAGGCGCAGGGGACCGTGTGGGGCGAGTACGGCTGGCCGACGCTGCTGCCGATCCTCGCCAGGCCGGGGACGCTGCTCGCGGTCACGAACTCCGGCGGCGACTACGCGGCCGACGCCCGGCGCCGCGGCGCGGCGACGTACGCCTTCGACCTGAAGCTGGGAAGCAAGGTCGGCACGCCCACCGCCCCCGCCGATCCGGCTGGCGTCGAGGCGGCCGCGGAGACCGAGTACCGGAAGGCCGTCGTGCGGAGCGGCGGCTGCGCGACGCCGCTCGTCGTCGAGAACGAGTTGTTCGGCGCGAGCACTCCGACGCCGTGGAGCGCGTCGACCGCGCAGTACCGCGCAGACGTGCTCGCGTTCCTGGAGGACCTCGCCGCCAAGGGGGCCCATCCGGTGCTCCTCCTCAACAAGCCGCCGTACACCGGGTCGAGCGACGCGGTCGCCTGGTGGCGCTCGGTGTCGAAGGTCGCCGACGTCGTCCGCGAGGTCTATCTCCCGGCGACGAGGATCTGGCCGCTCGGGCCGATCCTGGGCAACCGGCTGCTGCGCGAGAGCTACCGGAGCGCGGTCGCCGCCTTCACCTCGATCGGCATCCCCGCGAACCGGCTCGGGCTCATGCTCAGCTTCCTGAGCCACCGCGGCGTCGGCGGCCGCAACGGCCTCGAGCCCGCCTCGGCCTGGTACCAGGTCGTCAAGTGGGAGGCCCTGTCGGTGAAGGAGGTCGCGCGCGAGATCGGGCTTGGCTCGGTCTTCTCGTGGGGCTGGCAGCAATGGACGAGCAAGGAGCGCGATCCCGACAAGCCGAACGCGGCCTGCGTCTGGCTGTGGGCGCGGAGGCAGAGCCTCTGCAACGCGCCGCGGAGGCTGGGCAAGGGCTTCGACCGCTCCCTCACCGAGGGCCAGATCGACCTCGCGCGCGGCACCGTCTGCCGTGCGGTCGGGGTGGGCGCGATCGGCGCCCGCGGGGTCGGCTCGCTCCAGGCCCTGACCGGCGACCGCGCTGCGGCGCTCAGCGCCCTCTTCGAGCGCCTCGTCGAGTCGTCGGAGCGCGGCGTGCCGAGAAGCGCCGTGCTCGCGGTGGAACGCGAGGTCGTCCGCGACGCCTTCCACGGCAGCCGCGCCGCTTATCTCGCCGCGCTCAGGCAGGCGCACGCGACGCTCGGTCTCGCCCGTGCGGTGCTCGCCGACGAGCTCCGGCGCGCACGGCTCGAGCAGCCGCGCTACGCGCCGCGGCCGACCGCAGCCGAGGTCTCGACGTTCTACTCCTCCTACCCCGACCTGCTCGTGCGGCGGGTGCGCGTCTCCCCGGCGCCGCCGTGGCTCGCGGCGCGCACCGGCTACGCGCTGGCCGAGTCGGCGCCGCAGCGCCTCTTCTCGCTGCCGACGGCGAGGAAGTCACGGCTCTCGACGCTGCTCGGCACCTTCTCGGTCCGGCCGCTCGGGCCGGCGCAGCCTCTCGGCAGCCTGCCGCTCTCGATCGTGCGGGCCGCGATCGCCACCGCGCTGCGCGGCTTCGAGCGAGCTCAGTCGTTCGAGCGCTGGACGATCGCGCAGCAGAACCGTGCCCTCGGCCAGACGATCTGCCTGCGCGACCAGCTGCCGCAGCCGGCCGCGATCGACCTGACGCAGTACCTCCCGTTCCTGCGGATCCAGTAGGGGACGCTAGAACGAGCCGCCGTTCGCGACCAGGGAGAAGGTCGGCGGCGAGGTGGTCCCGCTGTCGGACATGATGAAGGGGAAGTTCGGGAAGCTCAGGTTGAGCTGCTGCCCGGGGACGATGAGCTGCGGGGAGACGAGCGGCCCCTGCGTCGACGACTGGCCGCCGCCGAGGTTGATCGAGGTGGCGCTGTACAGGCCTCCCTGGAAGTTGAGGTTCGTCAGGGTGTTGCCCGCGCCCATCGCTCCCTGGGACTCGATGATGAGGACCGACTTGGTCGTGTCCCAGTAGTCGGGTGAGGCCGTGTTCGTCGCGTTCGCGAAGTCGCACTTGCCGCTCGAGACATGGACGCAGAGCGTCGAGCCGTTCGCCGCGCCCATCGTCCCCTTGACGAAGAGGCTCGAGAGCCCGGTGTAGGTGATCGCGCTCGGGGTGCTGAGGTCGAGATTCCCGGAGAGGTACACCTCGCCCGACAGCGCGAGCGTGTGGGCGGTCGAGTTGTAGGTGATCGAGCCGACCGTCTTGCCGCTGATCGGGTCGGTGATCGTGCACGTGTAGCCCGTCGAGCCCGCCCCGGAGGAAGGCGTCAGATAGAAGGTGGCGCTCGACAGCGAGACGCCGTTCGTGCACGAGACGGTCGACGCGGCCTGGCGGGAGGCGATGCCGGTCCAGTCGATCGTCGGAGGCGACTCCGCCGTCGGCGCCGGCGCGGTCGTCCTGCCGGACTGGTCGAAGATGGCGGTGGAGCCGGTGTTGATCGGGCACGGGGTGATGTAGGAGCCGTTGTTGCTCTTGACGCAGCCGCCGCCGACCTTGACGCTCAATACGCGCGTGACCTGTCCGATGTCGGCGCCGCCATTCTGGAGCCGGATGTTGCCCATGACCTTGAGGACGACGCTCGAGCCCTCGATCGACGCCGCCGACGTGAGGCAGAGGTTCCCGGCGACGTAGATCGGCGCGTTCGCGTTGACCTTCTGGCCGAGCTGGAGGTCGCACGGCTGCCCCGTGGCGCCGGTGTAGAGCTCCGTCCAGACGCTGTTCGGCCCCTGCAGGCCCGGCAGCTGCTCGACGACGACCGTCTCGTTCACGGTCCGCGTCAACGCCGTCCCGCCGGTGGGGTTCGGCACCCGGCCCTGTCCCTGGAGGACGATCGTCTCCTTCGTCCAGGGGCCGACACCGCCGGACGTGGCGCTCGCGACGCTCCAGGTCATGCACGTCGAGCTCGAGGTGCAGGCGGCGGTCGAGCTCGGCGACTGCTGCGATGTGGGAACCCCCGTGAACCAGCTCGGGCTGTAGACCGTGGTGTTGTTGGTCTGGTTGCCGGAGCTGTCGTAGTAGTGGGAGTAGAGCTGCGCCTCGGCCTGGTTGAGGGCGGCCTCGGCGAGCGCATATGCGGACTGGCCGGACTGCTTGAGCGACGCGTCGCGCGAGTTCGAGCTCGTGAAGGCGAGCGTCGCCGCGACGAGGACGGTGAGCACGAGCATGACGCCGAGAGCCATGACGAGCGCGACGCCGCTCTCGTCGCGGAGCGGCCGGGGCAGGCCGATGCGCGCCGGTCCGCGAACCGAGCCGCGCGCCGCCCCCGACCGCTGCAACATGCTCATCGCTCTTACTGTCGGCGGGCCGTGTCCCGGCGGCGCCCCTAGAAGGGGGGATCCGCCCGATCGAGGGATACGGCCAGGCCTCAGCTCGCGGAGGGGAACGTCGTGAAGGTCGACTGCTCCCGCACCGGCGTGGTGAGGCTCGTGCTGCGCACGACGACGGTGACACGCTTGACGGGGTACGGGTTCCCGGACCCGCAGGTGAGCGAGGGCGAGGTGCTCAACGTGCCGCTCACGCAGGTATAGGCGATGTACGTGTCGAGGCGGTAGGAGTTTCCGTCCGGCCCGGTCTTGGTCTGGGTCGGCAGGCACGTGGCGTCGGTCGTCGTGCAGCCCGTTACCTGGGCTGCGGCGCTGTAGGCGCTGTCGGCCGTGTAGGTCGCGTCCTCGGTGCAGCTCGCCCCGCAGCTCGTGTTCAGCTGGATGGCGCCGTACTGGAGGGCGCGGAAGCGCTCCATCTGCGAGTCGGCGAGCAGTGTCGCGCTCGAGACGCGGGTCGCCCGGTTGAGGGCTACGAAGCCGGAGCTGTACGCCGCGACGAGCGCGAGGACGGCGACGCTGAGCACGACCATCGCCATCAGCAGCTCGACGAGGGTGAAGCCCTCCTCACGCCGGGGCCGGCGTCTCCGCGCGAGGGCGGTCACGTGTGCGCCCCGTTCCGGAGCGCGATGTCGTCCACGATGTTGTACGTGTCGACCGTCGACGCCGGGCCGTTGACGTTGACGGGCATCGTCACGTGCAGCAGCGGCAGGCTCGAGGGCGGCTTGAGCACGCCGCTGCACGCGGTGGCGCTGCTCGGCAGGCAGAACGGGGTGGAGGTCGTCAGGTAGTCGGCCCGCTTGACCGTGCCCGGCGACGCGCACGTCGGCTGCGTGGAGGTCGAAGTCACGCGGTAGAGCGCGAAGTCGCCGGTCGTAAGGGTGCTCGCCGAGGTGCACCAGGTGACGTAGAAGGTCGCCGCCTGCGTGACGTTGGTCGGGCAGGTGGAGGGCAGGGATGCGGTGATCGCGCTGTACGCCGTGCCGGCAACCAGCGGGCTCCCGCTCGTCTGCGTCACGGCGCTCGCGCAGTGCAGCTCGCGCCGCAGGAGATCGAGCCCCGTGCGCGCCTGCTCCTGCGCCTGGAAGCGCTTGTTCGCGTCGACCTCGGTATGGGTGGCCGAGACGAGCACGGACGCCAGCGAGGTGACGACGATCAGCAGGATGAAGAGCACGACGAGCAGCTCGACGAGCGTGAACCCGCCCTCGGCGGCCGAGCGCGCGCGGGCGCGGCGCGACAGGCGCGCTCTCGCGGTGGGACCCATGCGACGCCTATCGGCGGGGACGCTCGGGGGCTTGAGCACCCGTCGAGCGATCCCCCGGAACGCTAGTCCGCGGCGGCGAGGCCCCCCTTGCTCGCGTGCTTCGCCGCGTACAGCGACTCGTCGCCGCGCTCGAACAGGCTCGTCGGGCTGTCGTTCGGCTGCAGGTCGGAGACGCCGGCCGAGACGCGCACCCGCCCGGCGCGCGCGATCGGCTGCGCCGACACCGCCCGCTGGATCCGCCCCACGAGCTGGCGCGCCTGTCCCACCTCGACCTCGGGCACGATCACGGCGAACTCGTCGCCGCCGACCCGGCACGGGATGTCGGCAGACCGGACGACCTGCCGGATGCGCTCGGCGATCTCGGCGAGCACCGCGTCGCCCGCGAGGTGGCCGATCCGGTCGTTGATCTCCTTGAAGCCGTCGACGTCCACGATCACGAGCGAGAGCCGGCGCTGGTAGCGCTGCGCACGGTCGACCTCGCGGGCGAGCGTCTCGTGGAAGTAGCGGCGGTTGTGGAGGCCCGTCAGCGAGTCGAGGTCCGCGAGCTGGCGGGCCTCGCGGAAGCGGCGCGCGTTCTCGATCGCCGGCGCGACCCGCTCGGCGAGCTCCTCGACCCGGCGCACGTCCTCGTCGCCGAACCGGACCGCGGGGTCGCGCGAGAAGACGCCGAGCCAGCCGATCCGGCCGTCGCGCGCGACGAGCGGCACGCCGAGCGCCTCGTGCAACGCGCCGGCTCCCTCTTCGTCCGCGTAGCGGTAGGAGTGCTCGACCGCCCGCGCCTCGCGCGGCTCCGGCGGGTCGTTGAAGATCCTGACACCGCTCTCCTCGTCGGCCTCGCGCTCGAGGCCGATCGCGGCGAGCAGGCGCTCGTCGCCCTCGCCGTCGGGGTCGAGCTCCACGACCGCCGCGTCGATCTTCGGGAGGGCGGCCGCGGCCTGGAGCGTCGAGCCGATCGCGTCGTCGAGGTCGATCGTCGTGGCCACCTGGGCGAGGAACCGGTTTCGCTGGGCCTCTTCCTCTGCGCGTCCGACGGCGCTGCTCAGCTCCTGGGCGAGCTCCTCGAGCCGCGCCTCGAGCGTCCCCACGGTGGCGGCCACCTGGGCCTCGACGTCGCGCGACGTCCGGCGGCGCAGCCGGCGCCACAGCTCGAGCGCCACGACGGCGCAGACGCCGAGCGCGACGGCCAGCCCTATCGAGACCGAGTGCATTCCAGAAGTCGCAAATTCCGTCTTTTTGGCGGGCAAACTTTAGGCTGGCCCGGCCCGGCAGTCCCTAGCCGTTCAGGCGGGTTTCTGGCCGATTGGCGGGGTCGAGGCGTGTTCGCTACCATGCCGCAGGCCGGTTGGCCGGGGCGTTTTGCCCCTGCCGACCGTCTCTTTACGAAAGGACTCATTTGCCGACCGTCAATCAACTCGTGCGCAAGGGCCGGAAGGCTGCGAAGGCGAAGACGAAGACACCCGCGCTCGCCGGCGCGCCGCAGAAGCGCGGCGTGTGCACGCGCGTGATGACGCAGACGCCGAGGAAGCCGAACTCGGCGCTCCGCAAGGTCGCACGCGTCCGCCTCACGAACGGGGCGGAGGTCGGCGCGTACATCCCCGGCGAGGGTCACAACCTGCAGGAGCACTCGGTGGTGCTCGTGCGCGGAGGCTCCACGAAGGATCTGCCGGGCTACCGCTACAAGATCATCCGCGCCGCGCTCGACACGGGCGGGGTCTCGGACCGCAAGCAGGGCCGCTCCAAGTACGGCGCCAAGCGAGGCAGTTGAGTGGCCGTCCTCGTCGCATCTCGTGCACTCGTGCACGCTGCAAACCGGCGCCTCGCCGCGTCCTCGGTCGCGCCCGTAGCCTCCAGCTACGAACGCTCCCTGCGTCCTTGCGACGCTTGGTTTTCGCGGCCCGAGCACACGATCTGCTCGGAGGAAGGCCACTGATGCCGCGCCGTGCCGAAGTCCAGGTCCGCGAAATCGAGCCCGACGCCGTGTACGGCTCGCCGCTCGTGACGCAGGTGATCAACAAGGTGATGCTCGACGGCAAGAAGTCGATCGCCGAGCAGATCGTCTACTCCGCGCTCGAGACCGTCGGGACGAAGACCGGCCGGCCGCCGGTCGAGGTGCTCGAGCAGGCCGTGAAGACGGTGACGCCGGTGCTCGAGGTGCGCAGCCGCCGCGTGGGCGGCGCGAACTACCAGGTGCCGGTCGAGGTGCCGCAGCGGCGCGCCCGCACCCTCGCCGTGCGCTGGCTCGTCATGTACGCCCGCGAGCGGCGCGAGAAGGGCATGCCGGACAAGCTCGCCAACGAGATTCTCGACGCGCTCAACCAGCAGGGCGGCGCGTTCAAGCGAAAGGACGACGTCTACCGGATGGCGCAGGCCAACAAGGCCTTCGCGCACTACCGCTGGTAGGCGGCCGAGGAAGGAAGACTTGAGCACGAAGATGACAGAGCAGGTCGTGGCGCTCGACCGCGTCCGCAACATCGGGATCATGGCCCACATCGACGCGGGGAAGACGACGACGACCGAGCGCATCCTCTACTACACCGGCATCACCCACAAGCTGGGCGAGGTGCACGAGGGCGCCGCGACGATGGACTGGATGGCGCAGGAGCAGGAGCGCGGCATCACGATCACCTCGGCGGCGACGACGGCGTTCTGGCGGGACTATCGGATCAACATCATCGATACGCCCGGGCACGTGGACTTTACGGTCGAGGTCGAGCGCAGCCTGCGCGTCCTCGACGGCGCGGTCGCCGTCTTCGACTCCGTCGCCGGCGTGCAGCCGCAGTCCGAGACGGTCTGGCGGCAGGCGGACAAGTACAAGGTGCCGCGTATCGCGTTCATCAACAAGATGGACCGCACCGGCGCGAACTTCTTCGCGGCCGTGCAGTCGATGCGCGACCGGCTCGGCGCCAACCCGGTGCCGGTGCAGATCCCGATCGGCTCCGAGGAGAACTTCACGGGCGTCGTCGATCTCGTCGAGATGCAGGCCGTGATCTACAAGGACGACCTCGGCAAGGAGTTCGAGGTCGTGGACATCCCGGCCGAGCTCGTCGAGCAGGCGCAGGAATACCAACACCAGCTGATCGACGCGATCTCGCACTTCGACGACGAGGTGCTCTCGGCGTACATCGAGGACGAGTCCTCGGTCACGTCGGAGATGATCCGCCGCGCCGTACGCGCAGGGACGCTCGCCGACGAGATCACGCCGGTGCTGCTCGGCTCGGCTTTCAAGAACAAGGGCGTCCAGCTCCTGCTCGACGCCGTCGTCGACTACCTGCCGAGCCCGCTCGACGTACCGCCGGTGCACGGCACCGACCCGAAGAGCGGCGGGGACGAGGAGCGGCCCGCCGACCCGAAGGCGCCGTTCTCGGCGCTCGCCTTCAAGGTCATGTCAGACCCGTACGTCGGCAAGCTGACGTACTTCCGCGTCTACTCCGGCACGCTGAAGGCCGGCGACCGCGTCCTCAACACGACGACGGGCCGCACCGAGCGCGTCGGCCGCATCCTCCAGATGCACGCGAACCACCGCGAGGAGCGGGACGAGATCATGGCCGGCGAGATCGCGGCCGGCGTCGGCCTCAAGTCGACGACGACCGGGGACACGCTCGCCGCCGACAGCGCGCCGATCGTCCTCGAGTCGATGACCTTCCCGGACCCCGTCATCTCGGTCGCGGTCGAGCCGAAGTCGAAGGCCGACCAGGACAAGCTCTCGACCGGCCTCGCGCGGCTCGCCGAGGAGGATCCGACCTTCCGCGTCGAGACCGACGAGGAGACCGGGCAGACGCTCATCTCCGGGATGGGCGAGCTGCACCTCGAGATCATCGTCGACCGCCTCAAGCGGGAGTTCAACGTCGACGCCAACGTCGGCCGCCCGCAGGTCGCGTACCGCGAGACCGTCTCGAAGCCGGCCGAGGGCGTGCAGGGCAAGTTCGTCCGGCAGACCGGCGGCTCGGGCCAGTACGGCGACGCCGTCATCAACCTGTACCCGCAGGAGCCGGGGGCCGGGTACGAGTTCGTCGACAAGATCGTGGGCGGCAAGATCCCGAGGGAGTACATCCCGGCCGTCGACGCCGGGATCCAGGAGGCGATGGGCTCGGGCATCCTCGCGGGGTATCCCGTCGTGGACGTCAAGGTCGAGCTCGTCGAGGGGTCGTACCACGAGGTCGACTCGAGCGAGCGGGCGTTCAAGATCGCCGGCTCCATGGCCTTCAAGGAGGCGATGAAGCGGGCGAAGCCGCAGCTGCTCGAGCCGATGATGGCGGTCGAGGTGACGACGCCGGAGGAGTACCTCGGCGACGTCATGGGGAACCTCAACAGCCGCCGCGGCCGGATCGAGTCGATGAACCCCCTCGGCAACGCCCAGGTCGTGAAGGCGAGCGTGCCGCTGTCGGAGATGTTCGGGTACGCGACCGATCTGCGCTCGATGACGCAGGGCCGGGCGGATTTCACCATGCAGTTCGATCGCTACGAGGAAGTGCCTCAGTCGATCGCGAGCGAGATCATCGACGCTCAGGGTTGACCTGACCAGGGCTGAGAGAGCGAGAAAGGGAGACAGGGAGAGCCACCAATGGCAAAGCAGAAGTTCGAGCGGACTAAGCCGCACGTGAACGTCGGCACCATCGGTCACATCGACCACGGCAAGACGACCCTGACCGCGGCGATCACGAAGGTGCTCGCCGAGAAGGGCACCAACACGGCGGTGCGTGACTTCGCATCGATCGACAACGCGCCGGAAGAGCGGCAGCGCGGCATCACCATCAACACGTCGCACGTCGAGTACGAGACCGACAACCGCCACTACGCGCACGTCGACTGCCCGGGTCACGCCGACTACATCAAGAACATGATCACGGGCGCCGCCCAGATGGACGGCGCGATCCTCGTGGTCTCTGCGGCCGACGGCCCGATGCCGCAGACGCGGGAGCACATCCTCCTCGCCCGCCAGGTCGAGGTGCCCGCGATCGTCGTCGCCCTCAACAAGGCGGACATGGTCGACGATCCCGAGCTGCTCGAGCTCGTCGAGATGGAGGTGCGCGAGCTCCTCTCCCGCTACGAGTTCCCCGGCGACGACATCCCGATCGTCCAGGTCTCGGCGCTGAAGGCGCTCGAGGGCGACGCGGAGTGGGAGGGGAAGATCCTCGAGCTCATGGAGGCAGTCGACAGCTACATCCCGGAGCCGCAGCGCGACGTGGACAAGCCGTTCCTCATGCCGATCGAGGACGTGTTCACGATCACCGGCCGCGGCACCGTCGTCACCGGCCGCATCGAGCAGGGGCAGTGCAAGGTCGGCGACGAGGTCGAGATCGTCGGCATCCACCCCGAGACGGAGAAGACCGTCGTGACGGGGCTCGAGATGTTCCAGAAGACCCTCGACTACGCGCAGGCCGGCGACAACGCCGGTGCGCTCCTCCGCGGCATCAAGCGCGAGGAGGTCGAGCGCGGACAGGTGCTCGCGAAGCCTGGCTCGATCACGCCGCACACGCACTACAAGGCCGAGGTGTACGTCCTCTCGAAGGACGAGGGCGGACGCCACACGCCGTTCTTCAACGGCTACCGGCCGCAGTTCTACTTCCGCACCACCGACGTCACGGGATCGATCAAGCTGCCGGAGGGCCAGGAGATGGTCATGCCGGGCGACAACACGAACATGGAGATCGAGCTCATCCAGCCGATCGCCATGGACCAGGGCCTCCGCTTCGCGATCCGCGAAGGCGGCCGCACCGTCGGTGCGGGCGTCGTGACGGAGATCATCAAGTAGGAAGGTCGGGGAGGCGCTGGTTGTCGTCAGTCAGCTCAATCGCATCTCGGGCCCCCCGGGGCGCTGCAAAGCGGCGCCAGGGGGTGTCCTCAGTCGCGTTCGTAGCCTCCGGCTACGAACGCTCCCTGCGTCCGACCCTGGCTTGCTTTTCGCGGCCGGTGGGCCCGACCTGCTCAGGAGCTGACTGATGCCGCAGCAGAAGATCCGTATCCGCCTGAAGGGCTACGACCACCAGCAGGTGGACAAGTCCGCGCGCGACATCGTGGACACGGCCCAGCGCACCGGCGCCACCATCACCGGCCCCGTGCCCCTGCCCACCGAGAAGAACGTGTACTGCGTGATCCGCTCGCCGTTCAAGGACAAGGACTCGCGGGAGCACTTCGAGGTGCGCACGCACAAGCGCCTGATCGACATCCACTCGCCGACCCCGAAGACGGTCGACTCGCTCATGCGGCTCGACCTCCCGGCCGGCGTCGACATCGAGATCAAGCTCTGATGGCGCTCACCTTCTTCGCATCTCGCACTCTCGGAACGATCTGCTCAGGCGGTGAGCTGTGAGGGGTCTCGTCGGCCGCAAGCTGGGGATGACGCAGCTCTTCGACGAGGAGAGCGGGTCGGTGACCCCGGTGACCGTGATCGAGGCGGGTCCGTGCCCGGTCGTCGCCGTCCGCACGCCGGACGCAGACGGGTACGAAGCCGTCCAGCTCGCGTGGGAGCCGGTCGCCGAGCGCAAGATCTCGAAGGCCGAGCGTGGGCATCTCGCCAAGGCGGGCGTGGAGGGCGCCTACCGGCACCTCGTCGAGTTCCGGGGCCACTTCGCCGACGCCGTCCAGGGCGAGAGCGTCACGGTCGAGATCTTCCAGGCCGGTGACAAGGTGAAGGTCTCGGGCACCGGCATCGGCAAGGGCTTCCAGGGAACCGTGAAGCGGCACAACTTCGGCCGCGGCCCGGTCACGCACGGCTCGCACAACATCCGCAAGCCGGGCTCGATCGGGGCCTCGGCGACACCGTCGCGCGTCTTCAAGGGCATGCGCATGGCCGGTCGCATGGGCGGCAAGCGCGCCACCCAGATCGGGCTCACCGTGCACTCCGTCGATCCCGAGCGGAACCTCCTGCTCGTCAAGGGCGCGGTGCCCGGCCCGAAGAACGGGCTCGTGGAGATCAGGGAGGACGTCAGGTAATGGCGGCTCCGAAGGCACCACTCCTCGGAGGCGCGAAGAAGGACGTCTCGCTCGACGAGGCCGTCTTCGCGGCCGAGATCAAGCCGCACCTCGTGCACGAGGCCGTCCGTGCGGAGCTGAACGCGCGCCGCCAGGGAACGCGGGCGGCGAAGAGCCGCGGTCTCGTCGCGGGCGGCCGCTCGAAGCCGTGGCGCCAGAAGGGCACCGGGCGCGCCCGCCAGGGCACCATCCGCGCCCCGCAGTTCACCGGCGGCGGCGTCGCCTTCCCGCCGGTGCCGCGCGACTTCTCCGTCAAGGTGAACCGGAAGGCCGCACGCGCCGCGCTGCGCGCCGCCCTCTCGGACCACGCGCAGGCCGGGACGCTCGGCCTCGTCGCGGGCGACTCCTTCGAGACGCCGTCGACGAAGCGCGCGGTCGAGCTCCTGCAGGGCTGGGGCCAGGCGGAGCCGACCGTCGTCGTGGCGGGCGAGGACGAGGAGATCCTGATCAAGTCGTTCCGGAACCTGCCGCGGGTGCTCGTGACCGTGCCCGCCGAGCTCGAGGTCGCGCACGTCGTATGGGCGCGCTCGCTCGTCCTGAGCGAGGCCGCCCTGCCGCTCGTGCAGGCGAAGGCGGGTTCGCAGTGAGCCTCCATCCCGCCCAGGTCCTGATCGAGCCGGTGGTGAGCGAGAAGAGCTACCACCAGATCACGGAGAACCGCTACACGTTCAAGGTGCACCAGCACGCGCACAAGACGCAGATCCGCCAGGCCGTCGAGGAGCTCTTCGACGTCAAGGTCGTGGGCGTGAACGTCGTCAAGATGCAGCCGAAGCCGAAGCGGCGCGGGATGATCAAGGGCACGCGCCCGGGCTGGAAGAAGGCGATCGTCGAGCTCAGGCCCGGCGACAAGATCGAGATCTTCGAGGGGGCGCAGCTCTGATGCCGATCCGCCGCTACAAGCCGACGAGCGCCGGCCGCCGATTCATGTCCGTCTCGACGTTCGAGGAGGTCACGAAGACGGAGCCGGAGAAGAGCCTGCTCGCGCCGCTCGCCAAGAAGGGCGGCCGCAACACGAGCGGCCGCATCACGACGCGGCACCAGGGCGGCGGCCACAAGCGCCGCTACCGGATCATCGACTTCAAGCGCCGCAAGGACGGCGTGCCGGCGAAGGTCGCCGCGATCGAGTACGACCCGAACCGCTCGGCCCGCATCGCGCTGCTCCACTACGCCGACGGCGCGAAGAGCTACATCCTCGCCCCCGCGCAGCTGCGGGTCGGCGCGACGGTCGAGTCCGGGCCGGGCTCCGACATCCGGGTCGGGAACGCGCTTCCGCTCGAGAACATCCCGACGGGCACGCTCGTCCACGCCGTGGAGCTGAAGCCGGGCCAAGGCGCGAAGATGGCGCGCTCGGCAGGCTCCGGGATCCAGCTCGTCGCGAAGGACGGCGGCTTCGCGGTGCTCCGCCTCCCGTCCGGGGAGATGCGCCGCGTGCCACTCGCCTGCCGCGCGACGGTCGGCCAGGTCGGGAACGTCGACCACCAGAACATCACGGGCGGCAAGGCCGGCCGCAGCCGCTGGCGCGGCAAGCGCCCGTCGGTGCGCGGCTCCGCGATGAACCCCGTCGACCACCCGCACGGCGGCGGCGAGGGCAAGTCGAAGGGCGGGCGCCACCCGGTCACCCCGTGGGGCGTGCCGACGCTCGGCAAGCGCACCCGGCGCAAGCACAAGGAATCCGACAAGCTGATCGTCCGCGGCCGCCGCCGCGGCAAGGAGGGCCGCCGCTAGATGAGTCGCAGCTCGAAGAAGGGGCCGTTCGTGGAGGAGCGGCTGATGAGCCGGATCGAGGCGATGAACGAGTCGGGCCAGAAGACGATGGTCCGCACGTGGTCGCGCGCCTCGACGATCTTCCCGGAGATGGTCGGGCACACGATCGCCGTCCACGACGGCCGCAAGCACGTGCCCGTGTTCATCTCCGAGCAGATGGTCGGGCACAAGCTCGGCGAGTTCGCGCCGACGCGCACGTTCCGCGGCCACGCCGGCGATCGCACCGCGAAGGTGAAGCGCTGATGGCAGTCGCCGAGCAGGAGCGGCAGACCGTGCGCGCGCAGGCGCGCTGGGTGCACTCGAGCGCGCGGAAGGCGCGGCTCGTCACCGACCTCATCCGGGGCCGCTCGGTGCCGGAGGCGCGCACCATCCTCGCCTTCTCGAACCGCGCGGTGGCGAAGGACGTGGAGAAGGTGCTCCGCTCGGCCGTCGCCAACGCCGAGTCTCGCCCGGATCTCCACTGGCAGGGCGACGACCTCGTCGTGGCCGCCGCCTACGCGGACGAGGGCCCGACGCTGAAGCGCTGGCGCGCGCGCGCCCGCGGCCGCGTCGCGCGCATCCGCAAGCGCACCTGCCACATCACGATCGAGCTGGCCCAGGGGCTCCCGACCTCGACCGCCGCGGCGGTGCCGGCGTCGGCGGCACCCGAGCCGGCACCGGCGGCGGAGCCGGAGGCCGTCGAGGAGCCCGAAGCCGAGGCGGAGGAGACGACCGAGACGGAGGCTCCCGAGGAGGCTCCGCCGGCCGAGGCGGAAGCCGAGGCACCGACAGAGGAGACGGAGAGCTAGTGGGACAGAAGATCCATCCCGGCGGGCTCCGCGTGGGCGTGATCCACGACTGGAAGTCCAACTGGTACACGGGCAAGAAGGAGTTCGCGGACTACATCCTCGAGGACGTCCGCATCCGCGAGCACATCTATAACAAGCTCGCGCACGCGGGCCTTTCCGACATCCTGATCCGCAAGGACAAGCAGCGGATCACGGTCGACATCTACACGGCGCGGCCGGGGATCGTGATCGGCAAGTCGGGCGTCGAGGTAGACGCGCTGCGGCGCGACCTGCATGCGCTGACCCAGAAGAACGTCCACATCAACATCAACGAGATCAAGCGGCCCGAGCTCGACGCCAAGCTCGTCGCGCAGTCGATCGCCGAGCAGCTCTCGAACCGGGTCGCGTTCCGGCGCGCGATGAAGCGCGCGCTCGCCTCCGCGATCCGCTCGGGCGCGGCCGGCGTCAAGATCCAGTGCTCGGGGCGCCTCGGCGGCGGCGAGATGAGCCGGCGCGAGATGTACAGCGAGGGCCGCGTCCCGCTGCACACGATCCGCGCGGACATCGACTACGGCTTCGTCGAGGCGAAGACGACGGCCGGCCGGATCGGCGTCAAGGTCTGGATCAACAAGGGCGAGATCATGCCGGAGGGCTACGGCGACACCGACACGCGCCTGGGCGACCAGGACACGCGCCGCCGACGCGGCGGAGCGCTCGAGGGTCTCGGCGCCTCCCGCGAGAGCGGCCGCGGCCGCGGCCCCGACCGCGAGGGGCTCGGCCCGGTGCGGCAGCGCCGCCGTGGCCAGGGTGGCGGGCCAGGGCGCCCCGGCCAGCGCCGCGGCGCGGGCGGCGGGCGTCCTCGTCGCGACCAGCGCGTCGAGCAGCCCCGCACCGACGAGCAGGGCGTGTCGGCGGAGGGCCGCGAGCAGCCGGTCATCGAGCCGCAGGTCGAGGTCACGCCGCAGGAGGTCGCCGAGGCGCCCGACACGACGACGCCGAAGCAGCAGGTCGAGGATCCCACCAAGCTCGTGCAGTCCGGCGACCCCTCGCAAGAGAAGCCCAAGCGCGGCACCCGAAAGACGAAGAAGGACGGTGAGAGCTGATGCTCATGCCGAAGAAGACCAAGTTCCGCAAGGTGCATCGCGGCCGGCGCGCCGGCTATGCGAGCGGCCAGACGGCCGTCCAGTTCGGCGACTACGGGCTCAAGGCCCTCGACGCCGGCTGGATCACCAACCGCCAGATCGAGGCGGCCCGGATCGCGATGACGCGCAAGATCAAGCGCGGCGGCAAGGTCTGGATCAACGTCTTCCCCGACAAGAGCTTCACGAAGAAGCCGGCCGAGACGCGCATGGGCTCCGGCAAGGGCTCGCCCGAGGGCTGGGTCTGCGTCGTCAAGCCGGGCCGCGTGATGTTCGAGCTCGCCGGCGTGCCGGAGCCGCTCGCCAAGGAGGCGCTCCGCCTGGCCGGCCAGAAGCTCTCCGTGAAGACGAAGGTCGTGAAGCGAGAGGAAGAGCTCTTTTGACCAGGGCATCCGAGCTGAGGGACTTGACCGACGAGGAACTCGAACACCGGCTCGCGGAGAGGCGGCAGGAGCTGTTCAACCTCCGCTTCCAGTCGGTGACGGGCGCGCTCGAGAACCACGCGCGCCTCAAGCTCGCCAAGCGCGAGATCGGACGGATCCTCACAGTCGTGAACGAACGCGAGGCCGAGAAGGCAAGGGCGACGAGTTGAGCGAGAACGAGAAGAACGAAGAGCAGATCGAGGAGACTCCGGCGGCGCCGGAATCGGGGGAGGAGACCCCGGTCGAGGCCGAGGCTCCGGCCGACGAGACCGCCGAGGAGACGCAGGGCGAGGCCGAGGCACCTGCCGAAGAGCCCGAGGCCGCCGCCGACGAGCCGCCGGCCGAGGAGCCTGCCGTGGAGGCGGAGCCGGCTGTCGAGCAGCTTGCCGCGGAGGCCGAGCCTGCCGCGGAGGAGCCGGCCGACGAAGAGCCGGCTGCCGAGACCGAGGAAGCGACGGACGTCGAGGCCGACGCCGCGCCGGCCGAGGCTGCGGAGGCCGAGGGCGAAGCGCCCTCCGTCCGGCCGGAGCCCAAGAAGAAGCGGAAGCGGCTGCCGCGGCGCCTGCGCCCGCAGAAGGCGCACCGCCGCACGGCGCCGAGCGGTGAGCGCAGGCCCATCGTCCGCGAGCCGAAGCCCGAGCACGAGCGCGGCCGGCGCCAGGAGCGGCGCGGCGTCGTCGTCTCGAGCGCGATGGACAAGACCATCGTCGTCAAGGTCGACGTGATCACCTCGCACCAGCGCTACAAGAAGGTGATCCGCCGCAGCGTCAAGTTCCACGCGCACGACGAGCAGAACGCGGCGAAGGTCGGCGACGTGGTGCGCATCGTCGAGACGCGCCCCCTCTCGAAGACGAAGCGCTGGCGCCTCGCCGAGGTCGTGGAGGCCGCGAAGTAATGATCCAGCAGGAGTCCCGGCTCAGGGTGGCCGACAACACGGGCGCCCGCGAGATCCTCTGCATCCGCGTGAAGGGCGGACACCACCGCCGCTACGCGCGCGTCGGCGACATCATCGTCGGCACCGTCAAGACCGCGACGCCGCAGGGTGCCGTCAAGAAGGGTGAGGTCGTGCAGGCGGTCGTCGTGCGGACGAAGAAGCCGTACGGCCGCGACGACGGTACGACGATCGCCTTCGACGAGAACGCCGCCGTGATCATCGACCAGCAGCGCAACCCGCGCGGCACCCGCATCTTCGGGCCCGTCGCGCGCGAGCTGCGCGAGAAGAACTTCATGAAGATCGTCAGCCTGGCCCCGGAGGTGCTCTGAGATGTCCCAGACCATGAAGGTGCGGAAAGGCGACGTCGTGCACGTGCTCCGCGGCAAGGACGCCGGCAAGCAGGGGCGCGTGGTCGAGGCGCTTCCCAAGCAGGGCCGCGTCGTCGTGGAGAACATCAACGTCGTCAAGCGGCACCGACGGCCGCGCCCGATCCAGAACCGCTCGGGCATCGGGGGTGCGGCGATGGTGCCCGGCGGCATCATCGACCTGCCGGCGCCGCTGCCCGTCTCCAACGTGATGGTGGTGTGCCCGACGTGCGGCAAGCCGACCCGTGTCGGCGCGAAGGAGAAGACGGTCAAGGACAAGACGGTGCGCATCCGCGTCTGCAAGCGCTGCGGAGAGGAGATCGACCGCACATGAGCGCCGTCGCCGACACCTACACCCCGCGTCTGAAGGAGCAGTACGAGACCGAGATCCGGCCGCGTCTCAAGGAGGAGCTCGGGCTCGACTCGATCATGCAGGTGCCGCGCATCGAGAAGATCACCCTCAACATGGGGGTCGGCGAGGCGAAGACCGAGTCGAAGCTGCTCGACTCCGCGATCGAGGAGCTGACGACGATCGCCGGCCAGCGCGCGCAGGTCCGCCGTGCGCGCAAGTCGATCGCGCAGTTCAAGGTGCGCGAAGGAATGCCCGTCGGCGCGCGCGTGACGCTGCGCGGCGCTCGGATGTACGAGTTCCTCGACCGGCTCGTGTCGATCGCGCTGCCGCGGATCCGCGACTTCCGCGGCCTCAGCCCGCGCTCGTTCGACGGCCGCGGCAACTACTCGCTCGGCATCCGCGAGCAGCTCATCTTCCCCGAGATCAACTACGACGACATCCAGCAGGTCCGCGGCCTCGACGTGACGATCACGACGAGCGCGCAGACGGACGAGCACGCCCTCGCGCTGCTGCAGGCCCTCGGCCTGCCGTTCGCGGACGGGCAAGGGAGGCAGGAGTAATGGCGAAGACGTCGCTCGTCGTCAAGCAACGGCGACGCCAGAAGTACAAGGTGCGCAACTACACGCGCTGCAACCGGTGCGGCCGCCCGCGCGCGGTCTTCCGCAAGTTCGGGCTCTGCCGGATCTGCCTGCGCGAGCTCGCGCACCAGGGCGCGATTCCCGGCATGACGAAGTCGAGCTGGTAGGGAGAGAACGGTGCTGACCGATCCGATCGCAGACATGCTGACCCGCATCCGCAACGCGAACAAGGCGCTGCACGAGCACGCCACCATGCCGAGCTCGAGGATGAAGGTCGAGATCGCCCGCCTCCTGAAGGAGGAGGGCTACATCCGCGACTACCACGTGGAGAAGGGAGACTCCTTCGATACCCTGGTCATCGACCTCAAGTTCGGCCGCAACCGCGAGCGGGTCATCTCGGGCCTGAAGCGCGTGTCGAAGCCGGGCCGCAGGGTCTACGCGAGGAAGGACCGCCTTCCGCGCGTGCTCGGCGGGATGGGCGTCGCGATCCTCTCGACGTCGTCCGGCCTCGTCACGAGCCGCACCGCGCAGGAGCGCGGCATCGGCGGCGAAGTGGTCGCCTTCATCTGGTAAGCGAATGAGTCGTATCGGAAACGCACCCATCCCGGTCCCTGACGGCGTCACCGTCACGATCGAGCCTGCCCGCGTGGCCGTCGCCGGGCCGCTCGGCACGCTGCAGCAACAGGTTCCGGCTCGCATCAAGATCGAGCAGCGGGACGGCGAGGTCGTCGTCACGCGTCCGACCGAGCGCGGCGAGGACCGAGCGCTGCACGGCCTGACGCGCTCGCTCGTCGCCAACATGGTGCAGGGTGTCACGCAGGGCTTCGAGAAGAAGCTCGAGATCCAGGGCGTCGGCTACCGCGCCGCGCTCAAGGGCACCGACCTCGAGCTCAACGTCGGCTACTCGCATCCGGTCACCATCAAGCCCCGCACGGGCATCGCCTTCGAGGTTCCGACGCCGACGGAGATCGTCGTCAAGGGCACGGACAAGCAGATGGTCGGCCAGACGGCCGCCGAGATCCGCAAAGTCCGCCCGCCCGAGCCATACAAGGGCAAGGGCATCCGCTACGAGGGCGAATACGTCCGCAGAAAGGTCGGGAAGCGTGCCTAGCTTGACGGTGAGGGACGCGCGCCTACGGCGTCACCGCCGCGTCCGTGCGAAGGTGCGCGGCACCGCCGAGCGCCCGCGTCTGGTCGTCTTCCGCTCCAATCGCGGCATCGAGGCGCAGCTCGTCGACGACGACGGCGGCCGGACGCTCGCCTCGGCCTCGCATCTCGGGCTGGCGAAGTCGTTCAGCGGCGACAAGACCGCCCAGGCGGAAGCGGTCGGCAAGGCGCTCGCCGCGGCCGCGAAAAGGGCCGGCGTCGAGGCCTGCGTCTTCGACCGCGGCGGCTACCTCTACCACGGACGCGTGAAGGCGCTCGCAGACGGCGCGCGCGAGGGAGGACTGAAGTTCTGATGGGTGCCATCGAGTACACCGAGACGCGCGAGCTCAAGGAGCGCGTCGTCGAGATCAACCGCGTCGCGAAGGTCGTCAAGGGCGGCCGGCGCTTCTCCTTCACCGCGCTCGTCGTCGTGGGGGACGAGGTCGACCGCGTCGGCGTCGGCTACGGCAAGGCGCGCGAGGTGCCGCTCGCGATCACGAAGGCCGTCGAGGATGCGAAGAAGAACCTGTTCACGATCCCGAAGCACGGCACGACGATCACGCACGAGGTGCTCGGCACGTTCGACGCGGCGCGAGTCCTGCTGCGTCCAGCCTCGGAGGGAACCGGCGTCATCGCCGGCGGCGGCGTGCGCGCGGTGCTCGAGCTCGGCGGCGTCCGCAACGTGCTCGCCAAGAGCCTCGGCACGACGAACCCCATCAACATGGCGAAGGCGACCGTCGCGGCGCTGCAGGACCTCCGCCGGCCCGAGGACGTGGCGAAGATCCGAGGCAAGCGCATCAGCGACGTGCTGCCGCCGCCGGCCACGCCGGCCGCCGAGGAGACGCCGCCCGAGGAAGCGACTCCCTCCGCCGAGGCCGAGCCGGCGGCGGTCGAGAGCGCGCCCGCGGCAGCCGAGGAGGCCCCCGCCGTCCAGGAGACGCCTGCCGAGGAGGCGCCGGCCGGGGAGACGGCGGTCGAGGAGACTCCCGCCGAGGAGACGCCCGCCGAGGAACCTGCCGCCGAGGGCGAGCCCGAGGCTTCCGCCGAGCCCGACCAGCCCGCCGCCGAGGCGAAGCCGAAGCGGCGCACGCTGCGCCGGAAGAAGGACGACGCATAGTGCCGAGGCTCCGCATCACCCAGGTCCGGTCCCAGATCGGGCAGTCCGAGCGGCATCGCGGTACCCTGCGCGCACTCGGGCTGGGCCGCATCGGCCGCAGCGCCGAGCACGAGGAGTCCCCGGCGCTCGCCGGGATGCTCCGCAAGGTTCGCCACCTCGTGAAGATCGAGAACGCCTGATCGCAATGCCCGAGAAACAGCTCAGCCTCTCGAATCTCTCGCCCGCGCAGCCGCGTGAGGACCGCAAGCGTGTCGGGCGCGGCCTCGGCTCCGGCAAGGGCCGCTACTCGGGCCGCGGCATCAAGGGCCAGAAGTCGCGCTCGGGCTCGCACAAGATGCCGCCGGGCTTCGAGGGAGGCCAGACGAACATCTACATGCGGATCGGCAAGCTGCGCGGCGCGACATCGAAGGACGCGATGCCGATCGGGCCCTTCCGCACCCACACCCAGCCCGTCAACCTCCGCGACCTCGACCGGTTCGACGCCGGCGACGAGGTGACGCCCGAGACGCTCGTCGAGAAGCGGCTGATCAAGAACACGCGCACCGACGTGAAGCTCCTCGGCGTCGGCGAGGTGTCGAAGAAGCTCACCGTGCGCGTCCACGCGATCTCCGCCTCGGCCCGCGAGAAGATCGAGGCGGCGGGAGGCACCGTCGAGCTTCTGCGGGAGCCGAAGGCGCCGAAGAAGCGCCGCCACAAGGCGCGGCCGGCAGCCGGCGAGGCGCCGGAGGCCGCGGCGGACGGGCAGCCCGAGGCCGCCGGGACCGAGGCCGAGCCCGCGGCAGAGGAGGCTGCAGCGACGGAAGGAACGAAGGAGGACTAGATGCTCACCTGGCTCGCCAACGCCTGGCGCGTCCCCGAGCTGCGCCGGCGTGTCCTCTTCACCGCGGCCGTGCTCGCCGTCTACCGCCTCGGCTCGTGGGTCCCCGCGCCCGGGGTCGACCAGAACGCGCTCAAGTCGCTCTTCGGCGGCTCGAACGGCGGCGTGCTCCAGCTCCTGAACCTGTTCTCGGGCTCGGCCCTCTCGCGCTTCTCCCTCTTCGCGCTCGGGATCATGCCGTACGTCACCGCGTCGATCATCTTCCAGGTCCTCGCGGTCGTCGTGCCGTCCCTCGAGCGGCTGCAGAAGGAAGGCGAGGCGGGCTATGCCAAGATCACGCAGTACACGCGGTATCTCACCGTCGGGCTCGCCGCGGCGCAGGCGACCGGGTACGCCTTCCTCTTCAAGACGACGAGCAATGCGCTGCCCAACGCCAACGCGGGGCGCCTGATCATCATCATCCTCACGCTCACGGCCGGCACCACGCTGCTCATGTGGATGGGCGAGCAGATCACGAAGCGCGGCATCGGCAACGGGATCTCGCTGCTCATCTTCGCCTCGATCCTCGCCTATGCGCCGTCGGGCATCAGCGGCTGGATCAACGGCGGGACGACCGGCCGGCTCTTCTTCCCGATCGTCGCGTTCGGGATCGTGGTGGCAGTCGTGTTCGTGATGGAGGGCCAGCGGCGGATCCCGATCCAGTACGCCCGGCGCCAGCTCGGCAACCGGCAGACGACCGGCGGCTCGACCTACATGCCCCTCAGCGTGGTCATGGCCGGCGTCATCCCGATCATCTTCGCGGCCGCGATCCTCGCCGTCCCGCAGACCGTCGGCAGCTTCAAGGTGTCGTGGAGCAACTGGCTGCAGCAGAACTTCGGGCAGACGAGCTGGAAGTACCTGCTTCTCGAGGCGATCCTGATCATGCTGATGACGTACTTCTACACGTCGGTCGTCTTCAACCCGGTGGAGCAGGCCGACAACCTGCGCAAGTACAACGGCTACATCCCCGGCATCCGGCCGGGGCCGCCGACGGCGGCGTACTTCGACCGCGTGCTGAACCGGCTCACGTTCCCGGGCTCGCTCTTCCTCGCCGCCGTGGCTGTGGCACCGTCGATCTTCATCGCGCAGTTCCACTTCTCGCAGGCGACCTATCGCGCGCTCGGGGGAACCTCCGTCCTGATCGTGGTGGGCGTCGCGCTGCAGACGATGCGACAGATGGAGTCGCAAATGGTGATGCGCCACTACGAAGGGTTCCTGAGGTAGATGTCCTCCCTCGGCCCTCGAGCGCGCCCGCGCCCTGCAACCCTGCGCCTCGCGGCGTCCTCAGTCGCGTCCGTAGCCTCCGGCTATCAACGCTCCCTGCGTCCTTGCGACGCGTGGTCTTCGGCCGCGTGCGTGCGCGACCGCCTCGGTCGGCCGTCTTGCTGAACATCCTCGTGCTGGGGCCGCAGGGCTCCGGCAAGGGCACCCAGGCGCAGCGGATCAAGGCGACGTACGGGATTCCGCACATCGCCACCGGGGACATGATCCGCGAGATGCGGGAGCTTCCGACGCCGGTCGGACGGGAGGTCAAGGAGGTCTACGATCGCGGCGACCTCGTCTCCGACGAGCTCATGATCCGCCTGATCCGCGACCGCCTCTCGCGCGGCGACACCGTCGGCGGCTTCGTCCTCGACGGCTTCCCGCGCACCATGCCGCAGGCCGAGGCGCTCGACGACCTGCTGAGGGAGCTCGGCCGCGACCTCGACGTCGTCTTCGACTTCCAGGTGCCGGACCGCGGCGTCCTCTTGCAGCGCTTGCTCACCCGGGCGGCCGAGCAGGCCCGCTCGGACGACACGCCCGAGGCGATCCGCCGGCGCCTCGAGCTCTACGACCGGGAGACGGCGCCGCTCGTCGAGTACTACCGCTCGACGCGCGGGAACGTCGTCGGCGTCCACGCCGACCACAGCGTCGACGAGGTCTTCCACGAGATCGAGCAGGCGCTCGGCTCGGTGGAGGCGCGCGCGTGATCATCCGCAAGTCCGAGGCCGAGATCGAGGGGATGGCGCGCGCCGGCGCGCTCCTCGCCGAGACCCTCGCTCTCGTGGCCGACCACCTGGAGCCGGGCGTCGAGATGCGCGAGCTCGACCGCATCGCCGACGAATACCTCGAGTCGAAGGGCGGCTACCCGACCTCGAAGGGCTACAGGGGGTTCCCGGCCGCGCTCTGCATCTCCCCGAACTCGATGGTCGTGCACGGAATCCCCGACGGCTACCGCGCGCGCGAGGGAGACCTGATCTCGGTCGACCTCGGCGTCACGCTCGACGGGCTCGTGGCCGACAGCGCGGTCACCCTGCCCGTCGGCGAGATCTCGCCCGAGGCTCAGCGGCTGCTCGATGTCTGCCGGGAGGCGCTCGCCGCCGGCATCGAGCAGGCGCGCGTCGGCAACCGGCTCTCCGACATCTCGCACGCCGTGCAGGAAGTCGTCGAGGGCGCCGGCTTCTCGGTGGTGCGCAGCCTCGTCGGCCACGGTGTCGGCCGCTCGTACCACGAGGACCCCCAGATCCCGAACTACGGGCCGCCGGGCCGAGGGCCGCAGCTGCAGGAGGGGATGACACTCGCGATCGAGCCGATGATCACGGCCGGCGAGCCGGACGTCTACGTGCACGCCGACGAATGGTCGATCTCGTCCGTCGACGAGTCCCTCGCGGCGCACTTCGAGCACACCGTCGCGGTGACCGCGGACGGCCCGCGCATCTTGACGTCGGCAAAAGCCGCTTTGCTACGATGACCGCCTTCCGCGCACGGCTCGGCCGTGCGCGTGTGCACGTCTGAGACTCCTATTCGCTGAAGGGAATTTGCCTACCAAGGAAGAGAAGATCGAGGTCGAAGGCGAGGTCGTCGAGGCGCTCCCGAGCACGATGTTCCGGGTGCAGCTCGACGGGGGCGGCCACACCGTGCTGGCGACCATCTCCGGGAAGATGCGGAAGCACTACATCCGGATCCTCCCGGGCGACAAGGTCAAGGTCGAGCTGAGCCCCTACGACCTCAACCGTGGCCGGATCACGTACAGGCACCGCTGAGATGAAAGTCCGTCCGTCCGTCAAGCCCATGTGCGAGCGGTGTCGCGTGATCAAGCGGCACGGCACGACCATGGTCATCTGCAGCAACCCGCGTCACAAGCAAAGGCAGGGCTGAGTCATCGCACGCATCGCCGGAGTCAACCTCCCGAACCAGAAGCGGCTCGAGATCGGGCTGACCTACATCTACGGGATCGGCCAGCCGACCGCGCGCAAGATCGCCGCCGAGCTCGGCCTCAGCCCGGACACGAAGGTGAAGGACCTGACGGACGAAGAGGTCACGAAGCTCCGCAACTTCATCGACTCGAACCTCGAGGTGGAGGGCGACCTGCGCCGCGACCGGCAGCAGGCGATCAAGCGGCTCTCCGAGATCGGCGCGTACCGGGGCATCCGCCACCGGCGCGGCCTCCCGGTCAACGGCCAGCGCACGAAGACGAACGCGCGCAGCCGCAAGGGCCCGAAGAAGACCGTCGGACGCGGAAAGAAGGCGAAGTAGCGTGCCGGGCACCCGCAGGCAGGCGGCCACGCGTGGCCGCACGCGTCGCCGCGTCCGGAAGAACATCGCCATCGGCCAGGCGCACATCAAGACGAGCTTCAACAACACGATCGTCGCGCTCACCGACCGCGAGGGAAACGTCATCGCCTGGGAGTCCGCCGGCTCCGCCGGCTTCAAGGGCTCCCGCAAGTCGACTCCGTTCGCCGCGCAGGTGACCGCCGACGCCGCGGCGCGCAAGGGCATGGAGCACGGCCTGCAGAAGGTCGAGGTCTTCGTCAAGGGGCCGGGGTCCGGCCGTGAGACCGCGATCCGCTCGCTGCAGGCGGCGGGTCTCGAGATCCTGTCCGTCAAGGACGTGACGCCGCAGGCGCACAACGGCGTGCGCCCGAGGAAGCGGAGGCGCGTCTAGTGGCACGCGACCTGGGGCCGAAGTGCCGCATCTGCCGGCGCGAGGGGATGAAGCTCTTCCTCAAGGGCGAGCGCTGCCTGACGGAGAAGTGCGCGATCGAGCGCCGCTCGTATCCGCCGGGCGAGCACGGCCGCGGCCGCATCAAGCAGAGCGAGTACCTGCTCCAGCTGCGCGAGAAGCAGAAGGCGCGGCGTTACTACGGCCTGCTCGAGAAGCAGTTCCGCACCTACTACGAGAAGGCCTCCAAGCGCTCGGGCGTGACCGGCGAGGAGCTGCTGCGGATGCTCGAGACGCGGCTCGACAACGTCGTCTACCGGCTCGGCTTCGCCGCCTCCCGGGCCCAGGCGCGCCAGCTCGTCCGCCACGGCCACTTCCACGTCAACGGGCGGCGCGTCAACATCCCGAGCTACCAGGTGCGGCCGAACGACGTCGTCACCGTGGCGCCCAGCTCCTCGGCGCAGCAGGTGATCCGCGACGCGACCGATCTCGTCTCGACCGTCGCTCCCTGGCTGCAGGCCGACCACGACGGGCTCACGGGCAAGGTGCTGAAGCAGCCCGAGCGCGACGAGATCGACACGCCGGTGCAGGAGCAGCTGATCGTCGAGCTCTACTCGAAGTAACGGAAAGAGGGAAATTCTTTGGCGACTAGAGAGATGGACTTCCAGATCCCCAAGATCGTCCACGAGGACGCGGACGACCACCGCGGGGTCTTCGCGATCGAGCCGCTCGACCGCGGCTTCGGTCACACCTTCGGCAACTCGCTGCGGCGCGTGCTGCTCTCCTCGCTGGAGGGCGCCGCCGTCACCTCGGTGAAGGTGGAGGGCACCGCGCACGAGTTCACGACCCTGCCGGGTGTGCGCGAGGACGTCACCGACATCATCCTCAACCTCAAGAATCTCGTGGCACGGCTCCACGGCGAGTCTCCCGAGATCGAGGTGCACATCTCGAAGAAGGGCCCTGGCGCGGTCACGGCCGCCGACATCGAGGCGCCCGCCGATCTCGAGATCCTGAACCCGGAACTCGAGATCGCGAACCTGTCGGAGAAGGGCAGGCTCGAGATGACGCTCACGATCGGCCGCGGCCGTGGCTACTCGCCGGCCGAGCTCAACCGTGGTCCGCAGCACACGATCGGCGTCATTCCGATGGACTCGATCTTCTCGCCGGTTCGCCGCGTCGCATACCAGGTCGAGGCGGCGCGCGTCGGGCAGCGGACGGACTACGACAAGCTCACGATCGACATCACGACCGACGGCTCGGTGGAGCCGAAGGACGCGCTCGCCGAAGCGGCCGAGATCCTGATCCGGCAGCTCGCCATCTTCACCGACCTCGATCGGATCGAGGGGTTCGGCGAGGCGGCGCCGGTCGACGGCGGCGTCACGCCCGAGACGGCGCTCGCGCACGGGATGGAGAACTTCCCGATCGAGGAGCTCGAGCTCGGCGTCCGCTCGTACAACTGCCTGAAGCGCGTCGGGATCGAGACGATCGGCGACCTCGTGATGAAGACCGAGCAGGAGCTGGCCGCCATCCCGAACTTCGGCAAGAAGTCGATCGAGGAGGTACGCGAGACGCTCTCGCAGCACGGCCTGCACCTCCGCGGCGAGAACGGCTCCGGCGGCTTCGCCGAGTAGGGAGAGCAGCTGCGATGCGCCACGCCCGTACGGGGAAGAAGCTCGGCCGCGACGCGGCGCACCGCAAGGCGCTCTACTCGAACCTCACCTGCTCGCTGATCGAGCACGGCCGGATCCGGACGACGGAGGCCAAGGCGAAGGCGGTGAAGCCGTTCGCCGAGCAGATGATCACGCTCGGCCGGCGCGGCGACCTCCACGCCCGCCGGCAGGCCCTCTCGGTGCTCCGCTCGCAGGAGGCGGTGCACAAGCTCTTCGCCGACGTCGGGCCGCGGATGGCCGACCGGCCGGGCGGCTACTCCCGGATCGTGAAGCTCGGCCACCGTCCCGGCGACGCCGCCGAGATGGTCTACCTCGAGTTCGTCGACTTCGAGCCGTAGAGCTCCGCGTCGCTATCCCGCCCCGGGCGTTCCGAGAACGGACCCCAGCCCCGCGCTGACCGCGGCGATGAGGATGCCCGCGAAGGTGACGATCGCGAGCGCGCGGACGAAGGTGTCCTGGAAGAACCGCCAGCGGAAGTAGGCGAGCATGATCAGCTCGAACGCCACGACCGCGACGGCGAAGAGGAGCGCGGCGTGGTAGTGCGGGATCAGGAAGGGCAGGGAGTGGAGGATCCCGCCGAGGAAGGTGCCGCCGCCGGTGATCGTGCCGCGTACCCAGGGGCTGCCGCGCCCCGTGAGCTCGCCCGTGTCCGAGAGCGCCTCGGAGAAGCCCATCGAGATGGCGGCGCCGAGCGAGGTCGCGAGACCGGCGATGAAGGTGTAGCGCGTGTTGTGCGAAGCGAGCGCGACGGCGAAGATCGGAGCGAGCGTCGACAGCGAGCCGTCGATGAGCCCGACCATCGCCGGCTGGACGCGCTGCAGGAGGAAGGTGTGCTCGTCGCTCACGAGATAGAGTATATCGGTCGGTGTGCAAATCGGTAGAGCATAAGGAAGCCCTGACAAACGCAGTCAGGATCGCCTGACGTGCGGCTGATCCTGACGCTCGAGTACGACGGCACGCCGTTCCGAGGCTGGGCGGCGCAGCCGGGACTACAGACGGTGGAGGCCGCTCTCCGGCGGGCGCTATCGGAGACCTTCTCCTCGGCCGAGACCCTCGCCGTTGCCGGCCGGACCGACGCCGGCGTGCACGCGCTGGGGCAGGTCGTCTCGGTGGACGTCAGGGGCGGGCCGCCGCCCGAGCGCGCCGCGGCGGCGCTCAACCCCCGCCTTCCCGACGAGATCACCGTCCTCTCGGCGGTCGTCGCGCCGGACGGGTTCCACGCCCGCAATTCCGCGCGCGCTCGCAGCTACCGCTACCGGCTCTTCACCCGCGCGACGCCGTCGCCGTTCGAGGTCCGCCGGAGCTGGTGGGTGCCGCGACCGCTCGACGAGGACGCGCTCGCCTCGGCGGCGGCCGCGCTTCGCGGCGAGCACGACTTCCGGGCCTTCACCCCGACGCAGACGCAGCACGAGGTCTTCGTCCGGGTGGTCGGCCGGGCGGAGTGGGTCCGGCGCGGCGACCACCTCGACTTCGAGATCACCGCCGACAGCTTCCTCCGCCACATGGTGCGCAGCCTCGTCGGGACGATGGTCGAGCGGCCCGCAGCGGTGCCGGAGCTGCTAGACGGCCGCCGGCGCGCCGAGGCCGGTGCCACGGCACCGCCGTGGGGCCTCTACCTCGTGGCCGTGTCCTACTGAGTAACAGTCTGTTACGAGGTGTCGCGGTTGACGGCTCGGTTCCTTGCCGGCACGGCGCCCTTTCGCAAGTAACAGTCTGTTACAAGGGGATCCGGAACGTCGCGATCTCGCCGGGCTCGAGCTCGAGGTCGCCCTCTACGTCTTCGGATTCGTCGAGGCGAACGCGCCGGGCGGGAAGGCTCAGCGTCATCGTCTCGGCCTGCGCGTTCGGGTTGAAGACGCGCAGGACGAGGCTCGCCCCGTCCTCGGCCTGCTTGAGACAGGAGAAGACGACGTCGCCGCGGAGCTCGAGCGGCGGCTCGAAGGGGTCGCCCCGCAGGAAGCCGGTGCGGTAGTCCTGGCTCGCCCGGACGAGCGCCGCGTTCGAGAGCCTGTCTCCGTCGAAGCGGAGCGCATACTCGAGGACGTGCCTGCCACGGCACTGCCCCTCGGGCGTGGCGATGCCCGGGCCCGCGGCGAGCGGCCGTGTCGGGAGCCCCGCAGGTCGCGAGATCGTGCCCACGCAGCGGAGCAGGGTGAGGCGAAGGCCCTCCACGGACGCTTCGTACTCGGGCAGGCCCTTCGTGAGCAGCACGAGCGAGCCGAGACCGACGGCGCCGAGGGTGTGAGCGGTCGGCACCGGCGGCTCCACCCACTCCGCACGCGGAGGCGGCGGGACGAGAGGACGGCTGGCGACCGCGAACTGGCTCTCGTCGCGTACCTCGTCGGCGCCCTCCTCGGAGCGGACGAGGACCCGGAGCCGGTGGTCCTCCGCCTCGTTCTCCACGATGCTGGTCAGCTCGACGCGGTCGAGCCCGGGCACCGCGCGGACAGTCGTCTCGATCCGGATTCCCGGCAGCTCGTGGTCGAGGACGAGCGTGCCGTCGTCGCGTCGCGTTCCGACGAGGCGAGCCGGGGTGACCTTCCCCGCGGGGCAGAAGGTGTACAGGTCGCCGACGTCGGGCTGATCCTCGAAGACGAGGAGGTCCGCGAGCGCTTCCGGGTCGAACGGCGTCTCTCGGGCCGAGACCGGCGCGGGCCGTCGGCCGCAGAACCCGCCGAGCTCGTAGACCCTCCCGTCCACGACGCGGCGCCGGCGAAACGGGAGCGTGTTGACGAGCGCGCCGCCGACTCCGAGCGCCTCACGCTCGACGTAGTCCAGCGTCCGGTCGAGCTGCTCGTAGCGGACGAGCATGTCCCGGTGCACCTCGTCGCAGGAGCAGCCGCAGATCGAGTCGTGCGGGTGGTTGCGCAACAGGTCGCGCCAGGCGAGGCGCAGGTCCGCGCCCGGGTACGGCGCTCCCCCGCGCAGCAGCCGCAGCGCTGCCGCCGTCTCGATCGAGAGCAGGCGCCGCTCGGCGCGCTCGTTCGCCTGCTTGAGGTAGATCCGCGCCGAGTTGACGCCGCGGAGCACGTTCTGGAGCCGGCTGCCGACCAGCTCCCCTTTGTGCACCGGCAACCCGCGCGGCGCGGGCTCGTGCTCGTCGTAGCGGCCGATGCGGAGCTCGGCGCCGAGCGTCTCTCCGAGCCGGGCCAGGATCTCCGGCAGCTCGGGCTCGACCGGCAGGTGGTCTGAGCCGTTCGCCAGCACGATCTGCTCCTGGCCCGCCGCGCGCAGGAGGTCGCCGAAGCGCTCGACGATCGCGCGCAACCGCTCCTCGGCGTCGTGGTACCACGTGAGGCGGGCGAAATTGTCGTAGTGCGGGAGCAGCTGGCACGCGACGACCTCCGCGGGGCCCGCCCGCCAGCGGAAGACGAGTCCCACGTCCTCGACCTCGTCGCCGAGCCCGCGCGAGAAGAGGAACGTGCGGATGCCGAACCCAGCGAGGATCTGGGGCAGCTGCGCCGGGTGGCCGAAGCTGTCCGGCAGGTAGCCGGCGCGGCTCGGCTCGACGCCGAAGCGACGGCACACCCGGCGCCCCAGCAGGAGGTTGCGGACGAGCGACTCGCCGCCCACGAGGATCTCGTCCGGCAGCACGTACGACGGGCCGACCTCGAGACGGCCGGCGGCGAGCAGCGCGCGCAGCCGTGCCTCGTTCTCCGGCCGCACCTCGACGTAGTCCTCGAGCACGATCGCCTGGCCGTCCAGGGTGAACGACGGGAAGGAGGGATCGCGCTCGAGAGTCTCGAGGACTCCGTCGACGACCGCCCCGAGACGTAGCCGGAACTGCTCGAACGGCAGGTACCACTCGCGATCCCAGTGGGTGTGCGGGACGACCAGATAGCGAAAGTCCGACACCTCGGCCAAGGCTCCGGAGCCTACTGACGGCGCCGATACGATCGACGGATGCGGTTCGAGACCGTTCTCTTCGACCTCGACGGCACCGTCGTCGACTCCGGCGCCATCATCCTCGCCTCCATGCGGCACGCGACCCGCGAGGTGCTGGGGCGCGACTACTCCGACGAGGAGCTGCTGCAGGCGGTCGGCGGGCCGGGCCTCGAGGCGCAGATGTCCGCCCTCGCGCCCGAGCACGTCGACCGGCTCGTCGACGTCTACCGCGCCCACAACGAGCCCCTCCACGACGAGCTCGAAGCCTGCGTGGGCATGGAGGACGTGCTTGCGCGGCTCCGCGACGACGGACGCCGTCTCGGTGTCGTGACCGCGAAGCGCCGCTCGACCGTCGAGCTCGCCTTCTCGCGCGTCCCCCTCGGCCACCTCTTCGAGGCGATCGTCGGAGGCGACGAGACGAAGCGGCACAAGCCCGACCCCGAGCCGCTCCTCCTCGGGGCCGAGCGGCTCGGTGCCGACCCGGCCGCCACCGCGTACGTCGGGGACTCGCCGTTCGACGTCCGGGCGGCGAAGGCCGCGGGCATGTTCTCCGTCGCCGTCACGTGGGGGCGGATCCACGACCGCGCGCGCCTCGAGGCCGAGCAGCCGGACGCGATCGTCGACCACGCCGAGGAGCTCCTTGGCCTCCTCTAGGACGACGACCGCCGCCGCGCGCGCCGCCGAGCTGCGCGACGTCCTCAACCGGGCGCTCGTCGCCTACCACGTCGAGGACGAGCCGATCATGGAGGACGCCGCCTACGACGCCCTCTTCGACGAGCTCGTCGCGCTCGAGGACGAGCATCCCGCTCTCACCACGCCCGACTCGCCCACGCAGCGGGTCGGCGCGCCGGCGTCCGAGCGCTTCCGGAAGGTGCGGCACCTCTCGCCGATGGGGTCGCTGGACAAGGTGACCACCGAGGAAGCCGTGGCCAAATGGGCGGACGACGTCCGCAGGCGGCTCGGCAGGGAGGGCGAGGCGGTGGCGTACGTCCTCGAGCCGAAGATCGACGGGCTCGCCATCAACCTGACGTATCGCGAGGGCGTGCTCGAGCAGGGCGCGACGCGCGGCGACGGCGTCGAGGGAGAGGACGTGACCGCCAACCTGCGGACGATCCGCGCCATCCCACTCGCGACCGTCGGCGGGCCGGTGCCGGGCACCGTCGAGGTACGAGGCGAGGTCTACATGCCGCTCTCGGGCTTCAACGCGCTCAACGAGCGGCTCGTCGCCGAGGGGAAGAAGCCGACGCCGAACCCGCGCAACGCGGCCGCCGGATCCCTGCGGCAGAAGGACTCCACCATCACCGCTTCGCGGCCGCTTTCCTTCTGGGCCTACGGCGTGGGCGTCCACGAGGGCGTCGCGCTCGACACGCACTGGGAGACGCTGGCCTGGCTGCGCGAGCACGGCTTCCCCACCAATCCGTTCGCCGAGCGCGTCGAGTCGGTGGAGGAGGCCGTCGAGCGCTGTCTCGCCTGGGAGAAGCGGCGCGCCGAGCTCGACTACGAGATCGACGGGATCGTGATCAAGGTCGACTCGTACGCACAGCAGGAGCGCCTCGGCGCGCTGCACGGGCGGCCGCGCTGGGCGCGCGCCTTCAAGTGGGCGCCGCTGACGGCGGTGACGCGGCTCAGGCAGATCATGATCCGCGTCGGCCGCACCGGCGCGCTCAACCCCTGGGCGCTGCTGGAACCGGTCGAGGTCGGCGGCGTCACGGTCTCCCGCGCGACGCTGCACAACGAGGAGGACATCAACCGCAAGGGCATCCGCGAGGGCGACGACGTCATCGTCCAGCGCGCCGGCGACGTGATCCCGCAGGTGGTTGGCCCGGCCGGCCCCCACCGGAAAGGCACGAAGGAGTTCCGGATGCCGAGCCATTGCCCGCTCTGCGGCGCCGGGATCGTGAAGCCGGAGGGCGAGGCCATGCACCGCTGCCCGAACCGCGCCTGCCCCTCCCGCGGCCTCGAGACGCTGATCGCCTGGGTCGAGGGGCCGGCCGACATCGACGGCGTCGGCGAGCAGACGGTGCGGACGCTCTGGGAGAAAGGGCTCGTGCGCTCCCTCCCCGACCTCTACCGCCTGCGCAAGGAGCAGCTCCTCGAGCTCGACGGCTTCGGCGAGATCTCGGCCACCAACGCGATCGAGCAGATCGAGGCCTCGCGGCAGCGCGTCCCGTTCTCGCGCGTCCTGCTGGGCCTCAACATCGCAGGCATCGGCTGGGTGCTCGCCCGGAATCTCGCCCGCCACTTTCTCACCGTCGACAGGCTGATCACGGCGACGCCCGAGGAGATCGCCGAGGTCGAGGGGTTCGGGCCGGACCGCGCGGAGGCCGTCGCCGAGTGGTTCGCCGACGAGGACAACCGCGCGCTCGTCGAGGAGCTGCGCGGCCTCGGCCTGCGCTTCGAGGCCGGCGACGAGGAGCGGCCGAAGGAGGGGCCGCTCACCGGCAGCACGTACGTGATGACGGGCACGCTCGAGCGCTTCTCCCGCGAGGAGGCGAAGGCGCGGCTGGAGACGCTCGGGGCGAAGGTGACGGACTCCGTCTCCGCGAAGACGACCGGGCTCGTCGTGGGAGAGGAGCCGGGCGCCTCGAAGCTGGCGAAGGCGCAGAGGGCCGACGTGCCCATCCTCGTCGAGAGCGACCTCCTCGCCCTGCTCGGCGAGACCGCCTAGCCCGACTCCGGCGCGTCCGAGGCGGCCCGCGCGAGTACCTGCGCGAAGCGGTCCTGCGAAGCCTCCGCGCTGGGCGTCCGCACCGGGCTGCCGTTCTCGAGGATCGAGAAGACGTACCGGTCGCCGACGAAGCCCGAGAGCGACGAGGCGTTGTCGGTCGTGCCCGTCTTGGCGCGTACGAAGCCGTGGGCCGGGCCGGTGCGCATGCGGTGCTCGAGGGTGCCGGTCTCGCCCGCGATCGGGAGCGCCGCGAGGATGTACGGCCGCAGGTCGGGGTCCTGCCACATCGTCCGGAGCAGGGTGGCGAGGCCGAGCGGCGTCCAGCGGTCGAGGAGCGAGAGGCCGGAGCCGTCGACCATCCGGACGCCGGCGAGCGGCACGCCGGCCGCGCGCAGCAGCCGCCGGTCGACCACCAGCCCCGCCGCCGCCGACCCGCCGGCGCCCTGGACGGCGCCGATCTCCTTCAGCAGCATCTCGGCGTAGAAGTTGTCGCTGTAGACGTCCATGTGGCGCACCAGGGCCGAGAGCGGAGCGGACTGGACGTCGGCGAGCGGCGCGGCCGCCATCGGGGCGACGCCCAGAGCAGCCGCACCGCGGACGGTGACCCCGACGCGGCGCAGGTCACGGCGGAGAAGCTGCGCCGCCATTAGCGCCGGTCGTGCCGTCTCGTAGCGGCCCGTCCAGCCTCGGTTCACGACGAGCGCGGAGAGGGCTGGCGACTCGTGGAGGTAGAACTGCGCCTTCCAGCCGAGCCCGGTGCGGCGCCTGTCGAACCAGCTCTCGTCGCCGAGGATGCGGCCGGTCACGCGCCGGATTCCGCTCCCCGCCACCTGGCGCGCGAGCGAGCCGATCTGGGCGGACGACAGCCCCGGGTCGCCGTACCCCTTGAGCACGAGGTTCCCCCGCCACGTGCTCCCGCTCTGCCGGCCCGCGCCGAGCACGTCCGTCTCGATGCGGAACGAGGGACCAAGCGCGGTCAGCGCCGCGTACGTGGTGGCGAGCTTCTCGTTCGACGCCGGCCTGAGCCCGAGCTGCGCGTTGTGCGCGTAGAGGGTCTCGCCGCTCTGGAGATCGAGGACGATCGCTCCCGTGCGGGCCGGGCTCACGTGTTTCGCGTGCAGGGCCTGTGCGAGCTGCTGCTGGAACGCGTTGCGGGACCCCGCCCGGGCGGCGGGGACGAGCAGGACGGCGACGATTGCCACTGCCGTTGCGGCGGGACGGAAGGGCACCGCGTTCCATTCTTCAACCGGGACCGCAAACGTCAAGGCGAATGGGTCGGCCCACTCCGGAAGATGGGCCGGGCGGCCCATTCCCGTCGTCCCTTCGCCGCCCGATAATCCTGGGCTCATGCCGCTGCGGGACGAGATCGCGGACCTCCTCCGGATGCCGGAGGACGGCGCCGGCGCGCCCAGCCTCGACACGATCGAGTCGACCCTGACGCACGGCTACGCAGAGGCGCTCGCGCTCGACGCGGAACGCCTGCGGCTGGAGAAGCGGCTCGGTGAGGTCGTGCGCGACGCGGGCGACGTGCAGGCGCACGGCGTCGCGGCGGAGCTCGCTGAGCTCTCGGAGCGGCTCGAGACCGCCGACGGGGAGCTCGCCCGGCTGCGCTCGCTCCTGCGCAGCCTGCAGGACCGCGCCCGCTCGCTTCGCCGCGCGCGACGCTAGACGATCCCGCTGCGGACCGCGTAGACGGCGGCCTGGATGCGGTTGTCGATCTGGAGCTTCATGAGGATGTTCGAGATGTGGTTCTTGACCGTCTTCGGGCTGATGTGGAGCTCGGCGGCGATGACGGCGTTGTCCTTGCCGTTCGCGATCAGCTTCAGGACCTCGATCTCGCGCTCCGACAGCTCCGCGCGAATCAGCTCCTCGATCTCGGGCTGGGCGCTCGTGGCGCGGATCCGCTGCAGGACCTTCGCGGCGATGTGCGGCGAGATGAGCGCCTCGCCGCGGGCAGCGGCGCGGATCCCCGAGACGAGCTCCTGGATGGATGCGTCCTTGAGCAGGTAGCCGCACGCGCCGGCGAGGATCGCGTCGGTGACGTCGGAGTCCTCGTCCGAGATCGTGAGCATCACCACCCGAGTCAGAGGCGCGACCTCGGCGATGTGGCGCGTCGCCTCGACGCCTCCCATGGACGGCATGTTGAGGTCCATGACGACGACGTCAGGGGTGAGCTCCCGGACGAGCACGACCGCCTCGGCGCCCGTGGCCGCCTCCCCGACGATCACGAGCTCCTGCTCCTCGAGCAGGTTCCTCAGGCCGGTCCGGAAGAGATCGTGATCGTCGACGAGGAGCACACGGAGTGGCTCCGTCTGGCGCTCCTCGGCCGTTTCCACCAGCTCGGTCACCGCGAATCCCCCCTCGCGCGCCCTCAGTGTAGTCAGTAAATCGTGATCGTGACCGTGCGACGGCCCCACGCCGCGCATTGCGAGGGACGCATCCAGAGGTCGATGACCGCGCCCTGGATCCCGCCGCCCACGTCGGCCGCGACCCCGTTGCCGTAGCCGGGCACGTAGAGGCGGGTGCCGAGCGGGATGACGGACGGGTCGACCGCGACGACGCCGGGCCCCACGGGCATCCCGGTCGCCGTCGTGCCCGAGAGGTCGTAGCACGTGGCGCTCACGGTGAGCTGATGCCTGCCGGAGGGCGGAGGGGGCGTGCGCTGGATCTGCTGCGAGCGCTGCTGAACGGCGTGTGCGGTCGTCTCGACCGTCCTGAGCTGCTGTGCCCGCAGCCGCTCCTTGGCCTGCAGAGAGGAGACGTAGGCGCGCCTTGCAGCCACGGCCGCCGAGAGCCGCGCCTCGGCCCCGCGCGCCGCGGCGAGCGAGCGCTCGAGCCGGCGTTCCTCTGCGGTGAGGCGGCGCTGCGAGTCGAGCAGGCGAGCTCGTGCTGCGCGCGTCGCGGCGACGATCTGCCGGCTCTGGTCCGAGACGCGGGACAGAGCGTCGAGCTGCCCGAGCGCTCTCGTTAGCGACTGCGCGCCGAGCACGACGGCGACCGGGTCGACGCTGCCGCGCTCGTAGAGAACGCGGAGCTCGGCGGCGAGTCTGTGCTGGCCGGAGTGGAGGGACGCCCGAGCGGCGCCGAGCTCCTGCCGGAGGGTCGCTCCCTCCCGTCGCAAGGCGGCCGCCCGGCGCTCGAGCGAGGGGACCCGCGTCCGCCACGCCTGAAGGCGCGAATCGAGGGCGTAGAGGCTCAGCAGCGCCTGATGGGCTCGCGCACCGAGCTGTCGCGTCGCGGCGTCACCGCTCGCCGCGGACCGGGGGGCGCCCGCTCCGGGAGCCGCGAGTGCGGCAGACGCGGCCATGAGGATGAGCGCCGCCGCGAGAGCACCGAGCCGCGCGACGCGAAATCGCTTCCTCCCGAGCACGAGGGAGGACCGTACTCGACGCAGAGACTTCGTGCGCCGGCACTCGGACGGCGATGCTCCGGCGGTAGTGCCAAATTGCAGCATGTTCGTGACGGTTCTCCGTTGCGAGCGTCCGGCAGGCTTGTTAGCGTCCACCGCTTGTGACGGGCGGGAGGACGTCATTGCACGCGCCGAAACGGGCGGCTGCCCTGTCGGCGCTCCTGATCGGCTTGCTGCTCGCGGGCCTGCTGGGGGCCTCGGCGCCGCGCGCGCACGCGGACCCGATCAGCGCCAAGCGAGCCCAGGCCCAGACGGCGCTCGACCGGCTGCAGCAGCTCGACGCGGCCGCCCAGCGGGCGAACAGCCGCTATCAGGCGGCCGACGAGAAGCTCCGGCTCGTCGAGCACCAGCTGCGCGTCAACCGGCAGGCGCTCGGGGTCGTGCACGGCAACTTCCGCCGCGCCCAGCACACGCTCATGCAGCGTCTCGTCGCGATCTACACGTCGGAGGACCAGCAGTCTTCGCTCGCCGTCATCCTCGGCGCGCGCAGCCTCGACGACCTGATCTCGCGCATCGAGACGGTCGACTCCGTGTCGAAGCAGAACTCCGCGCTCATCCACGAGGTGCTCTCGCTGCAGCACGCGATGGTGGTGCGCCGCGGGATGCTGCGCCGCGAGCGCGCCCGGCAGGCCGACCTCGTCGCGACCCGCGCGGCGGAGCGCAACCGGATCGAGGCGCAGCGCGCCTCGGCGCAGCGTCTGTACAGCTCCGTCCGCGTGCAGATCCAGCACATGATCGCCGCGCAGCAGGCGGCCCAGGCGGCGGCTGCGCGCGCGGCGCGCGCCGCAGCGACCGCGCAGGCGGCCGCGCCCCAGGGCAGCTTCGGCGTGGGGAGCCCCGTCAGGAGCTCGATCCCGGGCGACCGCTACAGCAGCGTCGTCGGGATCGCGATGCAGTACCTCGGCGTCAAGTACGTGTGGGGCGGCGCGAGCCCCAGCGGCTTCGACTGCTCGGGACTCGTCATGTACGTCTACGCCCAGGTGGGAGTGTCGCTGCCGCACTACACGGTCGCGCAGTGGAACTACCCCGACGCCGTCTCGGTACCGCGAAACGAGCTCGAGCCGGGCGACCTCGTCTTCTTCGCCGGCCTCGGCCATGTCGGGATCTACGTCGGGAACGGGCAGTTCATCCACGCGCCGCACACCGGCGACGTCGTGCGCATCGACAGCCTGAACGAGGGCTGGTACTCCTCCGAGTACGACGGCGCCAAGCGAATCCTCGGCTAGTCCGTATAGAGCCGCTCGATCTCGTCCGCGAAGTGCTCGTGGATGACCTTCCTGCGCAGCTTCAGGGTCGGCGTCACCTCGCCTTGCTCCTGGGAGAAGTCGCGGGGCAGGATCGCGAACCGCTTGATCTGCTCGACGGGTGTCCGGTCTCGGTTGACCTCCTCCACGAGCTCCTGCACGAGCGCCTGCGGGTCGCGGCCGCTCGAGGCGACCTCGGGCTCGTCGAGCGTGACGAGCGCCGCGACGTAAGGCCGCCTGTCTCCCACGACGAGCGCCTGCGACACGAAGCGCGAGGCCTTGAGGGCGTTCTCGAGGTTCTGCGGCGAGACGTTCTTGCCGCCGGCGGTGATGATCAGGTCCTTCTTGCGGTCCGTGATGCGTAGGAAGCCTTCCGGGTCGATCTCGCCGACGTCGCCGGTGCGCAGCCAGCCGTCGTCGGTGAGCGCTGCGGCCGTGGCCTCCGGCTCCTTGTAGTAGCCGGCGAAGACGGAGTCGCTCCGGATCAGGATCTCGCCGTCGTCCGCCAGGCGGATCTCGGTGCCCTCGACCGGGCGGCCCACGGTGCCGATCCGGAAGTCGCCCGGCTCGTTGACGGTCGCGGAGCTCGCGGTCTCGGTCAGGCCGTAGCCCTCGACCACCGGCACGCCGAGCGCGTGGAAGAACTCCAGCACGTCGCGCGAGAGCGGCGCCGCGCCGGACACGCCGACCCGCAGGCGCCCGCCCAGCCGCTCGCGCACCTTCGCGAAGACGAGGCGGTCGGCCAGCTCCTGCTGCAGGGCGAGGAGACGGCCGACGGAGGATCCGTCCCGGCGGGCACGGCTGACACGCGCGCCCACCCCGAGCGCCCAGAGGCCGATGCGGGTGCGCAGGCCGCCGGCGCGCTCGATCTCCCCGAGCGCGTTCGCGTGGACCTTCTCGTAGACGCGGGGGACCGCCGGGAGGACGGTCGGACGCACCGTCGTCAGCGCCTCGGGCACGCGCGCGACGTCGGCCACGAGCGCGACGGTCGAGCCGCGGTGGCTCGCCGCCTGGTGCGCGAGCCGCCCGTAGCTGTGCGCGAGCGGCAGGAAGAGGAGCACGACGTCCCCCGGCTGGTGCATTCCCTCCACGACCCGGATCGCCGCCGTGACGAGGTTGCGCTGCGTGAGCATGCACCCCTTCGGCGGCCCGGTCGTGCCGGAGGTGTAGATCAGCGTCGCAAGGTCGTCTTCGGCGACGTGGTCCGGTCGCAGGTGGCGCGCCAGGCGTCCGTCGGCCTCGAGCTTCTCGAGCCAGTCGAACGGGATGATCTCCCGCAGCGACGGCAGGGCGCCGCGGACGGAGACGAGCTTCCGCGTCTGCTCCTCGTCCTCGGCGAAGGCAAGCACGGCCTCGCTGTGCCCGAGGACGTACTCGCATTCCTTGGCCGAGCTCGTCGGATAGAGGCCGACGACGGCGGCGCCGATCGACATCACCGCCCAGTCGAGCAGGATCCATTCGAGTCGCGTCCGCGACAGCACGGCCACGCGGTCGCCGCGGCGTACGCCGCGTGCGAGCAGTCCTTGCGCGAGCGCCGCGACCCGCTCGGCCGCTTCCTGCCAGGAGACCGGCCGCCAGCCTTCCGCCGTCTCCTCGAGATACGCCGCCTGATCCGGCGCGTCGCGGACGGCGTCGCGCCAGAGCTCGGGCGCCGTACGCCTCTCCATGCGCGCAATCGTATGCAGGGAAGCCGATGAGAATCGAGAATTCGGCCGGTCCCCAACTAGACTGGATCTCTCATGCGGACCATCTGGAACGGATCGATCAGCTTCGGCCTCGTCAACATCCCAGTGGGGCTCGCGCTCGCGACCCAGCGGCAGGACGTGTCGTTCCGCACGCTCCACCGCGAGTGCGGCACGCCGATCAAGCAGAAGCGCTGGTGCCCGGTGCACGAGCGCGACGTCGAGCCCGACGAGCTCGTCAAGGGCTGGGAGTTCGCGAAGGGCCAGTACGTCCTCGTGGAGGAGGGTGACTTCGAGGCCGTCGCGCTGCAGCGCTCGCAGTCGATCGCGATCCTTCGCTTCGTCCGCCTCGAGGACGTCGATCCCGTCTACTTCGACCGCACGTACTACCTCGCGCCAGCCGGCGGCGACGCCCAGCGGCGGCCCTACGTCCTGCTGCTGCGGGCGATGGAGGAGTCGGGCATGGCGGCGGTCGGCAAGTTCGTGCTCTGGGGCAAGGAGAACCTCTGCCTCATCCGCGCGAAGGCGGGCGCGCTGCTGCTCGAGACGCTCTTCTTCGCCGAGGACGTCCGCGCGCGCGACGAGATCGAGGAGGCCGTGGCCGAGACCGACGTCCAGGATGCCGAGCTGAAGCTCGCCGAGCAGGTCATCTCCAGCCTCGCGGGCGACTGGGCGCCCGAGGACTTCGAGAACGACTACCGCCGCGACCTCGCCCAGATGCTCGAGGCGAAGCTTGCCGGCCAGGAGATCGTCGCTCCGGAGCCGGTCGCGGAGGCGCCCGTCATCGACCTGATGGAGGCCCTGCGCCAGAGCGTCGCCGACGCGCAGAACCGCCGCTCGACGGAAGGCTCCAAGGACGGGAAAGCCGCCTCGAAAGGCGGCTCCCGGTCTCGCAGGGCGACGGCGAAGAAACCCGCCTGACGCCGATCTCCTACGCTGCGGGCTGCTGCGCCTCGAGCGCCTGCAGCTGGGCCTGGAAGAGGTACTTGTCGATCTTTCCCTGATAGATCGGCACGCCCTCTTCGACGCACACCCGGATCACCTCCTGCCTGTCGAGGCCGAGCTCTTTCGACAGTTCTTCGGGCGTGAGGTGATTCGCCATCGGTCGGCTCCTTTTCCCGGTACGAAAAAACCCGCCGCGCGCATCGCGCTGGCGGGCTAGATCGCACCCTCGCTTGTGGTCTCCGCGGGCATCACTCTGCCCGCCCTGCAGAAGCTTCCATCACCCGAAGAATATGCCTCTGTGACGACGGACGGCAAACCCCGGCTCGAGGGATTCGCCGAACGCGAGCTCGAGTGGGGCGGAACACGGCTTCGCTACGTGGTCGGCGGGGACGGGCCGCCTCTCGTGCTCGTGCACGGGCTCGGCGGGACGATCGAGAACTGGCGCGCGCTCGCGCCGCCGCTCGCCGAGCGTCATCGGGTGCTCGTCCCCGACCTGCCCGGTCACGGGCGCTCGGCTCCGTTGCCCGAGGCCCGGGACGTGGACGCGTTGTCGGAGGCGCTGCTCGCCGTCGCGGACGCAGAGGCGCTCCGCGACGCCGTCTGGGTCGGCCACTCGCTCGGCGGGGTCGTCGCGCTCAGGGCCGCCGTCCTGCGTCCGGACGCGGTGCGCGGGCTCGTCCTCGCCGCCTCGGCTGGGATCGGTTCTGCCTCCCGCGCGGCCCAGGTGACGCTCGCGGTTCTCGGCGTCACCCGGCCGGGACGCCTGATCGCGCCTCACCGGCGGCGCTGGGCACGCTCCCGGCTCGGCCGGCGGGTCGCGTTCGGCTGGTGGGGCGCGGCCGATCCCGACGCCCTCGACCCCGAGCTCGCGGAGGCGTTCCTCGTGGGACCTGCCTACCACACGAACACGCGTCAGGCCGGCCAGGCGCTCCTCGTCTCGGACCCGCGCACGGAGCTCGACCGGATCGCGTGTCCCTGCCTCTGCCTGTGGGGCGCGAGCGACAACTGGGTCCGGCTCGAGGACGGGATCGAGTACGCACGGCGCCTCCGGGCGCCGCTCCGCGCGATTGCCGGCTGCGGGCACCTCCTGATCGGCGAGCGGCCCGACGCCTGCCTCGCCGCGATCCGCGACTTCGTGGGATCGCTCGCCTACTAGCGCGCCGCGGCCGACGCCTCGAACGGGATCACCTCGCCGCCCGCCTCCTCGCGCTCGCCGGCGCGCGGTCCGCCGCCGAGGAACTCGATCCGCTGCGCCACGACCTCGACCGCGCTCCGCCGCCTGCCGTGCTCCTCCCAGGAGCGGGACCGGAGCCGACCGTCGACGGCGATCCGCCGTCCCTTGCCGAGGTACTCGGCGCAGAGCTCCGCCTGCCGGTCCCAGGCGGACACGCCGACGAAGTCCGCACCGCCGTCCCGGCTCGCGCGGTCGACCGCCAGCACGAAGCTCGCCGCCTTCTTGTCGCCGACCTCGCGCACCTCGACGTCCGTCGCGAGGTTGCCGATCAGCGTCACCACGTTCATGCCGTGGACGGTACGGGTGAAGGTGTCACGGCGGGGTCGAGGCTTCGTGCCCTGTTGCAGATAGAGTGCGCCGGTCCATGGGGCTCTTCTCGGGACTCACCGGCTTCGGCGGCCGCGACATGGCGGTGGACCTCGGTACCGCGAACACGCTCGTCTACGTGCGCGGGCGCGGCATCGTCCTCTCGGAGCCGTCGGTCGTCGCCATCGACCAGCGCTCGGGCGAGGTGCACGCGGTCGGCGTCGAGGCGAAGCGGATGCTCGGCCGGACGCCGGGGACGATCCAGGCCATCCGGCCGCTGAAGGACGGCGTGATCGCCGACTTCGACGTCACCGAGCAGATGCTCCGCCACTTCATCCAGAAGGTGCACCAGCACCGCTTCGCGCATCCCCGCGTCGTCGTGTGCGTCCCTTCGGGCGTGACCGGCGTCGAGAAGCGCGCGGTGGAGGAGGCGACGCTCTCGGCCGGCGCGCGCCAGGCCTATCTGATCGAGGAGCCGATGGCCGCCGCGATCGGCGCCGGGCTCCCCGTCGCCGAGCCGACCGGGAACATGATCGTGGACATCGGCGGCGGCACGACCGAGGTCGCGGTGATCTCCCTCGGCGGCATCGTCGTCTCGCAGTCGCTGCGCGTCGGCGGCGACGAGATGGACGAGGCGATCATCAACCACATCAAGCGGGACTACAAGCTCCTCATCGGCCAGCAGACCGCGGAGGAGATCAAGCTCGAGATCGGCTCCGCATGGGACCTGCGCGAGGAGCTGCAGGCGGAGGTGCGCGGCCGCGACATGCTGACCGGCCTGCCGAAGACGGTGATTTTGACCTCTGAGGAGGTGCGCCGCGCGCTCGACGAGCCGGTCACGCAGATCATCGAGGCGATCAAGTCCACCCTGGACAAGACGCCCCCGGAGCTCGCCGCGGACATCATGGATCGCGGCATCGTGCTCGCCGGCGGCGGCTCGCTCCTGACCGGCCTCGACGAGCGGCTCCGCCACGAGACGCAGATGCCCGTCCACCTCGCCGAGAGCCCGCTCACGTGCGTCGCGGTCGGCTCGGGACGCAGCCTCGAGGAGTTCGAGGCGATCCACCGCAGCAACAAAGCCCGCTCCCGCAACGGCCGGCGCTACTAGCGCGTTCTCGGTCGGCAGCGGCTCGGTCGGCAGGCAGCCGCGGTAACCTGTTGCGGTGGCTCCACCTAGTCGCAGCGCGCGCGCGGCGGTGCTCGCCTCGTCGGTTCAGCGCTCGAAGCCGACCCCGTATCCCTCGAAGGCTCGCAGCGCGCTCATCCGCCGGACGGTCGTAGCCGTCCTCGTCGTCGTCGCGCTGGCGCTGATCACGATCTCGTTCCGCTCCCCGACTTCGGGAGCCCTCCACGACGTCCAGGGCCTCGGCGCCACCGTGCTGCGCCCCTTCCAGGTCGCCGCGACGCGGATCGCGCAGCCGTTTCGCGACGGCTACGACTACCTCTCGAGCATCTCGAGCGCGAAGTCGGAGAACCGGCGCCTCAAGCACGAGCTCACCGAGCTCAGGTCGGAGGTGATCGCAAACGCCGCGCTCGCGGCCAAGGCGCAGCAGCTCGAGAAGCTGCTCCACTTCGAGCAGGGCAGGACGTTCCCGCGCGACTACCGGGCGATCAACGCCGGCGTCATCTCCTTCCCCAGCGGCCCCTTCACCCACAGCATCGTGATCGACCGCGGCTCGTCGGACGGCGTCCGGACGGACTCGCCCGTCACGAGCGGCGACGGACTCGTCGGCATCGTCTCGAACGTCGACTCCCACACCGCGCTCGTCACGCTGCTCACCGACCCCGACTTCTTCGTCGAGGCGCGCGACTACCACACCGGCGTGCGCGGCGGCCTCAAGCCCGGGCCGGGAGGCACGCTCCAGCTCACCGAGGTCCCGAAGCAGAAGGTCGTTCACAACGGCGACGTGCTCGTGACGGACGGGACGCGCAACGCTCGGTACCCGGATCTCTACCCGTACGGCATCCCGATCGGCCGCGTCACCTCGTTCAGCGCCCTCGACACGGCGACCTTCCTCCAGGTGCAGGTGCAGCCGTTCGCCAATCTCGGCTCGCTCGACGCGGTAGCGGTGCTCGTCCCGAAGAACCCGCGCCGATGACGCTCTCGGACGGCGTCAAGGCCGCCGCCCTGCTGTTCGCGGCGGCGATCGCGCAGGTCTCGGTCTTCTCCCAGCTGCAAGTCCTCGGCGCCGTGCCGGACGTCCTGCTCGTGTCGCTCGTCGGGATCGCGCTGCTGCGCGGCAGCGTCGCGGGCGCGGTCGGCGGCTTCTTTGCCGGCCTGATCGTCGACACGGCCTCGCTCGGCACGATGGGGCTCACCTCGCTCGTGCTGACGGTCGCGGGCTACTGGATCGGGCGCTACGGCGAGACGACCGGCCGCGACCGAGCCCACGCCCCCTTCCTCTCGATCGCCGTCGTCACGGTCCTCTACCAGCTCGGGCTGCTCGTCATGCATTTCGTGCTCGGAGAGAGCGCTCCCGGGGGCGCGGTTGTGCGCAGCCTCGTCCCGGCGATCCTGCTCAACCTCGTCCTCACCGCGCCGCTCTATGCGCTCGTGCGGCGGCTGTTGCGGCCCCCGGAGCGGGAGGAGCTGACCGCGGAGGTGCAGCTGCTTGGCTAGCACGACCACGAGACCGCCGGCTCGGCTCCGGGCGCGGCGCGCGCGTCCCGAGGAGCCCGGCTCCGACCAGGTCTCCGTCGAGCCCTACCGCCTGACGCCGAAGCTCGCGCGCCGGGTCGCCCTGCTCGGCGCGCTCGTCGTGATCGGCTTCGCCGCCCTGCTCATGCGGCTCTGGGCGCTGCAGGTGCTCGCCGGGGCGCAGTACGCCGCCCGGGCCGTCGCCAACCAGGTCCGCACCGTCCGCGTCCAGGCGCCGCGAGGCCCGATCGTCGACCGGTACGGGAACGTCCTCGTCACGAACAAGCCGGTCACCTCGGTCGAGCTCTCCCTGTCCGGCCTGCCCAAGAGCTACCGCCGCCGCGCCGCCGAGCTCCGGACGCTCTCGAACGTGACCCGCGTCGGCGTCCACCGGCTGACACAGCTGATCCTCGGGCGGCGGCGCCTCGGCGACATGCTCGACCCGATCGTCGTCCGCAGCGAGGCAACCGGGGCGATGCTGACCTACCTCCAGGAGCGCTCCGCCGAGTTCCCCGGCCTGATGCTGGCGCGCAGCTACGTCCGGGAGTATCCGCACGGATCGCTCGCGGCGCAGCTGCTGGGCTACGACGGCCAGAACGCGCAGTCGGCCGGCCAGGTGGTCGGTCTGAGCGGGATCGAGAAGGCGCTCGACCCGTACCTGCGCGGGGTTCCCGGTCTGGCGCGCGTCCGGGTCGACTCCCTCGGCCGCCCGCGCAGCCCGCGTCTGCTGACGACGCAGCCGCAGACCGGACAGACCGTACGCCTCACGATCGACGCCCGCCTCCAGATCGCCGCCCAGAACGCGCTCAACTACGGCATCCAGCAGGCCATCAACAACGGGCAGTGGGCGGCCGACGGAGGCGCGATCGTCGCGCTGAGCCCGAAGGACGGCTCGATCCTCGCGCTCGCCTCCGCGCCGTCGTACGACCCGTCCGTCTGGGCCGGCCCCCGCACGATGAAGGAGCTCGACGCGCAGGGGCTCGGCACCGCCAAGTCGGCCTTCGACCGGAACTACCCCTCGCTCGATCGAGCCGTCGACGGGACGTATCCGCCGGGCTCGACGTTCAAGCCGCTGACCGCGATCGCGGCCCTCGAGGAGCACCTGATCAAGCCGTACGCGTTCTATCCGTGTACGGGCACCTACGTCGCGCCGGAGGACCGCTCCCATCGCGTGTGGCACAACTGGGACCGCTTCGTCGACCAGGGGATGGACCTCCCCACGGCGCTCGCACGCTCCTGCGACACGTACTTCTATCGCGTCGGCAACGACTTCTTCCTCCTGCCGAGGGACCGCGGCCAGCCGATCCAGCGGTGGGCGCGCGCCTTCGGCTTCGGGAAGACGAGCGGCCTCGACCTCGGCCCGCAGGCGCCCGGGCTCGTGCCGACGATCGGCTGGAAGCAGCGCCACTTCGCGAAGGGCACCGACCCGAACTGGCGGGTGGACAGCATCTGGAACCCCGGCGACTCGCTCAACCTCGCCATCGGCCAGGGCTTCCTGCTCGTGACGCCGCTCCAGATGGCGCGCTTCTACGCCGCGATCGCGAACGGCGGGAAGCTCGTCACGCCGCACGTCCTCATGGACGTCGAGAATCCGAACGGGACGATCGTGCCGACCACCGCGCCGCCTGCTCCGCGCCCCGTTGCCGGCCTCGACCCGGCCTACCTCAAGGTCGTCCAGCAGGGGCTCCTCATGGGGACGCACGACCCCCTCGGCACGTCGTACGGGGTCTTCGGCGACTTCCCCGTCCCGATCGCGGGCAAGACCGGGACGGCGCAGAAGGCCGTGCACATCCCCGGCTACACGGGTGAGCAGGACCAGTCCTGGTGGTGCGGCTATGGTCCCGCGAACGACGCGAAGCTCGTCGTCTGCGCCGTGATCGAGAACGGCGGGGAGGGCGGCTCCGCGGCGGCGCCCGCCGCCGAGCGGGTGTTCGCGAAGTTCTTCAACGTTCCGGTCCCTCCGACGGCAGCACCCATCCACTCAGACTGATGCTCGAGTACGCGGGATCACAACGGGCAGGGCTCCGCGCGGAGCGCGAGACGCCGCATCTGCTCGCCGTCATGCGCTCGCTCGACTGGATCCTGCTCGTCGGGGTCGCGGCGCTCGTCGTCGTCGGGCTCTGGGGGGTCGCCGGCGTCACGAGATTCGCGATCCCGAAGGACCCGACGTACTACCTCGACCGCCAGATCCTGTACGCATGCGTGGGCGGCGTCGCGCTCGTCGTCGCCGCGCTCGTCGATCCGGATCTCTACCGCCGCTACTGGCGCGCGATCTTCACCGGCACGGCCGTCGTGATCGCCGGCGTGCTTCTCATCGGGCACGCGGCGCGGGGCTCGACGCGGTGGATCAGCCTCGGCTTCTTCACCTTCCAGCCGTCGGAGTTCGGGAAGCTCCTCTTCGTCCTCGCCCTCGCCGGGATGCTCGTCGAGCGCGAGCGTTCCCTCAACTCCTGGGAGACGACGCTGAAGGTGGTCGGAATCGGCCTCGTCCCCGTCGTGCTCGTCTTCGCGCAGCCCGACCTCGGCACCGCGCTCGTCTATGCCGCGGCACTTGCGGCGATGCTGTGGGTCGCGGGAGTGCCCTGGAAGCACCTGGCCGCGCTCGGGAGCCTCGTCGTCGTCGTGGCGGTCGGCGTCCTGTGGGCGGCGCCCGCGGCCGGGGTCAGCGTGCTCAAGGGCTACCAGCAACAGCGGCTGACCTGCTTCCTGCACCCCTCGAACTGCCCGCCCGCCGCGGGCTACAACGTCATCCAGTCGAAGACGACGGTGGGCTCTGGCGGGATCCGGGGGCGGGGGGTGAAGAACTCGACGCAGGTCAACCTCGGCTTCCTGCCGGAGAGCGGAACGGACTTCGTCTTCGCGGGGTTCGCCGAGCAGCGCGGCTTCGTCGGCGCCGCGCTTCTCCTCGGGCTCTATCTCCTCGTGCTCTGGCGTGGCCTGCGCGTGATCACCGTCGCCCGCGATCTCTTCTCCGCGGTCGTCGCCGGCGGCATCGTGGTCGCGCTCCTCTTCCAGATCTTCGTCAACGTCGGCATGACGATGGGGATCGCGCCGATTACCGGCATCCCCTTGCCCTTCGTCAGCGTCGGCGGCTCGTCGCTGATCGCGAATCTCGCCGCGATGGGCGTGCTGCTCGCGATCCACGCCCGCGGCCGCGTCTCCCGCTACTCGCGGCGACGCTGACGCCGGCTGCTAGGCGGCTGCCGGCCGCAGCCTCGCGCGGCGCGCCTTGATCGCGCGCAGGCGCTGCGACAGGCGGGCCCACGCCCACGGCTCGATCTCGTGGTAGCGGCCCTCCGACTGGCTCCGCGTCGCCTCGAGATACTCGAACCAGGCATCGGCCTCCTCGATGAGCAGGAGCTCTTCCGCCTCGCGCATTGCCACCACCGTTCACCTCCCGGTCGGGGATGGCCCGGATCGTAGGTCCGGCCTCGGACGGAGCCGACAGAGCCGGTTGCTACCCTGGCGACAAGGCCATGCCAAGCCTTTTCATCCACCACGAGCGCGCGCGCACCCGGACGATCCGGGTCGCCGGCGCGCGCCGAGCCGAAGGAGTTCTTTCTTGCCCTGGTTCCGTTTCCGGAAGAAGCAGTCTTCCGACGACCAACGTCCCACCGACGAGCTCGAGGCGAAGCCCGAGCCCGAGCTGACCGAGACGGTCGCCCAGGCGGCCGGTCCCCCAACCGATCCCAGCAAGCCGAAACGCCGTCGCGGCAGCCGCGGTGGCCGCGGACGCAAGAAGACGGGTTCCGCAGCCGCGGCGACCGCGTCCGCGTCGACCGCGCCCGAGAGGAAAGACCCGGCGCGGAAGGAGAAGGACGAGGCGAAGCAGCCTCAGCGCCGCGAGCTCTCGCAGCGCCAGGAGCGGCGCCGCGACCAGGCGAACCGCCGCCGACGCGAGCCGCAGCGCCGCGCGCCCCTTCCCGCGGCGAAGCGCGAGCTGCTCGTCGCCGTCGACGTCGGCGAGCGCGACGTCGCGGTGCTCGAGGACGGACGCGTCGCCGAGGTCTACCTCGAGCGGCCCGAGCGGCGCTCCATCGCGGGCAACATCTACCTCGGCCGTGTCGACAACGTCCTCCCGGGGATGGAGGCAGCCTTCGTCGAGATCGGCCTCGAGAAGAACGGCTTTCTCTACGTCGACGAGATCGTCCGCCCGGAGCTCGAGAAGGGCCACGGGCGCAAGATCCAGGACCTCGTCTCGCGCGGGCAGGACATCCTCGTCCAGGCCGTCAAGAACCCGATGAAGACGAAGGGCGCGCGCCTGACGACGCAGATCTCGCTCCCCGGCCGCTTCGTCGTCTTCGTGCCGCAGGGCGAAGGGCTCGGCGTGTCGCGCCGGCTCGACGACGACGAGCGGAACCGCCTCAAGGACATCCTCAAGCGGCTCGACGTGAAGGAGGGCGGCGTGATCGTCCGCACGGCCGCCGAGGGTGCCTCCGAGGAGGACATCGAGCGCGACCTCGTCTTCCTGCAGCGGCTGTGGCGCTCGATCCAGGCGAAGGCGAAGACCGCGAAGGCGCCCGAGCTCATCTACCAGGAGGCCGAGCTCCCCCTGCGCGTCGTGCGCGACCTCTTCACGGACGACTTCGAGAAGGCGTACGTCGACGACGAGCGCACGTACAAGCGCATCGTCGGCTACCTCAAGAAGACCTCGCCGCACATGGTCGAGCGGGTCGTCCGCTACAAGGAGAAGACGCCGCTGATGGAGGCCTTCGGCGTCGACCAGGAGATCAAGTCGACGCTCGTCCGCCGAGTCGACCTTCCCTCCGGCGGCTATCTCGTCTTCGACTACGCCGAGGCGTTCACCGTCATCGACGTCAACACGGGCCGCTACGTGGGAGGGCGCGGCAAGAACGCCGGCGGCCGGCTCGAGGACACCATCACGAAGAACAACCTCGAGGCCGTCAAGGAGGTCGTGCGCCAGCTGCGGCTGCGCGACATCGGCGGGATCATCGTCATCGACTTCATCGACATGGCCAACCCGAAGAACCGCGCGACGGTCGAGGAGGCGCTGCGGACGGAGCTCGAGCGCGACCGGACGAAGACGTACGTCGTCGAGATCTCCCCGCTCGGCCTCGTCGAGATGACGCGCCAGAACGTCACGGACGGGCCGCGCGAGGTGATGACCCGCAAGTGCCCGACCTGCGGCGGCGACGGCATCGTGTACTCCGAGGCCTCGGCCGCGATCGACGTCGAGCGCCGCCTGCGCGCCCTCGCCATGGGCTCCCGGTCGCAGGCCTTCCGCGTGGAGCTGGCGGAACCGATCGCGAGCGCGCTCGTCGGCCCCGGCGCGAGGCGCCTGCTCGAGCTCGAGGCGGTCACGAAGAAGCGCTTCTTCCTCGAGGGCAAGCCCGAGACGCATCTCGACCACTTCGTCGTGCTCGGCGAGGGCAAGCTCGCGGACCTGGCCCCGGCCGCCCCGGTCGCGGAGGAGGCCGAGGTCATGCTCCAGCTCGTCGAGGTCGACCGCTACGACGGCGGAGCGGCTGTCGGCAAGCTCGACGGCCTCGACGTCGTCGTGGCCGATGCGGCCTCGCTCGTCGGCAAGCGCATCAAGGTGCGCGTCGAGCGCGTCCTCGACGGTCGCGCCTATGCCGTCGCGCTGCGGAAGACGAAGGAGGCTCCCGAGCCGCTGACGGCCGAGGGCGAGGCCGAGAAGCCGACGCGCAAGCCGCCCGCGCGGAAGGGCGCCGCCGCGAAGGAGGCGGTGCCCGCGGAGGAGGCGGTGCTCGCGGAGGAGGACGCACCGGTCGTCGCCGAGCCCGAGGCCGCTGCCCACGATTGGGAGACGCCGGAAGCGGAAGCCGACGAGCCGCCGAAGCCGAAGAAGAAGACGCGGCGGGGCTCGCGGGGCGGCCGACGGCGGAAGAAGCCCGCGACCGGAGACGCCGCCCAGACCGAGGAATCGGCCGAGCAACAGCACGTGGTGACGATCCACGTCCCCGGCGAGGAGCTCGGCCGCGACGGCGACGCCGGGCCCGCGGAGGAGGCGCCGGCCGAGCAGTCCGAGCCCGAGGCAGCTCGGGAGCCGACGGCGGCCGAGGCCGAAGCCGACGAGATGCCGAAGCCGAAGAAAACGCGACGCGGGTCGCGCGGTGGCCGCAACCGGAAGAAGAAGACAACGGCAGCGTCCGAGAACGGCGATCAGCCCGCCGCGGAGGCCCGGGAAGCAGACGAAGCCCGTCCCGAGTCTCCGTCCGGCAACGGGGAGTTCGAGTACGTGCCCATGTCGGAGTGGGCCGACGAGCTCGAATCAGGCGGTTAGCTACACTGCCGACTCGCGGGCGGAAGGCCCGCTTTTGGTGCCATGAGCTCCTACGCGATCATCAGTCTCGGCGGCAAGCAGTACCGCGTCCGCGAGGGCGAGCGGCTGCTCGTCGACCACCTGCGCGTGGACGAGGGGGCGACCCTCGAGCCGCGTGTGCTGCTCGTCGGCGGCAACGGCACGCCCGACCTCGCCCCGTCCACGACCGTGACCGCGCGGGTCGTCGGGCACGAGCTCGGCGAGAAGATCCGCATCGGCAAGTACCGCCGCCGCACCGGCTACAAGAAGCACACCGGCCACCGCAGCAGGCTGACCCGGATCGAGATCGAGTCGATCGGCGCCAGGCGCGCGAAGTCCGCGGCGAAGCCGAAGAGCGAACAGAGCGCGAAGGCGGCAGAGAAGGAGGAGCAGGCGCCCGGGGCCCCGCAGGGCTACGCGTCGATGACGGTCGCTCAGCTCTCCGAGGCGGCGGGCCGCTGGAGCCGCGAGCAGGTCGAGGCGGCCCTCGAGCAAGAGCGCGCCGGCAAGGCCCGCAAGGGAGCGCTCTCGGCACTCGAGTCGGCCCTGGAGGACGAGGAGTAATGGCACACAAGAAAGGACTCGGCTCGTCGCGGAACGGCCGCGACTCGAACCCGAAGATGCTCGGCGTAAAGCTCTTCGCCGGCCAGGACGTGTCTGCGGGGATGATCCTCGTCCGCCAGCGCGGCACGCGCTTCCGCCCCGGGCCCGGCGCGGGGATCGGCAAGGACGACACGATCTTCGCCACCCGCGACGGCAAGGTCGCGTTTCGCACGAGCGGCGAACGCCGCTTCGTGTCGGTAGTCGACGGCGAATAGCCTCTCGGCTCCTCCTTTCGAGGCGCAGCCGCCGCGCAGAATCCGGCACCGCATTCCTCGTGACAGACTGTTACTAGCTGCGGTCCCGGGCCGCTCCGTTCCAGGCCGGCATGGTCGGAAGGGCACCTGTCCGCGCAAGTAACAGACTGTCACGAGCCGAGTACCGTTCCGGCGATGTTCCACGACCGGGCGAAGGTGACGGCCGTGGCCGGCCGCGGCGGGGACGGGGCGATCCATTTCCGGCGCGAGAAGTACGTGCCGCGCGGCGGGCCCGACGGCGGCGACGGCGGGGACGGCGGCGACGTCGTGCTCGTCGCCGATCCGCGGCGGCGCGATCTCTCCGGCTTCCGGCCGAACCAGAAGCTCCGTGCCGGGCGCGGCGGCCCGGGCGGCGGCCGCCGCTCGAACGGTGCCCGCGGGGAGGATGCGGTGCTCGGCGTCCCGGTCGGGACGCAGGTCTTCGAGGCGGACGAGCTCGTGGCCGACCTCGCGCACCCGGACGTTCGCGTCGTCGTGGCCGAGGGCGGAGCCGGCGGGCGCGGCAACGCGCACTTCGCGGGACCGAGCCGCCAGACGCCGCGCTTCGCCGAGATCGGCCTGCCGGGCGAGGAGCGCGAGCTCGAGCTCCGTCTGAAGCTCCTCGCCGACGCCGCGCTCGTCGGCCTGCCGAACGCCGGCAAGTCGTCGCTCTTGACCCGCATCTCCAATGCGCGGCCGAAGGTCGCGGAGTACCCCTTCACGACGCTGTCGCCCGTGCTCGGGACGGTCGAGGCGCCGGACGGGCGCCAGCTCGTCGTCGCCGACGTGCCCGGGCTGATCGAGGGCGCGAGCGAGGGCGTGGGCCTCGGGCACGAGTTCCTGGCCCACCTCGAGCGCGCCCGGCTGCTCGTGCACGTGATCGACTCGGCGGAAGACGACGCCGACGAGCGCTGGCGCACGATCGACGACGAGCTCGCGGCGTACGGCGCCGGGTTGGACGAGCGGCCGCAGGTCGTCGTCCTCAACAAGATCGACCTCCGCCTCGAGCCGCCGGGCTTCGGCGTCGAGGACGAGCGGATCCTCCGCGTCCTCCGCGTCTCGGCCGCCACCGGGGCGGGTCTCGAGGAGCTCCGGGGTGCGCTCTTCGCGCTCGTCCCGCAGGAGGGCGAGGAAGCTCCGGCAGGGCCTGCCGACGAGGTCGTCGACTTCCTCGTCTACCGGCCGAGGCCGGCGCGGCGCGCCTTTCGCGTGTACCGCACCGAGCGCGGCTTCCGCGTCACGGGCACGCCGCCGGCCGAGGACGAGCTCGAGGCGATCCTCCGCGCCGCCGGCGCGCGCGCGGGTGACGAGGTCGAGGTGGGGGAGGAGCTGCTCGAGTGGGAGTAGTGCTGTACGGCGGCGCCTTCGATCCACCGCACCTCGGTCACGTCGCGGTCGCAGACGGCGCCAGGGAGCGGTTCGGCGTCGCGCGGCTCGTCGTCCTCGTGGGCGAGCACCCGGCCCATCGGGACGTCCACGCCTCGGCCGGGGACCGGCTCGCGCTCGCTCGCGCGGCCTTCCCCACCGACGACGTACGCCTCGACCCCCATCCGCGCACCGTCGAGCTGCTGCGCGCGGAGAGCTTCGACGATCCGGTCTTCGTGGTCGGCGCGGATCAGTTCCGCAGCTTCCTCGACTGGAGCGAGCCCGCGGAGGTGCTCGAGCGGACGCGGCTCGCGGTCGCCACCCGTCCCGGCTTTCCGCGTGAGACGCTCGCCGGGGTGCTGGAGGAGCTCGGCCGGCCCGAGCGTGTCCTCTTCTTCGAGATCGAGCCGAATCCGGCCGCCTCGACCGAGGTGCGGGCGCGCGCCGCGGCGGGAGAGCCGCTCGACGGGCTCGTCCCGCCCGCGGTCGCCGGCCTCATCGAGGAGCGCGGGCTCTACCGGTCCTGAGCCGCGGATACACTGGAAGCCAAGCGACCCGAGGACACGAGCAGACACTGACCTCCCTCGAACAGGCCCGCCGTATCGCCGCTCTCGCCCTCGAGAAGCTGGCCGAGGACGTCGTCATCCTCGACATGCGGCCCGAGTGCACGTTCACGGACTACTTCGTGATCGCGACGGGGCGCAACCCGCGTCAGACGGCCGCGATCTGGGACGAGGTCCACGCGCGCCTGAAGCAGGACGAGCGGCTGCTTCCCCAGAGCGTCGACGGTACGCGCGAGGGCGCCTGGATCGTCGCGGACTACCTCGACGTCGTCCTCCACGTGTTCACGCCGGACGCGCGCGAGTACTACCGCCTCGAGGAGCTGTGGAGCGACGTGCCCGAGGTCGACCTGGACGCCGCCGCCGTCTAGGCCGGCCTCAGCCCGCGGCGGCTGAGCAGGACGTTCCCGACCTGGGTCGGCAGCCCGTGCACGAGCTTCCCGCCGAGGCGGACGTCGACGCTCGGCGGATCGCCGATCCTGATCCAGACCAGGCCCTTTGTCAGGCTGACGGGCAGGGTCTTGCCCTGGAGGAGCGTCCCTTCGAACACGGTCGGCCCGCTCGCGCCTCCCGAGCGGATCCAGAGCCACGAGCTGCCGCGAGAGGCCACGATCACCGCGCGGGTCGGCAGCGGCGGCGCCTGCCGTTTCCGATGGGTCTTCTTCGGCACGGTGTGGTGCGGACCGGTGGCCGTACGGCCCGTCGTCGGCGGGGGCGCTCCCTGCCGGCCGCCCGAGGAGCCGATGAGCTGCCAGGCGGCGAGCCCGGCGACGACCGCGACGATCGCACCGATCGCGACGAGCGGACGCAGGAAGGCGACCCCGCCGAGACGGCTGCCGGTTCGCGCGAAGCGTTCCGGCACGAGCAGCTGCTCCTCGGGCCGCGCGAAGCGGCTGTTGTACTCCTCGACGTAGAGGCTCCCGTCGAGGCCGAGGTAGTCGGCGTAGGTACGCAGGAAGCCCTTCACGTAGGCGTCGCCCGGCAGGAGCTCCCACCGCTCCTCCTCGAGCGCCTGGAGGTAGCGGTCGCGGATCCGGATCGCCTTCTGGACGTCCGCGGGCGTCAACCCCCGCTTCAGGCGGGCCTCGCGCAGGCTCCCGCCGATCTCGAACATGCCGCATTCTCACGGATCCCCGCGGTGCCCCGCCAGGCGGCTTTACGCGAGCGCGGGCTTCCGCCGCGCGGCCCGGGCGAGATCGGTCAGCTCGGCGAGCGCGGCCGCCGCCTCGGCCGAGTCGCGGTCGCGCAGCGTGGTATGCACCGCGCGCCCGGCCGTGTCGACGTGGACGCTTGCGAGCCGAAGCCGCCGCTGCACGGGCCCCTGGACGCGACGGAGGCTCTGCACCTTTTCGAGCGCCACCCAGCAGGTGACGCGGCGCAGCCGGCCGCTCGTCGTGACGACGCACGTCTCGGTACGGCCCCAGCTCAGCGCCGGGTAGCGGAACGGGCTCTTCCAGAGCACACGCCGCGGCGGCCTCGACAGCTCGCGCGGGCGATCCGGCACGAGCCGGTCCACGAGCTCGACGGCCAGCGCGCGCTTGCCGACCGGCAACAGCGTCCGTAGCTGGCCGCGCTGGGCCTCGCCCTCGCCCTTCCTCCGCTGCCTGCCCGCGACGTCGACCTCGAGCCGGCACCAGCCGAGCGGACGCCACAGGACGGGCTCGACCAGCCGCACGGCCTGCACGCGGCCCGGGCGGATCACCTCGGCGGTCAACGCCACGAGACCGCCTCGCAGGTGGAGCCCCTCGGGTCCTTCGGCCACGGTCAGCCGGTACTGCTGGTTGAAGCGCCGCCACACCACGGTGACCATGCTGAGCGCCCAGACGAAGCCGCCACCACCGAGCAGCCCGGCGACCGTCCGCGGCGAGACGGTGAAGCCGACGAGGAGCCCGGCGAGGACGGCGACCACCCAGAGGTTCTCGAGGACGATCGCCGCCACGAGCGGGCCGGTAGCGACCGTCGCGAGGATGTGCTCCTTCGCGCGATCGGCCCCCTCTTCCTCGCCGGGCGCGGACGCGACTTCGTCGAGCCTAGCTCCGCGTGCGAGCGCGAGCAGCTGGTCGCGCAGCGGCTCGACCTCGTGCTCGGCGAGGTAGGCCAGGCGCGCCGTCGCTCCGCTCGCTCCGGCCATTCGCAGCCGCAGCTCGGCGACCCGGAACACGCGCGCGAGCCCGGGCCGGACGACGTCGATCGCCTGTACCTGAGCGAGCGGGAAGCGCAGCGACTGCCGCCGCAGGAGGCCGGTCTCGATCCGCAGGTCGTCGCCCTCGATCCGCCAGCGCGTCACGAGCCACGAGACGAAGCCGCCGAGGGCGAGGACTCCGATCACGACGATCTGCGGCGTCGCGTTGCGCAGCGTGTCGGCGCCCACCGCGATCGGGATCAACAGGACGAAGATCGCGATCGTCGCTCTTCCGCCCCGGACCACGGGTGAGAGCGGATGCAGCCGCTGCCAGCCCTCGGGTGCGGAGGCGCTCACAGCCCGGCCGCCTGGGCCTCGCCGAGCTCGGCGAGACGGTCGCGCAGGCGGGCCGCCTCCTCACGCTCCAGCCCGGGGATGCGGGCGTCCGTCGCCGCCGCGGCCGTGTGCAGCCGCACCGTCGCGAGGCCGAACGCGCGCTCGAGCGGTCCCGCAGTCACGTCGATGAACTGCATCCGACCGTACGGCACGACGGAGAGCCGGGCGAACATGACCCCGCGCCGCACGAGGAGGTCGTCCTCTCGCTCGGCGTACCCCCACGACCGGAACCGCCGGTCGACGAAGCGCCACAGGAGCGCGGCGGCGACGACCGCTCCGCCTGCGAATCCGAGGGCAACGCCGGATCCCCAGACCCCGCCGGCGACCCCCAGCAGGACGACCACGACGACGGCGGGCACTCCCACCTCCCACCGCCGCAGCTTCAGGAGTTGCCGAGAGGGCGTCCGCCACTCTTCCGGTTCGACACCCACCTCGAGTGGACCCAGCCGGGCTCGAACCGGCGACCTTCGCGCTGCCAGCGCGACGCTCTCCCAGCTGAGCTATGGGCCCTGGGACGACCCAGTGTACCGGCCTAGACTCGAGGCCATGAGCCACGAGAGCGCCGATCTGCTCCTGCGCGGCTATCACGCGTTCGTCGACGGGGACCTCGAGGCGATCGAGACGATGCTCGACCCGGACGTCGAATGGGTCGCCGCCGGCCAGTCCGACGTGATCGTGATCAGCCGCGAGCGCGTCCTCGAGGTCGTCGCCGAGCGCGCGGCCGAGGGCTATCACGTCGTCGTCGATCGCGCGATCGGGCTCGCCGACCGCGTCGTGGTCAGCATGCGCTTCTCGCGGATCGAGCTCGATCCCTCCGACGAGCGCCCGCTGCAGAGCCGCCGCTCGTACCTCCTCGGCCGCTGGGCGGCCGTCGTTCACGTAAGCGACGGCCGCGTCGTGCGCGTCGAGGAGCACCCCCACCTCGAGGCAGCTCTCGAGGCGGCGGGGCTCGAAGCTGAGTAGCTACAATTCCGATACCTACTACAGCTTGGAGTGTGATACTGCCTTGACCGACCTGCTGCTCGTCCCGCTCGAGGACACCGTCGTCTTCCCGGGCATGAACGTCACCCTGACCGTCGACGTCGGCGACGAGAAGCGCGTCGTGCTCGTGCCGCGTCACGAAAGCGAGTACGCCGCCGTCGGCACGGTGGCCGAGGTCACCGACCGCGTCCGCGTCCCAGGCGGGATGCGCGCCGTCAGCCTCGAGGGCCTGCACCGCGGCATCATCGGCGCCGCCCACAGCGACGCGCTCGGTCGGCTGCGCGCCGAGGTCGAGGAGCGGCCGGACGAGAACCCGCCGCCCGTCCAGACGCGCGAGCTCGAGCGCGACTACCGTGCCGTCGTCGAGGAGATCCTCGACCTGCGCGGCGCGGACGACCGCGTGCGCGAGTTCCTGCGCGCGATCACCGAGGCCGGCGCGCTCGCCGACACGTGCGCCTACGCGCCCGACATCACCTTCGCGCAGCGGGTCGAGCTGCTCGAGACGGTCGACGTCGTCGAGCGGCTGCAGCGCGCACTCGAGCTCCAGCGGGAGCGGTTGGCCGAGCTGCAGGTCCGGCGCCGCATCCGCGACGACGTCGAGGAAGGCGCGCAGAAGCAGCAGCGCGAGTGGTTCCTGCGCCAGCAGATGAACTCGATCCGCAAGGAGCTCGGCGAGGACGAGGGTTCCGTCGTCGAGGAGTACCGCAGCAAGATCGAGGAGGCCGGCATGCCCGACGAGGTGCGCGCGCAGGCCGAGCGCGAGCTGCGGCGTCTCGAGACGATGGGCGACGCGAGCGGCGAGGCCTCGATGATCCGCACGTACCTCGACTGGCTCGTCTCGGTGCCGTGGTCGAAGCGGAGCGACGAGACGCTCGACCCGCAGGGGGCGCGGGAGGTGCTCGACGCCGACCACGCCGGCCTGGAGGACGTGAAGGACCGCATCGTCGAGTATCTCGCGGTGCGCAAGCTCCGCCAGGACCGCGGTATTCCGAACGACAAGCGCTCGGGTGCGATCCTGACGTTGATCGGCCCGCCCGGAACCGGCAAGACGTCGATCGGCGAGTCGGTTGCCCGCGCGCTCAACCGCGAGTTCGTGCGCATGTCGCTCGGCGGCGTGCGCGACGAGGCCGAGATCCGCGGCCACCGGCGCACCTACATCGGCTCGCTGCCAGGGCGCCTCGTCCGCGCCCTGCGCGACGCCGGGACGATGAACCCGGTCATCCTCCTCGACGAGGTGGACAAGGTCGGCGCCGACTGGCGCGGCGACCCGTCCGCGGCGCTGCTCGAGGTGCTCGACCCGGCGCAGAACCACTCCTTCCGCGACCATTACCTCGACGTCGAGCTCGACCTCTCGGAGGTGTTCTTCATCGCGACCGCGAACGTCGCGGACACGATCCCGGGCCCGCTGCTCGACCGGATGGAGGTCATCCGCTTCGACGGCTACACGGTCGACGAGAAGACGGCGATCGCCCGCGGCTACCTCTGGCCGCGACAGGTCGAACGGAACGGCCTCCGCGAGGACGAGGTCTCGATCACGGACGAGACGATCCAGCTCGTCGTCTCCGAGTACACCCGCGAGGCGGGCGTGCGGCAGCTGGAGCGCGAGCTCGGCACCGTCCTGCGCAAAACCGCGACGCGGATCGCGTCCGGCGCCCTCGAGGCGCCCGTCGAGGTCGACGTCGATGTCGTTCGCGACGCGCTCGGCCGCCAGAAGTTCTTCCAGGAGGCGGCGGAGCGGACGGCGGTTCCCGGCGTCGCGACCGGCCTCGCCGTCACCGGCACGGGCGGGGACGTCCTCTTCGTCGAGGCGACGTCGATGGACGGCGCGAACGGCGAGCTCGTCCTCACGGGCCAGCTCGGGGAGGTGATGAAGGAGTCGGCGCGCATCGCGCTCTCCTACGTCCAGTCGCACGCCGACGAGCTCGGCATCGAGCCGGGCGCGTTCAAGGACCGGGCGTTCCACGTGCACGTCCCGGCGGGCGCGATCCCGAAGGACGGCCCGAGCGCGGGCATCACGATGACGACTGCGCTCGCGTCGCTCCTGTCGGAGCGGCCGGTCAAGCACACGGTCGGCATGACCGGCGAGGTGACGCTGCAAGGGCGCGTGCTCCCGATCGGCGGCCTGAAGCAGAAGGCGCTCGCCGCCCATGCGGCGGGACTGACGGACGTGATCATCCCCGAGCGGAACCGGGCCGACCTCGACGACGTGCCGGAGGACGTACGCGAGGCGATGCGCTTCCACCCGGTGATGACGCTCGGCGAGGTGCTCGACCTCGCGCTCGAGCCGAAGGCGAAGCCGAGCCTCCGCGCGATCTAGCCATGCGCTGTCGTTCCTGCCGGCCGCTGCCCGAGGAGGTCGCCCGCGCGGCCGATCTCCTCGGGCGGCGCTGGGCGCTCGCGATCCTCTGGGCCGCAGCGGAGGCCGGCGCCGTGCGCTTCAACGAGTTCAAGCAGACCCTCGAGGGCATTCCGCCGAGGACGCTCGCGGCGCGGCTCACCGAGCTCGAGGAGGCGGGCGTGCTCGAGCGGCGGGTCATCGACTCCCGCCCGCCGCGCGTCGAGTACCGGCTCACGGAGGCCGGCCGGCGGCTTCGCTTTGTCGTGGAGGCGCTCAACGCGTGGGCAGCGAGCGCGTAGCGAGACCCGAACGACCGGTACGACGTACCGTCACAAGACCGTAACGGCAGATCCGCGCAGCGGCTCAACGAAGCCGCGGGAGGACGTTACAAAGACGTGCGGTACGTGCTACCGGGGGTTAGGCCGGTGCCATCGCCGCGATCTCGCGCTCGCGCGCAAGGCGCTCGAGCGCCTGCGTCTCGATCTGCCGCACGCGCTCGCGGGTGAGGCCGAGCTCGCGGCCGATCATCTCGAGCGACTTCGGGTCCTGGTCCCCGTCGAGGCCGTAGCGCAGCTTGATCACCTGCTGCTCGCGCTCGGGCAAGCGGGCGACGGCGGCCCGCAGCAGGTGCTCGCTGAGGCCGACGACGACCTCCTCCTCGACGTCGCTCTTGTCGGTGGCGACGATGTCGCCGAACGCGGTGTCTCCCTCCTCGCCGAGCGGCTTGTCGAGGCTCGCCACCGCCCGGGCCGCGCGGCGCACCTCGCGGACGTGCTTGAGCGAGAGCTTCGCCTTCTTCGCCACCTCCTCGTCGGTCGGGGTGCGCTCGAGCTGTAGCGTCAGCTCGCGCTCGGCCCGGGCGATCTTCTGCTCGCGCTCGACGATGTGGACGGGGATCCGGATCGTGCGGGACTTGTTGGCTACGCCGCGCTGCACCGCCTGGCGGATCCACCAGGTCGCGTAGGTCGAGAACTTGTAGCCGCGGCGCCAGTCGAACTTCTCGACCGCGCGGATCAGCCCGATGATCCCCTCCTGGATCAGGTCGAGCAGCGAGAGCCCGTGACCCTGGTACTTCTTCGCGATCGAGACCACGAGGCGGAGGTTCGAGTTGATCATCCGGTCCTTCGCTCTGCGGTCGCCGCGCTCGATGAGCTTGGCGAGCTCCACCTCCTCGGCCGCCGTCAGCAGTGGGTAGCGGCCCGCCTCGTTGAGGAACAGCTGCAGCGAGTCGGTCGTCATCGCGGCCACCGTCTCGTTCGAGAAGTGCGTCTCGGCGACGTCGGGCAGGCTGCAGTCGTCCGTCAGCTCGATCCCCCGCTCCTCGAGCTGGTCGTAGAGCGAGGCGACCTCGTCGTCGTCGAGCTCGAGCTCGCCCAGGAGCTGGGTGAATGCGGACAGGTTTACGCAGCCCGTCTCCTCGGCATGCTCCATCAGCGCGCGCAGCTGGTCGTGGCTCATTGCGTTGCTATTGCCTCGCCTCTCGGATCGCTAACGCATCTGATTCGACGCCGCGTCCCCGGGTAGACTCAGACCGGTGAAGGCGCCCGACACGCTCTGGGAGCTCGTCTTCCTGATGGTGATCCTCAAGATCCCCATCGCCTATCTCTGCTACGTGGTCTGGTTCGCGATCAAGGCGGAGCCCCGTGGACGCGGCGGCCCGGCCGGAGTCCGCGTGATCACCGACCCGCCGCCCGGCTTCGACCCCGTCCGCCGGCGCTCGCGCCGCCGCCCGCCGCGGCCGCACGGAGGTCCCACGAGGGTCTACGCGCGCACGGCCCGGGCCGCCGCCGCGCGCGCCGACAGGATCGCCGGCCGGTGAACGTCGAGGGGCAGACCCTTCACGAGCCCGCGGAGAGGCGGCCCTCGGAGACGGTTTCGGGCTTCCTGTCCGCGGTCGCGATCTTCGTCAGCCTCGTCGGCATCGCCTGGCACCCGCTGCGGCTGATCCTCCCCTCGCTGCTCGTCGCGCTGATCGCCTCGGGAATGGGCGCCGGGAAAGGGCGCCTGCAGCTCGCGGCCGTGCTGATCTGCGCGGGCTGCCTCTTCCTCGGGATGACGGTCGCCGTGATCACGAGCCACGCGCTCTGGTAGTCCGGCAGGCGCTGCTACAACAAGCCTGGACATGGGACGTCCCGACGTCGACGGCCTGAACACGGGCTACGCGGCCCTGCTCCTCGAGCAGTACCTCGACAACCCCGGCGCCGTGCCGGAGGAATGGCGCGACCTGTTCGAGAGCGAGCCGAAGACGCTGCTGCGCCGCCAGCCGGGCCTCGCGCGCCTCCTCGAGCGCGTGGCCGTCGACGGGCACGGGGAGGACGGGCATGGCGCCGCGGCCGCCGCGCCGCCTGCTCCTGCGCCGCCCGCGGCGCAGGAGGACACCGAGCTCCTCGGCGGCATCGCCGCCGCGATGGCGCTCGTCAAGGCGATCCGGATGCACGGCCACCTCGCCGCGCGGCTCGACCCGCTGGGCTCGGAGCCGCCCGGCGACCCGGCCCTCGAGCCCGAGCGCCTGATCCCGAAGCTCACCCCGGAGCTGCAGGCGCGGATCCCCGCCTCGCTCCTTCGCCTCCACGTGGAGGGCGAGACGCTGGCCGACGCGCTGCCCCGCCTGTTCGAGACGTACACGGGGACGATCGCGTACGAGATCGAGCACATCTCCGACCACGAGGAGCGCGTCTGGCTGCGGCAGGCGATCGAGTCGGGCCGCTACCGGCGTCCGCTCTCGAGCGACGAGCGCGTGCGGCTGCTGCGGCGGCTGAGCCAGGTGGAGGGGATGGAGCGCTACCTCCGCCGCGCCTTCCTCGGGCAGAAGCAGTTCTCCGTCGAAGGGCTCGACGTGATGATCCCGATGCTCGACGAGGCGATCGAGCTCGCCGCGTCCGGCGGCGCCCACGAGATCGTGGTCGGGATGGCGCACCGCGGGCGCCTGAACGTGCTCGCGCACGTCGTCGGCCGCCCCTACGAGACGATCCTGCGCGAGTTCGAGGGGGAGCGGACGATCGACGCCGTCGTCTCGAGCGAGGAGGGCGGCAGCGGCGACGTCAAGTACCACCTCGGCGCGCAGGGCACGCGCTCGACCCCGAACGGGGACATCACGATCACGCTCGTGTCCAACCCGAGCCATCTGGAGGCCGTCGACCCGGTCGTCGAGGGACGCGCGCGGGCGGAGCAGACCGACCGCTCCTCCCGTCAGGGGTATCACGACCCGAGTGTCGCCCTTCCGGTCCTGATCCACGGCGACGCCTCGTTCGCGGGGCAGGGGAGCGTGGCGGAGACGCTCAACCTGCAGGCGCTCGCGGGCTACTCGACCGGAGGGACGCTGCACCTGATCGCCAACAACCAGGTCGGCTTCACGACCGACCCCGAGAGCGGCCGCTCGACGCGCTACTCGAGCGACCTCGCGAAGGGCTTCGACATCCCGATCGTGCACGTGAACGCCGACGACCCCGAGGCGGCCCTCGCGGCGATCCGGCTCGCGCTCGCCTACAGGCGCCGCTTCGGCCACGACGTCGTCGTCGACCTCGTCGGCTACCGGCGGCACGGCCACAACGAGCAGGACGAGGCCGCCTACACGCAGCCGCTCCTGGCCGCGGCGATCGCGGACCACCCGACTGCCCGCGAGCAGTTCGCAGCGCGTCTCGTCGCGGACGGCGAGCTGACGCAGGAGCAGGCGGACGAGCTCGAGCAGGAGGTGGTGGCGGAGCTGCGCCGGGCGCACGAGGCGCTGAAGGAGACGTTCGGACGGACCGAGCAGCCCCCGCGCACGGACACGCACGTTCCCGCCGCGACGGGCGACGAGGTCGTCACGGCCGTCGCGGCGGACCGGCTGCGCGCGCTCAACGAGCAGCTGCTCCGCGTCCCGGAGGGCTTCACGCCGCACCCGAAGCTCATGAGCCAGCTCGAGCGGCGGCGCGAGGCGCTCGAGCAGGGCGGGATCGACTGGGGCCAGGCCGAGGCGCTCGCGTTCGCCTCGCTCCTCGTCGAGGGGATCCCGATCCGCATCACCGGGCAGGACACGGAGCGGGGCACGTTCTCACACCGCCACGACGTCCTCCACGACGTGAGCACCGGCGCGACCTTCACGCCCCTCCAGCATCTCGACGACGCCGGCGCCTCCTTCGAGATCTACAACTCGCCCCTCTCGGAGTACGCGTGCGTCGGCTTCGAGTACGGCTACGCTGCGGCGGCGCCCGAGGCGCTCGTGCTGTGGGAGGCGCAGTTCGGTGACTTCGTCAACGGCGCCCAGATCGTCATCGACCAGTTCATTGCGGCGGGGCTGTCGAAGTGGCGGGAGTCGACGCGCCTCACGCTGCTCCTGCCCCACGGTTACGAGGGCAACGGCCCGGAGCACTCGAGCGCCCGGCTCGAACGCTTCCTCCAGCTCGCGGCCCAGGAGAACCTGCGCATCGCGAACTGCACGGCGTCGGGCCAGTACTTCCACCTGCTGCGCCGCCAGGCCCTCGACGCCACCGCGCGGCCGCTCGTCGTCATGACGCCGAAGGGACTGCTGCGCCTCAAGCAGGCGGGCGCGACGCTCGAGGATCTGGCGGGCGGCGAGTTCCGGCCGGTGATCGACGACGCCCAGGCGGACCGCGACCGCGTCGAAAGGCTCGTTCTCTGCCAGGGGAAGGTCTACTACGACATCGTCGGCCACGAGGAGCGCCGGAACGCGCCCGGCGTGGCCGTCGCGCGGATCGAGCAGCTCTATCCGTTCCCGAGCGAGCGCACGCGGGCGCTGGTCGCGGGCTATCCGAGCCTTCGCGAGCTCGTGTGGGCGCAGGAGGAGCCGCAGAACATGGGCGCCTGGCGCGCGATCCGGCACCGGCTCGAGGAGACGAAGCCGGACGGCGTGCCGCTCCTCTACGTCGGCCGGCCGTGGCGTGCGAGCCCGAGCGAGGGCTATCCGACGGCGCACCTGCGCGAGCAGGACAGGATCGTCCGCGCCGCGCTCGCCTCCGGCTAGGAGCGATCCTTGCCGTGGCCCTGGTGGCCGTTCCCGTGCCCGTTGTCGGCGTGGGCCGGCGGAGCCGGCGGCGGGGGCGGCGCTGCGGCAGGGGGCGGTGTCGTGCTGGGGGGCGGCGACGTGGGCGGCGGCGCCGGAGGAGCCGGCGTGGGAGGCGGGGTCCCCTGCTTGCCGTGGCCGGGCGCTACCGGCGGCGCCGAGCCGTGGCCGCCTTTGCCGCGCGGGCGGCCAGTCTCGGGCCGTGTTTTCGGGCCAGGCTCATGACCATTCGCTGCTGTGCGGGAGGCAGGCGGCGCCATATGTCCCACAGGGCGATGGTGATGGCCCACGGCGTGGGACGGAGCTTCCGGAGCTTGGCGGCCATGCCCTGATCCTTCCAGATCCGGGCGCTGGCTGCGCCGGGCCGGCTTCGCGTGCGACGGGGCCTGTCCTTGGTGGCCGGGCGGGCCGGTGTGGACGTGGTTCTTGTCGCCGTAGCCGTGCCCCGGCCGGGTCGGCGGCGTGGGCGCGGTGGGGGGAGGTGAGGGCGGCGGAGGAGGCGCCGGAGGAGGAGGCGGTGGCGGGGGCGACGGCGGTGGCGGCGACGGCGGCGGCGGTGACGGGGGCGGCGGTGGTGACCCCGGAGGCGTGGGCGGCGGCGGGCCGGAAGGGTGGTGCGCCGGCTTCGTCGGAGGGGGCGGGCTGGCGTGGGCGGCGGGCGTGAGGCCGATCGGCTGGACGAGAGGCGATGGGGTGGCGCCCCGCGGCCGCGACGTCGAGCGCCCGGCTGCACGATGCGCAGAGGCCGGAGGAGGTGCCTGCACGACGCTGCCGCCTGCGGTGCCGGGACCGAGCGCGACGCCCACGCCGACCGGTCCTGCCGGCGCAGAGAGCAGGCGAGGGATCATGGCTCCCCCGGTAACGGCGACCGCGAGCAGAAGCGCCGCGATCATCCGCTCCGTACGGCTCATGTTGCTCCCTCCTCCTGCCGACACCATCTCCCACAGGCGCTATCGGCGGCAGGGGGGTTTCGCTTGAGATTCAGAGGGTCTCGCTGAGCAGCTTCAAGCTCAAGCTCGTCGCCTACTTCGTGCTGCTCTCGCTCGTCCCGCTGGCGGCGACGTACTGGGGGCTGATGACGGCCGCCGGGGCCGGGGAGTCGCGACAGGTCAACCTCCGCCAGGAAGCCGGTCTACGGGCCGCGCTCGCGCTCTACGCCGAGCGGGCGGCGTGGGCGCAGCGTCGCGCGGAGGGCATCGCCCGCTCGCGGCCGCTGCAACGCGCGCTCGAGCACCGTGACCTCGGCGCATTGCGCCGGATCGTCGCGGAGGCCCCCTCCGTCTACGTCGTGGGCGCACGGGGGCTGCGCGCGGGTATCGCGCCGCGACTCGCCGTCCGGCTTCCCGTCGAGGTGGTGGCCAGTACGCGGCGGCTGGGCCGGGTAGTGGCGGTGGTCCCGCTCGACGAGGCTCTCGTCGATCGCCTGCGCCGCCGCGCAATCTTCGCCACGGGCGACGTCCTCGCGCTGCTCGAGGAAGGTCGAATCGTCGCTGCGTCGCCGTCCCTGCGCGGCAGCGTTCCGACCGCGGCAGGGAGCGGCACCGTCAGCCTCTCCGGCTCCCGTTACCGCGTCCTCGTCGCGCCGTCTCTCCCGGGTGCCTGGGCGCGCGCTTCGCCGTCCTGACGAGGAACGGGCTCGTCCAGGCCGCCGACGCCCGCTCCCGCAACCGGCTCCTCGCGGGGCTGCTCGCGTGTCTCGCGCTCGTCGGCGTGGTCGCGTACCTGCAGGGCCGCTCGATCGTCCGGAACCTCCGCCGCTTCGCGACCGTTGCGCGCGGGATCGCTCACGGCAGCCTGGAGGAGCGCGTCCCGGTCCGCGGGCGCGACGAGTTCGCGGCGCTCGGCGAGGCGCTCAACGACATGGCCGCGCAGCTCGAGGCCCGGCTCGCCGAGCTCGAGTCCGAGCGGGCGCGGGCGCGCGAGGCGCGGGCCCGCTTCGGGGAGGCGCTCGCCGCGACGCACGACTCGCAGCAGCTGCTTCGCATCGTCGCCGCGGCTGCCGTCGAGGCGACTGCCGCGCGCGGCAGCCGGATCACCTCCGCCGACGGCTCGGTCGTCTCGCGCGGGGACGTCGACGGCGACGGGGAGCGTCTCGTCCTGCCGCTCATCGCCGCGGGCGAGCGCTTCGGGACGCTCGAGCTCGTGGCCGACGAATTCGGCAAGGAGGAGCGGATGAACGCCGCGTCCCTCGTGGCGCACGCGGTCGTGGCGCTCGAGAACGCCCGCCTGCACGGGATGGTGGAGCGGCAGGCGCTCGTCGACGGCCTCACGGGGCTGGCAAACCGCCGCGCGGCGGCGGACGCGCTCCACGCCGAGGCGGCGCGCGCCCAACGCCTCGAGACGCCGCTCTCGATCGTCCTCGCCGACCTCGACGGGTTCAAGGACGTCAACGACGTGTACGGCCATCCCGTCGGCGACGAGGTGCTGCGCGTCTTCTCCGGCGTCCTCCGCGAGACGCTCCGCGAGTCGGACGTCGCCGGCCGCTGGGGCGGCGAGGAGTTCCTGCTCCTGCTGCCGGGGGCGGACGAGGAAGGCGCGGCCCAGCTCGCGGACCGGACCCGTGGCGAGCTCGCGGACCGGCGCATCCCCGGCGTCCGCGGGCTTCGGGTGACCGCGAGCTTCGGCGTCGCCGAATACACCGGCCAGCCGACCACCGAGGAGCTGGTCGCGGCCGCGGACGCCGCGCTCTACCGGGCGAAGCGGGCCGGCAAGGACCGCGTCGAGCGGGCCATGTCGGCCGCGCTCTGACGCGCTCCGAGCGGAAAGCCGCAGCCAAGCCGGTTATCATGCGCGCCGACGACGAGCACGACCCCACGGGAGGAACGCTTATGCCGGTAGAGACACCGTCCATCTTCGCGCAGGTGATCAGAGAGCACCTCGACCTGAAGGAACGGAACGCGCGCCTCCGTGACGCGATGCCGATCGAGCACTACAAGGACGGGGACCCGTTCGAGAACCATCCGCTGTTCAAGAGCGAGGAACAGGCGCGAATCGAGGAGACGATGGACGGCGTCGAGCCGGACTTCAGCGACGCCAGCCTCGAGCACGTCGGCATCTGGCCGGGCGAGGAGCCGCTCGACGAGGTCACGGCCGAGACGCGCGAGGCGAGCGTGCCGACGATCGAGGAGTCGGCCTTCTGGGGCAACGGCGGCGCGCGCGACTTCGACTGGGGCGACTGAGCCCGAACGGACGGGGTCGACGCCCCGCTAGAGAACCGACGCGACGAGCTTCAAGTCCTCGACGAAGGCCGCCATCTCGGCGCGGCGCGACTCGTCGTCTCGCTGCCGGAGGATCGAGCTCGGATGGATGGTCGCCGTCACGTGCTCGGCTAAGTCGGACTCCACCCACTCGCCGCGCTGCCGCGTGACGCGGAACTGGCGGCCGAGCAGCGACTGCGCAGCCGTCGCGCCGAGGCAGACGAGCACCCTCGGCCGGACGACGGCGAGCTCGGCCTCGAGCCAGGGGCGGCAGGCGGCGAGCTCGCTCCAGCTCGGCTTCGCGTGGATGCGGCGCTTGCCGCGGGTCTCCCATTTGAAATGCTTGACGGCATTCGTGACGTAGGCCGCCCGCCGATCGATGCCCGCGGCCGCCAGCGCCTCGTCGAACACGCGGCCGGCCGGCCCCACGAACGGCGCGCCTTCCCGGTCCTCGCGGTCGCCGGGCTGCTCCCCCACGAACATCGCGACCGAGCCGCGGCTGCCCGCGCCGAACACCGTCTGCGTCGCGTGCTCCCACAGCGGACAGGCGCGGCAGCCGGCGGCCGCCTCCCGCAGCGTCGCGAGCGTCGGCCGGGGCGGGACGAGGTCGGCGGCGGAATCCGGCATCGCGGGCCGCATTCCCGCCCGTAGGCGCGCGAAGCATCGGGGTATGGGTTCCCCCGGACGAGGGAGAGGAGCGAGGCGTCTCGCACCGATGTTCTCGTTCGTCCGCTGCGGTCCACCTCTGGAGAACCGAACCGTGCATCCCAACTGCGATCGATCGGGGGATCGGTGGTAGTCCGGCCGAACCTGCGGCTGCTGGACGGCGACGGGCAACCCGGCGATCCCACGCTCGTCGAGTCCTACCGCCGGCTCGCGGACGTCTTCCACGAGGTCCTCGCCGAGCAGAGCCTCGACGCCCTGCTCGTCCGTATCGCGGACACGGTCGGCGACCTGATCCCGCTCGACACGCTGACGATCTACGAGGCCGACGAGACGAAGCGGGTGCTGAAGCCCGTGCTCGTCCGGGACGTCTACGCGGACGAGATCATGAGCACGACGATCAGCTTCGCCGAGGGCATCACCGGCTGGGCTGCGCGGAACCGCGAGGCGGTCCTCTCCAACCAGGCGCACCTCGACCCGCGCGTCCGCACGGTGCCCGGCACGCCGGCCGAGCCCGAGGCGCTGATCTGCGTCCCGCTGATCGCCCGCGGCCAGATCAAGGGCGCGCTCAACATCTACCGGGAGGGGGAGGCGGTCGCCTTCACCGAGACGGAGTTCGAGATCGCGAAGCGCTTCGGCGACGCGGCGGCGCTCGCACTCGACAACGCGGAGATCCGCGCGCGGCTCGAGCACCAGGCCCGCACGGACTCCCTCACCGGCCTCTTCAACCACAGCGTCTTCTACGAGCGGCTGCTCCAGTCGCTGCAGGAGTCGAGTCGAACGCACATGCCGCTCGCGGTGCTCATGCTCGACATCGACGACTTCAAGCACGTCAACGACGTCCACGGCCACGCCGTCGGCGACGAGCTGCTGCGCTTCCTCGCCGAGGCGTTGCGCGCGATCGTCCGCCCCGAGGACGTCATCTGCCGGCTCGGCGGCGAGGAGTTCGCGGTGCTGATGGAGGCGTGCGGCGGCGAGGACGCCGTCAGCGTGGCCGAGCGGGTGCAGAAGCGCCTCGCCGAGGTCGACTTCCCCGGCATCGGCCGGATGACCGTCTCCGTCGGCCTCGCGCTCGGGCCCGAGCACGCGATGAACCCGCGTGAGCTCGCGGCGTGCGCCGAGGCGGCGATGATGACGGCGAAGGCGCAGGGCAAGAACCAGGTCGTCCTCTACTGCGAGGACGGGACACGGCGGCCCGACGCGCCCGGCATCGAACGGGACGTCCGCTCCATCGCGCACCTGAAGATGCTGCAGAGCCTGACCGGGAAGCTGAACCGACTCAACGACGTGCGGGAGATCGGCGAGGCGATCGCGGTCGAGCTCCGCTCGCTCGTCGACTACCACAACTGCCGCGTCTTCGTCTCCGACGGCGACGAGCTCATCCCCGTCGCCTTCCTCGGCGAGCTCACCTCGAGCGCCGAGTCGCTGTCCCTCGACCTCCTGCGCACGCGCGTCGGCCGCGGCATCACGGGCCGGTGCGCCGAGCTCGGCGAGTCGATCGTCGTGGCGGACGCGGCCAACTGCGAGTTCGGCCAGCAGATCGAGGGGACCGACCCCATCGAGGAGTCTCTCCTCGCCGTGCCGCTTCGCTACGGGAGCCGCGTCGTGGGCGTGATCGTCGTCTCGAAGCTCGGCCTCGACCAGTTCGACGAGGACGACGTCAGGCTGCTCGAGGTGCTCGCGGGCCACGCTGCCGTCGCCGTCGAGAACGCGAGCCTGTACGAGTCCGCGCGGCGCGAAGCCGACAGCGCGACGTCGCTGCTCGAGTTCGGCCGCGAGCTCGCGACCCTCGTCGAGCTCGACGACATCGCCGGCCGCGTGACGAGCCTCTCCGCCGAGATCCTCGGCAGCTCGGAGACGTCCTTCTGGCTCGAGCGGGACGGAGCGCTCCGCATGTGCGCCGAGCACGGGCACACGCCCGAGTGGCGCGCCGTGCTGGAGGACTGGTCCTTCCCGGTCGACGCGATCGACCCGGAGCGCGACCCGTACGTCCTCGAGCCGGAGGAGTACGCACCGCTCGCCGCGCAGACGCCGACGCCCGGCGGCCGGTACGCGGTCGCCCCGTTCGGGGTCGACGGCCGGGCCGGCTGCCTCGTCGCGCTGGTCGAGCGGGACGACTTCGGCGAGCGCGAGCTCGCGCTGCTCGGCGGCCTCGCGCAGCAGGCGAAGCTCGCGATCGCGAACGCCTCGAGCTACGAGGGCCTCGAGCGGACGTTCGTCTCCACCGTCGAGGCGCTCGCCAACGCCCTCGAGGCGAACGACGAGTACACCTCCACCCACGCGCGCTGGATCACCGACCTCTCCCTGCGGGTAGGCCGTGAGCTCGGCCTCGACGAGCGCGCGCTGAAATGCCTAGAGCTCGGCGCGCTCCTGCACGACATCGGCAAGATCGGCATTCCGAGCGACGTGCTCTCGAAGCCCGGGCGGCTCACGGCGGCGGAGCGGAAGCTCGTGCAGACGCACCCCGAGCTGGGCGAGCGGATCATCGCCCCGATCGACCGCCTGCAGGTCGTGCGCCCGATCGTGCGGCACTGCCACGAGCGCTGGGACGGCCGCGGCTATCCGGACGGAATCGCGGGAAAGGACATCCCGCTCGAGTCGCGGATCATCTTCGTCTGCGACGCGTACCACGCGATGACGACCGACCGCCCGTACCGGCGCGCGCTCAGCCATCGCGAGGCCGTGCGCCGCCTGACCGAGGCGGCCGGCACCCAGTTCGACCCGCACGTCGTCGAGGTCGCCCTCCGCGTCCTCGAGCAGCAGGACGTCTAGCCCGCGGCCGCGAGCTCCGGCTCGCCACCCTCGAGCGTGTGGGCGAGGCGCCGGAAGGGGCCGTCGAGCGCGAGCAGCTCCCGCTCGGTGCCGCGCTGGATGATCCGGCCGTTCTCGACGACGAGGATCTCGTCGGCGCGGCGGACGGTGGAGAGGCGGTGGGCGATGATGATGGAGGTGCGGCCGTGCAGCAGCCGGTCGAGCGCCCGCTCGATCAGCACCTCCGTCGGCCGGTCGATGTTGGAGGTCGCCTCGTCGAGGACGAGGATCCGCGGATCGGCGAGCAGCGCCCGTGCGATCGAGATCAGCTGGCGCTCGCCCGCCGACAGCCCCGCGCCGCCCTCGCGCACCTCGTGGTCGAGCCCTCCCGAGAGGCGCGCGGCGACGCGGTCGACGCCGACCGCCGCGGCGGCGGCCTCCACCTCCTCGTCCGTCGCGTCGGGCTTGGCGAAGCGGATGTTCGAGGCGATCGTGCCGCTGAAGAGGAAGGGATCCTGGAGCACGACGCCGAGCTGGCGCCGGTACGAGCGCAGCTGGACGTCGCGCAGGTCGTGGCCGTCGACGCGCACCGCGCCCTCGTCGGGGTCGTAGTGGCGGCCGATCAGGCGTGCCAGCGTCGACTTGCCGTGGCCCGACTCTCCGACGAGCGCGAAGCAGCCGCCCGGCGCGATGTGGAACGAGACGCCGTGCAGCACGGGATCCCTGCCGTACGCGAAGACGAGCGAGTCGAGCTCGAGATCGCCCTCGAGCCGCGGCAGCGGCTTCGCCCCCGGCCGGTCGCGGATGTTGGGCTCCTCGTCGAGGATGCTCGCGATCTTCACCATCGCCGCCCCCGCGGACTGGAGCTGGCCGTAGACGTCCGAGAGCTCCTGCAGCGGCTGGAAGACGAGCTGCAGGAGGTAGATCGCGGTGATCAGGGTTCCGATCGTGAGCGTGTGGTGGCGGTACAGGTGGGAGCCGAAGTAGAGGACGGTCACCATCGCGAGCACGCCGAGGAACTCGATCGAGGGGAAGAAGGTCGAGAAGATCTTCTGGACGTACGTCGACTGGGCGCGGTTCGCCTCGTTCAGGGCGTCGAACTCGGCCTGGAAGCGGCGCTCGCGGTTGAATGCCTGCACGACCGCCATGCCCGCCACCGACTCGGCGATCTGCGCCGTCACGGCGGCGATGCGGTTGCGCTGTTCGACGTTCGCCGCGTGCGACACGCGCTGGAACCAGCGGGAGAGGACGAGCGCGGGCGGCAGCACCGCGAAGGAGATGAGCCCGAGGCGCCAGTCGGCGATGAGCAGGGCCGTGACCGCCGCCGGCAGGAGGATGACGTTCGAGACGAGCGTCGGCATGCCTTGCGAGAGCACGTCCGAGACCGCGTCGACGTCGCTCGTGAGCCGCGCGATGATCCAGCCCGCCTTCTGCTGCGAGAAGTAGCGGAGCGAGAGCCCCGTGAGGTGGTCGAACAGGTGACGGCGGAGGCGGATCACGACCGCCTGGCCGATCGTCGCGAGCCCGCGGATGAGGCGGGCCTGCAGCACCCAGCCCGCCGCCGCCACGCCGAGGTAGACGGCGACGGCGATCGTGAGGTAGTGCAGGTCTCCGACGAGGGCGCCGTGCTTGTCGTACCTGGCGATGCCGTGGTCGATCGCGGCCCGGACGATCAGCCAGCCGCCGGTCTGCGCGGCCGCGTTGCCGGCGCCCACGAGCACCATCAGCGCCGCGAAGAGCTTGTGCCCTTCCATGTAGGCCCAGAGGCGCCTCATGCGGCGATCACCTCGTCGCCGAAGAGCGTCGCGAACTCGCCGCCCGCCCGCAGGAGGTCGGCCGGCGCGCCCGACTCGACGATCCGTCCGTCCAGGAGCACGACCGCGCGGTCGGCGATCTCGACCGTGGAGAGGCGCTGCGTCGCGACGAGCACGGTGCGGCCGGCCAGGGCGGGCCGGAGACGCCGGACGAGCCGGCGCTCGGTGAGCGTGTCCACCGCCGACAGCGGGTCGTCGAGCACGACGACGCGTGCACCCGCGACGAGCGCGCGCGCGAGCGCCACCCGCTGGCGCTGGCCGCCCGAGAGGTTGACGCCGCGCTCGCCGATCAGCGTGTCGTAGCCGTCGGGAAGGCTCGGCGCGAACGCGTCGACGCCGGCCGCCTCGCACGCGGCGAGCACCTCGTCCCAGTCGGCGTCCTCCCGGCCCGCGGTGAGGTTCTCCCGCAGCGGCACCGAGAAGAGCACCGGCCGCTGCGTGACGAGCGCCACGTCGGCACGCAGCTCGGCGATAGGGACGTCGCGGGTGTCCACCCCTCCGACGAGGACGCGGCCTCCGGTCGGGTCGTAGAAGCGGGGGAGGAGGTTGAGCAGCGACGTCTTGCCCGATCCGGTGGGGCCGCAGACGGCGACGATCTCGCCGGGCTCCACCGCCAGGTCGAGCTCGTGCAGCACGTCCACCTCGCCGCCGTAGGCGAAGCTCACACGCTCGAAGCGCACGCCGAGCGGCCCCGCCGGCAGTCGGCGCGGGTTCGCGGGCTCGGGCAGCGGCTCGATGCCCTCGAGCCAGCCGAAGCTGCGACCGGCCGAGGCGAGCGCGCGCTGCGCGAGGTCGAGGATCCAGCCGATCGACTCGAGCGGCCAGACGAGCTGGAGGAGGAGGGTCTGGAAGAGGACGAACTCGCCGATCGTGATCTGCCCGTGGATGACCGCGCGACCGCCGAAGAACACGACGGCCGCGATCGAGAGGGCGGGCAGGTAGTAGAGGCCCGGCACGTGCTGTGCCTCGACGCCCGCCTGCCGCAGCGCGGCGGAGCGGACCCCCTCGGCCTTGTCGCCGAAGCGCTCCCGCACGTCGTCCTCGCGGCCGAAGGCCTGCACCATCTCGATCCCGACCACGGCCTCGTCCGCAGCCTCGGTCACGTCTCCCTTGCGCGCCTGCACCTGGCGCGAGATCGGCGAGACGCGATGTCCGAACCGGTTGGCGACCCAGCCGATCGGCGGCAGCGACACGGCGGCGTAGAGGGTCAGCTGCGGATCGACGATCGTGAGGACGATCCCGGCCCCGATGATCATCATCACGCTCTGCATTCCCTGCACCAGACCCCAGCCGATGAAGTAGCGGATCGGATAGAGGTCGTTCGTCGCGCGAGACAGCACCTGTCCCGTCGCGTGCCGGTCGTAGAAGGCGCGCGGGTAGCGGAGGTACGCCTGGTACAGGAGCTCGCGCATGCGCGCCTCGATCCGCACGCCGATGCGCGCGGTCGCGTAGCGGCGGTTGAAGGCGATCACGGCGCGGGCCGTCGCGAGGCCGACGATGACCGCGAGATAGGGCCACAGCGCCTGCAGGTGGCGGTTGTGCGTGGTGTCGATCGAATGGTCGATCGCGCGCTGGATCAGGATCGGGATCGCGATCGAGATCAGCGTGTAGAGGAGCGAGCACGAGAGGCCGAAGACGCCGAGCTTCCACTGCTCCCGCCAGAGCCCGAGCAGGCGCCGGAAGGTCGGCAGCATGCCGAGGTCGGGCGGATCGACGGGGTTCACGTACGTGGACATGGCAAAGCGCCCGTCGAGCACGGGCCCCCTGCCCGCGCGACGAGGGACTGCCGACGATACCAGCGCGGGAGGTGGCTCTAGTGCTGTTTTCTGAGCTGCGGGTCCGCGAGCATGCTGCTGCGCCGTAGCTTGGCCGTCGCGGCGGGCTCGAGATCCGGGTCCTCGGGCGGCTGCGGCAGGGGCGTGGGAGCCGGCGGCTCGCCTCCGGGCCCTGGGTCGCCGGACGGCTTCGGCTCGGCCGGCTTCCCGCGGGCGAGTCGCGCCCGCTCTTCCTGGAGCTGCACGCGCAGGCCGGCGAGCTCCCGCTCGACCTTGCGGATCGCCTGCTCGCGCTCGTCGAGGCGCTCCCGCTCGGCCTTGGCCAGGGCGAGCTCCTGGGCGGCCTCGCGCTCGCGCTTCTCGGCCTTCGCGATGGCGCGGGCGAGCTCGTCGGAACGGTCCGGTCCGGCGGACACGGGCGCGCGCCGGCGTCCCTGGCGGCCGGCGACCTCGAGGCGCATCTCCTCGAGCTCCTTCGCGCGGGCGGCGACGTGCCGCGCGTGCTCGCGCAGCGAGCGCTTCATCTCCTCGACCTCGGCGAGGGCCTCCTCGTACCGGCCGCGGATGTCCAGCCCGTCGCTCACAGCAGGAAGTGTGTCCTCGAAACCGGACGGTCGCAACTTCGTTGGTTTTGCTGGCCTTCCTGCGACCGGTGGGGAGGGGCGGAGGCGAGAGTGAACGGGGTCTGCCAGGGAGTCGAGCGCGCGTCGCGCGTATGGCTGTGCGCGGCGATGAATGGAGCGTACCGGGATCGAACCGGTGACCTCCGGCTTGCAAAGCCGGCGCTCTCCCAGCTGAGCTAACGCCCCGAGAGAGCTTCCAGTGTAGAGACGGATTCGGCTTCCTACGCCGCGCGCTCGAGCCGCTCTTCGACGCGCGCTCTGGCGACGATCGACTCGCGATCGCCGAAGCGCAGCCGGGCGCGAACAGCGCGGTGCTCGTCCCAGAGACGGTCGAGCCGGGCGTCGATCGCGTGGATCTCGGCGCGGACGTCGGGGTCGTGCTGGTCGGAGAGGCGATGCCAGAGCTCGGTCCGCTCCTCGCTCAGGGTCTCGATCTCCGCGTGGATCTGTTCGAGGGTTCGCATGACGGCTTCAACGCTCCGCATGCCCGCCGCATTCCGAACGAATCCTCAGCGTTGGCTCAGGAACTCGTCACCAGGCCGGATGTCGCGGCGGCGGCACCTGCGGCCTCCCGCGGGTCGCGCGCAGCACGAGACCCGAACCGATCCCGAATGCGAAGCCGCCGATGTGCGCGAAGAAGGCGACGCCGCCGCCCGACTGCGGATGCAGCAGCGAAAGGCCGCCGGTCCACGCCTGCAGCGCGATCCAGATGCCGAGGAACCAGAAGGCGGGGATCTCCCGGATGAGGATGATCCCGAAGAAGATCAGCGTCAGGACGCGCGCACGCGGCAGGAGCACGAAGTAGGCGCCGAGCACGCCGGCGATCGCTCCGCTGGCGCCGATGTTCGGGATGCTCGCCGCGCGCGGGCCCGCGAACTCCAGCGTGACGAAGGTTTGGACGGCCATCGCCACGACGCCTGCGGCGAGGTACCAAAGCAGGAAGCCGAGATGTCCGAGCGCGTCCTCGACGTTGTTGCCGAAGATCCAGAAGAAGAGCATGTTCCCGAGGATGTGCTCCCAGCTCGCATGCATGAACATCCCGGTGAACACGCCCTGCCACCAGGGCAGGGCGTGGAATCCCGGCGGCAGGTGGCAGGGCCCGACGAGCGCGCATGGGTAGAAGCCGTCGCGGAAGACGTGGGCGTCGACGCCGGGGCTCTTCAGCTCCCAGAACCAGACGACGAAGTTGGCCGCGATCAGGCCGACCGTGACGATCGGCGGAGTACGCCCCGGGACGTTGTCGCGGAGGGGAAGCATCGGCGGAGTCTAGGCCGTCGTGCGGCTTGACATACAGCGACTCAGGTTTTATCCTGCGTGATGCAACAGGTATGTCCGTCTCAAGGAGGAACCACATGGCCACGCTTGTTCGCTGGGAGCCCTTCCGTGAGCTCGCCGCCCTTCAGAACGAGATGAGCCGCTACATGAACGGCCTTCTCGAGGGCAACGGCCAGGCCACGCAGAGCTGGGTCCCGACCGCCGACGTCTGGGAGACCGACGACGAGGTGGTCTACGCCTTCGACCTTCCCGGCATCCCCGAGGACGCCATCTCGGTCGAGCTCGACGACGGCGCGCTGACGATCACCGCCGAGCGCACGCGCGAGCAGAAGGTCGAGGACGAGAGGTACTTCCGCTTCGAGCGCCGGTTCGGCACGTTCTCCCGCACGATCGGACTGCCGCAGGGCGTGAACGAGGACGGTGTCTCGGCGAAGTACGAGCACGGCGTGCTCGAGGTGCACGTCCGCAAGCCGGAGCAGCCGAAGCCGCGCAAGATCGAGATCGGCGTCGGCGCCGGCCACAAGACGATCGAGGGCAAGGCCGAGAAGAAGTAGGCCCTCTCCCTCGCCGGCAACGCACGCACGGGCGGCTTCGGCCGCCCGTCGTCGTTCAGCCCGCGGCGAGCCCTTCGCGGATGCGGTCGCCCACCGCCGCGAGCTCGAGCTTCTCGCCGGTGACCTCGCGGAGCAGCTCGTCGGCGGTCGGCTTCTGGCCCTCCCCCCACAGCTCGCGCACCAGCGATCCGGCCTCGCGGCGCGAGAACCATGCGTTGCCGAAGCGCTCCCGGAGGTACGCGCGTAGCTGCGCCTCGAACGCCCAGGCGCGGAGGTACTCGGACGCGTAGAACGCGTCGTCGATGTCGTTGAGATAGTCGGCCGCCGCCGGGTCGACCTTCGTCGCCTCGCCGAGCAGCTCGACGTAGCGTGGCTGCATCTCCTCCAGATCGTCCGTCGAGTGGAACTCGAGCTCGTAGAGGAGCTTCGCGGAGTACCGGCGCACGATCCAGAGGAGCTGGGCCGCACCCTCCGCCGCGAGCTCGTACGGACGCGCGAGGTCGAGCCGGCGCTCGAGCCACACCGGGTCGGTGGTGAGGTACTCGAGCAGCATCGCCCAGCCCTCGGTGACGGCGTTGTCGCCGAGTCGCCGCTCCTCGGGCGAGAGCGATGCGTCCGTGTGCGCGAAATGCTCCGTGTGGCCGGCCTCGTGGAAGAGCGCGCGCCAGTCGTCGGGCCCACCCTGCGGCTTCACGACGAGGACGACCCGGCCCGGCACCTCGATCGGCGAGCAGAATGCGCGCGGGTCCTTGTTCGGCCGGTCCTCGAGGTCGAGCTCCACGTTCTGCTGGCCTCGCAGATCGATGCCGAGCTCGGCGAGCGTGCCCTCGAGCGCAGGCAGCATCCGGTCGGGCGGGAACGACGAGTCCCATTCGGCGGCGCGCCAGGCCCGGCCGACGTCCCAGCGGGTGATCTCGCCGAGACCGAGGCCGACGCGCCTCCGGAAGAAGCGATCCCCCGTCTCCTGCCAGAGGTCGTCCGTGTCGGCGAGCAGGCGCCTGCACTGCTCCGCGAGGTCGTCGAGAGGGAACCCGAAGCTCCGGTGCAGGTCGGCGTAGTTCTCGGCGCCGAGCCTCCGCGTCTCTTCCTGGACGACCTGCGCCGCCTGCAGCTCGAGCGGGTTCAGATGCTCCTCGGTGAGCTCGTTCCTCGCAGCCTCGAGGCGCTGCCGGACGTCGCGGTCCTCCTCGTTCATCAGGCGCGTCTTGAGCATCCGGAACGGGATCTCCTCGCCGTCCACCGTCGCCGTCAGCGTCGCCTCGAGCTCGGCGACGCGCTCCGCCTGCTCGCTCACGAAATTGCCGAGGTAGCCCCCGCAAGCGAACTTCCACAGCTCGCGCCGGCGCCGGTCGCCGTCGACCGAGGCGCCGAGGGCGCGCGCGGTGTCGAGCTCGGTCAGCCGCTCGTGGCGCTCGTAGATCGATGCGATGTCGTACGTCTCCTTGAGCCCCGCGAAATGGAGGTACGTCTCCTCGTCGAGCTCCGCGAGGAAGCGGTCGGCGTCCGCGCTGAGCGCCTCGATCTCCTGTTGCTGGAGCGGCTCCGGCATGCGGGTTCGTAGGATAGACCCGTGCGGGAGATCACCCTCAAGACCGAGCGCAAGACGCAGCTGGTCGAGATCACCGACCAGGTCCGGGAGGCTCTCGAGGGCGCGAACGGCGCCAGCGCCGCGCTCGTCTACGTCCCGCACACGACCGCCGGCGTGGCGATCAACGAGCGCATAGATCCCGAGCTCGTGACCGACCTCGAGAACGCCTTCCAGAAGGTGGTGGGCGACGACTGGGAGTGGCGCCACGACGACGCCGACGGGCCGAACGCCCCCTCTCACGCGCGCGCCTCGCTCACGTCGAGCCCGCAGGTGCTGATACCGCTCCGCGAAGGGAGCCTCGCCCTCGGCACGTATCAGGGCGTCTTCTTCTGCGAGTTCGACGGGCCGCGCGAGCGCAAGATCTACCTGACCACGCTGAGCTAGGGATGGCGGCGCCCGTCGCCAGAGGCGACGAGCTCGAGCTCGACGTCGACTCCCTCGCCTACGGCGGCAACGGCGTCGCGCGGCTCGACGGCTTCGTCGTCTTCGTGCGCCGCGGCCTCCCCGGCGACCGCGTCCGGGCCCGGGTCACGAAGGTCAAGCGCAGTCACGCCGAGGCGCTCGCGACTGAGGTGTTGCGCCCCGGCGCCGAGCGCGTGGCCGCTCCGTGCGCGCACTACCCCGCCTGCGGGGGCTGCCGCTTCCAGGATCTCGCCTACGGGGCGCAGCTCGCGCAGAAGCAGCTGCAGGTGCGCGACGCGCTGCAGCGGCTCGCGGGCGTCGCCGAGCCCCCGCTGGCGGAGATCCTCCCGTGCGAGCCGGAGATCTTCCACTACCGCAACAAGCTGGAGTACTCGTTCACCACGACGCCCGAAGGCCCCGCGCTCGGCTTCCACCGGGCTGGCCGCTGGGACGAGGTGCTCGCGATCGAGCGCTGCTGGCTGGCCGACGACCTCGGCAACGGGATCCGGGACGCCGTTCGCGACTGGGCGCGCGAGGAGGGGCTCGAGGCGTACTCGCAGGCCGACGGGAGCGGCTATCTCCGGCATCTCGTCGTCCGGCAGGGCCGCAACACCGGCCAGGCGCTCGTGCAGCTCGTCACCGCTCCCGGCGAGCGGTTCGAGGCCGGCTACCTCGTCGACGTCCTCCGCCGCTTTCCGGAGGTGCGGTCGATCCACTGGTCGGTGAACGACAGGCCCGCCGAGGTGACGAACCTGCCCACGCGGCTGCTCTGGGGCGAGGAGTGGATCGAGGAGGAGCTCTGCGGCCTCCGCTTCCGCGTCCGCCCCAACGCCTTTCTGCAGACGAACACGGCCATGGCCGAGCGGCTCTACGTGCTCGCCCGCGAGGCGGCGGGTCTCACCGGCGACGAGACGGTCTGGGACCTCTACTGCGGCATCGGGACGATCGGGCTCTCGCTTGCCGCCGACGCGCTGACGGTCTGGGGGATCGAGGTCTCGGAGGAATCCGTCGCGTGCGCGCTCGAGAACGCGGAGCTCAACAGGATCACGAACGCGGCCTACTTCGCCGGCAACGTCGGGGAGGCGGTCGAGGAGCTGCTCGAGCGCTCCGGCCCACCGGACGTCGTCGTCGTCGACCCGCCGCGCGCCGGCCTGGCGGGGAAGGCGCTGCAGCGGCTCGGCCGCATCGGCGCGCCGCGGCTCGTCTACGTCTCCTGCAACCCCACGACGCTCGCCGGCGACGTGAAGGCGCTGGGCGAGGATCACGGCTACGACCTGCGCCGGGTGACGCCGGTCGACATGTTCCCGCACACGCCGCACGTCGAATGTGTCGCGCTGCTCGAGCGGGCTAACGGGCCGGCCGCCTGAGCCGCCGCCAGAGCAGGTCGGCGTTCGCGAGCAGAAAGCCGGCCGAGAGGAACGGCAGGGCGGGGAGACCGTTGGCGTTCGTGGCGTTGGCGAGCACGAGCGTGAGCGCGTACATCCCCGTCATCGCGAGCCACGTTCGGCCGGGGCGGAGACGCCAGCGCACCGTCGCGGCGAGGAAGAGAGCGAAGAAGAGGACGTCGGGCGGGCCGAGACCGGCCGCCCGCCCGCCGGGCGCGACAAACGCGACCGCGACGGCGGAATAGATCTCGAAGTGGTGGTGGACGATGTGGTTCGTCGGCCCCGCGGCGACCGAGATCGCGTCCACGAACGGGATGACGAGCGCGATGATCAGGACCCAGCCGAGCTCCTCGAACAGCCAGAGAAACGCCCAGCCTCCGCACGTGTAGGCGGCGAGCTTCGCGAAGTTGGAGGCGAGATGGAGATCTGCCTCCCACGTCAGCACCGCCGCCAGCGCGAAGAGGACGAGACCTGCGATCACGAGCGCGCGCCGCGACCAGAGTGGAAGCGCGAGGAAGACGAGCGCGAGCGTCGCCGGCAGCACCCCGCCCGCGATGATCGCGACCGAGGGCCAGACCGCGACGGGTCGAACATGGGGCGCCACCGCGTCCCACGTCGCGATGCCGGCGGCCAAGAGGACGAACGCGGCCGCGCGCAGTCGCGTCCCGGCGTCCGCGATCAGTACGGGGGCGTCTCGCTCCACCAGTCGCCGAGCACCTTGAAGGCGTTCCAGAACGCCGTCTTCGCCGGCTGCTCGTCGAGCGACTCGTCGATGTCGGGCGTGACGAGCCCCTGGATCGTCGGCGTGAGCTCCTGGAGCTCGCCGTCGACCAGCTCGAGGTCGCGCGCGAGCGGGAAGCGCGCCGCGTTGAGGAAGGCGACCGCCGGCTCGCCCATCACGACGACCAGCTTCGGCTGGACGATGTGCAGCTCGCGCAGCAGGAACGGCCGCGACTCCTCCTCGTCTCCGCCCGCGAACTTGAGGCAGTTCGTCCCGTAGATCGCCATCGGGTCGACGTGCAGCCGCTGCAGCGACTTGAGGAGCGCGTTGCCGGCGCGGCCGTAGAACGCGACCCCCTCCTGCAGCTCCGACGCCTTCGGCGAGTACTTGAGGAGGAAGACGTCGGCGAGCGGATGACCCGAGCCGAGCACGGGGACACGCGTGCCGCCGGCCGCGTGCGCGAGCTCGTCGCCGAGGGTGTTGCTCTCGGTGATCGCCTTTTGCAGGTACTTCTCGTAGATCTCGTCGTTCGCCACGGTCACAGGGTGCCCCGCAAGGAGGTTCGGTATCAGAGGACCCGTTCCTTGGCCTGGGCCACCCACTTGAGCCCCTGCAGGTAGACGAGGGACTTCGGACGGCGCAGCACCTCGGCGTCGTGCAAGGCGACGAGGAACTCCTCCGGGCCGCTGAACCCGCGCAGCCGGACGGCACCCGTGCCGACGCCGGCGAGAACGTGCGCGTCGGAGCCCGCGCCCGGCGTGAGGTTGTACTTGCGCGCGAAGCGGAGCGCCTCGTCGTTGTAGGCCTCGAAGAGGAGCCGCGCGTTGTAGACCTCGAAGACGTCGATCTCCGCCAGGTGGCGGTGCAGCGTCGCAGGGCTCGGGATCGCGTGCAGCCGGTCGAACGGGTGCGGCAGATAGACCAGACCGCCCTGGGCGCGGATCGCCGCGATCGTGTCGCCGAACGACATTCCGGCCGGGATCTCCTCCCGCAGAAAGAGGCCGATCACCTCGCCGTCGTCCTCGGTCTTGATCTCCTCACCCGGGATCACGACCAGGCTGCGGCCACGGGCGAGCTCGACTGCCTCCAGCGCGCCGCCGAAGACGTTGTGGTCGGTGACGGCGATGGCCCCGAGGCCCTGCTCCTCGGCGTGGTCGAGCAACTCCTCGACCTCGATCGAGCAGTCGTGCGACCACGTCGTGTGCAGGTGAAGATCGGCGACGATCCAGTCGCGCTCCCCGGTCGGCCGGCGCGCGGCGGTGCTGCGCCTCCGGGACGCGAGCCCCTCGTAGATCCCCTCGACCCGGTCGGCCAGCGCCTCGACCGTCTGGGACCTCGCCGCGGTGAGGCTCTCCGCGGCGCGGTGGGCGAGAAACGCCTCGTCCTCGATCATCCGCGCGGTCTCGGCGGCGGCGAGCTCGGGTTGCTCGACACGGCTGGCCGGCGAGGCGATCGCGACCCCTGCGGTCTGGGCCTCCGCCACGAGCCGCTGCAGCCCGTCGGCGGCCGGGACGAAGATGGAAGCGGAGCGGAGGATCTCGGCGCGGGCGGCTCCCGTGCGCGCCGTGCGCACGCGCATCCTCCCGCGGAGCCGTCGCGAGAGCGCCGGCCGCGAGGCCGGCACCCGGGTGCGGAGCAGCACGAGTTCCCAGCCGGGCTGCTCCGCGAGCTCCCGCACGAGCGCGCGCAGGAGCGGCCGCTCGGTCTGCCGCCACTCCATCACGACCAGCTGCTTCTTCGGGGCGGGCGCGAAGAGCTCGGGATCGACCCCCTGCGGCACGAGCTCGTAGCGCCCCGGGAAGCGCAGCGCCGCCGCGCCCGCGACCTCCTCGCTCGTCGCGAGGAGCGCATCCAGGCGGGCGAGGAGCCGCTCCCGCTGCGCGCGTCCCGGCGGATAGCCGAGCCGCTCCGGCGAGAAGAACGTCGCCGCCGTGAGGGCCCCGGAGTCGCGAAGCGCGAGGTACGAGAGGCTCGGCAAGGCCGGCTCGAAGCCGTGCACCACGTCGAACCGGCCGCGGGCCAGCGCGAGCGAGAGGCCCGCGCGGACGCCGACGGGCACGCCCATCCGGCTTCGCCTCGAGATCGGCACCGCCGGGCCGATCGCGACCAGCTCCTCGCCGTCGAGCGCGCCGAGCAGGGTCCGTCGGCCGGCCGCGAGATCGCGGGCGCGGTTCGACGGCGCGAGGATGGTGACCGCGTGGCCGCGTCGCCTGAGCTCGCGGGCCAGCCCGTCCACGTGCTCGTTCACGTCGTGCGGCTGCGACCAGGCGAACGGCGTGACGAGCGCGATCCGCACGTCGACCGAGTCTAGTGCTGGAGCTCGAGCAGCAGCTCGTGCTGCCGGACCACGACGGCCGCCCCGAGCTCGCGCAGCACGTTCCCCGCCGGATCGGTCTCCGGGAGGTTGAGGACGCTGACCGGGCCGAGCGTCCGCAGGGCCCGCAGCAGGGGCTCCGTCTCGCCTGCCATCTGGACGAGCTGGACGGTGTCTCCGGGCTGCCGGTAGACGACGGCGCCGTCGTCGGTGACGAAGCCGTGCGCGTCGGCGTAGTGGGCAAGGGTCTCGTCGGCGCGCTGCCAGGGCTCGCGCTCCGTCCGGAGCCGGCGGATCCGCGCGTGCGCGTCCCCCGCCGCGACGTCCTCGGCGCCGCTCCGCTCCGAGAGGGACGGCGGCAGCGACCACACCTCGAGGTCGCGCACCGTCCGGTAGCCGAGCTTTGCGTGGAGCGCGATCGCGCCTGCGTTTTCGACGATCACCTCGAGCCAGACGCGGCGGACGCCGCGTTCCCGAGCCTGCTCGTGCAGCGCGCGCATGAGCGCCTCGCCGACGCCCGAGCGCCGCGCGCCCGGCACCACGCCGACGCCTCCGATCCAGGCGTCCTCGCCGCGAACACCGAGGTTCCCGAGCCCGACGGCCTCGCCGTCGCGGAACGCGATCCGCGACGCTTCGAGGTCGAGGTCGAACGCGTCGTCCATGAATGCGAGCAGCGTCACGTCCACGTGGAACGGGACGAGGTAGCCCTCGTACGCCGCGTTGAACAGCTCCGCGCGCTCGCTCGGCGCGATCGAGCGCGCGGAGCCGAGCTCGAGGGTCACTCGGCCGTGACCGGGTCCTCTAAAGGCGCTTGCCGGCGGTTCCGCTCGATGAACTCCTCGGTCAGCTCGTAGGCCTCGTCGTCGACGATCTGCTTCGGCGGCGACTTCATGAGGTACGAGCTCGGACCGACGAGCGCGCCCGCCACGCCGTTGTTGAGGGCGAGCTTCGCGAGCCGCACGGCGTCGATGACGATGCCCGCGGAGTTCGGCGAGTCCCAGACCTCGAGCTTGAGCTCGACGTTGAGGGGCACGCCGCCGAACGAGGAGCCTTCCATCCGGATGTAGGCCCACTTGCGGTCGGTCAGCCACGGCACGTAGTCGGACGGCCCCACGTGGACATTCCCGGCGCCGAGGTCGTAGTCGAGCATCGACGTGACCGCGTTCGTCTTCGAGATCTTCTTCGACTCGAGGCGGTCCCGCTCGAGCATGTTGAGGAAGTCGGAGTTGCCGCCGACATTGAGCTGCATCGTCTTGTCGAGGTGCACGCCGCGTTCGCGGAAGAGCGAGGTGAGGACGCGGTGGGTGATCGTCGCGCCGACCTGGGACTTGATGTCGTCGCCGATGATCGGGAGACCGCGCTCCTCGAACCGCTTGCCCCAGTAGTCCTCGCGCGCGATGAAGACGGGCATGCAGTTCACCATCGCGCAGCCCGCCTCGAGGATCTGCTCGGCGTACCACTTCGTGGCCGCCTCGGAGCCGACGGGAAGGTAGTTGACGACGACGTCGGTCTTCGTCTCCTTGAGAATCCCGACGACGTCGTCCGTCTCGCCGGGCGCCTTCTCGACGACCTGCGAGAGGTACTTGCCGAGGCCGTCGTGCGTCATCCCGCGCGAGACCCTGACTCCCGTCTTCGGCACGTCGGCGAACTTGATCGTGTCGTTCGGCTGCGCCCAGATCGCGTCGGCGAGATCCTCCCCGACCTTGCCCTTGACGACGTCGAAGGCGGCGGTGAACTCGACATCGCGGACGTGGTAGCCCCCGAGGTTGACGTGCATCAGACCGGGGACGAACTGGTCGTCCGGGGCGTCCTTGTAGTACTCGACGCCCTGGAGCAGCGAGTTCGCGCAGTTCCCGACGCCCACGATCGCGACGCGCACCTTGCCGTCGTCGACCCGGGAGCGGCCGTTCGTCGAGTTACCGTTCGTCGACATTCGAGCCTCCGTGAAGAAGTTGCTTGCGGACGTGCAGGATGCGCTGGACGACGGTGAGCCAGGCCGTCGCCGCGAGCAGCGAGATCGCCCACGGCAGGCCGCCCCAGGGGGCGAGCACGAGGCCGGCGGTGATCACGACGACCCGCTCGGCGCGCGAGCCGAGGCCCACGTCCCCTTTCAGCCCGAGCGCCTCGGCGCGGGCTCGCGTGTAGGAGACGAGGAAAGAGCCGACGACCGCCGCGACGGCGACGACGACCGCCCAGTGCCTCCCGTGCTGCGAGAAGACGAGCGCGATCGCCGCGAGCATCGCGCCCTCGCCGACCCGGTCGGTCGTCGAGTCGATGAACGCGCCGAACGGCGTGGACTTGCCGCCGACGCGGGCGAGCGCCCCGTCGAGGATGTCGAGCAAGGAGCCGACGACGAAGATGCCGGCGGCGAGCCAGAAGACGAGCAGCCTGTCGCTTCGGCCCTCGAACGGGACGAGGACGGCGGCGGCGAGACACAGCGTGACACCGGTCGTCGTGAGGACGTTGGGCGTGATGCCGGTGCGGGCCAGGCTCGTGACCGAGCGGCCGGCGAGTGATCTGGCCCCCGCCGTGTAGCCATGCTTGACACGCCGAAGCCTTGGAGTCGCATTCATCTCCAACATCGCAATCCTGCTATGGCGACTATAGCAGGTTTGCGATAGCCGGGCCGGCCGTCCGCAGGCGCCCGAGGAGCCGCGGCAGCCATGCCGTGGCGAGCAGAGCCGCGACCGCCACGCCGATTCCGGCGAGCACGTCGAGCACGTAGTGGTTCGCCGTCGCGATCACGCAGAACCAGACCCATACGGGCCAGAGTGCCCAGATCGCCTTTGCCCACACCGTCCGGGACGAGGCGACGAGGAACCACGCGACGATGAGCGCGTCGGCGGCGTGCAGGCTCGGCATCGCCGCGTACGAGTTCCCGAGCGACTGCAGCAGCGCGCTCGAATGGTTGACGCCGGCGACGAATCCCTTGTCGGGGAACATCCACGGCGGCGCCGTCGGCATCAGCCAGAAGCACACGAGGCCGATGACGTTCGCGAGCAGGATCGTGTTGCGGAAGCGCGTGAAGTGCTCGTGCCGGCGGAGATAGGCCCAGAGCAGCGCGAGGCCGATCACGGTGAACTCCGAGTTCCAGTACGTCCAGGCCGCGGCGGTGAGCAGGAACCGTGACGAGTCGGCGATGCGCTCCACGGTCAGCTCGAACAGGTGGTGGGTCAGGCGCCGCTCGAACGCGATGACGCGCAGGCCGTTGACGACCGCCCTGGCGGGATCGCGGTCGGTGAGGTGGCGGACGGCGAGGTACGAGAAGTAGAACCCGAACCAGATTCCGACCTGAAGCCAGAAATCCCGCCAGCCGCGAGGGAGGACCCTCCGTCCCAGAGCGACGACTCGCTCCATGGCCCCAACTCTAAACAGTGGGGTTACAGGAACGCCGGAGACGGCGGCTACCCGCCGATGTACGACATCTCGATCTTGCGCAACGAAGCCGTTTGCGCCGTGCGCAGCTCGGAATAGCGATCCGAGCGGCGTGTCCAGATCGCACGCAGCGTCTCGGTGAGCTCCTCGTCGGTCGCCCCCAGGCGGAGCGGGGCACGGAGGTCGTGCCCGCGGGCGCCGAACAGGCACGTGTAGAGGCGCCCCTCGGCGGACAGGCGGGCCCGTGAGCAGCCACCGCAGAAGGGCTGCGTGACCGAGGCGACGACCCCGACCTCGCCCGCGCCGTCGACGTAGCGCCAGCGCCGCGCCGTCGCGTCGGGCCGCTCGGCCTCCGCCGGCTCGAGGGGCCAGCGCTCCGAGATCCGGCGCACGATCTCCTCGGCGCTCACCACGTCCTCCAGGCGCCAGCCGTTCGTCGAGCCGACGTCCATGTACTCGATGAAGCGGAGGACGTGGCCGCTGCCCCGGAAGTGCTCGGCGAGCGCCGTGATGTCGCGGTCGTTGGCGCCGCGCTTGACGACGGCGTTGATCTTGACCGGCAGGCCGGCGGCGGCGGCGGCGTCGATGCCCTCGAGCACGCGCTGCACGGGGAAGTCGACGTCGTTCATCGCCCGGAAGGCCTCGTCGTCGAGGGAGTCGAGGCTGACGGTGACGCGGCTCAGGCCCGCCGCCGCGAGCGCCTCGGCCTTCGGCGCGAGGATCGAGCCGTTCGTCGTCAGCGCGAGCTCGAGCCGTCCGCCGTCCGCCGTCGGGATCGTTGCGAGCAGGTCCACGAGGTGCTCGACGTTGCGGCGAACGAGCGGCTCGCCGCCCGTGATCCGGACGGTGCGAACCCCGAGCGCGGCGAAGATGCGCACCACGCGGGCCAGCTCCTCGAGCGTCAGCAGCTCGCGGCGCTCGAGGAACGCGTAGTCACGCCCGAAGGCCTCCTTCGGCATGCAGTAGACGCAGCGGAAGTTGCAGCGGTCGGTGATCGAGATGCGCAAGGTCTCGAGCGGCCGGCCGAGGCGGTCGCGGAGCGGCTCCATCCCTTCAGTATGCGCGTTAGCGCTCGGCCCACACGCGGGCGAGCTCGACGAGCGTCGCGGCGGCGAGGCCCATGTCCTCGACGCAGATCCACTCGCGCTCGCTGTGCGCGTCGTGCCCGCCGGTGAAGACGTTCGCCGTGGGCAGGCCCATCTCGGTCAGCGCGGACCCGTCGGTGCCGCCCCGGATCGCGGTCTGCTTCGGCTCGAGGCCGACGCGCCGGATCGCCTGCTCGAGGTTCCCGATGATCTCCGGGTGCCGCTCGATCGACTCGCGCGGGTTGCGGTACTGGATCCGCTCCTCGACCTCGATCGTGCAGCGCGGCTCGACGGCGCACACCTCGTCGGCAAGTCCGCGCAGGAACGCGACGTGCTCCGCCAGCCGCTCGTCGTCGAAGTCACGGACGATGAAGCGCAGCTCGACCTCCGACGAGTCGCCCTCGACCACGACCGGGTGCACGTATCCGTCGCGGCCTTCCGTCGTCTCGGGCGAGCGGGTGTCCTGAGGGAGACGACCAAGGATCTCGGCCGCGACCTTGATCGCGTTCACGAGCTCTCCCTTCGCCCACCCGGGATGGATCGAACGGCCGTGGATGCGCAGGCGCACCTGCGCGCCGGAGAACGTCTCCGACTGCAGCTCGCCGGCGGTCGAGCCGTCGACGGTGTAGCCCGCAGCGGCGCCGAAGCTCTCGACGGGGAAGTGCACGACGCCGCGGCCGATCTCCTCGTCCGGGTTGAACGCGACCTTCACGGTGCCGTGCGGGATCTCCGGCTGCGCGGCGAGATGGGCGACCGCGGCCATGATCTCGGCCACGCCGGCCTTGTCGTCGGCTCCGAGCAACGTCGTCCCGTCGGTCGTGATCAGCTCGTGCCCGACGTGGTTCGCGAGCTCCGGCGACTCCTCCGGGCGGATCGTCTGACCCGAGTCGCCGAGCGGGATCTCGCCGCCCCCGTAGCGCAGGCGCTGCGGCGAGACGCCCCTCCCGCTCACCTCGCGCGCCGTGTCGACGTGCGCGAAGAGCGCGATCGTCGGCACCTCGTGCTCCACCGTGGCCGGGAGTGTCGCGGTCACGTAGCCGTGCTCGTCGAGCGTCGCGTCGGCGAGGCCCAGCCCCTCGAGCTCGTCGCGGAGGAGCCGCAGCAGCACGAGCTGGCCCTCGGTGCTCGGGTACGTGTCCGACTCCTCGTCGGACTGCGTATCGAAACGGACGTAGCGGAGGAGGCGCTCGGCCGCGTCCTCCGCCAGCCGCGCGGCGAGCTCCGTGGACACCGCGCGAGTGTACGTTCGGGACGTGCGCCTGCGCCTCGTCCAACTCTACGGCGGCCTGCTCCTGTACGGGATCAGCTCGTCGCTGCTCGTCCTCGCCGGGCTCGGGCTCGATCCGTGGGACGTCTTCCACCAGGGGCTCGCGCGGCAGACCCCGTTCGCGATCGGGACGTGGGCGATCCTCGTCGGCGTCGCCGTCCTCCTGCTCTGGATCCCGCTGCGGCAGCGTCCGGGGCTCGGCACGCTGAGCAACGTCGTCCTCGTGGGCGCGACGATGGACGTCGTCCTCGGGCACGTGCACGCGCCACACGCGCTGGCGGCACGCGTGGCCTGCCTCGTCGTCGGCGTGTTCCTGAACGGCGTCGCGACGGGCGCGTACATCGGCGCCGGCCTCGGGCCGGGCCCGCGCGACGGCCTGATGACGGGGCTCGCCGCGCGCGGACACTCGATCCGCGTCGTCCGCACGGGGATCGAGGTGACGGTGCTCGTGACGGGTTGGCTGCTCGGAGGGACGGTCGGCGTCGGGACGGTGGTCTACGCGCTCGCCATCGGCCCGCTCGCGCACGTGTTCGTCCCGCTCTTCGCCCGCGGGCGGCCGACGCCGGAGAACGCCCTGGAGGCCGTATAGCCGCCGTCGGGCTGGCGCTCGCGTCGGCGGTTCTCTTCGGCGCGATGAGCGTTGCCCTGCGGATCGCGCTCGATCGCGACCGCGACGTGGCGCTCGGCTCGATCGCCACCGCCGCCACGGCCCTCGTCGTCGCCCTCGCCGCCGCAGGCGCTGAGTCGCCCTCCCGCGGGCTCCACCTCTCCTCCGCCTGGCCGTTCCTCCTCGCGGGACTGCTCTCGCCCGGAGCGGCCCAGATCCTCGTCACGCTCGCCATCCGGGAGTCGGGCTCGTCGCGCGTCTCGATGGTCTTCGGGACGGCGCCGCTCGTCTCGGTCACGATCGCGCTGATCGTTCTCGGCGAGCCGGCCTCCCCGCCGCTCCTCGCCGGGGCGGTGCTCGTCGTGGCGGGAGGAGTGGAGCTCGCGCGCGAGCGCGAGCGCCCGGCGCACCTGAACCGGCTCGGCCTCCTCTACGCGTTGGCCGGCGCCACCCTGTTCGCGGTTCGCGACAACCTCGTCCGGCACCTCGCCGTCGGGAAGACCGCGGTGCCGCCGGCCGTCGCCGCCGCGGCCGCACTGCTCGGCGGGACCGTGCTGATCGCGCTGTGGGCGCGGCAGGGGATCGACCGCCGCTGGCTTCGCTTCGTCCCCGCGGGGCTCCTCTTCGGCGCGTCGTACGTCTCGCTCTTCGAGGCGTATTACCGCGGCCGGGTGACGATCGTGGCGCCGCTCGTCGCCGTCGAATCGCTCGCGGGCGTCGCGCTCTCGGCCCTCCTCCTGCGGGAGTCCGAGCTCGTGGGGAAGAGACTGCTCGCCGGCGTGGTGCTGATCGTGGCCGGTGGGGCGCTCATCGGGGCGTACCGCTGAGACCGGTACGACTTACCGTGACGGAAGCGCGACACACCTGCGACGGAAGCGTTGCCTCTGTGGGGGCATCCTGCTGTGGCGATGCCGCCAAGACCACGCGACGCCTCGGCCGGCGTCTTTCACGTCTACACCCATTGTGTCTGGGCGGCGCCGGCTCTCTATCGAGACGATGTCGACCGCCTCGAGTTCCTTCGGCGTCTCGCAGAGGTGACGCGGACAGTCGGCTGGACCTGCATCGCCTACTGCCTCATGAGAACGCACTACCACCTGATCGTTCGCGTCGACGACGGCGTGCTGCCTCGAGCGATGCATCGCCTGAACCTCGCATACGCTCGGCATCACAACGGCCGGCACGGCTTGCGCGGCCGCACCCAGTTCGCGCCTTACGGATCACGGCGACTGCATGACGACGCCGAGCTCGCGCTCGCCTTCGCCTACGTCGCTAACAATCCCGTCAGAGCAGGTCTGTGTTCCGCGCCGGCCGTCTGGCCGTGGAGCAGCTACGGGGGGACGGTCGGGGCCACGGCACTCTCGACATTCGTGGATCCGGGCGAGGTCGTCGCCGTGTTCGCGGGCTCGGGGATCGATCCAAGGGCGTCCTTGCGAGCTTTCGTCGAGGCTGCGTGACGCTTTCGTAGAGGTACGTGTTACCGGCCAGCAGGCACCTGGCATGCATATCTGCTATAAGAAGGCTTAGATTTTCTCACCAGAGGAGGCAGAACAGCACATGGCGAAGACCATCGGCATCGACCTGGGCACGACGAACTCGTGCATGGCCGTGCTCGAGGGCGGCGAGCCGACCGTCATCCCGAACGCCGAGGGCGGGCGCACGACGCCGTCCGTCGTCGCGTTCACGAAGGACGGCCAGCGGCTCGTCGGCGCTCCCGCGCGGCGGCAGCAGGTCACGAACCCGACCAACACGATCTTCTCGATCAAGCGCTTCATGGGGCGGAAGTTCGACGAGGTGACGGAGGAGATGACGATCGTCCCGTACGAGGTCGTCAAAGGCCCGAACGGCGACGTGCGCGTCAAGGCGGAGGGCGAGGAGTACGCCCCGCCGGAGATCAGCGCGATGATCCTCCAGAAGCTCAAGCAGGACGCGGAGGCGTATCTCGGCGAGACCGTCACGGACGCCGTGATCACCGTCCCCGCCTACTTCAACAACGCGCAGCGCGAAGCGACGAAGGACGCCGGCAAGATCGCCGGCCTCAACGTCTTGCGCATCATCAACGAGCCGACCGCGGCCTCGCTCGCGTACGGGCTCGACAAGGAGTCGGACCAGACGATCCTCGTCTTCGACCTCGGCGGCGGCACGTTCGACGTATCGGTGCTCGAGCTCGGCGACGGCGTGTTCGAGGTCAAGTCGACCGCCGGCGACAACCACCTCGGCGGCGACAACTTCGACAAGGCGGTCGTCGACTGGATGGTGGCCGAGTTCAAGAAGGATCAGGGCATCGACCTCGCCGCCGACCGGATGGCGCTGCAGCGCCTCTACGAGGCCGCCGAGAAGGCGAAGATCGAGCTGTCGTCCACCATGACGACGCAGATCAACCTCCCCTTCATCACGGCGACGCCGGAGGGGCCCAAGCACCTCGACCTGCAGCTCACGCGGGCGAAGCTCGAGGAGATCACCGCCGACCTGCTCGAGCGGACCGTGGGCCCGACGAAGCAGGCGCTCTCGGACGCCGGTCTCGACTCCTCGAAGATCGACCACGTCGTGCTGGTCGGCGGCATGACCCGCATGCCGGCCGTGCAGGAGAAGGTCAAGGAGCTGATCGGCAAGGAGCCGCACAAGGGCGTCAACCCGGACGAGGTCGTCGCCGTCGGCGCCGCGCTCCAGGCCGGCGTGCTCAAGGGCGAGGTCAAGGACATCCTCC